>Ga0163162_10000001_pt1 | contig 751833 bp, 603 predicted proteins | sample S55metaG_FD_115310 | JGI IMG/M metagenome (GOLD analysis project Ga0163162, IMG submission 115310) | Switchgrass rhizosphere microbial communities from Kellogg Biological Station, Michigan, USA - S5-5 metaG | ecosystem: Host-associated > Plants > Roots > Rhizosphere > Soil | place: USA... | reverse complement strand
TTTCCGATGTCCCAGTGGCCGCGCGCTGCGCGCTTGCCACTGGCTACCTTGCCACTGCGCCTCTGGCGCAGACGCATGGATCAAGTTGTTGCACTTGAAACTTGAATCCACCATTTCTCATTTTTCATTTGTCATCGCTTTTTCACAATCAGGATTTTTTCCTAGTTGTTGGCCGTAGTTTCATAGAGACGATCCTCTACCGATGACAAACGAGGACATATGGAAAATCCGCCCCTTACCCCTCGCCACTCACTCGACGCCCATTCACTCGCGGACTCGTTTCACCTCGATGATTTCGCCGCGAAAGGTGCGCAGCATTTGCTGCACGCCGGGATGAGCTTCGGCGGCTTCACGCAGACGCTGTTGCTCGCGCCGTTCTTCCTCTTCAGGGCTTACTGGCCCATTGCCGTCGGCGCTTTTGATGAGAAAGCGAAAGCTAAAATCGCGTCCGGTAACTTCCTTACAAACCTCCTGCAGGACTTTGCAGTTAGCTTTATCGAATGTGTCCCGGAAATGCCTGTCTGCTGGAGCGAACTCAGCGCACATTTCGTCATCAGTGAAGGAAACATTCTGCGCGCCTTCGAGGGCGGCCAGCAGACGCATCTTTCGCTTTTCCTCAAGCGCCCCACGGACTCGATCGAATATCGTGACTTCGCCGCTTGCCTGGAGAGTGGGTGCCGTGCCGGTGGTTTCGGACATTCCCGGCGGGGATGAAATGGCCTCGGCTCTCTGCGGTTCGGCCATGATCTGATCGCGTTCGCGGGCCGGCGCCGCGGCCGCCGATCCGAACATTGGCGAGCTGCTGCTCATCGCCGGCGGCTCTTCAGCCATCGCTCGACTGCCACCGGCCGCAGATCGTGTCGAACTTCCCGCCGGTTTTCCTCCGGTACTGGGAACCGATCCGCCCGAACTGCCAGTGGGCGTCGCGTTCGCCGGTACAGGTTTTCCCGTCCGTAAACTCTCTTCCAGCGCCGCGACGCGCTCTACCAGTTGGCTGAGCGGAGCCAGGCGCCGCATCTCCATCAACTTCACCAATCCGACTTCGACCTGGTAGCGCGGGTGCGCCGCTTCCTTCAAACTGTTTTCCGTATCGGCCAGCGAGCGAAAGAACCGCACCAGATCTGATTCCGAAAATTGTTCCGCATGGCTTTCCAGCTCGGCCGAGCTGGCTGCCGAGGTTTCCAGCAAACGCGCGTCACCCGAAACCTTCACCACCATCAAATCGCGGAAGTAGGCCAGCAAATCGCGACAAAAGTTACGCAAGTCATGCCCGCGCATCACGATTTCATCAATTACCGCCAGCGCTTCCGCGGAATTATTGGCGGCGATCCCGTTCACCACGCGCGCCAATATTTCCGCGCCGGCAATGCCGAGCGCTTTCTCCACGTCTTCCGTTTTGATCTCATTCCCGGCGAAGCTGATTACCTGATCGAAAGCAGATTGCGCGTCGCGCATTGAACCTTCGCCGGCCCGTGCAATTTCGCGAATCGCTTCGTCGGGAATCTTCAAACCTTCCGCGTCGGCGATATGTCGCAACCGCTCGGCAATCTTTGCCGTGGCAATAGTACGGAACTCGAAAAGCTGGCAGCGCGACAGAATCGTCTCGGGAACTTTGTGCCGGCTGGTCGTTGCCATGATGAAGACGACGCGCGGCGGCGGCTCTTCAATTGTTTTCAGTAGGGCGTTGAAGGATGAAGCGGACAACATGTGGACTTCATCGATGATGAAGACCTTGTAACGATCACGGGCTGGCGCAAAAGCAACGGTGCCGATGATGGCATCGCGAATGTTGCCTACGTCCGTGTTGGAGGCCGCGTCGATTTCCTGTACGTCGATCGAGCCGCCGCCCGCAATCTCGCGGCATGAAGCGCACGCTGTGGGATCATCAATCGCGCAAGGTTCCGGCGTTGGTCCGGTAGCTTTATGACAGTTCAGGGCCTTAGCTAACAATCGCGCGGTCGTAGTCTTTCCCACCCCGCGCGCCCCGGAAAACAAATACGCATGGTGCAGACGCCCGTGCGCAATCGCGTTCCTGAGTGTCTGGGTGATGGCTTCCTGGCCGGTGACGTCGGCAAAAGTTTGCGGCCGCCATTTGCGAGCAATGACTTGATAGGTCATGGATTTGTTTCAATTGCCGCGGGCGATCTTATTTCGAACGGTCCCGCAACCCACACCGCTGTTGCTTCGCGGTCTACGGCTTGGTTTCGTTGCGGGCTAATCTTGGCTTCGGGTTCTTCTTCAGCAATTTCCAGGCAATGATGATACTGCCGTCAGAGTCTTTGCGGACTATTCGAAAGGCCACGGTGACATCATAATCGTTATAGTTGATCGAACGCAGCAGATACGTTCTGTTAACCGCGACCGGAAGTTGCGATTTGTACGCGACGTTGTCGATCTCGGTCCCGGCTCGAAACCTGCGAGCTTCCAAACGGGCTTGCGGCTCCTCAGCCGGCACTTTGTACTCTACCAGGGACCTTACGCTCGCGTGTTCCAGAACGATTTCTTCCAACGGGACGTCACCCAGATTGGTCAACATCCCATAATCCGCTCCGGCAAAGCCCACCTGCAAATTGCCCTGCTGCAGTTCGATGTCCGAGCCGTAGCCATACTCGTGGGTCAAGAGACCGAAGGAATAATAGGCCCCGCCGCCACGGATGGTCATTGTCTTCCGGTTCTTTTTGAACGAGTCACTCTCGTAAACCTCGCGCGGCAGCAACCGAATCAACCCGGTGTGCGGCTGGCGCAGAAACTCAGCGTAAGCGGTCCGATCTTCGTTGGACGGAGTAAGGAATTGTTCTTCCAGCGCCTGTAGCTCGGCCCGCTTGGTTAAGATCTCCTTCAGCACATCTTCGCGCGTTAAAGAAGCGGGAGACTGGCCGAATGCGCTCGGCAGCAGAAGTAAGAGAGCCGTCGTCGTAAACAGCACGGCAGTGAGAATTCTTTTCATCTTAACTGTCCCTCCCCTCAAAGATTTGCGGTTGGTGATTGCAGACTATTCGCCCCGTACCGGGAATAGCGACAGCCGGTTCAGCCCCGGTTTCGACTTTAATTTCCCGTTCCATTTGGCCAGACCCCGGACTTACCCGCAACACACACCGCCGTTGCTACCGTTGCTCCGTTCCCGGCCTGGCGGAGTTCGCAAGGCAAGCGTTGTGCGGAGCCCGGGATCTGATAACTCAAAAAAGCAGGACAGAAATTGTTCTGTCTTGAGTCGGAGAGGAAAGGATAGCAGATAAACGATTCGATAAGAATCCGCGGGCAGTTTCACCCGGAAATAAAACAGATAAGGCGGCGTCGTAGCGTTAAATCGCGGTCTTGCGGTGCGCCACCATGCGCAACAAACCGTTGATCGCAAGATGAAGGAGAAGGTAAGCAATGATCGCAATAATGATCGGCACCATCAGCGTATGTCCCTGATCGGTGCTGGGACTGGCGACTATTCCTCTAAATGGCTGATAGAACGGATTAGTTACTGTCACGATAAATTGGACGAAGCCGGCACTGCTACGCGCGGCCAGTAACGCCAGCAGGAAACGCATGCCGAGCAACGCGTAGATTACGTAAAAAATGTAATCGACTATCTGGGAGATTCTGGCCGCCCCACGGCCGCGTTCAACTTCGCGCTCGGTGTCGATCACTTCGTTGACGGCCTTGGAACGAAACTCTCCCGCCACCTGTTGGACCTTTTGCTGCTCGCCGGGCGCGGGCACTTGAGCTTGATCAGCGATCTCTGCCTGCACTTCGCCTTCAACCTGGGCCTTTACGGTTTCGTGCTGCACGGATCGCCTGGCCTCTTCCTGCGCTAACTTGTCGTCCATATTTGTTCTCCGGCATGACAGACATGAAGCCTGTCCTGCGAATTAGGTACCGTTGAAGCCGGTGCGCATGCGTCGAATGTTGGCGCCGGGAAATTTCCCCGTCGCTTTCACGGTTTCCAAAAAGCGTCTGGCCGTGGCCAGGGTCGCGCCGGCATAGACAGCCATGATCCTATGGTTCTCATTAAGGTAGCGTTTCTTCAGTGGCGCGCTTTCATCCGTATAAAACAAATTCTCAGGATCGATGCAACGCGAAGAGAAGACCTTATTGCGGGGGAACAGGCTTTGCGCTTCGAGCCGCTCGGTTTCGGGGATAAACACATCGCAATTATCGTACTCGGCAGGCATGCTCTTCAACAGAATGGCATAGAACACTTCGGTGTCGGAAACCACCCAACTTTCCGGCACGCGAAACGGTAAGTCATTCGGCTGAAACGTCGTGCTGCTCTTGCAAGTCGCGGTGGGATCTCCACAAATAGTCATTTTTGCGGCCCGCGAGCGCGGGCGCTGAGCGAAAGCGCTGTTGCCCAAGAACGCGAAAACCAGCGCCAGTCCAATCGCCGAAGTCGGGAATCGCAAAGTTGCTTTCATACGTAACGCATTAAACCCAGAGGCAAAATCCGCAATTTGAGATTCTATGGCGGAGAGGGTGGGATTCGAACCCACGGAACGGTTTCCCGCTCACAGCATTTCCAGTGCTGCCAATTCAACCACTCTTGCACCTCTCCGACGCGAGAGGCTAGAAACTAGAGGCTAGAGGCTAGTAAAAATCCTAGTCTCTAGTCTCTAACCTCTAGTCTCTTCCTTCTATGGCGGAGAGGGTGGGATTTGAACCCACGGTGGAGTTTCCCCCACTCCGGTTTTCGAGACCGGTGCACTAAGCCACTATGCGACCTCTCCGCAACTTGTCAGCAACGCCTGCGGTAGCGGGCGGGCCTGCCGATTGCGGATTGATGGTTTAGGATTGCGGATTTAAAGCCGTTCTCCTGCTTCTATCAATCCGCATTCTGCAATCCCCATTCTGCAATGGGCAGGCCGCCCGCTACCGCAGGCGATTCTGACTAAACTATTTCGCCTGACCTTCTCTTCTTAAAAAATTCCTGCATCAACGTGCGGCATTCCGCTTCCAGCACGCCGGTCATTACTATCACCCGATGATTCAACATGCCGGCATCGCAGATTTGAAAATGCGACTCCACCGCTCCGGCTTTTTCGTCGCGCGCGCCGTAAACCAGGCGGCCCACGCGAGCTTGAATCAAAGCGCCGGCGCACATCGCGCACGGCTCAATCGTTGAATAAACGACGCTATCCGTCAGGCGATAGTTTCCCAACTTCTGCGCGGCCGCGCGCAGGGCGACTATCTCCGCATGCGCAGTCGGATCACACTCGGTTCGGGTCAGGTTTCCCGCGACTGCCAACAACTCGGAGCCAGCTACAACGCAAGCTCCGATTGGCACCTCACCACGTTGCTCCGCTTCGATCGCGGCCTGCAGCGCGCGGCGCATCCAGTGCTCGTCCGCGGCGGTTACATGGCCCGTATTGCTGCTCATGTTACTGCTGTTAGAAATCTCAGTGTCAAACAACACAGAGGTGAACTATAGGGACGCGTTATGAGGGTGTCAAGCAACCGGTTTTTTGCGAACTACAGGTGAAAATGACGCACGCAAAGTTTGTGCGTGTTATTATCTGGCACGCTGCGCGGCAGCCCGCCGGTTGGTCTTTTTTAAGAATTTCGCATCGCTGATGGCTACCAATCCAGACCCCAGACAAAGAGGAAGTGGGCCTTCGTCCGCCGAACAGACGGGCGTCCGCTTGCGTCCTGCGCCTCCGCCGCAGCCGGAAGTGAATGTTGATCGCAACGCGCCACAATCTCCGCTGGCGACGATGCGCCGTTTCGCGCCCGCTGAGTTTAATACTGCGATGGTCCACTTCTATCGCGGTGAAGTGCAGCGGTCCAACACCTGGCGCAACCGTTTGGATACGACTACTAACTGGGCAGTGCTCACGGCAGGAGCCACCCTTTCCTTTGCGTTCGGTTCCGCCGCGAACCCGCATTTTGTGATTCCGATCAATTCGATTCTCGTGGGGATCTTTCTGCTGATGGAAGCGCGCCGTTATCGCTACTATGAAATCTGGTCCAGCCGCGTGCGGGTGATGGAGACCGGCTACTTTGCGCAACTTCTGGCGCCCGAAAGCTTGCCGGCCGACGAAGAATGGGCCGCGCACCTGGCTTCAGATTTGATTACTCCGCACTTCACCATCAGTGAATGGGAAGCGGTGGGCCGGCGTTTACGCCGAAACTATTTATGGATATTTGTCTTGCTGGCTTTGAGCTGGAATTTGAAGGTCTACCTGCATCCGGAGCCGGCTTACAGTTTTGATATTTTCATTGAGCGGGCCAAGGTTGGCATTGTTCCAGGCTGGATCGTCTTCATCCTGGGGTTTTTGTTCAACGCCGCCGTCCTGATTTTTGCTATCGGCACAATCAAGCTCCGCGAAGCCACCGGTGAAGTGCTGCCGCGTCATGAGTTGTCGCTGCATCCATTGCAGCGCGTCAGCAGCTGGACGCGGGCCGCGGCTAAGACGAGTGCGCGAACCGTTCGGCGCACCAAGCGCGCCCGGCATCGCGTACGAACGAGCGGCACGACTACGGGCGAGTTTAAGAAAATCGATTTAAGCGAAGCGCCGGACCGAGCCAGACGGCAGTAGCAGTGGGCAGTGGGCAGTGGGCAGTCGGCGGTAGGCAGCAATTAGAACGGCGAACAATCTACTGCTCACTTCCCACTGCTCACTGCCCACTGCCCACTGCCCACTGCCCACTGATCATCGCCCCCCTGACCCATGGATCTTAACGGCCAAAAACTGTCTCTCGATCTAATTGCTCGCGTCGCAGCGGGCGACGAACCGGTAACGCTTGCATCTGCAGCGCGCGAACGAGTCGAACAGTCGCGCCGTGTAGTGGAAAAAATCCTCGCCGAAGGTCGCATCGTCTACGGTGTAAACACGGGCTTCGGCAGACTCTCCGACGTTCACGTTCCCCCAACAGATCTCCGTCAACTCCAGTTGAACCTGGTGCGCAGCACGGCGTGCGGCGTTGGGCAGCCGCTCTCCGAAGCGGAAGCGCGCGTCATGTTGTTGCTCCGGGCCAACGTGCTGGCGCGCGGCTACAGCGGCGCGCGTGCCGTCGTGATTGAAACGCTGTTGGCGATGCTGGAGCGCGGCGTCACTCCGGTAATTCCCGAGAAAGGATCGGTCGGAGCCAGCGGCGATCTGGCGCCGCTCGCGCACCTCGCCCTCGTAGTTATTGGGGAGGGCGAAGCCTTCTACCGCGGTCAACGGATGGCGGGCGCCGAAGCGTTGCGGCTGGCTGAGATTCGGCCAATCCAACTCGAGGCCAAGGAAGGTCTCGCGCTCTTGAATGGCACGCAGGCGATGTCGGCTGTGGGCGGCCTCGCGTTGCATCGCGCCGGCCGGCTCGCGCGCATCGCGGATCTTTCCGGCGCCATGTCACTGGAAGCCTTGCGCGGTACGCCGGTCGCTTTCGATGAACGTTTGCACGAAGCGCGTCCACACACCGGCCAGATCGAAGCCGCGGCCCACCTGCGCGAACTATTGCGTGACAGCCAGATTCGCGAATCGCATATTCGCAACGATCCGCGCGTGCAGGACGCATACAGTCTGCGCTGCATGCCGCAGGTTCATGGCGCGGTGCGCGACGCGCTGGCGCACGCACGCAACGTGGTTGAAACAGAGACCGGCAGCGTCACCGATAACCCTGTGGTTTTCGCCGATACCGAAGAAGTCTTGTCAGGAGGAAACTTTCACGGAGCGCCAATCGCCCTCGTGTTGGATTTCGCTGCTATCGCTCTGACTGATCTGGCGAGCATCAGCGAGCGTCGCACGGAACGTCTAATCAATCCTGATTTGAACGAAGGCCTGCCGCCATTCCTGACGACCGATCCGGGAACGTCATCCGGCTACATGATTGCGCAAGTGACGGCGGTGGGGCTTTTGAATGAGATGAAAATCCTCGCGCATCCGGCGAGTGTGGATAACCTGCCGACGTCCGGCGGCAAAGAAGACCACGTGTCGATGGGGATGACCGCCGCCACCAAACTTCGTACCGTGGTCACGAATGCCGAGTACGTCATCGCAATTGAGTTGCTCGCGGCGGCCGAAGGCCTGGAATATCGCGCGCCCCTCTTGCCCGGCCAGGGCGTACAGCGCGGCTATGAAATCCTGCGTCGCCACGTCCCGCGGCTAACCGAAGATAAAGCCCTCTCAGATGATATTGAAAAGATTGCGCAGGCGATCAGGGATGGGGATTTTGATGAGTAAGGTGGAGTTCTCTTAGTGGTAAGCCCTCTTCTTCAAACCCCGAAGTCGCGAATGTCTCGGAAGGGCGTTTTGCCATCAGTAAAATCCGGCCGGTAGTAATGCGCGGCCCCGTCGTAGTCCTGCATCCAACCTTCTTCCATGCCGAATTCATCCAGCAACGCCGCAGCGCGCAGCCATTCCGATTCTGTAATTCGTCGCGAAAGTAATAGGTAGCGCTCGTTCGTGGCTGCCTGGTTCGTCGCGTAGTACTGGGCCATCAAAGAGATCGTCACGCGCGGGCTTAGTTCTTCCTTGATCCACTGCAGCGACTCGCGCACGCCCGCGATGTCGTTGGGCAAAACCAGCAGACGAATCACGAGACCGCGCTGCAACAGCCCTTTCGCATCGAACACCGGCTGGTCACCCATCTGCCGGTGCATTTCGGCGATGGCCAGTCGCGCGCAGTCTTTGTAACTCTTTACCTTCGAATACAAATAGCCGGCTTCGTTTTCCGCGTATTTCAAATCCGGCAGGTAGACGTCAACGATCCCGTCCAGCAGACGCAGGACTTCAACCGAATCATAAGCATTCGTGTTGTAAACGATGGGCAGGCGCAGCCCTTGTTCAGCGGCGAGGAGAATCCCGCGGGCCATCTGCGGCGCGAAGTGCGTGGGCGAAACGAAGTTGATGTTATGACAGCCGCGCGCCTGCAGATCCAACATCATCTCCGCCAGCCGTTCGTGCGTGACTTCGTTCTTCAGTTGTTCTTTATGCGTCTGGGAAATCTGATAGTTCTGGCAATAGACGCAACGAAGATTGCAGTTACCGAAAAAAATGTTGCCGGCGCCATGCGTGCCGACCAGGGCTGGCTCTTCGCCAAAGTGCGCGGTGTAGCTGGAGACGATCGGCAAGCGGCCCGAATAGCACGCGGCAATTTCGTTTTCGAGCCGGTTGTTGAAACAATCCCGCGGGCACACCGTGCAGCGCGCCAGGAGAGTTTCCAGCGCTTCGACACGGCGAGTTAGCTCACCCGAAGCGAGCAGGCGAAGGTAGGAAGGGCTGTTTTCGCTGTTAGTCTTCATACTGCTTTTGCCGATGACAGTACGGCATCTCCGCCGTCACGGCTATGCCGCCTGATGTGCGGAAGGGCTCTGCCCTTCCGGATCTCGCCTTTATTAATATCGGGGCTCTGCCCCAGAGTCGAGGCGCAGCCTCAATCAATCAGGGACACCGTCCGGAAGGGCAAAGCCCTTCCGCACATCAGGCGGCATAGCCGGGCGGAGAGACAAATTAATGAACGAGCGGGAGCAAGCCGCCCTTCCTAACTGCAAGTTGGTCGAGTTGGTGCTTTACCTCTGACTCCTGACTGCTGACTCGCGATTTCTGATTTCTGATTTCTGATTTCTGATTTCTGATTTCTGACTCCTGATTCCCGACTCCTGACACCTGACACCTGAGACCTGAGACCTGAGACCTGAGACCTGAGACCCGCCCCCCGACCTCCGATCCTCACTCATGCTTCCGGAAGTGCACAAAGTGCGGCTTGTGTTCCTTGAGCAGCTCGGGCGGCATATAGCGCTTCGTGATGCCCCAAAGGAAATCCATTTCCGCGTGCGTCGTACTCAGCGCAAGACGCGCTTCGAAAATCAGTAACATGCTGCCATAAAACAAAAGACAGGCGCCCAGCAATCCCATCACAATCGGGACCCAACTGTAGCGTGTACCCGTCACTGCCACTAATCCAATCGCCACACTCGTAGCTACAAAGATCGCCACTGCTACATAGAAGCTGGTCAGTCCGCGTTGCAGCAGACGTGAACGGCTGGTCAGCTTGTCCAGTTGATCGAATAACATCGCCCGGCGCTCTTCCAAAAACTCTGTCTTTGCCGGATGGTCGCGAGAAATCTCTTCCAGGCGGTCTGAAAGCGAGCGGACTCGATCGACGACTCGACCCAAACGCGTGGAGGTGGACAGGATCATCGTGCCGCTGGCGGAGATCAAAACCGCCGGCGTAATCATGGCCGTCAAGACAGCCAACGATGAAGAAAGCGTGTCCATGAATTGTCCGGGAGCATCGTATTTATAGTGTTTCCTTAACGCAAGCGGTGGCTGCGCAAACGATCGGTTTGCTTTCTGTCTGTAACGAGCATTGGCCGGCGGGCTTATGATATTCTCCGCAGCAAAGTAACCAGAATTTCAGTCGGGAATTTAAAGTTGGCCCCCAGTTTTGCCGGTGCGACGCGCGCCTGCGTTCGCCGGTTTGTCTTAACCAGGAGGGATGACGTGGCTAAGCAAGGTCAGAGAAACGCGGAGATTATCACAGACACCGGTTCGGCCAGCGAGAGTGAAGCGGTCGCCAATGAACAGGCAGGACAAAGCCCGGATGAAAGAGGCGGAACCGCTATGGGCCGGACGACCGGCTTTGCGTTTGGCGGTTCGTCGGCAGAAGGGGCCGGCGGCGAAAACCGTGATGACGACAGCTCGAGTTACAAAGAAATGAAAGGCGGGCGGCGCACTGGCGTGAAGGGCGGCGCCAGAACCGGCGGCAACGCGGGCGGCGGACACGGCAGCACCGGAGGCAAAGGCAGGAAGCGCGCCTCGAAGTCTGGAACAAAGGGCAGCAGCAAAGGTGGCGCCGGAAAAGGCGGCAGTCGTGGCGCGTCAGGGGGCCGCGGCGGCGCTACGCGACCTGCGATCAAGTCGGGACCGAAGAGCGGCGCCAGATAGGATTGCGGATTGCGGATTGCGGATGGCGGAATTTAAGAGCTTACAGAAACCGCAGTTCGTGATTCATCCATAAATCCGCAATCCGAAATCGAATCATCCGCATTCCGAAATCGAACCATGCGCCTGTGGCTTTCAAAGAGTAGCGAAGTTCCCTTGCGCGAGCAGTTGGTGCGGCAAATCAAACTGGGCATCGTCAGTGGCGATTTGCCTGCGGGACAGCGCCTACCAAGCACTCGCGAAGTGGCGCGCCGATTCGCAATTCACTCAAACACAGTTAGTGCCGCTTATCGCGAGTTGGCCCAGCGCGGTTGGACCGAGTTTCGCAAAGGCAGCGGCGTCTATGTTACCGAGCAGGCCGCCGAGCCTAAGTTTGACGGGCTGCTGGAATTGGACCATCTGGCTGCATCATTCGTTAAGACCGCGCGTGAAAAAGGCTTCAGCGCTGAAGAAATTCAATCCTGCTTACATCATCAACTAGAGGCGCAACCACCGCAGCGCGTCGTAGTGCTCGAACCCGATCCGGAGTTCCGCGAGATCCTGGTAGAAGAGATTCGCGACGCGACGGACCTGCCGGTGAGCGGCGCCGGCTTTGACGGTGGCAGCCAGCCAAAACTTCTGGCAAACGCCTTAGTCGTTGCGATGTACTCGCACAGCCGGGTCGTGCAGCAAGCGATGCCCAGGGGCGTCGAACCTTTTCTGCTGCATTCGAGTTCCGTGCCGGATTCGATGAAGGGACAAACGCTGCCGCCGCGGGACGCACTCGTGGCGGTGGCGTCGCGTTGGCCGGAGTTCCTGAAATGGTCACGTGCGATTCTGATCGCGGCCGGGCTTGACGCTGACGCGTTGGACTTTCGCGACGCGCGGGAAAGGGGCTGGGACAGAAGCTTGCGCTCATGCGCTTTTGTGATTACCGACGCCGCAACGGTGAAGAAACTGCCGGCCGGCTGCGATGCGCGCGTCTTTCGCGCAGTCTCAGAGGAATCGATTGCTGAACTCCGGCGCCTGACTGGAACCTGAGTACTGTAGGCGTGTCGTGAAACACACCATTACCGCATAACCCCACTACCGCTCCGGCATAAGTATTGACAAGGAATTCCGACCGGGAATACTGTGGGCGCGCTTGTTTGCATATGCATGTGGGGTGGGTAGAAGCGCAACTGTTATTCTGCCACCCCGGTCACAACCACCAGTCCACAGCTTCCGCTAAATATGGTGGGCGATATCTCCCGAGGGACCGCCACCGAATGGATTGCGCAACACCGAAAGTAATTTCGGAAACTCACCAGGTCGCGTTAAGCCATGTCGCTCCGTGATCGCTTCACGTCAATCAGCCGCATCGCCGGCATTCTGGGAAACAAACTAGCCGCCAAAGGATGGCTCTACTGGATCAATGTCGTCGTCCTGATGTTGGTCGGGACTTGGCTGGGAGGTTGGCTCGAGGGGCAGGACGTGGCGATCCGGCCCCGTCACTGGCTTTACCAGGCCCTCCAGGAGCAAGGGCCACGGCAGCCATTCGTCCAGGACACCGTGGTGGTGCTGGTTGAGGATGAAGAATACTGGAAAGGCGAGCTGGCACGCCGGGTTCCGATCAAGCGAGACTATCTTGCCAAACTAATCAAAACACTGGCCGACGCGGATCCCACTTTGATTGCCGTTGACTTTGATCTGCGATCCCAGGTTCCCGACGGCAGCCTTACAGTCTCGCCGGATTATGAAGCTGAGACGAAGCTGTTACTGGACACCATCAAGGAAGTTTCCCTGGGCCGTCCGATCGTAATCCCCCGCACGATAAGATGGGACCAGAACCATTACATAACCGAGTCTGATGTTTATGACAATTACGACTTTGGGCCGGGTAGAGTCACCAGGGGTTATGTCGCGCTGCCTTCGGACGTGCGGAAGTTGCCCCTCAAACTGACCTTGAAGGACGGCGAGGAGATGGACTCTTTTTCCATGGCCATCGTTCGTGCCGTCAAAGAAGCCGCGCTCAACCCGGTAAAGGATCAGGAGGAACTTCCCTTTCTGCGATACCTGCCGGCGGATGCTTTCGATCGTCTCTCACCTACCAAAGTGTTGGACCGCGATCCCAAAACATGGCAAAAGCTGTGGCACAAAACAGTCATCGTTGGCGGGAATTGGCACACTCGGGCGTATGGACGCGGCGCCCCAGTCGATAATTATTACACTCCGGTGGGGCCACTGCCGGGCGCTCTGTTACACGCTAACTATGTCGAAGCGTTGATCGACAATCGCACTTCAAGAAACTACACACACCAGGCTTTGAAAGTAATAGAGGCTGTCGCCACGCTGATCGTCGCGATCATCTTTGCCCTCTTGTCAGGCCCGCTCGCGAGGGTCCTGGGCGTGCTGGCCATCGTCGGCCTGCTGGTGCTGTACGGTTATCTGTCCCTGCTCGTGCTCGGGATGTTCTACGACTTCTTTGTTCCGGTGCTGCTGGTGATTGGACACGCCCTCTATGAATGGCTGGAGCAAGCGCTTTCTCACAAACATAAAGCAGCCGGATAAAGTAATTTAATGTAAGGAGAACTACCATGCGTCCTTCCACCCTGTGGTTATCACTTGCGCTCCTCTGTACGCAGGCGGGTTGCAAGTCATGCGGTAATGACAACACGCCGCCGGTCAATCCCGGCACCACCGCCGCGCCGGCCGTGTCCACACCAGACATTAATACGAACCAGCCAGGAGCCGCCGCCGTTGTGAGGCCGAGCCCCACGCCTGGCGAAAGGCTCATGGCGGCACCAGTGCAACAGAGATCGCCAAGACGACCTAACTACGAACTCATGCCGCCACCACCGCCGCCTGCCGCGTCACCTGAGGTTGATACTGACAAGCCGGGCGCTGCCGCGCATAACGTTCCCGGCGCACCATCAAGACCAGCGTCGGGTGTTCAGGTTGCAGAAGTTCCCGCGGCAACGAACGCGAACAACGATCAGAGGTTGCGCGCGATCAATAACGCCCGGCGGCGCGCAACCGAGGTGTTGGGCGAGACTGGGGCACGTCCGACCCGGACACGACGCCGAGGAGGCAACTAGACGTGACCGTTTGTGGGGGATAGTTTCAGCGTTGGCTGGATTGATTGGCGCGGACGGTGCGCTCGACTTCGGCCCGCATCTTTCCCGAAATCATCAGGCCGACCATTTTGTAGTCACCAATGAAAGACCAGAGCGGATGCTTGAAGGTCGCCGGGCGGTTCTTTTCAATAAAGAAGTGCCCGATCCAGGCCGCGCCGTAACCGGGAATGAAGGCCAGTGGAAAGAGCCACCACTTGCCCCAGGAAAGAAATGCTACCAGGCAAAACAGAGCAGCGATGGTGCCAAAGAAATGTAGCGCGCGCGTCGCCGGGCGGCTGTGCTCGCGCACGTAGTGCGGCCAAAAATCGGAAAAGGAATTGTACTCGCTATCAGGCATTGGCAAATATTCTGACAAAATCTTCCGGCAACGTTGGCTCCACGCGCAGTAGTTGCAGGTTCTCTTCCACGTGCGCGCGATCGCTCATGCCCACCAGCGCGGTGGTGATCCCCGGAGTGGAACGCACAAACTGAATCGCCGTTTGGGCGTCGGTGGCCAACCCACCCAGCGGCTCTCTGATGGCTTCCGGTAGTCCACGCGCTGCGCGTCCCTGAAAGATTGAAGCACTGGCCATTACAGTTATGCCCAACGCTTCAGCCGCTTCCAGCGTGGAAACCTCGCCGCCGTTGAATTCATGATTGCGTAACGTCAGCGCTTCCGGCATCGCCAGGTTGAAGGGAAGTTGAATGTTGCGGAAGTTATGCTCTTCGCCTGCCGCTTCTCGCGCGGTCGCTTCTATGCTGGTCAGCGAATGATAACCGCGCGAACCCGCCGCCACCCGAAAGCCATTCCACGTCGCCACGCCATACCGGTTAATTTTTCCGCTCTGCACATTTTGCTCGAGCAATTCAAACGCCGCGCGCAGCCGGCGGTAGAACTCATCCTCGGAAACAACTCCCAGTTGAGACTCCGGATTGTGAATGTAGTAGACGTCGATACACGAGAGCTGCATGTTCGCCAGCGACTGATCGATCTGGCTCTGGAGGTAGGCCGGCGTCATGCAATGACTACCACCGGCGATGTCCGCAAACGTCGCGATGCCCGGGCGGACAAAAGTTTCTTCCACGTACGTTCGCACGTCGGCCGGGGGCGCGCCATCGAAAGGCAGGTAACCGCCTTTCGTGCAGATCACCAGTTCTTCGCGCGAGTAGCCATCTTCTTTAATCAGGCGTTGGAGAGCTACGCCAATCGCCCGCTCGCTTCTCTGGAAACGGTAGTTGGCTGCGGTATCAATAACATTCGAGCCAAGCTCGACGGCGCGCACGACCGCTTCAGTGTAGAGTTGATCCGTGGCGTCGTCGGCATTACCCAAATAGGTACCGAGTCCGATTGAGGAAAGCCAGAGGTTCTGTTCCAACCGGTAATGGTTAGCGGCCGCGTTCGTCTTGAAGCGCTCGCGATAGCGTGTGGTGCCTTCGAGCGAGGCACAGCCCGTAATCGTCATAAGTGATCAGTGGTACGAATCCTGAAGAATTGAAGGTTCAATATACGCGATGATGTGAACGAGCGATAGTTACTTGTTTTGCATTCGCTCCTCCCGCTGGGAGGGGTACGGGGCAGCGAATGCCATCCAGCACCGGAAAACGACAGTTTGCTTTTACAGATTAGGCCACCACCATTCAGCCGAGCAGCTTCGAACGTTCCATGTACCTATGATACGTTGTCGGACATCAAAGAGGAGTTACCGAGTTTGGCTGAATCATCCGACAGAGACACCGGCGTGCCGTCATCTTCGCTGGATCTGGCTCCCGAAAGTTTGCGTGCGCTGGCGGAAAAAGCCAACGCCCTCGTAACCGACTACTTCAATTCCATTTCCCAGCTACCTGTTTTTCCAAATCTCTCGGGCGAAGATGTTGTTGCGAGCTTTGATTCGGTCTTGCCGCTGGAGGGCGAAACGCTGGAAACGCTCTTTGCCGACTATCAGAGCGTCATCGATGCCAGCCGTCACAATGGACATCCACGCTTTTTTGGCTACATAGCTTCGCCCGCGACACCGCCGGGTGCTTACGCGGATTTGATCGCGTCGGCGTTGAACCAAAATGTACCTGCCTGGCGCTCCGCCCCAGCCGCAACGCAAATAGAGCGGACCGTCGTTCGCTGGCTGGGATCGCTGGTCGGATTTAGCGAAGATGCGAACGGACTGCTTACCAGCGGCGGCTCAATGGCGAACTTGACCGCGCTCTTTATTGCCCAACGATCGCGCGCAAAATCAAACACATCGCAAGCAGGGTTGTGGCAAAGCGGTCCGCCGATGACTCTCTATGCATCGGATCAGATTCACCTCTCGATCGCGAAAGCCGCCGATATTCTCGGGTTCGGTCGCGACTATGTGCGCCTCGTGAAATGTGATGAGCGTCTGAAACTCGACGTCAGAGATCTGCGTGAGCAAATTGCCGCCGATCGCCAGCATGGCCTTCAACCGTTCTGTGTAGTGGCCAGCGCCGGCACGACCAGCACCGGCGCGATCGATCCGCTGGATGAAATCTGGCGGGTAGCCACTGAAAACAATTTGTGGTTTCACGTCGATGGCGCGTACGGCGCATTCGGTGCGATGGTGGAACACAAGCGGGCCCTCTTCAAGGGAATCGAAAAGGCCGACTCACTCTCGCTCGATCCGCATAAGTGGCTCTATACGCCAATCGACAGCGGTTGTCTTCTCTTCCGCGATTCCCATGCCGCGCGGCGAGCTTTCGCGACCGATGCCGACTACATCAAGATGCAGGAACAGAGCGAGTCGGAATCGTTTGCGTTCTGGGACTATGGTGTCGAGCTGTCCCGTCGGTTTCGCGCGCTTAAGATTTGGATGACCCTGCGTCACTACGGCGCGCGACGCATCGCGGAAGCCATTGCGCACGATATGTTGCTCGCTGAATACATGGCAGCATGCGTGGATTCGTCGGACGATCTTGAATTGATGGCCCCGGTTGAGTTGAGCATCTGCTGCTTCAGGTATGTGCCCGCGGATTTACGCGCGCGGCTGTTGGAAGCCAATGAACACGAACTGGCCGAATTCAACGATGAGTTGGATGAACTCAACTCCGCCATCATGCATCTGATGCAACGCGGTGGACGCGCCTATATTTCCAGCGCCAACATCAACGGACGGCTCGCCTTGCGTGCCTGCATCACAAATTTCCGCACTACGCGTGCCGACATCGAAGCTACGTTGGACATCGTGCGCGATACGGCCGGCCAACTGAATTAGGGAATGGACCAAAACCACGATTACCTGGCTGAGTTGCAAGCGGCCGTGCGCCTGGCGCGCGAAGCCGGCGCCGCGGTGCTCGAGTTCTATGACAAGCCCCTGGTAGTTGAACAAAAAAAGGACGCCAGCGATTACGAGCCGGTCACGCAAGCCGACCGCACCGCCAACGAACTAATTGTTCACGGCCTTCGCCGCGAGTTTCCCGACGACGGGATCCTGGCTGAAGAATCTGTCGACACTGATCGCAGATTGGAGAAGGACCGCGTCTGGGTGATCGATCCACTCGATGGCACCAACGGCTTCATTAACCGCGACGGCGATTTTGCCGTGCAGATTGGTCTGGCAGTCGCCGGCGAGCCGGTCCTCGGGGTAGTGTATCAACCACTGTCCGGCGTGCTCTATCGCGCCGTCAGGGGCGGCGGGTCATGGATTGAGCGATCCGGGTTTCCGCCCGAGCAAACCTCCGTCAGCGATAATCGAGAGGCGGCGAGCATGCGCCTGGCGGCGAGCCGCTCTCATCGCAGCCCGCGCATGGATCAGGTGGTGAAGGCATTTGGTTTTAAAGAAGAGGTCCGGCGCGGCTCAGTCGGAGTAAAGATCGGATTGATTATCGAGCGACAGTGCGACCTCTATATCCACCTTTCCCCGCGCACCAAACAGTGGGACACCTGCGCCCCGGAAATAATCCTGAGCGAAAGCGGTGGCCGGCTGACCGATCTGTTTGGTGGTCCACTTCGTTACAATGTACCTCAAGTCAAGAACGAAAATGGTATCGTGGCCACGAATGGATCGGCCCACGCAATGGTAATCGGAAAGCTAGCGCCCTTGCTGGCGCAGTTCGGTCGTCAACCGGTCTAATTTCATCGGCGAGCGAGCATTCTCAGGGTGATTAATCGCAGTCGTTCTGATCACACAATCGACCGTGCGCCTCGCTGCGTAAAGAGAGTTATTCTTGAAGATCCGGCCCAAACTCTTTCTAAAGATCTTCGGCATTGCCTTTGCGGCGCTGCTTCTCCTGAGCCTGTTTTCGTTTTGGCAGCGCACGCAGCAGGTGGAAGTTTTAGTGCGGGATGCACTGAATCGCGACGCTAACTGGCTGGCACTTCGCTTCTCTAACATTTTGAATGACCGGGAGAGTAGCTTGGCAAACCTCGCGCAGAACAGCGTTCTTCGCTCGTACCTGCGATGTCATGGCTCCTCCCCAGCCAAAACCATCGCCGAACCCGCGGGAGGTTGTAATGGTCAGAGGCAAAGTAAAACATTGCCTGCGGATTTGGCCGCCACCATCACTACCTTTATGCAGGAGAACCGAAAGTCTTATGGGCCGATTTCTCTGCTTGATAGCGATGCAGAGCCGATCGTTCGTGGCACGGTCAACCAGTCAACTTCCACTTCTCCTGACGCAACTCCTGCCATGACATTTCAAACAGAGCATCTGCCGAAGAACAACGACGGCGGACCTGACAGCATCGGTGGCGACGAGGGCTTTATCCAGGCGCGCGATGCCACGCCCTTGCGCGAACTCGTTGAGCGGGGGCCCCTGGGTGCCACGGTGCGCTACACCGTGCCTGTGTTCTCCGATAGTGCCGAAGCTGGTCATCCACCTGTTGTGCTGGGCGCGCTGGTAATAGATTTCAGACTGGAGCATTTGTTTAAAGAGCAAGCCGGCGATGTCATCGGTTTGTTGAATGGCGCTCCCACTGGAATGCAAACGTCGCGAGTGGTCTTTGTGCTGCGCCGGGGCGAGCAGATTTATTATCACTCTCACGCGCCCGTCACCTATCAACCAGTGGCGACCGCAATGCCCGAGTTCAAGGACGTCGCCAGCTCGATGATAGGTGACGAAAGCGGAACCAGGTTTTATGAGGGCTCCGATGGCGATCAATGGCTCGCGTCGTACCGGCCACTGGGGCAGCACAACCTTTCGATTGCCGTCGCTACTGATTACACGAGTGCCCTGGCGCTGGGGCGGACGGCGTTATTCAGAAACATTCTGTTCTCGTTGGTGATTGCCCTGATTGCGGCGCTGCTCCTCACTCTGCTTGCCCAGCAACGTTCAGGCCAAAGTCTCCAACGTCTGACCGAGGACGCGGCGGTGATCGCCGGCGGCCGTTTCGATCAGCAACTGGTAGTGTCCAGTGCAGAAAATCAGCCACTCGCTGACAGCATGAACGCGCTGACCGCTCGCTTGCGCGAACAACTGGCGCGGGAAGCAGAATCGCGCCAGTTCGATGCGTTCATGCGTTTATCGGCGATGCTGACTCATGATTTGAAGAATGCCATTGCCGGACTTTCGTTACTGGTCGGTAATATGGACCGGCAATTTCATGTGCCCGAGTTCCGTGCTGACGCAATGAGTTCGCTGCGTGATGCCACGGCCAAATTGCAAAGGCTGGTCAAGAAACTTAGTGAACCGGCAAATACCATGAGCGGCGAGTACCAGCGCCCACGTCCGACCGACCTGGTCCCGCTAATCCAGGGCGTGGTCGATAGCGTGGCCGGTTCGCAAAAGCATTTGCACAAGATCGTGGTAGATCTGCCGGCCGAACTAATCGCCGAAACTGAGGCTGAGCGAATTGAGAAAGTAGTCGAAAACCTGATCATCAATGCGTTGGAGGCGATGGGTTCAACCAAAGGTGTGCTGACGATTACCGGTGGAAATGATGGTGAAGGCAAGGTCTTCTTCAGCGTGGCGGATACGGGCCCCGGGATGACCAGAGAGTTTCAGGAACGGCGCCTATTCCACCCCTTTGCCACGACGAAAGCCGGCGGGGTTGGCCTGGGCCTTTATACCTGTCGTGAAGTGGTCCGCGCTCACGGGGGCTCAATCGATGCCATCTCAGAACCTGGCGTTGGAACAACTTTTCGGGTCGTGCTACCATCCGTTCACCCAATCTAGCGGTAGTATTTGCGTTTTTCTTCACTTGCCGCCGGTGGGAATCTCCGTAATAGCCAGGGCAGAATTGCGAGTTTCAGTTGGATTATCACCGTCAACTGAGGCCTCCGCGGATTTTTTGAATTCAGCTACGAAAGTTTTGCATCGTCTATGGGCCAGGACAAACCAACCGTTTTAGTCGTTGATGATGAAGAAAGCGTCCGGCGCGGTTTGTACTGGGCCTTGAACGATAGCTATTGCGTGCTGCAGGCCACCAACGGTTCCGAGGCTGAAGAGCACTTGCTGCACTCAAACGTCGATGTAGTGTTGAGCGATTTGCGCTTGACTCCCGGGTCACAGGAAATCACCGAAGGTTTGTCGATCGTCGAACTCGCCCGCTCCCGCCGTCCGCCCGTTCCCGTTATCGTGATCACCGGACTTGGTTCGAAAGAAGCGGCGCTGGAAGCAATTCGTTGCGGCGCCTACGGCTTTTTCGAAAAGCCCTTCAAGGCTGATGAAGTTATGCACCTGGTGCATCAGGCTGCGCGACTTCGCGCCCTGGAGCAGGAAATAATCAGGCTGCGGTCGGAGATCAACGTCTGCCCGGGCTTCGAAACTATCATTGGCGGCAGCCTGACGCTGAATAAGGTTATCAAGCAGGCCCGCGCGGTAGCCGTGACCAATGCCACCACGCTCATTACTGGTGAGAATGGCACCGGTAAAGAATTGCTGGCCCGGGCCATTCACGAAGAGAGCCCGCGCGCTAACCAACCATTTGTAGCGGTGAGCTGTGCCGCCCTGCCGGAAGACTTGATTGAGTCTGAGCTCTTCGGGCATGAAAAGGGCGCGTTCACCAACGCCTTGAACGTGCGCAAGGGAAGGTTCGAAATTGCTGATGGCGGAACACTTTTTCTCGATGAAATCAGCGAGCTCTCGCCCTCGGTCCAGGTGAAGTTGTTGCGCGTCCTGCAGGAGCGAAACTTTGAACGTTTGGGTAGTAACAAGACCCAGTCAGTGGACATTCGCTTAATCGCCGCCAGCAATATGGATCTGGAAGCCGAAGTCGCGGCTAAGAGATTCCGCCGCGATCTTTTCTATCGCCTGAACGTTGTTCCCCTGGTCTTGCCGCCGCTGCGCGAACGCGCGGATGACATTCCCCTGCTGGCAAAACATTTCGCGGCCAAGGCGGCGAAGAAACATGGTCGCAGCGCGCCATCATTGGATCCTGCGCTGATTGAGGCGCTACACGACTACGATTGGCCGGGAAACCTGCGCGAGTTGGAAAACGTGATGGAGCGGCTAATAGTTTTGACCGAGGGCGCCCGGCTGGGTCTCGAGTTTCTGCCCGAACAAATGTTGCGAATATTGCCTCATGCCGAAGCTGGGGATGAAACCACTTTGGAGGGAGCTGCGACCGCCTTAAAACGCCGCATGATAAGCGAAGCATTGCGCAGCGAAGGCGGCAACAAAGCCGCAGCGGCAAAGCGGCTTGGCATCAGCCGTTCCTACCTCCATCGCCTGATCAGTGATCTGGAAATCGGCGAACCCGCCCATCGAGTGTCTACGAATGAAGACTAGTCTGCCTCATGTGTGGCGGGTTGTGAACAGGTAACACTCCTTGCAACCGCGCTTATGATCCGCAGTTCTTCCCTTCCTTTAACTCGAGCCAAACCGATTCGCCCGCGGAACACTCATTGCGATCAATAAAGGCCTCCTCAGGCATTTTCGCAAGGGAGGAAGAAACTTGTCATGAAGCCACGATTACTAATTGTCGACGACGATTCCGCGATCACGCAGCAACTCTTCTGGACGCTGAACGACGAATACGAAGTGATCGCCGCGAATGACCTCCAATCGGCGCTGCGCCGCACAATGGTTTACTCGCCCGATATCGCCATTATTGATCTCCATCTACCCCCGACGGCGGATTCCTCTGACACAGGCATTAGCCTGCTGGAATACCTGAAAGCGCACGTACCGGAATCAAAAGTCCTAGTGATGAGCTCGGCCAACAGCGAACGGTCAGCATGTCTCGCGCGCGGCGCGGATGGATTTCTGGACAAACCCTTTGATACGGAACAGATTCTTTCCCTGCTGCACCGCATTGCACCAGAGCGCCAGTTAGATCTGGCTTAGCAGTTCGTAATCAGCTCTCCCCGGAGCGCGGCGGCAGAGCGAAGCGTCGACGGCATTTTGGATTCCTCCTCGTCCTCTCACCGGTCGAAAATCCAAAGAGTTTAATCGTCGCTTCGCTTTGCCGCCGCGCGCTAATCCTGCTCTTCTGACTCGGTTACCTCATACTGACTTCTGACATCTCGTCTGCGATAATACACGCGTACATTTATTTCGAGAGACAAGGAAATTCTCTGCTGCCAAACAGGTTTCCGGATAAGCCGATGAGTGAAGCGTTAGACAAAGTGCGCGACTTGCGGGAACTGCCGCTTTTTCCCTTGCCGATAGTTTTATTCCCCGGCGTGCCTTTGCCCTTGCACATTTTTGAGCCGCGTTATCGTGAAATGCTCAGCGACATTCGCGACGGTGGCAACCTCTTTGGTCTTTCTTTTTTCGATGCCAGTTCGGCGCAGACTGAGCTTCCCCCGGCGGGCCACATCGGATGCGTGGCTGAAGTGACTGAAGCGCAGGCGCTGCCCGACGGCCGGTCTAACATCATGACCCTCGGGGTAGTACGTTATCGCCTCGAAGCTTACGTCGAGCGCGGAGATTCGTATCTGCTGGGCCGCGTCTCGTATTTTGAGGATTATGAGGAAGACAGCGATGCTCTGCTCGAGCGTTCCCATGTTGTAGCCGGCATGTTCATGCGCATTGCGCGCGCCGTTCGCACCATCAACGACGAGCGCGCCAACCTGCCCGACATCTCTGATACCGAGCCCCAACGCCTTTCTTTTCTGGTGGCGGCGGCCATGGAAATGGAACTAGAAACGAAATTGGAAATGCTGGAATTGCGATCGACTTCCGATCGTCTTGAGCGTCTGCGCGAAATGTTGGAGCAGGCCCTGCCGGGTTATGAAGAGCGCGCGCGGACACACTCCGTGGCCAAAGGAAACGGCCACACCGGGCGCAAAGTCGACTTCGAATAACTGCGCACCACACGAGCCAGGTTGAATGACTACTTCACCCCAAAGCCAAGCGGATTCATTGCGAGTACGAGTGCTGTTCTTCGGCGCGGCACGGGATACCGCTGGTCAGGATCAAGTTGAAATTGAACTGGCCAAATCCAGCCGCTCGGCGGAGGCTTTTGAAAAAGTGCTGGATCTTTATCCCAGCCTCCGGCGGTTCGGCCGTTCTTTGTTGTTTGCAGTCAATCAGGAATATGCCACTGCCGATCGGGAGATCCGGGAGGGTGATGAGTTGGCCGTGTTCCCGCCGGTCAGCGGTGGCGCGCCGGTTTCAACCAGCGAAAGCGTATCGGCCAATGATTTTTTCGAACTGACAACCGATCCCATCAATGTCGGAGAGGTCGCCCGCCGCGTAGTGCTGCCGGAATGCGGCGCCACGGTTACGCTTGACGGCTACGCGCGCGAATGGACGCGTGGCCGGCGCACGCTTCACCTGGTTTATGAAGCGTATGCGCCAATGGCGCTCAGCGAGATGCAACGTTTAGGCCGCGAGGCCCATCAACGTTTTGAAATTGCACACCTTGGCATCGTCCATCGCACCGGCCGGCTGGAGATCGGAGAAACCAGCGTTGTGATTGCCGTCAGCGCACCGCACCGCAGAGCGGCGTTTGAAGCGTGCGAGTGGGCCATTCGCGAACTTAAACGAACGGTGCCGATTTGGAAGAAAGAGATTTTCGCGGACGGTGAGGTCTGGGTCGAAGGCGAAGGCGCGCCGGCTGCATAAACCTGGAATAGCCGGGTCACAACCACATCGCCGTCAGCGACTTGTCTTACTGGAAGGACCGGCACCTGTCAGAACCGCCTGCGGTAGCGGGCGGGCCCTGCGATTGCGGATTAAGGAATGTAGAATGCGGATTGGAAAAGAAGTGGCGAGTGGTCGCTTATTCCGCAATCCGAAATCCGCAACCCGCAATCGGCAGGCCCGCCCGCTACCGCAGGCGGTTCTGACAGGAATTTTCCGTGGCGGAGGGGTAAATGAGAGTCACAGCATTCTGCACAAAGAGTCTTGTTTTCCTGGCGGTCCTAATGTGCTCCGCTGCGGCGATCCAGGCCCAACAGCCGCCGGCGAAGCAACGACCCCTCCCGTCCGATGAAGTAGTCCGCATTAACACTGAGTTGGTCCAAACGGATCTGACTGTCCTGGATAAACGCGGGCACTTCGTCGAAGGATTGCGGCCGGAACAGTTTGAACTTTCCTTCGGCGGCAAACCTCAACCGATATCATTTTTTGAACAGGTGACTGCGGGCAGTGCTCGTGAAGCAAGCCAGGTCGCAACCGCCCGCGGTGGACCAGCCAGTATCAATAATTCCACTCTGAAACCTGCGGGGGACAGAGCTCGCGTCATCTTTTTCTTTCTCGATGATGTTCATCTTAGCAGCGCCAGCCTCATCCGCGCGCGCAAAGCGCTGACTGAGTTCATCGATAACCAGATGAGCGAAAACGATCAGGTGGCGATCGTCTCCACCAGCGGCCAGATCGGGTTTCTGCAACAGTTGACTGACTACCGGCCGATGCTGCATGCAGCGATCGAGCGTCTTTATTACAAGAAGAACCCGGAAACCTACGCCGGCAAAGTTCCGATTAGCGATTATGAAGCGTCGCAGGTCGCCGATAACAACGACCGCGATCTGTTCCTTTACCTGGTGACGGCCACGATGAATGAATACCAGTCGAAAGGCGCCTTGCGACGCGTGGCCGCAAACATTGTGCAAAATCGCGTGCGCCAGATTTCCGCACAGACACGGATGGTCACCACGGATCTGCTCGAGGTCCTGGAAAGCTTGATGAGCTCGTCAGCTTCTTTGCCGGGACGTAAGCTCGTCTTCTTCATCTCGGACGGTTTCATTACCAACGTGCGCGGCTCAAATGCTTTGATTCTGTTGCAGCGAGTTACAGATCTGGCGGCGAAATCCGGGGTAGTCGTTTACACAATGGACGCGCGCGGCACGATCACTGATCCGCTGGTGGACGCCGGCCGGAATGATTTTCCCGACGGCATGGCCTCCGGCACGCAAGCGCGGCATCCATCCCTGGAAAACGTCGCGATGCAGGAACCATTGCACATTCTGGCCGACGATACGGGTGGCCGGGCAATCATTGGCTCAAACTCGTTCGGCGACGCTTTTCAGCAGGCAATTGATGAGACTTCGAACTACTACCTGTTGGCGTGGCGACCGAACGGTGACGAAGAGAAGGCGGGCAAAGCGCGGATCAAAGTTACCATCAAGGATAGGCCGGATCTGCGGGTGCGCTTGCGACGAAATTACTACGCGCCCGCGCCCGCTTCCACTAAAGCCAAAGCGCAAGCGGAAGAAACTGAAACGGCAACAGCCGCTGCCCAGTCGCCGGAAGCAGGACTACTTTCCGCGCTTGGTACGCTTTATCCACGGCAGGTGTTACGGACTTCCCTCGCTGTCGGATTCATGAGTACGCCGGACCAGGGGCTGGTGTTGAAAGCGGCAATGCAGATCGAGCGCGCTGCTCTCGATCTCTCCGCCCTCACACCTAAATCCGAAGTGGACGTCGTGGGCGCGGCGATCGACGATCGCGGCACGATAGTTACTTTCAAACAACTGCTGACGGTGACGTTCGATCCCGCTGCGCCAACCCAGTCGCCAATCGTGGTCTGGAACCAGCAACTGCACGTTCCGCCCGGGTTGTATCAGGTTCGCGTTGCGGTGCGTGAACGCAGCACAGGAATCACGGGCAGCGCACGGCAGTGGATCGAAGTGCCCGACGTTTCCGGCGGCAGATTGCAAATAAGCAGTTTGTTCCTGGGTGAGCGAAAAACGTCCGGCGCGGGAGACAGGGCTGGGGTTCCGCAAGCGGTGATGATGGACGTCGATCAGCACTTTACGCGTTCTTCGGTATTGCGCTATCAAACCTACGTTTATAACGCGATGCGAAACAGCTCGTCCGCCGACGTCGAGATCCAGACTCAAGTGCTGCGCGATCGGCGGGCAGTTATCACCACCGCGCCCGCGAAGTTACCGACCGACACGACGAAGGACGTGGCACGGTTTCCCTACTGGGCGGAGATCTCGCTGAACCCGTTGCCACCGGGTCGTTATTCCCTGCAGGTAACCGCAACTGATCGAGTCAGCAAGAATACCGCGTCGCAAACAGCAAGTTTTGTGGTTGAGTGAGAGTCATTGGTAGATTGAAAAGCGGGGTAAAACCGCTCTTATCATTCCACGGTGAACCTGATCCGCTGTGAAGTCTTGCGATTTCCAATTCGATCCGTCGCCGATACCAACAGCACATAATCACCCGACGGCAAACCATCCAAAGGAATCTCAGACCAGTAAGGCAAGCGCGCAATGTCATTCGTGAGCGGTACCCTGTCGGGGGCGAGGCTCATCACCTGGCGCCGGTTGCGAAACACCTGGCCCTCTACCCAAACATCGGGCCCTTTATCCGCTCGCAACGCGTTATAAACGTAAGTCTGAAAACGCAGCACTGAGGCGCGGGCGAATCGATGATCGACATCGACCGTAATCGCCTGCGGGCCGGACCGGCTGTGGCTCGCTTCCTGATCGCTTCCCGTTCGCTCGCCAAGAAACAAACTGCTCAGCCCGAAGCTTCCCGACGCCGGGTCAGGAATTTCAATCCACTGCATGGCGCTGCCCATGCGGCCGGTGCTGCGTTCCCGCACAGCGACCCTCACTTGATAAAGGCCGGGTTTCAACGATAACTGCTGATTCCAGGTCACCGCAGGTGAGATCGCATTCACTTCCCGCACGACGCTCAGCACCTGCTTGAAACTGGTGAACTGGCCGCGCTCATCGACGGCGACTCCGATCACATCGACTTCGGTCTTTGCCGCATTGTCCGTCCCCATCGTCAGATACTGTCGCGCGATTTGCATTGACGCTTTCATCACGGCGTGTCCATCGCCGGAGTTCACATAACCCACGGCGAGTGAAACCGGCAATTCCTTTTTCGGATACGTCGCGCCCATGGTCGCTGCCAATTGGGCCTCGGGCGTCATGGCGGCGATGGTTTTCTCTTTCGTTTCCACCACTGCCGATTTAGCCGTAGTGGTCGTGTTAGCTGGGGCCAGGAAGTTATTCCGGAAACGGACGTTTAACTCAGGCCGGTCCTTGATGGTTATTTGCACTCGTGACTTTACTTCCGGCGGTTCGGTTGAATCGGGACGCCAGGCCAGCAGGTAATAATCAGACGTTTCCCCGATCGCCTGCAGAATTCCATCGCCAATTGAATTCGAGTTGAAGATCGCCCGGCCGCCTGTTTCATCCGCAATGAGTTTTAAGGGTTCTTGCGTGGCATTGATTTCACCGAACGCCAGTCCTGCCCGGCGAGCTGACGCATCAGCGTAATTGTTGGTGCTGGCGTCGGTCGCTGAACCCAGGTTCATTGCCGGCCCACGCAGATCCATCGTGTAAACGATTACACCGGCGCGCGTGGCAGCCTGCGTGACTCGCTGCAGCGCTTCGAGTGCTCCCGCCTTGCGCTCATTAACAATGAACCCGTCGGAAAGAAAGAAAACCACTTTGCGTCCCGGCAAATCAGCCGAGGATTCCATCAGACTCTGCAGCGTGGACAGCGTATCAGCCGTGGTCATGCGGCCCTGCGCATTAACCTGTCGCAGTCGATTGCGCAAATAGGGCGCGGCGGAATAAGAAGCCGCCAGTCCATGATCTCCGTGCCGGTTGCCGGGCCCCATCTGCTGCTCAATCTTGATTGATTCCAAAAGATACGCGTACAACTCTCGATTGCCGGAATCCAAAACCTGGCTGGCCATGTATTCACTGATCTGCGTCTTGCCGGTATACGCCTCCGGATTCATCTTGTAATTGAGTCGTGCGATCGCAGCGTGCAGCACCACCGGATTGTCTGTGAGTTGTTGGAGAAAACCGATCTGCCCGCTGGTCGAAACGATCGCGACCTGATCGTTTGGATTCATCTGATCGTCGACGAAGTGTCGCAAAGCCTCGCGGGCCCTCGTCAAACTGGCAGGCGACAGATGCACGTCATCAAGAAAGAAGAAAAGCACACGGCCACGTTCGGTCGGCGTTATTGACGTCCTGGGCTCGTTCTTAGTCGTTGCCAAACCACGCGCCGCCGATAGTTGCTCTGCCTCTCGCGTGCTGCCTGCCGTCACCCGTTCAAAGAATGAAAGTTTTTGCTTCGTGTCCCCGAAGCTCAACTCAAATTGTTCCGGCCGCAGGCCTTCGACAAAGTGGCCCTTGCGGTCAAACACCATCACTTCGGTTTGCACCAGCGTCGTGTTGATTCGGATTACTTCATCGGGGCGGTTAACCGGTCCGGAAGAATTCTGTTGTTGCGCGTGGCTGGGGGAAGTAAAGATACAAAAAAGCGCGGAAACAAACGCGAGAGTTCGCAGTATAAACCTGGAGAGATGAAGCATGCGGCTGGACCTCGAAGAGACTGACGCGAGTCGGATCGGCGACAAAATGAAACTGAACGCTGATCGAATTGGGGTGACCTGCGGGAATTATAACTCACCTCAACTCGAATTCCAGCAACGTGGCAACTCAAGTCGAGTTAAGATCGCTCCCCGGGTTGAGACTACTTAAACGTTAGTAAACGGCTTTGCCGCTTGATGTGCGGAAGGCCTGTGGCCTTCCGGGTGTGCGTGGAAGAAGTTTGGGCTACGCCCGGTTTTGGGCCGCAGCCCGGGGGTTTGCCGTTGGCTTTGAGTGAGGCCCTCAGGGCCGATGTTGAATATCCGCTATGCGAACTACTCCGACAGGACCTCTTCGTCCTCGGCCTCTGCTGCTTCAACCAACGACGCGCTCGTGACCTTGTCGCCGCCATCAGTCTTGATTAGGCGCACCCCTTGAGCGCTGCGGCCGGTCTTGCGAATGCTGTCGGCCTCAATGCGAATCAACTTGCCCTGCTGCGTGATGATCATGATTTCTGACTCGGCATCAACTGGGAATACGGCCACTACTTTCCCGGTCTTCTCCGTAGTCTTCATGTTGATGACGCCCTTGCCGCCACGCGATTGCAGGCGGTAAGTGGTGATCGGTGTTTGCTTACCGTAACCCTGCTCGGAAACGGAAAGCATCTTTTCCGTATCATCCGCCGACACGGCGCAGAGCGAGACCACAAAGTCGTCTTTCCGCAAATCAATCCCGCGCACGCCGCGGGTGGCGCGGCCCATCGGCCGCACGTTCTTCTCATCAAAACGAATCGCGTTGCCGTTGTGCGTGGCGATGAAAATACGTTTGGTTCCGTCGGTCAAAACCACATCCAGCAACTCGTCGCCTTCATCGATATTGATGGCATTGATGCCGTTGGTCCTGATGTTCTGAAAATCCGCCAACGACGTTTTCTTGATCACGCCCTTGCGCGTTACCAGCAAAACGTAACGTCCCTCCGCAAACTCGCGCACCGCAACCACGCCGGCAAGCTTGCGCGTAGAGGGAATGCTGATCAGATTTACCACCGCCTTGCCGCGCGCTGAAGCGGAAGCGTCGGGAACCTCGTGGACCTTCAGTTTGTAAACCTGGCCGTCATCCGTGAAGATCATAATGTACGCGTGGGTGGACGCAACGAACAGGTGTTCCACGTAATCATCGCCCTTGGCCGCGGCCCCAAAGCGCCCTTTGCCGCCGCGCCCCTGCCGCTGGTAGGTGGTGATGGGGGTGCGTTTGATGTAGCCGCTGTGGGTAACGGTAATCGCTACGTCCTCATCGGCAATCAGATCTTCGATGGAGAGCTCGACGCCTTCATCTACGATCTCGGTCCGGCGTCCATCGCCAAAGTCCTTCTTCACTTCCTCCAGCTCGTTGGCAATCACGCGGCGGAGCGAGCTTTCGTTAGCAAGGATTTCTTCCAGCTCGGCAATCAGCTTAATAACGGCTTCATACTCGTCGGTGATCTTTTGCCGTTCGAGGGCGGACAGTCGCCGCAGTTGCAGATCGAGGATCGCCTGCGCCTGCAGTTCAGAAAACGCCAGCCGCTCCATCACCTTCCGGAGCTTGGGCAAGTACTTAGCCAAAGGTTCGCTGGACGGGATGCCCTTCCAGTTCTTCACTTCGCTCATGTTCGTCGTGTTGCCCATCAACCATTGACGGGCTTCATCAACTGAGCGCGAGTTGCGAATCAACGTGACGATTGAATCAAGCGCGTCGATCGCTTTCGTCAGGCCCTCCAAAATATGGGCGCGGGCCTGGGCCTTGCGCAGCTCGTATTCGGTACGGCGGCGGACCACTTCGCGGCGAAACTCGATGAAGCATTCCAGCATCTGCTTCAGGTTCAGCACGCGCGGTTGGCCATTAACGATGGCCAGATTGATCACGCCGAACGAAGACTGCATCGGCGTCAGCTTATAAAGTTTGTTCAGTACGACCTGGGGCACTGCGTCGCGTTTTAGTTCAACCACGATGCGCATGCCTTCGCGATCAGATTCATCCCGCAGGTCGGAGATGCCTTCGATCTTCTTCTCGTTCATCAACTCGGCGATGCGTTCGATCAGGCGGGCTTTGTTGACCTGGAACGGAATTTCGGTGATGACGATGGCGTCGCGCTCGCTCGAGCCCCGCCCGATGCGATCGATGCCGGCGCGAGCGCGCATTTGCACGATGCCGCGGCCTTCGAGGTAGGACTTTCGGATCTCTTCACGTCCGTAAATGAATCCGCCGGTGGGAAAATCCGGACCGGTCACTATCTTCAGCAGCTCTTCAATCTTGACGTCCGGTTTGCGCAGGACTGCGATGGTTGCGTCCACAATCTCGGTCAAATTGTGGGGCGGAATCTTGGTCGCCATGCCCACCGCAATGCCATCTGAACCGTTAATCAGCAGGTTCGGAACGCGCGCCGGCAGAACTGTCGGCTCACTCAGCGACTCGTCATAGTTCGGTTGAAAGTTGACCGTTTCTTTTTCAATGTCGGCCAGAACTTCATTGGCCAGCCGCGCCATCCGAACTTCCGTATAACGCATTGCGGCCGCCGCATCGCCATCAACCGAGCCAAAGTTTCCCTGGCCGTCGATCAGCGGATAGCGCATGGAAAAGCTCTGGGCCAAACGTACGATTGTGTCGTAAACGGCGGTGTCACCATGCGGGTGATATTTACCGATCACGTCGCCGACCACACGCGCGCTCTTCTTATAGGCTTTGTTGTAAGCGTTGCCGAGCTCATGCATCGCCCACAGAACGCGCCGGTGCACCGGCTTCAATCCGTCGCGCACATCAGGCAGGGCGCGACCGATGATCACGGACATGGCATAGTCCAAATAGGACCGGCGCATCTCCTCTTCAATCGCTATATGATTTCGATCAGTTGTTTCCATTATCAAACCTTTCCAGTACAATCGGCCGTCTGTGGGCTGGCGCTTTCAGTCTGTTCATGGCGACTGACGCCTCATCGCGGACCACCGCAAAGCCACTGGGATAGTAGTTCTAAGATGTGGGATTTTAGTGCTATTTTCCGAGATTCACCGGACCCTTTGGGAGCCCGTTTCCGACCCTTCGAAGTAAATTTTATTTTAGCCCGAAACAGCCGCTTTGGCAAACCGGCAAAAGCGAGCCAAGTTCAATAAAATCAGGCCATTCGGCGCAGTTTGACCTGGCCTTGGCGCGCAAAGTTTTTGAGTTTTCGCGACGCGCTTTTGCCGGGGCTGCCGAGGACAAGTGACGCTCCAGAAATACTGATGCCTTTTGAGGGAAAATCACGCCGGGTACGTGAACGTGTTGCCCTGAATATTCCGGTTCGCGTGCACTGCCGCGAAAGCCTTGAGCATGAGTGGACTGAGATGTCGCGCTTGCTGGACGTCACTCCGTTCGGGGCCGCCTTTCCCATCTCGCATCCGACCGAACCAGGGCGCTTGTTACACTTGACAATGCCCATGCCGCGCCAGCTGCGCTGCTTCGATCACGTCGAAGATACTTATCGCGTCTGGGCCATCGTGCGTAACGTCCGCGCGGTGGCGGCGGCGGAAGCCAAGCACCCAATGCGCTTCAATGTCGGGGTGGCTTTTATCGGCAAGCGGCCGCCAAGTTCTTATGCAGACGCGCCGGGTAGACGGTACGAGATCGCCCGCTCAGCCATGGAATCGGCCGTATGGCAGGTTCAGGAGGATGCCGATAAGATGGTGTCCCATATGTCCGGCAGCGATCAGCGGATCGACACGCGTCATCACATTCCGATTACAGTGATGATGCAGGCAATCGACGCCCAGGGCACACCGGGAACAGCAGAGCATACCGTGACTGAAAACATCAGCCGGCGCGGGGCCGCGGTGATGACAACGATGAATATCGAAGACGGCCGTTTCGTGCGTTTGAGCAGCGCCGAATTTGGAGTAACGGTCCTTGGAGCAGTGCGGGGCCGGCGCACTGGCGCTGATGGCATCCTGCGCCTGCACCTGGAATTCATCGATCGCGAGTGGCCGTTGGGAAGCGTGGAATGAATCGTGCTGACCCTCGCGTGAAGAAGTGATTGATGGGTCAATCTGAGAACAACAGAGCGACGCAAGATCCCCCGGTCCTGCCACAATGGGTGATCGACACTTTGCGTCCGGCGGCCAACGTGATCAGCAACGCCCTTTGGCACACGCGCTACACCGGCACGAATCATATTCCCTCTAACGGTGGCCTGCTGGTCGCGGCTAACCACCAAACCTACATGGATCCTTTATGGGTCGCTCTGCCGATCAAACGGCCGTTGCGATTTCTGGCCTGGGACGCTGCCTTCAGTTGGCCGGTGATTGGACCAGCGATGGGGTTCTTCGGCGCGTGGCCACTGCAAATCGAAGGCAACGACCGCGCGCCGATCCGGAAATCGTTACAGTGGCTGCGCCAGGGTGGCGGAGTCGTAATTTTCCCTGAAGGCGGGCGCGGTGAACCGGACGGCTCGATGATCAAGTTCAAGGCCGGCGCCGTCCGCATGGCAATCGAAGCCGCGGTGCCGATTTTGCCCGTAACGATTCGCGGCGCGCACCGCGTGTGGTCATCGAATATGCGCCTGCCGCGGCCGGGTCAAGTGGAAGTCATTTATCACGAGCCACTGCGTGTCGCGCAAAGGCCTGAGGAAGACTTTCGCGCTTGCGTTCAACGCGAAAACGACCGCCTCGCTCAAATTATTGGATCCGCCCTGTAACCTGGCGAGGTGCAGAATAGCGAAGCTCTTTGGAGTGCGCCGACTTGTCGGCGCTTTTTTCTTCATGCGACCTGTCGCATCCAAAGGCCGCCGCAGGATGAAAGCGGCGACAGGTCGCCGCACTCCAAAGAGCTTCGCTATCAGGGCGCCACGGTTCTCGGTTGCGGTGCAAGGACATCATTACCCACTCCTCAATCTTTACACTTCTTTACAAACCATTTACGTCCACGGTCGGCGCCCGCGCGTCTTAATCAGCGTTTAAGTCATTCCATCCTGGGTAGCTTTACCGGTCTCTTCAGTTCAGCAACATTCTGTAATACCTGAGACCGCGTTTGAATTCTTCGCTGAGCCAGTTCCCCAGCAGTCTGAAAAGGCAGTCGCCCCGGTTTTGTTCGGTTGAAAAGGAGACCAGGAATGATGCGCAGGCCGTCACTCCCGAAGTTAGTCGCTTTCGTAACCCTTCTAGGTGTCGGCAACAGTTTTGTTGTCACGACAACCGTCACCGCGCAGGCCATCAGCCTGACTGCTCCAATCGACGTCACGGCGTCAGACAGTGCTTATGTCACAAAGGTTGGTGTGAGTTGGGCCACCGTCCGCAACGCCACGCTGTATCGCATCTTCCGTAACACGGCAAACAACTCCGGGGCGGCTATTAGTGTGGGAACAACCGCGGACGGATCATTCTTCGATAACACCGGCGTCGCCGGGCAAACTTATTTCTATTGGGTGCGGGCCGAAAACGGAAGCGTAGTCAGCCAGTTCAGCCAGCCAGACCAGGGCTCGCGTGCAATCGGAACTATCAATGGGCCGGTGCCACCTTTGAATCCACCGATCGCGCCGGCCGGCAATCCGGTGACGGCTGCGAAGGCCTATCTGGGCAAGACGTTGTTTTGGGATGAACAAGTTTCGTCAACCCGAACCGTAGCGTGTGGCACTTGTCACTTCGCCACCAGCGGCGGTTCGGATGCGCGGGCCATCGTGAATAATCTGCGCGCGACGAATCCGGGCGCAGACGGAATTTTCAACACCGCCGATGACGTCTACGCGTCTCCCGGAGTTCTGAGCAATAACAGCGACGGAAGTTACAACTGGTCGTCCGTGTATGGATTTCGCGAACAGGTCACCGGAAGGAAATCGCGATCGTACATTGATGCCGCGTATTCCAATTCGCTTTTTTGGGATGGCCGGGCCACGTCTGTTTTCATCGATCCGATTTCGGGCGTCGTTGTCCTTCCGGATAGCGCCGCGCTCGAAAGCCAGGCCCTCGGGCCGCCGGTCAGCTCCGCCGAAATGTCGCATGCCGGACGCGACTGGAACACCATCGCCGCTCGGGTTGCTATCTCCAAACCCCTGGCGCTTTCGCCTTCCATGCCCGCAGGGTTAAAAGATTGGATCGAAGGCCGCAGTTATCCCGAGTTGTTCCTGGAAGCGTTTGGCAGCAGCGAAGTGACGCCCGCGCGAATCGCGATGGCGATAGCCACCTTTGAACGCACGCTCTATTCCGATCGTACTCCGTTCGATGCGGCAGTCGCGCAAATTGCGCCGTTAACAGCCGCTGAAGCACGCGGCCAGAACGTGTTCAATCAATCGAGATGTAATGCCTGTCACGCCGGACCACTTTTTAGCGATAACCAGTTTCACAACATCGGGCTGCGGCCACAGACCGAAGACACGGGACGATTTCAAGTTACGGGTAACGGAAACAACCTGGGTGAATTTCGCACGCCCAGCTTGCGCAACGTAGAGCTGCGCGGACCGTACATGCACAATGGCCATTTCGCTACTCTGGAAGAAGTGGTGGAGTTTTATAATCGCGGCGGCGATTTCAACGCGCCAAATATCAATCGAAATCTGATTAGGCCGCTCAACCTTTCTCCCGGACAGAAATCCGATCTGCTCGCCTTCCTGCGACGCCCGCTGACCGATCCGCGAGTCGCCAGCTCGACCGCGCCGTTCGATCGTCCGATGCTTTATTCCGAATCGAATCGCGTTCCGCAGATCATCAACAACGGAATTGCTGGTGCTGGCGGCAACGTCCCCCAAGCGGTGGCGATTGAGCCTCCCTTAGTGGGAAACCCGAGCCTCACACTCGGCGTGTGGAACGCTCTGGGTAGCGCCCCGGCCGTTCTCGTAATCGACGGTAACGACCCCGGTGGCGGACCAAACATTCCATCGACAGCATCATTCGCGCGCCGTAGTTTACAACTCTCGGGCAGCGGCGCCGGACAGGGTTATGGATCGATCACGTTGCAGATTCCCAACGACGCTTCACTGATTGGCAGAACTTTCTATGGCCGTTGGTTCGTGTCGGATGCAACTGCGCCAAACGGTGTGGCCGCCAGTCCCGCGTTCAAGTTCACAATCTTCGGAGACAGCGCCGCGACGGCGGCCACTTCCAATCCGATCGATAATGCGCAAACGTTTGTGACCCAGCAATATCGTGATTTCCTGAACCGCGAACCGGACGAAGGCGGCTTCGCATATTGGACTGATCAAATCTCTGGTAACAGTGCCAACATTCCTGCGCCGTGCGCCGTTACCGATCCGGCCTGCGTACTGCAACGCAGAATAGGTGTTTCCGGCGCGTTCTTTGTCGAAAATGAATTCCAATTTACCGGCTCGTATGTTTACCGGATGTACACGACCTCGCTTGGTCGAAAACCAACCTACGGGGAGTTTGGAACTGACCGGGGACAAATTGCTGTCGGTAATTCACTGGAACCGAGCAAGTCGCTCTTTGCCGATGCGTGGATCCAGCGACCGGAGTTTGTCGCGAAGTATGGTGAGAATCCTTCAGCGGAAAGTTTCGTGGACGCGTTGCTGGCGAACTTAAAGGCGTTCGACAACGTCGACCTGACTTCGAATCGCGCGCACTACGTCAGCGAGTTACAGGCGGGAACGGCACGCGGTCAGATCGTAAGAGAAGTAGCGGAGAGCGCGGAGGTGAAAGCCGCCGAATACAATCCATCATTCGTGCAGATGCAGTATTTCGGATACTTGCGGCGGGATCCAGAGCCGGAGGGCTATGCATTTTGGCTCAACGTGCTTAATAACAGAGAGCCGAACAACTACCGGGGAATGATTTGCGCGTTCCTCACATCCGCGGAATACCAACTGCGGTTCGGCACCGTCATCTCGAGGACCAACCGGGACTGCGGACAATGAATCAGTCGTCTTACGCTTGCAGAACGCGCATCATCGCGTCGTGCACCAGCCCGTTGCTGGCAATGATGGGAGGTCGATAGATGTCAAACGCTTGCCCGTCGTAACGGGACACGCGACCTCCCGCTTCCTCAATCAACAGGACCCCGGCCGCGACATCCCACGGCCGCAGGCCTTCCTCCCAAAATCCATCGAACCTGCCACACGCAACGTACGCCAGATCCAACGCGGCGGTGCCGTCACGACGGACGGCCTGCGCACTCATGATGAAGTTCGCAAAGTGACGCGCGAACTGGCTACGTTCACGTACATCGTAAGGAAAGCCAGTACACAACATCGCCCGATTCAAATCATCAATCTGCGACACGTGAACTGTTCGGCCATTCAAGGCCGCGCCCTGGCCCCGTTCGGCCGTAAACATTTCGTCGCGCATCGGATCATAAATCACGCCGAGCTCCAGTCGGCCTTTGTGCTCGGCGGCGATCGAAACGCAGAAACAGGGATAACCATGCGCGTAATTCGTCGTTCCATCCAGCGGATCAATTATCCACTTCCAATCTGCGTGCTCGCCCGCGGCCCGGGCCGAATCTACGCCGTCACTCGCGCCGGATTCCTCAGCCAGAATCGCGTGACGGGGATAATGGGACTTGATGCGTTCGATAATTAGTCGTTCCGCGGCCAGGTCTGATTCCGTCACCAGATCAATATCGCCCTTGTGGGAAATCTGCACCCGGCCCAGGCGCTCAGCCAGCAAGCTTCCCGCCTCGCGCGCGGTTTGAATGGCAAAGTCAAGCAAAGAGATCTCCTGAGAATCCTGTGGTCCAGACTTCAGTCTGTGAATCGAGTTAGCTATCGTCAACCACAGACGCAAACTAAAGGTTGAACTCTATACGCCTGCAGCGATCGAAGCTCAACATCCGTTTACAGGTGTATAGAGTTCAAGCTTTAGCTTGCCGCGAAGCCGCCAATACTGGGCTTGAGTACGTACCCGCTTCGCGGAAAGACACTGAGGATTGCGCCACATAGCTTCCAACCCTATTCATCCGTTGCTCGGCCATCTGCAATACATCTCGTATCTGCCGGTCCCAGTAGGCCCACTCGTGAGTGCCCGGTAACTCGCGGTACTCGTGGGGAATCTTTCGCTGCTCCAGGATTAACTTCAACTCACGGTTCGTCGGCAGGAACGGGTCTTCAGTGCCGCAGTCAAGATAAAGAAACGGCAACGATGCAATACGTTTGGCCGGCACTTCGCGCAGCATGCGATACAGATCGTTGTCCCGACGGGCTGGATTGTTGGCCGCTCCAAACACTCCAAGAATGGAGGGTCGGACAAAGCTCCAGGCAACTCCGGGCTTGGCATCATCACGCAGTACCGGATCCAGCGCACCGCTTATGGAAGCCGCGAACACAAACAGGTTGGGATATTTCAAGCCAAATTTCAAAGCGCCATAGCCACCCATCGAAAGTCCCGCAATCGCCCGCCCTTGTTTCTTTCTGATTGCTCGATAACGGCGCTCAACATCCGGAATCAATTCGCGCAGGACGTAAGTTTCGTATTTGTCGCGGGCAACTGTGGCGCTGTCGGTGTACCAGCCATCGTTGCCTTCCGGCGTAACAATGATCATGTGGTGTTGCGCCGCGTATGAGACCAGACCGGTTTTGCTGGTCCAGTTATCGTGATGTCCGGCCAGACCGTGCAAGAGATATATTACGGGATAGTTTGTGCGTCGGGCTGCGTCATAACCCGGCGGTAGTACCACGTTGTAAGGCAAGCTGGCGCCAATAAGCTTGCTCTGAAATGGAACCGTTTCAACGCGGACACTTGACGCATTTTGCGCGTGAGCGCTCAGCGTCAGACACAACAGTAGCCACAGCAGAAAGGACCGTGAAATCTTTGTCATTAGTTATTCGCGCCAGTGGACGGTAGTCCAGAATTGCGGGTCAAAAAGTTTGGCATCGAGCGGCATGTTCGCGCGCATTTCTGAATACGATTCCGTGGTTACGATTCTTTTATCAACCAGGAAAATAACTTCCGGAGAAATCCAACCGCCCGCCAACTTCTGATACTTGTTGAACTGAACTTCAGAGGTTTGGGCCCCATCCTTGCCGGTGGGGCGCAACATGCGTACGAAGTAGAGGTTCTTCTGATCGATCCAAAACTGCGGTGAGTGCAAGTCACCGGCCTTCGCTCCAACAACGTAAACGGGCCTTCCCTGCCAGGTGTCCTCACGCAAAATGGAGAGATCGATTTTCAGTTTCTTCAAAACCTCGATGACGTCAGCCTCAGGCAATCGATAAATATCGAAGCCAAGGATCAGGAGTGGGTGCACGAAGGGCCGGGTGTTTTCCACCTTGCCGTCTTTGAAGGAATAGATGGTGCGATTGGTGAAAAGAATGCCGTTGCCGGCTTTCACGGGAGTGAAATCGATGCGCAAACTTCCGGGAACCGATAGCGCTTCAAACCAGATCGAGACTTTGACCGAGCCGTCTTCACCAAACTCGGTAGTGCGTTGCACGAAGGTGGCCGTCTTGTACCATGACTTGGCGTATTTCTTCTGCATGGCACGAATCAGATCTTCGCTCGTGGTGATTTTCTTTGCCTGCACAATTGGCGCCGTCAGAAACGCGACGGCTGATATCAGCAGAAGGAATGGTCTCGTTGATTTCCTCATATGCGGTCCCTACTGATGGCTGTGATAGCTGGCGATTTGCTCTTAGGTTTCCAGCATCGGGATTTGCACGCCCCTGGTCCGCGCCGTTTCCGCGGCTGCCTCATACCCGGCATCCACATGCCTGGCCACACCCAAGCCCGGATCATTTGTCAGCACGCGGTTCAAACGTTTCGCCGCGTCAGCGGTCCCGTCCGCCACGGACACCTGGCCGGCATGCAACGAATAGCCGATGCCAACACCGCCGCCGTGATGAAACGAAACCCAACTCGCGCCACTGGCTGTATTCAACAGTGCGTTGAGAATGGGCCAGTCTGCGACGGCATCCGATCCATCCTTCATGCCTTCGGTTTCGCGAAAAGGCGACGCGACTGATCCGGTGTCCAGATGATCGCGGCCTATCGCGATCGGGGCTTGCAGATCGCCGCGCTTTACCAGGTCATTGATCGCCTCGCCCATCTCGGCGCGTTCGCCATAACCCAACCAGCAAATACGCGCGGGCAATCCCTGAAACTGGACTCGATCACGGGCCAACCGCAGCCAGCGATTCAAGGTTACATCGTCGGGAAAAAGTTCGAGCGCGAGGTCGTCCGTCTTTCGTATGTCTTCCGCGTCACCAGAAAGTGCCACCCAGCGGAAAGGCCCTTTCCCCTCGCAAAACAGCGGGCGAATGTACTCAGGCACGAAGCCGGGAATGTCGAATGCCTCGGCAACTCCGGCATCGAACGCCATTTTGCGAATGTTGTTGCCATAGTCGAACGTCACCGCTCCGGCGCGCTTCAGCGCCAACATCGCTTCCACGTGCCGGGCCATCGATTCCTTTGCGCGCTCAACATACCCGGCCGGATCGACTCTGCGCAGTTCTTCCGCTCCGGCGAGCGTAACGCCGGCGGGCACGTATCCATTCAAAGGATCGTGCGCACTCGTTTGATCGGTGACGACATCCACTTTGATTCCGCGGCGCGCGATCTCCGGCAGGACTTCTGCACAGTTGCCTACCAGGCCAACTGACAACGCGCGTTTTTGCTCGCCCGCGTCGGCGCAAATATCCAGCGCTTCGTCCAGCGTCAGCGCGATCCGATCGCAATAACCAGTTTGCACCCGTCGTTCAATTCGCGCCGGATCGACATCGACGCCGAGGAACACGGCCCCGTTCAGAGTCGCGGCCAGCGGCTGAGCGCCGCCCATGCCGCCCATCCCGCCGGAGACGAGCAGTTTGCCGCTAAGATCTCCGCCGAAGTGTTTGTCGGCCATCGCGGCAAACGTTTCGAACGTTCCCTGCACAATGCCCTGCGTGCCGATGTAGATCCAGCTACCCGCGGTCATTTGGCCGTACATCATCAAACCCTTGCGTTCCAACTCGTGGAAATGTTCCCAGTTGGCCCAGGCGCCGACCAAATTTGAATTCGCAATCAGAACTCTGGGCGCATAGTCGTGCGTGCGGAAAACGCCTACCGGCTTGCCTGACTGGACCAGCAGGGTTTCGTCGTTCTCGAGCGTCTGCAGCTCTCGCACTATGGCGTCGAACGATGCCCAGTTGCGGGCGGCTTTACCTGCCCCGCCGTACACGACCAGGTCATCCGGCTTTTCCGCTACGTCCGGATCGAGATTGTTCATCAGGCAACGCAACGCGGCCTCTTGCTGCCAACTTTTGCAACTTAGAATCGGGCCGCGTTGCGCGCGTATTGTCCTTGAAGACATCAGGTGATACTCAATGCAAGGTAAACCAAACCGCGTTACTCGCAATACTCCGAACTTCCCAAAAGCCGGCCGATCCAGCCTCCGTCATTTCGCCTTAACAATTGATCGAGCTCGCCCGAATCAAGCCACACACCCGCACACTTCTGGCAGGTGTCGATGCTCACACCGTCAACCTTGCTTTCTTTCAATGAACCGCCACACCTCGGACAAAGCATCGAAGAGGTACCGGCCGTTTTGGCCGCTGTGGCAACTTTCATTTTCTCGCGCAGCTTCTGGATTGCCTCTTCGTTCTTGACGTTGAAATATGCTTCCTCTTCCCCTCGTTCGCGATCTTGCAGAATATCCGACATGGGTTTGTCTCCTTGGGGTTTTTGCGGTTACTTGCCACCGAACGAATTCTCGAAGTGCGCACTCGCAATCCGGAAAACGGCCGCCGGTAAGCTTCGCCTGGTTGGAAAAACATTTTATTAAAGCAGAAAAGCCTGAAAGCGCGAAATCTAATAGATGCTATGATCGCCAGTCTTGGGACACACGGCCGGCATCGTGAATACCAACCCCGCTTGCTGAAGGAGAATTGCGATGAGCATTGGTCCATTCAAGAGACGAAGTTCCTGGGCGTCCAGTCTGGTCACCGGACTAATTGGGTGGAATGGTTTTTTCATTATTGTCGGCGCGTTGCTCGGTCTGGCGCGCCAGGCAGGAACACTATTCGTCCTCGCCTCGCTGGCGGCCCTTGCGCAAGTAGTGTTCTTGCGACTCCTCTTCTTCGTTCTACGCCTGCACCGCCGGATGTTGTGGGGCGCTTTCTGGGGAGGTTTGACGGGACTGGTTGCGATTCTGATCGAAATGCGCGCGACCGGAATTTTCGCGCCCCACTCAACCATCTGGCTCATCAACGGAGCCTACATCGGCGTCGCCGTTGGACTGTTCCTTTGCTATTTCTATCGAGATGATCGCCGCATAGAAGCCGGCGCCGCAGAATCAGGCTCGCCCGTAGATTACGGCCGGGATGCACACTGGTTGGAGCCCTTTTTCTTTGGCGCAGTCGCGTATATCGTGTCGTTCATTCCGACGTCGGCTCACCTCGCGGTTAATCTGTTGGTCGTGGGCGCGATGAGCGGCGTGGTGGCTGCGGGCGTGAGCCATTTTTTCCTTTTCTCCTCAGCCCGCCGGACAATTCTGCCGTTACTGCTGGGCATTATTGCCGGCGCGGTCCAGGGAGCCCTGAGCGGTTTGCTGTTCCGATCATTTGCTGCCGAATTGTTTTGCTCGCCGCTTCTCCACGGCGCGCTCGCAGGGGTTCTGACATACGTGATGACTACGTTGAGAGGATCAAGCCTCGCGAATGCCGAGTTCGCCCGAAACCAATAAGGGAGGTGCTGCATGAGCCTTATGCTTGTTTGCCGCGTCCTGCATATCGCCGCAACCTGCACTTCGCTGGGAGGTTTGTTCTATGCGCGTATGGTGCTATGGCCGACCCTCGATAGCCTGCCCGGCGCTGAACGGGAGAAATTTCTCTCGAGCGCCATTCGACGATTCGCTTACATCAAATGGGCCGGCGTCACGATCGTGGCCCTGACCGGAGTAATTCAGTGGCTCTGGACTTATCCGTATGTCATCGATCAGCAGCGCTACCTGGTCTACTTCGCGATCAAGATGGTCGGGGCAGTCGGACTCTTCAGCATTACTTTTCTCCTCGCCCTCCCGAACGAGCGATTGCAGGGAATGCAAAGCAAGCGAGCGCTCTGGTCGGCGATCAATATTGTTTGTGGTTTTACCATACTGGTTGGCGCGGCGTTGATGCGGACACTTCCCCGCTTCACTCCATGACTCAAAATCCATGAAGCAAAAGGTCACCAGCCACGTCGGCGATCAGGCTCCGGACTTCGCGCTGCCGGACGGCAACAACACAGAGTGGCGCCTATCCGATTTTCGCGGACGCGTCGTCGTCATGCTGTTTTATCCGGGCGATGAAACCCCGGTTTGTACGCGGCAGTTGTGCTCGTTGCGCGACCGCTGGCAGGATTACCGGGCGACCGGTGCGGAGGTTGTCGGCCTGTCATCTAATACCGTCGATTCGCATAAGAAGTTTGCTGAGCATCACAATCTCCCGCTGCGCTTGCTTGCCGATACCGGACACAGCGTCTCGAAGCTTTACGACGCGATGTCGGTTTTTCCCGGCCGCCCTGCGCGCTCGGTATTCGTCATCGACGCAAACGGCATCATCCGCTATCGCGACGTGCGGCGCGTAGGCATCATTCGACCGAAGGACGAGGACATCATCGCGGCCATTCGAGCGGCGAGCTAGAGCGCTGCTATAATCAGCGCGAGGAGATTTCAAATGGCAGATACGATTGAGTGTAAGCATTGTCATGAAAAGCGTCCGGCGTTAGGGTTCGCGCCTTTTCCCAACGACTTAGGGCAACGAGTAAGCCAGGAGATTTGTAACCCCTGCTGGCAGGACTGGACCAGAAAGCAAATGCAGATCATCAACCACTACGGTCTGGATCTGAGCAAGCCCGACGCGCAGAATTTTCTTTTCGACAACATGAAGGGTTACCTGTTTGACGAGACTTTGCCGACCGCGGAGATTGATACGGCGAAGGAAGGCAGTATTAAGTGGTAAGTATTTAGGCCGCCGGGGCGGTTTCTCCTGTCCGGTGATTCTGGTGGCTGCGCTGGCTTGTCACCATCCAGCTTCCGCTTCCGCCTGCCATGCAAACCAGCCTCAGGGGTAGTATCCCGAATTCCACTCTTTCCTATTCCCCTCCCTCTGGGAGGGGCTGAGGGGAGGGCCTGCGGCGAATCAACCAAAGCGTATCTAACGCGCGGCCTCGATGGCCGCGCGCCTTATTCGCTAACATTCAAATGGACAGACCGAATTCCTGCACCAAGCTCAGAACGCCCAATATCAATGATGGCGAGCTAAGGTGCCTTTCGCAAGATCTCTTTTTTTGCCCTCGTAAGCCCTCCCCTACCCCTCCCAATGGGAGGGGAATAAATCGGACATTCAAGAATCAGGACACCACTAGTCCAACGGTTGCGCTTCTAATTCTCGCTTTCCTGAGTTAAGCTTCCTCCTCGATCCCTTCCCTCTTTAGGCCCCTCCTTCGAATCTCTCCGGGTAGATATCAATCCGGGGGTTTGAACCTTTTCGGCCGTCCATCTGGACAGACAAATCGGGAGACTTCATGAAGAAAACCACAGTTGCATTCTTAATTTCTGGCTTATTGCTGCTGATGCTGGCCATCGCCTGCGAGCCTGGAACGAACCAAAATGCGAACGCCAATATCAATGCGACTCCGGCGGCAACCACGACGCCGGCCAACGTCAATGCGAATAGCAGCCGGCGCGTGACTCGCGAGGAATACGAAAAAAACAAGGCCACCTACTCCCAACAGGCAAAGGATTTGGGCAGCAAGATTGGCACCGGCGTAAACGACGGCTGGCTCTGGACCAAAGCTCGTTTTGATCTGGCGGCCGCCGACGACCTGCGCGATTCAACGATCAACGTCGATGTCGACAATGAAGTCCTTACTCTGTCAGGTACGGTGGCCACGGCGGCGCAGAAAGCGCAGGCCGAATCCATCGCCAAGAGCGTCGCCGGCGTGAAGCAGGTGAAAAATATGCTGAAGGTTGCACCCGCTGGAAATACGAATGCAAATGCCAAAGCCACGCCGAAGAAGTGAAGGGGCATAGCGAACCAAACCTCGTAGCGGACGCTGTTAGATCGCGGCTGGCAGCGTGCGCTAACGAGAGTTGCGCGCTTCACTTCAGGTCTTTGACGAGATAGAGATCGGAGAGCTGCCGGGCGAAGGCATACACATATCCTTCGCCGTCCGGAGTCAACAGAACATTGATCGGGCCCAACACGCCGGCCGGATCTGTCGGCGAGATTTCTTTAGCCAGCTCTTTGTGTCCGCTGCCGATGTTCAGCTTGTATATTTTCAGCGGCCGTTCACGATCGCGATAGACGTACAGCGACTGCGCATCCGTCCCCCAACGAATTACTCGATCGCCTTCTTCCAGGCCAGGAATCGAACGCGGCGCCCCGCCGTCGAGCGGATAAAGCGCTTTCTTCTCCTTCACATCTCCTGAGGCGGACGCGAGTTGTAGAGAGAGATTGCCCAACAATAATTTCCCGTCCGGCGAAACCAGGTAACCTTCGATCCCTTCCGGCGTGATAGCGCGCGGCTGTCCGCCGTCAATGCTTTGCACGTAGGTGCGTGTCTGGTGTCCCTTTTCTTTGCCGATGAAAACGATACTCTTGCCGTCCGGCAACCATGACGCCCCGGTGCTGTATTGCTCAATCCCAAAGCGCTCCAATGTTTTTGCCTGCCCGGCGCCGGTTGGCAGCAAGATGATTTGCGGCGGATTGATCAAGACTGAGATGACCCACTTGCCGTCCGGCGATCTTCCCAAACCATAACCATCGCCGAGCCTGACACCGGGCGAACCATCCGTCCGGCCGAGGTAGATCGCATAATTGGAGCCGCTGCCCTGTCCGTAGTCATTGAAAATAAACGAAGTCCCATCGGGCGAGAGATCAGTAACCCGCACTCCCGGCAGCCAGGAGAGATCTCGCTCTCGTGAGTCACTGGGAAGCGACCCCGTGATCGGGGTGGACTCGTGGCTGCCGCTCAACAGGACCTCGCCTTCGGATGAGATGTCGTGCAGCCTGATGTTGACCAACGTGCGAAAGATTACGCGTTGTTTGCCACTGAGCGTGACCGCATAAAGCTGCTGAGATTCGCCGGCCTTGGTTGCGGTGAACCAGACTTCATCGCCGGAAGGAGACCAGGCCAGTCCATCTTCGCCGCTCCAATCTTCGGTCAGCTTCTTCGTCGCGCCGTTTAGATCAACGACCATCACAGAGCCGCGACTATCCCCATGGACCGGATGGTCGAGAAAAGCGATCTTGTCTCCACTCGGAGAGAACCGCATGTTGCTGATATAGCCTTCCGTGCTGTAAAGCTTCTTGCCGATCGGATACTCGAGAAAGTTCTGTCCCTGGCTAATGCGAACCACCGCATAGTCGTTGCCGGTCGGCTTCCAATCAGCTTCCTGCACGTGTTCCAAAACCTCGCGCGGCGCGCCCCCGGTGAGAGGCATGCGGGCCAGCGTTCCTTCATTGACAAAGTGGAACAGCCATTGGGTCCGCAGCAGCACCGCCATCTCGCCGGTCGGCGAAATCGATAACAACTGGGTGTTGGGCATCGCGCCGACGTTCTGGACTTCCGGGGATTCAACGCGCATCGAAGATATGTCGAGCGGATTCCCGTTCCAGGCCGCGCTGAAGTAAATCCCTTTGCCATCCGGCGTGAAGCGCGCCGTGTAGATTGAGCCGCGGCGAAAAGTCAGCTGCGTGAAAGCCGGGAGTTGCGGGGTCGATGTTTTGCGGCCAAGAAAAAAGACCAGCGCGAGCAAACCGGCGCTGAGCAGCAGGAGCCCGGCCAGCATTGGCCATTTTCGCCCCCCAGTTTGTTCCGCCAGTTGCGGTCCGGTGATCGAACTGTAAATACCTGATTGGCTGGTAATGGATTCGAGATTGAAGGCCAAATCGCGGGCTGACTGGAAACGGTCCTTTGGCAGCTTCTCCAGACAGTGGGCGATAAAGCGTTCGAGCGCCGGCGCAATCCCGCGATCCAGCATCGCCATGGGCGGCGGTTCATTCTTTAGGATTGCATGCATCGTCTCCACGGACGAGTCGCCGCGGAAAGCCCGTGCGCCGGTCACCATTTCGTAAAGCACGGCCCCGAAGGAAAAAATATCGGAACGCGAATCGGTCGCTTGTCCGCGCACTTGTTCGGGTGACATGTAACCGGCTGAACCGAGGACCGTTCCGGGCTGCGTGCTGATCCGTTTCGTTTCGGCTTCCGAAGAAAGGTCGCCGGGCAGCACCGGATCGTCGATTAGTTTGGCCAGACCAAAATCCAGAATCTTGGCGTGACCGTCCGAGGTGATAAAGACATTCTCCGGTTTTAGATCACGATGAATAATTCCTTTTTCGTGGGCGGCCGCCAGCCCGCGTGCAACCTGGACCGCATATTCAATTGCCTTACGAACGGGCAGTGCGCTGGTAATCAACCGATCGCGCAGGGTTTCGCCGGTCAGGAGTTCAGAGACAATGTAGGGAGAGCCGTTGAACGTACCGAAGTCGAAGATGGCGACAACGTTGGGATGGTTGAGCACGCTGGTGGCGCGTGCCTCTTGTTCAAATCGTTGCATGCGATCGGCGTTGAGAGAGAGATCCGGCGGCAGCACTTTGATCGCGACATCACGGCCAAGCGACTTGTCGGTGGCCCGATAGACCTCGCCCATGCCTCCCGCGCCGATGAGCTGGCGAATCTCGTAGCGGCCCAGCAGAGTACCTGTTGGAATATTCATGGAAACTGTGGCTTTGTAACCCCTTGATTTGCTGGCCGCGCCGTCGATAAGCGCCATCCTGCTGTCAGATAAGCGCCATATTCTAAATGAGTTCAGGCAAGCGCGCTAGCATGATCGATGAATCGCAGAGCGCTGCCCTCCCTGGTCCGTGAAATCATTCGTCGCTTAGTGTCTTCATGAAGTCCGCAAAGCGATCGACATCGGCGCGCGTATGCTCCAGCCGGCGCCTACTCTCCAGGTAGGCCGTCCAGTTCGGCGTCTGTGTGAGCGCGCGGGTGGTGTCTTCGTCCAACACCTGGGCCATCATTGCGATCAGGTCACTGATCACGCGAGTGTGCTCCAGCAGCGATTCGATGATGGCAAATGCGAGCTGCGCTTGTTGGTAATCAAGGTCGCGCGGCGCTTGAGTTGTAATTTGATCGTCGCTCATTAACTCGCCGCATCCTGGTACCAGCCGCCGCGCACTAAGGGCAGTTCCGTCACCTGTGCCGTCGCCTCAGCCTCATCCTGCATGACAGTAACGTTCGTGCCAGGTGCGAGGAAGTCGTACTTAACGTAACCAAGCGCAATCGGGCGGCCAAGCGCCGGCGAATAAGTCACGGAAGTGATCCGCCCGGCATCTTTACCCGCGGCGAGGATTTTTGCGCCCGGCTTGACCTCCAGGCCGTTCTCGAATATGAGACCGGTCAGTTTCTTCGCCACGTGCCCGCGATACTTAATGCGCGCAATTATTTCCTGACCGACATAACAACCCTTGGTGAAACTAACGGCCTCGTCCAGATTAGTTTCAGAGACAATATTGCTTTCGTCCATATCAATCCCGTAACGCGCTACTCCGGCTTCGATGCGAAGCACTTCGAGCACTTCGGATCCAACCGCCTGCGCTTTGGCTTCAATCAGCGACTCCCATACTCGACTCGCGTCCGGGTCAGCGAGGAACAGATCGAAGCCTTCTTCTCCTGTGTGCGTTGCGCGAATCACCGAAACATCGATGCCGGCTGCTGTTTTTCCTTCAGTGATCTTGTTGCGTTCGACTTCGGCGGCGGCATTGCCCAGCTTACTCGCTATCACAGTTCGCGCCGCCGCGCCCTGGATCGATATTAGGGACGTCTGCGAAGTGAGATCGGTAACGTGAAAGTCGCCGGCGAGGGTAAAACGCTCCAGCAGTTGCCAAACCTTTGTGTGCGTGACTTCCTCTGTATCTATCAGAAAATGGTCACCATGATTGAGCACGCGAATAGCGGCGAGCAACCGGCCCTGGACATTGGGAAATGCCGCGGTCATCCAGGTCCCAGGCGCCAACGCTTTCACGTCGTTGGTGATCAGCCCATTCAGAAACGGCACGGCCTCGCTGCCGCTGAGCCGGATACGACCGCGCGCCGAAAGATCGATCAGGCCGGCGCCGCCCTGGCGGACAGCGTCGTACGCAGCGCGGCTATCGCCCTGGTTGAGTGAGCTGACTGTTGGTTCAGATGCTTCAATCATTTCTTCGCCGGTGTCACACAGAGGTCGCCGAGACTTTGTGTGTTTCTCCTCTAAACCGTTGGCAGCCGCTGTTATTAGACGAGAGCTTAAGCGCGCGCGCCACGACCTGATAATCGCTGAGCTGCGCTGCCTCTTTGCGGCTCGTAATCAACACTTGCGGACTCGGATGATAAAGCGGCACCAGCATCCGTCCATGCCAACGATGGATTTTTGCCGCTTCATCTTTCAAGTTCAGCTCATGCGGTGCGATCGCTTTCAGGGCCGCGAGGGCCACGCCGCCAAGCGTAACGACAACCTCCGGATCGATCAGAGTAAGCGTGCGGGCCAAAAAGCCGGAGCAGTTCAGCACCTCGGCCGTAGTGGGCCGCCGGTTGGCGCCGGAAGCTGAGCGCGGATTACACATAGCGGCGCTGGTTATGAAAATCTCGTTACGCGGCAACCCTATTGACGCCAGAAAACGATCCAGGTTCTTGCCGGATTGATCTCCTGAGAAGGGAATGCGCGTGCGGTCTGCGCCTTTGCGCCCCGGTGCTTCGCCAATGAACATAACGCGAGCACTCAGCGGACCGTTCAACTTGCTCATCACGGCGGACTGTTCGCACATCGCCGGGCAAAGAGTGCAGGCCGCAGCCTCCGCCACAAGAGTCGCGAATTGAGAATGTTTTGCTGTGCGAGCCGGCATGCAAATAGCTTAACCACAAAGACTCAAGTACACAAAGATGAAAGGCTGGAACTGAGCGGGGCAAGCCCGCCTTCCTGACTGCAAGTGGGTGGCGTTGCTCGCGCTTCGATTGCAGCGGCAACTGCAAATACTTGTAGTCTGGAAGAGGGGCTTGCCCCCGCTCTTTAACCTGCGACTTGTTCAAACAACTTTCTTACTTCGTAACCGTAATTTCCCTTGTAGTTGAATTGTAGCCGCCATTGTCGACAACGTTGCCGCTCTTGTCGACCAACTCCAACTTCACGCTGTGCTTGCCATTGATCCACCCGGTCAGCCAAATCGGTTCCCACGTATCGATGAACTTCGCTTCGCCGCCATCAACCGAGTAACGAACTCGATACTCGCCGCCCTCACCCTGAAGCTTCCCGTTAGAAAGCCAGAAATCGATCATGATCGGATCGGCGTCTTCTCCCTTGTATTCGCCTTTGGGCCGGCTGTAGGTCAGCAACGGTTTAGCCGTGTCTACTTCACCGGCGTTGCTCTTCGCGACATCCTTGCCCTCGCGCGTCGGCACGGGACTCGCACCGGCCACCGGGCTGGCGCCGGACGTTGGAGTGGGTGTGCTTTTTGCTGGAGTGCTCTTCGCATTAGCGTTGTTGTTGGCCACTACCTGACCGCTGTTCGTGGTAGTCGGCTTGGCTGAATCGCCACCGCCTTTGATCGTGAAGCTAACCATTTGGAACGAGCCGTCATTCTTGTAGCTCTCGTGCCACGGCCGCGAAGCAAACACACGCAGCGTGTGCGGCCCTTCAGTGACGTTACGCAATTCGAACGGATGGTCCAGTTCGTAATAAGCCTCGTACGGTTGATTGTCGAGGATGACGTGAATGTGATTTCCCTTGCCGGTCGCCGGATCCTTATGCGGCATGTAACCCTTCAGCTCGCCGCTCAAATCGAGTTTAACTTCCACCGTCGCTCCATTGATGGTGGCATTCCTGGCCGGCGAAGTAATGCGCAAAGCCGGTTTGGCCTGGTCCTGTTCGCCGCGCCCTTTCATCAAATCGGCGATCTTTTGCGGGCGCGGCACTACTGAAAGATTCTGCACGGCCGGCGGCGTCGCTGCCGTGGTGACCGTAGTATTTGCATTGTCATTCGCCGGCTGGCACGCGGCGAACCAAATCGCGGCGGCGATGACAGCGACGAAGGTGAGACCAATAAGCTTGATAGATTTCATATCTCCTCCAGAAGTCTATGAACCCCTGCCAATTTCATGACCGCACGGCACCGCAAGCGGTACTGACGGCGCCGGAGAACTCCGGACTCTGCCTTTAGTTAGGTTGGGTTCTGCGTCGGAATATCACACAAAAAACGGGCCGAAACAAGTTCGGCCCGCCGGCAGTAATGGTGGATCGTTCGCTGTCTTTAAGTCGATGCTGACCGGGCGGCTTGTTGCTGCAAGCGCTTCTCAACCGCCTGCCAATCGATATTCGAAAAGAAGGCGTCGATGTATTTGGAACGTTCCGCCGGTTTGTAGTCCAGCAGGAACGCGTGTTCCCAAACATCCATCACCAGCACCGGCACAAAGCCTGCCACGTTTCCCATTTCATGCAATGAGATCCAATGGTTCGATAGCCTGCCGTTCGCCGGGTTCTCACAACAGATGGCCCAGCCCACGCCGCGCATTTTGCCGATACCGACAAAGTCCGCTTTCCAAATCTCGTAGCTGCCAAAGCTGGACTCCGCCGCCTGGCGAAACGCCGACGGTGGCGCCGGGTCGCCGGTGCCGCCATAGCTCTTCATGTTATCGAAGTAATACTCATGCAGGACCATGCCGTTGTACTCAAAGCCAAGCCTTCGCGTCAGCTCGGAATAGGCCGGCATCTCTTCCTGATCGACTTTGCCGTCTTTGATGAACTCCGCAATTCTGTCGTTCAGTTTGTTCGTTTCCTTGACGTAACCTTCGTAGAGCTTGAAATGCATCTCCAGCGTTTCGTCGGAAATCCCTTTCAGGTTACTTAGGTTGAACTGCCTCGCCTGGTAAGTATTTATGTCGGTCATGCTCTCCTCCTCAGTTTAAGTGCAGCGATATATGGGGATGATTGTCCAGTTAAATTATAACCAACTATCTGCGCGAAGTATGGCGAATGGATGGAGAGGGTGAGTCATTACTGTTGCACCGGGTGGGATTGCCGGCGTGCCTCCGTATTTCAAAAAAAGTGGGGCGGCCACAGGAGTGCCGCCCCTACAAATTCGGATGAGAGTTTAGTGTCTGCGGTTAGCCGTTCTTGCCGCTAAACAACAGCCAGTCGCCATGCGACGTCGCCATGAACAGCAACATCGGGAGCGAGAGCCAGGCGTTAGTGCGTGAAGCGATAAAGGCCTGCCGCGCCAGTTCGGGGGCCGCCGGTGGCCCACCCTGCAGGGCGCCAATGAGTCTCTTATTATTCGGCCAGATAATGCCCCAGACATTGAGCAACATCAAAATACCGTAGGCGCCCCCGACGCCGATCGAGTAGGTCTTGTTACTCGGAACATAACCACCCACCGTCAGCTTCGCCGACAGGAACATGAGTATGCCGTAACTTACAATCCCAACCAGAATCAGCATGACTACGAAGAATACGCGTCCATCCTTAATTAGCGCCGGGACCTTCTTGATGATGGCCAGCTCCACGATGAAGAGCACCACGGGATAGCTCAACCATGCCAACAGCACCAGCCAAACATTCAAATGGGCGCCCCCGATTGTGTTCGCGTTGTTCACATCCGGCGCCAGAATGTACATCGCGAAGTAAGTCAGGCCCACCAGCACCGTCACCAGCGCTCCCCAGCGGAACAACCACAGCGAAGGCAATAACAAATCGGGATTAACTTTTTTCTTGGTGTCGGCATCCAGTTTCTTTTGCAGCGGGACATTCACGAGATTGAAGAAGTAGAGCAATCCAATCCACGTAATGCCGGCGAGGAAGTGAAGCCAGCGCAGGGCGATACGCGCAATCTCTGCGGGTTCCGGAGTTTTGAACAGACCGTCAAGCATCGCGAAACCAATGGGGAGATGAACAGGCTCTATTAGCATAGGTCCTCCAAAGTTTGAGTACGACAGACATTCCTGTCTGATCATTTGCCGGTACCGCAGCCGACAATCCGTCCGACTATTCCGCAGGCAGAGGCGGGCGTGCCCTTCCTGCTTTATTGAGCATTATTACGCGGCGAAGATTACACCCACCTTGTCGCGGACGCAACAACCAAACTATTTTCCCTATGTCTGAGTGGATCGACCTCATTCGTCAAACGGTCTGGGCCCGGCATCCATCCCGCGGACGCTCGCTTGATTGACGACCCGAACCTTCAAATCATCATTGATGCGAATCTGGCACGATAAACGAATGTTGGCCGCCAGATCGCTCTCCATCGCCAAACGATTACGCTCCAACTCGCCCATCTCTCCGGGCTCGCCGGCCAGAACTTCGACCCGGCAAGTGGTGCAGCGGGCATTACCACCGCAGCGGTGGAGGATATCGATGCCGGCGTCTTCGATCGCCAGCACCAGTTTCTTTCCTGCCTCAGCCTCGAAAGCTTGCGCGCCGCTTGCAGTTTCTGCTTCTATCCGTGGCATAATTAATCACTCCAAAAGTTATATGTGAAAGCAACTCTGACTTTGGCACAACTGTCTGCCGCGAGCAAGCGACCGTATAAATAGGAACTGGCAAGAAACAGGAGACTTCGCCACAAAGACACGGAGACACGGAAGTCGATCAAATTGCGACGTGGCTCACTTGAGTGGTATGCCTGGTGTCTTAGGGCCTTGGTGTTAAATCCTCCGGGGGCGCAAGGGACTCGAACATGAAACCTGAAATCCTGAGCTTCGAAACCGCGAATGGTGATACCACGGCCGTCATCGCGCGGCCGGCAATCGAAGCTGAAAGTGCGATCATCCTGATTCACGAATGGTGGGGCATAACCGATCACGTGCGCGACCTTGCCGCACGCTACGCCAAAGAAGGCTACCTCTGCGTCGCGCCGGATCTGTTTCGCGGCAAAGTCGCCGCCAACGCGGACGAAGCTTCCAAGCTGATGCATGATCTGGCCATCGAGGATGGAATGGACACCATCGCCTCCGCAATTGCGGAAATTGAACACAGTTTCGCCGTGGACCAGGTTGGCATCACAGGATTTTGCATGGGCGGAACGTTCGCCCTGCGAGCTGCCTGCGAAATGGAGGATTTAGCCGCAGCCGCCGCGTTCTACGGCGACACTCCGGAAGAAGAGGTTCTGTCGCGCCTGACCGTGCCGACATTGTTTATCGCCGGTTCACGCGACAAATGGATCAATCCGGAAAAAGTGGCCGAGCTGAAAGCGTCGGCCCAGAAACACGATCTGCCGTTGGAAGTGATTAGCTACGACGCCGATCATGCTTTCTTTAACGACACGCGACCGGAAGTTTATGATGCGAAAGCCGCGATCGACGCCTGGAAGAAAGTGTTGGCTCACTTCGGGAAGTACTTGTCGCTTCCCACACCGGAAGAAGAGTGAAAAGACGGCGGGGGTAAACCCCCTTCCTGACTGCGAGTATTCCTGGTTGGACTCTTGAAACTCAACTTCACCTACTTGCAGTTAGGAAGGCGGGTTTACCGCCGCTTTCTTTTCTAGCTCGCCTGATGGAACTTTGAGGGAACGTTCGTTCGGCCCCACTTCAACGCGCAACTCATCCAAACCAATTCATCCAGGAAATCCTTCGCCCGTCCCTCGTAAGCCTGATCCAGGAGTGTTCCTTCCGAATCGAACGTGTTTTGGACTTTCGGGAAGTTCAGATCCGCGAAGCAGGCTGCCAGGCCTAACTCACGAACCATCGGCACCATCGACTCGATGACCCGCGTGCCGCCCCATGGCCCGGCAGACACGCCGACAAACGCGACCGCTTTGTGAATGTACTCTTTCAGCATTAAATCGAGCACGGCTTTCAAACTGCCGGGATAACCGTGGTTATATTCGGGCGTCACGATGACCAATCCGTCGGCCCGAATAATCGCATCGCGCCATTCCGGGAAACGGTCCTTGAGTGCCTGTCCATAATCGTCATGCGGCAAAGCGAAATCAGCTACATCAAAAAGTTTCGTCTCTATCTCCGGTCGCTTTTCCATCTCGCCGGCCAGCCACTTCGCCGGATGTATGCTGTTGCGGCCTTTTCGATTTGTCCCCAGCAGAACTGGCAGAAATACCCTTTCCATTAAGCTGCTCCTTCCTGAGCAAGAAACTCAGTCAATTCTTTTTGCCGCGGTAACGCGGTGCGCGCGCCCAGGGCCCGGCACTTCAGCGCCGCAACCGCATTCGCGATCTGCAAACTCGTTTCTACTTCTTCTCCGGCCAATAGCCCATGAATAAAGCCCGCATGAAAAGCGTCACCCGCGCCCGTCGTATCGCGGCACGCGCTGGGGACCCGGAACGCGGGTGTTTCTATGAACTGGCCTGCGGAGTAAATCAATGATCCGCGTGGGCCAATTGTCATCCCGACCACCGCGCAACCATAACGCGCTTTGATTTCCACGAGCGAGGCACGTTCGTCGCTGATACCGGTCAGCCGGTGCGGAAATTCCATTGAGGAAACCAGGATATCGACCAAAGGCAGCAACGCCGGCAATCCCTCATAGATGTTGTCCACATCGATAGAGACTACAACTCCGGCTGCGCGCGCCGCCGCAGCCATTCGCGTGCAAGCCGGCGGATCGTGTGCGTCCATGTGTAGCACGCGTCCACGAGTTGCAAGTTTTACCGGCGCCTCTTCTTCTGTATAAGCCAGGCGTTTGTCGCGGTCCCATATGATCGTGCGTTCGCCGCTGCGCCCGTCGATGATGATGAAGGCTAACTGGGTTGCGCCATCCACTATTTCGGCGAACTCGGTATCAACGCCCGCATCTTTGATTGTCTGCAAGCCAAATCGACCCGCATCGTCAGATCCAAAACGGCCGGCGTATGCGGTCTTCATTCCTAAACGCTGGAGGGCGACCATTGCAGTAGCTGTTTGTCCGCCGGCTGAGCGGGTGTATTCAGTGAGTCGGACTTTCGAATCAAACGCCGGGTATTCGGGCACCACGATCAAGTGATCGACTGCGTTCAAACCAAAGCCGACTGCATCAAACTCTTTGCGGGTAGGAAGGTTCAGTGGAAACCGCATAACTAAGCGAAGTCAGAAACCGAAACGGCAGCGACCGGGCCCGACTTTGAATTCAGAATTCCGGAACGTTACTGAAAACTTGGTAGTGTCCTAATTTCACGATTCTCTGTGCAACGGAGATTTCAAATTAGGTCACTACCGAAAACTCACGCCGATGGTCATCTCATGGATCCGTGCGATAGAATACTTGGAACCAGTGACTTTAGACGAAAAGCTTAAAGAAATCCCGCTTTCTCCGGGCGTCTATCTGCATAAAGACGCAGCGGGCAAGGTCCTCTACATCGGCAAGGCCAAGAACCTGCGCCATCGTGTGCGTTCTTACTTTCAACCCGGCCGGCACGCGCCGCACAGCTACGGTCTGAAGACGGACGAGCTGGTGCGGCGCATTGCGGATGTTGATTTCATCGTCACCGACACAGAAGTTGAGGCGCTGATTCTTGAAGCAACCCTGGTAAAAAAACATCAGCCGCGTTTCAACTTCAACTTGAAAGACGACAAGTCTTATCCGCATTTGAAACTGACGATCAATGAGCCCTTCCCCAAAGTGATCATCACGCGCCGGCTCCAGCGCGACGGTGCGCTTTACTTCGGCCCTTTCCTGCCGGCGTCGCTCGCTCGCCGTACCATCGATCTGATCAATCGAACTTTTCAACTGCGGACTTGTGACATCGAAATCGATGGCAAAGCGCCGCGTCCGTGTTTGGAGTATCACATCAAACGCTGTCTCGGCCCGTGCGTCAAGGGACTTTGTACGGCCGACCAATATCAGGAAGCGGTACGCGACGTGCGCATGCTGCTGGAAGGCAGAAACACTGAGCTGGCTGACAAACTCGAGGCGCGCATGACGCAGGCGTCGGACGAACTGCGCTTTGAGATGGCCGCCAAGTATCGCGACCTGCGCAAGACCGTTAATGCACTGGCCGAACAACAAAAGATGGCCACGTCTCCCGAACGCGATGTAGACATCTTCGCTTACTACCGCGAGGGACGACTGTTGGCGTTGCAACTTTTTACGATGCGCGAAGGCCACATCGTCGGGCGCCGGGAATTCTACTGGGAAGACTTGCCATTGGAAGGTTTTGATCCGGCGGAGTTCCTCAGCGACGTATTGGGCCAATACTACACGCGCGACTACGTGCCTCGCGAAATCCTGGTGCCAGTTGAGTTTGAAGACCGCGAATTGCTGGAGAAAGCCCTTACCAAACAGAAGGGACGCCGCGTCCGCATTTCTGCTCCGCAGCGAGGCGAAAAGCGCGACTTGATTGATCTGATCGAGAAAAATGCAAAGCTCGCTTTCGAGCAAAGGTTTCGCGTACTCAAACCTGACATGAAACTGGTGTTGGAAGAGTTGCAGGAGACGCTTGAGCTGCCACGTTTCCCGGCGCGCATTGAATCCTTCGACATCTCGCACATCCAGGGCGCGGAGAATGTTGCAGGGATGGTCGTCTGCGAAAACGGCAAAATGCACCGTTCGGCCTATCGCAAGTTTCGCATCCGCTCAGTCGAAGGCGCCAACGACGTCGCTTCGATGAAGGAGGTCGTGCTGCGGCGTTACCGGCGTTTGTTGGATGAGGAAAAGCCACTGCCCGATCTAATCCTAATCGATGGCGGCAAGGCGCAATTGGCCGCGGCTGCCGCCGCTGCCCGGGAATTGGATCTGGAAGCGGTGCCGATGGTGGGCGTGGTGAAGCCGCCTTTGCGTCACAACGAAGTGTCGTATCTTTTGGTGAAAGGTCGCGAGCATGAACCGATCTATCTCGATCCGCATTCCTCAATCCTGCGACTGATTCAAATGATTCGTGACGAAACGCATCGTTATGCCGTCACTTACCACCGCAAGCGTCGCGAGCTGCGCGACTTCTCTTCTGAACTATCGGAGATTCCCGGCGTTGGAGAAAAACGCAAAACGCGCTTGCTGCGCAACCTGGGATCGATCCAACGAGTGGCCGCGGCGACGGTGGCGGAACTAACGCCCTTCGTGGGCCGCAAGACTGCGCAGGAGATAGTCGACCACTTTGAGCGCCAGCGCGCGCTGGTTCCGAACACCGTGGCAGAGGAACAGCCTGACATCGAAACCACGTCCGTCAATTAACCCCGGCACTCTCTCGTCCTTGACGTAATTCGCTCATCACACGAGAATGAGCGCACTCGTTCAGTCCCTCGCAATTCGGTCCCGGTGAGGACTGGGGCTTCACTCTTAAGGCGAGTTCTTTCGATCTGGCCGGCTCAAACAATCGAACGGCAACTCGCGAAAGGGGCACATCGCATGGAAAGCAAAGCCCGCATCGGCGGTCATCCCATTCACCCGATGCTGATTCCGTTCCCATTGGCACTATGGACCACGTCGTTTGCCACTGACGTGCTGTTCTATTTTCAGCGCAATAGCACCTTCCTGATTATCTCGAAGTTTCTGCTCGCGGCGGGAATACTGGGTGCACTGGCGGCAGCGATTGCGGGGATAATTGATTGGCTGGCGATTAAGGATCGGCAGGCCAGGAAGGTCGCGAACTGGCATGCGCGCCTGAACATCATCGCGCTCATTGTCTTTGCCGTTAGTTTCTTTCTGCGGCTATCAAAGTACGGCCACTTAGTTGGTCATCACCTGATGATTCCATTCATCCTGTCGCTGGTAGGCGTTATCCTGATTTCGATTTCAGGGTATCTGGGAGGCGAACTCGCGTACCGTTACGGCATAGGCGTTTCGTTGAAACCCGGAGCGCCGGTGGAATGACTCGATTGCGGGTTGCGGATTGCGGGTTGCGGATTAGAAGAGAGCCCAGCGCTTGTTTTTACAATCCGCATTCCGCAATCCGCAATCCGCATTGGGCAGGCCCGCCCGCTACCGCAGGCGGTTCTGACCTAGCCTTTATCTAGTTCGCCCTTCACGGCGCTGAAATCATACGTGATGTGAAAACGCACGGCCCCTTCAACCACCTCCGCATGCACGTCCTTCACCTGCGCTTTGAGTGTTCCGCCGCTCGCTTCTACCGGCATTGAGAGCGCGAGTTGTTGCGCCCGCAGCACCACGAACGGATTCACTCTTTCATTGATTGCGTTTTGCACAAAGACGGTGACGAAGTTGTTAGCGAGAGGCGGCACGTTCTCCAGATTCATGCCTTCGATATTCAACTGGCCATACACCGTCTGCTTTGATTGATCGAAGGAAAGGGTTACGGCGGTGTCAGCGGTGCCTTTGAATTGCATGCAGTTACCCAGCAGGTTATAGCTGCCGCTGAAGGCGAGTGGCGCAGTGATTTTCCCTCCCGCGAAGCGCACGCCGGTCTTCACGTTGTTGCCGTCCGCTGCCAGCGTCAAGGCGTTGGCGCAGTCGCCCTGCAACGCAGCCGGGGTGATAGTGGCGAGCCCGCGCGGCGGATACAGCTGGGACAATTTGAACTGCGGCGGTCCCAGCCCGTTGAAAACCGTGCCTAACAGCGCCTCGAAAAACTTATCGTCAAGCACGACCTGGGCCGTACCCGGCGCGTCGCCCCTGGGATCAGGCGCGGTAACCGCCTGTCCCGGCAACGTCCGCATACGCGGCGTGCCTAACAAAAAGATTGCCAGAACGCCGCCAAGAATTATTCCAACTATCAGAACGATAAAATATTTCATTCGTTCGACTCCCGTGGAAGATGGTTACTCAAGTTACTTCGGCGATGCCGCCACCGTCGCGGCCGGCGAAGGCGAAGCCACCGCAGTAGAACTTGAGCTTTGCATGCTGCTCATCATGGCCTTCAAGACAGCTCCCGCTGCGCTGGTCAGGGCGTCGATCTGCTGGCGCACCTGTTCCGGTGTGACTTTGTTCATGCCCGCCGGTATCTCAAACATGGTCGGATCAACAGTGGTAGAGATATCGCGAAACTCAGCGATCACATGCGCGCCGGTCACGCCCTTCACGTCGCCACTGCTTTCCGCAAACACCTCCGAGCGTAACGGCAAGCCGGTTTCCTTATCAACGTAGACAAAAGCTTCAGTTGAAACCTGTCCCGCCTTCGTGTTGGTGTTAGAGGTCGTCGCATAGCGATACTTGTCGGCCTTCCGGCCGTTTATCTCTTCGTCACCTACGCGCTCTACTCCCTTCAATCTCTCCAACCGCTCGACCAACTGGCCGGGCGTCATCAACTTCTGGATTGGCACGCCCGTAGCTTCCTGCGTGAGTTCTGCATATTGTTTGCGACTCGGCGCCACCACGTAATGTTTGTTGTCATGATCGATGTAAATCAAATCAGACCCGTCGGGAAGTTTGAAAGCAACGCGACGATCATTTCCATTGCGCGCGATCTCGGCCGAGAGCGTGGGAATCCCAATCGTTTTCTCTCCGCCTTCGGTCTGCGCCGTAAAGACAAGCGTGGCGCGATACTGCGCTGGCTCGCGTGTACTAATCGTGACGCCGCTCTCGCTCGAAGTGTTGGCATTGGCATTCGCCGGCGTGGCATTAATATTTGCCGTGTTGGTATTCGTATTGGTATTGGTTGCCGGTTGACACGCGCTCACTACCACCACCAGCGCGAGCGTAAATACCAGTATTAGAATTTGAGATTTCGAAACGGTTCTTCGCATAGGACTCTCCCGGTTGAAAGCGACGCATATTCCCATCGCTGGCATCGATATTGTTTGGAGGGGGGGTTGCGGCGGCTAGGATAACACGCACAGAGCCAATCTGTCAGAACCGCGTGTACTACTCGGCGTTCCGCAACCCCAATCATTACCAAAGCAAAGTAATAACCTGACAGTTCTGACAGTTGTTCCGCCATGCCGATCTGACATAGAAGTACAGTGGTCCCTCCTGCGACGGCAAATGAGGCGCGAATGAAACAAATGCTCCTATTAATCACGCTCACGATTTCTCTTTCACTTTGCAGTCTTACCGAACGATTCAAGGAGGCAGGCCCCGCAGAGAAAGGCTCGTCCAGCCCATCACCGGCCGGCAGTTCGGAAAATGGCGAGAGAGTGGAAAAGCCGGCGCCGACGAGTGCGCAAATAGCGGCGATCGCAAACGGGCAAAACGCAAATTGGGATCAGCAGGGAATGTCCTGGACTGTGCCGGCGAATTGGCAGGAGACGACTAACGATTCGAAACAACTGCTGTGGCGCTCGCCCGGTTCGTGGGATGCTGCAAATTTAATCGTCACCATTTCACTGATGGACCAAAGCTTCCCTCCCGACAGTATCAAAGGTTTTTACGATGGCGCCAAAACTCGTTCGAAGAATGGTGAGGTTGATGAGTTGAAATGGCTGGAGCTGGACGGTGTCAAGGGTGTCCAGTTTCGCGAAGCAAATCCCAGGAAACCGGATGGAATTCGCCGCCTGCAGTGGTTGGCCTATCGCAAGTACGCCGGCCAGATGCAAATGGTAAATATCATTCTCTCCAGCAGCGGCAAGGGTTTTCCCCAACATCAGGAAGAGATTTACGGCGTGCTCTATTCAACAAAACTCGCCCACTAAGGAAGGGAAGGAGGGGAAAAGGTGAAAGGGAAAAGGGAGAGGCCCAAAGCGTTTCCTTCCCTCTTCCCCTCTTCCCCTCTTCCCCTCTTCCCCTTTTCCCCTTGCTTCAGTCTTTCTTAATGTAATTCCGGTGCACCCACACTTCCTTCTGCGCCCGATCTCGAGTTTCAAAGAAAATGTTCGCGTCCGATTCGCGCGTTACGAGTTGAATTCGCTTCGTCAGGTCTTCCGATTTCTCTGCGGCCTTTCCGGTTTCCGAAGTATCGAGGAAACCCCTCACCGCGTCTTTCGGCACGGGAGCGAACTTCGCCTTCTGGCTGAATTCGGCAATAGCTTCGATAGCGCTCGCCTTCAACAGTTTCGGCCAGAGCTTTTTGAAGAGGCTGCTGGAGGCATACACGTCAGCACTATTCACTTTTCCGTTAATGGCAAACGCGTAACCAATGACATCATCCTGATCGTTAACTACGCCGGAAAGCGCCTTGATGTATTCGTTGGCGCTCTTCTGCACGGCCTTGTTTTCGAGGGCTAACTGCAGACTGGATTCTGATGCCGCGGCGTTCACACGGCCGCCGACATTCGAGCTGAGTTTGTCCTGGGCCACCGTAACGTTTTGCCATACGGCGCCTTGCGATCTCGCGCTCTTCGCAGCCATTTTCAGTTCCTTGGTGGAAATAACTTCGGCGGAGCTGTTGAAAGTTGTGACCTGCTCAGTTCCGCGTTTGGTCCAACGCCCATGCTCGACACAGAAAGCGGCGATGGGCATTTTGCCGGATCGCGCGGGCACAATCATATCGATCGCCAGCGCCCGATCCTGCTGTCCGCCCTTCACGATTTCTCCCGCCTGCACGTAGATCTCATCGTTCGATATGTTTTCGATGGCCAGCTCATTCACCGAACGCGTTTCGTAAACGATCACCTTCCTTTGCGTTAGTGCTTCCTGCAAAGTGATGAACGTCTTTCCGCTGATGCGGTCCTTGCCATGGATCAGAAACACGGAGAGATTGTCGTGCGTGTACGGTCCGGTGATTTTGTAATTGCCCGTCTCCGGCCTATGGCCCACCGGGCCCAGGCCGTAATTCTGGGCCGTCGCCCGCAAGCCCAGCGAAAGGCCCAACACCAACGCCATCAATCCGAGTAACCCAAAGAACGTGCTCAAGGCTGGATTGAAGCCAGTCTCAGGAAATTTGATCTTCATTTCTTCACACTCCTCCACAGAGAATTGATACTCCACCAAACAGAATTAGTAGGGGAGACGCCTTACTGCGAGCCGTTGGCTCTCGCGGCTAACGAATGGCTATCCGGCTAAGCAGCCCCAATGACGAGCCAACCCGCTGGCAGACAGCCTGGTTCCGTAGAGACGAGTGATGCGGAACTTGTAGATAGAACGCGTCCGCCCGGGATACTTGCGGGAAGAATTTCGGCAAACCAGGGATGAAACGGTTTCCCGGATTTTTTCATTAAGGATGAAGCAGAACGTGCGCTGCAGGCATGGATTGCCCGCATCCCGTGCCGCGATTTTCTGGTTGACACAATTGGGGCTTGCGACTAGCCTCTGGCGCGTCAAGCTTATCCGGCGACGACGCCCCGAAGGCATAGCTCCTTTCATCAAGGTCCTATTCGTCACTTGCTCTCTTGCCAGCCGGCGTCTCTCAGCGCACTAAATCAGGCCTCTCATTTAAGGAGAACCAATGACGATCGATAAGGCCAATTCCCCTGACAAGAAAATCAATAAGTGGACCGTGATGTTTTACCTGGCGGGCGACAACGCTCTCTCACCGCTCTTTGTCTCGCAGCTCAAGGCCATGAAGGATGCCGGCTACCACGAGGACGTAGAAGTCCTGGTTTACTTCGACCCGAACGAGGTTGACTCTCCCACCCGGATTTACAACGTCAATACGGTGCGTAAAGCAAAAGCTCCCGCCGGTGAAAAAACCAAAATCGGCGACGACACCACCTCCTTTGTGCGCAACATGGAGGAAGACGAGGTCAGGATACCTGCCCGCGCCACCGGCGCCGCGGGCAACCTCGGAAAAGCAATGCGAAAGAATAACGGCGACTCAACGCCGGCTCACGAGGCCCTGGATCTCTTTCTGCAGTATTGCGTCGCCGAGCACCGGGCTGAGCACTACCTCCTCTTCCTTGTGGGACATGGGATGATTGTGGGTAATGATGCATTTCTACCAGACGAGTTTCCCAAGAGTGCCATTACCTTGAAAAAGCTGGGCGTCCTGTTGAACCGTTTTTCCAGGCGGACAAACGGAGGTTTTGAACTTTTGGCGATGCATAGTTGCTCAATGAGCGGCGTCGAGGTTGTTTACGAAGTGCAAGGGACCGCGAAATACATGATTGCCTCGGAAGGGTTGTCGTTTGTCGCCGGCTGGCCTTATCGCCAGTTGCTGAAGAAACTCTTCAATGCCCTCGAGAACGATGAGGAACTCGAGAACCTGATCGAGAGCCTCTATTGGGAGTCGTTCTTCAACGCCAAGGACTTTGTGCTGTCCGGGTACCCGCTGGAGTTGGCCTTAGTCAGTCTTGAGTCCAGTAAATTGAAGGGCCTCACCGCAGCAATGAAGGAACTCGTGCGCGAACTGCGAGCCAGTCTGAAGAACGATGTAAAACGCGACCTGATTCAGTTGTCGCACCTGAAGGCGCAAAGCTATTTCGACGAGAACTACACGGATCTCTATGACTTTTGCTTTTGTTTGTCCGAGCACTGCAAAAAAGGCGCGGCATTGAAGTCGCTGAAAGAAAGTTGCGCGGCGGTCATGCGCACCCTCGAGCCGATCACGCCGACCGAGAGACATGAAGCGCGCAAACGTTTTGAAGCGCTGATAGTACACTCAAGTTACTTGGGCTGGACTTTTCAGTACTCGCACGGTCTATGCATTTATTTCCCCTGGTCGGAGCCGGTCAGAAAATCAAGTAGACGCATTATTAACGAGTACAGGGAATATGCCTTCGCCACGCAACTCAAACTGGACTCATGGGCCTTCTTTCTGATGGATTACTGGAAGGAAACAATGCGCTCGTCGCGCGGGGAGGAAGACCCGCGTTGGGGCAACGGAACCCGTTTGAACGGCGGATCGACGAGCGGCAGCCCCAGTGGCTCACTGCCGGACGATGGCACTCCACCTGATTCAAAACCAACCGGCGGCTTCTCCAAACCAACGGGAGGCAGCGGGCAGGATTGTAATTGCGCCTCAATTAAGAACTATCCGAGGAATCCGAGGGGAGCGGTTCCCCGGCCTGCAAGGCTTTCACGCAAGACATGAGTTTTAGCCGGCTTTGTTTTCATTTGCTGTTGATGACGGGCTGCCTACTGCTCGCCGGATCGTCACTTCATGGTGAGAGCGGGTTTAGTGTGCCGCGTGAAGAGGACGAACGCGCGGCGACCATAGAGCAGAGGCAGCAGGCGCTGACTGAGCTACGGAGCGCGGCGGACAGATATCGAGAGGCGGGCGATTTGGCGCAGGCGGCAGCTTTGATGAACCGCGTTGCCCGCGTTCAGGTGCTGTTACACAAGCCGGAAGACGCTCGCAATACATTCAAGGAAGTTTTCATCTTAACCCGGGAGGCGACTGGTTCTCCCGCCCGCATCGACAGTCTCAACGGCAGCGCTGCGATAGATGCCGAATTGAGCCATTGCGTTCAATCGGAAGCCGCCGCCCGCCAGGCCATTGCCCTGAGCGAAGAAACCGGTTATGTGGCCGGCCACGCCGAAGCCTTGATGGTGCTCAGCGATTGCCAAAACCATCAGGACCACGCGCTGGCACTCAACACTGCCCAGGAAGCTCTGCGCTTGTGGCAATCCGCGAACAGCAAGTGGGGAATGGCCAAGACCTACGAGGCCATTGGTCAGTATCAGCTCTCGCAGAACCAGTTGGAGCAGTCCGCCGAGAGTCACCAGCTGGCCCTGAATTTATGGCGCGAACTCGGAATTCAGGCCCAGCAGGCCGAGTCCTATATAAATCTCGGCTTCATTGAATACCGCCGCGGGGCTTGGCAAGACAGCATGTCACTTCTTAGTCAGGCGCAGGGCCTGCTGGACGAAAAGGCGGAACCGTTCAAGATGGGCCAGATTGCAGGTGGGTTGGCAGAGGCTTTTATTGAAATCGGCTTGCCCGAAACAGCCCTGACGAAACTAAAACTGGCGACCGAGTATTTTCGCTCAGCAGGGGTCCCCCGGGCCGTCCTGTCCATGTCCTGGGACACTGGTCGGGCCCACTACCTTTTGGGGAATTACGCCGAAGCGATAAAGAGTTTGGAGGAGGGCGCCGCGGGCGGGAACGCTCTGCAGGAACCTGTGCTGGCCGCCCTTTGCCACGAGCACCTGGGCCGAACCTACAGTGCGATGAATGATTTCGACGGCGCTTTGATTCATTACCAAAGGGCCCTGGAGCAATTCCGGCAAACGTCGAGCCCGATGGAAGCGGCGCGTACGCGCGCATTGATGGGACAGTTATACCAACGTCAGGGAAAGCTGCAGACTGGGCGGAGATACTATCAGCGGGCGCTCGCAGAGTTTCGCACCCTTCAGGACCGGCTCAACGAAGCGGCAACTCTGTACGCCATCGGCACTCTGGAGTTGCAGGAAGATAACCTGGATCTCGCGGCCGCATATCTGCAGCAATCCATCTCTGCGACTGAGACCATGCGTCGCGTCTCGACCAGCAATGATCTGGCGGCTGCGTTCTCTGCCACCGTTCATGAGCGCTACCAGGCTTACATCGATTCTCTCATGCGGAAGAACCAGCGACAGGGGGCCGGTAACTTCGCCGTCCAGGCGTTCGAAACCAGCGAACGCGCTCGAGCTCGTTCGCTGACAGAGTTTCTCCGCGCTACTCAAACTAACCTTGTCAGCGGACTCAACGCCGGTCTCGCGGAAAAAGACAAATCGTTGCGCCAGGCGCTGCGCGTAAAAGAGGATGACAAGGTCGCACTATTGAGTCGCGAGTACCGGAAGGAAGAACTAGAGACGCTGGAAGCCGACATGAAGCGATTGGAGGGTGAGTCTCAGCAGGTCACCGAGGAGATACGATCGCACTATCCGTCGTACGAACAAATCACCCGGCCAACCGATCTCGACCTGCGCCAGATCCAGGAACAAGTGGTGCGCGACGACGACACGCTGCTGCTGGAGTACAGTCTTGGCGCAAACAGGAGTTACGTCTGGGCGGTAACGCGAAGCGCCATCACCAGCTACGAGTTGCCCGCGCAGGCCGTCATCGATGTGCCGGCACTGAGAATCCGGGATCTAATGGCCAACCCGCCGACGGAAGAGAGTGAAAAGAACCTCAGCGAGGCTATTGAACAGTTAGGCCAGACGATAATCTCGCCAATCGCCGCATCCTTAACTAAGCCCAACGTGATCGTGGTTGCCGATGGATCGCTCAACTATGTTCCTTTTCAGTTGCTGCGGGCGCCGTCGAATCGCGACGAACCTTTGATCTCCAGTTTCCAGATCGTAAATGCTCCGTCGGCCTCCATCCTGGCCCAACTGCGGCACGAAGCTGCCCAGCGTGCGCGGCCGGCCAGAGCGTTGGCTGCGTTCGGCGATCCGGTCTTTGCTTCCAATTTTGACATACGCAAAGCAGAGAGCAGCGCAGAACAGATCGCAGCCACCAAAGAATTTGAAAGTCAGCGTCAACAGACTGTTCGGGACATGGAACTGAATCCTGACTCCGTTGACTGGGCTAGGATCCAGCCGCTATTTTATGCGCGCTTTGAACTGAATTACCTGCGCCAGATAGGCGGCACCGGCAGCTTGATTGCCACCGGCTTCGACGCCACTCGGCAAAACCTTTCGACGATAGACCTCTCCAAGTTTTCCATCCTTCACTTCGCCACGCATGGACTGTTGAATACCCGCCGGCCCGAGCTCTCTGGCTTAATGTTGTCCAGTCTTACGCGCGAAAAACAGGACCAGAATGGCTTCGTCAGCTTGCAGGACATCTATTCGCTGCGGGCGCCCGTCGACCTGGTGGTGATGAGTGCCTGTCGGACTGGTTTGGGTAAGGAGGTCCGCGGCGAAGGATTGATCGGACTCACGCGGGGCTTCATGTATGCCGGGGCCTCCAGCGTAGTCGCGAGCTTGTGGAAAGTTGACGACGAAGCTACAACAGAGCTGATGAAGCTTTTTTACGACAACATGTTGCAGAAGGGTATGAAGCCGGCCGAAGCCTTACGCGCCGCACAGAACAGTATTCGTAGTGAACCGCAGTGGCGCTCGCCTTACTACTGGGCTGCTTTCACGCTGCAGGGCGAATATCAGCAACCGTTAAAATTAGCACCCGGAAAAACCGGCCTGACTCGATCCATCGGTCTATGGCTTGGCCTTTTCGTGGGGCTGGCCGTAATCGCCGCGGCTTTGTTTTTCTATCGCCGCACTCGCGCCGCGCAACGAACTATTCAATGATGACTTGATAGCTGCCCGGAACTCTTGACAAGGAACCGTCCGTGCCTTCCGCGGAGAGGATGATGGAGTATAGTCCTGCTGAAAGTTGTGTCGCCGGTATATCCAAAGAGACTGATTGTCCCTCGGGTACAATGCCTTCCCAGACCTGGCTCGCGCCCTTATCGCTCCTCAATTCAGCCCGATAGCGCGTTCCGGGCGTCGGCGCCATCGGTAGCTTCAGATTGACCCGTAACACATCGGTCGCCAGCGTTACGCGGCGGACCGGCTGCTCACCACTTCGCGTGAAGATGGTATTTGTCAGTTCAATGGTGGCGATACTCTGCGGTCGTGGCCCGCGCCCCACCCAAAATATGCCAACCACGATCAGTATTACTGCAACCGCAGCCGCCCCTCGTAACAGTACCGTTTGACTCTGCCAGAATGCGGCGAGCTGCTCTGCCCAACCTGGTTTCTCTGAGGCAGTACGCTGATTGATGACATACCGGTTCAGGGCCCTGGCAAATCCCTTCGCTCGCTTTCCTTCGGGTGATGCGAGGAAATTCTGCTCGAATGATTCGCTTTCGGCGGCTGTCAACTCGTGGGCGAGGTACGATTCGACCAGTTCATCCCGGCACATCTCTAATTCTGCAAAGAAATCGTCGTCCGTTAGCAGGCGCTGCTCAACGATCGCTTGCTCGTCGTCATCCATTTGACCCAGCAAGTAACGTCTGGGCATACCTTCATCCTGGTTCGCAAGCGACATCTATTAATTCTTCCGCCCCCGGAAGTCCCCCTGCTGTCTATGAGTTTTCGGGCCGAATGGTTTCATGCCGGGTGATCCTGGGTCAGGCAAAGCTCCATACATTCCCGCAGTTGCAAGCGAGTGTGGTACGCCCTTAGTCGCAGCGCCCGCAGCGTTATTCCCAATTGATTGGCTAGTTTCCCGCGATTAGCGATCTTCGCGTGACCGTCCCCTTCATAATAGGCCAGGACGAGCCGCCGGTTTTCCTGGGGCAGTTTCTCCATGCATTCATCGAGGCAATCGAATTCTCGCTGTTCAAGCTCTTCTTCCGCTTGTTCGGGAGGAGGCGGGAGCGGTCTGGGATTTAGCCGATCTCTCCGATCTTCCTTCAGAACATTGCGGGCGACGCCGCAGAAGTAGAGCGTGGGATCGCCGACATACTCCGTCATAAGCCAATTGATTTTTGCGACCACCCTATCAAACGTCTCGTCCGTGAGCCTTTCCGGATCCGCACAACCCTGGCAGGCAAAGATTTTTATCAAACGAATCCGAATCTTCTCGTACTTCACGGCTGCCTGCTCAGGGTCAGAATCGAGCCACTGCAGCAGGAGGCTGAAAGACTCCGGTGTTAGCTCCCAGTCTTTCTTCATCGGACTAGTGGGGCCTCCATTTGAGTTTGCAGAAAATTCCTTTGCGGCTTACCCCACCTACTCATGGATGAGCCTAAAAGCGTGAATGCTGAATTTGCGCCAGAGCACCGGACTCCGAATTTCCCAGTCCCTAGAAGGAGGGCGAACGCTCTGAATCGAAACACGCGCGGCACGACTGTTTCGATTCAATTGGCAGGAGCTGATAGGCGGCCTTCTGCTTGTGCAACGATGACGGGCGCAGACTAAATCCAGCGCGTAGTTATGTCAACGAAAAAGCAGGTCAGATCGGCGAAAGAGTCTCAGGCAGTGAGGTCCGGCTGGTTCCAGTTACACCCTGAAACGTTTTATCTCCGCTTGTCATTGAAAGTGAGCGCGATAATGGGCAACCCCACACTTCGCTTATCTCAGGTGATTGCTCCACGCGCCCCAGCGAAAGGCTCGCACAAAACCTCACCCCGCAACCGCTCACGCGGCATCATGGCCGTCACATCGCAAGATGTAACGGCCATGATTAATACGACTTTGATAGCGTGACTAACGTTTCTCAGTCCGGTAGGAAGGCAAAGGCTTTTGGTCAAGCACGACTACGCCTATGTTTTTTCAGGCCTCGAAATCTCTGATCAAGACGATATCTCTGGTCTTGGCGCCGCGAGAGACCACCAGTTGACCGGCATCGCCGAGCAAGTCGTACGAGAAGATCGCGTCTTCGGTGAAGTTGGTAAGTTGGGTTGGCGGCAAATCATCAAGCGGCTTTTGCCAGATATTGTAAACGCCATCCAGACGATCGAGATAAGTGATTGCTTTGCTGTCTCGCCTCCATCGAACAACCTGATTATAAGGAAACGGCAAAGCAAAAACTTTCAGCGGGGGGCCACCCTTCGAAGACAAAACCGCTATTTTCCATCTATCAGCCTCGTCAGCGCGATAGGCGCACGCGATCATTGAGCCGTCCGGGGACACGACGGGCTTGATTGCCATTGTTCCCCGGGTTAATTGCTTCGGTTTGCCGCCCTCAGTGGAAACTTTCCACAACGTATTCCGCCCCTCCGCCAGCGGAGTGTAGACGACCCACTTGCCGTCGGGAGAAATGCTCGGGTGACTTTCACCGGCCCCGTCGGTTAGCTGCCGCTTGTTGGCGCCATCCGCGTCCATTCGCCAAACGTGCAGCGTGTTGCCCTGTGCGGAAACGTAAGCAACTAACCTTCCGTCGCGCGAAACAGACGGAAAAAACCCGCTGTTCTCAGTTAATCGAATGGCGTCCGAACCATCAGCGTTCATGCTCCACAGATCCGACTTTTGCTCCACGGTCGAAGCGTAAACGATCCGATTAGAGGGGGTGACCATCAACCCTTCAAAGCCCTCGGTGTGGCCCGACGTAATCCGGCGCGCGGCGCCCACAGCGGGCACGAGCCACAGATTGGTTTGCGGATCAACATGCATGGTGACCAGCGCTGCTGCACTCTCAGCCACGCTAACTTGTTCATAGTTGTTTGGATCGTTAGTGATTCGTAGTTTTTCCCCGGACGCGCAGGAAAACCGCCAGATTTGAAGTGAATTGGAATTCAAAGCGGTGGCCGAACAAAAAAGGGCAGTGCAGTCTTCGCTCCACGATACTGCGCGCATGTCTTTCCAATCCCAATCAGATAGTTCAATCGTGGGGCCACCATCCGGCGTGACGCCGAGAATCGCAAACTCGAGCTCGTTGTTGCGGCTGGCTCCCAGAGCTATCAGTCGCCCATCCGGCGACCACGAGGCGCTGCTGAAGCAAAACTTGTCAGGATGAAAACGCGTCGCGAGCTCTCTTTCCCCGGAGCCGTCCACGTTCGCGATGAACAGTACGTCCTTATGTTGACCAGGAAAACTCCTCACAAAGGCGATCTGAAGTCCGTCCGGTGAAAGTGCGATAGGCGCATCCAAATTGACTACGAGCTCCTTCGATTTCCCACCGTCCGTTGGCATTCGATGCAAAACACTAATTGTGCTGTCGGGCTGAGTAGTGATGTAGAAAAGGTATTTCTGATCGTGTGAGAATCGCAGACCCCAGCACAGGGCCGACGAAGATGATAGCAATTGACGCTTTTCGCCGGAGTCGAGGTTCCAGGTCCACAGACTGTATTTGCCCGCCTCAGTTGGAACGTACGCCAGCAGCCGCCCGTCCGGTGAAATCCCCACGTCCAGCACTCGACCATCGTGAGTCAGCCGAGTGATTTGCATCGAACTGAAATCGACGCGACGCGTGCTGGCACTGGTACTAACTTTGACTTTGGGAATGAAGCGATAGCCACGTTTCGGAACAGTCTCGATAAACCTGGGTCCGTGCTCGTTGTCGCCCAGCGCTTTGCGCAGAATCGAGATTGTGACAGTAAGGTTGGATTCTTCGACATTCACATCGGGCCAAAGGCTCTCCACCATTTCATTGCGTGAAACCACACGTCCCGCATTCCGGACCAGGAGCTCCAGGGCCCGAATCGCCTTCGGAGGCAGCGCGAGAATCTCTCCAAACTGTCGCAACACCCATTCGGAAGAGTCCAGTTGAAACTCTCCAAACTGGTATTTCACGCCAAGTGTTTGAGCCAATCGCTTACCCATTTTGTCTTACTTAATATTTTCTTAAGGACTTGCGAGGGATTGGAACCTTATTGTGAGCTCTGTCCTCGGGAGGGATAGCTCGCCGCACTCGTTTCATGATAGCAGCGGCATTGTATCTGTGACTGCGATTCGAACCCAAGTCTACTGGTTCAAACGGGAACACTTTTACAGCCGTTGGAAAAGAGGTGGCAAGTCAGCAGCAACCGATTGCAGCAACCTTCCAAATCCCACGCTGAAGTAGCTTCGGCTCAGAACTCCCACACGTGACCCGGAGGCGGCGGCCAGCGACCAATCGCTCGGCCGCCGCTACTTCACGGCGGCATCAATCATAATCAAACCAAGTAGCGTGAGAAGGAGCGCGACCTCAATCCGAATGGACTGTGGGTGCGTCCGCGTGCGGTACAAAGCAGCTCCGGCAGCGAGCTTCGTACATGTCTGCAGCGCCGACGGCAACGCGCTCTTCGGATTCGAAAGTGCGCTGGGAATAGTTTGCCGGTTGGCCACACTTCATACAGATGGCGTGCGTTTTCGTTATGTACTCGGCCACCGCCAGGAGTTGCGGCATAGGCTCCCAGGGCTTGCCCGTGTAATCCTGATCAAGGCCGGCAATGATAACGCGAACGCCGCGCTGGGCCAGTAGGTTTGCGACGTTCACCAGTTCATTGTCGAAGAACTGCCCTTCGTCTATGCCCACCACTTCCGTGTCCGGCTCTACTTTCGCCAGGACCTCGGCAGCGGTTTGAATGTTTGAGGATTCATGCCGCATCTCTGAATGCGAAACAATGTGATCCTGCGAAAAGCGGGTGTCCACTTCCGGTTTAAAGACCTGCACCTTCTGGCGCGCAATCTTTGCTCGGCGCAAACGGCGAATTAGCTCTTCCGACTTTCCGGAAAACATGGAGCCGGCAATTACCTCGATCCAGCCGGCGCTGGCTCGGGAGTATGTCGTGGGTTCGTGGTCGGCTTGAGCGAAGCGTTCTTCCATCATTCTTAATTCTTACAATTGGTGCCTGGCAAGTTTACTTATCGTGATAGCAACTACACGCCACTGTATAACTTTGGATTGTAGAAAGGCGCAAACGCAGCAATCAGGGCAGCTTCAAAACTCATTGAGCGCGTCAGCAGGTCGCGCGAAAGAATGCCCCAGGCACCTTGCCGGCTGCGAACATCGCGCACACCCGCAACTTCATCGATCACTAAACCTAATTCCCTTCGGCCCTCTACAACACTCTTCACAATGGCGTCTGGCACGCTGATCGAAGGCGCTGCCCCAAAACTCCCCTTGAATCCGTCGGTGGCGTAGGCCCAGCCTCGCAGGAACGTGTGCCACTCGCCGTCAATCGAAATGGAATGAAAGCCGCCTTCCAGGCCCACGTAAAGATCGGCGCCCAGATTCTGCTTTACCAAAGTCTCCCGAACCGCGAGCGCTCGTTCACGGGCCCCTTCCATCAACTGCCAGTCCGTCAAAGGCATTGCCGGGGTACTCGTAGTCACCGGCCGTGCCACCACACGGGCTTCGCTCCACGCGCCGTCGATCTCAGCAATCCGCGCAATACTTGCGTGCACGGCCATTATCTTCGCCGCCCGGTCGGAACCGAGCGCAATGATACTCACCGGCGTGGCTGACCCCGAGCGAACCAAGCTTTAGAAACCCAAGTGCAGACTCAAAAAATCCGAGAGAGGCTATAACAACCACAACTGAACGTCAAAGTTCGGCAGGTGACCGCCTCTCCTGGTCCCTTGAATCTCCCGGGCTGTTGTTTAATGCCTTGCTTGACTTTCAACTTCTCGGTTGTTGTAATCCAAAATCACTCGACCACAAATTAATCTGCTGGAGATTTATCGATTGGAATCATTCTATGTCTGTTGAAGATTTAATTTACGATTGGAACATCCTCGAACCATCGCTGCACGCTCCCAACCGACACATTAGTTTTGATGACGAGACATTGCGCGACGGATTGCAGTCACCTTCGGTGAGCGAGCCCTCAGTGGAAAAGAAAATCGCACTGCTGCATCTCATGGATGCGCTCGGTATCGACACTGCTGATATTGGTCTTCCTGGCGCGGGCGGCACACACGCCGCCGGCGTTGAGCGGCTGGCGCGTGAGATCGCCGACCAGAAGTTGAGCATTCGACCAAACTGCGCCGCGCGTACACATCGCAGCGACATAACTCCAATCATTGAGATTTCCCAACGTGTCGGAATTCCAATCGAGACTTGTACTTTCATTGGATCTTCGCCGATCCGTTTCTACGCGGAAGAATGGACGCTGGATAAGCTTTTGAAACTGACCGAAGAAGCAGTCTCTTTCGCGGTTAGCGAGGGCATGCCAGTGATGTTCGTCACAGAGGACACCACCCGCGCCGATCCGGAAACGATCCGCGCTCTTTACACCACGGCTATTCGTTGCGGCGCGCGCGCCGTGTGCGTTTGCGATACGGTTGGACATGCAACACCAGATGGCGCCCGCGCGGTGGTGCGTTTTGTGAAGGGCATCATTCAGGAGCAGGGCGAAGACGTACGCCTGGATTGGCATGGCCATCAGGACCGCGGCTTAGGTGTGATCAACTCCATCGCCGCGATTGAAGGCGGTGCAGATCAAATTCACGGTTCAGCGCTGGGCGTCGGAGAAAGAGTTGGCAACACGCCGATGGACCTGTTGCTGGTTAATCTGAAACTGCTCGGTTGGATCGATAACGACGTTTCACATCTTCGTGAGTATTGCGATACGGCTGCCGACGCATGCGGATGGACCATCCCTTTAAATTACCCCGTGTTCGGACACGATGCATTTAGAACCGCAACCGGTGTGCACGCCGCGGCGGTAATCAAGAGCTATCGTAAGGGCGATAAGCAACTGGCTGACTTAATTTATTCTGGCGTTCCTGCCGGACTGTTCGGAATGAAGCAAATGATCGAGATCGGTCCAATGAGCGGCAAGTCAAACGTTATCTACTGGCTTGAAACACGCGGTATCGAAGCTACCGAAGACCGCATCGGTCGGATTTATGATCATGCCAAACAATCGAAGGCGGTCCTAACGGAAGACGAAGTGATGAGTCTGGTTGCCACACCGTAAGCATGAGTCCCGAGCAAAAAAAGAAGGCAAGAGACGTCAGTCTCTTGCCTTTGTTTTATGGCCGACGATCTATTGGAACAGACGTCGAATCAAATTAATTGATTGGGATGGTGACCGTAGCTGATCCGGCCTTGCCAGAAGGAAACCGTTTTTGCCGGGCAATACGTATTGCCGTCGGATCTCCGCCGGAAGCCTGGGTTACGCGGCCATTCTCATCATAACTGACCTGGACCGTAACTTTTTTCTGGGCCGGGGGCACGGGTAACGGACTCGGCGCGCTCTTAGCTGTTAACGGAGGTGGCTCTGCTTTTTCTTCCCGGGCCTTTGCTTTTTCACGATCGCGCGCCTCGCGCTCGCGCCTCGCTGCCAGCGTAGCCGCCTCGTTATTGTGTTCCGTGCTATCGGCAGAACCAGACTCGGCCGGAGCCGGAGTGACAGCCTCTGACGGCGACTCCGGTGCCGGGGTTACCGCGGTTGACGGCTGGGCTGCGACGTCAACAGGTTTGCTCTTGCGATACCAACCCGCTGGTACGCCGACGCCTGCTACTATCAAGACAATCACCGCTACAACCGCAGCGGTAACCAACTTGCTTCGTTTCGATGAGGCTTCCTTACCAAAACCCGACAGAAATCCGGAGTGATGAGCGGCAGACTCTTGCTCAACAATTACTTCTTCCACCGAGCAGTCATCTTCTTCCGCATCACCAGCATAGCCAACCGGGAACGCTTCGCCTGGTATCACGCCTTCATCCATGCGGCGCAAGCCCTCGAGCACGACCTGGGTCCATGGCTGGTTAATAGTCCGCTCAGGCGCTTCAACCATTGGGCTGAAAGTAAAAGATGCATTTGGCAAAGTCAGAGCCGAATAAACTGCATCGATTCCTCGTAACGAACCGATTCGCGCGTGAACCACTGAGCCGGCCTGTAGGTAAAAATAGCCCGCACCACTCGGGTAGATTATTTTCAGGCAGCCGGTCTTTCTTTGATTACAAAAAAATTCAATTAGTTCGGCCAGCGACAAATCGCTCAGCTCTCCAGTCAGTGCCATGGTTTACTCCTCGGATTTTGTTGAAGCAAGAACGCGGGGGGATCCTCAGGGCCAGCCTGGCGACTGGCCCCTTTTCGAGGGAGGTGCGCTTATTGAGAAAGGTTGAAGTTGTAATTGATCACGCCGGCGACTTTCACTGGCTGACCAGAGAGTTTGGTGGGGGAGAAACGCGCGCGTTGCGCTGCTTGAATTGCGGCCTCACGTAACATCGAATGGCCACCTACGGCCCTCGCTGAAACGACTCTGCCGGTTTCATCGATAACGACTTCGACGGTGACCTGGCCGGATGCGCGCATGCGGCGGGCCATTTCAGGATAAATCGGCGATGGGAGATTCAAGGCTGCGCCGTTCAGTACCCCTCCCGAGACAGGTTTCAGCAAGGGCTTGGGCGCCGGCATCGCAGGTGGCTCCCCACTGCCGTCTACGACTGAAGGCTTTGTCGCGATAGGACTCCCCGCGCCCGTGGGTAATGAAATTGACGACTTAGACTTATCAAGGACAGCCGGAGCCGGAACAGCCGCCGCAATCTTGGCGGTATCCGCAGCCTTGTTAACATTCTGCGAGCCGCTGGCGGCGGGCACCGGCGCTGTTACGCTTGGCGCTGGCTGCAGCATCTTCTCCATGTTCTCATCCAGGTAATACATGATTGTCCGGTACGTCACTTCGGTCGGCTCGAAACTCAGTTTGCCACCTTCGACTACAGCGACTGATGTCGTCATCTTGGTCCAATTGCCGGCAAAGTCATATTCATACTTGTAAATCTCTTTACTTACCAACGCACCATCAGCGCTATGCAAGGTCATCTCGCTGATGTTGCCCTTGTCGTCATATTTATAGACTTCACGACCAGTCAAAGCCGCCCCGGCCACAGGGAAGTAGGCGTTCTCGATTTTCTTTCCCTTCAAATCGTAGGCAGAAGATTCGAGTACAGTCCGCTTTTCTTCAACTGACTTGCCGGCAGCGTTTGCCAGCTTGGCGATTTCAGTCTTGATTCGTCGGACGGGGCCAACTAAGCCATCCTGCACCCGATCGTTGCTCTCGCTCGCGGTCGCGGTGGTACTCGGCGGTTGAGGTTGAAAGGTATTTGCTTTGGCCGACAGGTTACCCTGCGCTTGCGCGAGCCCGGCGAAACCCATCAGCGTCAAGCCGACAATGATGCTAGAAACTTGCTTTGTCATAAGGATCTCCTGTTGAGACGATATCAGGCGTTTGGAAGGTGAGACGAAACCTAAGAGCTTGGGACGGGAGCGCTCATCCAGCACGGCCGTACGAACGGCAGCGCTCATAATAGCTAGTTCAACATCGTTTGTCTAGGGAAAACGAGGATATTCCAGAGAAGAAAGCGCTATTTCTGGCCGGGTTTCTGCCGCCCCAGGAAGGGGTGAGCGGCCAACGCCTGTCCTATGCGGTCAATTACCGAGGTGCTGTTCCCCTTACCTGTCGCGTCATTGCAGATGATGGAGAAGGCCAGGAACTCGTTATCAGCAGTCAGCGCATAACCGGACAGGGCATCATCATAACTGAGGGCGCCGGTCTTGGCCGTGATGCGACCCTCGGTTGAGAACATCCTCGAGCCCAAGGTGCCGTCCCTCCCGGCAACAGGTAAGGAACTGCGAAAAGTAGTGAAAATGGACGCCTTCGCGACTGCCGCCAATAACCCAACCGTGGCTTCCGGCGTGACCAGATCCAGCCGGGAAAGTCCTGATCCATCGTGTAACGCCAATCCGCTTGTCCGGACCCCGGCGCGTTGCAGCCAGATCTTGATGACTGCCAGGCCGGCTTCATCATCCCCGCGATCGCGCGCGGTTGGATCGGCAAGTGGCGCCATTGCGCCGCGTTCTTTGCCCAGCGTACGTAGGATGAGTTCCGCGTTGAGGTTAATGCTTCGCTTATTTGTTTCGGTGACAATTTCTGCGAGAGACTTACTTGTCACCGCCGCCAGCTCGGTGGACTTCTGGAGATTGAGTTGCTCCTCCGTAAGTCCACGGAAATCGCGTTGGGTTGGTTGGCCATCAACCGCGATCCCGCGAGCCACCAGTTCATCTTTGAATAACTTGGCGGCCCACATCGCTGGATGACTGACGGAGAGACGGGCTCCAAAACCTCGACCGCCGGCAGGGAATTCACCCCACACCACGAACTCATTATCGGTATGGCCTCGATTGATCCCGACGCGAGGTTTAGTTTCTGCTTCACCGGTGGCCACGTTATTGACGATATGAAAGTAGTCGCTACTTTTGTTCACTGTGATCGCAGCTGGCGAACCAGCTTTGATTGCTGGGACAATATTTAGATCTATTTCATTGCCGTTGATAGAGAGGGCACTGGCCTCAGCGCCGAAGTACCATTGCACATCATTCCAGAGCCACCCGTCACCAAACTGGTTGCCACGAAAGTGGCTCTCGTCGCCGATTATGTTGCCCTTTATGCGTCGTACGCCGCGCGCGTAAAGGGCATCGGCGAGTTCAGCCAGCGAAGACTTTTCGTTTGACTGCGAAACCAAATCAGGGGCGCCGCGACCGTACAAGGTTAGATCGCCATCAATGTTACCGCCACCATCCGGTTCAGCCTGAGCGAAGACAGAAGTCCGCCAGCGGTACTCCGCACCCAGCAGATCAAGCGCCACTGCCGTAGTAAAAATCTTCATGTTGGATGCGGGGGTGAACAACTTGTCTCCGTTTCGCGAGTACAACACCCGGCCGTCGCGAAGAGATAACACAAAGACACCCCACCTGGCTGAGGCAAACGGACTTTCGTCAATCGCCTGGTCAATTTCCTTTCCCAAGTTGGTGTCAGCGAGAGGAGTGCCGGCACTGGAAACGCCAGAACTCTTCGCCATAGCTTTATCAGAAGGCGCGCCGGCGTAAGAGTCTTTCTGCAGATCCCCAAGGTTGAAAGCAATCAGCGCAGTTGCAATTCCTACCAGGAGAATTGCAGCGACTCGAAATCTCAAATTCATGTACTGGTCTTTCGGTTAGAGCGCGTTCGAAGAGTGTGGGGAACGTGGATATAGTTCAACTGGCAAACAACGTTTCGGTGCGCACACTTGCCAGCAATTCCTGGGTGGCCGCGTAAACTTCTTCGACTGTTATTTCAGAGATGGTACTGCTGTAGATCACACGACGCCGCGACGATCGCGGCAGATAACTTTCCGGCGCGCGCTTATCGAGCAGCAGTACCAAAGGAGATCCCACCGCTGCCGCCACGTGCATCGGACCCGTATCGTTCGAAACGAATACCGTCAGGCGCGCCTGTGCGGCGGCAAGTTCCGGAATAGTCAAACGTTCCAACAGCAAGGTGCTTTTGGGAAACAACGCGCGCATGGCTGGCAGCAGGGCTCGTTCCTCCGGGCCACAGAAAACAACCACACACGCTCCCTGATTGCGAACAAGAAAGTCGGCCAACTCAGCAAACCTCTCGAGCGGCCAGCACCGGCTGGGATGACCCGCGCCGGGAAAAAGGCCAACCAGAGGAGCTCCGGTATCGGCCTTGGCTTTCCTTAGTATCCGTTCGATCTTCTGATCGTCAGCCGACCGCGTAGAGAGTCGCGGCACAGTCGGCGCGTTCTGAATCTCCAAAGGCCTTAGCACATCAAGATAACGATCGATTAGATGTCGCTCGCGGTGATCCGCTTCGAGTGGAGGTCGCGGATGAAAGTTGGCAAGAAAATCCAAAGAGCGTGGCCGCCTTGAAAAGAGTCGCTTAGGCGCGCCGGAAAGAAAACCGAGCAAATTCGTCTCAGACAGACTGTGCAAGTCGATTACAAAGTCGAAACGGCGCGCGCGGACATTCTTAACGAGTTGCAGCAAGCGCAGGATCGATAATGGCTTGAAGCCATCGCGAAGAGCTACTCGGTCGACTGCCAGTATGTCGTCGGCGCACCGCGACAACTCGATGAGCTCGGCGCCAGGTTTTCCGACCGCTACGGTGATGCGCGCGCGGGGAAAGCGATCCCGGATGGCGCGCAAGGAAGGCAGGCTCATGACCACGTCGCCGAGCTGGCCAAAATCGATCACCAGGATGTTACGAGGATCAAAACTCATCTGAACTACAGACGCTTGCTATGCTGCTGCCTTATGACGCCTGCTTCCTTAAATCCATTCCAGTCATTTCCGCCGGTTGGTCCATACCAAGCAATCCTATGATTGTCGGTGCAACATCCTCCAACGCACCGCCCGAGCGGAGATTCATTCCGCGCGTCGCGTCGTCAATCAAATGAAAGGGGACCGGGTTAGTGGTATGCGCGGTATGTGGCTCGCCTGTTCTTGGGTCGATCATTTGTTCGGCGTTCCCATGATCGGCTGTGATCAAAGTGACGCCACGCTTCGCGGCGATGGCCTTTGTGATCCACCCCAAACAAGTATCCACATACTGGCAAGCCGCTATGGTTGGTTCCAGCTTCCCCGTGTGTCCGACCATATCCGGATTAGCAAAGTTTACTATCAGCACGTCCGTTTCACCTTCGTCGATGGCACGCAATACGTTGTTGGTTATCTTGAAGGCTGACATTTCGGGCTGTAAATCGTAGGTCGCAATCTTAGGCGAAGGCACCAGCAGGCGACGTTCGCAGGGAAACTCTTTCTCCGTGCCGCCATTAAAGAAGTAGGTCACGTGGGCATACTTCTCAGTTTCCGAAAGGCGAAAGTTTTGCACTAAGCCGCCGGAAAAAACGTCCGCGAGAATATTGTTGTGATGCCGCGGCAGAAAAGCCACAGCCAGCGGAAAGGTTACGTCGTAGACTGAGAAGCAAATGAAATCAACGCGGGGTCGGCGGCAAGTCTCAAACTCCGCAAAGCCAGGCACCGCAAGAGCCCGCGTAAGCTGTCTGGCCCGATCCGGCCGGAAGTTGAAAAAGATCACAGCGTCATCATTTTCAATTCGAGCAACCGGCTCGCCGTTATCATTCTCCACCACCAGAGGCTCGACGAATTCGTCAGTCAAACCCTCGAAGTAAGATTGCTTGATGCCTGCTACGGGATCCTTCACCCGTTTTCCCACAGCATTGACGATTAGATCATAAGCGCGCTGCGTTCGCTCCCAACGTTTGTCGCGATCCATCGCATAATACCGTCCAATCACGGTGGCAATTTGGCCGCAACCAATCTCGTTTGTTTTCTTTTTCAACGCCGCCACATAGTCGGCCGCGGACGCCGGGGGAGTATCCCGACCATCAAGAAAGCAATGCACAAACACGCGCTGCAGCCCGAGCTGTTTGGCCATACGCAGCAACGCATAAAGATGCTCCTGCGATGAATGAACTTGCCCGTCGGAGATCAGGCCCATTAAATGCAGTGAACGGCCACGCGTCCGAGCGCCTTCCATCGCCTCCCGCAAAAACGAATTCTGGAAAAAGCTTCCAGTGGCGATCTCGTGATCAATGAGCGATACATCCATGCGCACCACCCGGCCTGAGCCCAGGTTCAAATGGCCCACCTCAGAGTTACCCATAACCCCGGCCGGCAAACCCACGCGCGTGCCCGACGCCTCCAGGAGAGTGTGCGGGTATCTCTCCGTGAGCTCGTCGTAATAAGGTTTTGCCGCCAGCGCGATGGCGTTCCCTTCGCTTGCGACCGAATAGCCCCAACCATCGATAATGATCAGCGCCAGCGGACCTAGTTTCCTGGACAAATCGGGATCCTCAAAAACTCTTCTTCACAAATCAGGCTGAACAAAGTTTCGGCGACCTTAACGCCAATAGTCCGGGCTCTCCTGCATGTTCGGATCGGGCCGCTCCATCCAACGCTCGGGTCGATGGAGCTCACGAAAACCAAAGCGCCGGTAGAGTTCATGCGCATCTTTCGTTGCCAGCACCCAGCGCCGAAACCCCTGCAGTTGCGGATGAGCAACGATTACTTCCATCAACCACTTTGCCAGACCGCGCCCGCGGTACGCCGGCAGCACAAACACGTCAGCAACCCAGGCGAAAGTCGCATAGTCAGTAACTACGCGCGCGAAACCAACGAGGTCTTTGCTGTGATAGATGCCGAATGGCAACGAATTGGCGATCGACCGCTCGACGATTTCCTTGCCGCGACCAGTGGCCCAATACGTTTCATTGGAAAGAAACTCATGGATGGCCGCCATATCCAGCCGCGCCCGTTCGTCGCTGATGACATAGCCATCACGCTGCCACTCATTGGACATAGTCTGTTTTATCGGAAACTATTTTCGGGCCGCCGCTCTACGCTTCCCATTCTTAGCTCCGCTCGCTGAAACGAGTTGATAAAAGGCAGCCCGGCCGGGAAACATCGCAGCCCCACGCAGATCTTCTTCGATCCGCAACAGTTGATTGTATTTTGCAATGCGATCGGTGCGCGAGAGCGAACCCGTCTTGATCTGTCCGGCATTTGTGGCCACGGCCAAATCCGCGATGAAAGGATCCTCGGTTTCGCCCGATCGGTGGGAGATGACTGCGGTCCGTCCATGCGTTTTTGCCAGCTCGATACAGTCGAGCGTCTCGCTCAAAGTGCCGATCTGGTTAACCTTGATCAGAATAGAATTAGCAACGCCGAGCTCAATGCCTTTTTGCAAAAACCTGGTGTTGGTGACAAAGAGATCATCGCCCACCAGTTGAACCTGCCGGCCAACACTCTCAGTCAAAGCCTTCCAACCCTCCCAGTCATTTTTAGCCATGCCGTCTTCAATCGAAATGATCGGATACTGCCTGGTCCATTCGGTCCAGAATTCGACCATCTGATCGCTGGAAAGTTTTCGCCCGTCAGACTTCTTAAACACATAGGCCTTGCCGTCATAGAACTCACTCGCAGCCGGGTCGAGCGCCAGCAAGACATCGGTTCCGGCAGAAAACCCCGTCGCGCTAATCGCCTGCAGGATTGTCTCGATCGCCTCTTCATTGGATCGCAGATTGGGCGCGAAGCCGCCTTCGTCGCCTACACTGGTGGCATAACCCTTCTTTTTCAGGACGGACTTCAGCGAATGAAAGATTTCCGTGCCCATGCGCAAGGCCTCGCGAAAACTCGTGGCGCCGACTGGAACGATCATGAACTCCTGAAAATCGACGTTATTGTCAGCATGCGCGCCACCGTTGATGATGTTCATCATTGGCACGGGCAACGTCCGCGCGTTTGGACCACCGAGATATCGATAGAGCGGCACTTCCGTATAGTCTGCCGCCGCTCGGGCCGTCGCCAGGGAAACTGCCAGCAAGGCATTTGCGCCGAGTTTGGCTTTAGTTGGTGTGCCATCCAGATCAATAAGCGCACGATCGATCTCTATCTGATCCAACGCGTCCATTCCTTCAAGCGCGGTGGCGATCACTTGATTGACGTTGCGGACCGCCTTCAAAACTCCCTTGCCGCCATAGCGTTTCTTGTCGCCATCGCGCAGTTCTACCGCCTCGTGTTCGCCAGTCGAAGCGCCGGAAGGAACGGCGGCGCGACCGATTTCACCGCCAATCAGCGTAACTTCAGCTTCGACCGTAGGATTGCCGCGAGAGTCAAGAATTTCGCGAGCACTTATTTGTTCAATCAGGCTCATGTTGGTTGTGGTGCTAATGCAAAAGTTATCCCTGGCTATGTTTTGCTATCGCCGCGTTCTCAGGGGCCGCTGACATTTGCTCATCCGCTGCCAATTCCAATTTCACTTCTATTAACCGGCGGCGCTCGACGCGTTCGACATGAAACCGCAATCCGTTGTGATGTACTTCTTCGCCGGCGTGAAGGACATGCCCGGCGGCCGTCATCAAAAATCCCCCGATCGTTGTATAGGCTTCTGACTCGGGCAGCGACAGCTTCAGCCTGCGATTAAGATCGCGCACTGCCAGTTTCCCGTCCAGCAGGTATGTCCGCTCACCGAGGGGTTTGATCTGCTCATTCACTTCTTCATCGTGTTCGTCGGAAATGTCCCCCACGATTTCTTCCAGCAAATCTTCGAGCGTGATGATTCCCTCCAGGCCGCCATGCTCATCAACGACAAATCCGAAATGCGACTTGGCCTTTTGCATCTGTCGCAACACATCTTCCAGCCTTGCGGTGTCGACCACATACATCGGAGATTGCAGGACATCTTCCAAACGAAACTTATCCGGCCGCAGCAGATAAGGCATGACGTCTTTGCTATGGATAAAACCCATAACGTCATCAACCGATTCCTTGTAGACCGGCAGGCGCGAATAGCGATTCTGTTCAAACGCGAGGGTAATCTGCTCAAGCGAGCAGTTACCGGAAATCGCCGCCATCTCCGTCCGCGGGACCATTGCTTCGCGCACAAGAGTGTCGGAAAACTCGAACACGCGATGGATCAACCGCCGCTCCTCTGCACGCAGGTGTCCGGTCTCGCGTGAAATATCCACGAGTTGGCGCAGCTCGGTTTCCGTGTACACCGCAGTGTGCTCAAGCGACGACTTAAGACCTATTAAACGCCCCAGCGTTGTACCGGTCGCATTGAAAACTGAGAGGGGCGCCTGAAAAATCTTCGCAAACAACTCCAGGGGCCGCGCGGCGAAAAGCGCGAGTGGTTCAGCCCGCTCCAACGCGATCATTTTCGGCATCAACTCCCCCAGCACAATGTGCAGGAAGGTGATGGCGCTGAAGGCAACAATGATCGCCAGAAGATGCGCTATGTAACCGGCGCGTCCTTCGGAAGCGATACTCGAAGCTAACGGCTCCAACATGGCTGCGACCGTCGGCTCACCAATCCAGCCCAACGCCAGTGACGCGACCGTGATTCCCATCTGAGTCGCCGAAATAAAAACTGTAGGGTTAGCAAGAAGTCGCAACGCCGACTGCGCGCGCCGGCTGCCGGCTGAGGCCCTGACTTCCAGACGCGGGCGGCGCACCGACACGAGGGCAAATTCGGAACCCACGAAAAAGCCATTGGCTCCTACCAACAAAAAGACGGCCAGCAGCCGAATCGCTATCCCCGTCACGCTCAAATGAATCTCTGGTGAATTTGCAAGAAGAAGGGTTGAGAGATAACTCGCAGGTTCGTCCATCGCTTTAGCGCAGGTAGGTCAACAGCCACAATTTGCACTTAACGATTGGAGTATATCATGCCGCAGCTTGGGCGCACGGAACGGCACAACGTTCCCAAGCTGGGACCTATTGCAGATATTAGATGATTAGCTAGTTCGCAGCGGCGGTGGCGGCATGCGCGCGGGCCGGACCGTGTCCGTGTTTGGCGCAAGCTTTGCCGAGGGCCTCTTCGACGCGAGGTTGAATATTGCATTCCGGCTGGCGACAAACAGCGGCCAGTTCCGAAACTACGAGGTAATAGGCCCGTTCAACCATCCGCTGTTCGCGGAAAGAGAGCGGCTTCAGGTGACTCAGATAGGTCAGATGTTTCAGCACGTTTGCGACTTCAAAGATATCGCCGGAGCGCATCTTTTCGGAAAAGTCCTTGAAACGGTCTTTCCAGTCATTGGCGGGAGCCTTGAAGTCTTCTGCCAGGGCTTTAAAAAGGACATCACACTCGCCTGAGGTGATTGGAGAACGTAAGCCAACTTCGGCTGCGTTGGATACGGGAACGAGAACCACGGAGTTAGTCGCAGCGAGTCGAAGCATATAGAACGGTAGCGCGGTCGCGCCGATTTGCTTCTGTTCGATCTGCTCGATGGTTCCTATCCCGTGGTTGGGATAAACAACCTTTTGGCCGACCTTAAAGCCCACCATTCGTCACCTCCATTGAATTACAAAAATCAGACTACGTCGCTTTGTGCGGGTCTGGGATTACTTCCATGAGCGACGCAACTCGGCGTCGGGTTTGTGAATATGCCGCGAGTTTAACAGTCGCTCTGACCAACGGTCAAGGTTGCGTCCAGCTGGCCCTGGAACAAGCGTTTGCCTGCCGTTCGCACACGCAACTTAGCCGCCATTGGGGCGACATATCCGAACTCCCGGAAGGAACCCCCGTCGATTTGTCCGCGTTAGATTTTGAAATGAAAACTTGAATCTAATAACCTGTCGCTATACTGTGCGGTTCTCTGTTTGTGTAATATCAATCCATCGGAATCAAACTGAAGTAGTGCCCGCGATTCTTGACGCCTTTGAGTTGCTCGCAACCTTGTACGCTGTTAGGATCGGCCGTGGTTTCCCGTACATGCCGCTGACCAGCGTTCAGCACACTCCATTAAACGGAGATCGCCCAGTAGCTTCCAGTAAACATCAGAACCCATCATGGCTTTAGTAAAAATCATAGACGCCAGCGGGCGTCAGTGGCAATACGAACTGGCGCCGCAAGCTCCCTGTACTATCGGTCGCGCGCCTGACAACTGCATTGTCCTCGATGATCCGCGCGTTTCGCGGTATCACGCCCACATCCGCTCGGAAGACGAAAGCGCGTTTACGCTGGTCGATGGAATGCTGGTTGACGGCCAACTGCGACGCAGCGCCAATAAGGTTTACATCAACGGTGATCCAAGGCTGGAACAAAAACTAAAGGACGGCGATCGAATCACCATCGGCGCGAGCACCCTTCGGTTTGAACAGAGCCAGGAAGAGAGCGTCACCGATGTGCACTACGACGATAAGCCGTTGGGCCACACTCAACTGCTGATCTCGGCAAACGATGTAATGACCACGGTGCTGCGCACGAAAGCAGACGCGAGCGCATCGCGGGATCGAGTACTGGAAGCGTTGCAGCGCAAAGCGAACATCCTGACTGAGCTTTATGAAATGAGTAAGACGCTGGGATCGGTTTTTGATTTGAATGCGATCTTTGCGAAAGCAACCGACATTATCTTTCGCGCGACACCCGCTGATCGCGTGGTGGCATTGCTGGCGGAAAAAAGCGTTTCCGGCGATGCCGAAGACGTTGAGCTGCATCCGGTAGCCACCCGAGCGCGCGATGAAAAGCTGGAGGCGCACGCGCGCAAGTTAACGATTGGCCGGACGATTACTCGTAAAGTGATGAAGGAAAGAGTGGCCCTCCTTTCGCAGGACGCGGCTGCCGATGAACAGTTTGCCGGCGTTGACTCAATCGTGTCGCAGGGAGTGCGCTCGACAATTTGCGCGCCGATGGTCGCTGAGTCCGGTGTGCACGGAGCGCTTTACGCAGATCGCCTGGATCCGTTTAGTGCTTTTCGACCTGATGACCTGGAATTGATCAGCGCGGTTGCTTCGCAAACCGCAATAGCAGTCGAAAACGCGCGCGCCCACGAGCGTCTGGCGCGTGAAGAGGTTGCCCGCGCAAACTACGGCCGCTTCCTTCCCGAATATGTGGTGAAGCAGATTCTCGAGAACCCCGACTCCTTTAAGCTCGGCGGCGTCATGCAGACCATTACCGTGCTCTTCGCGGACATCCGCGGCTTCACCAGAATTTCCGAACACGCGTCGCCGGAAAAGATTGTGCAGTTGCTGAATAAATATTTTTCTGCGATGACCGACATCATTTTCGCGCACGGCGGCACGCTCGATAAGTATTTGGGCGACGGTTTGATGGCCCTGTTTGGCGCGCCAACCGCTACGCCCAAAGATGCGGGCAACGCGCTCAGCGCCGCGGTGGCTATGCAACGGCGTTTGATGGGCATCAATGAAGAGTTGCGCGCCGAAGGTTTCGCGGAAATTGGTGTTGGCATGGGATTACACACGGGCGAAGTCACGGTCGGCTACATCGGATCGGAGCGACGCTCCGAATACACCGCCATCGGAGATGCCGTAAACACCGCTTCGCGCCTTGAATCAAATGCGCTCGCCGGGCAGATTCTGATTAGTGACTCTACCGCCAAAGCGGCCCATAGCCGGTATCAGTTGAAGCCACGCGATCCGATCAGCGTCAAGAACCGCGAGCAGCCGGTGCCACTTTTCGAAGTTGAATGGCAAAAGGCGAGCGGCGCATAGAACGTTTTCGCCCGCGCCTGGATCTCAAAGCCAATTCATACCAGAGGGTTAGTTCTACTTTCATGGCCTTTGATCTCAAGGCTCTTTACCACCGCCAGATCCTCGTGGCGCGGGTTTACGGCATCCCGGTCCGCATTGATTACCGCTGGTTCGTGGTCTTTGCCCTCAGCGCTCTGTTAATTGCTTCGAATCTTCATCAACACACCCTGCAACTCGGAAGCTTGCGACTGCCGCCGACGGGAATCGTAACTGCCTGGATTCTTGGTCTAATCACAACCGTCACGCTTTTTCTTTCCGTCTTCGGTCATGAGCTCTCACACGCTTTGGTTGGTCGAGCCGACGGAATTGAAATTGATGAGATTGTCCTGCATCCCTTCGGCGGGCTCGCACGCATGCGCACCCAGCCGGCTAGTCCCAGCGCCGAACTGCGCATCGCTATCGCTGGTCCCGCGGCGAGTTTTATCTTTTCCCTCATAGGCTTCGCAGGGGCAAAACTGGCGGCACTGCTCCAGCTAAATTCGGTGCTTATCGTTTTCTTTTTTCTGGCGTGGGGAAACTTGCTGTTAGCGGTCTTCAATCTTCTTCCCGGATATCCCCTCGACGGAGGAAGAATATTGCGCGCGCTGCTCTGGCGTAAAACCGGGAACATAGATGCCGCGACGCGGCTGTCGGGAATCTGCGGGATGCTGGTGGCGGGAACGCTCATACTCTTCGGCATCTATATGGCCTTCGCTCCTAACTTCCGCGATTTCTACATGGGAGGTTGGTCCATCCTCGTGGGAATATTCCTGTTCAGCGCCGCCAGAACCATAGTTCGCGGTGCTCGCGGACCCGCAGATGTCAGCGTCGCCGAAGCGATGTCCGCGCCCATTTCCGTCGAACCCGATCTACTAATCAGCCGCTTTATCGACGAAACCCTCCCCATGTATCGACAGGCAAGCTTTCCAGTCGCGCATCAACGACAGCTGCTCGGAATTCTGTCGCTGGAAGACCTGAAAGCGCTGCCGCGCGCCAAGTGGCGGGAACGGCGCGCGCGCGACGTCATGCGCCCGGTCAGCGCCTCCCTCTTTATCCACCCCTCAGCCACGATGGAACAGGCGAACAACCAGATGGCTCGGAACGGCGCCGGCTCGGTGGCCGTAATCGACGAGAGCGGCAAGCTGGTTGGTTTTCTGCAAAGAGGAAACCTTAAACGTCGGAAGAAGAATTAACCCTTCACGAAAGCGAATCCCATCTAATTTTCGACCAACGTTGCCTCGCGGTCTTTTTTAACTGATAATTGAAGCGGAACTATCATTTTCAGGGTGAGGAAAACTGTACATGCTGGCAGTTGTCGGAGCGCTCTTTGCCAACGGCGTGATTGCGATTCTGAAGTTCGCCGCGGCGATTATTACCGGTTCTTCCGGAATGATGGCTGAGGCGTTACATTCATTTGCGGACACCGCCAACCAGATTTTTCTGCTCTTCGGACTTCGTTCATACCAGCGCCCCCCCAGCGCAAAACATCCGTTCGGCTATGGCAAGGAACGCTTCTTCTGGTCATTCATCGCTGCCATCTTCATCTTCGGAGTTGGGGCGACGTACGCGTTGTACGAAGGTTATTTGAAACTATCGCATCCACATCCGCCTGATCATCTGTCGTGGGCCTATTGGGTGCTGGGAATCTCATTCGTGCTGGAGTCCGGTTCGATCTGTCTCGCGTTATGGCAGGAACATAAGGAAGCTAAACATGAGGGATTGAGCTTTACCGATTACTTGCGCGAGTCGAAAGATCCGACCGCCAAAACTGTGATCTTTGAAGATGGCGCGGCCCTGTTGGGAATCCTGATCGCCGGCACGGGCATTTACCTGACTGAACATCACGTTGGGCCGGGCGGCGGTGGTTACTGGGACGGGATGGCGTCAATGGCCATCGGGGTTGTGCTCGCCATTGTTGCTTTTGCGCTGGCACGTTCATCGCGCGCGTTGCTGCTGGGGGAGTCCGCGACGCCGAAGACAGTCGGCCGTATTCAGGAGGCTATAAATCAGCATCCCGACATCGTTGACGTGATAGAACTTCTAACGATGCACCTGGCGCCAAAGCAAATTCTGGTTAACGCGCACATCAAACTTAGACCTGAACTTACTACCAACGAGATTGTCCGCGTAATTTCGGAAGTGGAAAGCGCAATCAAGAATGCTGAACCTAAAGTGTATGAGATTTTTCTGGAGGCCGCCGGCGGACCAACCAGCGAAATAATGATTGAAGCAGGAAAACATACTGACTGGAAAACCACGTAATGGAAACGAAAACTTAGATGCTTTTTGTAATGCCCATAAGCGAATACCTGGTGAGACTGGGAGGCTTGCGCGGCCTTGCGGATATCGCCCTGGTATTTGTGCTGGTTTACGGCGTGCTGAAGTTAATGCGAGGCACGCGAGCCGCGCCGATGGCTGCCGGAATGGCGGCGTTCGCATTGCTCTACTGGTTGGCAGTCAGTCAGAAACTGACAACTCTGGAATTTGTGTTGCGTGGGGCTCTGCCTTACATCGGCGTTGCGATTGTCGTGCTCTTTCAATCAGAGATTCGCCAGGCCTTAATCACCTTCGGAAATCGCTTCAGGCTACCTTTTGCGCATAAGCACGGCGGACAGTTTGGTGAAGGAGTTTATGACGAGATCGTACTGGCCGCGACGACGCTGGCCTCGACCAAGACTGGCGCATTAATAGTCATCGAACGAAACGTTGGCCTAAAGAATGTCACCGATGGGGGCGTTAAGCTCGATGCTGAACTAAGCTACGATCTGCTCGTGACAATTTTTCACACCGCTTCACCGCTACACGATGGCGCTATCGTCGTACGACGACATCGAATCGCTGCGGCCTCTTGTTTTCTCCCGCTTACGCTAAATCCGCGTCTGTCCAAGGACCTGGGCACGCGGCACCGAGCGGCCATCGGCATCACGGAGGACTCGGACGCCGTAGTTATCGTCGTGTCGGAAGAGACCGGCTTGATTTCATTCGTACAGGGCGGAGAAATACGACGCGGGCTTGATGCGACTAAACTCCGAGCAGCAATTCTGCGGGCGATTGAAGCGCCGGTATCCAGCAAGAAACAAAGAAAACTTGCTGATTCAGAAACCGAAGCCGAAGGTGTCGCGCCAATCTAGCTCTTAATCCAGGTTTGGGCTGTGGGTAATGCAACCGAGCCGACTAATTCCAGAATGTCTTTTAGAGAAACTACAAATCGCCCGCTGTCGCTACCACGGACGCCCAATTCTACTGAACGGCTACTGCGCCGTATTTTTCTCGATCACTGGAATTTGAAGCTCCTCGCCCTGGCAATCACGCTTGGTCTCTGGTTCGCCGTTAACGGACAGCGGTCGCCTGTCACTGAGCGCTTTCCCGGAGTGCAACTAAATTTTAAGCTTCCCGAAGGCACGGGCATTAGCAACAACCCACGCGACGAAATTGAATTAACGCTCACTGGAGCCCAACGTGACCTTGACCTGGTCAATCCGCGTGATTTGAATGCGTTGATCGACCTCACAGATCGAAGACCGGGCGACCGGGTGGTTCAACTGAATCCAGGGCGACTGAAAATTGCCCTGCCGGCCGGGGTAAGTTTGCAGAAAGTTCAACCCGCTTCCATTGAGCTACGCCTTGAACCAATGCTGGAGCGCGAGCTTGAAGTTGAAACCAAACTGGAGGGAAAACCGGCTATGGGTTACGAGGTATCTGGGATTACAGTCAACCCACAGAAGGTGCGCGCTCGTGGCCCCGCCAGTCACATGACCGCTGTCGCCAGAGCGTTCTCAGAAACGGTCCTGCTGGATGGCCACACTGAAGATTTTAGTGTTCCACAACTCCCGATTACAGTCCCGGACCAAAGGATCACGCTGATCGACAACGCGGTCGACGTTGTGGTTCATATTCGCTCCAACAAGCTGACCAAATAGTCCGCGCTCCGCTCTCTTTACCTCGAACCTATGTCAAGACTCTTCGGAACAGACGGAATACGCGGCAAGGCAGGCGCCTTTCCGCTGGATGGAAAAACGGTCGAGCAAATTGGTCGGTCTCTCGCTAAACATTTGCAAGAGAGCAACGCGGGACAGCCACCGCTAATTGTAACTGGGCGCGATACTCGCGAGTCGGGTGAATGGATTGAGCGCGCCCTGCTGGCGGGCGCGACCCAGGCAGGGGCGCGATGCGAGTCGGCCGGAGTCATCACCACGCCCGGCGTGGCTTTTCTGGCGCGCTCGCTTGACGCCGAAGCTGGTGTTGTCATCAGCGCTTCGCACAATCCTTATGAGGACAACGGCATTAAAGTATTCGAGCCCTCGGGACGGAAGTTAAGCGATGCGGTTGAACGCCGGATCGAACTCGACATTCGCGACAGAGTGACAGCAGGTGAACCGAATTCAGACTTGTCGGGCCAGCGGCTGATCTTCAACGAAGATCATGCACGCGAACTTAGGCAACGCTATACGCAATTCCTGATTGCGGATATTGCTCGTGACCTGAAACTTGACCGTTTTTCCCTGGTGCTTGATTGCGCCAATGGCGCCGCCTCAGAGATCGCGCCGGATCTGTTCCGGCAACTTGGCGCGCACGTAGTGACGACGAATAACGAACCTGACGGAAGAAACATCAATCAGAACTGTGGTTCGTTACATATCGAGGGTTTGCAGAAACGCGTATTGCAGGCAGGAGCAGATCTCGGCGTCGCGTTTGATGGTGACGCAGATCGTGCCCTCTTTGTCGATCGTGCCGGAAAGTTTGTGGACGGTGACGCGACTCTTTGGGTCCTGGCAAACCATCTGCAGGCAAGCGGCTTGCTGGTGGATGACGTGGTTGTCGCAACGGTCATGAGTAACATCGGACTTGAAATCGCTTTGCAGAAAGCCGGAATTAGACTCCTGCGAACTGATGTCGGGGACAAGTATGTACTGGAGGAACTGACAAGAACCGGGGCCAGCCTCGGGGGTGAACAATCCGGACACATTATCTTCCCGGCGATGAGTCTTGCAGGTGATGGGATGATTACGACCCTTTGTTTGCTTCGCGCCATTCACGACACCGAGAAATCATTAGAGGAGTTAACCGCTGGATTTCAACGCTACCCGCAAGTCCTTCTCAACGTCAGAGTACGTGAAAAGCGTCCTTTTGAAGAATTGCGCGAGGTCAAGCGTTTGGCTGCGGAAACCCGATCGCGACTCGGCAATAAGGGACGTTTGCTCCTTCGCTATTCGGGAACCGAATCACTCGCACGAGTCATGATCGAGGGAGAGAGCCAGTCAGAAATCAACACGCTCGCCAGCAAGTTAGTCGACGCTATTGAGGCTGAATTGGCGGTACCCATCCAGACAACATAACCAAAATTCTTACGCGCCGGCGTGTGTAAAGCTTACGCTAACAGTGCTCGCCTTCATCTCTCTAAGAGTCAATAAATACAACGGGAATCTTGCTTTTCTAGCGAATTTGAAGTGCGCCAAAATTACCTGGTTTCCTGTTGCGCGGCACGAGCGTTGCGATGTATATTGTGGGGCAAGAGAGACGGTTGGTGAATCCTCCGTCTCAAGTGGTTGCTGGGGTGAGGACAGTAACCACGAAAATGAATGGGCGCGACACACTCCCACGTTGTCGCGCCCATTCGCTTTTCGTTTGGACCTATCGAAAACGTCCCGGCTCCGCTCTAATCCATATGGCGCTAAGCAGGCCAACATTCCCTTTGAAGAGTGTCCGCTATATTCTGTGAAGTGAATTCCAGCTCTTCGGCAAACGCCCAGCGGCTAAGCGAATCGTTTACACATGAAATCGATAAGGCTGCGCTTAAAAGCGAAAGGGGAAGCCTGCGAAATAATTGGCGGCCCAGGATTACTGAACGAGTGCGGTCGCGAAGTTAAGCGGACAGTTGGCGGCTCGACTCAAAAAATCGCGATTATTTCCAATGCGACCGTGTTCGCTCTGTTTGGAAATGCGATCATGAAAAGCCTAACAAAAAGAGGCTTTACCGCTCCGTCATGGTTGATGGGAGACGGCGAACGTCACAAAGATCTGCGAACACTCGAGCAAGCGCTGGACTTCCTTTCGAAGATGAATCTGTCCCGGACCGACGCCGTCTTGTCATTAGGTGGCGGAGTTGTCGGAGACCTGGCAGGACTAGCTGCGGCGCTGCACCAGCGGGGAGTTCCTTTACTGCATGCACCTACGACGCTGCTGGCACAGATTGATGCTTCGATTGGCGGCAAGACGGCAGTGAACACCAGGTTTGGCAAGAACGCGATCGGCTTTTTCCACCAGCCAGTCGCGGTTTTGATCGATCCTTTCGCACTCAAGACCCTGCCAGCGCGAGAACTTACTTCCGGTTGGTGCGAAGCGGTTAAGCACGGCGCTGTGGGCAGTGCGAAATTATTTCGTGACACTTACCAGTGCTTGCAAAGCGGCTCACTTTCAGACCGCCCCGCAGAACCCTCGCTGGAACTCCTGATGGCACACTGCGCCTTCAAGGCCTCCATCGTTTCCCGCGATCCCCGGGAAGAAACGAATCGCGACGATTCCAAGTCTCGACGTATCTTGAACTTCGGGCACACGACCGCTCATGCTCTCGAAACCGTGACGGGCTATCGTCGTTTTCGCCACGGTGAAGCGGTTGGCTACGGCATGCTGGTCGCAGGAGAAATTTCGGAAAGATTAGGATTGCTTCCACGTTCAGAGTTAGAATTGCTACGCGACACTGTGCGTTCATGTGGACCGCTTCCGCGCGCTGATAACCTGGATCCGAACGAGATCTCAAAGGCTCTGAAGCACGACAAAAAACGGGTGCGCAATGAAATTAAGTGGGTGCTGCTTGAGCGAATAGGCCGGCCGCGAATAGTTGGCGGCAACGTGATTTCGGCTAAGCTTCTGCGCGCGTCATTTCAAGCAGGCCTACGACCGCTCAGGTAATTTCAGAAAGGAAGTTGTATGAAGGGATCGGATCAGTTTCTGACCAGGAGGGGCGAACGCGGCGGGGCAAACGCGAAACTTTTGATCTTTCTCGTGCTTACTGGAGCTTTAATTTATGGCGGCTATCTCTACCTTCCTGTTGCTTATGACGCTTATCTTTTCAAGGACCTGATGCAGCACAACGTTGATGTAGCAGTCACGCAGGGTTATCAACCATCCTGGGTGCAGGACCAGTTGACGAAGAGTATGGCCGAATACAACGTCCCTCCTAACGCCATAATCACTCCAGTCCAGCGGGACCAACGCGTCGAAGTACGTGTGCAGTTTACGCGTCCGATTGAACTACCCGGCTACACTTACCAGTATGAATTCGACCACACTGTCAGAAGCACCGCGTTCCTGACAATCAAGTAGTCTCAGCGTTACTAATGACTTTTTAATCAGATTATTTAACTAGGCAACGGCAAATGCCGTTCGTCCGGCGTCGGAGCGTCCCTGAAGTTGGATGAGTCCGGCCGGTGCAGTAGCCAACCAGGTAGTTGGGCAAACGCCGCAGCGCGTGCATTCGTTAACAGACGGGCATGGAGCTGTTGACCGGGCGATGTGAGCTCGCTGGTGTTCCTGTTGCATGAAATCGCGGGACAAGCCGGAGTCTACAATTTCCCACGGAAGGATTTCTTCATAACTCCGATCGCGACTGGTATAGAAGCCAGGGTCAACGCCAGTTTCGCGCAATCCCGCTCGCAAATCCCCATTCAGCCGCGCCGTAGCTTCAATTACACGAGCCACTTTCCTATCACCGGAAGAGAAGAGCGCTTGCTCATGCGCGATTCGCGCAGACATTGCGCGCACTTCAACATTGGGAATGCGGGCCAGTTTCTTACAAACTAATTTCAACCGGCGTTTCATTTCCTTCTCGTCACAAATGGCGTCCCATTGCAGGGGCGTATTTGGCTTCGGCACAAAACCGTTGAGCGAAGGGATGATTTTCCCGGCGCGTCCGAAACGCTGTCCGGCCTGTAGCATGCGATCTTTAATTCGTTCAACGAGGGCGACCATTTCGTCCAGGTCTTCGTCGGTCTCAGTCGGCAACCCAACCATCAAATAAAGTTTGACAGTTAACATTCCGCGGTCGAAAACTGCGCCACAGATATCGACGATCTCATCGTTGGTTAGGTTCTTGTTGATTACTTTGCGCAGGCGATCTGAACCGGTTTCTGGTGCAACCGCAATTTGCTGGTCGCGCGACTCAACCAAAGCGTCGAGCAACTCGTCGGAAATCTGATCAAGTCGCAGGGACGAAACTGAAATGCGATATTCCATCGCCCGCAAGCCTTGCAGGATTTCACTAATTTCGGGATGGTCGCATACGGCGGTGGAAACTAGGCCAATCTTGTCCGTTTTTGCGCGCCAGACCTGCGCTTTCGCCAGGATATCGCGCGCGGGAACGACGCGTGGCGGCCAGTAGTTATATCCGGCCCAGCAGAACCGGCAACCCTGCGAGCAACCGCGCGAAATCTCAATCAGGAAGCGTTTGCCCATTTCCGCTTCCGGAGCCCAAATGCTGGTTGAGGGTGCGAATACTTCTTCCGTGCGCAATTGCGCGGCGATTTCAGTCTGCCCGCGCCGCATCGCCCGTCGCAAGCTTCCTTCTTTCGGATTTTCGGCCGCTAAGGCGCGGCCAACTCGTTCGGTCATCCCGGCTTGGGTTGGCAAGTAGGCTTTGACGGTTCCGTCGTCGTTGTAAGTAACCTCGTATAGTGACGGAACGTAAAAACCGCGGCCGAACTGCGCGAGAGCGATAAGCGCATCATCCCGGTTGGGATTCTCGAATAGCACGTCAACCAGTTGCGGTCCTAGAATCTCGCCCTCACCAACGCCAATCACATCGGTAAAATCCGCTATTGGTTCAGGATTTAGAAATGAAGCGGCGCCGCCCATTACGATCAGCGGATCACGCGGGCTGCGGTCTCTGGCCCAGACTGGCACTCCGCTCAAACGCAGCATGCGGGCCATGTTCAGGTAATCTGTCTCGAACGAGATTGAGAACGCCACGACGTCGAAATCGCGAACCGGCGTTTGTGATTCAAAAGAAAGCAAAGGTTTGCGGGAGCTGGCGTACTCGCGCATCTCGGATTCATCTGGAAGGAAAACCCGCTCGCAGGAAACGTCAGGAATACGATTGAAGATTTCGTACATCGCATGAAAGCCGAGATTTGCCATGCCGATGCTGTAGAGGTTTGGATAGCAGAGCGCAATCCGGAGCGAAGCTCCGCGCTTAAGCACCCAACCTTCTTCGGTGGCAAGTTTCTGACGATAACTCTCAGCTATTCTTTGCTTCATATACGACAGGCTCGTGCCTGAATGAGGACGAGATTGGCAGTCTCAACTCTCGGACAGATCCAATCTCTACCTCTGCACGTTTTCGAGAAAGGCTTTCAACTTTCGCGAGCGTGAGGGATGACGTAGTTTGCGCAGCGCCTTCGCTTCGATCTGACGAATGCGTTCGCGGGTGACGGCAAAATGCTGGCCGACCTCTTCCAGGGTGTGTTCCGAACCGCTGGTCCCGAGTCCAAACCGCATCTTGATTACTTTTTCCTCGCGCGGGGTTAGAGTCGCGAGCACTTCGTCTGTTATTTCGCGCAGGTTCGAAGCCACCACCGCGTCCGCCGGATTCAAGATCGATTTGTCCTCGATGAAATCGCCCAGGTGCGAATCTTCTTCTTCGCCGATGGGCGTTTCCAGGGAAATTGGTTCCTGCGCAATCTTCAAAACCTTGCGCACCTTGGACACTGGAATATCCATCTTCTTCGCGATCTCTTCGCTGGTGGGCTCACGCCCAAGCTCCTGCACCAAAGCGCGCGAAGTACGGATTAACTTATTGATGGTTTCGATCATGTGGACCGGGATACGAATCGTTCGGGCCTGATCCGCAATCGCGCGCGTGATCGCCTGCCGAATCCACCAGGTCGCATAGGTCGAAAACTTATAGCCGCGGCGCCACTCAAACTTATCCACGGCCTTCATCAAACCGATGTTGCCTTCCTGAATCAGATCCAGGAACTGGAGACCGCGATTTGTATATTTCTTGGCGATGGATACAACCAGGCGGAGATTGGCTTCGACCAATTCACGTTTTGCCTGGCCGGTTTGCAGTTCTCCGGTGACAATCGAGGCCAGCGAACGCTTAATCTCGACCGGCGCAACGTTATGGTCCAGTTCAATTTGCTGCAGTCGTTTCTTGGCAGCCGAGATTCGCTTCTTAAACTCTTTTTGATCGTCGGCCTTGATTCGCTTCTTATTAAGCTTCTCAGTGTAGTTTTCAATTTCGCGTTCTGATGCACGTACTTCTTTCTGCACGTGACGTATCGCGTTGATCAGGCGCTGGCGGGCCTTCTCGGTCAGGTTCAGCCGGCCAATCTCCTGCGCAATCTCCAGACGCAGACGGGCCACTTTACGTCGCAGACGCAAAACCTTCTTGCTCTTCTTGCCGCGCGTAATCTTTTGCTCGGCCCGCAACTTGGCCCACTCTTTCAGGCCGTTCTTGAAAACCTTCTTGATGTTTTCAATACCTTCGACGGTCCACGAGCGATACTCGTCGGCCTTGTCTTCATCGCCGGTGAGTTCAGCCTGCTCAGAAAACGTAACTATCTCGCGGATATTCAACTGACCCGCGGCCAACAGTTCACCAATTCTGATAAGTTCCGCCACGGCAATCGGCGAGCGGGCGATGGCCTTCTGCGTTTTGATTTGCCCGCGCTCGATCCGCTTGGCGATGGCAACCTCGCCTTCGCGCGTCAGCAAAGGCACCACGCCCATTTCGCGCAGGTAAAGCCGCACCGGATCGTTGGTCTTTTCCAACGCACCCGCAGACAGGTCAAGCTCGACGTCTTCGTCACCGGCATCATCCTCATCATCAGTAGCGATGGCCGCGGCCTGTTCGATCAATCGCTCTTCGGAATCGGCGACCGGAATGTTCGAACCTTCCAGCTTCTGCAGCACGTCCTCTATGTCATCGGGTGAGACGACATTGTCGGGCAATTCACGATTTAGATCATCGAACGTCAAATACTTTTTATCTCCACCAAGTTCAAGCAGTCTCTGCATAACATCGTCGCTATCTTTGTCTTGAATACTCACGGTTGTTTTTTTCCTAAATGCCGGACTCTTCTTTTATGGATTATCGATTCCAGATCAACTTCAAATAGTGTTACTCGTCGCCTCGGCCATTGGCAGTAAGGCTGCACGCTGTCGAGTTAGTTCGAGATGTTCGACAGCCAGCCGGCCGCTTTTTTCGCTATCCCCTGCTCGTTCCGCCGTGGCAAGCTCGGCGCTCAACTCGTTTATCCGCCGATCTACCTTCATCAAGCGCAATGCGTTAAGGCAACTCGACGCGGTGGCTGGCAATTGCTCGGCCTCGACACCTTCAGGCCCGTCGCTAATCAAAAGCCGCGGAACGATTTCGGACGCAACAGGATCACCTTCAACTTTTGCGCTCAGAGAATCAAAGTCGATCGCCAGCCCTTCTTTTTCCAGTTCCATCAAACCACTAAATATTGACGCGGTTGCCAGGCCCTCATAATCAGCCGCTTCCAACGAAGGCAGAATTGAACGTCTCAAATCGGTGTCAGCCAGCAACAATTGCAGCAGTCTCTCTTCCGCGATCGTGGGTTTGGCTGCCGCTGTCCGAACTACTGCTCCCTGAACGCTGGCCACGGCCGCACTTGCACTACGCACCCGCTGCCAAATCTCCCGGCGCTGTTCCGGCTGCATCCGCAACGCGTCCATCGCGATGTCAAAGTACTCACGCTTCTGGATTCTACTGCGGACCGCGCGAACAAACGGGAGCACCTCCTCCACTGCCGCGGCTTTATCCGCCGGGCGATGAAGGTTGCGATCCCGCACCGCTTGATCGATCACAAATTGTATGTGGGGTTGTGCCTCGCCACGCCGTCGCTGATACTCTGAAACGCCCTGTTTTCTGATGAATTCGTCCGGATCGGCGTTGTCCGGCAGGACCAACACCTTCACCTCTAGGTCTTCTGCCAGAAGCGTTTCTACTGCCCGTTTTGCTGCCTGCACACCCGCGCTGTCACCATCATAGTTGACTACAACCTTACGCGCAAACCTAGCTAGCAGTTTCACTTGCTCCGGGGTGAGCGCCGTTCCGAGGCTCGCCGCAATATTTCGTACGCCGAACTGAAATGGAACGATCAGGTCTAGAAAGCCTTCCACCAGAATCACATAACCCTGCCGCCGAATCTCATCGCGCGTCAGATTCAGGCCAAACAGATTCCGGCCCTTGATATAGGCCGCCGTTTCAGGCGAATTGATGTACTTGGCGTCTTCGCCCCTTAAAGTTCGCGCGCCGAAAGCGATCGGCCGTCCCTGAATATCGAGAACCGGAAAAATCAGACGCCCGCGGAACCGGTCATACGAACCGCCTTCTTCTTTCCTAACTACCAACCCGCTACGGTCAATCTGGGTCGGCGTGGCGCCCTGTCGCTTCAAATAAGATGACAGCGCCTCCCAACTATCGGGCGCATAACCTAAACGAAACGCCTTCTGCGTCTCATCAGTGATGTCTCGTTGCGCCAGATAATCGCGCGCCACGCGGGCCTCGCCGCTCTGCTCCAGTTGTTGCTCCCACCACTCAAGGGCCCATTTGTTCAACTGAATAACGTCATCGGCTTCCTGGCGACGCGTTTCGAAGCGACTGTCATCAACCAGCTTCGGCAAAGGCACACCACTCTTTTCGGCGACGATCTTGATGGCCTCGGGAAAAGTGACGCGCTCTATCTCCATGACGAAATTGAAAACTGAGCCGCCCTTGTGGCAACCGAAGCAGTAGTAAATCTCCTTTGCCGGACTAACGGAAAACGAAGGGGTCTTCTCTTTGTGGAAGGGACAGCACGCCATCCAGTTTGCGCCCTTCTTCTTCAGGGACACATAGTCCTGAATCACACGCACAATGTCGGCCTGGCGTTTTAGATCATCGATGAAAATCTGGGGATAGCGCATTAGTAGCGGTGTCGTTGAAAGTCACTGGGGCGCGGTTGTTAGGCGCCAACCGGGCACGATTGCCGGAGAGCGCCTGACATCTTGTTGATCGGTTTCTCGATTCCACTCGTAGTAAACGTCTGCGCGACTGTCATCAACGTTGCGAACCACGCGACCGAGCGAGGAATGTTTCTGTACTCGCAACACCTCCAGCTTGTCATCCGCGACTGAGCCGGCCACTCGGAATACCATCTTTCGCATAACTCCGTCCGCGGTGCCAACATCGATTCTCACAACCGTATTTGATTCATAGTAGGGATCGCCACCAAAGGTTGAGACCTTTTTCAACGTTCGACTACCTACGCTCACGACTGTAGCTTGAATCGGCTTGCGAACGAATCTCCGGTAATTTCCCGGGAAGATCGGCAAATCCGTGGGGGACGAAGGTCGCTCCCCGCCATTGATCTTGTAATAGAAGTTGTAATCAAGCCACTCCACACCATTCGGTCCAGCCTTGTAACGCCCCAGCCCCGCGGCAAAATCTGCGAAGTCCGGTATCTCCTTGGGAGAAATCAAATGTTGCAAGCCACGGAAACGAGCGGGCACAAGCTGCATGATGGTAAGAGGCTGAGCTCCGTGATGCATCGTCCCATGGCGTTGTGTGCCTTTAACAAACTCCGGAACAAATTCAATGATGTCCCCGCTGATTCGAACCTGACCGTAGCTCAATTGCATTACCTGGGCCGCACACTTATCAACATGGGCAAGAACAAAGCCCTCCTGCTCCGACCAGCGAAGGTAGGTACCATGAGTGTCACCACCTCGGAAGTAATCTCCGCGCCACTCCTGTTCTGAAACTTTGCGAGCACCAATCTTGTCCCAGCGCGCGATCGCCGTATCGGCTTCAGCCTTAGTGAACTCAGAATTCGAGAACCACCATGATTCACTGACGCCATTCTGCCAGTAACCCCACTGTTCAATCTGGGCTGGCGAAGTCATAGGACTAAGAAGACAAACTAAACCCACAGCTCCCGACATCAACGCCCGGAAAATTATAACTTTCATCATTATCCTACTGATGCAATTCCACGATGGTCGCGCCAGTACCCCCTTGATCCTGAGGCGCGGCCGCAAATTTTGCGACGTGTTGATGATCTTTCAAGAGGTCGCTTATGGCCCGTCTAAGTGCCCCCGTCCCATGACCATGAATGATCCGTAGATGTCCGTGGTTGTTCATAAACGCTCGATCGAGAAACTTATCAACTGCATCAACGGCTTCGTCGGTAGTTTGCCCGATAACATTCAGCTCCAGGGTCGAACCAGTCTGATCACCGCCAAAAGTGATCGCGCTCGCGTTTCGGGCTTGCAACTTTGCCAGGCGACCGCCTTCACTCTTTGCCGGAGTCGCCGCTTCAACCAATTCCAAATTCTCCAGTTTTTCTCTCATTCGCAGCGACTTCACGCGAACTTCGACGTCCTCGCCTTTGATTTGGTCGACAATTCCTATTGAGCCAAACGAGCGCAGTTTAACTATATCGCCCACAATAATCTCTCGCGGCGCGCTGGCCGCATAACTAGTCTCCTCTGTGTCCGCGCCAGAAGCCTTATCAACAACCTGGCCGTCGCGCATGACTTTGACACCGCGCCCACTCGTGCTTGGCGGCGTTGCGGAAATCGCTTCTCTCTTTCCTCCAGCGCTCGCGGCGCGCTGCGCCTCTCTTTTGAGTTCGGCTATGCGCCGTTGCGATTCGCGCTCGACTTTCAGGCGTTGCGAGCGGTCCTGGATAGTCGCGACCATCTCCCGCGAACGTTTTTCAAACTCGCTGACAGTCTTCTCGAGGGCGCGTTGAAACGCAGTCTGTCGTTCGCGCTCGCGCTGCTCTGCTTCCCTATCCAATAACGCGTATTTTTCTGCAACCGCGGCTCGCTCTTCTTCCAGCGCGAGTCGCAATGTTTCGGCTTCGCCCGCTTCCTGCTTAATCCGTCGTAAATACTCCGTGGCATTGCGCGACGAATCTTCCACCTGAGCGTTCGCCGCAATGATGACGTCCTCGGGAATACCGAATCGTCTGGCGATCTCAAGCCCTGAGGACGAACCGGCTAACCCGACCAGCAATCGATAGGTTGGGCGCAATGTTTCATCGTCAAACTCCACACTGGCGTTGACAACCCCCGGCTCGTTCGCCGCATACATCTTCAGACCGCGGTAATGCGTCGTGGCAATGACATTCGCGCGACAGATTCGACGAAACTGATCGACTACGGCCACGCCCAATGCAGAACCTTCTTCCGGATCAGTGCCGGTTCCCACCTCGTCCAACAGAATGAGCGCCGGCGCTTCACAGATTTCAATCATCGCCGCAATGTTAGCAACGTGCGAAGTGAAGGTGGAAAGGTTGGCCGCAATCGATTGATGATCGCCAATGTCCGCTAAAACGGAGGCGTAGAACGGCAAGCGCATTTCGCCGGCCGGCACCGGCAGACCCGAAAGCGCCATCAACGAAAGCAGGCCCGCTGTTTTTAGCACAACTGTCTTCCCTCCAGCGTTAGCGCCGGAGATCACCATGGAATCGCGTTCCGGGTCGAGGGAAAATGAAACCGGTACCACCTCCCTACCAGCGGCACGCAGGCTTTCCTCCAGTAACGGGTGCCGAGCGTCGATTAACTCCAGAGTAGCAACGACTTCAGTCTGTGAAGTCTGTTTTTCTAATTCCGGAACGACACAGTTAAACTTCGCCGAAAAACTTGCCTTGGCGCCGACGAAATCCAGTTCCGCAACTGCGTCCACCGCCATTGCAATCGCCGGCAACTGGCGGCGCAGATCTTCTGACAACGAAAACAAGATCTTCGCGATTTCACGTTCTTCGGCTTCGCGCAAAGACTGCAATTCATTATTCGCCTCGATGGTTTTCAAGGGCTCGATGAAAACCGTCGCGCCCGACGATGAAAAGCCGTGGGCCACGCCGCCAACCTGTCCGCGATGATCAGCGCGCACCGGAATCACAAACCGATCGTTTCTGATTGTCACCAGCTCGTCCTGAATGGCGTCCGGCGATTGACGCATCAGGTTTTCCAACGAACGAGTGATGTTCGATCGCAAGCGCGTGATGTCGTGTCGAATGCGTGCCAGTTCCGGGCTGGCCCGATCATCCAACTCTCCATTAGGCAGAATCTTATTGGTAACGCGGGCGGCGATACTGTTCAACTCGGCAGGCAACCCAGCGACTAGTTCGAAAAGAGTTGCGGCCCGGTCACGCTCGGCCAGAATCGAGGCACGTGCGCTCATCGCCATTTCGCACCAGCGCGCAAGAGCCAGGAGGCCAAGCGGATCCAAACCGACGCCGGCAATATGCAAACGGGAAAGAGCGTCAGATGGATCGGACAGGTCGTCGAAAGACCAGCGCCCGCCGTCTTTGCGCAACGTCACGCACTCAGCAACCAATTGCAAATCATGACGCAATCGGGCCCGGTCGGTTTGCGGCTTCAGCTCGCCCACCATGGCGCGGCCCTTTGACGTTTGGGCGCCGCGTTGGATCAATACGCGCAGTTGGTCGAACTCCAGGATTTTGAATGCTTGCTCGTTCATGAATGAATTAGGTATTGAAGTTATCTTAGCACCAGCCCGGAAATTACTTCAGGGGCGTCCAGCAGTGCCGGGTAGTGCTGATTCTAGGTCGGCATTCTTAGGGCCTGACGCCTTTATTGGTGAACCTACTCGTTAAGAAACTCACCACAAGGACACCAAGACACAAAGCCGGCTTAAATAAAAACCTGCATTTAGGGCATAACTCCGCGCCGCCCCTTCTTTGCTCACCCCAGCCTTTTGTCATATATTGCTTCACTTCCATTTTGCAGGTTTCTTAAATAGCGGAAAGGCATCCATTAATTATGGCTAATAGCGTTCCTATAACTGTGGCCCATGGCGACGGGATTGGCCCCGAAATCATGAAGGCCACGCTGCGAATTCTGAAAGAGGCCGGCGCGCGCCTGGAAATTGAAACGATTGATATCGGAGAAAAAGTTTACCTCGCCGGTAACAGCGCCGGCATTGAGCCAAGTTCGTGGGAAAGCCTGCGCCGCACTAAAGTCTTTCTCAAAGCTCCGATCACCACACCACAGGGCGGCGGATTCAAGAGCTTGAACGTAACCGTCCGCAAGACCCTGGGACTCTATGCAAATGTTCGGCCTTGTGTTTCCTATCACCCGTTCGTCGAGACGAAGCACCCCAACATGGACGTTGTGATCGTGCGCGAGAACGAGGAGGACTTGTACGCCGGCATCGAACACCGGCAGACGGACCAGGTTACTCAGTGTCTGAAACTGATTTCGCGCCCGGGCTCGGAAAAGATCGTGCGTTATGCGTTTGAGTACGCGCGCCTGCACAATCGCAAGAAAGTTACTTGCTTCACCAAAGACAACATCATGAAGATCACCGACGGCCTTTTTCATAGGGTCTTCGATGAAATCGCGGCTGAGTATCCCGAATTTGAAAACGAACATTGGATCGTGGATATCGGCGCCGCCAAGCTAGCGGATACTCCGACGGCGTTTGATGTGATCGTCATGCCGAATCTTTATGGTGATGTGCTTTCGGATGTGGCAGCGCAAATCGCCGGCTCGGTTGGTTTGGCGGGTTCGGCCAATATCGGCGAGAAGGTGGCGATGTTCGAAGCGATTCACGGCTCGGCCCCGCGTCGCGCCGGCCAAAACCTGGCGAACCCTTCCGGACTTTTGCTGGGCGCAGTGATGATGCTGGTCCACATCGGCCAGAACAGCATGGCCGAACGAGTTCACAACGCCTGGCTGCGAACAATCGAGGATGGCGTGCACACCTACGACACCTACGACGAACGCGTCAGCAAACAAAAAGTGGGGACGCAGGAGTTCGCCAACGCGGTGATCGAGCGGCTGGGAAAGAAACCGAAGACGCTGAAGGCGGTGGCTTACAACGACGCCATCGGAGGGTTTGCCGACGAGACAATCGTCAAAGAACGTTCGAGCACGAAAAAGGAACTAGTCGGAGTCGACGTATTTCTGGATTGGCTGAAAGGCACTCCGGACAATCTCGGTGAATCTCTGGGCAAAGTAGCCGGTGAAGATTTGCGGCTAACGATGATCAGCAACCGCGGCGTGAAGGTTTGGCCCGGCGGCAAGTCGGAAACTTTCTGTTCCGATCACTGGCGTTGCCGCTTCTTACCGAAAAAGGAAGGCGCCAACATGACTCACGCGCAAATCGTTGCCTTGTTGGATCGCGTAGCGGGCGCAGGTTACGATTTCATCAAGACTGAGAACTTGTGCAATTTTGACGGCGAGCGCGGCTATTCTCTCGATCAAGGGGAATAACTCTCACATTTACCAGGAGGAGAACAATGAACGACCGCAAGGATTTGGAAAAGCCGGAAACGGAACTGAGCCCAAGCGAAAAGCTCGATGACGACAACACCGACAGCACGCTGATTCCCGGCGCACAGAACCCGGATAGCGATGGGATCAAGCGGGAAATCAATCCCAACACGGAATAGTTAGTTTCCGGAGTCGCGTAGTTCGAGTCATTAGTCATAGAAGAAAATAGAAGAACTATCCTCGGTCAGCGATGACCCGGGTCAAATACTCGTATGGTGAACACAAACAAAGACGATAGCGCCGCCGCAAGTCCGCTGGTTGGCATAATCATGGGCAGCAAGTCTGATTGGGACACCATGAGCGCGGCGGCGGAAACGCTCACTCAATTTGGCGTGACCAACGAATGTCGCGTCATGTCAGCACATCGCAGTCCCCAGTTAGCGGCCGACTTCGCAGTGAATGCCGAAGCGCGCGGCCTTCAAGTGATCATAGCCGGGGCCGGTGGCGCCGCGCACCTGGCTGGTGTGATAGCGGCCCACACTCTGTTGCCGGTACTGGGCGTGCCAATGAAGAGCGACGCGTTAAAGGGAATGGATTCGCTGCTTTCGACTGTGCAAATGCCTGCCGGAATTCCGGTGGGAACTCTCGCAATTGGCAAAGCCGGCGCCACCAATGCTGCCTTACTCGCGATTGCGATCATTGCAAATGGCAATCCCGATTTGCGAACCAAACTCCGCGAGTACCGGGAGAAGATGGATCAAAAAATCCGGGCGACTGAATTGCCTTAGCATAGCAGGATCCTGTTGGTTAGTTCGTGACAAGCGCTAGACCCGGATAGGAACAAAACGGTCCGCAGACTCGCCCTCGTGTTGCTTTCTGCAATCTGGGTGATCTGCGGATACTGCCTCTCACTCCCTTTCTTGAATTCCATTCATTTTTAGAGCAGAATGCGCTGCATCCAAGAGCTGACTCACAGCTAACGCGATTGAGCCTCGCATCGTCGTTGTCTCGTCTCAGATGTCTGAAGCACATTCTTTCCCTTTAGATTCCGTCGAGGATTTGCGAATGATCGGCCAGACTGTTTCGCACTACAAGATCGTCGGCGCGCTCGGCAAGGGCGGTATGGGCGAAGTGTACGAGGCAGTTGACACACATCTTGGCCGGCATGTTGCCATCAAGTTCCTGACCGCTTCTACCAATCCTCAGTACCGGGCACGTTTTAAGCGCGAAGCTCGCGCGGTGTCGCTGCTCAGTCATCCGAATATTGCGATCGTCTATGACTATGGTGAAACCGGGGCGGGCCAGCCCTTTATCGTGATGGAGTTGATTCGCGGAGAAACTCTTAGTGAACTGCTTGATCGTAGCGCACTCAGTCTGGGTCGCTCCGTCGAAATCATTGAAGGCGTTGCGGCAGCGCTCGACGAAGCGCACGAACACAAAATTATTCATCGCGACGTTAAGCCTTCGAACGTGGTGGTAACTGAGCGGGGGCAGGTAAAGGTCCTTGACTTTGGCCTGGCAAAGGATCTGAAAGACGAGAAAAACTCAGTCACGCTTACTCGCAGCGATGTCACCGTCGGCACACCTCTCTATCTCTCGCCGGAACAAGCTACCAGCGGCCCGCTGGATGGTCGCAGCGATTTGTTTGCGCTGGGAGCAGTGCTCTATGAATGCATTACCGGGCGCTCGGCTTTTTCCGGCTTTACATTTTATGAGATTGGCGCGCAGGTCATTCACTTCGATCCGCCAGCGCCCTCGAGCGTCAATCCGCGAGTTCCGCCGGAGCTCGATCGAATTACGATGAAGGCCCTGGCGAAAAAGCCGGAGCAGCGCTACCAGACAGCATCTGAAATTATTGCTGACCTGCAAAGCGTTGCGAAATCTCTTAGCGCCGAGGGCCCGCGAACAACGCGAATCGCGCGGACGCCGGAGACTCACCCGAGCGCGCTGATGAAGTTGTCGGACACTTTGCGCCGGCCGCGTCTTTCCCTTGGCGTAGTGGGTCTTGCTTTGCTGGCCGGGATATTGGCCGTGTGGGCCATCGCCGGTTGGTGGCGCGGCGCGGTTTACAAACCGTCGGCGACCGGACAATCCTGGTATCAAATCGGCAGCGACGCGCTGCGGGCCGGTGCTTACCAGCAAGCCGCGAAGGCTCTGGAGAGTGCAACGAGCAACGATCCCAAGTTCGCTCTCGCGCATGTGCGACTGGCCGAGGCTTTAATGGAACTGGATGAAATCGATCGAAGTCGAGAAGAACTGCTGACTGCTAACCAGTTGCTCTCTGATCATTACACCGTGCCAAAGATGGACGCCCTTTACGTGGATGCGATCAACCGCGTCGCGCTGAAGGATTATGACCTGGCCATCGAAGCCTATCGCCAGATTGCGAATCAGGATCCGACTAAGCCGCAAGCACATTTCGATCTGGGCCGCGCCTACGAGAAGAACGAGCAGATCGACGAGGCGATCAACAGTTACGTACAGGCGACCAATCGCGATTCTTCCTACGCGCCAGCCTACTTACGCGCCGGAATTCTCTACCAGCGGAGACAGGAGAGACAGACCGCACTAAAAAGTTACGAGAAAGCCGAGGAATTATTTCAGCAGATTAATAGCCGCGAGGGACAGACTGAAGTGCTGCTGCATCGCGGTTCCCTCTCTTGCGATGAGAGCAGATTTGCGGAAGCACGAACGCACTTGCAACAGGCCTATGCGATAGCGGAGAGGAACCAAAGCGAATTACAGAAAATAAATGTCTTGATCGAACTTGGCCGCGTTGCTTTCAGTGCCGGCGCAACGGAGGAGGCCGAGAGTTATCAAAAACGCGCGGTTGAGTTCGCGCAGCAGAGTCGGTTGGAACCGCCGACTGTCCGGAGCCTGATTACGCTCGGGAATACTCTGGTGCCGGCAGGAAAATATGGGGAAGCGCAAAAGCATTACTACCTGGCCCTCGATATCGCAAAGCGGGCCAGGTCTGCTTACCTCGAAGCGCTTACCAACACATCCCTGGCCACGCTCAGGATCAAAGAATTGAAAACAGACGAAGGACTGCGACTAGCCGAAGATGCTCTCAAAGTATTCGAGAACGGAAAGTATGGCAACAACGTCATTGTTTGCTTGTCGCTAATCGGACGCGCGCGCCGGCGCAAAGGTGATTACGATGGCGCCCGTAAAGCTCTGGAGCAGCGACTGAGCCTGGCGGAGAGCGCCGGGAACCAACGTCAAACAGCCTCGAGCTATGGCGACCTGGCGATGGTTTTTTTTGAACAGGATCGTCTGCCGGAAGCGAAGGAGCGTTTTGAGCGCAGTTACGAAATCTATCGGCGACTCGATGACAAATTGAATCTGGCTTACAACCTGATGAATCGCGGCAATCTGATGGGACGACTAGGAGACTATAGTCAGGCTGAAGCGTTGTTGAATGAAGCCGCCGCATTGGCTGCTGATAAAAAATACACGGCCGTCTCGGTTGAGGTTGAACTTATCAGAGCGCAGATTTCCCTCAGTCAGGATCGATTCGGCGACGCCCGGACTGGCGCACGAAATGTTTTGAAGCAATCCGCATTTAAAGGTGAAGGGGTTCCGATTCAGGCCACGTACACATTGGGGCGGGCGCAGGCGCGTTTAGGCGCAAAGGCTGAAGCCCAAAACCTTTGCCAGGAATCGGTCCGGCTGGCAAAAGAAGCTGACGATGCGGCAGTCCTGTCGCGCGCAATGCTGGCCCTGGCCGAGGTGCAACTGGAATGCGGAAACGCGGCTGAAGCTCGCGCCAGCGCAAACGATGCGGCGCAAAGATTCTCGCAGGCGGGACAACAGGAATCGGCGTGGCGCGCTCTAACAATCGCTGCGCGAGCAAGTCACTGGTTACACGACGAAGCAAGTGCGCAAGAGTCTCTGCAAAACGCTTCAAGGGTGGTGGCAGAGCTGCGGCAAAAATGGGGCGAACAAGTTTTCGCCCTCTATCTCTCCCGACCGGACATACAGGAACTCTCTTTTGTGACCAAAGGGTCGCCGAAAGATTTCCCATAACTCACCTTAAGGAGAACATGAAAATGAACTACTCCCACACCAACATGTTTGAAGATCCACCGCTGGCCTTCCCGCTTTTCGCGGAAACGCCAGGTGATCCACCGCCGGACGAAGAGCCGCCACCCGAGGGCGATCCTCCGCCGGAGAGCAATCCGCCGCTGCAAGGGGATCCGCCGCCAGACGGCACTCCGCCGGTTACTGATCCGTCGGGCTGAATCTCTTTTCCTGGCTTCCAGAGGCCTTAAGGAAATGGCGCAGGTGTTCCCACGGGAATCGCCTGCGCCAATTTTATTTATTAGAGCAATGGTCCAACTAGATTCTGCGGCTTCGCGTAATCAAACTGATCACGGCCACGAATAATGCCGCGCCAATGATCGACCAGATAATCGGAAAGCCGGTCGAGCCGATTCGGATCGGCAGCAGTTCCGGCAGGCCGAGTTTCCCCGCCAGCCAGGATCCAATCAGGGCGCCGACAAAACCAAGAGCGATGGAAACCAGGCAACCGCCCCGCGAATAACCGCTGATGGCCTGTCCCAACGAGCCGCACAAGCCGGCAATTAGCAAAAGCAGAATCAAATCAATAAGTGTCATGCTCCCAACCTCGTCGTTCGGAAATTAAGCCCTCGTTTGTCGCGTTAACGACTCAGATCGTTACGAAATATAGCGCCACCCTTCATGACAAATTTCACGCGCTCTAATTCCGTAATGTCCCGCAGCGGATCGCCTGCGACCGCGATGATGTCCGCGTATTTCCCAGCCTCAATCGCCCCCATGTCATTCGGTCGCTCCAGGAGTTCAGCGGCAACCGTCGTGGCGGATTGAATTGCCTGCATTGGTGTCATCCCATATTGCACCATGTAGGCGAATTCTTTCGCCTGGTTGACAGTCCAGGCATAGCCGCCAACGTCGGTGCCATACGCGATCTTGACTCCCTTGCGCAGCGCTACCGGAAAAGCCCTGGCTTCCAAATCGCGCATCGTCAGCCAAATCGGAGCGCCCGCCGCAGCCCGGCCTTCCGCGACGTATATACCAACATAGATCGTGGGACACCAGTAGACTCCCTGACGCACCATTCGGTCCATCAGTTTATCGTCGAGGCCGTAGCCGTGTTCAATTGAATCGACATTCGCTTTGAGCGCCGCATCGATGCCATCACGTCCCATTGCATGAGCAGCCACGCGCCGTCCCAGCCGGTGTGCTTCGGTCACCATCGCCTGCATTTCTTCATCGGTGAAGTTTACCCAACTGCGCAAGACGCCATCCTTCATGTAGTAACGCCGGTCAGCATAGAACTTGATCCAATCAGCGCCGTATTTGACCTGCTCGCGAACAGCCTTACGAATGTTGTCAGCTCCATCAACGATCTGTACGCCCTCCGGCATCTTCAGTTCCCACGAATAGCCCGAGAGGGGATACATTCCCGTGGCAGAAAAAGCCCGCGTGGAAACGAACATGCGCGGTCCGGGAATGATGTCGCGATTGATGGCCTGCTTCACGTCAACGTCAGCGTACATCGCACCTTCCGTTTCCAAATCACGTAACGCCGTAAAGCCGTTCGTCAAGGCCGTGCGCACCGCAACAGTAGCCCTAATAGTGCGGTACGGGATCGATTCTTTCAGCAACTGCACGTCGTAGTCTTCTGCCGTAATGTCGCCTTGAAGCAGGATGTGTGTATGACAGTCGGCCAATCCGGGCATCACCGTCGCGTTCGAAAGATCGACCATCCGGGCCCGAGGTCCAATTAAGGCCAACGTCTGTTGCATCGGCCCTACCGCCTTAATGCGATCACCTTCAATCAGAATGCCCTGGTTCTCATCGACGCGCCCGGTGCGAACGTTTATTAACTTGCCGGCCTTAATGAATACCACCGCGGGTGGATTAGCCGGCGCCTGGCCGATGACATAGCTCTGGCAAAATGTGACGGTCAGGAAAATGCTAAGCAGGAATTTTTTCATATTTGCTCCTCGGGGGCGCGAAGTTAGACAAACTTTGGCGGGCGACAGCGCATCAGAGCCAATCGCTCGCAAGAGCTCGACTCATTGCCGGCGACCGTTCGATTGAAAAACTTTTAAATTACAAGGGGATTGGTCGTATAATCTCATCATGGCCGGTGACGCCGGTCTCGCCTACCGGCAAGATTAGCAGTTGCTTCAGTCGCCCATCCCTCAGAAATCTAAAACAGGAGTTCAAAACATGCGGAAACTATTTATCGCTTCATTAATGATCGCCGCCACCTTCACCATCGGCTGGGCCCAGGTGGGAAACGCGACGCAGAACTCGGACGAGCCGAAAAACATGGGTATCGCGCCGAAAGCAGCCAATGGCATCGGCCGCGCTGATGTACGAATTGTTGACGAGAACGGCAATCCTATCAGAAACGCCCTGGTCAAACTAGAATCAACCCGTTCCGACGGCTACTTTTGTGAAACCGATTGGGGCCTGACCAACGAGCATGGCGTCATGGTACTGCCGCCGCTGCACATGGGCGAGCTTAAGTTTAAGGTAAAAGCGAAAGGCTATAAGTCACAGGAGATCGAAGTTCCCGCCAGTTCTTTGGGCGAACCAGTGCGGGTAACACTGACGCGAAAATAAGGACGACACGATCCGTTCAAAGGAAAAGGGAGCACGCTGAATTGCGTGCTCCCTTTTAGTTTGGAAGTATTTCGTTTGCCGGATGCCTAGTGCGCGGCAACCTTTGGCTGGGCTGACGCGGAAACCATCGGTTGCACCGCGTCGGCCGGCGCAAAATAAAGTATGCGATTGCAGTTGTCGCAGGTAATGACTTCGTCCCCGCGCCGAACCTGCGCCATCACCTGCGGTCGAAGGGCCATCAGGCAAGCAGTGCACGCTCCGTTGCGTGCTTCGGCCATGGCTACACCGCCGCGGATTCGCGCGCTGATCCGGTTGTAGAGTGAGCTCATCGACTTTGGCAGCGCGTTCAGCAATCGTTCTCGCTCAGCGCGAAATGCCGTAACTTCATCAGCCTGTGTTCGAGTTTGTTCATCAAAGGCGGCAAATCGCTGAGCCATTTCGGCGCCCAACTTTTCTACCTCGGGAGCACGCTCCGCCAGATCTTTTTCCGCTTGCTCGAAGACCTCCATTTGTTCCAGCACCTGTGTTTCAAATGCTGAAATCTGTTTTCGTGCCGCGTCCGCTTCACGTAACGCCGCCTGGTATTCGTCCTGCTTCTGCGACGACATCAGGTTGCGATCGGCCCGTTCGGCGCGCACGCGTTGCTCCTGGATTTCCAGATCCAGCCGCGCGCGTTCACGCCGGGCCTGGTCCCGTTTGGCTTCCAGTGCGCGAATTTCAAAGGCGCGCTGATCGAATTCTTTTTCGATCCCGGCGCGCCTCTCTGGTATGGATTCTAGTTCGGTTTGTAGTCTGCGTATGGTCGTATCGATGTTCTGTAAAGCGATCAGTTGCGATAATTCCGCTTTCACTCTTATCTGCTCCTCAAAAGATCGGGTTGGTTCAGGGTGTCAATCATTGAACCAATAATCACACACCGGACGGCTAACTGGCAAGTGAGCGCGCGGAACGGGCGTATCTTATTCTGACAAATCGTAGAGTGTCACTTCGTGGGCGTCCCATTTGAACAGAAGGGGTCCACGGAGTGGCGCCCCTACAAAATGTTAACTCGGGATAACCTATGAACTTCCCTTTCCTCGAAGTTTGTTTATTCGCCAACGCTCCAAAAAATACACTGTTATTCCTGACAAGAACTTTGGTATAAAGCCCGCGTTCGCCACTAACGTTTCGTACCTTACAACTTAATAACCAATCGCGCAGTGTCCGCAATAATTTGAACTTCGCTCACGGTTTTCAGTATCGCGGCCGAATTGGGGAAATAAGCCAAGTCTGATTTACGCGAAACGATCTTTCACAATGAATCAAAAACCTACTCACCAGCGAGTGAGAGTTGGTGTGTCACGGCAGGTGCACGCCAAACCCAAAGCCGCAACTTAAGGATCGAGACTGAGAAATATTCCTGTAACAGACACCATGGCCGACGCTCATCGAAAGGAGTTCCCTCATGCCTGGCGAATCTGACGTACGACACTGCGCTCTCTTCCTTCGCGCCCTGACTCTGGCCGCCTTCGTGCTCGCGCTCGCCGCACCCGCGTGGGCGCGCCACCTCTCCGTCCACCTACAGACAAGCGGACCCCGTAAAATCGTAATCGCCGAGAACGGCGGCGGCGGTGCGGTGGTCGCCACACGCGACAACCCAGACTTTGCCGAAGCCTTTACGCTCATCGACATCAACGCGGGCGAGCTCATGAGCGGCGATGCCGTGATCTTCCGGACACCGAGCGGACATTTCCTCGTCGCGGAAGGCGGCGGCGGACTCGAACTCCTGGCCAACCGCACGTCGCCGGCGGAGTGGGAGACGTTCACGATCGTGCTGGCGAGTGGAGCTTCCGGCCGGATCGACGACGGGGCGAATGTCCACATTCGCGCGCGTAGCGGCCACTTCCTCGTGGCCGAAGGCGGTGGTGGGGGCGTGGTCAACGCCAACCGCTCCGCCGCTTCCAGTTGGGAGACTTTCACGCTCATCGTCAACGAGGCCGCGCCTCCTCCGGTCAAGCTTTCCGGCCCCTTCAATCTTCCGCAGGCAATTCTCCCAAATCCTGTCGGCGTGGATTTCACCCCGCTGCCCAACTCAAATGTCCTCTTCTGTACCAACCCGTTTCTCGGGCTGAATTTTCCGAACTGCTACAGCGGCCATACAGGGTCGGACTTGCTTCTAGTCGGCGGGTTCGCCGCCATGAACGCCGGCAGCATCGAGGTGACCGCCGCGGCGTCAGGCTACGTGGTCGGCATCGAAAAGGATCGGTATGACCGCTGCCACTTCGTCCCCGCCCCACCCGACGCACCTAACAAGCAATTCGTTGTCTGCCCGGGCGCACCGGCCGGCGAGTTGTTGGCGAATTACGTCGCCGTCCTGCAGGATGATGGATTGGTCGCCTACTATTTTCACCTGCAGCAGGGCTCGATTCCCGTCCAGCTCAGCCAGCGGGTTTCCTGCGGTCAGCTCCTCGGCCGGGTCGGCAGTTCAGGAGTCTCATCCACGCCGCATCTCCACTTCGAGCTGCGCGACCTGAAATGCGTCCGTGCGTTCCCGAACGTCGGCAGCTTTGGCGGACGCCCCGGCGTTACAGTCGATCCTTACTCACTGAACCTGTGGCGCGAAATGTGGCCGGGTGCCGGCGCACGCATCCCGAAAAAGGTCTGCAGCCACCCCTCGGCGCCGTCAAACATTCCCCGCAACAACGGGCAACCGTGCAGCGGCCTCGAAATATGCCAGCCCCCGAATGCTTGCGACGGTGGGATCTGCCGCATGCTTAACCTCCCGCCAGCAGCCGCCTGCGACGCCAACCACCTCTGTCAGCCAACACTGACCTGCCAGCGAGGCTTCTGCGCGGCGGCGCCGCAACTCTCCCTAGTCGGCGGCGATTGCAGCCGCGGACAGGGCTGCATCCCCGGGGCGGAATGTCGCGGCGGCGTCTGCCGCGAGGTCAACGTCCCGCTTAACGGCATCTGCGATACCAACCGGATCTGTAGGTCTGAGCTGCTATGCCTCAGAGGCTTCTGCGCGCTGCCACCCCCGGTCGGCCTTGGCGGCGATTGCAGCCGCGGCGAGACCTGCGAGCCAGGCTTGCTCTGCCGTGATGCCAGGTGTCAACGGTTCGGCGTCCCTGCCGCCGGGGTATGCGATCGTAACCAAAACTGCGCTGCGGGACTAGCGTGCCTGCGGGGCTTCTGCGCCGTGCCCCAACCCGTCGGTCGCGGCGGTGACTGTAGCGGCGGTCAGGCCTGTGAGTTGGGGCTCTCATGTCACGACGGCCGTTGCAAGCTGCTCAATGTCGGGCCCGGCGGAGAGTGCGACGGCACGCGCCTCTGCGGGTCCCGCCTCACGTGCCGGCGCGGGAGGTGCGCTCTCTAAGTAACCTTTGAAAGAGTTCGGGGCGCTTATTACAGCGCCCCGACGACGGCGAGTGAAGCCCGCCCAGATTGGGTAGTAGGAAATATACAACCGCGACGCCAGGCGTAAAACGTCATCGCAGATCGCCAAACCGGTTTTGAAGCAAGACAGTGGCGGTGATGGCCGCCGTTTCAGCGCGCAGCGTTCTGCCGCCCAGGGTCACTAGGCGCCAATTTGCGGCGCCGGCTGCGGCAATTTCCTCGTCGGTCCATCCACCCTCGGACCCCACAAGGGCAATCATGGCTTGCTGTGGGGCGCCATCTTCCAACTCCGACAACTTGCCGCCGTCCTTTTCTGAGAACATGACCCGGCGCGCATTCTCGAATTCTTTGTCAGCAACCAACGTTGAAAAGTTCACTGGAGCAGTTACCGGCGGAACGAACGCGCGACCCGATTGCTTGGCGGCCTCTAGCGCGATGCGTTGCCAGCGCGAAACGCGTTTCGCCGCGTCCGCGTTGTCGGGCAAACGAATGTCTGCGCGCGCAGTCTTCACCGGGACAATGCGCGTGACTCCCAGCTCCGTCGCCTTCTGCACCACAAGATCAAACTTCTCACCCTTCAACAGCGCAACGGCCAACGTCAGTTTCAAGGAAGACTCGCTACAAGCTGGCGCAACTTCTTCAATCACGTCGACAGTGCTCGAAGCTCGTTCGACATCTCTGACGACGCAACGATATTCACTGCCCGCGCCGTCGAACAGGAAAACTTCATCGCCCGCGGCAAGGCGCAGCACATCGCGCAAGTGACGCGCTTCATCGCCGGCCAGGACAGCGGTCGTCACATCCGAGTTGAACGCCTCGGGCGGCGCATAAAACCTTCGACGAGTCATTAAACTATGATGGCGGCCCATTCACCGTCAGCCACAACTTCGTATCCGTTAAGCACGCCGAGCTCGCCCAAGCGCGACTGAACCCGCTCGACTTGCTCCGTTAGAATCCCGGAAAGAATTAGCCGGCCGCAAGTTGCGTCCAGCAGTGCCGGCAAAATTGGAAGAATTGTGTCCGCCGTCAGATTTGCGCACACGCAGTCCGCGGAGGCAGCGGTTTCCTGAATCGTGCCCACGCGAAAGGTGATCGCAACGTCATTCAGCCGCGCATTCTCGCGCGCGATTGAAACCGCTTCCGGATCTGTGTCGCAACCTGAAACCGCGGAGTCGGGGAATAGTTTGGCAGCGGCGATGGCAAGGATTCCGGTTCCCGTCCCGACATCAAGAAAACTTCCGCCCGAGAAATGTTTTTCAATCGCTAGCAAACACAGCCGCGTCGTCTCATGCGTGCCGGTGCCAAAGGCCATTCCCGGCTCAATGCGAATCACGATGCGATTTTCATTGACGTCGATTTGACTCCACGGCGGCGCGATCAGGAAGCGCTCGCCGACGGCCACCGGCTGCCAACTCTGTTTCCACTCCGCGAGCCAGTCGCGGTTAGCAACTTCGCGCCGCCGCAATTCGGGCGACTCGCTTACCGGCAGGTTGTAGATTCTGAACGATTCAACCAACTGTCGACTGACTTCTGCTTCATCAACCGAATCACTGAAATACCCGATAACTTGAAGTTGGCCCGTTTCCAGCGTGTTCGTTTCTGTTCCCAACGCGCCCGCCTCCATCAATGCATATTCGCAGGCCTCCACGGCATCAGGCCCAACGACGAGGTCGAGCGCTAACCAAACGGGATCGATCTTATCTGAAATGGAATTGGCGGCGGGCGCTATCGCGGAGAGCGTTTCTGATTGTGGGTCGTTCACGGCGGATCACTTCGCACAAAACTCAGATTCGGCTTTGCTCTTCCCCTCCCCGCAAGCGGGGAGGGGTTAGGGGTGGGGTTTTCGCGCAGGCAACCTCTCCCCCCATCCCCCTCTCCGCTTGCGGAGAGGGCGTGAAGACTAATGTTGAGTGACTCTTTGTGAAGAGCCCACGGTGAATCACTTGAGCGGCTGCTGATATTGCTCGACGAGAAATAGCCAAACCGTCTTGTCCTTATTCGATCTCAACCCGCCGGGCACGATCAGATAAAGATCCACCACATCTCCCTTTTTTAGATCCTCGGGGAAATATTTGGCGACGTCCTGTTGCACCGGCAACCAGTAATCTTCCGCGCCCGCCTTGAATAGATATTCAGCTGCGTAAAGATTTGCGTATCCCGAGTTTCTGAAATACGAGAGGGCATACTTCTGGATGAACTTCTTTCGCTCAGCACTCAACGGCCGCGACTCGCCGGTGTAGTTCACTGTTACCACCGAAGGCAACCTGGAATCTCGAAAGACAAACTGCGTTTCGTCGGGCGTCCGTTGAATGTTTTCGCTCTCTTCGCGCTCATTAATCTTCACTAACTCCGGCAGCGTGCGACGTTCAAAGTCGTTCCAGGGAAAGCCCTGAGCCGACGCAGGCGACGGCCGCAAAGCCGCCACAATCAGGATCAGTCCGAACCAAAAAACTCTCTTCATGATGCAATTTCTTCTGTAAGGTAAACTGTTAGTTTGCGGCGTCGGGCCTCATTCGTTCAAGCAAACTAACAGTTTGCGTTACATCCTACCGGCCGCGGATTCCCAAATCATCAAGCAAATACTCTTTGTTCCGCCAGTCCTCTTCGACTTTTACAAAGAGTTCCAGATGGCAACGATGCCCCAGGAGTTGCTCGATCTGTCGTCGCGCGTTCGTCCCAACCTGTTTCAAACGTTCAGCGCCGTGCCCGATGATGATCTTCTTCTGTGATGCCCGTTCGACAAAAATGGTGCAGTAGATGCGCGTAAAATCCTCGCGGACTTCCTCGAAACGTTCGGTGACCACGGCCGTGACATAGGGAATCTCGTCGCCGGTGGTTTCCAGGATTTGCTCACGCACAATCTCGGCGGCCATGGAACGCACCGACTGATCGGTCAGCTCATCATCAGCGAACAGCGGCTCGCTCTCGGGCAGTTGTTTGATGATCTCCGCAAGCACAACGTCGATCATGTCGCCCTTCAACGCAGAAAGAGGGACGACGGATTTCCACTCCCACTCTTGCGCGTACGTTTCCATAAGGGGCAGCAGTTTCGACTTACTCGCCAGTTTGTCAGTTTTATTCAGTAATAGCAGCGCCGGTTTGCCCGATTGCTTAACCAGATCCAGCACAAAGCGATCGCCATTCCCCAGGGCAACGGAAGCATCGCGAATCAGGCAAACCAGATCAACTCCCTGCAGCGCGTCGTGCACCGCGGCCATCATGCGGCGGTTCAACGCATAACCCGGCTTGTGCACGCCGGGCGTGTCAACCAGAACAATCTGCCCTGCGGGCCGATTAATGATTCCCTGAATCTTGAAACGCGTGGTTTGCGGTTTGTTGGAAACTGCGGCGATCTTCTCGCCCACCAACCGGTTCAGCAGGGTTGACTTGCCGGCGTTCGGACGGCCGATGAGGGCAACATAACCGGCGCGAAAATCTGGAGCGCTCATAGACGGCGTAACCTTATTACGACAGACCTTTCAAGGGTTGGCCAAATGTGAACTCGGCGAGATGTCCGTCCGGGTCGCGCACCATCGCAAAATAACCAACGACACCGCCCAGATCGGTGGGCGGCTCAACCAGGATGTTCTGTTGCCGGGCGCGCTCCGCAATTCGATCAACCTCGGCTCGCGATTCACATTGAAATCCGAAATGATCCAGGCGCGCTTTCACTTCGTCCTGCACCATCACCAGAACAAACGCCGGATCTTCCCCGCCCGGCGGCGATGGTCCCAGCCAGACGTTGTGCCGCCCTTCAGCTCTTCGATCACGCACGATTGAGAGCCCGCAAAACGAAGTATAAAACTCAATCGAGCGCTCGAGATCACTGACGTTGATCGTGATGTGCGTCCAGCGTGCCGGCATCGTTATCGATCAGCCTTGCAAAACAAAGCGCGCTGCCAATATTAAGGCCGCGCGCTCGTCCTGTTAACCGCCTGGGGTACTCCCGCGCCTGAATCCGCCGGGACTACTTCGCCGCCATTTCGCCGTTAAGTTTTAAGATCTCCACCGTCATTTCCGCCGCGGCATACATGTCTTTCACATCCAGCCATTCCTTCACTGTGTGAATCGCGCGCATGCCGGTGCCGAGGTTGGCGCATTCAATTCCCCGGCGATTGAAAATGTTCGCATCACAACCGCCGCCGGACGCCATCGTCTTCACATCCAAGCCCATGCGCGCCGCAGCCTGCAGCACGAGTTGAACGACATGCGAACTGTCGGCGACGTCCATTGACGAGTATTCCCGCTGCACATGCGCCTCGACCGAGGCTTTGGTTGTCTTGCCCGCAACCGTCACTTCATATTTCGCCGCCGCATCCTGAAAACACTTTTCCATGTGCTCGGTCTGCGCGTTTAGTTTGTCTTCGCTATGCGAACGCGCTTCACCCTTCAGGACCACCTTGTTCGGAATGATGTTGGTGGCCATGCCGCCTTCGATCTGGCCTATGTTCGCGGTCGTCTCGTCGTCGATGCGGCCCAGGTTCATCCCGGCAATTGCTTCGGACGCGATCTTGATGGCCGAGATTCCTTCCTCGGGCGCGACGCCGGCGTGCGACTCCAAACCGTGGATGATGTATTCCATGTGATTCGCAGAAGGACCTTTGGTGAACAGGAATCCCGGATCGTCGGAGTCGAATACAATGCCGTACTTCGCTTTAAGTTTCGCGACGTCAACGTGCTTCGCCCCCAACAATCCGACTTCTTCGCAAATCGAAAAGACAGCCTCGATGGGCGTGTGGGGAATGTTCTGTTCCTGTAACGTGCGAATGGTTTCGATGATCACCGCGCAGCCGCTCTTGTCGTCGCCGCCCAACACGGTCGTTTCGTCGGTCCGGATAATGTCGCCTTCAACGATTGGCTTCACGCCTTCCCCAGGCACGACCGTATCCATGTGCGCGCTCATCATGATCGTTTCGGCGCCGGGGATCGTGCCGGGAAAACGCGCGATGACATTTCCGGAATTGCCGCCGACCTTTTCTCCGGCGTCATCAATTTCCACCGTCGCGCCCATTTCTTCGCAATACTTCTTGATCCGTTCGGCGACGTCCCGCTCCTTGCGAGAGTGACTATCGATTTGCACTAATTCCAGTAGCAGATTCTTGATTCGTTCCTGGTTAATCATCGTTCCTCCGCAAGGTTCAAGTTTCCTGATTCAAACTGTTGGTAATTATTGAAGCTTTATACTACAGCCATCGTAGATCAGGCTATTGCTCCGCCGTGCGCCATATATCACCGCGTTCGTTAATTCTATCGAGCGCGGCCTGAAGTTCTTCGCGTTTCGCTTCCAGGGTTTCCTCGCTGGCATCGGCGGCCACAAAAATGGGAGGCGCGATCACAACCAGCGCTTTGGTAAACGGCTTTGGGACCTGCGTTTGGTCCCAGCTCTTGTTGGCGCTCCAGCATTTCGCTGGTGAAATCGTAAACGGCAGAATCGGGTGTCCGGTCTTTTTGGCGAGCAAAACAGCTCCCATCTTCGCCACATACCGCGGACCCTTTGGTCCATCGATAGTAAACGCCGTAGGCACGCCGGATTGCATCAGTTTCACCATTTCAACCAGGGCGCCAACCGCGCCTCGTGTGCTGGAACCGCGCGCTGCGCCGAATCCAAAGCGTTGGATGATGCGCGCGATGTATTCGCCGTCGAGACTGCGCGAGGTCATCACCACGATGCCACGTCGCCGCCAAAAGTAAGTCGCCAGGAAAACCCGATTGTGCCAGAAAGTGTAAATAGGAATGTTGCCAGCGCTGGACGCGTCCCAGTTTTCCCACCCTTCAATCTGGAAACGGACCGTTCGGCCGATCAAGTTAATAAAGACAAAGGCAACGAAATCCACCAGCCGGATCAGGACCTGATCTTTGAAGGAATAAGAAGAGAGATCCGCAAACCGGTACGCGCGTTCGCGCCGGGATGATCCTGTCGCACCTCCTGTGGCTCCGGCCTGCTTAATTGCGGTCTGCATTCACGTTCGGCAACCTAAAGGTTCTCCTTCGTAGACTGAATTTCGGCGCCTCTGCTCGCTTCACAACCAGTTAATAAATCGCCGGCTCGCCGGGTGGGCGGGTCTTCCAGCGTTTGTGAATCCACAACCATTGATCCGGATACAGACGAATCATTCGCTCCATCGCGGCGGCAAAGTTTGCCGTGTTCACTTCTACATCCCGTTGATGATCGCCGGTGCGGACCAGTTCAACCTGTGGATCGCCATGAAAAAAGTATTTGCCACGCTCAGCGTTCCAAACCGCGCAGGTCGGAATCACGACCGCATCCGTCTTTAGCGCAAGAGTGGCAATTCCCGCGCTGGTGCACGCCAGCCGCCCAAAGAAAGGTACGAACACTCCTTCGAATGGTTGCGTGTTCAGGTCCGACAAAATTCCCAGCGTGCCTTTTTGCCGCAACACTCGCAAAGCCTGACGCGCGGCTGACTTCTTGTCGATGGCAATGTTTCCAAAGCGCGTTCTCGTTTTCTCAACCATCTCCTCGATCCGTGGATTATCAATCGGACGCACAAGGAAACTGAGCGGGTATTCCAATGCCGACCAACCGAAACTCAGAATCTCCCAGGCGCCCAGGTGCCCGGTGAGGAAGATAACTCCTCGCTCATTTTTCTCCGCGTCGCGCAGGTGGGCCAGGCCCACTTGATCGTATTCAATTAGATCTCGCAAGGACTCGCGCGTCATGCGCGGGAACTGGCTGAACTCAGCCAATAACCGCCCCAGACTGTCGAATGAGCCGCGTAACAAGCGCTGTTTTTCCTCTTCGGACATTTCCGGAAATGCAATGGCCAGATTGCGTTCGCCCGTGCGCCGCAGGTTCAACGGCAGCCAATACGCAATTCGGCCGAGCGCGCGACCGAGGGCGATTGCCCACGAACGCGGCAGCGTGGCAAAAACACCGACGATCGAACGCGCCAGAAAGTATTCCAGATCGAGTTGCAGCTTGCCCTTAGCCATGAAATTCACCGAAGAGCGCGTAGTGTAACGCATGAAAGTCGCGGGTCGCGACCCGCCCACCCTCGATCCGGGTGCATGGCAGATCCATGGTCGCGGCGCGCTTACGCCCGGAGTTATCGCCGTTGCGGAGTGCCCTTTTTCAAGTTCTGTATTAGACTCTCGCTTCGCACCACCGGTTTCTTACGCGTGCCTGGCCGAGTCCGACCTGTCATCATGGGAAATCTACAAACAATTTATCAATTCAGCCGGTTCGCGCTCATGGGGATTCCCAATGATGCTGTTTGCTCAGTCGACGTCACTAATCAATGCAACCTGCGCTGTCATCACTGTTACTTCTTTGAGCATGAACAGCCGGAGAACCTCGCCGTCATTCGCTGGCGCGAGTTCTTTGAAAAACTGAAGGCCGAGGGCTTTCCCTTTTTCTCGTGTACCTGGGTCGGCGGCGAGCCGCTGATGCGCCAGGAGGTGATCGAGATGGGATCGCAGTACTTCCGGCACAACATGGTCGTCACCAACGGCACGATCCGCATTCCGGACTGGAAACACATCCATTTCAAAGTCTCAGTCGATGGCAAAGAAGAGCGCCACGATCGCTTGCGCGGCGCCAGGACCTATCAACGGATCAAGCGGACGATCCAGGATGCGGGAGCGCGCGGCCTGCGAGTAGGAATCGCCACGGTTTTGACCAGGGAGAACGAAAGCGAGCTGGAAGAGTTTGTAGAGGAATGGAAGGGCGAACCGATCACGCGCGGCATTGTCATTGATTTCTATACCTATATGAACGGCCAACCGGAAGCGGACAAACTCTGGTTGAACTACGAAGAGCGCGATCGGGTGATCGATCGCATTCTGGCCCTCAAAGAGAAATATCCCGGTTTGATTGAAATGCCGGCGCGCGGTTTGGAGCTTCTGAGATCCGAAAACTGCAAGCGGGTGACGGACAATTGCCTGGCGGCGACGAAGATGGCGTCATGGGGCGTCAGCGGCGAGCGAAAAGAGAAATGCATTCTGGGTCCGAAGGCGGACTGCGACCGCTGTGGTTGCGGCGTCCCGTTCTGGTTGCAGTCGGTCGAAGACCTCGACCCCGAAACAATTGGCCGGATGTTTGGGCCGAGCGCGGGCAAATACGCCGGTTACATGGGACCGTTGCGTTCTCTTGTCAGAACCGCCTGCGGTAGCGGGCGGGCCTAAATGCTTACCACTTTGAAGTCGGCTTAAATAAGTCTCGGGCCCGCCCGCTACCGCAGGCGGTTCTGACAGGCCCGGGACCGCTTAGCCAAATTCGCCGAACGAGCTGGGCCAAACTTTCGTATAAACAAGCACGGGAAACAGTTTTATACCCGCTCTCTCCAACTCTTCCGATCGGAAAAGTAGCGGCCGGACTTGAGCGTAATGACGAAACGCAGAATTCTGATCGTCGATAACAGCGAGGAACTTCGCACCGGTTTGCTCGTGCAACTGCGTGGGATGGGCCACGACGTGATGGCCATCGCCGAACGGGCAGACGCGGTGTCGCGCACCGATCTTGACGAACTCGACGTTATTATTAGCGACCTGGTGGAAGACCCTGACGTCGATCCGGAAACGACTGAGACTGGCGCCGGAAAACGCAAGCGGCTCTTTGTCACCCTCGACCGGCGCAAACCTGAAATGCCTGAGCCACTGATCGTCAAGGCATTCAAGGTTGCCACCGCAAATCTCATCGGCGACTCGGCTGACACCAGCGACCTGCGCGATATTGTGGAGCAGGTCCTTTCCTTCAAACTCAAGTGCGGTGACGATCCAAAAGTGCTGGCCCAGACGCATGAGAAGATCGACCTTGAGATTCCCAGCGACCTCTCGTTGATGAATGCGGTGCTGCAGTATCTGCTGGAGCGGGTGGCGCGCCTGGGACTCATACACCCGGAGCGCTCGAACCTGTTCGTCGCCCTTGACGAGGCTTTCGTGAACGCGGTAAAGCACGGCAACAAGAACAACCCGCGCAAACTGCTGCGCATTACGGCAGAGTTGTCACCCAGCGAAGCGGTCTTCACGGTCGAGGATGAGGGCGAAGGATTCGACTTGAAACAGATTCCTGATCCGACTGATCCGACCAACCTTTTCAAGACCTCCGGTCGCGGCGTGCTGCTAATCTACAACATCATGGACGAGGTTGAGTACAATGCGCAGGGCAACATGCTGAAGATGGTTAAGCGGCCCGAAGAACTTGCCAGTTAATGGCGCCGTTTCACGTTCCAACTCGCTAAACTGATGAAAACACCGGCAGCCCTGGAAATGGCTGCGACCGATTACCAGCCAATCGAAGGGGCACGGCTTGCCGTGCCTTTGACATTTCGCGACGCGTGGCCTTACTGGTCGCTCCCCGCCGTGTTGGCGCTGGCGCTGGCGCTCGCTTTTCTCAACCCGTTTATCGGCGATTGGGACGGGCTGGATTACACAGTGCTGTCCGTGCGCGGCAATCCTTCATCAATGGCGCTGGGCCGCACGCTTTTCATTTTCTTCAATCACGCCCTCTATCGCGGCGCGCATTTCCTCTTTGGCGTGACGGCCGCTGACGCATATTTGATTTTCAAGTATGCGGTAGTCGTGCAGAGTCCGCTGGCGGTAATCGCGTCGTGGATCCTGGCTCGCGATCTGACGAACTCCGTGCGCGCCGCCACGGTCAGCGCCGTCCTGGTTGCCGTCTCGCCTGTGTTCGTTCTGTACAGCGGTCAAGTAATGACGGATGTGCCTTCCGTGCTGTTGGTGGCTTTGGCGCTGACGATCTACCTGCGCGGCGCGCAACGCCGGCATACATGGTTGTTGTTCGCCGGAGCGTTGGTGCTCGGTGCTGGCGTTAACGTTCGCGAGACCACGGCGTTCTATGCGTCCTGGCTGGTGGTTGCGCCGCTGGTCTGCGGCTGGCGCATCGGGCGACGTGAAGTTGGATTGATCGCAATGGTGCTCATCGTTTTCTTCATAGTCGCGATCAGCGGCTTTGCCGGTTGGTACTTGCTCGATCCTGTTTATCGCCAGTCGTGGCACATCTGGCTCGCGAGCATGCATGATGAAGCGGCCCTGCATCCGGTGACTTTTAATAACGTGCTGCCGTTCATCGTTTTCTTTTTTCTGACTGCGCCACTCGTATTTGTTGCCTTGCCGGTTGCCGTCTGGAAAGAATGGCGCGCGCGTTCCTTCACGCCGCTGTTAGGCTGCGCCACGGTGGGATTGCTTGCCAATCTGCTGCTGTTTTTTAACTACAGCACGGCCGTCAACTGGCGTTATTTTTTGACCGGACTACCGGCGCTGGCGCCACTGGTCGGATGTTATTTCGTAAGTTCAGAAACGCAACGTCTGCGAAGCCGGCGATGGGGATTCATCAGCGCTCTTCTCGGCCCGGTGCTCATTACCGGCTTGCTGGTAGTTCTGGTTCGACCGACCAGCAGCGATCATTTCAACAAGCTCGCGGTCGCGCGGGATTACTACGCGCGCCTGGCCACCTTGCCGCGCGATGCCGTTGTGATGGCGGGGTCGCAGACGGTGGCGGTGACTTACTGGCAGGGCATCGGAGCAGGTGAATGGGAAGTTATCGGTATCGGCGGAGGTTGGCCCGGCGCGCAATTGAACACCGTCATCGAAAACCACTTAAGTAAAGGACGCCGCGTGTTTCTGGACGCCGATCCGCGTTGGTGGCAACCGTGCGGCTGGCGGGCGCAGGAACTGCCAACCCTGGTTGGACTGGAATCGCGCTTTCATTTTCAGCGCGTGTCGGAAACGATTTTTGAGATCAAGGATGCGCGCGATGCCAGCGCAGGCGATCAGCCGCACCTGGAAAACCTCTTGCCTGAGTACCGACCGGTAGATGTGAAAAAGTGTTTCGGTGTCGGCAAGGGTCAGTGATCAGTTACATGCCTTACGAAATTTTTCTCGCGTTTAGATATTTGCGACCTCGCCGGCGTAGCCGGCTGGCGCGAGCAACTGCCCTGGCTGCGATCGTCGGGATTGCTTTTGGCGTGGCCGCGTTAATCGCTACCACGGCCATCGCAAATGGATTTCGCGACGAGATGCGCGACAAGATACTGCGAGGCACCGCGCACATAACTGTAATGCGTACAGACGGTGCGCCGATCACTAACTATCAGCAAATCGTGACGCGTCTTAAGTCCCTCAAAGGCGTTTCGGCTGCATTTCCCACCACCTACAACGGCGCCCTGCTGGCTGGACCAGCAGGGTCCGGCTACGCGGTTTTACGCGGAGTCGATACAAACTCTCCTGAATCGCTGGCTGAAATTCGTCGCACGTTAATCTCGGGGTCGGCTGAATCCCTCGCCACAACTTCGCCGATCGAAGCAAAGCCCACGGGCTTAGCGACAAAGGAAACTCCAATCGCCGGCGCGACTGAACCAAACGTAATCATCGGCGCCGAACTGGCCGCGCGCATCGGGCTGGATATCGGTAAAGAAGCGGCACTGATTTCCGGAGACGCCAAAAAACTTTCCCTGGGCGCGAACCCGCGCGAGCAGCGTGTTCGAGTGACAGGTATTTTTCGCTCTGGACTTTTTGACTACGATTCGTCCTGGGTATACCTCACGCTGGATGAAGCGTCGCATCTTTCCGGCATGCCAAGGTCGGCGTCGGTAGTTAGCGTTCAGGTCGACGATATTTACAACGCCGCCGGAATCGCGTCCGCGGCGCGCGGAAATCTGGGGGCCGAATACACCACAGTCGATTGGCAGGAGGCGAACCGCCCATTGTTCGCCGCACTAACGTTGGAACGCAGGATGGTCCTTTTCATCATTACGCTGATCACGCTGATCGCGGCGCTGAACATAACCACCACGCTGGTGCTGCTGGTCGTCGAAAAGAAATCTGACATCGCTATCCTGACTGCGATGGGCGCGCGTCGTATCGGCATCATGACCATATTTATTATTGAAGGCGCAATTGTAGGATTAGCCGGCGTTTTCGCAGGTGGACTCCTGGGAATAATCGCCTGCGCGCTCGGCAACCGCTACCGTTTGGTTAGCCTGCCCAGCGAAGTTTATTCGCTGAGCAATATTCCATTTCATTTGCGACTCGGCGACGTGGCGCTCGCGATCGCCGTTGCGTTCGGTTTGAGTTTACTCGCTACGCTGTATCCGGCGGCCTCAGCCGCGCGCCTTCGTCCAGTTGAAGCACTGCGCGAAAGTTAGAAACACTCCAATGATCAAAGTCGAAAGTCCGCCTCGTCAATTTGAATCGGAACGAGACGCGTCGGATGACATCAGCTTGAGCGATCCGGTTGCCGGACGTAAGACTCTGGGTCCTGCACTAACTGTCACCGGCCTCAGCAAATCATTCCTCTCACCTGACGGAAAAACGATCGAGGTCCTGCGCGAAGTTTCGTTTACGGCGGCGGCGGGAGAGGTTGTAGCCATCACCGGCGCGTCCGGCGCGGGTAAATCAACCCTGTTGCATTTACTGGGCGGCCTGGAAGCTGCGGACGAAGGCACCATCACCCTGGGCGAGTTCGACGTAACCAGAAGCTCGCCGGCCGCGCTGGCCCACTTTCGAAATAGCTCGATCGGCTTTGTCTTTCAGTTTCATCACCTGCTGCCTGATCTGACGGCGGCGGAAAACGTCGCCATGCCGCTCCTGATAAGCCGCGCTTCCAGGGCGCAAGGTACGCAGCAGGCCGCGGGAATCCTCCAGAGCCTCGGTTTGCGCGAGCGGACGAATCATCCGATTCGCGAGCTCTCCGGCGGTGAACAACAGCGCGTGGCCGTTGCGCGCGCCCTGGTAAGAAAACCTCGATTAGTGCTAGCCGACGAACCCACGGGCAATTTGGATTCCATCAGAGCCAGGGAAATCGCGTCGGCCCTTTTGGCCTACGCTCGTGCAGAGGCTGCGATCGTAATTATTGCCACGCATAACTTGGAATTGGCCGGCCTTTGCGACCGCACGATGGCACTTGCGGACGGCAAGCTAACCATAGCCGCGTCAACGGCACCACTCGAATAGCGTCCCCGCGATAAAATGACTGGGACCCAACTTCCGACAAAATCATTGGATTGGAAGAGGCGGGCCAGATGGCCCCTCTTCCTTTTTGTAGACTCGGACGACCGCGAAACCTTAGTAGCTAGGCGCACCTTACTTTTTCGCCGGTTTAATCTACAGGCTTTCGGCCTTTTCGGGGTTAGGCTATAATCCCGGCAGGATTTGGCCAGGGGCGACTCTCCTGCCTGGCAGGCATCATAGTCAGCTAACGAAATCTTAAAATGTTCGAACGCTATACCGAAAAAGCGCGGCGGGTAATTTTCTTCGCTCGATACGAAGCGTCGCAGTTCGGCGCGCCGGCGATTGAACCGGAACACCTGCTGCTGGGCTTGATGCGCGAAGACAAAACGCTGACCGGCCGCTTCTTCCCGCGCGCTCAGGTTTCTATCGAATCAATCCGCAAAGAAATCGAAGGCCGCACGCTGCTGCGCGAAAAAATCTCCACCTCGGTGGAATTGCCTTTGGCGCCGGAAACCAAACGCGTGCTTCATTACGCGCACGAGGAATCCGACCGGCTGCAACACCGGCACATCGGCACAGAGCATTTGCTGCTCGGCCTGTTGCGCGAAGAACGCTCAATGGCAGCGGAGATACTTTATGAGCGCGGGCTGCGGTTGAATGCTGTGCGTGACGAGATAGCGCGCCAGACGGGAGTCGATCGCGGTTCACACAAACGCGATACGCCGCACCTGGTCGAGTTTTCGCGTGACCTCACCGAAGATGCCGCCAACGATAAGCTTGATCCACTGGTCGGCCGCGAAGCCGAGATCGAGCGCTTGATCCAAATTCTCTGCCGCCGCACGAAAAACAATCCGGTATTGATTGGCGAGCCCGGCGTCGGCAAGACAGCCATCGTCGAAGGCCTGGCGCAACGCATCATCAGCGGCGACGTACCTAGTTTCCTTGAGAACAAGCGCATCCTTTCGCTCGATCTTTCTCTGATTGTGGCCGGGACAAAATATCGCGGCCAATTCGAAGAGCGACTAAAGCAGATCATGCGCGAGCTGGTCGAGAATCCGCATTACATAGTCTTCATCGATGAGCTGCACACGCTGGTCGGAGCCGGTTCGGCGGAAGGCTCGCTCGATGCCGCCAATATTCTGAAGCCGGCGCTATCGCGCGGCGAGCTGCAATGCATCGGCGCCACCACGCCGGCCGAATTTCGCAAGTCTATTGAGAAGGATCGTTCGCTCGAGCGACGATTCCAGGCAGTAAAAGTGCCGCCCCCATCGGAGGAGGAGGCCGTTTCGATCCTCGACGGCGTGCGCGAACGTTACGAGACTTTCCATCAGGTGCGTTACACCGAAGAAGCGCTGGAAGCTGCGGTCTATCAATCGCACCGTTACATTCCCGACCGTTTTCTGCCGGACAAAGCCATCGACGTGATCGACGAAGCTGGAGCGCGTGTAAAACTGCGCGTGCGGCACGATCAAGGGAACATTGAGGATTGGAGTACGAACCTGGTGGACTGGTCGCGCGCGACCGCGAGCACCGAACGGCTGCTGGCAACTCCGGGTATTGAAGAGGACACGATCGTTTCGGCGGAAGTCACGCGCGACGATGTCGAAGAAGTCATCGCCCGCTGGACGGGCATTCCGGTGACCTCGCTCAAGGAAGAAGACACACAAAAACTGCTCCGCATCGAAACCGAATTACATTGCCGCGTGGTGTCGCAGCGTCCGGCCATCTCCGCCCTCGCGCGCGCCATTCGCCGTTCGCGGGCCGGGTTGAAGAATCCCATGCGGCCAGTCGGTTCATTTCTTTTTCTCGGTCCGACCGGCGTGGGCAAGACGGAAGTCGCTCGTTCCCTGGCGCAGTTCCTTTTTGCCAGTGAGCGCGCGCTGATTCGCTTTGACATGTCTGAGTTCATGGAGAAGCATTCTGTCTCAAAGCTGATTGGGTCGCCGCCGGGTTATGTGGGCCACGAAGAAGGCGGGCAGTTGACTGAGCGGGTGAAGCGCTCGCCTTATTCAGTTTTACTGTTTGATGAAATCGAAAAAGCGCACCCGGACATCTTCAACATTCTGTTGCAGGTTTTCGAGGATGGCATCCTGACCGACGCGCTCGGCAACACCGTCGACTTCAAGAACGTCATCATCATCATGACTTCGAACATCGGCGCTCGTTTCATTCAGAAGAAGGGTGCGCTGGGTTTTCAGGGCTCGGCCGATGTGTCGCGCGAGAAGATGGAAGAAATGGTGATGTCGGCGGTGCGGCAAACCTTCAACCCGGAATTCGTGAACCGCCTTGACGAAATCATCGTTTTTGATGAGCTGGGCGATGAAGAGTTGCTGGAAGTGGTCCAGTTGCAGATCGACCAGATCAATCGAACGATGTCCCGGCACGGCTTCGAGGTCCGACTGTCCGCCGAAGCAAAACGTTGGATTGTGAAGAAGACTTGTGCCGATCGCACTTATGGGGCGCGACCTCTGCGCCGCGCGCTGCAAAAACACGTCGAAGATCCGCTCTCAGAAGCTTTGATACAGGGCGAACTGAGGGATTCACCCGTGGTCGAAGTCTTTGTTGAAGGCGACGAGCTGAACTACCGGCCTGTCGGAATGGAAGAGACTGGCGACCTTTTGCTGATTCATTGAGCGGCGCGCTCAAGTTATCCCCAAAAAGCCCAAACAGGTTGAACGCTACTCTGCGTTATGCAAGGTTTGCATACCGATCGCCCTCCGTCGGCTTTGTCGTTTTGTAGCGAAGGGGGCGTTGCCCAATTGATTTTGCCGTCAGGGCCGAAAGATCGCTGTATTTAGTGGAGAAAGTGAAAAACCCCGGGATGTCGATTCGCGGGGTTGCTCTTTGGACTTTCGTGCTTTCTTGCTTGTATAATGCCCGACTTCGCGGGACAAGGAACTGGCAACGTGGCTGAACTGGCTTGAATCAAAGCCGCTGCCAGTTAATTGCGGCCCGCGTCGTTTTGTAATTATCTTTATCCAGTTCTGAACCCGACAGTCCAACGTATGCTCCCTGAAGTCCGTGAACTCTAAAGGGAAATTCGCTCTTATGTCATTTTTCCGCGTTCTCTGCCTGGTGTTTCTGATTGCCGTCATCGGAACCACGTCATTATTTTTCATTACCAGACACACTCAGGCTCAGCAACAGCCGCAGCAGCGGTTGGTTGAATCCGTCGATATCACCGGCAATCGCCGCCTGCGTAAAGAAGACATTCTTTACTGGGTGCAAACGCGCGCGGGGGATCCCTACAACGGCGCCCAGGTTGAACGTGACCTGCAGACAATTTTGGGGCTGGGCTTCTTCGATAAAACTTCCACCAGGGTTCTGACCGAAGACGGCCCGCGGGGCGGCGTCAACGTTATCTTCGAAGTCAAAGAACTTCCGATCATTCGTGACCTGCAATTCGAAGGCTTGCATTCAGTTTCCGAATCGGACGTCCTCAAGGCTTTCCGCGAGAAGCGCGTCGGAGTTTCCAAAGAAGCTATTTACGATCCCGTCAAAGTTCGGACGGGGATCCGGGTGATGAAGGAACTGCTCGCCGGACGCGGCCACCCGAACGCTGTTATCGAAGAGAGCATCGAAGAAGTTTCTGCTACCTCTACCGCTGTCACTTTTAAAGTTGACGAAGGCGATCGCGTGCGAGTGATGGAGATCGATTTCGAGGGCAACAAAGTTTTTAGCGACGGCAAACTGCGAAGCCAAATGAAGTTCGTGCAGGAAGCGGGACTGATCACTCGCTTCAAGGGCCAGGACATTCTGGACCGCGAGAAGTTGGATTACGACTTGCACAACGTCGACAACTACATGCGGTCGAAGGGTTATCTGCAGGCCCGGCACGGTGAACCGCGCGTGGAAAGCATCGGCGAGCGACGTACCGGGTTTCCGATCTTGCCGCTCCCGTTTCTGTCTTCGGTGGATGAAGGCTTGCGCGTCACTGTTCCAATCAACGAAGGAAAAATTTTCCGCATTGGCGAAATAAAGATCGAAGGAAACTCGATCTTCTCCGAACAAATCATTCGCAGCATCATTGGCCTGAAACAGGGCGACGTCGCCGACGGCAAACGGATTAGCGATTCGCTTTTCAAAACTCTGAAGGAGTATTACGGCGCGCAGGGCTTCATTCAATACACGTCTGAGCCGGATCCGACCTTCAAAGAGAACCCACAAAAGCCCGACGAGGGCATCGTCGATTTCCTGGTGACGATTGACGAAGGTAAGCAGTTTACGCTGCGCCGCCTCGAGTTTCTGGGCAACACGTTCACGCGTGACAACGTGCTTCGGCGCGAGGTGCTGCTGAACGAAGGCGACATCTACAACCAGCGATATTTTGAGATTTCCATTCTGCGGTTGAACCAGTTGGGATACTTCGATCCGATCGATAAGGACCGGGACGCCGACTTTCGCACGAACGAAGAAGAAGGTCTGGTGGACATCAACGTGAAGGTGGCGGAAAAAGGGCGGCAGCAGATTTCGTTCAATGGCGGCATTTCCGGCATTGGTGGTTCGTTCTTCGGGTTGGACTATTCGACGAACAACTTATTTGGCCGCGGCGAAGTCCTGGCGCTGCAACTGGCCGCGGGCAACCGGCAAAAGTCTTTTCAGTTTTCCTTTACCGAACCGTATGTCCGAAACCGTCCGATCACCGCGGGAATTTCGGTCTTCGCTTTTAAGCAAAAGTTTTTTGGCGAGGGAACTTCGCTCTCGCAGAACACCGCAGCCCAACAAGGCTTTTTCGGATCGACGCTCGATTTTCTAAACACGAGCGAAGAGAACCTGTTCACTCGCACCAGCTATGGCGGTTCGATTTTCGCCAGCGCGCCGCTATCTGAGTTTTATCGCAAGCGCCCGTTCACCCAGTTTTCGCGCGTAGGCTTGTCGTACCAGATCTCGCAATCAAGCACCAAAGAGCCCGAGGTCAATGCGGAAAACAATGCCGCAACTTTCATCCCCGAACTTTATACGCAGCCAAATATTCTCACCAGCCGCGTGACGGGAACGTTCATCTACGACACGCGCAACGGCAGTATCGATCCGACGAAGGGCCGCGAAATGTCGGTGGGCCTGGCCCTGGCTGGACTCGGCGGCGACGTTCGCACTTACCAACCGACGGCGTCCTTCATTCAATACATTCCGGTGCGGCGGAAAGAGAGTGACAAGCCGGAAGTATTTGGCTTCCGCATTCAGGCCGGGACTGTCGCGAGCTTTGCCACCTCGTCCAAGGTGCGGAATTCAAACTCGCTTGCGTTCGTCGACGGCGTTCCTATCTTTGAGCGCTTCTGGCTCGGTGGCGAAGATACAATTCGCGGATATAACGTACGGTCAATCAGCCCGCGCGCTCCGCTCGATACGTTCTTCACTTCGCGTAACGTCGTTCTGGCGGCCAACGACCTTGGGCCCGTAGTCCCCATCACCGGATTGCCGGCGAACCTCGCATCCGTCGGTGTCTTTACCGGAGTTTCGGGACCCAACCAGGCTCGCCTGCCGCGAGTGTTCACGCCGATCGGCGGCGACACGCAGTTGTTGGGGAATTTCGAATACCGCGTACCTCTGGTAGGACCGGTTAGCGTCGCGGCTTTTGTTGACGTTGGCACCGTCTTTAATCTTTGGACCAAGGGCGATCAGGTCATCAATAGTAACTTTCTGCCCGATCAACCGTTCTTCCAGACCGTCGGGCAAACGCTTTGCCTGCGCACGCCGGGAGCGACTGTGCCCGTGACTTTGAGCACGCTGGTGGCCTGTAACAACGGCAACAACCTGGCGTTGACTCAATTCCTGGGCTTAGTCGTGCGCGATAATCGCTACGTCTCGCGAGCGGAATTTGACGAAGCACAACGCCTCGGGCCGATTGACCCGCTCACAGGAATCCCGGTTGGATTTCAACAAGTATTCCTGCGCGGAGAAGCCCAGACCAACACTGTGATCCGGCTGAGTGACAGCCTGTTCTCGAAATTTGGCGACTTCCACACCAGCATGGGAGCTGAGGTGCGTTTCCAGATTCCCGTTGTGAACGTGCCTTTTCGCCTGATCTTTGCTTATAATCCCCGCGCCCGGCAGAACCGGTTCGAACAGGATTTCCCTTTAATTTTCAACGAGAAGAGATTTGTTCCACGTTTTAGTGTAGGTCGCACTTTCTGACCTCCAAGCAAACCATACAGGCGCCCGATACAACTAAGTGCGGTAACTCGATAAATCGCCTTTCACCGTAAGGAGTATTACAAATAGCTATGAAGAGAATTCGTTTAATTGCCGCGGCTACGTTGCTGGCGGCCGCCGTTGCCGTCTCGGCTTCGGCCCAAACCCGACCCGGCGCGACTACCCCCAGACCGGCGGCAACGCCCGCAATCAGTACTGCGCCAGTCCCCGATTCCAAGATTGCGTTCATTGATACCGGCGCCTTCGGCGACGAAAAAGAAGGCATCAACCGCTATGTTACTGCGATGAAGGGCCTGGAGCGGGAGTTTAAGCCTCGGCAGGACGAGCTGAATAACATTCAGAGCCGCCTGAAAGCGATCGCCGATGAGATCAGCAAGCTGAGCGGCAACCCGGTGGTGGACCCCAAGACAACGCAGGCCAAGCAGGACGAAGGCGAGCGACTTCAGCGCGATCTCAAATACAAAAAAGAACAGGCTGATGCAGACTTCGCCAAGCGCTACCAGGAAGTCGTCGGTCCGATTTCGGCCGACATCGGCAAGTCGCTGGACCAGTTTGCTGCCCAACGCGGGATTACCATGATCCTGGACATCAGCAAATTAGCCCCGGTCGTGCTGACAACCAATCCGGCGATGGATGTGACCCGAGCCTTTATTGCTGAATACAACAGCAAAAACCCCGCAACGGCGTCGGCGACCACTCCCAAGTAACCGGACAACTTGCGCTGAAAACCTCGAATGGTGAATAGTATGGGCGAACTTTTCGTCCGCGCTATTCACCATTTGTCGTTTTAGGATTAGCCAGCTCTGCCTGACCGCTATGGAAACCGTTCTCGACGCCACCGCCATCCAGGAACTGCTGCCGCACCGCTATCCGTTTTTGCTGGTCGATAGAATCGTGGAACTCGTTCCGCGCGAGCGCATCGTCGGCCTCAAGCAGGTCAGCATGAACGAGCCGTTCTTCCAGGGCCACTTTCCCGGCACGCCAGTAATGCCGGGCGTGCTGGTAGTCGAGGCGTTGGCCCAGGTCGGGGCCGTGCTTGCGTTGCGGGAGATCGAAGATCGCGACAGTAAGCTGGTGCTCTTCACCGGAATCAAAGAAGCGCGCTTTCGCCGCCCGGTGGTACCGGGAGATACGCTGGTATTGGAAGTGACCGCGATGCGCATTGGCTCACGCGTGCAACGCATGCGCGGCGAGGCCAAGGTCGATGGCGTACTGGCCGCCGACGCTGACATCATGAGCATCATCGCCGACCGGAATACCAAACGATAAACTCCGAAACCGGCAACTGCATTACAACTTCATGACTGCTGCCACTCAATCCGTGCAAATTCATCCGACCGCTGTAGTTAATCCCCAGGCGTCAATTGGGCGGGATTGCATCATCGGTCCTTACGTAATAGTCGGCGGCAATGTGACTCTCGCCGATAACGTGATCATCGATTCGCATTGCGTGGTCGACGGCCTGACCGAAATTGGCGAAGGCACCCACATTTTCCCCTTCGTTTCCATTGGCCTGGAACCGCAGGATTTGAAGTTTCGGGGCGAGCCGTCCGCGACGCGTATCGGCAGTCGCAATCAGATCCGCGAATTCGTCACGATCCATCGCGGCACGGAAGGCGGCGGCATGTTGACGGCCATCGGGGATGAGTGCCTGATCATGGCCCAGGCCCATGTGGCTCATGATTGCCTGCTGGGTAACAAAGTCATCATGGCTAACGCAGCCACGCTGGCCGGCCATGTAGTAGTCGAAGATGGCGCGAACATCGGTGCTTATTCGGGGGTGCACCAGTTTTGCCGCGTCGGTCGCGAGGGTTATGTGGGTGGTTATTCAGTAGTGGTTAAGGACGCGCTGCCCTACGCTTTGACCGTGGGAAATCACGCCACTTGCTACGGGCTCAACACGACGGGAATGAAGCGCCGCGGCTATCCCAAAGAAGTTATCGATCAGTTGCATCACGCGTTTCACCTGCTGCTCTCTTCAAAGCTGAATACGTCTCAAGCACTCGAACGCATCCGCCAGGAAATTTCTGATTCTGCTGAAGTGGATTTTCTCGTTAACTTTATCGAAACTTCTCAGCGTGGCGTGATCAAGTAACGGCTGGGAGTGACCTTCCGCACGCTCTCAATCCAGGACGACTGGCAACTGACATATGGAAAATGACCTGCGCTACGGTTTAATCGCCGGCAACGGTAAATTCCCTTTTCGAGTGCTCGAGGGCGCCAGGCGCGCCGGCGCCTCCCTTGCCGTGGTGGCGATTCATGAAGAGACCGATCCGGAGATCGATCGCGCGACAGCGGCCGCAGGCGGCAGTGTCACCTGGGTGGGTTTGGGCCAGCTCGGCAAGATGATTCGCTTTTTCAAGAGTGAAGGTGTCGCGAGTGCGATCATGGCCGGACAGGTGAAACATACGCAGATCTTCAGCGGTTCAATCCCCGACGCGCGCATGCTGAAAATGATCCTTCGCCTTCCCCGCCGTAATACGGAAGCGCTGATTGGCGCCGTTGCTGATGAACTCGCCAGTGAAGGCATTACGTTGATCGACTCAACTTATTTTTTACAGGACGAACTTCCGCAGGCGGGAACGCTCACGAAGCGCGAGCCAAGTGAACGCGAGCGCGGCGACATCCAGTACGGGCTGGAGATTGCGCGCGACATCGCGCAATTGGATTTAGGTCAGACGCTGGTGATTCGCGCGCGTGCCTGCGTAGCAATCGAAGCGATGGAAGGCACCGACGCAACCATTCGCCGCGCCGGCGAGATATTCAGGCAGGCTAACGAGTCGGACAACGTCAGCGCTTCGCCAGAAAAATCGGTCATGAGTTCGGCCGGTAAACTCCTGCGCCAGGGCTTCAGCAAACTCCGAGGCGGTGGCGTGCTCTCTGGTTGGGGATTGACGGTAGTAAAAATCGCGAAGCCCGATCAGGACATGCGCTTCGACGTTCCGGTGGTAGGGGTGCCGACCGTTGAAAGTATGATCGAGGCCGGCGCGTCATGCCTCTGTGTCAGCGCCGGTAAAACCTTGATGTTCGATCGGGCCGAAATGATCGGGCTGGCCGATGCCCACGACATCGTAATCCTGGCCGTTTAGTCCGAAGTCCGGCGCCGGACATCAGGAACCAAAAGCGCGCTGGTTGCACTTCCAAATTGAATTCTCGCTAGCCTCCACAGCAAATGATCCACGAAATAACACGAAGATTCGTGTCGTTTCGTGGATCGTGTTTCTTACCGGCGCTAAATCCTTTTCTTAATCAGAGCCCGGCCCATTTACGGCCGCAGTCTGCGCCGCCTTGGGATCAAACGCCGTCGCCTTGAATTTCTTCGCTACGGCCTGAGCCCCATCGTAATCCAAGCCAGTCTGCAGCGCTTTGTCGTACGCGTACATGGCTTTGGGCCGATCGCCCTTTGCGTCGTACGCGTTGCCGCGCTTAATGTGGGCCCAAACCTCGATCCACGCCGGCTTGATGTTCGGACTATCCAACGCGGCCTGAAAATTATCCAACGCCAGTTGCCAGTTGCGCTGCTCCAGGTACAGCAGGCCAAGGTTGTAGTAAACCCAGGAGTTGGTCCGATCCAGCTTCAAGGCCGATTCAAACTGTTGCTGGGCTTCCGCGTACTGGCCTTCCTTAACCAACTCAATTCCGCGGCGCGCAATGATTGACACGCGCAGTTCATCGGACATGCGCAGGATTTTGTTGTTCGGATCAACCACCACTTCAAGGGGTTGACCGTTCGATTCAAAATCAAAGTCTTCGCTGCGACCTTCCAGCGGCAGAGTGGTGATCTGATTGTCGCCCTCGGCGCGCAGCATCAATTCAATCGGCAACCGCAGCGTTTCCATGTTCTGCTTCACCGTGCCGCGCGTCCGGAACTTGCCGGCCCTGGTGCGAATAATTTGATAGTCAACGCTGAACTCCGGCACGCCTGTTCCTTCAATCCACTGCGCGAAGAAGTAACGCATGTTCTTTCCCGCCACCTGGGTGGCGAGTCGCTCAAAATCGTCTATCGAAGCGCTTTTGCCGCGATACTGCTCGAGGAAGTTGCGCAACAGTTGATTGAACTTCTCCGTTCCCAAAGTGGCGCGCAGCATGCGCAGGACCATCGCGCCTTTGTAGAACACGATTGACTGGTAAGCGGCTGACTGGTCGTCCAGCGCAGCCGGGGCGCGCCCGATTGAAGCCGTCTGTTCAAATGTCAGCGCCCGCTCCTGCTCTTCGCGCTGGGCCGCATCCAGCCCACCGCCGGACAGAGTTGATTCACGCAAGGCAAAAGCGCTCCACTCCGCCAGCCCCTGCGAAACCCAGGCGTCATCGAAAGATTTCAAACCCACCGTTTCGCCCCACCACTGGTAAGCGACTTCGCGCTGCAAACGGTCTTCGGGAATCGGGCGAGTGGAATCAAAAAACCGCGTCGCTAAGAACAACATCCCTGACGCTGAATAGGCTTCCAGCGCTTCATCGTCGGTCTGGGCGATCGTCAAGCGACTACCGAAAGCGGGCGCGCCATATTGCTTCGAATAAAATTCCAGCGCGCGACCCATTAGCTCGCCATAATCATCGATGCGGCTTTCGCTTCCCAGTTTGACGAAAAACTGTAGTTGGTAATTTCCGTATTTTAAGGTTTTCGCGATGTACTGGCCGGCGATGAAATTCCCGATCAGCGCTGGCTGCTTATTGACGAAACGAAAACGCGTCGTGCCGTTCTTGTCCGATTGCGGCGCGATCGTTTCATCGCTGGCGCCGCCGACTTGCAAACCAGTAGGCACGATCAAAGTAATGTCAGCAGTGGCGCGGTCGGCCGCATAATCATGAAAAGGAAACCAGCGCGCCGCATACATCAGGTACGATCCTTCGGGGCCGATATACGCCAATCGTTTAGTGGCCAGCGGGCCACCCTCGGGCGAAACCAGCGCGCCGTTCCAGCGCAACCTGACCGTCAACGGTTGTCCCGCGGGCATCACGGCTCCCAAATCGATGCGCACGTTCGGACCCAATGCCCCCGCACCGACGGCGTCCTGCACCAGGCCGGTCAAAGCGTGGCCGTTCATTTCCGCGCTGTCGACGTGCAACGAACCGTTGAGCTCGAAAACTATTGAGCGCGTCGCTTCCAATGGCGTGAGCGTAATGTCCGCGCCGGCGCGGATCAGATGCTCTTCCGGAAACAGTTGGGCTTCGATGCGATAATTGGTGACATCAAAACGGCTGCCCGCCACCGCGTTAGGTTGCTGTGCCAACGCAACGCCCACGGAAAACACCAGCAGACAAGCGAGGAAAAATATTCGGGAAAGAGTAGGCTTCATTCTGATCATGAACTCTTCTTTTTATGCAATTTGGAGGTCGAAATTATACAGTCGCCGGCAGCTTCGACGTTAGTCGCAACCACGGGTCGGGGCGGCTGGCCGTCTACTTTTAGTCGAGCAGGCTTAGGATGGTAAGAAGCGCCCGGCGGTTGGCTGGCGGGGCCGCAACCCGCTGTTTCTTTTAGCCCCGTTTGGATGGATATGGGTGTCGGATTTTGCAACCTTTCTTGTAAATCCTGTCAATCCTGTCTGACCCTCTGACCCGTTTTGTACGCAAAGCCGATTATTTTTCCGGGAAGCTTCATGGCTTACCGCTTACTGCTACTGCTTACTGCGCACTGAGATCGCTTGACAAGAATGCCGCCCCCGCCTAGATTCGCTGCGAATTCCAAATCACATATCAAAAGGCCATTTGCAGAAGGAGCTTTTCTGATGAAACTCTTCCGCCAACTCTCGCTTCCCAGCCTGATGTTGCTGCTGGTTGTCCTGTCAGCCTCCAGCGCCGGCGCCCAGGTCGCCCGGAAAGTCCACGTCGACTTCAAAGAGACCAAACTGAAAAACGGCCTCAGAGTGATCACGGTGGAGGACCGTAGCGCTCCGGTCATTGCCGTCAACGTCACTTACAACGTTGGCTCGCGCAATGAGCGCCAGGGGCGCACCGGTTTCGCCCACCTCTTCGAACACATGATGTTCCAGGGCTCGGAAAATGTTGGTAAGTCGGAACACTTCATCCTGGTGCAAACCAACGGCGGAACGATGAACGGTACGACCAACGAAGACCGCACTAACTACTTCGAAGCCCTGCCTTCGAACCAACTCGAGCTCGCCCTCTATTTGGAATCCGATCGCATGCGGAGCCTGGCGGTGAACCAGGAGAACCTGGACAACCAACGTCATGTGGTGCAGGAAGAGCGGCGCATCGGCGTCGATAACGCAGCCTACGGAAAAAGCGGCGAGACGATGCAGGAGCTGATGTACGACAACTTCGCTTACAAGCACGACACGATCGGATCGATGATCGATTTGAATGCCGCTTCGGTTGATGACGTGCGCGCTTTCTTCAAGAGCTATTACGCTCCCAACAACGCGGTGTTGACCCTGGTCGGCGATTTCAAAACGTCCGATGCTTTGGCCCGGATAAAAAAGTATTTTGCAGAGATTCCGCGGCAACCCGATCCGCCGCCGGTCGATACGACTGAGCCGGAACAAAAGGCGGAACGGCGGGCTTCAGTTGATGACGTGCTGGCACGTCTGCCGCGGGTGGCGATCGCCTACAAAACGGTTCCGGGTAACACGGCGGACTTCTACGCGTTGCAGGTGCTGGCCAATGTGCTGGGCGGCGGCGGTGGGTTCGGTGGCGGTGGCGGCGGTGGCTTTGGCGGCGGGGGCGGCGGTTCCAGCGCGCGGCTTTATCAAAAGATGGTGCGCGATAAAGAAATGGTTACCAACGTCAGCAGCAATGCGCGCGAGTCGCGCGGCGTCGGCGCGTTTGCTGTTACCGCTACTTTGAGGAACGGCGTGAAGCCCGCCGATGCAGAGGAAGCGATCTACGAAGAAATCGCGCGACTGCAGAAAGAGCCGATTGCTGATTGGGAACTGCAGAAGGCGAAGAACAGCGCCCGGCGAAATTTCATCAACGGCCTGCAGAGCTCGCTCTCGCGCGCGAACACGATTGGGCAATATGCCGTCTACTACGGCGATCCCAACTTGATCAATACGCGTTTGGACAAGGTCGCGGCAGTGACTAAGGAAGATGTGCAGCGAGTTGCCAACAAATACCTGCAACCAACCAATCGGACCGTTGTAACCACGGTGGCGAAGGGCGGCGGCCGTGGTATGCCCACCGGCGGCACGGAATAGGACGAGGAGACGACATGAGAAAAATAAACATGAAAACAAGACTGGTATTGGCACTGCTCGCCCTCGTTTCCTTTGCGGCTGTCACCGCGGCGCAGGCGGGCACGGGTCAGGCCGAAGTCCAAACTACCAAAGGCGCTGTGATCAAGGGTCGCGCGCCGGTAAACAAGACTGTACTGAAAGTGAAGCGGCCCAAAGCGCAGGAGGCGATGCTGACGAATGGCTTGCACGTGATCGTGCTGGAAAGTTCGCGCGTGCCCACTTTCTCAATGGAGATGGTGATCATGAGCGGCGGGCTTTCCGATCCGGCTGATATGCGCGGTTTGGCCAGCACTACTGCGACATTGCTGCGCGAAGGAACGGCCCAGCGAACCAGCAGAGAAATTGCGGAACATTTAGACACGATCGGCGCGACCCTGGGCGCAAATTCGGGACTGGCGTCGTTCACCAGCAGCGTCACGTCATCCGGCCTGGTGGAAAATTTCGATCAGGTTCTTGACTTGTTTGCCGACGTCGTGCGGAATCCAAAATTCCCAGCGACGGAAGTTGAGCGATACAAGAACCGCACTATTTCGGCGCAGCCTCTATTGCGGGGACAGGCCACATTTCTGGCGCAGGAAAGATTGAACCAGGCAGTTTACGGCACTCATCCGGCGGCGATGGTGATGCCTCCGGTCGACGCCATCAAGAAAATCACTCCGGCTGATTTGGCGCGTTTTCACGCAACGCATTACATTCCTAACAACGCGATGCTCGCCATCGTTGGCGATGTGAAGCTCAAGGATATCCTGCCGAAGATCGAACGCGCTTTCGGTGATTGGAAGAGCGGTGCGCCACAACAGACTTCAATCCCTGCGGCGCCGGCGCAAAGTGCTTCGAAGATCTATCTGATCAACCGGCCCGGTTCCGTGCAGACAGTTTTCCAGATCGGCTCGCTGGCGATCGATCGCAGCGATCCTGATTACCCGGCGATGGCGGTGATGAATCGCATTCTTGGCGGCGGCGGCTCGTCGCGTCTGTTTCTGAATATTCGCGAAGACAAGAGTTACGCTTACTCAGTCGGCAGCAGCTTCAACAGCTCAAAGTATCGCGGCACGTTTGTGGCCAGCTCTCCCGTGCGCACGGAAGCGACGGAGGGCGCGCTGCATGAGTTCATGAGCGAGTTCAATCGCATTCGCAACGAAAAAGTTTCCCCGGTGGAACTTGAGAATGCCAAGCGCGCCATCGTGGGAAACTTTGCGCTGTCGCTGGAGAATCCCGGCTCGATTCTGCAGAACATCATCACCCAAAAACTTTACAGTTTTCCCGCAGATTACTGGGACACTTATCCGCAAAAGATCGAGGCCGTCACCGCTGAGGACGTACAGCGCGTGGCGCGCAAATACATCGACCTGGATCACCTGCAAATCGTCGCGGTAGGCGATGCGTCAAAGGCCCGCGCTGTGCTGGCGAAATACGGCAACGTCGAAGTTTACGATGCCGACGGCAAACCGCAGACAAGTGTGGCGCCCTGAGGCGAGATTAAGAACAACTGATCGCTTCGCTTACCTGATCTGGAACTGCAGTGTGTGGACAGTCGGATCATTCCCGGCCTTGAAATACAAATTATAGATACCGGTTGTAACATTCGTTGCTTTCAAGTTAAAGATATAGCCGCTCAAGCCCTCATCGTACCGGAAATTGTCGTCGGGATTGGAATTCCCTGGATCCTGAGGTTGCCCAAAACTAGTGTTCGACAATTTTGCGATTCCCAGTGCCGTCACAATCGTGCTTTGGGACGACAGGTTTCTACCAGATGTATCGCATAACTGAAGCTTGATTGGGATCGTGCTCCCGCTCATGTGGGCTCGAGTTTGGTCGTACAACGGACAAACATTGTAGCTAGCTGTCAATGATCCGGTTGCGCTGGTTCCGTTGAAATTGCCATCCCCACCGTAACTGTAAGTAATTTGATAGGGTGAAAAAGTCAGCCCCAGAGAGCTGGTTGAAACGCTTATCGAAAAGCTGCCATCGCTCTGAATCGGGGCCAAATAACTGGCGCCGTTAACCACCACCAAAACATTTCCGGTCGGTACAAATGAACCCACAAGCAGCTTGCCGGAAAGGATTGCCGAAGCAGCACCGACTATGATATTTGGCGAACTCAACTCGCTGAAGGAAGGCGTGGCCTTAAGAACATTAATGAACACGTCTGCGTTCGCGATGTTGAAGTTATCTGTGTTCGCGGCATCAAATGTCAGGGACAACTTTTGCCCCGCGCCTGCGTTCAACAAAGTTCCGGCTGCTGGCGTGTAAGTGAAAGTTCCCGGTAGCGGAGCGCCGGCAAAAGTCGCGCTGGCATTAAGTTGCATCGCGTCGAGGCGCGTGCCGAAGGTAACGTCAGATGGGTTACTCCAGCCGATAACGGGAGTCGCCCTATTGATGATAATTCGCGCCGTGGTGTTTGAGGCAGCGATATAGTTTGCGCTGCCTGCATAGGTTCCCGTGACTGTGTATACGCCTGCGTTGACAGGCGCCCCGCTCAAATCGTTATAAGTGATACTTGGTGTGCCTAAATCTTCATTAGCTACGCCAATGACTGAACCGACTGCCAGGTGCTGATTACCGTCATAGGTAAATGTTCCTCCCGTGATGTTCACTGTCGGAACTGCCTTTACGACGTTAATAGACACACTAGTGCCGGCACTCTCGAAGTTCGTAGTGTCAGTCGGAGCGAAATTGACGACTAAGCTTTGGTTGTCGCCGGCGTTGAGCAAGGTACCTGCCGTGATCGAATAGGTGAAGCTGCCCGGCACATTTGCTTCGTTCAACCTGGCTGTAGCGTTAAGTTGAGTATCACTCAACGGCGTACCGTAAGTAATATCGGCTGGTTGATTCCACTGGATGGTGGGTGTGGCCTTTATGATCCGAACGGTCGCCGAATCATTGGAGGCAGTGGTGTAGTGCTCATTTCCAGCGAACGTGGCGACGACTTGATAGACGCCCGCATTGACAGGTAGTTCAGTCGCGCCGTTGTAAGTGAATATCGGCGCTCCAAGGTCTTCGCCGTTGGGACCAACAACTGAACCTGTAGCTGCATGTGGCGCGCCATCGTAGGTGAAAGTGCCTCCGCTGGCATTCACAGTTGGCGTTACCTTAGTGTTGTCAGCCGGCACAGCATATTCCATCAGGCTGGAACGATTGGCGGCATTATCATCAGCAAAAGCATAGAGGACCGAAGTCTGTCCTGAATTAACGTGAATCGGTCCGCTGTAGGATTGAAAACTTCTTCTATCGAGCGAGTAGTAGAGCGACTTCACACCAGAGCTGCCGTCCGATGCGGTAATCGTCACCTGCCTTCCGTTTTGATCCGTTGTCATGCTGAACTCGATGGTCGGTGGATTAACGTCGACCGCCGAACCTGTCAAGACGGCCGTCGGCGTAACTGTCGTTTCAAAAACGCCGTCGCCATCCTGATCGTAGGTCAGGGCGCTGATACCATCAGGAGAAGTCTTCAGCCTTACGGTAACGCCCGCAGGAAGCTTCACATCTCGATAGCGTGTGGCTTCAGTTGGTGACGCGTTATCTACGCCCTTCAACACTTCCAGAGAGATCGGGTCGGCGCCGGTCTGAAAGTTTAGGGTATATGTTTTATCCGTTGGCATGGAAAGGAAAACGGATCGAGCGCCCACGAGATCGTAAGTCAGATTGGGTACGGGAAGCGCGAATGTGTCGTCAACCTGTGTATTAGTGTTGCCGTTTTCATCCGCCACGGAAACAAAGCCGACGCCGGAGATCATGAGATAGTAGGAAGGTTCTTTAGATGGGTCTTCTGGTTCCTGCAAAGCGGTGAATGTTGATTTTATTGAACGGTTGTTAGCTCCCCTCTTTAAGTTGCCGGAGAGCACACCTTGACCGGATTTGCTCGGGGCGATTCTCAGAGAACTAAAAGAATGATGACCGGCCAAAGTTCGGCTGAGCGATGTTTGCCGCGTAGAAGCCAGTATGTCCCTTACTGACCGACTGTGTGGTTGTGCTTTAACGATCGGTTGGAGGTCGGCCGGTTTTGGCCCTCGTCCAAGAAGGTAGAGGACGAGCTTGTGCACTGTTTCAGTTTGCGTCAGAGCGGTGTGCTCAACATTATTATCGTAATCATCGTCATACGAGTATTGCACCCACCTATGAGTTTTGGGCGCGTTTAGCCCAAATGTCCCATTGTCACTTAAGCGCGACGCACTGCGCACGGGAACCGTGCCATCGCCGCTAATCATGAGAGGCTTGAATTGCTCTTCAGGTATACAGATAATTCCTTCTACAAACACGTTTATGCCGCATGAAACGACGGTCTGCGCGACCACCTGTCCGATTGTTTGGTTATGGCTTTGTATACCGTAGATGTGGTCGTATTCGATGCCGGATCGATCGAATCGCCAGTCATCCTGTCCGTCAGTGTTGTGAAAAAGCGCGGCTGTAATTCCGGGTTTGCCGCGTGGATATCGCTGATCGAGAAGGTCAACCAATTGAGGAAATGTGTATGTCTCATCCGGCACGTTATTCTTGTTGAAATCGCCTATCTCGCGGAATGGGCGGCCCCCAAGATCAAAATAGCTTTGGCTTGGCAATAACTCGTGCATTCCAGGGAAAAATTCAGAGAGACGCTTGAGCGTGCCTTGCTGAATTTGAAGAGAGCTGAACCCCGCATCCCCTGTTTCTAAGGCATAGATAGCCTTAGGAGCGCCAAGCCACGGCGAACCGATGGTGATGAGCCTGTTAACGTTGTGAGTTTCGGGATTGTCAATAATGTAGCGGCGCGCGACCAGCCCGCCCATACTGTGGGCCAGGATGTTCACCTTGCCGTCTGGATAAAACTGTCTTACACATCCGACGTAATCCTTCAAAGCTTGAGCATTGTCTTCGTTACTTTTGCGCCAATCGTAAGCGAAGACGAAGAGATTTGGATGATTATCTTTCTGACTTAAATCGCACCTGCTTGAGGTGCGTAGATCAGGATTACCGTTGACTTGATATTCCCGATAACCCTTATTTCCCAGCATAGCCAGCAACGGCTCATAGACGGTTTTCAGAGTGACGGTCACCCCGAGAACCGTTTTTTGATACTTGCGTATCGCATCCGTCGCAATAATATTCGGATTGGGATTCTCCCTCGGATCCAGGGTAAGCGGATTGTGATTAGTGAGAAGCCCGGGCCAGAGTTCAGTGCCCGTCGCTCGGTCAAAGAGGTAGCTGCCGGCTATTCCTGGAATAAAGACTATCGGCGGCTCATTCCCGATCTTCGTCACAAAAACATTTGCCTGGCCGCCGCTGTATCCGCTCTTGAAGGCGCTCTCCGTGGTCGGAAAGTTAGCTGAATTGGTTTCACCCGCGACATAAGCATTACCCGTCGGGTCAACCGCGATGCCGTAGGTATTATCAATGCCTGCCCCGAGAAGCGTCGAATAGAGAATATGCGAGCCGGTAGCGTCCAGCTTGGTTACAAAAACGTTAGTAGAGGCAGGAGTACTCGTAAACGCATCGGGCGTGGTGGGAAAATCAGTTGAGGTAGTTTGTCCTGCCACGAAGGCATTACCTGATTCATCAATTGCGATGCTTCTCCCAAAATCGAAGTTGCTGCCGCCGAGATAGGTTAAGTAATCCGCGGCAGTGCCATCCGTTTTGAGCTTCAGGACGAAGAGATCGCTCCCGGCTCTCAGCGCGCGCTGGTATGCGTCCGGTGTTGTGGGCAGGTTGTTCGATATCGTCCATCCCACGATAAAAGCATTGCCGTCAGGATTGACAGCAATGGACCGGGAAAAATCACCAGAGTTGCCGCCTACATAAGTTGAGTACGCGAGCGATGAGCCTCCCGGACTCAACTTTGTCACAAAGACATGGTTGAAATTGCCAATGGATTGTTGGAACGCACCCGGGGTTATAGGAAAGTCCGTAGACCATGTTTCTCCCACAATGTAGGCGCTTCCAGACGCATCAACGGCGATGGCTTTCGCATGATCGTCGCCGTGCAGGAACCCTCCCTGGAAAGTCGCGTCACCACCAAGATAGGTTGAGTAAACGAGGGCTGTGCCCGTCGGATTCAATTTCGTGACGAAGGCATCGGAGGTAAGAGGATAGCTCTTGTTGAAACTTTGATAGGCTCCGGCAGTGGGAAAGTTATTGGAAAATGTCTCTCCGCCAACATAAGCATTGCCAGCAGCATCAACGGTGATACCGTAACCCTCATCGCGCGAACCGCCGCCCAGAAAAGTCGAGTAGAGGAGCGCCGTGCCCGTCGCATTCAACTTTGTGACGAAAGCATCGGCACTACCACTGAGGCTGCGCCGAAATGCTCCGGGTGTGGTCGGGAAGTCGCCGGACTCCGTGAAACCTGTAACATAAGCATTACCCTCGGAATCAACCGCAATACTTCTCCCCCATTCTCTGGAACTGCCTCCGAGAAAGGTCGAATAGCTGAGCGCAGAACCCGAGGCATCCAGCTTCGTCACAAAAACTTCGGTAGTCCCACCACCATAGGATGGGCGAAATGAGTCGGAGGTCGTAGGAAAAGCAGGGGAGGTCGTCTGCCCAACCACGTAGGCATTGCCTGAAGTATCAACCGTAACGCCTATCGCATCGAATTGGGTGCTGCCCAGATAGGTCGAGTAAACTATTGCGGGATCAATCACCAGGGGACTATTGACGTCATAACGCCCCACTTTCAAGCGAACCTCATTTTTACCCTCCAGCACATAGCGACAATCAACCGCCTGTTTGGAGCCCCTGACTTCTTGATAGGCCAGTGGTTTGTGATGGCGTATGATGCCTCCCTGGGTTCGCAATACCAAATTGCCTTCTCGATCAACACTGCGTCCTTGAGCGCCTTCAAAACCAAGCTTGATCAAACCTGTGTCGGCACCGGGCGCAACAATAAAGTCGTACTCTAATTGTTTCTGATTGCCGTAATAGATCACATCTATTCCGGGATAAACAGCCTCATATTTTACCTGGTTGTAATTAGTTGTGGACCTGTACCACTTTTGCTGATCCGAGCCGATGAAATAGTTGGTGCTACTTTTCTGCCGGTCTTCTCCGACTAACTGCGCCTGCGCATTGGCGTTCAAAAACCTCATTCGAAGCACAGTGGTGATTCGTTTCTCATCCTCTCCTGCCGTCTTATCGAGCGGGAAGCGTGATTGTCTCGCTCGGGCAGTGGATCTGCTGAGGACTAGTACTGCCTCGGAAGGTGTCAAAAAGAGATTGTAGCCGCTTCCGCGAGCCAGAAATTTCACTTGCGAATCAGTTTGACCCTGATTGGACTCAAAACCAATCGGGATTTTGCCGTATGCCTTCTTCAACTCTCCTTCAGCTATTGTTTGATTTTCAACTTGAGCAGACGAAGCAGATGTTGATGGGGAAACGCCGTTATCTTTACGGCTTGAGGAAGACAAACTGTTACCTGTTCTATTCGTCGCTGCCTGCGTCCGGGCATGGATTGGACCGTTTATCCAGAGCGCCAAACTTAGCAAGATTAATATACAGGCGGAATAGCCCATGTATATTCTGGGGGCCGTCATTGAGAATCTGGTTTGAGTCCTGAAGGCAGGCGTAATTAGTTTTTGTGAGTGAGCGCGAGGAAGCAGCATTGAAATATGTCCTTTGTGTAAGGGGTAGCATTAATGTAAAGCCGCCGAGCATAAAGTATTCGGGGGCAGAATGTGATTGAGAACACGTCGCCTACCACGCTACTTGTCCCAGGTAATTCACGGTACGAGCCTCAGTTCCGCGGGAAATTTCCTCCGCACTGCTATGGGATCCGCTCTACCTCTCTGGTTGTCCTGTGTTAGAGGGGTTGGCTTTCGATGACTTACGCTTCATCACCGGGCCTTCAAGTTCTGAAACATGCGAAGTTACGCGAACACCAGCAATGGGAGAGATGGACTAAGGGCCAAACGCAGAGAATGAGACTCTCAACAGAAGGCTAACTAGGATGAGACGCGCGTACGATATTCCTGCTGATGCGGAATGTCAACGATCAGTGGATTGAGTCACGGATGGCAACAGCGATGATGAAGCCATGGATGATCGTCGCTACACGGGCAAATGGCACCGGTTCGATCAGCCGGATCCTTACGACGGCACCTACTCGCTTACGGATCTGACCGTCCCGTGTTCTCGCTTACACGCCCGGCGTCGGTGTGGCTGCTGGAGTGGGGCTGGCTGCGGGTGCGGGTGCGGTTGCGAAAGGCGATGGGCCAATCTTTTCATCCAACCCGTCAAGCGATCCGTTAACCCGGCGATAAAGCGCTTCGATGATCGCGCGATGAATCGGATCGGGCACGCCGGTCACGTAACTCTTCATGTAATAAAGGAGTGCCTGCGGATTCTTGCCGTCAGCCTCCAGCGCCGCGCCCAAATGCCACATCGATTCACGCCAAATCGGAGTTCGCTCCGGCAGTACGCCGACGGCCAAACGCAAATGTGTGATCGCTTCTTCCTTCTTGTCCTGATTGAAGAGGGCCCAGCCAAGTTGATCTTCGATGCGTCCACGCAATAAGGCTGAGAGAGCGTAGCGCGGAGCTTCCTGGACTGACGGAGTTCCGCCGACGGCAATGGCGGTGGCGCGAATCTCCTTCATGTCGTCGGCCTGCACGGCGACGGTGGCGGCCGGCGTATCGATGGCGGTTTCGACTCCCTTCATCGCCGCCTGGCTCAGTTCAATGACCATCGGCAGCGCGAGTCGTCTCTTCAACAGCCGGCTGGCCACGTAGTTTTGCCGGAAGGTCAGCATCGAATCTTCGCCACTGACGAATTCCTGGGCGGCTGCGATGGCTTCTGCCTCATTGATTGCGCGTCCACCAGATGGATTCATCGCTTCCGTGAAACTCATCAGCGCCTTCAGCATCTTCGCATTTGCTTCGGTGTCGGCGGCGACCGGCTGAAAGATGCTGGCCTGCCTTTCCCGCGCCAGCAATTCTGTGAACCCATCGCCCTGGGCCACAGTGCGCCCGGCCAATTTCGTTTCAATCTTTCCGTTCTTCAAAGTAAACGAGCGCGCCAATTCAGCGACGGCTTCGTCGTAAAGGCCCATCGCCGCCAGCACGGTCGCCAGTTCGTAGTCCAGCGTGGGGAAGCGGCCAAACTTGTGTGCGAAGCGGAGTGACCGTTCAGCAATTAGCGGACTTTTCGTCCCCACCAGACCTCGGGCCATAGCGATCTGCGCCCACGTGTAACGCGGCTCAATATTCACGGCTTTCTGGCTCAACTCCAGCGCTTTCGCCGGCTGGTTGTGCGCCGCGTACCAGTAAGCCATCCCAGTCAGCAACAGAACGTTTCGTTCATCCCTCTTCAGCGTGGCCGCCAATTCAGCCTCGCCCTCTGCTTTTTTGCCCAATTCAAATAACGCGATGACCAATCCCGTTCGCGCCGCGTTGTCATTCTCATCCGCCGCCAACAGTTCGCGATAGAGAGTGACCGCTTCAGATGAACTCCCGGCAGCGCGCTTTAAATCAGCAAGGCTGCGACGCGCCGAGGAAAGCTTTGGATCAAGCTCGAGGGCCCGCGCGTATTCCGCGGCGGCTTCGTCCAGTCGCAATCCGATGTGGCGCGCCGATCCCAAAGCCTGGTGCGCCGACGCCAGATCCGGCGCAATCTTCACCGCAAACTCAGCGATGCGAGTCGCTTCCGCAACGTCTTCGATCGCCAGATAAAACGAAGCCAGCGCCAGTAAGCGTCTGGGGTTCAGGCGAACCAGGGCTTCAATGGCGTGGGCCGAGTCGATGGCCGCAGCCCGCTGGTTACGCAGAATCAGGTTGACAGGAAACCTGGAGACGACGTCGTTGTAGAGCTTGTCGCTCATGTCTGCCGGGCTCTCCGCCACCGCGAGGCGAAACTGTTCCAATCCGCCCGCAACATCGCCGGCTTGTAGTTTCAAATCGCCCACTCTGGCCCGTGCGACGATTATTAATTCTGTTGCTCTGAGGCGGGAAGCAGAGCGCGGGTGAGTTTCAAGAAATGCCTTGAGCGCCTCGATCCGTTTGTCGGGCGTCAACGTTTCAGTGAGATCGATTTCTTCGTCGTCAGCCGATCTCTTTTCCGTGCTGGTTGGTTTCGCCGGCGGCGTGGTGGCTTTCCCGGTTTCGGTTCCGGCGGGTGGCGCGACGATTGGTTCAGCCGGCGTTGCGGCTGGTGTTGCTATCGGCGTTGCCGCGGGAGCAACAGTCTCAGCCGGCGCAATAGCCGGCGACATTTCAGGCGCCGGCGTGGATTGAGGCGTCGGTTCTGGTGTCGGTTCAGGCGTCGGCGTCGCTACGACGCGGGGCCGCGATGGAGGCGTGGCGCTTTCTGAAGGCGCTGGGCTTGGAACTTCCGTTTTCACTTCGGGAGTTGGCGCCTCAGCCGGAGTCGCCTGCGCGAGCTCCGGCCCTTGATCGATATTCACCAAACTAAAGCCTTTGCTCTCCGCCAACAGATTCACAAAAGTCTGAACTCCGGCGGTCAGTCCTTCGCTGATTTCCTGGACGTCGAGCTGGCGCTGCATGCGCCGGCGCATCTCGCCGACGATGCCATCTGGCAAATCGCCTCTGACACTTCGGCTCGATTGCACAAAAGATTTTCCGTTGTCAGCGGCAATCACCAGCAGCAGGCTTTTTTGTTTGCCCGCGCCTGAGCCTACCTTCCAATCAGTCGCCAGCTGTTGCGAGTAATCGGCGACGTCCAAATCGCCGGTCGACTTCACAATCGTCACCACCAATTCAACGCCGGATCGTTCCTGCAGATTTCGCAGCGTGTTTTCCAATCGCTGTTTGGTCGCGCCGTCGAGCACTGCCGCGAAATCATTGACTAAACCGGTGCGATTCTGGGCCGTCAGTTTTGTATTCTGCGCGGAAGTTCGCTGCACCGGCACAATCGCGCCACCAGTGATGACTGTCATTAGAAGAATTACTGCTAAAGCTCGGGCTTTGAGGTTTGGAAAAGTCATAATTGATTCAGTAGGTTTGATTATTCAGCAACATCGCGCAGCTTAAAAGCGGAGCTCACGAGCGCATCTACGCAAGCTAACTAATTATGGGAGACCAGTTGAGGAGGCATGATAACATCGCGTTCAGAATGGCGCGAATGAGCGGTAGACGTTGAAAGGGTGCTGCGTTTGAGCGAGCTGGAGGACCAATGGACGAACGCGCTGGCTGAGGCAGAGCAGCAAGCCCGCGCCCAGGGCCGGCAGGACATCGCCGAATACGTGGCCCTGCGTTCTTCCAACGATCGTCTTCGCCGCACGGCGATTGATTGGCTGCTGACTACCTTCAGCGAGCAGGCGGCGGATTCTAATCGAGCGGGTGCGAGCTTACAGATCGACCATTTCGACGATCATCGTTTTGGCATTGGCCAGGCCACGATGGCCGGCAGGTTGTTAACGCTGACTTTCGGCGCCCGCGCGTTGCATGTGGAAGCGGGTTGGCCGCGAACACCGCGCGATGGATTTATCCGTGGCGGTGGATTCGCTTGTGCAAACATCCGGCACCCGGGCCGGCCCCAGTTGAACGACGAATTGTTGTTAGTGCAAAACGCCGGCCGCGCGCCGCAGTGGGCCATTCTGAAAAAGAACGGCCAGCGCGGCGTGCTGACCAAAGATCGAATCGCCCATCACCTGACGGAATTGTTGAAGACTTGAAACTTGGAATCCTGATTTCCGGGCGCGGCTCAAACATGATCGCCATCGCCGAGGCGGTCCAGGCGGGTCGCATTTCTGACGCCCAGGTGGCAATCGTTATCAGCGATCAACCATCAGCGGCCGGACTTCTCAGCGCCGCCGAACGTGGGATTCAAACTCGCGTGGTAGAGCGCAAGGGCCGGCCCCGCGAAGAACACGACCGCGAGATCGTTGCCACTTTGCAAGCGTTCGACGTTGACCTGGTTTGCCTGGCGGGTTACATGCGCGTGCTTTCGCAGGAATTTCTCGACGCGTACCGCGGGAGGATCCTAAACATTCATCCCAGCCTGCTGCCCGCTTTTCCCGGGCTTCATCCGCAGCGGCAGGCGCTGTCGGCGGGCGTCAAGTGGGCTGGATGTACCGTCCATTTTGTTGATGAGAAGCTGGACGGCGGACCGGTTGTTGCGCAACGAAAGGTCGCGGTGCACGATGATGACACCGAGGAGAGTCTGTCCGCGCGCATCCTGGTCCAGGAACATGCGCTCTATCCTGAAGCCATCGCCCTGGTCCTTAGTCGAACCAGGTCTGAGGTAGTCAAGCGTGCAGAAGACAATGAACATTGACGAACAACTTGCGTACCTGCGTAAAGGCACGGTCGAGATCATTCGCGAGGATGAATTGCGGGCGAAGCTTCTGCAGTCGGCCGAAACGAACCGCCCGTTGCGAATAAAGCTCGGCGCCGATCCTACGGCCCCGGACATTCATCTCGGCCACACCGTCGTAATTCGCAAGCTCCGTGCATTTCAGGAGTTGGGCCATACCGTCATTTTCCTGATTGGGGATTTCACCGGACTAATCGGCGATCCCTCGGGAAAGAACGCCACGCGGCCGCAATTGACGCGCGAAGAAATCAACGCTAACGCTGAAACCTACAAAGCACAGATCTTCAAGCTGCTCGATCCGGAGAAAACTGAAATCCGTTTCAATTCCGAGTGGATGGATAAGCTGGGTTCTGCTGGGTTTGTTCGCCTGGCTTCGCACGTCACCGTCAAACAAATTCTGGAGCGCGACGATTTCGCCAAGCGTCTGGCGGACGAGAAACCGATTTCCCTGCATGAGCTGCTTTACCCGCTGACGCAAGCCTATGACTCAGTCGCGCTCCAGGCCGATGTCGAGTTAGGCGGCACCGATCAAAAGTTCAACCTGCTGATGGGTCGAAACCTGCAGCGCGAATACCAGCAGGCAGCACAAGTCGCCGTGATCATGCCATTGCTGGAAGGCACGGACGGCGTGCAGAAAATGTCGAAGAGCTTGGGAAATTACATTGGCATCAACGAACCGCCGTCCGAAATCTTCGGCAAGGTGATGTCGATCTCGGATGAGCTGATGTGGCGCTACTACGAGTTGCTGACTGACCTGACGGTTGAACAAGTCGGCAACCTGAGGAATTCCGCTGCGGGCGGCGAGCGTAATCCGCGCGACATTAAAGTAGATCTGGCGAAGGCGATCATTGCCGACTTCCATACTGAAGAAGATGCTCAACGAGCTGAGGACGAGTTTGTCAGGAGATTCCGCCACAAGGAAATACCTGATGAAGTCGAGGAAAGGGTCCTTCCTTCTCACCCCCAGGGTTGGGAGCTTAGTAACCTGCTTTTCACTGTCGGCCTGGCCGATTCAAAGGCTGAGGCACGGAGACTCATTCAGCAGGGAGGCGTTTACGTCGACGGCGAGCGGCAGGCAATCGGCAATATGGTATGCATTCGGAAGCCTGCGATGAGTTTATTGCTTAAGGTTGGTAAGCGCCGATTTGTTAGGGTACGATTCGAGGAGTAGGAAGGGCCTTATTGGAATGTTCTGGGCCGATCATGGCCTCGTTACGCGCACCGGCGCCGAGTGCGGGCGCTAAGTCAGAACCGCCTGCGGTAGCGGGCGGGCCGGGTCCGATTGCGGAATGCAAAATGCGGATTTCGGATTCGAATTCCGGATTCAAGATTAGCCCCGCTCAATTTTCCGCAATCCGAAATCCGCATTCCGCAATCGCCAGGGCCGCCCGCTACCGCAGGCGGTTCTGACATCCTGCCAACGACTCCGAATGTCCGCCACACTCGCCACCGAAGACATCCTGATCATTGAAACGCCGGAGCGCGTGCCGTTGCATTTTGCCCTGGCTTCGATCGGCAACCGGTTTTTGGCCTGCGCGATAGATCATTCAATTCAGGCGCTGACGCTGGTTTTACTCGGCATCGTCTATCTGATATTGCGCGCCTATTATTCCAATTTGGAAAACGTGATCGCGACCGCGCCCAAGTGGCTCATCGCCCTTCTCATCATCTTTTTCTTTCTGCTCATCTCAACGTATTTCGCTTTTTTCGAATGGATCTGGAAAGGGCAAACTCCAGGCAAGCGCTGGATGATGTTGCGCGTCATTCGTGAAGACGGCCGGCCGGTGACCTTCTGGGAGGCATCAGTCAGAAATCTCCTGCGCAGTGTCGATATCATGCCCTGGCCGTTCTACTCCATTGGACTGATTTCGGTGTTCAGCAGCTCACGTGACCAAAGAGTGGGCGACATGATCGCGGGCACAGTCGTGGTGCGGGAACGTGAGGCGGAAGCGCCTGCCTTTTCCCAGGTCTTCGCGGCGCCTATTTCAGATGCCGCACTGCGCCGAACGTTCAAGCCGGTTCCCTTCGTGGCTGATCTCAATCGGCTAAGCGAAAGCGAGATTGAAGTGGTAGAAACATTTTTGCGCCGCCGTTGGGATTTGACTGAGGCGCCGCGGCAATGGATGGCGTGGCGCGTGGCGATGCCAATCTTGTACAAGCTGCGGCCAACCTACGACATGCCGAGCTTTACTTATGAGGGATTTTTGGAAGAGTTGCTGCACCGTTACCGGGCGCAGCATCGCTTCATCGATTAAGCGAACAATCTATCGGTCGGTAAATAGCCCAGGTTACTTTCGCCATTCGAGTGGAAAAAGTGTTCCCGCCGTTGCGGGATCGAGCTTGAATCCGACCAGCTCGGCTGCGCGAGTCATGACCGGATCACGCTGCGCCGCCAAATCAACAGCGGTGGGAAGTATCAACTCATCCGGTGTGACTCCGGTGTGTTCGAGGCTGCGGCCGTCAGTCATGAGAATGTCCGCATTCGTGACTGAAGCACCATAGAAAGTGATAGTTTCAAGTCCCAGGTCATGACTAAACTGCACGCTTTGCATTACGGCGCCGGCGGACCGGTCGCCGAGCACAACGCCGCGCTTCTCCAACTGCATGATTCGGGCAAAGAGTTCCGCGGCTGATCCCGATCCGCTGTCGATCAAGACGACCACTTTTCCTTTGAAGTTATCCTTACCGCGCGTCTTCGCAAATTCAGCTTTGACCTCTTTCCGATACTTCAGATCGCCGACTTTGACATCCCGATCAAAAAAGTTCGCCAACAGCCGCTTCAACATGATCACATAACCGCCGCCATTGCCTCGCAGATCGAGAATCAGAGATTGGTGCTTCTTCACTCTATCCATCATGGCATCGACTTCCTGTTCGTCGTAGATGTTGAAGCCGGCCATCTTCCAAATGATCAGATCGTCTTTCTCAGCAAAACGATTTCGCTCCAGGCGAGCCTCGTTTTCCGCGTCGCTTAGGAGCCAGGGTATTGCAGAGCCACGCGTCAGATCGATCACCTTTTTGCCTGGTTGGATCTTCGCTATGACTTCCAGTTGCCGCGGTTGCGCGCCGGGACTTTGCACGACCAGCCGCATCCCGGGTTTAGGTCGCAGAACGTAATAGAAGTACTGCATTTTCCAGGCGACACCACGGTGCGCCTCAAAGCCATCGATGGATTTAATCAAATCACCGGGCTTCAATCCTTTCGCTTCTGCGTCGCTGCCGGGCTTCACGGCTACGACAAAACAATCGTCGCCGATGGCCTGCATCTGCCAGCCATATTCGACCTTCGAAGCCCGGGGAGGCGGTATGAAGATGAGGTGGGAGTCCTCAAAATCGAGCAGTGCCTGGGCAATGATGCCAAAGATCTCGCTGTTGGATTTGGCCTTCTTTATTCTTTCGTCCGCTTGTTGAAAACGCTCGTCGAGATCGATGCCGTGAAAGCCTGGATCGTAGTAATGCTTTTGCAGATCCAACTTAATCATCTTCAGCATTTCGCGGCCAGCGTCCCGATCATAACTGGTGAGAGTTTGTGCAACGCCGTCGTTGAAACATACGGCGGTTAGGAGGGCCACCGTCAGAGCAAAAATCAGCAGCGGCAAGCGCGTAGATTGAAATCGATAGTTCATAATTTTCCGGCTCACCATCGGGCCTCAACATCTAACTTGAATGATGCGCCGAACTTTACTTCTTCCACTCCAAAGGAAATAACGTGCCGGCTTTGGCTGAATCGAGTTTCACGCCCGCAATTTCTGCAGCCCTTGAAAGCACAGGGTCTCGTTGGGCAGCGAGGTCCGCTGGGGTGGGTAGCACAAGTTCATCCGGTGTTACGCCCACATGCTCCAGGCTTTTTCCATCAGCCATAATAGCGTCCGCATCCGTAATGCTCGCCCCATAGAACAGGATAGAGTTCGCTCCCATTTCATAAGAGTAGCCTTGCGAGCGCATGACCGCGCCTTTGCTTTGGTCCCCGATCACCGTGCCTCGCTTCTCAAGCTGCACCACGCGCGCAAATACTTCCGACGCAGAAGCCGATCCACTGTCGACCAGAACGATCAACTGACCTTTGAAGATGTCTTTGCCCCGACTCTTGGCGACGATAGGCTTGGTCTCTTTGCGACGTTTGAGGTCGGCAACTTTGATCTCATGATCGAATAGATTACCGATCAGGCGTTGGAGCGTAGGTTCGGCGCCGCCCCCATTGCCGCGCAAATCAAGAATTAGTGCTTTATGTTTCGCTGCCTTGTTCATCATGTCATCGACTTGTTCGTTCTCCATATCGAACTGTGGCATCTTCCAGATGAACAGGTCCCCGCTTTCGAGGTAACGATGACGCCTGAGGTGCTCCCCTTCGTTAATCTCGCGGAGTACGGCTTCGATGTCCTCGCTTCCTGAATCGCCGGTAAAGTCGAGTCTGCGCTTTCCCTGAATTATTTTCGCCTTCAAATCCAATGGCCGCGGTTCTTCTTTCGCCGTTTGGACGACAACCTGAATTCCGGCCTGAGGCCGCAGCACGTTATAGCGGTATTCCATTTTCCAAAGATTGTCGCGCGTAGGCTCAAAGCCATCGACCTTCAGCACGCGATCACCGGGTTTTAAGCCCTTCTCCTCCGCGTCGCTGCCAGGTTTCACTCCAACGATTAGGCAGTCGTTCCCGATCATCTGCATGCGCCAGCCATAGTCGGGGTGCGCAGGCCGCGGCGGTGGAAAGAAGAACAGATGCGAGTCATTGAACTCGCTCAAGACCTGGGCAATCACTCCATAAGCCAAGCCGAGCGAATCAACTGTTTTGATTTTTTCTTCGGCGGTTTTGAATCTAGCGTCCAGATCGATGCCGTGAAAAGTTGGGTCGTAATAGTTCTTCTTAATGTCACCCTTTATGACACTCAGCATCCCGCGCGCGCGTTCGCGATCGAGGCTGCTGAATGACTGCGCCTGTAGAGGATAAGAAGCAGCAGCTACGCCAATAATCAAAACAGAAAATGCCAGGCGGAGCATGAGAGATGACGAGCGGGTAGTGGTTTCTTTGTAAGACAAAACGGGGGCTCCTTGATCGAGTTTGATAGCTGAGTAATTGAGACAAGCCGCAAACACCACGGTGCAGTGGCCGAACGCGGAATCGGGAAAGCCGCAATCTAACACAGACGTATTAGTTGAACAAAAGCCAGCCAGAGTTGCATTTGCATTTGCCGAACTATCCAGCGGCGTGGGAAATAGCTAAGCTATTTCCGCCATTCCACTGGAAACAGAGCGGCCGCTTTATCAGCCGGGATTTGAATCCCCGCCAGCGAAAGGGCGCGGGCCAGAGGCAGGTCGCGCCGCATCGCCAAATCACCGCCAGCCGGCAACAACAATTCATCGGGAACTACGCCGGTGCCTTCCAGGCTTTTGCCGTCCGACATGATTAGATCGCCGTCCGTGACACTGATCATGTAGAAAGCCACGGTGTCCACGCCCGTTTCGTGGGGATAGCCTTTGGCTCTCATGACGGCGCCTGCGGTCCGATCGCCGATTACCGTGCCTCTTTTTTCCAGTTGCATTACCCGCGCAAAAATCTCTGCTGACGATCCCGATTCCCCATCAGTCAAGACCACGAGCTTCCCTTTATATGCGCGATCGCCAACTGACTTTGCGATCAACGGCTTCGATTCTTTCCGCCTGGTTAGATCGCCAACCTTAACGTCGGCCGGCACAAACCAGCCGATCAACCTTAAGAGAGTTTCCTCGTAGCCCCCGCCGTTTCCTCGTAGATCAATGATTACTGTTTCGTGTTTCTTGAACTTGCCGGCCATCTCGTCGACTTTGTCTTTCGGCAGATCAAACTCCGGCATCTTCCAAACAAAGACTTTGTCTTCTAATTCCAAATAACGGTGCCGGCGAAGGCGCGCGTCGCGGTCCTCTTCCATCACCAGACGCATGGCCTGTTCATAGCTACCCAAGTCAGTTATTCGACGTCCATGGCTGACTTTCGCGGCCACATCCAACTGGCGCAAAGCACCTTGCGGACTTTCAACCACAACCCGCAGCTCGGGCTGAGGCCGCAACGCATTCAACAGATACTGTATCTTCCAAAAGTCCGCGCGGGTTGGCTTCATCTCGTCGACCAGGCGCACGCGATCGCCTTCCTTCAATCCCTTCGCCTCAGCATCGCTGCCCGGACGCACCGCCACTACGTAACAGTCGTCGCCAATCATTTGCATTTGCCAGCCGTACTCGATACGGGCCGCATGCTCCGGCGGTATGAAGTACAGATGTGAGTCGTTGAAGCCAATCAAGACGCTGGCAATGATTCCGAAAATCTGCCCATTGGAATCGGCTTTCTTGATTAGCTCATCTGCCTCCTTAAAAACCGCTTGCAAATCGATTCCCCGATACGAGCTGTCGTAGTAGTTCTTTTGAATATCCGCCTTGACGGTCGCCAGCATGTCGCGGCCCCGCTGAATTTCAAACCTACTGGCCTTCTGCGCCCTGACTGTGCCCGTGCCGGCGACGGCCACCGCAAACAGCAACGCCAGGGCTTTGAGTAGTACCGAGGAGTTGTAACGAATGAGAGAGGTCGTGTTTGGCATTGGGGGATCTCCGTTCGAGGCATTAACAGATTCGCCGCAGGAGTGCTTCCGCGTTCCGGAATTCGATGTAAAGGAAGAGCCTGCGCGCCGACAGCGTCGGGGTACACAAGTTTCTGTAGCAGTCTGGCCGCGCAAGGTATCAAAGTACGGTGAATTCCACAACGGAAGAATTAGCTGATTCGGGACTCTTATTACCTTTAAGGTTTTGCGCCGAACAGCGCCCCGGCTTTCTCAGCATCCAATTTGATTCCCACCAGCGATGCTGCATAAGCGAGGGCCGGGTCGCGTTGGTTTCGGATATCGTCCGAGGTGGGAAGCACTACCTTATCCGGCACCAGGCCAACCCACTCCAGACTTTTGCCGTCCGTCATCACGATGTCCGCGTCCGTAATCGACAAACCATAAAGGATTAGATCGCCAGACTCCTTGAGCATGTAGCCGTACCGCCGGCTTTGCATGACATGTCCGGCGCTGCGGTCTCCGACGACAATGCCGCGCTTTTCCAACTGCACCAGGCGGGCAAAAATCTCAGAAGCTGAACTCGATTGACTGTCCACCAACACCAGCAGATCGCCGGTGAAAATCTTTCCCTTTCGGGGCTTGATCTTCAGCGTCTTAACGTCATGACGAAACTTGAAGTCGCCCACCTTAACTTCGTAATCAAAGAAATAGCTAATGAGCCGATCGGCTATGTCGGTGCGGCCGCCGGAGTTGCCCCGCAGATCGAGGATCAGTGATTTGTGCCCGCTGATTGTTTGCATCATCTTATCGATGGCTTCGAGCTGAGTATTGAACGAGGGAAAGACGTAAACGATAAGGTCGGCGCCGAATTCCTGATACTGTGGTCTGCGCGGCGGAATTGATCCCAACTCGGGGCTAATAGGCTCAACATCCACAATTCTACCGAACTCAGCCTCTATGCGGCGCTGCTCGAGTTTGGGTAACACCTCGACGGTGCGAACCTGGCTTTCCGGCGCCTGGAAGGTAATCTGAATGCGAGATTTCGGGCGCAGACTGTAATAAAGATATTTCATCTTCCATAAAATTTCGCGTGTCGGTTCAATGCCGTCGAGCGCTAGTATTCGATCGCCGGCTTTGAGTCCTTTGAGCTCGGCATCGCTGCCGGGTTTTACAGCAGTGACGTAGCAAATATCTCCGATCATTTGCATGCGCCAACCGTAGACCGCGACTACCTTTCGCAATGGCGGGACCAGTCGTGTATGTGAGTCATTGAGATCGAGAACGGCTTGGGCGATGACCCCGATAACCTGTCCGTCGCTTGTCGCTTGCTTAATCTGTTCTTCCGCTCGTTTGAACCGCGCATCCAGATCCAGTCCGTGAAATCGCGGGTCATAATAATTCTTCTCGATCTGCTCCTTGACGACTTTCAGCATTTTGATTCCGTAAGAGCGGCTGTGCTCAAGGTCCTTTTCGGCGGCTTGCTGAGGCGATGCAGACAAGGCGCCGCCGCCCAGGATGGTTAGGACAAGCAGGCAAGAGGCAAGCGCGTTAGTTCCGCTCGCTTGATTTGTTTTACGACTGCGAGGCCAGAGATCTCGTTTCATGATACTGCGAAGGGTATGCTCTCGATCGAATTGTTAACCGAGTAATTTTGCGGAACGAGGAACCGGGAAAGCCGCACTCTAACACAGCCTTTATTAGTGAATAAAGCACGCGAGAGTTGCACTTCCCACTGCTAAATTGACGGCTTGGTTGGCCTTTGCTAGGCTGTCCGTTTCGTAATTCTGCGGAATTTTTCCCTGTGGGAGGCTGGAACGGAAGTATGGCTGATGAAGTATTTATTCTCGGTGGTAAGCGCACGGCGATGGGTGAGTATGTCGGGGCGCTAAAGGACATTTCGGCAATCGATCTCGGCGCGGCCGCGGCTCGCGGCGCGCTGGAAGCAACAGGAGTAAGCGCCGCCGATATCGATCACACGATCATCGGTAACGCTTTGCAGACGTCCGGCGACGCCATCTATGGCGCGCGCCATGTGGCGCTAAAAGCCGGCGTCCCGTTTGATCGGCCTGCGCTGACGGTGAACCGCCTGTGCGGCAGCGGCATTCAATCGATCATCTCGGGCGCGCACATGATTCAACTGGGCGAAGCAGGGACCGCGCTGGTGGGCGGAATGGAATCAATGTCCCAGGCGCCACACGTCATCTATGGAGCGCGTTCCGGATTCGCCCTGGGTCAGGGCAAGCTTGAAGACAGCCTGATGGTGGCGTTGCTGGATACATACTGCAACACCCCGATGGCGGGCACGGCCGAGAATCTTGCTCGCAAGTATCAAATCTCCCGTGAAGATCAGGATGCCTACGCGCTTCGTTCGCAGCAGGAGGCCAAGCGCGCGCATGACGCTGGATACTTCGCCGAGGAAATAGTTCCGGTGGAGGTCAAAACTCGCAAGGGCTCAACCATGTTCGCTCACGACGATCACATGCGGCCTGATACAACGAGGGAAGGTCTGGCTAAACTGCGGCCCGCGTTCAGCAAAGATGGATTTGTGACGGCCGGGAACGCTTCGGGAATTGTGGATGGCGCGGCGGCGTTAATCATTGCCGGCGAGGCGCAGGTGAAAGCGAAGTCGCTCAAGCCCATCGGAAAGATCGTCAGTTGGGCTTACGCTGGGGTCGAACCCGACCTGATGGGTATTGGGCCGGTACCGGCGACACGCAAAGCGCTCGAGAAAGCTGGTCTAAAGCTTGACGATATTGACCTGATCGAAGTTAACGAGGCTTTCGCCGCGCAGTACCTTGCGGTGGAAAAGGATCTCGGTTTGGATCGCACTCGCACAAACGTTAACGGTGGGGCAATCGCTTTGGGCCACCCGCTGGCGGCAACCGGCACGCGGATAGTTCTAACTCTGCTGCATGAGTTGCAACGCCGCGGCGGACGCTATGGACTTGCCACTGCGTGTATCGGCGGTGGGCAGGGCATTGCGATGATTTGTGAGCGCCTTTAATAAAATCGTTGCGACGAAACCGGGATTTAAGTTATTCAATTCATGAAGTCATCAAATCGGCGGTTCTCCTGATTTTCATATAAAATCCGAAATCTTGAGTTCGATCTGCTAATACAGACCGGCGGTCAGGGCGTAAAGCTCGGAAATAAGTTCAATTTGGAAGCGGGCTAAAGCGGCGCCGTAAGGCACGCATCTTGCGAGATTTACTTCGCTAAATTGCGCCAACGACTCGAGCCCCGGGAAGTTGCAAGGCAAATGGTGTTTAAGAGGCGATAAAACCTTGCGCTAGGGCGGTGAGCATGGTAGAAAGCGGTTGCTACCTTAGGGCTGTGAAGTCGCCTTACCTTCTGTTACAAATTGTCAAAGTCTTCGTTTCTAAATCAAGTCTTCTTGTTGCGGCCGCGTGTGCGGGCGAACCAAATCTCTGTTGACTGCTTAAGGAGTTCCTTTCTATGTGCAAATTTCTAAGAGTTTCCCTCGTCACCTTCTTGTTTATCGTGCTGGGTGCGATGACGGTGGCCGCTCAGACTACGACGGGTGGTATTGGCGGTGTCGTCACGAATCCAGCGGGAGAGGTAGTGCCCGGCGCTGCGGTTACAGTCCGCAACGTCGAGACAAACAAAGAAGGCACGGCCGTGACCGATGACCAGGGCCGATTTTTTGTCGGCCAGCTGGATCCCGGCAATTATTCAGTGACCGTCTCATCGGCGGGATTCAGCGCCTTCACGCAGCCGCGCGTAACCGTCGAGGTCGGCCGCACCACGACTTTGGAAATACCGCTTTCAGTTGGCCCAGTCGATGCCGGCACGGTTAACGTCGCGTCCGAGGCGCCGGTGATTAACACCACGCAGCAGGACTTCTCGACCAACGTCAATCAGACTTCGATTAACGAGCTGCCCATCAATGGCCGCCGCTGGTCGAACTTTGCGCTGCTCACTCCCGGAGCGGTGCCCGATGGCACGTTCGGTCTGATCAGCTTCCGCGGAATTTCCGGTCTGCTGAACAACAACACGATTGACGGCGGCGACAACAACCAGGCGTTCTTCGCCGAAGAGCGTGGTCGCACGCGCATTAGTTACTCGATCAGCCAGGCTGCGATCCGCGAATTCCAGGTGAACACCTCCAGCTACTCGGCAGAGTATGGACGTTCGGCGGGCGGCGTAGTCAACGCCGTGACCAAGAGCGGTACCAACGAGTTTCATGGTTCCGGTTTCTACTACCAGCGCAACAACAGCTGGGGCGCGCGCAATCCCCAGGCAACGAAGCAGGAATTGGTTAACGGCGTCTTTACCCCGGTCGCTTACAAGCCGGAAGATGTTCGTCACCAGTTTGGCGGCACCATCGGCGGCCCGATCGTGAAGGACAAAGCGTTCTTCTTCTTCAGCTACGATCAGCAAAAACGCAATTTCCCTGGCCTGTCGGTTTTCTCAAGCCCGAGCTTCCTGAATACCGCTGACCGGACTTTGCTGACTGCGGCGCTTGGCTCGTCGGTGACCGGCACCGGCCGCACAGCCAACACCGGCTTGACCACTGGTAAAGGACTAACCAACGCGCAGGTAGACAACGCGCTGAATTTTCTTAACAGCATTTCCGGACCGGTCAATCGTCGTGGCGATCAGCGTTTGATTCTGCCCAAGATCGATTGGCATATAACGGACAACCACACCCTGACGGCGACCTACAACCAACTGCGTTGGGATTCGCCGGCCGGTGTTCAGACCCAGGCGACCAACACTCGTGCAATTGACAACTTCGGCGATGACTTCGTCGAGATCGATTCGCTGAATCTGCGTCTCTCGTCTACGCTTTCGCCGATGCTGCTGAACGAAGCGCGCTTCCAGTATGGCCGCGACTTTGAATATCAGTTCAGCCAACCACCGGCAGCGGGCGAGCCAACCACGTCGGTTGGTGGCCGATCGCCGCAGACCTTCATCACGAACGGGTTCTCTTTCGGAATTCCTGAGTTCCTGGATCGCGTCGCGTTCCCAGATGAGCGTCGCGTGCAGTTTGCCGATACCGTCACCTTCACCACCGGCAGTCACACTTTGAAGTGGGGTGGTGACATCAACTTCGTTAAGGACATTCTCAACAACCTGCGGTTTGTCGGTGGTGAGTTCAACTACAACGGCGGCGTTAACACGCTCGGCTTCAACGGTGGCTTGAACGACTTCATCATTGACTACACGAACTTTGTTTCGGGTCTACCGAGCACGACCGAATGCTACAGCAGTCCGGCGAATCCCGCTCCCCCGGCCGCGCCGACCAAGCGGTTCCGTGGCCGCTGCTACAGCGGAAACTTTAACCAGGGATTCGGGGTCCTCGGCCTGACGATGAAGACGCAGGACTTTAACTACTTTATCCAGGATGACTGGAGAGTATCTCCACGCTTCACTCTGAACCTGGGACTGCGTTATGAGTACCAGCGCAACCCGGATCCGATTAACGTCAATCCGCTGCTCCCGACCCAGACCGCGCAAAAGGTCGACGATAGGGACAACTACGGCCCGCGCGTGGGCTTTGCCTACGACGTTACCGGCGACGGCAAAACGTCGGTTCGCGGTGGTTGGGGTGTCTACTACGGTCGCGTGATCAACTCGACCGTTTACAACGCCCTGATTAATACCGGCGTCGGCGCCGACCGCGCTCAACGTCAGGTATCGGTCGCTCCGACCAATGCCATCGCACCGATTTATCCGAACCTGATTCCGCCGGGAACTTTGACCATACCGGCGGTGCAATACTTCTCGCCGGATTTTGATCTGCCGCAAATCCACCAGTTGGATGCGGTCTTCGAACGGCAGATTGGACGCAACACGGTGTTGTCTGCTTCTTATCTGGCGAGCTTCGGTAATTCGCTGCCGAACTTTGTTGACACCAACTTGAGTGCGCCGACAGGCCGGGCCAGTTGGAACGTGGTTGGTGGCCCTCTTGACGGCCAGGTTTGGACCTTGCCGACGTTCACGGGTACACGACCCAATCCAAATTTTGCTCAGATCACTGAGGTCCGGAGCAACGTTTACTCCAAGTACAATGCCCTCGTGCTGCAAGCTAATCGTCGCCTGACGGATGGCCTGCAGTTCCAGAGCAGCTATACGCTTTCGCGGTCAACGGATAACGGACAGAGCTCGGTGACTTTTACGTCGAACAACCTGCCGCTTAATGCCTTCGATCAGCGGAACGAATATGCCTTGTCCAACTTCGACCGGCGTCAGAAGTTCGTAGCCAGCGTCGTTTACAACACTCATTTCATCAAGGACGGCGAAAACGCTTTTGGCCGCGCCTTGCTGAATGGATGGACCATCGCTCCGATCTTCAACGCATTTTCGGGTCAGCGTTACACCGGCAACGTTTCGGCGGGCAGTCTCGCCGGCAGTCAGGCTGGTGGACTTAACGGCTCACTCGGTTCGACCAGGTTCGGCCTGCTTCCGCGCAACTACTTCAAGCAGCCAAACATTTGGTACACGGACTTGAGGATTTCGCGTCGGTTCCACATAACCGAAGGTACCAACGTTGAGGTATTGGCCGAAGGCTTCAATATCTTCAATCGCACGCTGGTCACCACGGTGAACACCACCCTCTATAACCTGTCAGGTACGACCCTGACCTACAACTCTCCCTTCGGGATTACCACGGGCGCTGACAGCACGCTCTTCCGTGAGCGACAAGTTCAGTTGGCTGTGCGTTTTGAGTTCTAGTTGAGCCGGGCTTAAAAGCCTGTTTCCAACTAACCTTTATTCGGGTGCGCTTTTCATAAGCGCACCCGATTTCTTTTGCGCGCTACCTGGCTGGTTAGGTGTTCGGAGACCACGCAATGGCCAGTCACGACTGTACTGAAACGTCTTCTTAACAACTCGTGCTCGGATAGAACCTTCACCTGCTGAGCTAAGGTTTTCCCAAGGGTTTTCCCAAGGAATCGAGAAACCGCGCCTCAATCGGCACTTGGCATGTTCTTTGCCCCTTAACCCTCGCACGGTCCCAACTGAAACATGTACGAATCACAAGGAGGACGAACGATGGGTCTACCAAACAACGACGAAGTAAAAGGCAAATATGATCAAGTTAAGGGTGCGGTCAAAGAGAATGTCGGCCATGCGACGGGCGATCGCGATTTGGAAAGTGAAGGTCAGGCAGATCGCGCGGGGGGAAATGTCCGAGAAGGCTTCGGCACTGCACGTCGCAAGATAGGCGATGCCATCGAAGACATCGGCGATAAGATCTCCGACTAGTTCAGCCGGGCTTGCTTCAAAAATCAGGGGTCGAGCGTTACTCAATGGAAGAGTAGCGCTCGGCCCCGCTTCTGTTTGCACGTACTTGTTGTTACTCAGCGCGAACGTGTTCGGCGCCAATGTCTTCCAGCAGGTGCTCCAGACGATCAACGTCTTCGTCTGACTTGGCTTCGACACCCAGGAGAATACCGCCCCCGCGCACACCAGTCTCGTAAACTTTGGCTCGATGCTCTGGAATGCCAACGCCGATCAGGGCGCCGATCAATCCGCCCGTCGCGCCGCCCGCGCCCGCTCCGGCCAACGCGGCCGCAATTGGACCCGCAACGAAAATACCGATGCCGGGAATCGCGATCGAAGTACCAATCGCAGCAATCGCCGCCAACACCGCGCCTACCGTGCCGCCGATCGCGCCACCGATACCAGCGCCATCCGCCGCATGTGTGCGAGTCTGCAATGCGAACTCTTTCGTTTTAGTTGAATCCGACATCAGCACGCTAATGTCGTCGCTCTGATAGCCACGACGCAGGATTGCATCCACGGCGGCTTCGGCGGCAACGCGTGTTTTGAATAAGCCAGTAACTAATTTTGTTTTTGCCATAATTCATTCACTCCTTCGCCCAACTGAATAGAATCGAATAAGAGCCGACAACTTGCCCTAGGTTCTCTTCTCAGGGCAATACGCGTGCCGACGCAGCCATTTGCCAGAGGCAATTGCGACTGTGTGCCGAACCGCTCCCTTCACAGGTTTTATGAATGCGGCACATACGTCTCGCCGGTAATCAGTCGTATCAAAGCAAAACATTTGGTCCGCGTTGTGTTCCGGTTTTGGTGAGCCTGGACATGCGGCAGAAAGTCGCAGAAGACAGCGTAAGGCTTCCTGATGTACTCTCCTTCACCGAATGGAGGAATGACGCGAGGAATGATTGAAGCGGTAATCTTTGATATTGACGGCACGCTGGTGGATTCGGTTGACCTGCATGCGCAGGCGTGGAAGGAAGCTTTCAAACACTTCGGCAAAGATATTCCCTTTCAACAAATCCGCCACCAGATCGGCAAGGGCGGCGATCAGTTGCTGCCTGTGTTCTTCACCCGCGATGAGTTGGATGAGTTTGGCAAAGAGATGGAGAAGTTTCGCGACGATCTTTTCCAACGAGACTTCATGTCTCGCGTGCGGCCTTTTCCGCAAGTGCGCGACTTGTTCATTAGAGTGAAGGAAGATGGGAAACAAATCGCCCTGGCCTCGTCTGCTAAAGAAGAGGAATTGAAGACATATAAGAAACTCACGCACATCGAAGATTTAGTCGAAGAGCAAACCAGTTCCGACGATGTTGAGAAGTCGAAACCACAGCCGGACATTTTTGCGGTGGCGCTGGAGCGACTGGACGTTGATGCGGCGAACGCCATAGCCGTGGGCGATACGCCCTATGACGCAGAGGCTGCCGGCAAGTTGGGTATCCGGACTATTGGCCTGCGCTGCGGCGGTTTTGCTGAAAGAGTGTTAATGGGTGCCGGTTGCATTGAGCTCTACGACGATCCGGCCGACCTGCTGGAGCGTTACGACACTTCGGTTCTGGCAAAGAATTAAGTAACAGGAACTCTTTAATCCGCGCTCTCGGGCTCAACGATTTCGGCTTTCCAGGATGAAGATTCTGCAAATCAGTTCAGCCCGCGCCCTGGGTGGCGGCGAGCGTCATCTGATCGACCTTGCCAACTGCCTTGCGGCCAGAGGACACGACGTTCACTTCGCGCTGTCACCGCGTTCGCCGCTGGCGCCATACCTGCAAAACATTCCCAAGGAAAACATTGTTTCGCTCCCGCTGCGTAATGCGCTTGATGCCCCCAGTGCCCTCGAGCTGGCGCATGTGATTAGCAAAAGAAAGATCGACATTGTGCATGCCCATATGGCGCGCGATTATCCTCTTGCCGCTTATGCCACACGGCGCAACCGCAGCTCGCGCTTCATCATTACTCGTCATGTTCTATTTCCCCTGAGCCGCCTCCATGCCGTCACGCTCTCGAATGTCGCGCGGGTGATCGCCGTTTCCGATGCGGTTGCGCGCCGCCTGCGCGAACAGCAAATTTTTCCGGCGGCAAAGGTCGTGACCATCCATAACGGCATCGACGTAGACCGATTGGCCGCGAACCGCGTCAACTTCAAAGCCGGGGAGTTTCGTCGCCAATTGAAATTGCCAGTGGAGGGTTTACTGGCTGGCACGGTCGGCGAAATAAATCCCCTGAAAGGCCAGCAGGACTTTGTGCGGGCGGCAAGTATCATTGCCGATCGTTTTCCCGATCTACATTTCATTATCGCGGGCGAAGATCCATCAGCGAACAGGGAACATTTAGCGGGGCTGCAGAAATTGATTAAGGACTGTGGGCTGGAAAACCGGGTGCACCGGTTCGGCTGGCTCGATGATATCGGCGAACTTTACTGTGCGCTGGATCTTTTCGTCTCCACTTCGCACAGCGAATCCTTTGGCCTGGCTATCGCCGAAGCTATGGCCTGCAGCACGCCGGTGATCGCTTCGGCCACTGAAGGCGCGGCAGAAATCATCGAGGATAAAGTGTCGGGAATGCTCGTTCCGATTTCCGACGCGACTGCAACGGCGCAGGCGATGACGGATCTACTTATGAACCCGGACCGTCGAAATCAACTGGCCGAAGCGGGTAGCGTGCGAATACGCGATCGATTTAGCCTGGACCAGATGGTTGGCAAAACTGAGCAGCTCTATCGAGACGCAGTCCCCGCCGGATAGTTCACTATTCCGTCCCATTCAGCTGATCGATCTTTGCCGCCAGGACAAAATCGCTTTCCGTCAGTCCATTGATTTTGTGGGTCCAAATGGTAATCTCGGCGTTGCCCCAGCCGAAGCAGATGTCCGGATGATGACCCTGTTCCTCCGCCAGAGTTCCGACCCGATTGACGAACTTCAGCGACTCGCGAAAATTCCCGAACGCGTAAGCTTTTACCAGGTGGTGATCCTCAATCACGTTCCAGCCATCCAACTTTTCTAATAGATTCTGAATATCATCATGAGCCATCGGCGGCACGCCACCCCGACAAGGGACGCACTGACGGCTTGCCAGATCAGTCATTGCGGCTTTTCTCCTGAAATCAAAATTCGCTGAATTCATACGACTGCTGCAGGGTGCATAGTATACCGGCAACCGAGTTGCCGTTTACCCTCTCACAACCAAATTCAGAGTCGTTTGCTTTGGCAGCGCTATTTCAGTTACCGCGCCACTTGGCAAAGTGCACTGCGAACAGATAGTCTAAGGCACTAATCGCAAAGAGCAATTCGCGGAAATTGAGTGGATTCGTTACTCCACATCCGATGAGCAACGATCCGCGATCCCCTGACCAAAGGAGAATTGTTGGTGTCTGTCATTCGACCTTTTACGGCGCTGCGTCCGCCGGAGGTACGCGCGGCGGAAGTCGCCAGCGTGCCTTATGACGTCGTAAATACCGAAGAAGCGCGCGCCCTGGCTGCGGGAAACGCTTTAAGTTTTCTGCACGTCTCGCGACCGGAAATCGACTTGCCCGAAGGCACTGAGCTCTACAGCGATGTCGTTTATGGCAAAGCGGTGGAGAATTTTCAGGCTTTAATCAAGAATTGCCCGCTCGTCCACGAAGACGAACCCAGCATCTACTTTTACCGTCTGGTTATGGGTGAGCATGAGCAGATAGGAATTGTCGCCTGCTGTGCGGTCGATGAGTATGACAGCAATCAAATTCGCAAACACGAGCGCACGCGGCGCGATAAAGAGGACGATCGCACCAGGCACATGTTGGTCCTGCGAGCCCAGACGGGACCGGTATTTCTGACATATCGAGCGCAGGCAAATATCGATCGGATGGTTTGGGAGTTTATTAATGATCATCCGCCGTTGTACGACTTCGTCGCCAGCGATGGTATCCGCCATACCATCTGGCGAACTCCCGAGCCGGATCCTTTTGTGGCGGCGTTTCGCGAAGTGCCTAACCTTTATATCGCCGACGGTCATCACCGGGCCGCCAGCGCCAGCCGCGCGCGCGCCGAGTTAAAGGAACACGGCTTTTCTTTTATTGGCACCGAAGAATTCAACTTTTTCCTCGCGGTAATGTTCCCTGACAATCAGTTGCAGATTCTTCCCTACAATCGCGTGGTGCGCGATCTCAACGGGCTGTCGCGGGAAGAATTCCTTGCCCAAGTGGGACAAAGTTTTGAGATTTCCCGGGATGGCACGCCGGCGCCGCAAGCGCGCGGGACGTGGAGCATGTACCTTGGCGGGAATTGGTACGGTTTGAGTCTGCCCGCTGATACAGCAAAACATCGTGGGATTGTGGAGTCGCTTGACGTCAGCGTGCTGCAGGATCGGCTACTCGATCCGATTTTAGGAGTTAAGGATATTCGCACTGATAAGCGCGTGGATTTCGTGGGAGGCATTCGCGGTCCAGAAGAGCTTGAGAGCCTGGTCAATCAGGGTCGTGCCGCAGTGGCATTTTCTCTTTATCCGACAACCATCGATGATCTGCTCTCGGTGTCGGATGCGGGAGAGATCATGCCGCCCAAATCCACCTGGTTTGAACCGAAGCTGCGCGACGGTTTGCTGATTCACAGTTTTTAAGTCCGACGAATGTTATGCGCGTCTTAATCGCCGACAAATTTGAACAATCCGGCCGCGATGGCCTGCAGGCCGTCGGATGCGAAGTGGCTTATCAGCCGGATTTGAAGGACGAAGCCCTGGTCCGGGCCGTGGCCAGCGAACAGCCCGATGTGTTGGTCGTGCGGGGCACGAAGGTCAATGAAGCGATGCTGGGCGCTGGCGCTCTGAAACTGGTAGTGCGCGCCGGCGCGGGTTACAACACGATTGATGTGGCCGCGGCTTCGCGCCGGGGTATATATGTTTCGAATTGTCCCGGGAAAAATTCCATCGCAGTGGCCGAGCTGGCGTTCGCTTTGATTCTGGCCCTGGATCGTCGCGTGGTCGACAACGTCGTTACTCTGCGGCGCGGCGAATGGAATAAAAAAGAATTCTCCAGGGCGCGTGGACTTTATGGGCGCACGCTGGGGTTAATCGGCGTCGGCAAAATTGGCCAGGAGATGATTCCGCGAGCCAGGGCTTTCGGCATGCCGGTGATTGCGTGGAGCCGGAGTCTCAACGCCGAACGCGCCAGCGAATTGGGAATTGAACTCGCGGATTCGCCAAGGCAGGTCGCTGCCGCGGCGGACATCGTGAGCGTGCACGTGGCTCTGACAGCGGAAACGCGTGGCTTCATCGGCGCGGAGATTTTCAACTCGATGAGTGAAGGCGCTTACTTTATCAATACAGCGCGTGGCGAAGTGGTCGACCAATCAGCGCTAGTCACGGCCATGCACGAGCGCGGCATTCGGGCGGGATTGGATGTCTACGCCGGTGAACCGACTTCGGGCACCGGCGAGTTTACGGACGAAATCGCGCGTGAGCCGAATTTGTATGGCACGCATCATGTTGGCGCTTCGACCGATCAGGCGCAGGAAGCTATCGCCGCGGAAACTGTGCGCATCATTCAGTCATTCAAAGAAACTGGAAAGGTCCCGAACGTGGTGAACCTGGCGCGGCAAACGCCGGCGACGCATCGTCTCGTCGTGCGGCATCGCGATCGGCCAGGCGTGCTGGCCCAGGTGCTGGAGGCAATCAAAGCGGAACACATTAACGTGCAGGAGATGGAGAATATTGTGTTCGAAGGCGCGGAGGCCGCCGTCGCTCGCATCAATCTCGACAACGCGCCGACGCAAGCGACCTTGGATCGGGTGCGCTCAGAGAATGCGGATGTGATTGAACTGAATGTGCTTGAGATAGGTTAAGGCTCGCGAGGCGTGATGAAGAAGGCTCTTCAGATTTTGCTGTTGATGCTGGCTGCGATTGGGTTCGTAGGGCAACTCATATCCGCACAGCAACCTGCAGGTCACGCGCAAACGGAAAATCCTTCGGCTAACGCCGCCCTGGTTTACGTGGTGGGGCAGGTAGTCCAACCCCAGGCCATTCTCTTTAAGGAACGGATGACTCTGACTCAAGCGATAGCGATGGCTGGCGGCATGCGTCGTAACAGCAACTCGAAACGAATTCGAGTTTTCCGAACCTATGAGGGTACTAGCACCAGGGAGGTCATCACTGTCGACTTGAACAAAATCAAGAAAAATCGCGCCGTAGATCTAATGCTACGGCCGTCCGACGTGATTGAAGTACCTGACCGTCACCCTCACCCCGGCCCTTTTTTGCAAACCGTTATTCGACCGTCCAGTCTTAATTAGCCCTGCTGCTTAAAATGAAAACGACACTCATCACCGGCGCATCATCGGGAATCGGCGAAGTCTTCGCCCGCAAGCTGGCGGCGCGCGGCGATAACGTTTTGCTGGTCGCTCGCTCAGAAGACAAGTTGATGACGCTGTGTAATGAGTTGGGCCGGATTAACAGCATTCGCGCGCAGTATGTGGCGATGGATCTGTCCAAGCCCGACGCGCCGGCGCAGCTATTTGAAGAAGCGCAAAAGCGTGGTTTGGAAATTGACTTTCTGATTAACAACGCCGGGTTTGGTTCGATGGGCGACTTCGCGAAACTCGAACTCGATCGCGAACTGAATATGATCGACCTCAACGTCCGGGCGTTGGTGGAGCTGACCCATCGTTTCCTGGTTCCCATGCGTGAACGTAAAAGCGGCGCCATTATCAACGTGGCCTCGACCGCAAGTTTTCAGGCGGTACCGTTCATGGCAACTTACGCGGCCACTAAGGCTTTCGTGCTTTCTTTTTCGGAGGCCCTCTGGGAAGAAAACCGCCCCTACGGTATCAAAGTCATGGCCCTGTGCCCTGGCGTAACTGAGACTGGATTCTTTGAGGCCGCCAGCATCGACCGGCCGCCCGGGCGCGTAATTCAAAGCGCCGAGGACGTCGTTGACACTGCTCTGCGCGGATTAAAACGCGGCAAGAGTCATGTCATCTCCGGTTGGGCCAACTTCATGATGATTCAATCGGAACGCTTGGTGCCGCGTTCGTTTGTCGCCCGCATGGCCGGCAAAGTTTTACGAAAAGAACAAGGGTAGGTGCCGGGGGCCAAGTGCCCGGTTTCGGGTGCCGGCGTGCCAGATTCCAGCTGCAAAACAAGAACTCGACGCGCGACCCTTGGTAGCTGACACTTGAGACCTGAAACCTGAGACCCGAGACCTGAAACCTGAGACCCGAGACCTGGGACCTGAGACCCGATTATGGAGAACACATGACCGAACGAATTCATAACTTCAGCGCCGGACCGGCTATTCTTCCCATGGAGGTTTTGCAAACGGCCCAACGCGAACTCGTCGGCCTGCCCGGCGTTGGTATGTCGGTGATGGAGATCAGTCACCGCTCATCGGTCTTTGATGAAATCATTTCCGGAGCGGACAACGGCATACGCGAGTTAATGGGCGTGCCGGACAATTACCACGTGCTCTTTCTGCAGGGTGGCGCCAGTTTGCAGTTTTCTATGCTGGCGATGAATTTTCTGGCGGCTGACAAAAGCGCGGACTACATCCTGACCGGAAGCTGGGGGAAAAAGGCTGTCAAAGAAGCCAAACGCGCCGGGTTGGTAAACATCGCGGCGACGATGGCCGATGGCGGATTTACGCGCGTACCGGCGCAGGACGAGCTGAAATTGGATCCGCACGCCGCTTATGTTCACCTCACAACGAATGAAACTATCGAAGGCGTCGAATGGAAAACCGAGCCGGAGGTCGGCGAGGTGCCGCTTTTCGCGGACGCTTCATCCGATATCCTTTCGCGCGTAGTTCCGGTGGAAAAATACGCGCTGATCTATGCTGGAGCGCAGAAGAACATGGGGCCCAGCGGCGTAACGCTAGTGATCATTCGCGACGATCTGCTCAAGCGGATTCCCGATGGCTTGCACACGATGCTTGACTATCGCACGCACGTGGACAACAAATCGCTCTACAACACACCGAACACCTGGGGCATCTATATCATCAATCTCGTTTGCAAATGGCTGAAGGAAAAGGGCGGCCTCGCAGCCATGCAACGCGAGAACGAAGTAAAAGCACAAATCCTTTATGACGCGATTGATGCGACTGAATTTTATCGCGGACACGCGGATGCCGATTGCCGCTCAAGTATGAACGTGACGTTTCGCCTGCCCTCAGAGGATTTGGAAAAGAAATTTGCCAAAGAAGCAACGGCAGCTAAGCTCGATGGCTTGAAAGGTCACCGTTCGGTTGGCGGCATTCGGGCCTCGATTTATAACGCTTTTCCGCGCGAAGGCGTTGAAGCGCTGGTTGCTTTCATGAACGAATTCGAGCGGCAGAATGGGTGAGTGGTCTTGCCGTCATCCGGAAGTGATACGGTGAATCGCATCTCGTCTGAAAGTCTTTCTTAGATCTTATTACCGCATGAAATCCTTACTTACGCTCGCCTTCCTTTTGTCGTCGCTCATCGTTCTCCAGCAGGAGAGCGCATCCACTCAAAAAACCGAGCCCGCCCTGCTGCCGGAAAAGCACCTGCGCAATTTGCGCCAGTTGACCTTTGGCGGTGAAAACGCCGAAGCGTACTTTTCGGCTGACGGAAAGAAGCTCAGCTTCCAATCTACCCGTGACGGGCGAGAGTGCGACCAAATCTACACCATGAACGTTGACGGCTCTGACGTGAAGATGGTGTCGAACGGCAGCGGCCGCACAACCTGTGCGTACTTTTTGCCAAACGGAAAACGCGTCCTTTATTCATCGACGCACCTCGGAGCGAAAGAGTGTCCGCCGCGGCCTGATTTCTCGAAGGGATATGTCTGGGCGGTCTATCCTGCATTCGACATCTTCACCGCGAACGTCGATGGATCAGATGTAAAGCAACTGACCACCACCCCTGGTTATGATGCCGAAACCACGATCTCCAAAAGTGGCAAGCTGGTCTTCACTTCCATGCGCGATGGTGATCTCGATATCTACACGATGGATGCGAACGGCAAACACGTGCGCCGGCTAACCAACGAACTCGGATACGACGGAGGGCCTTTCTGGTCCTACGATGGGAAGCAGATCGTATATCGCGCGCACCATCCGCAGTCGGCTAAAGACAAAGCCGACTATCAGGATTTGCTGAAGCACAACCTCATCCGGCCAACGACTTTGGAGATTTGGGTAATGAATGCCGACGGATCCAACAAGCGGCAAGTGACGCGAAACGGTCGCGCGAACTTCGCCCCGTTTTTCTTTCCCGATGGGAAGCGCGTGATCTTCGCCTCGAATATGGCGGATCCGAAAGGCCGTGATTTTGATCTTTATCTCATCAACGTTGACGGCACCGGCCTGGAGCGAATCACGTACAACGACACTTTCGACGGTTTCCCCATGTTCTCGCCCGACGGCCGCAAACTTGTTTTCGCCTCCAATCGTAACGCCCAATCCCGCGGTGATACGAACCTCTTCATCGCGGACTGGGTGGATTAGTAAAGGCAGGCGGGGCTCATTAACCAGAGAAGCCTGCAGAAGGAATTTGCAATGACATCCTCCGATTTTCTTAAGCTGACTAATTCGAAAAGTATGCGCCGGCGCTTAACTCCAATCCTTCTCGTAGCACTAGCCGCGGCTGTCGCCCTGGCCCAGGAGGGACGGAGCCAGGCTGACGCGCCAAGTGTTGACCGGCTACGCGCGCATATCACCTATCTCGCTTCAGAAAAACTTGCGGGCCGCCGCACAGGTAGCAGCGGCGCCAACCTCGCAGCCGAATACATTGCCAGGGAATTCTCCCGTTACGGCCTGCGACGAACCAACGGTTATGACACAGCCGGCATGTCGCGCCTGGAGGCAGATTCTCCCAGCCGGTACCAGCAGGGCTTTCCGTATGTCGCCAGCGTCGAACTGGGCGGGCACAATCTCTTCTATGTTAATCCTGGCCGAGCGGACGATATGACCCAGTTCAGGACGGGTGAGGACTGGATGCCGCTGGGGTTTTCATCAAACGCTTCAATAAAGAAGGGACAGACCATATTTGTCGGTTACGGCATCACATCGGCCGAATTGAAATACGATGATTATGCCGTCTCAGATGCCAAAGGACGTGTGGCCATAGCTTTTGCCGGCACGCCAGACGGCGACAACCCGCATGGCCAGTTCGGTCGCTTAGGTGAAATTCGTTTCAAGGTCGCCGCCGCCCGAGCCGCGGGGGCGAAGGCGCTACTAATCATTGCGAACGAGGAAAAGTTTAAGGACGACCGGCTCGTGCGCTTGACTTACGACAATGCGGGCGAAGCCGGGCTTCCGGTTATGGTCATCTCCCGGCAATTCGCGAAGAAACTCCTTCGCATGCCAAATCCTGAGATGACGCTTACGGAATTCGAGAGACTCGCGGCAGATGGTAGGCTGGTTAATACCAAGCCTGAGACACGGCAGCCCATCAACGGGTATACGGTGGACATTTCCATAGATGTCGTTCGTCGGGAATCCCCTTCATACAACGTCATCGGCATCCTTCCCGGCAGCGATCCAAAGCTTAAAGATGAAGCCATCATTATCGGTGCGCATTACGATCATCTCGGCTACGGCGGCGAAGGCAGTCTCGCTCCGCGTGAAGGCGAGATTCATCACGGCGCTGATGACAACGCTTCCGGAGTCGCCGGGATGTTGGAGCTGGCGCGAATCTTTTCTTCCCAGGACGCGCGGCCGAAACGAACTTTGATCTTCATGGCTTTCAGTGGAGAGGAAGAAGGTTTGTTGGGCTCTAATTACTACGTCAATCATCCGATCGTGCCAATGGCCCAAACTGTGGCAATGATCAATATGGACATGATTGGGCGCCTGAGCGGCGAGAAACTGATTGTCGGTGGAGTCGGCACCGCGGCCGAATGGCGAGCGGAAATTGAAAACGCAAACGTTTTGCCACGAGCTAAAGTTGCGGCCGCTAACGTCGGATCCGGCCAAACAGTAAATTTGAGTATCGCAATGCCGGCGGGGTCAGATCATGGGACGCCCGTCAACCTGGATTCGGCAAAGTTCCAGTTGACGCTGAACGAAGACGGATATGGCCCCAGCGATCACTCTTCGTTTTACGCGAAACAAGTTCCGGTGCTGTTTTTCTGGACCGGCACTCATAACGATTATCACAAGCCGTCCGACACCGCGGACAAGATCAATTACGAGGGCGAAGCCCAGATACTCTCGTTCGTCGCTGGTATTATTCGCGACATTGATCGCAACGATAAGCGGCCTACCTACAGTGTTGCCAAAAGTGAAGCCACCGGACGTTCAATGGGTTTTCGCGTCTATCTTGGTACGATCCCCAACTATGCTGATTCGAACGACGGTTTGCTCCTGGACGGCGTGCGTGATGATTCGCCTGCTGCCAAAGCCGGATTGAAGGCTGGCGACCGCATCGTGAAGATGGCTGGCCGCGAAGTTAAGAACGTTTACGATTACACCTATGCCCTCGGAGAAATGAAGGCCGGTCAGCAGTATGAAGTGGCAGTGAAGCGTGGCAGTGAAACAGTCTCTTTAAAGATCACGCCAGCCGCAAGAAAGTGAAGCGTATAAGGAAAAGAGGGGAAGCGGCGAAAAGGAAATCGATACATCGTTTTCCCTTTTCCCTCTTCCCCTCTTTCCTTTTTTCCGCTGTCTTACCAGCGTGGCTCGCGGTCATTGCGGCCACCGCCGCCGCCGCCGTAATCGCGATCCCGTCCGCCGCCACCATAACCGCCGCGGTCGCGATAGCCACCACCGCCGCCGCGTTCAGTTTTCGGTTTAGCCTCATTGACGGTCAAATTGCGGCCGCCGAGTTCCTTGCCATTGAATTGCTCGATGGCGGCAGCAGCTTCTTCCGCAGTGGCCATCTCGACGAAGCCAAAGCCGCGCGAGCGGCCGGTCTCGCGATCTTCGATCACGCTAACGGATTCCACTGTCCCTGCCTGGGCAAACAATTCCTTTAACTCTTCGCCCGTAGTGCGGAACGAAAGGTTACCTACGTACAGTTTTGTAGCCATGTCTAACTTAACCTCTTGGATAAAGCGGAAGCGCGGGCTGATGTGGAATCGCAGATGGGAAGGGGGGAGCCTAATCCTTCTCGGCGAAACGCGACGCACCCGGTGCTCTAACAGTAACGAGAGCGGCTTCTAACAAGTTGATAAACAGCCTAACTCTCTCCTCAGCCGAACGTCGTCGCTTTCCGAACACTGGCAGGCGCAATCACCTTTGATGCGCGAGAGCAGGAACTAGAACGAAAGAAAGTATGCCGTGAAATTTTCCTCAGCGCAAGTACATTTGCCTGTGCTTTAGCCGTCAATAATACGGCCCGGCAGACATTAAAAGCGCCGGCGGCGCCGCTCCTGTTGTTGCATTGTGGCGCGAAACAGGCGCGAGACATCGATTATGTCAATCCGATCCCCGTCCCGCTGCAGCTTGCCCCAAAATATTTCCCACGCGCGATCCGGGTCCGCTATTTCAACTTCTGCAGGAGAAACCTGGATGGCGCCGCGGCTGGAATCTACCGTAATCGCCAGTTGTTCTTCGCCGCTTAAAGCCACGATGATACCTGTCTCCATCGTACCAGCCGCGTCACCCAACAGTTGCAACGGATCAATCACCGTCAACATGCGACCTCGAAACGCAATCACGCCAAGCACGGACGCGGGTGCGCGCGGCAACGGCGCCGGAGATTTTCCGTTTGCAATGCCGGCAACATCCTCAGTGAAAACCCCGAGCAGATGCGGTCCGGCCTGCAACACTAATAGCTCGCGGCGCTGCGCGTCCTCGTTGACAGTTGATCTGTTTGCTTGCGGGGGCATGGGGCCTACGTCAGTGTGAGGATGAAAACACGCAGGATGAAGAGTGTCAAACGCGCGTCGCAGGCTGTGGTGTCGGCTGCTGTGTGAAGATCGATATATGCGAAGCTGGGAATAGCAATATTCTCAGGTTAACAGGAGCTAGACTCGCTCGACTAAGTGACCCGATAATCCCACCGAGCGTTGTTATCCAGCATGAGCGGATAATACTCTCGAAAGCGCGGTATCAAGCATAGCGGGATAATATATAGTTGGCTCAATAGTTCCGTCAGAGAGTTTTTTGCATATGGTTAATAACGACGAGTCTGATGAGACGGACGACAATTGCACTATTCCGGGACCAGTGCCTACGTCTATTCTTAACGACATAGTGATTGATCGCCCCGAACACGAGGAAAAGCGGATACGGGAATATGTCGAATTGGAAGCAGATGAAACGGTGACGTTTTTGGAGAAAGTAAAGTCGGAGCGAATATTCGGTCGAAGGCTTGACGCTTGGAACGTGCACACCGATAAGAACCAGTGGTGGGTAATTACAGAGCCGACAAACCTATACTCTCAAAGAGATTTTCCAAGCCTTGACTACACGATTACTTTCCATGTGGGTCTTTCTGCGAGGATGGCGTCGAGGCAAGCAAAAGAACCAGATGATGAGCAAGCAGACAGGTTGGCTGCGGCATGGCGTCGCTGGTCACAAGCGGCTGAAGCCCTAGAGCAGGCTGAGGAAGCCGAGGACTTTCAGGCTGTTGGAATGAAGTGCCGAGAATGTCTTATAGCCATGACTCGTTCAGTTTCAACCCAAGCAATGGTGCCTGAAGGTCAAGATGCGCCCAAGGCAGCAGATGTAATTCACTGGACCGAATTGATAGCCGATTCGATTGCTCATGGCCCAAGTGCTAAAGAAATTCGCTCCTATCTTAAAGGTATTTCAAAGGCAAGCTGGCAATTAGTCAATTGGTTAACTCATGCTTCAAACGCGGTAAAGTCAGACGGGCAAATGGCGATTGATGCCACGGCAAATGTGCTATCAGCCTTCGGCGGAGCGTTGATCCGATTCGAACGCGGGCTTCCCGATCGGTGTCCGTCTTGCTCTTCGTACCAGCTCACATCTGTTTACGAGCCAGAGTTGGAAACAGAACCTCCCTACCTCACATTGTGTGAAAGATGCGGATGGTCTGAACCACAACAAATCGTGAGTTAGCCGAGGCCGCAACCCAACGAAGCCTTTCAGAAGACGGCGCGATAGCATGTTTCTCAAGTAGTCTTATTCCTTCATCGTGAGTGCTGATCGCGCGCCGCAGCTGAAGGCAGGCGTTCGTTAGCTACAGGAATAGTAAGCTATGCAGGTACTGGGACTCCTTGTAAGAACTCGCAACGATCAACTCACGGAAATCGGCTTTCCGTACGCGGAAGAGATTCTCCGCACATCAAGGGAGCACGGACATGTTTTCATTGATATTGCCGCTGAAATGGCTACGAAAGAGAATGTTCTTCGGATACTTGGTGGCATTGGGTGCCCCAAAGGGCCGTTCCTAAAGCTTGTTGTTTTCTATTGTCATGCAAATGAAAACTCTCCAATTGATCAAAACGGCCAAGACTTTATTACAGATGACACAGTATCAGCATTTAATGGTTGGGGCGTTTATTGTATTGGTTGTGATGTCGCACGTACTCTCAGCCACAGCTTACTCGCAGCAGGTGCTGATTTCCTGATAGCTTTTAATTCACCAGTCATGGTTGTCTTGCCACATGCCGATGAGATTTACGCAGGATTAAATTCCGGTATTATTCGTATGCTCCGTGAGGGAGTGGAACCATTAGCTGCTACGGAACATATGAGACAGTTCTTTCTGGATTCGATCATTCGCGTTGATAATTCGAGCGAATTTTCCCTGTTTCGGAAAATGGCGCTTCGTTCTCATGCAAAAGCATTGGAGTATCACGGCTCGAAGCGGAGAGAAGATCATCCTGTAAAAAATACCTTAGCAACTGCTAAGGCCAAGATAGAACAACCTGTTCCAAATATCAGCAAAGACCTCAGTAAAATTGAGACCGGTCAAAAACAAGCTGCTGAGTACCAACGCCTCGTCGCGAAGACTCTCCACGAAACCTTTACTCCACAACTCGATGAACCGCACCTAGAGGTCTCAAATGAGAGTGGAGCATCTAGGTACGACATTGTATTCATGAATCGCGCGGATCGAGGTTTCTGGCACGACATTAAAGTTTCTCGTGGGAATTCTATAGTTATCTTTGATGCCAAGAATAAAAATGATCTAACTCCATCGGACGCAGATCAGATGCTTCGATACTCTGGCCCCTGGCGTGGAGATGTAATATTCCTCGTCTGCCGAAATAAACCGTCGAAGACCTTTACTACAAGAAGCGCCGATCTTCTTAAAGAAAAGGGAGTGTGTCTTATCGTGTTAAGTGACAGTGCGCTAGAGGAATTATCGTCTCTGAAGCAAAACGGTAGTGATCCTACCATCGTGATAGAAAGGTTATTCCGTGAGCGAATAGAAAAGGCATGAACCTATTCGATCACTTAGGAAATATTATTCTCTCGAGACGCTACCGAACAAAGCCTTGCAGCTGACGGCGCGATAGGATGCTTCTCAAGTAACTTCTTTCCTTCAGCTTGAATGGTGATCGCGCGCCGCAGCTGAAGGCGGCCGTTAGGCGACAGTCGGAAGGTGAGCTAGCGTGATCTCAGGATTCGGACAGCAACACTCTCCAGTCCGAAACCGGTGGCCCAGAAAGTATCAGCCGGCTCAGCTGTCCCGTCCGGCCATGGACCGAACGAAGTGGAAGGTTTCCCCGTCAAAAGCCGCCTAGTCCCTAGCGACTGCCGTTCCGTCACAAAACCAATCTACCCCGCGAAATCTCGGTTATAAGAGGCTCGGTTAAATATGCTCAGCCGGGACGACGTCCGCCGTTCAGACTGCTGAATCGTCGTATTTGATCGAAGCCTTCCACGCCAAAGCAATTTACGGGTGTAGAGTACCTGTCTTAGCGGCGTTCGCGTCCGAACCCTTGAGGTGAACAACTGAATCCCGAACGGAGTGAGACGATGAACATTACCCGCCGATCCTTTATCAAAACCGCAGCAGCAATCGGTGCTTCGCTCGCATGGGCCGGACCGGCCCGCGGCTCGCGCGTCAACTGGCATGAGCGGCGTGATCTCTATCCCCAAGGCGTCGCCTCGGGCGATCCCGATCCGCACAGCGTGATCCTTTGGACCAGGCGTCCGTTCACCGACGGTACACGCCAGCTTCTGACCGTCGAGGTAGCCGAGGATGAGGCATTCCGCCGAGTCATTGCGCACGCGCAGGCACCGGTCTCAAGCGCCGCCGACTGGACCGCGCGCGTTCTGATTGGCGGACTCAAGCCCGCGCGCACTTACTGGTATCGGTTTACCGACACCGACGGCAACGGCAGCCGGGTCGGCCGCACGATCACTGCGCCTTTGCCAAACGATCCGCGCACGGTGAACTTTGCTTTTGTCAGCTGTCAGGATGTCAACGAAGGAAAGCTCAACGCCTATCGCCGGATGATTTATGAAGATGAACGCCCTCCCGCCGCCGAACAGCTCGACTTCGTTCTGCACCTTGGCGATTTCATCTACGAAGTCGTCGAGTATCCAGATGAAGTGAAGACACGCTACGACCGAACGATCTATGAGGTGGCGCGCATTCCCGATGGGGGAAAGAGCGGCAGCTTCCACTATCCGCTGACGGTCGATGGCTATCGCGCCGTGTACAAAGGCTATCTCGCTGATCCCGACCTCCAGGACGCGCGCGCGCGCTGGCCTTTCGTCTGCATGTGGGACAACCACGAATTCTCGTGGCAAGGCCGACAAAGCATCGTCCAGGCCGGCGGCCCGCCGCAGCCGGGCCAGACCGTCAAGGTCGCCGCCAACCAGGCCTGGTTCGAATATGTCCCGGCTCGCGTGTCGCCGCCGAGCGGGTCGCTCGCGGAATTCGGCGCGGTTGCAGTCAAGAACGTCAAGATCGACAAATGGGACGAGAATGGGCTGGGCCTGGAGCCTAACAACCTGACCGCGATCCGCAGCCTGATCGCTTATCGGGCGCTCCGCTACGGCAAGCACCTCGACCTCCTCATTACCGACCAGCACAGCTTCTGCGGCGACGACCCGACCGATGGCGAAGACGTCGGAAAGATCTACGATCCGTCGTTCCGGGGCTACTTCTCGGAAGAAGCAATGATCGCGCTCGACGCGGGCCGCGCCTTCGATGGCGGTAAGCCGCCGGCCGAACTCCACTTTCGCGATGTCCGCATTCCGAATCCACGCAAGGACGCACCGCCGCGGACCATTCTCGGCGTCGAGCAGAAGGCGTGGTTCAAGGACCAACTGCGCAAGTCAAAGGCGACGTGGAAGATCTGGGGCAATTCGTACGGCGCGCTCGACCACCGCGTGGACCTGCAGAACCTCCCCGCTGGAATGGCCAAGAATGCGTGGCCGGCGGACACTTACGGGATGGCGAACAGCTACGACTTCGGAGGGGCTTACGCCGAGCGCAAGGAGATCTACGACCTCGTGCGCGATGCGAAGATCACCGGCTTTGCGATCGTTTCGGGGGACCGGCACAGCTTCTGGGCCGGTTATGCCGCAGCCAATCTCCCGCCGCGAAAATTCGAGCCCGTGGGACTAAGCTTCGTCGGTGGGTCTCTTACAAGCCCAGGCACGATGGAAGCGCTTGAGCATGGCTTACGCAAAGATCACCCCTTGCGCGCGTTGTTCCTCGCTGACCGGCCGGATGGCGGCAAGCCCGAGTGGACGAATAACATGCTGCTGCGGCACGGCGTCCGCTCGTGTCTTGAGTATGCGAAGAGCTTCGACCTCCAGCGCGCACACGCGCTCTCGAACCCGCAGCTTGCGCCGCATCTCGAGTTCGTTGATACGGGCGGCCACGGGTATGCGAAAGTCCAATTGTCGGCCGCTGAGATGCGCACCGAGTTTGTCTGCATCCCGCGTCCCATTGTACGGAGCGAAAGACCGGACGGCGGGCCCCTCAGGTATCGGGTATTACACACTGCTGCACTGTGGAAGAGCGGAGAGCGCCCGCAGTTGAAGACATCGGTGCTCGAAGGCGACGTTGGACTGGCGATTTGACGGACTTACGGCGCTCGTTTCCAGTGCGGCCCCATCCGCCCTCCGAATTTCAAAATCAAATCGCGCAGATACCTCGCTGCCGCATCAATCGCATGCCGCGGATCGTGTGGGTTCCGCACTCCAAATCTCTCTCGCCGTGTCAGGCATGAATGCATCGGTCCTCGTGCGCCTTTGGGACTAGTGAAAGGGTCGCGAGTCCTTATGATAAAGTCATCAATTAGCTCCCGACACCAGACACAATTTGAACTGCAAAAGGACCATTCCTATGGATGAATTTGATCGTTACCGGGCGGAGATGAACGAGAAGTTATTGGGCAGCGACCACCTCGGCATAAAGAGATTCTTCGCTCTCGATACTCAGGCTTACGAAGATGGAGCGCTCGATAAGCGCACCAAAGAGTTGATGGGCTTGACGGCGTCCATTGTCCTGCGCTGCGACGATTGCATCACTTATCACGTGAAGCAATGTGCCACTGTCGGAGTGACGAAGGCAGAATTCATGGATGCCTTTAACGTAGCGCTGGTCGTGGGCGGCTCAATCACGATTCCCCATTTACGTCGCGCCGTGGACAAGCTGGATCAGGTGCTCGGATAAATGGCTACTCAGTTGAAACAGCAGTCTGCACAATCGATGGCCAGTTTGAGCAAACGAATCGTCGCTGCGCTGGTTGTGCTGTGCGCGTCTGCCTTTGTGTTAGCGACGCGGATTTCGAAAGGCTTCACGATGCCAATACAGGATCCGGCCCGTGTCCGCGCGCCCGAGCTTAAGGGCGATCGCGGATGGCTCAATACTGACAAGCCGCTATCCCTGACCGGGCTCAAGGGCAAGGTAGTGCTCCTCGACTTTTGGACTTACGGCTGCATTAACTGCATGCACATTATCCCCGACTTGAAGAAGCTCGAGCAGAAGTACCCAAATCAGTTAGTTGTCATCGGCGTGCATTCAGCCAAGTTTGATAATGAGAAGGAGTCGGAAAACATCAGACGGATCATTTTGCGCTATGAGATCGAGCACCCGGTGGTGAACGATGCCGACTTCAAAATCTGGAATAGTTACGCTGTCAGGGCCTGGCCAACACAGGTCCTGATTGATCCCGCGGGTTACGTTGTGGGGTCAATTTCTGGCGAGGGTAACTACGAAGCGATTGATCAAGCGATCGCTCGAACCATAGCCGAAGCGCGCAAGCGTGGCGAGTTGAATGAGCAACCCGTGCGTCTGGCTCTGGAAAAGGCCCGGGTCGGGGAAATGCCGCTGGCGTTTCCGGGCAAACTCCTGGCCGACGCAAAGTCAGATCGCTTGTTTATCGCTGACTCTAATCACAATCGGATAGTCATCACAAAACTTAACGGTACTCTTATCGAGACAATCGGGACGGGCACGATTGGCGCGGTCGACGGCGCGTACGATCGCGCCAGTTTTTATCGACCACAGGGCCTGGCACTTGAAGGCGATACTCTTTTCGTTGCCGACACCGAGAACCACCTGTTGCGCGAGATTGATTTGAAGTCGCGCACCGTGAAAACGATTGCCGGGACAGGGCGACAGTCTCTCGAGTACTTCAAGAGCGGACCCGCCCGGACGATTGGTTTGAATTCACCGTGGGACCTGCAACTGGTAGGTTCCACGCTTTATATAGCGATGGCAGGCCCCCATCAAATTTGGAAGTATGATCGCGAACGCCAGGAGATCTCTACCTTTGCCGGTTCCGGCCGGGAAGAGCGCACTGATGGTCCGCTGACCGAAGCTGGGTTCGCTCAACCCTCTGGATTGGCATCCGATGGTCACAACCTGTATGTAGCCGACAGTGAAGCGAACATTGTCCGGGCGATTGATCTTCGTCCGGGTGGCGGCGTGCGAACCCTGGCTGGTGGCGACTTGTTCGGTTTTGGCGATAAAGACGGCGAAGGCGACAGTGTCCGTTTGCAACACCCGTTAGGCTTGGCTCTCTGGAACAACGACGTCTTGATTGCTGATACTTATAATCACAAAATCAAAGTCCTCAATCCCAAAACCCGTCAAGTGAAGTCATTCGCCGGCAAAGGAAAGCCAGGTCAGGCAGATGGGCCAGCAGCATCGTTTCATGAGCCAGCCGGATTGAGTGTCGCAAACGGAAAGCTCTATATCGCAGATACAGACAACCACGCCATTCGCGTCGTGGATCTGCAGACAAGAGTGACCAGCACGCTGGAGTTGAAGGGACTTCTACCGCCTTCGGCCGCGTTATCCGACGGAGAGGCTGACGTAACTCCGAACGCGGAAGTGATTAAAGTTGAAGTGCAGAAACTTAAACTCGGAGACAAGCCGTCACTGATCATAGATGTGTTGCTGCCGGCGGGTTATCACTTGAATCCGGCTGCGCCGCAAAAATATCGTGTGAACGTCGAAAAGGGATCGGAGGCGATTACCTTAAGGCCGCAGGAGGCTGCGCGCACGTCGAGAGATTTGCAGTTCCCTCTGCAAGTGAAACTACAGACGGCCCAAGCCGGCCTGGCTGAATTACGCGCGTCCGTTACGCTTTACTACTGTCGCGCGGACAACACAGGCACATGCCGGATCAAAACCCTGGTCTGGCAAATTCCAGTTGAAATTACAACAGTTGCAACCGGGCAATCGGAGATAAAGTTAAAGGGGAAAATTCTGGAGGAAGGCTCGAGTTAGTGAGCGAGTTCAGACTGCAGTTCCAACTCGTGCTGCGTCACTGAAGACTTTGGGATAGAGATCTCTTTTAGACCTGCATCGGATGCGACCACTGTTGGTAGCGCGGGCTTGGCCGCCAGAGCGGCAGCCAATAAGCCGGAAGCTTCGGCAAATCGACGCTCGTGATCGGGCGTGTATTGGGCAAGATCCGACGAATACAAAGTGATAACGCCCAGGACAGCTTCATCTTTAACCAACGGACAAACAGCCAGCGTTCGATATTCCGAAAAGAACTCGGTCAACTCAACGGGAAGATCCAATCGCGGGTCGGCGTTTGTGAACGGACGCTGGTTCGCAAGGGCCCAACCGGTTGCACCATCACCAGCCGAAATCTCGCGTCCTTTGAGGAGAGCTGCCTTTTCACCCGCCGCATGTCCCACAAGAACCTTGCCTGTCTCAGGGGAGGCCAGAGCGATGGCGCAGGAATTGAAGGGTACGATCGCCGGCAATCTCTTTAAGAACACGTCAATAACCTTGGCGTGATCGGGTGATCCATTGATCTCCCGGGCCAACTCATAAAACAGTTTCAATTCCGGCTGAGTGAGTTCCCGCGCCGCAGCGACGGGCGCCACCTTGGCCAGACCCGCTGCCGGGGCTACCAACCGCGCCGCTTCAGAGAGTTGTTCGGCCGGCTCAATTCCAAAAGTTGGCGCTTCCTCGCCACGGTGCGCCTGGATCTCGGCCTCAAACTCCGGCAGATGCGTCACGAAAGTGCCGACGACCTGCGGATCATACATTGAGCCGCTGCCGCTCATGATGAAGTCGATCGCTTCTTCGCGCGTCATTGCCTTGCGATACTGGCGATCCTCTCGCACCGCGTCAAAGCAGTCCACTACTGACAGAATCCTGGCCGTCAGTGGAATTGCATCTCCACCCAAGCCATCGGGATAGCCCTTGCCGTCCCAACGTTCGTGATGGTGACGCACGACGGGAACGACCGGGAATGGAAAACCGACGCGACCCAGGATTTGGGCCCCAACGGTTGTGTGCAGTTTCATCTTCTCAAACTCTTCGGAGGTGAGTTTGCCCGGCTTGTTCAGGATATAGTCCGGCACCGCAATCTTGCCAATATCATGCAACAACGCGCCTGCTCGCAACGCTTCAATCTCGTCCTCGCTGCATTTCAGCAGGCGCGCTACACCGGCTGCATAAATCTGAACCCGCAACACGTGTTCGTGCGTAACTTTGTCTTTGGCGTTAATTGCCACGGCCAGCGCTTCGATCGTCTCGCGGTGGCCTTTCTCCATTATTCCAATTCGCTCCTGAATGCTCTCGCCGTAACGCCGGTGTCCAAAATAGATGGCGAAGAGAATCGGCCCCCCAATCATGACCATCACAAATCCGTCGTAATGGATTGCCAGATACAACAAACTTGCAGCGGTGCCCGTCGGCAGGAACATCGGAACTGCCCATACGAGTTTTTCTTTCCACTCGCGGAGGATGGGATTGCTGTGACGCAGGGCCAGCAAGGTTGAAAGCAAGCCCCAGTTAGCAATCACCTGAATGATGCTCCCAACCAGCAGAGCTACCGTGGCCGCGCGGAAGGGATAGGTGTGGCCATCGACTTGTTCGCCAAACCCGTAACTCAGAATGAACCGGAGCGCGTAGCCGCCAGCCACAGCGGATAGGGACAACATGGCGCCGGAGAACAAATTACTCGACAGGCGACGGATGGTGCGGAAAGACGAAATGAATGCTTCGATACCGGCGATGACGATCGCCGGAAACACTCCATAGGAACAAGCGACCAGCAGGATGAAGGCGTCGGAAAGCGTGAAGGTGATGGTTTCGCGCGTTACCTTCAAACCAGAGGGCAGCGCAAATGTAGTCGGAAACATTCCGACAACTACAACCAGCGGAATAACCGCCAGCACGATTAACTGTTCGCGTAGGGAGTGATTAAACAGCAGAACGAACGTGGCCACGGCCCACAGGCCCAGGCCAGCGACCGTCACAACGGTTTGATAAATGAAGGCTTTTCGATTCACGATCTTGTTGGTCATACTCTCCGCACTTTACTTCTGAAAGTAGGACTTGATTCTTAGCGCGCCCAGGCACTAGGGGACAGGAAAGAATTTGCTTTTGCTGGAAATTCGACGGATGTTCTCGGGCATGGCTTGCTCACCTTGAATCATTACTTCCTCTTCGTTGGAGTTCGTCGAACTCGGATCGACCATGTTCGAAGACCACGTCTGCTGTTCACTAAAACACCAGCCGTTCTTGGTTCCGTTGGAGAGTGTTCCATCACCTTCTCCGTACTGGCTGCCGAGGACATAGCCACTGCCCAGTACATATCCGCTGCCAAGTACGTATCCGGTGCCCAAAACATAGCCACTGCTCAGGACATATCCGCTGCCCAGCACATATCCATTCGTGAACACATAACTGCCATCCCCAGTCATGTAGCCGTCAGCCACGACGAAGCCGTTGGCCAGAATCATTCCATTGGATAGTTGGTAGCCGTTCGTCAGCAGCAGGCGGTCGGTGAAGGCGACGCCTTCGACCCAGACAATTCCGTTGTTGAGCGGGATATTCTCGCCAGCGATGGGAGAAGTAACATCACTGTTGGAATAGGTCAGGTTCTTGTTGGTGATCAGATTCTCGCCAAGCTTTGCCTTGTTGGCATCCTTTCGGATCGTCCTGGCGATGGTAACTGCGGCACTCGTATTGAGTTCGCCGGCCCCTTCCGTGATAGCACGTTCGAAGGTCGTCATCTGGCCGGCCGCAATCAGATTTTCATAGACGGGCATGCGCTGAGCGGTCCGCATCAACACTGCCTTAACAAACGATGGGGTAAGAGAGGGATTGGCTTCGAGCATCACGGCAACGGTACCGGAAACCATTGGGGCGGCGAAGGAAGTACCGCTGAGAATTTGGTAGGTGCCGGTGGCTTTCGGCGTGTCGGTGCTGGTGTCGCCGTTAAGCAATCCACCGATCAATCCACCACCACCGGTCGAAGTGTAGCCGTAACTGGCCGTGGGAGAATCGACCGCCGTTTCAGCAGCGCCAGTGCGATTTCCCGGAGCAACCAGATCGGGTTTTACTAAACCGTCGATCAGCGTTGGTCCGCGCGAAGAATAAGTAGTGACGACGTCATCGGAACGTATGTTGGTCGCTTGGGTATTGGTCGCGCCCACCGTGATGACCCGAGGAGAGTTCGCCGGCGAAAGGATGCCGCCGTAAATAAGATTGCCGTAGGAGTCTTTTCCCCAGTTACCTGCTGCGGCAACGACGACGATGCCGGCATCGACGGCTTTGCCAACTGCGACACACAACGGATCAGTCTTGTAGCTTTGGGTTATGGGTGTGCCGAGCGAGAGGTTGATCACGCCAATCTTGTAGTTGTTCTTGTTCTGAATGGCCCAGTTGATTCCGGCTATCACGTTGGACACGGTCCCTATCCCTTTCGAGTTCAGGACCCGTACATCGATTAGGTTTGCGCCGGTCGCTGTTCCACCATACGTCGGAGCGCCCGGATTCGATGATGCATAATCTTCACTGGATTGGCCGGTGCCCGCGGCGATACCGGCAGTGTGCGTCCCGTGACCATACGCGTCCTCGGATTGCGATTCCCCGGTAAAATCCACATGCTTCTTAATCCGATCGTACGAAGCCAAATACTGTTCGCCCAACAAACCAGTACCAAGCAAGCCATCGCTGGTACGCATTTCGTAACCGACAAATTCTGCCGCATCCGCCGGGCTGATCCCGCTATCTAGAATCGCGATGCCGACGTAATTCCCCGCGCCGCCATTGGCCATTTTCGTGTTATCGGCCGGCAGAAACTTACTGGCGCCGCAAGTAACTTCCACGTGGCTTGTGTTGTTAGTCGAAGTTGCCAGCGAGGTAACTTCCTGGTCAGGAGAAATCCAGGCGATCTCATCCCTCGAAGCGAGGTTCGCCAATCCCGCGAGCGGCATTTCCGCGGTCGTCAATCCCACGGCTTCCAGTTGACGGCTAACGTTTGCCCCAGCGGCTTGCAGGTGTTCACGCACTCGATCCGCATCAGCGCCCTCGGCTGATTTGACGATTACTTTCACCCGTTCGGAACGGTCATGGCGGGCTTGAAGCGCGCGCTGGAGCGGCGGCGCCAGCTTCTGTGTGGTCGAGTTGCGAATCTTCGCGTGCTGGCCAGTCGAACTCACGAAGAGCGCAGCAGCCGCTGCAACAGCGATCAAAAGGGCAAGTAAAGAAAACCTACGCATTAAGGGGACTCCTGACAAAGTTTCTAAAAGCCGGGGCGCTCGGCTTTTCCGAGCGAAGACGTCGGGCGGAATCACCTTTACAAGAACCATGCCGAGGCGTTTGACTGAATAACACCCGAAGAAAGTCGCCCGTTTTCTAAGGCAAAAAGGGACAAGGCGTCTCCTTGAACGAAATGCTGTCACTCTTTCCAGTCAATCAGACGGATTGCGCGGCACTTCCTGCGCTTCTTCACCGCGGAGCCGGTTTTGTCATCGCTGCCGGATAACAAAAACCGCGCCTCGAAAGTGTGTTCCAGAAATCTAATGACACCATTCCGCAGCGAACTTTCAGCGGGATTACTCCGCAATCTGAAGTTTTTCCTCGCTTGCTCCATCTTCGAATAAGCGAGTAATATCGAGGCCTACAGAAATTCACTAGAGGAGAACAAATCGTGGGTGATAAACCATTTCTCACTGACATTAAAACTCTGCGCGAAAGGGCACGCCGTCATATCGAGCGGGGCGCGGTGACCGAAGGTTACAGCGCTGACCGGGAGACAGTGATCAAATTACTGAATGAGGCGCTGGCGACCGAGATCGTTTGTGTGTTGCGTTACAAACGCCACTACTTCATGGCCTCGGGAATTCATGCCGAGAGCGTCGCCGCAGAGTTCCTGCAGCATGCCAATGAGGAACAGGGGCACGGCGATCTCATCGCGCAACGAATTGTCCAGCTCGGCGGCGAACCTAATTTTTCACCCGATGGTCTCCTGACGCGCAGCCATGCCGAATACGTTGAAGGCGAAACACTGAACGACATGATCAGGGAAGACCTGGTGGCAGAGCGCGTCGCGATCGATAGCTATCGCGAAATGATCGCCTTCACCGGCACCGATGATCCGACTACGCGGCGGATGCTGGAAGGCATACTGGCGATGGAAGAGGAACACGCCGACGATCTGGTTAACTTGCTGGAGAAGATGGACGCGTGAGATCGAGCGGACTCGCTTAGGTAATGCCGGAACATCGCGTGTTGGTCGAAAGCAAAAAATGAATCTCGAGGGAAGGCCGTCGCTATGTCGCAACTGTGGCGCAATCGTCGGTGCAGGACAAACTTCATGTGCTGTCTGCGGTGCTGATCTGGCGGCCTCTGCGCCAAGAAGTAGCCAGCCGCGGCGGAGTTTTGATCCTGATCCCATGCGGTTTGCTCGCGCGGTCTTAAACCGATCTTACTTCTTCACCATCCTTTTCCTGGTCGCGAACTTGTTTATCTTTCTGCTGATGTGGCAATCCAGCGGAATGACGACTAAGGCTCTTTACTCTTTTTCGGAGCCCGTGCTTCAGGCTTACGGCGCAAAACTCAATTTCCTCATCAGGCAGAATCGCGAGTGGTGGCGTTTTGTGACGCCCATGTTTCTGCACGTAAATGTTTTGCATCTGTTGGTAAACATGTACAGCCTGTGGATGATTGGACCATATGTCGAGCGGCTATACGGCTCGGCCAAATTCGTTTTCTTCTGGGTTGTTACGGGCGTATCAGGTGTGGCGGCCAGTTATTTGACTGTGCGGCCCGGACTGGCAAGAGGACTGCCCGGGAGCTTTCTCTTCAAAGCCGCCGACGTTCCCTCGGCTGGAGCATCGGGCGCGCTCTTTGGCTTGATAGGCGTTCTTTTCGTTTTCGGCATCAGGTTTCGTCGCGAGTTGCCGGACGGTTTCAGGCGCGCATTCGGCACAGGTTTATTGCCCGTCATCTTGATCAATCTCTTTATCGGCTTGGTGGGCCGCGGCTTCATCGACAACGCCGCGCACCTCGGGGGCCTGGCTTCCGGCGCCGCGCTGGGCTTGGTAGTTGATTACAAACGGCCCGGTGAGCGGGCCACCATCACTATCACCTGGCGCGTGCTGCAAGCACTCGCACTGGGCCTGGTCGCTGTAAGTTTTCTGATGGTGGCGCGTAACTTCAACCGGCAAGCAATAATTCCGCCAATCGCCCAGGAAAGTATGCCGATCAGCAAAGAGGAACAGGATGTTGAAGCTTACTTGAACGCAATTAACGAAGGCCAAAGGGCCTTCAGCAGTGCAGCGAACGGGAAGGTAGACACCGTTGCCATCGATCGTGCGCTTGAACAATTGGACCACGCGACCGGCCCCGATGAGACAGCGGACCATTTGCGACTGGAATTAAAGTCACTGCTGGAACGGATGCGCACCGTCGCCACCGTCGACAAAACGCGACGTTCAAATCAAACTTCGGCGCAGGCTAAACAACTGGTGCAGGACTTTCAGAAGTGGGTACAAGACCGAGATCAATGGATCAAAGAAAAAGGGGATAACTACCGGATTGAGTTGGTTGAGCCCGCGGCTTCGGATGACAACTCAAACAGCGAAGCGCCGCAGAGCTCGCCGGCAGTTAGTCCCGGGCCTGGCCGCACGCAGTAGCTATTATTGGAAGCGAAATCATAATCGAGGAGAGGAAATTCGATGGAAATCAAGAAAGTTGGCGTACTCGGATGTGGTCTGATGGGCGCCGGAATTGCTCAGACGGCTGCTACCGCCGGATTTGAAACGATCGTGCGCGAGATGTCGGAAGACCTGATTACAAAGGGCTTCAGCGGAATTGAGAAATCCCTGGCGCGTTTTACGGAAAAAGGATCTATTACCGCGCAACAGCAAAGCGAAATTCGCGGCCGGCTAAAAGGAACTACGTCCCTTGAAGAGCTGGCTGATTGCGACATTATCATCGAAGCCATCATCGAAAATCTGGACACCAAGCGCGAAACATATGTCCGGCTCGACGACCTTTGCAAGCCGGAGACGATCTTCGCCTCCAACACTTCTTCGCTTTCCATAACTGAGATGATGAATGTGACCAGCGCTGCGCGGCAGCAGCGCTTCATTGGATTACACTTTTTTAATCCGGTGCCTTTGATGAAGTTGGTTGAAGTAGTGCGGACAATTCTGACTAGCGATGAGGTTTACGAGCAGGCCGTCGAGTTCGGAAAGAAATTAGGAAAGACGCCGGTGCGCGCGGAAGACAAAACCGGCTTCATTGTGAATCGATTGCTGGTGCCTTACCTGCTGGACGCGATTCGCGCGCTGGAAGAGGGCGTGGGTTCCACCGTGGATATCGACAACGCGATGAAGTTGGGCTGCGGTTACCCGATGGGCCCATTGACGCTGGGGGATTTTGTCGGTCTTGATACCACATACTACATCGCGGAGATCATGTTTAATGAGTTCCGCGAGAAGCGTTTTGCGCCGCCGCCGCTGCTAAAACGCATGGTGATGGCCGGACTGTACGGTCGCAAGAGCGGGCGCGGCTTTTACGACTACTCGACGGATCCCAAAAACCCTACCCCGATGAACTTAGTGTAAGAGGTGACCTCCTCGCGCCGCCGGCGCGGAAGGAAGTAGCCTGTGGCAAGCGCGAAGCGCGCGGGCGCTGGATCTGTATTCTCCCGGGTTTGCGCCCCGCACGGGCGCGACGCACCGACGGCGTGTTCCTGATATTCCGAGCGCCCCCCTCGGGCGCCATTTCTCTTTCCGTTTCTTCCAGTGGCCGCGCGCTGCCGCGCTTGCCACTGGCTACCTTCCCACTGCACCTCGGGCGCAGCAGGCATGGCAAATCGTAACTATCAATTCAACCGTTGGTCCTGCCTCCGCTCTTCTTACTGGTGCGCTTCTTTGTCAACCGGCGTTTAAACCCCGTCTCGCCGCCACTCTCACCTTTGCGTCCGCCGGTGTTCAGCCCCGGTGTTGAAGGCGAGTTCATACTCGGCGTGACGGCGTCGCCACCAGTGTGCTGCGTTGAGTCGTCGGCAAACATTTTGTTTCCTCGCTTCAAACTGCCGCGCAAAGCCGGAGTCTGGTCCATCTCTTTCCGATTCTGATCCGGAGTTCCTGCGGTGCCCATCTGCTGGCCGCGTCGCTTTGATCGGATCCCTGCCTTGGCTTGACCTTTCCTGCTAGCCATTTTGTTCTCCCATCCTTCCCTTGCTCATTTCCGTTAGTTCATTCCATTTCCATTCGCTCAAATGCCAGCTCCAAAATCTCGACCAGCGTTTCCTTGCCGCACGCGTCGAGAGACGAGAACGCATATCTGACCGGCCAGGCGCGAATGAATTTCCAAACCAGGACCACGTCAGTGTGATCTTCATTCTGCAGTTGAACCGTAACCGTGCGGGCCGAAGTGACGTTGCCGTTTCGGACTTCGTTCCACCATGTATAGAGATCGAGCGAACCAATGACTCCGCGTTTGAATGTCACGTTGCCATAGTGCGCGCGACCGGGAATTTTCCTGACTCCTGATTCTTTTTCGTTGCCGTTTCGATACTCAATGACATCAATCGAAGCGGCAGGCAGGATCACCTCTGAGAAACCCGCGATACTGCTGCCGGGATCGCCCGTGCCGAGATCAACGAGGAAGTTGTAATTTGAGTAAGGTTTGTCACGCAAGACTGCCATGATTGTCTCCTTTGAGGGAAGGTTGACGGAATTCCTTATTGCCTGTCGTTACTTCGACCGGCCTAAGGCCCATTTTAGCGCGGGGGGCGTCACTAAAGTGGTCACAAAAACCATTATCACTACCGCTCCGAACGTGGCTGCGTTTACGACCGGTACAGGAACTCCCATTGCATCGGGCAGCATAAGGGTGGCCCCGATACCGGCCACGATCAATCCTACTTCACCGCGCGGCACCATCCCCACCCCAATCGCCAGCCGGTTCAAACCCCGCTCCGCAACAGCCAGCGAACAGACTTGCTTGCCGATGATTGCTGCCAATGTCAGGAGGATCGCGAAACCGAGGATCGCCGGATTAGCAAACGAGCGCAGGTCAACCTTCATTCCCATCAAGACGAAAAAGATTGGGACAAAAATCGTGGTCACGGGCGTCAACAACTCTTGCAGAGTTCGTTCGCCGCGTTGCTTGAACCTTTTGAAGTGAACTTCCTCCAACACCAATCCGGCGGCAAAGGCGCCCACGATCGGGGCGAGTCCGACCTTGCTAGCCATCCAGGACAGCAGGAAACAAAACGCAATTGCGAGGGACAACAAAACGCCGCGAGTCTCCAAACGTCCTGCGCCCCGAAAAATTGGAGGAGCCACATATAGTCCAACCACAAAAGCGGCGACAAAGAAAATCAATGCCTTAACGCCGATCCAGGCCAGCCCAACCAGGGAAAACGCAATTCCTGAATTCGCGGAACGCACGACACCTACTACGACAGCCAGGATTAGCAAACCGATCACGTCGTCAATCACGGCCGCACCTAAAATGATGCGCGCCTCACGCGTGGAAAGTCTCTTCAGATCTTTCAGAACGCGCGCGGTGATGCCTACGCTCGTGGCGCACAAGACTGAGGCAATGAAGAAATGGGCCAGACGTGATTCGTTGGGCAGAAAATAAGCGGAGACGCCCCAGCCCAAAAAGAACGGCGAGATTACTCCCGCCACCGCAACCAGCAGCGAAGACAAACCAACTTCCCGCATGTCGCCCAGTTTCGTTTCCAGGCCGACTTCAAATAACAAGAGGACAACTCCAATTTCGGCCAGCGCCTCCAGGATGGCACTCGTTTTCAACGGCTCGACCTGATTGAATCCCACCAGCACAAGGTTCCCCAGCACTATGCCGGCAACCAATTCACCCAGCACCGCCGGTTGATTAATCCTTTCAAACAGCTCGCCCCCGAGTTTAGCGAACACGAGGATTCCCGCAATTGCGACCAGCACCATCGGATCGAGCGTGTGCCCTGCATCGTTAGCGGCCGGCGCTATGACATCGCTCGCGGCAAACGACTCACCCGCCGTGAAAAGCACGCCGGCTCCTACGATCAGAGCAACGAGGTTTTTGGGATTCATCGGGCGGCAATTATGCCACAGATAGACCTTTCTAAATTTTCTTGTTGGCCCAGCGAACGTCGTGTAGCATGGCGGCGCTCAGGTGCGGAATTTCAAATCGTAAACACCAACTGAAGTCGTAAGCGAAAAATATGTGTACTGACAGAAGAGGTTTTCTGCGCTTATCTGCCGGCGTTGCCGGAGTCACTATGCTCGGAGGAGTCGCCCGGGCGGAGACTGACCCGCTCGAGGCCATTCAGCAACGCGACCTGCCCGAACCGATTCGCAAACTCCGCAAGATGACCGATGGCATTGCGCCGATCTCGATGGGGGAACGCGAGGCCCGCCTTGAAAAAGCGCGGCGCTTGATGAAGCAAAATCGCATCGATGCGATCTACATCGAGCCGGGCACCACCATGTCGTATTACACGGGCATGCGTTGGGGCGCCAGCGAAAGAATGTTTGCGGTAGTGATTCCGGCTCGCGGTGAAATCGCCTGGGTATGTCCCAAGTTTGAAGAAGAACGGGCCCGGGAATTAATAAAGATGGGAAACGACATCCGCACATGGGAAGAAGACGAAAGCCCCTACCAGCGGGTGGCAGAAATCTTTCGCGATCGTGGCGTTCGCACTGGCCGCGTGGGCATGGAAGAGCGCGTGCGCTTCTTTTTGTTCGATGGCATTCGCAAAGCCGCGCCGGCTATACAGTATGTCAGTGCCACTGCCATCACTGCCGGCGGACGTATGTTCAAGTCGCCTGCGGAGATCGCCCTGATGCAGCGCGCGAACGACTTAACCATCGTGGCTTACAAAGCGACCCGGGACAGCATCCGCGAAGGCATGACCCAGGACGAATTTGCGGCAAATTGCGCGGCAGCGTTTCGCGCACTCGGAGTGCAAGGCGGAGTCTTTGTCAGCTTCGGGAAATACACAGCCTTTCCGCATGGCAGCAGCACGCCGCAGAGACTGATGGAAGGCGACGTTGTGCTGATGGATGGCGGTTGCAGTGTGGAAGGGTACCAGTCCGATATCACGCGCACGTTCGTCTTCGGCAAACCCACCCAACGCCAGCGTGATATTTGGAACCTGGAGCGCCGATCACAGGACGCCGGCTTTGCTGCGGCGAAAGTGGGCGCGCCGTGCGAGGCGGTCGACGCCGCGGCTCGCAAAGTAATTACCGATGCCGGCTTCGGACCAAATTACAAGACACCGGGACTACCGCATCGCACAGGTCATGGCATCGGCATGGATGGTCATGAGTGGACCAACTTCGTGCGCGGCAATAAGACACCGATTCAACCCGGCATGTGTTTCAGTGACGAACCAACCATCGTCATCTACGGCGAGTTTGGGATTCGCCTGGAGGATTGTCTCTACATTACCGAGAGTGGTCCGAAATTTTTTACTGAACAAAGCCCATCGATCGATAAGCCGTTTGGCTGAGTAAAGGGATCTTCGGTCAAGCGATCCTCGGTCAGGCGATCTGACCGCCCGACCGACGTTGCAACTCTGTGGATTAGCGCTGCTCAACGCGTGATATCCTCTACGCCGCAACGGCAATTCACGTTTACCCTCAGGAGGTCCTCATGGCAAAAGTATTTGTCGGTTCTTCCGTAAAAGGCCTGGCCGTCGCTGAAGCGATTCAAAAGGAATTGGAGCATGACGCTACGGTAATCCTTTGGTCGCAAGGCGTCTTTCGAACCACTAATGTGGCGATGGAAGATCTAATGAAGGCTTTGAATGATTTCGACTTCGCGGTCTTTGTCTTCATTCCGGAAGACGCAACTATTCTGCGCAAGAAGAGAGTCTATGCCGTGCGCGACAATGTGCTGTTTGAAATGGGACTCTTCCTGGGCAAGTTGGGCCGGGAACGTAATTTCTTTGTGGCGCCGAAAGAGCAGGGCACGATCAAACTACACCTGCCCAGTGATCTTTCCGGCCTAAATCCCGCGCCGTACGATGCCGCGGATAAGAACCTACGCGCAGCCGTCGGCCCGGCATTGTATGACGTGAAACAGGCCATTAGAGCCCTCGGCACCTCGGCCACGGATCAGGCCCTACTTTATGACGGGAGAAAGAATTTCAAGTCCTCTCACTTCGTCCATCAAAAGGGATTCCACTGGAAAAATGACGAACGCATCTTGCCTGGGGGCGAGGGCTCGCTAAGCTTTTTGGCTAAAGGAATGAAGGTCGAGCGGACCAATGAAGATGGACGTTATGAGATTGAACTTAGGCGCGACGGCCCTGGTAAACCCTCGTTTAGCAAAAAACAGGAACCCATTCAGCGCACGTTACAAATCAGTTGTGAAGCCAAGGTCGATAAGGGAACTCAGCTGCTCCGTTTCGTGCTCAAGGAACACAATGCGAAGGTAATGGCAGCGAGCAAAGAAATTGATATCAAGAGCCAGAAGTGGAAAACTCTCGCCGTTGAGTTGAGTGTCTCGTCCACTATTGACCTGTTATTGCGAATTGACGTCGAGAAGCCTTCACAGGTCCCCTCCTATGTATACCTGCGAAACCTGGTGGTTAAGGAAGTATCGTCTTAGAAACCGGGCGACGGCCCGTGAGTTAGACAGGCGCTCAGTGCGTGCGCTCGAAATCATAGAAGTCCATTTCCAGTTTCCACTGTAGTCGAGCCTTTTCGTTCCCTGCCAGGTACTGCTCACAACCGGGTGAGCTTAGTTTCATCATCCGGTGGTCCAACACGCATGGGCCGGCCGGAATGAGTTTTCCCTCATCCTTCCATAGCCCACCACCCTGGATAAACGCATACTGCAGACTATTCCGCGCCAGCCTCTTGAGTTGCAGGTATCCCAGCCCCTGGTCCTCCGCGGCCCGCAAAAACTCCCGCGAGATCTCCGAGCGGGAAACGCCCTCGTCATCTGTCGCCAGCGCGACGGGTACGCCGTATTCAAGATAGGTGGCTAACGGATGTTGCCGGCCGCTGATGCCCAGGATTAGATCGTTGCTCGAAAGGCAAACTTCCACCATCACGTTGCGCCGCGCCATTTCTTTCAACAATTCGTACGGCTCGCTTTCATGCATGATGTCCACGCCATGCCCTATCCGTTCGGCGCCCGCGATCATTACCGACTCTCGAATGTGGAAAGCCAATCCATCAGGCGGAACGATGCCCGGCGCCAACTCGCCGGCGTGCAACGTTACGCGAGCGTTCGGATAAAGCGGCCGCAAGAACTTCAACATCTGCATGTGAAGGGAAAAGTTTTGCATTGACGAGAGCCCGTCTTCGCCCTGCACAAGATTTAAGGCCACCACTCTTGAGGCCGGGTCATTGGCCAACGCGAAGCCGGTAACCATTTGTGCGTACACCTGGCCCAGCGCGCTTCCCCGCGAAACCTGCGCGATGTAACGGACCGTGACTGCGCAGCCGGGATCAGCTTGCGGCGTGCCGCATTTCAGCAAACGCGCTTTTTCGGCTTCGGCATCCTGCAAGTTCTTCGCGGCGGCAGTAAGTGCCTGGCTGATGCCATTGGTTTGAAGTTTGGCCAAAGTGCCGGCGAAGTCTCCATCCCATCCAACTTTTTCTCCAATTTGGCTGGAGACTCCTCCGTCCGGCGTTAGCATCAACTCCATGTAACTGACGTGCCCGCGGGCCGCGCGCGCTACCGTTTCCGCCAGCATCGCCCCGGTTTGGTTCCAGGTAGCCGGGCCAAATTTGATGAAGGTATCGAAGAAATGATCATGCCCGCTATCGCCGGATAGCTGCCAGTTCCGCATCGACCACGCGTCAATCATCTGGCGATACAGGACCGAATTCGCAATCGCTGTACTAACTGCCGTCAAGTCTGATTTGGGATCGCATTTTCCCGGCGGCGAGGACGGCGACAACACCAATGTCTTAACGTTCACGCATAAACCATTTGCTATGGCCCACTGAATGTATGATTCCGCGTAGATCGATCCCGACAAGTGGTTATGCAGATCAGCACCCTTCGGCATCTGCAGCAGAAAAGCGAGTAGTTGCGGAGGCGATTTCCGCAGCGACTCGAAATGCTGCGCGGTCCTTTGTTCCCCAGTTCCCTGTTGATTCGCCGGGCGCGCGCCTGGCAAAGGTTGAGCGACGGCCCCACCCACGTGCAGTACAAGAATGGCCAGAATTGCCATCACGCTGCCGGATATTTTTCGCTTCAGGTAATTCCGCATCTTTTCCTCCAGTTTGTAATTGACCGTTTGGTGAATGAGGCAAACGCAACAGGCAAGTGGTCCAATGACGCCGCTACTCTCGTTCGGCGCCATTGTAAGCGGCGCACAAAGTTGAGTCCACAAAATTGACAACGGCTTCCGTTGCGGCTAGAAAGGCGGGGAAAACTTCGATGATGTTTAGCCTGCAGCGTCCTCGCGGTGATTCGGCACTTTGTTTTCACGAGACACGCGTTCAACTCGATGGCAAATGTGATCAGAGAGCCTTGCGCTGAAGGCGTAATGCTTTCCAGCAAGAAAGGAACTCCGTGCACCCAACGGCAGCGCGGGTGGATTCTGGCCGCCACCATTCTCGCGTCCAGCATGGCCTTCATCGATGGCACGGTCGTCAACGTGGCGCTGCCATCGCTGCAGAAAAATTTGGATGCTACCGTCATCGGGGTGCAATGGGTCGTTGAAGCCTATTCGCTTTTTCTCTCAGCGTTGTTGCTGGTGGGCGGCTCACTCGGTGATCGTTACGGACGCAAACTAATCTTCCTGATTGGCGTCGCACTCTTCGCAACCGCGTCGATAGCGTGTGGTGTAGCGGTCAATATCGATCAACTAATTGTTGCCCGCGCCGTTCAGGGTGGCGGCGGAGCGTTGTTGGTTCCCGGCAGCCTGGCAATCATCAGCGCGTCGTTTCCGCCGGATCAGCGCGGCCGGGCGATCGGCACGTGGTCTGGTTTTTCTGCCATCACAACTGCGATTGGTCCAGTGCTCGGAGGCTGGTTGATTGAACATGTTTCCTGGCGCGCAGTCTTCTTTATCAACGTGCCGATGGCGGCCGCGGTGCTGGTCATTTCGCTCTGGCATGTGCCCGAAAGCCGCGACCAGGCCGAGAGCGGGGGCCTGGATTGGCTGGGAGCGTTCCTGGCGACCACCGGTTTGGGTGCGTTGGTCTTCGGTCTGATTGAATCGTCGCGAGTAGGGTTTGGAAATCCTATCGTCGCTGGGTGTTTGATAGCTAGCGCCGTCCTGTTGCTCGCATTTGTTTTCAATGAAACGCGGGCCCGTAATCCGATGCTGCCGCTGAAGCTTTTTCGTTCACGCGATTTCGGCGGAGCAAATCTGCTGACACTTCTGTTGTATGCGGCCTTGGGCGGCTCGCTCTTTTTTCTCACGCTTAACTTGATTCAGGTGCAGGGCTACTCGGCGACTGCTGCGGGCGCATCATTCCTTCCGTTCGTCCTGATCATGTTTACTCTTTCGCGCTGGTCGGGCGGCCTCGTCGATCGTTTCGGGTCCCGGCTGCCATTAATCGCCGGCCCGCTGATCGCAGCCGCGGGTTTCGCCCTCTTCATGTTACCCGGCCAGAGTTCACGTTACTGGACCAGTTTTTTCCCCGCAGTAGTTGTGTTGGGACTGGGAATGGCCATCGCCGTCGCTCCGCTGACGACGACAGTGATGAGCTCGGTCAATGAGTCGCAATCCGGCGTCGCGTCCGGCATTAACAACTCAGTTTCGCGCACAGCCGGGTTGCTGGCGATTGCAATCTTTGGCGTCGTCTTATTACAAACTTTCAGCAGTCGCTTTGAACAACGATTGGCCGCAATTCCTTTGCCAAAAGACGTGCGGCAGTCTCTGCTGGATGGGAGAACGAAGCTCGGTGGATTAGAGCTCCCGCCAAACCTCGATGTTGAAACCACTAAACAACTGAAGCAAGCGATCGCCACCTCGTTTGTTTCGGGATACCGCCTGATAATGTTTCTCGCCGCCTGCCTGGCAGCCGGTAGCGCGGTCAGCGCGTGGCTAATGATTGGAAGAAAAAAGGAGAGACGCAGTGACTGAGGAATGTTCGCACCTGAATCTGATCAGAAAAGTCACGCCGAGCGCCGACGGTTGTGAAGATTGTTTGCGCATGGGCGCCGAATGGGTGCACCTGCGGCTCTGCATGACTTGCGGGCATGTCGGTTGCTGCGATTCTTCGCCAAACAGGCACGCCACGAAACACTTTCGCCAGCGTCAACATCCCATAGTCAGATCGCATCAGTCCGGCGAAGCATGGGGTTGGTGTTACGCTGACGAAGTTATGTTTGATGAGTTGTGAAAGCCGCGCTTACTGCCGATCCCGCGCGATCATCGGCGTGGGTTCAGTCTCACGGTTCGAACGCTCGCGGTGCTGGCCTTCAGAGACGGGCAAAGGCGGCGGTGGATTGGACACCAGAAGTTCGAGTGCTGCCTCAAGCGCTTCCTTAATGCGAGTAGCGAAAACGATCTCCAGCTCGCGGCGCACTTCTTCCGGTATCTCCTCAACGTCACTCTCATTCAGGGCCGGCAAAATGATGCGACGGATGCCGGCGCGATGCGCGGAAAGGACTTTTTCCTTAATACCGCCTACCGGGAAAACTAATCCTGACAGGGTGATTTCACCCGTCATCGAAGTGTCCGGACGAACACGCCGGCCGGTATAAAGCGAAGCCAGCGCCGCGGTGATGGTCACGCCCGCGCTGGGCCCGTCTTTCGGAATCGCCCCCGCCGGCACGTGCAAGTGCACCCCATACTCCTTAAACATTTCCGGCTTGATGCCAAACTCCGCCGCGTGCGACCAGAGGAACGACTGCGCCGCGCGGGCCGACTCCTGCATCACATCGCCTAACTGCCCTGTGATGGTGAAACCGTGGCCGCCGGGCAAGAGGGTCGCTTCGATGAACAGCACTTCGCCGCCCATCTCGGTCCAGGCCATCCCGGTGGCGACGCCGGCGGGCAATTCCTTCCGCGCCTGCTCAGGATAGAAGCGCGGCGGCCCCAGGTATTTCTTCAGCTCAGCGACATCAAGCACGACTTTCTGTGTTTCCCCCTGGGCCACCTTCAACGCCGCCTTGCGTGTCAGCCGCCCCACGGCCCGCTCCATCTGGCGTACGCCAGCCTCGCGCGTGTAGCGAGTGGCGATCAGGAGTAATGCTTCGTCGGTGATGCTGAACTGTTCAGGCCGCAAACCGTTTTCTTCAATCTGCCGCGGCACCAGGTATTTCAGTGCGATCTGCAGCTTTTCCTGATCGCTGTAGCCGGAAAGCTGAATGATCTCCATTCGATCGCGCAGCGGGGGCGGGATCGGTCCTAACTGGTTGGCGGTCGCAATGAAGAAAACTTTCGAAAGGTCGAACGGCAAATCAAGATAATGATCTGTGAAGGTGTTGTTCTGTTGCGGATCCAGAATTTCCAGCAGGGCCGCCGAAGGATCGCCGCGATAATCGTTGCCCAGCTTGTCGATCTCATCCAGCATCATCAGCGGATTGTTTACGCCCGCGCGACGAATCGATTGAATGATCCGTCCGGGCATCGCGCCCACGTAAGTGCGACGGTGGCCCCGCAGTTCTGCTTCGTCGCGAACTCCGCCCAGGCTCAAACGCTCAAACTGTCTTCCCATCGCGCGCGCGATCGAACGGCCCAGACTCGTTTTACCAACACCCGGTGGTCCAACGAAGCAAAGAATCGGGCTCTTCGCGTCGGAACGAAGCTTGATCACCGCGAGGAATTCCAGAATGCGGTCCTTGATATCTTCGAGGCCGTAATGATCTTCATCCAGCACGCGGCGCGCTTCGTTCAGATCAAGTTTGTCCTCGCTGGATTTGCGCCATGGCAACTCCAGAATGAAATCCAGATAGGTCCGGATCACGTGATAGTCCGGCGCGGCCGACGGCAGTTTTTCCATGCGGCTTAGCTCGCGCACGGCCTCTTTGCGCACGTCGTCCGGCAAATCGGTTTTGGCCAGACGCTCGCGCAACATTTCTGCCTCGGCCTGTTCGCCGCCCTCACCTTCGCCCAGCTCCTTCTGAATGGCTTTCATTTGCTGGCGCAGCACGTAATCACGCTGGGCCTTGTCCATCTCCGATTGGGCCTCGGTCGCGATCTTCGAACGCAAGCGAATGATTTCGACTTCGCGGGCCAGGAAGTCGTGCGCCAAATGCAGCAACTCGTCGGCCGAGTTCGCCTCCAGCATCTGCTGCTCTTTATCGACACCTAAATTCAGAATCGATCCTAAAAAGTAAGCCAGCCGCACCGCGTCATCGGCCGCCAGCACCGCCATGCGAACTTCGGGCGGCACCTGGGGCAGCAGGGCCAGCGCCTCCTGAATCAGCGACTGGACGTTTCGCTTTGCGGCTTCGACCTGCTCGGCATCGGTAACCTGCGGCTCAGGCAGAATCTTTACGCGCGCGCGCAGGAACGGCTCCTGCTGTAACCACTCCAGAATTTGTAAGCGCTCAGTTCCCTGCGCGATCAAGTGCAACGCATCCCCGGCCCGCTCCATCCGTTTGATCATTACGAGCGTGCCCACGGTGTACAGGTTTGAGGGTCGAAAGGTATTATCCGCGTCGTTGTCGCCGGCCTCCTCTGAACGCACGCTGACGCACGCAATCAGTTTCTCTTCCGTAGCCAGCGCGGATTCGACTGCGGCTACCGACTTGGCCTTGCCTACCGCCAAAGGAACGATGGTTTCGGGAAACAGAGTTGTGTTCTGTAATGGCAGGACGGCGATTTCAAACGGAACGGCCTCAGCCGGAACTACGGGCGCCGGCGCAGGAGCCGGCGTGGCCGGCGTCTCGGGCGCAACCGGCGGCATTTCTTTTTTTACTTCGGTTATCGGAGTGTCAGCCATCTGTACCTTGCTCGAGTTAATCGCTCTTAACCTTCATGCAATCTCAGCACCAGCAAACCGTCGCGATAGTCGCGGTCGATACTTGCTTTTTCAATCGAGCTGGGAAACTGGATCGTTTTCTCAAACCGGCTATACGTGATTTCCAATTGTTGATACGAAATTCCTTCAGCGTAGGATCCGTCGCGCCGCAAACCTTTCAACTCCAGCGTCGCCCCGCGCAAGGTGATTTCCAAATCATCAGGACAAACACCGGCCAGATCGACTTTCACCAGCCAACCATCGCGCGTCCGGTATACGTCGGCCGCCGGGCACCACAGACGCCCGGACGGCTTACGGTCTCGGGTCCCGTGAAGCAGACGAAAATAGCGATCAACTGATTCAGCCATTTAGTGATAGTAAGAGTCGGCGATAACCATTGTAACGCAAAGTTAAATTGGCGCTACGCTGGCCCCCGGGTGGTTTCTTAATTTGGAGTGCGGTGGCCCGGCGCAGCGCGACACCGCTTTGGATTGCGCGACTTTCAGGCGAGATGGAATCTATCCAAAGCGCCGTCGCCGCTGCGCTCTGCCGGCGCACTCCAAATTAGCAAAGTACCTTCAGGCGCTAACTGAACATGCGGCTCCAGAATGACGCGCCACTGGAAATTTCTTCCAGCGCTTCCGCCAACTCTCGATCCTCTTCGGTTTCCAACGCCACGTCGGCCATGGCGATAATGCCGCGTAGATTGCCGTTCTCCCCGACAACCGGAATGCGTCGCACCTGCTTATCGCCCATCTTGCGGATGACGTCGATCACGCGATCGTTTGGCTTCGCCGTGTGAATGTCGGTGGTCATGATTTCTTCAGCGCGCGTGGTGCTGCAAGCCTTGCCATCAGCAACAGCGCGGATGGCGATATCGCGGTCCGTAATCAGGCCCACCAGTTTTCCGTTGTCGTGATGACGACCGTTAGTGCGGCGTGCCCCCTCCGTTGCCTTTGTATCGCCGGCCGTGTTGGCGTACTCCACCACGGGAATTACACCTGCGTCTTCTTCGCGCATCATCCTGGCCACGTCCTCCAGCGAAGTATCACGCGTCGCGACGGTTACATCGCGCGTCATGATGTCGCGACACCGCACGCGCGATCGGCTGGTCATGCGATCTGTGCCAAAGCGCTGTCGCAGGTACTCGCGCCCCTGTTCATAATTTGACCTTCCGTCCCGGACGCCTTCGCTGCGAAAGCCTCCGCCGAAGCGCGGCTCGTCGTTATCGTACTCGGCGCGTTCGCCGAAGCGACCGCGGGCGGAACTGCGCGCGCGATCAGGGCCGAAGTCGCGATCGTTCAGCCCGCTATGCGAGCGATAAGAACTTTCGCCGCCAAAGTCCGTCTCAGGCCGGCGATGATCGCCGCGTTTGGATTCCCATCTCGATTCCGGAACCCATTCTCCTTCGCGGTAGTTCTCGCGATAATACCTGCCTTCATTTTCATCTCGATATCTGCTCATGATGTCCCCTTCCGTCGTACTTAATTATAGGAAAGCCGGGCTCGACTCTGCTGTCGTCGCTGACGACAAAACCGAAGCCTGAAATGCGCCGTTCGATGAAACTCTCAGCGGAGATCCAGCGATCACAGGAAGCAAAACCTCAAGGGAGGTAAGCCGCGCATACTTTTCTATTAGGGGAACTGTGCAAGAAGTATACCCCCGCTGCGTGAGGATTGTCAGGGCCGAGGCTTCAAGCATTCACTGGAAAAATCGCCGGATCGTCGATTCAGCGCGGGCATGAAGCCGCACGCCTTCGCTACGACACGCGTAGCGCAATCATGCAAACCAAAACAAAAAAGCATCGGCAAAATTGCTGGTTAAGTGTAAAAGAGCCCCTCGACAAACTAACGCAGTCAATTCCCCGATGCTGAGCCTTACCCTCGGACAGGTTAAGGAACGTTCGGTTTGTGTCTGAAGCGACCAGCCTTCAGATGATGTCCAGATCGTAGAAGATATATAACTCAACCAGAGCTAAGCGGCTCTATGCGACGCCATTTCGCGGGGAAGGGCGTTTCGCGTCGGATCTTGCCCCGTACCTTAGGAGGATTAATGAAAGGAAGGCCGAGCTTCAGGGATGCGTCATCTCTTCCGGCTTCACGTACTTGTCAAACTCTTCTCCGCTCAGGAAGCCAAGCGCGATGGCCGACTCACGCAAGCTGATTTTTTTCTTGTGCGCGTTCTTCGCGACCTGGGCGGCTTTGTCATAACCGATGTGCGGATTCAGTGCCGTCACCAGCATCAATGAACCCTGCAGGTGCTCGTCTATTTGATCGCGATTCAACTCAATCCCCGCAATGCAGTAATCTACGAAGCCGCGGCTGGCGTCGTGCAGCAGGCGAATGGAATGCAACAGGTTGTGAATCATCACGGGCTTGAAAACGTTGAGCTCGAAGTTACCCTGCGAACCGCCGAATGTTACCGCCACGTCATTACCAAAGACCTGCACCGCGACCATCGTCATCGCCTCACTCTGCGTGGGATTCACTTTTCCAGGCATGATTGACGAGCCGGGTTCGTTTTCCGGAATGGTTAATTCGCCCAGACCGCAACGCGGACCAGAAGCCAGCCAACGAATATCATTCGCTATTTTCATCAGCGAAGCCGCGAGCGTTTTCAGCGCGCCGCTGGCAAAGACCAATTCATCATGGGCTGACAGCGCGGCAAACTTGTTCGGATGAGACTTGAAAGGCAGGCCCGTCAACTCGGCGATTTTCTTCGCCGCGCGGTCACCAAACTCCGGATGCGAATTCAATCCGGTCCCCACTGCAGTGCCGCCGATTGCCAAATCGAACAGCCCCGGCATAGTCATCTTCAGCCGTTCAAGGTCGCGCTCCAGCAGGCTGGCCCAACCTGACATTTCCTGGCCCACGGTCAGGGGCGTGGCGTCCTGCAAATGCGTGCGCCCGATTTTTACTACCTCCCGAAATTCTTTCGCTTTCGCGTCGATGGCATCATGCACTCGCTGGATTTCCGGGGCCAGTTTATTCATCTGCTCTGCAGCCGCGATGTACATCGCCGTGGGGAATGTGTCATTCGACGATTGCGACATGTTCACATCGTCGTTGGGATGGATCGGGGTCTTACTGCCCATCACGCCGCCGGCCAACTCGATCGCGCGGTTCGAGATAACTTCATTAGCGTTCATGTTGGTCTGCGTGCCGCTGCCGGTTTGCCACACGCGCAACGGAAAATGATCGTCCAGTTTCCCAGCTATCACTTCATCGCACGCCTGCGCAATCAACTTCGCTTTTTCCGCCGGCAACTTGCCGAGATCCTGATTGACCAGCGCCGCTGCCTTTTTCAAAACGCCGAAGGCCCGAATCATCTCGCGCGGCATCACGTCGAAACCAATATCAAAGTGATGCAAAGACCGCTGGGTCTGCGCTCCCCAATACCTGCCGGCTGGGACTTCGATATCGCCCATGGAGTCGCTCTCAACCCGCACTCCGGTCGCCGGTTTTTTCTCTTTGCCTGATTCAGGTGACATGGTTTGTTATCTCAGTCGGTTGCCGTTTGGTCGCTTCTTCGTGATGCACGCTTTTCGTCTTCACGTTCCGCGCTGCGGAGTGTCTCTGGTTCGGTTTGATTTTACATCACGGTTATGCCGGGCTTAAACCTAAACGGCGGGCGATTGTTCGCTTGCAACCCGTAACTGTCCAGTGGTATAGATGGCGCCAACAATCACACCCCCCAAAACTTTTCGACGTACCGAAGAACGCTTCAGGTAAGGACAGGATGTCAGCCCCCGACAAAGACAACCTTCGTTCACCCAAAGATTCAGATGCCGCACTGATTCTGGTGGTTGAGCGCAACCCCGCTGTCCAGCGGTTGGAACGATTCTTTCTGGAACAGGGCGGATACAGCGTTGAGTTCGCCAGCGACGGTGTTTCCGCTCTGGCCCGCGCCCAGGAATTGTGCCCGAAGATTGTCGTCACCGAAATCCTGGTTCCCCGCCTGGATGGCTTAAGCCTTTGTCGCGCTCTGAAGTCGGACCCGCGCACCAGCGCCATCGTGGTGCTGGTCTTCAGTCATCTATATGCCGAGGACCGGGCCCTGGAAGCGGGCGCCGACGCGTTCATCTTTAAGCCAATTGATGACGAGCGTCTGATTGAAACCGTGTCCAAACTTTTGTATATGCGCCGCGACGGGGCTGGAGGATAAGCTTGGACATTGAACGTCTGAAAACCGGCAATACGAACCTGGACCAGATCCTGCACGGCGGGTTTTTGACGAACACGATCAACGTCGTCATGGGCGCGCCCGGTACCGGAAAAACCATCCTGGCGGAACAACTGGTTTTCGCGAACGCCACCGCCGAATCACCGGCTCTGTACCTGACAACTCTTTCCGAGCCGCTCGATAAATTCATCCAGCACGGTCAGTCATATCGTTTCTTTGATTCAACCAGGGTCGGCGAGGCTGTCTTGTATGAAGATCTGGGAATGATAGTCAGGGAACGCGGCATCGAATCTTTGGCAGAGATAGTTACCGAAATGCTGGCGGAACGAAAGCCGCGTTTGATCATCATCGATTCCTTCAAGGCCCTGAACGAACTTATCGATACGCCACATCAGCGCCGTACCATTCTCTTCGATCTGGCGAGCGTGCTGACCGCTTACCGCTGTACGACATTTTTGGTTGGAGAATATTCGGGCGAGATGATGACCGACCTGCCGGAGTTTGCGATAGCCGATTCGATCCTGATGATGATGAAGCAAGCCACCGGAGTTCGCGAGCAAAGGTTTCTCAGGATTGAGAAACTTCGTGGCTCCGCCTCAATTCCCGGGATGCACGCTTTTAATATCACCGCGGATGGAATTGATCTGTATCCGAGACTGCTCACACCGGAAACCTCGCCGGCTTATACCACCGAGCTCGACCGCGTGAACACAGGAATTACCGGACTCGACGACATGATCGAGAAGGGATTTTGGCGTGGCAGCACGACCCTGGTCGCCGGACCCACGGGTTCGGGAAAAACAATAATCGGCCTGCACTTTATCCGCGAAGGTGTTCTGAACAACGAGCCCGGCGTCTATGTCGGCTTTCAGGAAAACCCAATGCAATTGTCACGCATCATGCGAAATTTCGATTGGGACCCAGAGAGCTTGTTGAAGGACAACGTGTTCGAGCTGATGTATCGATCGCCGGTCGAGCTGCAACTGGACAGTGTGGCAACGGAATTATTCAGCCGCATGCGAGAGGGCCGGGTGAAACGCGTGGTAATCGATGCGATTGGAGATTTAAAAAAGAGCAGTGCCGATAAGCAGCGATTCTCGGATTTCATCTACGCGCTGACCCAATGGTTTGCGACTGAGAATGTGACCTGCCTGCTGTTGTATGAGCTGCATGGTCTTTTCGATTCGCAGCAGATCAGCGACGAAGAGATTTCGAATATGAGCGACAACATCGTCCTCCTTAACTTCACTCGTGACGTCGAAATGGTGCGCAAGGTGCGCATCATAAAAACACGGGGCAGCGCTCATGATCATCGCCAGCATGATCTGGAGATCACCGGCGCCGGTGTCAGCATTAGGAAAGCTAAGTAAGCAGCGCTAGACAGGATTTACGCCGAGCTATGGGAAAAGATGAGACCGGAATTAAGACTTCTTTTGATCGCCTCGCGGCCATTAATCGCTCGATTACTACCTCACTAAACTTCAACGAGACGCTCCATCTGATCGTACACAACGCTGCTGAACTGTTCGCCGCCGACAACAGCCTCCTCCTTTTGGCGCAGGAGGACGGCGTCTTGCGAGTAAAGGCCACGCATATCGAGAGCGATGCGACATCGGACTTTGAGGGACCGATGGAGGAGTCGGTCATCCGAAACCTTTCGCATCATCTGAAATTGGATCCGGGTAAAGAATTGATCACAGTGCCGGTGGTGGCCCTAGGTTCAGTCAATGGATTTCTGGCCATCGTCCGCGATGCGCCGTTGAACGCGGAGGAGGAATGGCAGCTCTCCGCGCTTGCCGATCAGGCGGCCATCGCGCTCAACAATGCGCGCCTTCATGAGTTCCAGACCGGCGAAGCGATGCGTCAGCGAAATGAGTCCCTCGCCGCGCTGCGTGAGTCCCACCGCAAGACTTACAAGATCCTGGAAAGCATCACCGACTTGTATTACGTGCTCGATCGGGAATGGCGCTTCACTGATATCAACCGGCAGACGGTGGCCAAGTTTGGCCGCCCGCGGGAGGAATTGCTCGGTAAAGTCATCTGGGACGTCTTCCCGCTTGCCGTCGATTCTGAGCTCTACCCACAGTTACACCGCGCGGTTGCGGAAAGGGTGCCGGTCCATTTTGAGCTGCCTTCGAAGATCCTGCCCGGCGCCTGGTTTGAGGCGCACGCCTATCCCACCAGGACAGGTCTCACGGTTTATCTGCGAGACATTACGGAGCGCAGAAAATCCCAGGAGGAGATTGCGTTTCAGGCCCGCCTGCTCAGCGCTGTCGAACAGGCGGTGATTGCTACCGATCTGAAAGGCACGATCGTTTATTGGAACGCCTTTGCGGAAACCCTCTACGGCTGGACGGCTGCGGAAGCAGTCGGCGCGAATGTGCTGGAAGTTACGCCGGCCGATGAGAATCGAGAACAGGCCGCGCAAATCATGGCGCAATTAAGCATGGGAAAAAGTTGGTCGGGAGAATTGCTCTTGCGCCGCAAGGACGGAACTGTCTTCCCGGCCATGGTGACGGATTCGCCAATTCTCAGTGAAGAGGGCAAATTGATTGGCGTCGTGGGCGTGTCCGTCGACATAACCCAGCGCAAACAATCCGAAGCCGAGCGGGAACGCTTGCATGAAAGCGAACGAGCAGCGAGGGCCGAAGCCGAAAACGCCAACCGCTTGAAGGATGAGTTTCTGGCGACTCTCTCACACGAACTACGCAACCCGTTGAATGTAATTCTGGGCTACGCGGAACTGCTCTTGAAGAGCGACGAAGCTCGCTCGTCCGAATTCATCAGCCGCACCGCGGAAATTCTCAAGCGCAATGCAAAAGCTCAATCGCGGTTGGTGCGAGACCTGCTCGACCTCTCGCGGCTGCATATGCAAAAACTTTCTCTCAATCGCGAGGTTGTACCTCTCTCCACGGTTTTAAGTAACGCGGTGGAAACAGTGCGCGCGGACGCGCTGACGAAACAGATCGAGATCACGGTTGACGCGGGTGTGGACCTGATATTTGTCGATGGCGACCCGTTGCGGCTGGAGCAGGTGGCGTGGAATCTCTTGAATAATGCCGTGAAGTTCACGCCCGCCGGCGGGCGGATAAGAGTTCGCCTGGCCAGCGAACATGGACGGGCGAGCCTGATGGTCCAGGATACCGGCCCCGGGATCGAGCCGGAGTTTCTGCCTCACGTTTTTGAAATGTTCCGGCAGGCAGATGCCAGCAGCAGCCGGCCGCATGCAGGCATGGGTATTGGGCTCGCGCTGGTAAAACAGTTGATTGAATTGCACGGCGGTACGGTTGCCGCAGCCTCAACGATGGGCGAGGGCGCGACCTTCACAATTGAACTGCCGACGACGGGAGAGCAGGAAGCGGCCGATGATCATGTCGAGCTTTCGACGGCCGGAGCCCTCAGCGGAATGCGCATCCTGGTGGTTGATGACTCAATAGATACGATCGAAATGTTGCAGGCGCTCTTTGAGATGGACGGCGCAGCGGTAGCGACTGCGACCAGTGCGGCAGAAGGGCTCGAGCACGCCCGCCGGCAGGATTTTGATGTCGTGCTTTCAGACATCTCCATGCCCGAGGTCGATGGTTTTGAATTCGTGCGCCGCCTGCGAGAAATCCCGCGACAGAAAGAAGTGCCAGCGTTGGCCCTCACCGGATTCGGCCGGGCAGAGGATCTAAAACGCTCTGAAGCAGAAGGTTTCCAGTCCCACGTCACCAAACCAATCGACGTCACCAAACTAGTGCAAACCCTCAGTGAACTTCCGACTCGCAAGCAAAAGGCGACAGCCAAACGGGGGATTTAAAGCACCCCGCGCTCTGATCCACTAGCCGCAGCGGACACAATGGATCCAACGCGGGAAGAAATTAAGTCCAAATTCGGCGATGAGGGGATTGGCAGTTAAGACGTCGGAAACTGGCTAAATAGAAGCCCTGGGATTAGTCAGGCTTGAAAACCACTGTCAAGGATTCCAGCCAGCGGCTCCGCCGCTGGGTTCATGTGCGTTCTTCAATCGGCGCGCCGGAGTCTTTCCAGGCTTTCCAGCCACCGGCCATGGACCAGACGTTGGTGTAGCTCATTTGTTGGAGCGTGTCGGCGACGAGGGCGGAGCGGTAGCCGCCGCCGCAATAGAGAATTAGTTCGGTGTCTTTATCTGGCACCTGGGTTTCGATGTCGCGTTCGATAATGCCTTTGCCGAGGTGCTCGGCATTCGCGGCGTGGGCGGCTTCCCATTCGTGATCTTCGCGCACGTCGATTAGCTTCGCATCAGGATTGGCGGCGACGCGCGTCTGGGTTTCGGCGACGCTCACTTCGCGAATGCGGGTCTTGGCGTCGTTGACTAGTTTTAGAAAGCCTTCGCTATGTTTCATAAACCTCCTGGCCCGCTTCAGCGGGCTTTCCCTCAAGCTGATAGCGTTTCGGCGAGTCTTAATCAAATATCTGTGGGCGAACGAAAGACGCGATGAAACACACTCCTGCCAATATCATTAACGCAAAGAAGCCTATGCCAATCAGTGTCCAGATCGAAGCCTTGCTCTCGCCCAGGGGATAATTCTGCCGGGGGTCTGCAGGTGAGTACATAACAGCAAAGGCGCCGCCTTCACGCATCTTGCGCCAATGACTTTCGCTAATTCTCTGGGAGGCCTCAATGCGTTCCCCTCCCGGCAAAGTGAACCAATAATCGATGTAGCAATCAACTGCAGTGTCATAGATATGATCAAAACTCTTCCGCTTCAGGTACCCATCAGCGCGATGACCGCCTCGCTCAATACTGGCATCGCGTCGATAGTCTCTCCAGCCGCCAAGCGTGACCAGACAACCGAAAGTTAGGAGGCCTAAGCCCCAGGCAAGGTCCTTCCAGTTGCGACGTGGGCTCTTCTCAGACATAACTTCATATTGGCCAAAGCCCGACTAAAGTCGGTACTCTGAACACCTGTTTCCGGGAATCTCCTTACCTCGCAACACCCCGAGTTGGCTGAATTACTGGCGAATGATTATAATGCCTGTCTTTATAAGAACGCACTAAAGTCACTGAATAACGGCGCGCCCGTGTGTGCGCAGAAGCGCGTAAGAGAGGAACTTCGACAACCTTGGCCAACGAACAATTCGATGTAACAGTTATCGGCAGCGGGCCGGGCGGCTACGTGGCCGCCATTCGGGCGGCGCAGCTAGGACTGAAAGTCGCCATCGTGGAAAAAGACAAGCGACTCGGCGGCACCTGCACTTTGCGGGGCTGCATTCCCACCAAACAGTTGCTGATGTCCGCGCACATCTACGAACAGATGCAACACGCCGCCGATTTTGGCGTGCAGGCTTCCGGGATTCAACTCGCCTTTGCCGATGTGCAGAAACGCAAGGACAAAGTCGTGATGAAGAACTCGAAAGGTATCGAGTTCCTCATGAAAAAGAATTCGATCACGCGCTTTAACGGAACTGGAAAGCTGGCGTTGCCCGGCAAGGTTGAAGTCACGGGCGAAGACGGTAGCAAACAAACGGTCAACACAAAGAACATCATCATTGCCAGTGGTTCAGTAGTGCGTCCGATTCCCGGTTTTGAAACGGACGGCGACCGCGTGGTTAACAGCGATCACATTCTGGAGTTGAAAGAAATTCCCAAGTCGCTAATCGTGATGGGCGCCGGCGCAGTGGGCGTCGAGTTCGCTTCCGTCTATTCCCGCTTCGGCGCGGAAACGACGGTGGTTGAATTGATGCCGCGCCTGGTTCCGCTCGAAGACGAAGAAGTTTCGAAAGATCTGGAAAGGTCCTTTCGCAAGCGCGGTATCAAATCCCAGGTCGACACCAAACTCGAAAAGCTGGAAAAGAGTGACAAGGGTGTCGTCGTTACCGGCAAAACTGCAAAAGGCGAAGCGGTAAAGTTGGAGGCGGAAATGCTGCTGGTCGCGGTCGGCCGGATGGCCTACACGGAAGGCCTTGGCTTGGCAGGCACTAAGATCAAAGTTGAACGCGGTTTCATACAAGTTGACGAGTTTCAGCAAACCGGTGAGAAGGGTGTCTATGCCATCGGCGATGTAGTGCCGACACCTCTGCTCGCACACCTCGCTTCGAAGGAAGGCATTCTCGCCGCCGAACACATCGGCGGGAAAAAAGTTAGCCCGATTAATCTTCGCCTGGTGCCAAACTGCACGTATTGCGATCCTGAAGTGGCGTCTGTCGGACTGACGGAAGCGAAAGCGCGCGAGCAAGGTTACGACGTGCAGGTCGGTAAGTTTCCCTTCTCCGCTTCCGGCAAGGCCCGCATCCTGGGTGAAGAGGAAGGTTTCGTAAAAGTCGTCAGCGAAAAGAAGTATGACGAGGTTTTGGGCGTGCACATCATTGGACCGCACGCAACCGAATTGATTGCCGAATGCTGTGTGGCGATGCAGTTGGAAACCACCGCGGAAGAACTCGGCCGCACCATGCACGCGCACCCAACGTTTTTCGAAGCCGTGATGGAAGCCGCCGAGAACGTGCACGGCCTGGCAGTTCATATTTAGGTTACGTTTTGTACGCCGAAGGCGTTTGACAACTCAGCCCGGGGTAACACACCGGGATAAATCGTTTACGGCGTGTTTTACCCTGAAAGGGTTGAATATTTTCGGAACAATTATCCCACCCCTTCAGGGTGGATTTCCTTTGCTTCGACTTGTATCCCAGGGTGTTACCCTGGGCTGAGTTATTAAGCGCCTTCAGCGCAACTTCATTTGATGGACCAGCCAAATAAACCAAAAGGGACCAAATCGAACCGGCGTACCACGCGCGGCTCGAAACGATCTGATCGAAGCTCATTTCTTCCGTCTGACCAAACGGTTCGCATTAACACGAAGTTCGGGCCCCGGCCTGTCACGGACGGCAAGCCACTGAGTTGCACCGGGGATACAAGTTTGCAACCCGAGCAGATGCTCGAGCTTTATCGCTACTTGAAAATGACGCGTCTGGTGGAAGAGCGTTTGGTCAATCTCTATCGCCAGACAAAAGTTGTTGGCGGCGTCTTTCGTTCTCTCGGCCAGGAAGCGACGGCCGTTGGCTCGGCTTACGCGTTGCGGCCGAAAGATTTCATTACCCCCTTGATTCGCGATCTCGGCGCCGTCTTCGTAAAGGGCATTCGCCCGCGAGAAATCTTTGCGCAGTACATGGCCAAGGCGTGGGGACCGTCCGGCGGTCGCGACTTGAATATTCATTTCGGTGACGTGGAAAAAGGTTTCATCGGTCCCATTTCGCATCTCGGCGACATGATCCCGGTAATGACGGGAATTCTGGTCGCGGCGCGTTTGCAGAAAAAAGATACGGTCGCGCTGGCGTATATCGGCGACGGCGGCATGAGCACGGGAGCGTTTCACGAAGGCCTGAACTTCGCGGCGGTTCAGAAACTGCCTTTGCTGGTGATGGCCGAGCACAACCACTACGCCTATTCCACGCCGACCAACCTGCAGACGGCGGTCCGCAATCTGGCGGAGAAGGCGGCGGGCTATGGCATTCCCGGCTACATCGTGGACGGCAACGACATCGTCGCCTGTTATGAAGTTACCAAGCGGGCCGCCGACTACGCGCGCAGCGGGCGCGGCGCAGTTTTGATCGAAGCCAAAACTTATCGCCGTAAAGGCCACGCCGAACATGACGACCAGCGCTACGTGCCCGATGGAGAGATCGAGTGGTGGGAGAAGAACAACGATCCAATCGATCGGTATGAGCGTTACCTGTTGGAGCGCAAAGTGGCGACGCGGAAAAAGCTCGATGCGATCACGGCCGAGGTTGAGCGCGAAATAGATGAAGACGTTACGTGGGCCGAGAGTTCGCCCATGCCGGATCCGGAACAAGCTGCGCATGGCGTCTTCGATAATTCGATCGTGCCGCCGGCGTTCCGGCCGAAGGTGTTGGAGCGGTAGTCAGAACCGCCTGGTAGCGGGCGGGCCTGACGATTGCTTATTACAGATTGCGGAGTGTGGATTGAAGAAGCAGAGACCAGTCATCTCTTAATCTGGAATCCGAAATCCGCATTACCTAATTACTGGGCCCGCCCGCTACCGCAGGCGGTTCTGACATGATGGCAACAGCGACTAAGAAAGAGCACAAGTCTGATCGCCCGGAACGCGGCGGCACGGCCACCTTCGTGGAAGCCATTCGCCAGGGCATCTGGGAAGAGATGGAACGCGACCCAACGGTTTTCTGCATTGGAGAAGACGTGGGCGTCTACGGAGGCGCGTTCAAAGTTACCGACGGCCTGCAACAAAATTTCGGTCAGGATCGCGTGATCGATACGCCCATTTCTGAAGCGGCCATTGTCGGCGCCGCGTGCGGCGCGGCGTTGATGGGCATGCGGCCGGTGGCCGAGTTTCAATTCATCGATTTCATCTCGGCCGGCTTCGATCTGCTGACAAATTATGCCGCGAAGTGTCGTTACCGTTGGGGCGCAGGCGTGGCCGCAGTCTTTCGCGGACCGTGCGGATCGGGCGTGCGCTCAGGACCGTTTCATTCGGTGAATGCCGAAGCGTTTTTTCTCAACACTGCCGGGCTGAAGATCGTCGAGCCGTCCACCGCTTACGACGCCAAAGGTTTGATAAAAGCGGCGATCCGCGATCCCGATCCGGTAATCTTTTTTGAGCACAAGAAACTTTATCGCTTGCCACGCTTGCGCGAAGAGCTGCCGGCGGATGATTACATCGTAGAGATTGGTAAAGCACGTACGGCCCGCGCTGGTCGCGATCTTTCCATCATCACGTTCGGCGCGATGGTCCTGACGGCGCTGGATGCAGCCGCCGAGTTGGAACAGGAAGGTTTGGATGTAGAGGTAATCGATCTGCGGACGCTCGCGCCGCTCGATAAGGAAGCGATCCTGGCGAGTGTAAAGAAAACCAGTAAAGCCCTGGTGCTGCATGAAGCGTCGCGCACGGGCGGCATTGGCGGCGAAATTGCGGCCACGATTGCGGAAGAAGCCTGGGAATGGCTGGACGCTCCGGTCGTGCGGCTGGCTTCAATCGACACGCCCGTACCTTATTCACCGCCACTCGAGGATTATTATTTGCCGCAGACAAAAGATGTGTTGGACGCCGCGCGCAAGTTGGCAGCCTATTGATTAGTGATACCGTTTAGCGTCGGGCTACTGCCCGACGAAAGCGGGCGGTAGCCCGCTTCTAAACCCCAGGGAGAATGAACAATGCCGAAGTATGTAATTGAACGAGAGATTCCCGGAGCGGGAAATCTGTCTGCCGAAGAATTACAGGGAGTTTCGCAAAAATCATGTAGCGTCCTGCAAAACCTGGGTCCGCAAATTCAGTGGGTGCAGAGCTACGTGACCGGCGATAAGGTTTACTGTGTTTACATCGCGCCGAACGAAGAAATGATCCGCGAACATGCGCAACAGGGCGCTTTTCCGGCAAATAAAATTTCGGAGATCAAAACGATAATTGATCCGACGACTGCCGAAGCGAAGACGGGATCGGCTGCAGGTTGAAACGGAAAAGCGTATTCGTTGTTTGCAAAGTAAGACCCGCGCGAGTCGCATTGATTGGAGTGTAAATGGCTACTGAAGTTGTCATGCCGCAGATGGGTGAGTCCATCGCCGAGGGAACGATCACAAAGTGGTTGAAGAAAGTCGGGGACAAGGTCGAACGTGATGAGCCGTTGTTCGAAATCTCCACCGACAAAGTAGATGCCGAAATCCCTTCGCCCGCGGCCGGCACGCTCACCGAAATAAAATACCAGGAAGGCGAGACGGTGGAAGTGAATCTCGTGGTCGCCATCCTTGATGGGGCCGATGGCGCAGCCGCCGCTCCGTCAACGCCATCCGCCGCCGCGACCGTTGAGGCTGCGGAAGCAACCACGGCGGAAACCCCTGCGAAAGAACCTCCGGCAGAGCCTGCCGCCGCTCCGACAACTCCGGCGCCCGCAAGGGTGGAGCGCGAACAAGAGGAATCGCAGCAGGCCCTGGCCGAAGCGGCGCCAAAACCTGATGCACCGCCGGCGGAAGAAGCTGCACCAGCGCCGAGTGAAACCAAACCGGCCGAGTCCGCCGCACCGCAGACTCCGGCGGCGCAAACTGCGAAAACGAATGGCTCCGCCACGGCGGAGGACTTGCGACGCAGCAAGTCCAGCCCGCTGGTTCGCAAGATCGCGCAGGAACATGGCATCGACATCGCGAGCCTGGAAGGCACCGGGATGAGCGGCCGCGTTACCAAGAACGACATTCTTAGCTTCATCGAATCCGGCGCGCCCGCAACGGGCGCTCCGCCGCAAACGCGAGCTGCCGCTCCGGTCACGGGAAGCATCGCCCCTGCAACGCCTGCTCCAGCGCCGAGGCCGGGTGAAGGCGATCGCGTCGAGCCGATGAGCGTGATGCGCAAAAAGATCGCCGAGCACATGGTGCTCTCGCGCCGCACTTCCGCTCACGTGACTACCGTCTACGAAATCGACATGACGAAGATTGCCAAGCTGCGTGAGGAACATCGAGACGCTTTCCTGCAACGCACTGGCACCAAACTGACATACATGCCATTCATCTTTCAGGCGGTGACGAATGGTATCCGGAAGTTTCCCGTCTTCAATTCACAGGTCAGCGGCGATCAGGTGATTTACAAACGAGACATCAACCTGGGGATGGCGGTCGCGCTCGACTGGGGTTTGATTGTGCCGGTGATCAAACGCGCGGACGATCTTTCCATTGCCGGCCACGCGCGTGCTGCGAATGACCTGGCGGATCGTGCTCGTACCAAACAACTGAAGCCCGACGAAGTCGGCGGGGGCACTTTCACTATCACGAACCCCGGCGTCTTTGGTGGTTTGTTTGGCACGCCCATTATTAATCAGCCGCAGGTCGCCATCCTTGGCGTCGGCGCGATCGAAAAGCGGGCGAAGGTGCTAACCACTCCCGAGGGCGATGACTTTATTGGAGTTCGGCATATGGCGTTTTTCGCGCTGAGCTTCGATCATCGCATCATCGATGGCGCTGATGCCGAACGTTTCCTGGCTTTCGTGAAGGAACAACTGGAAGCCGGCCAGTTCGCAGTCTGATCGCCATAGCGATAGCTCTTTGGAGTGCGCCGACCAGTCGGCGCTTTCTCCGGATCCGACCTGTCACAGCCCTCGCTGAATTGAGTTGCTTTAATCCGCCTTGACGAAAGCGGCAACAGGTCGCCGCACTCCGAAGAGCTCCGCTATTACCTCGCTGAATCCTTTCTCCGCTCCTCTCTTATTGCAATCGCATGATGATTAACTAATGAATAAGTTTTTGGGCCTCAGAATGCCATCCGGCTCTTTGACATCGCGTCGTTGTTAGTTACTATTCGCCCAACTTCTTCGAGCAGTTCGTAGCTTCCCCCGGCGCGTCGAAGTTAACGTCATTGGGACAACTAAGTTGACGAGTTCATCGTCAGAAGCACAACGACAACCCGACGGCCGTATGCCACCAGCCGTCCCGAGCATAAAGAAGGAGCTTGATTTAATGGTTACGAATAGATTCAGAATAATGCGATCGTTCGCGCTTGTTTTCGGCCTCGCGTTGATGTTCTCCTCCGCCGTCTTCGCGCAAACTGCAACTCAGAGTTCAACTCGTACCGTGTCCAGCGGCGAGAAAATGAAAATCAAAGGCGTCGTAGTCAAACGCGATGCCGATACGTTTACCATTCGGGATGCTAATGGAGTCGATACCGTGGTGCGCCTGACCGACAGCACCAGCGTCAGAACCAAGGGCGGGTTTCTGCGCAATGGAACGAATTACGGCGCCACCAATATTCTGCGCGGCTTGAATTTGGAAGTGGAAGGACGCGGTGGTTCCTCCGGTGAATTGACTGCGGAGAAAGTCAGATTCAATGACTCCGACTTACGAGTAGCTCGTGCGGTGGAATCGCGCGCAAATCCACTAGAAACCCAACTGGCAGAGGTTGAGCAAAACTCGCAACGCCTCTCTGGCCAAATCGATGAACTGGCGGCCGTCTCGAACGCCGCTCGCGGCGGCGCCAAGGCAGCGCAGGAAACAGCCGACGCGGCGGTTTCCGGCGTGAATGCAACCAACGAGCGCATTTCCGCCCTCGACGATTACGTGCCGCAGGATTCCATGGCCGTGACCTTCCGCACGGGCAGTGCGGTAATCTCCAGAGCGGGACAGGAAGACCTCGATAAGATTGCGGCCAAGGCGCTGAATGCCAAAGGGTACGTGATCGAAGTCACCGGTTTCGCCGATGCCACTGGCACCGTTGCTCGTAATCGCGCGCTCAGCCAGCGTCGCGCTGACGCAGTGATTCGTTATCTGGTGGAGAATCACCGGATTCCACTGCGCCGGATTATTACGCCGTATGGTTTCGGTGAATCAAATCCGATTGCCGACAACACTTCCAGCGATGGACGGGCCAAGAACCGCCGGGTGGAAGTGAAGGTGTTGGTAAACAAGGGTCTTCTGCAGGCGGCCCCGACCATGGTGACCCCGAGCAGCGGCTCAGTTTCCATGGTTACCCCTGACTAAGTGGATTGATGAAGCGCTGATATACTGCCAACTATCATGCCGTCGGACGGCATCCATTGTGTAGAGTATCGCCGGCAACAATGGCCGGCGGCATGAGGAGTTGGTTGTGCATAAGATCTCTTTTGTCAGTTGGAAAAACTTTTGGGCGCCTGTCATCCTCGCGATGGTCCTGGCGCCCGTTCTTTTTGCCCGCCGCGTGAATTCTCAGGCGGCCCCGCAAGGCCCTCCGCAAGCCGCAAAACCGGCGCAAACTCCTGCGCCAGCCGTCAAACCAAGTCCCACGCCTAAGCCTGCGAATGACGACGATGAATATGAAGTCATCCGCATTAGCTCAAACCTGGTGGTGGTGCCGGTGTCGGTAACTGATGCCGCTACCGGCCAGCCGGTGCAAGGTTTGAAGGTAGAAAACTTTCGCCTGTATGAAGAAGGTCAGGAGCGGCAAATTGCACAGATTGGGGATCCGGAACAGGTGCCGCTCGAGATCGCTTTGTTGATAGACATTTCCGGCAGCATCAATGCCAACTTTGAGTTTGAAAAAGAAGCGGCCGCGCGTTTCCTGAAACAGGTGCTGAAGCCGGAAGATCGCGCCACCATTTTCGTGATCGACCGTACGCCGGTGCTGCGGCAAACCAGTGCTTCGGCTGCGGTCGCGGCGCAGGGATTGCTGAATCTGACGCCGGCCGTGGACAAAGGACCGACGGCATTTTTCGACACGATGGTCGAAGCAGCCAGATATTTGGGAGAGAAGACGCCGCCGCGTCACCGCCGCGTGGTAGTAGCGATTACGGATGGGGTTGACAACTATAGCGAGAAAATCAAAAAGGCAATTGGGGTGACCAGCGCCGAACAGGCTTCAGCTTCCACCGAAACCACTCGCAAGGTTTACGATCGCGCTGTAATGGAAGTGCAACGCGAAGTTCAGCGGGCCGATGCTGTCTTCTACGCCATCAATCCGGCCGGCAACACTTTGCGCATGAATGTACTGACTCAGCGCGGCCACGCCGGGATGGAGCACATTGCGGCGGCCACCGGCGGATCGGCATTCATCCCGGAAGGCTCAGCCACGCTGGACACAGTTTTCCAGCGGATTGCTTCGGAACTACGCGCCCAGTACTTGTTGCAATACTATTCCGGCGACGACGCAGCCAAGGGTAAGTTTCTGCGTATCCGCGTTGCCGTTCCCGCGCGCCCCGAACTTCGCATTCGCGCCCGCGAAGGCTATTACGTGACCCGGAAATAAATCGACGAGCTTTGCTAAACGCCATTGCCTCCTTGCCTGACGCACCGACTAGTTACCGTTGAATCAGAGCCGCTCGCAATAGCGAGCGGTTCTGTGAGTTGATTGGCATACTTCCGGCCAAGTGTTGCACCCCTTTCACAGCATCCATGATGAGATTGAATGAACTCCTGGCTGAAGGCAGCACTCAAAACAAAACACAGAGCCGCTCTGTGGGCTGCTTCGTTATTTGCATGAAACGTACTTCGGGCTTGGCCAGCCGAACTAGTCCTTGGGTTCGACGGGGGAGCACAAAGTACCTGTGGGGCTCCCGCCATGGTTCAGCAGTAGCCGACCGTAAAGGAAAGGCGTAACCCAAAATCGGGCCGGAAAACAGCCTTCCTAACGATTGGGCTTTTGGAATCACTCACCAAAAAAATAAAACACATAAAAGTTTGACGAAAAAAATGGCCTGCAGTATAAACCTCCCTGTCGCGAGGCTCACGGGTTTCGATGACCGACACAGGGACGGCGAACACGCGGTAACGCGTGGGAGAGAGAGATGACAGGCGGCTGTTATTTCTATGACGCCCAGTGTCGAAGCCGAAAGGCTTGCTAGAGAAAGCTGCGAGGCTTTCTTGAGCGCCCGGATAAAAACGGGTAGCAACCTCTGGAGTAAAAACCAAAGGAAAGCCCAGTCGCTCGGAAGCAATTCTGAGCCTCGTTGCCGGGACGTAACCGGCGGTGGAGGTAAAGCCACCAAAATAACAACCTAACGGCACCGCATTCGAAAGGATGCGAGATTTACGAAAGTAGATCGCGTGCTGACCGGGGATTGCCGACCGCCGGCAATGCTTCGGGATACAAATCGGCGGCTCTAGCGTGTACATGCTGAGTTGCCAAATATGCCTCCAAGAGATCGTTTCGGCGGTTAATTGGGACAAAACAGGTTGCGCTGCTTTTCAACTTCGGTTGCGAGGCGGCGCAATTTGTTGTTTAGGGTGGTCAGAACCGCGACCTGACGCTGGCCAACGGGGCGCAGAGCGTTGTCTTCCGCCTTTGAACGTGAGAAGATCCGCCGAAATCAGACAGAGCGGAAATCCCATCCCATCGCTGGATCCCCAGGCGATTAATGTGTCGGGCTCCTGGTTTTACTCCCCTGTCTTAACTTGTCGAAGTTAAGGAGAAAAGAAAATGACCGAAGCAAAAATGCAGGAAACACCAACTTACGCCCCCGGAACTTTTTGCTGGGTAGAGCTGGCCACCACCGACGCGGCGGCGGCCAAAAAGTTTTACACCGAACTTTTCGGCTGGACGTTTCAGGACAATCCCGTCGGCCCCGACATGATTTACACGATGTTGCAGCTTGACGGAAAGGACGTGGGCGCGCTTTTTCAACTGGGCGAGGAAATGAAAGGCGTTCCGCCAAACTGGCTCTCGTATGTATCGATCGCGAATGCCGACGAAGCAGCGGCCAAAGCAAAGGACCTGGGAGCGACTTTCTTCAAAGAGCCCTTCGACGTTATGACCGTGGGCCGCATGGCTGTCGTTAAGGATCCCACTGGCGCCGCCTTTGCGCTGTGGCAACCGGGCACGCATGCAGGATCCGGTATCACGAATGTACCCAATTCCTTCTGCTGGAATGAGCTCGGCACGAACGACACGGCCAAAGCGGGGGACTTCTACACCGGGCTCTTCGGTTGGACCAAAGACACGCAGCAATTCGGCCCGATGGAATACACCATGTTCGCGAACGCCGGCCGGCCCGCCGGGGGCATGTATCAGATTACGCCGGAGATGGGACCAATGCCGCCTCATTGGCTGGTCTATTTTGCGGTTGACGATTGTGATGCAGCCGTCGAGAAAGCAAATTCGCTAGGCGGCAAAACGATGAAGCCGGCCGATGACATCCCGAACATCGGCAGGTTTGCAATCATGACCGATCCGCAGGGCGCGGTCTTTGCCGTTATCAAACTTGACGCTCCGCCGCCGGCTTAAGCCTGCGGATGACTGCAAGAGGACTAAACGCAGAGGTCGCAGAGGACAGTCGCGGAGGTACGCAGAGTTTCTGCTCGGCGTCCTCTGGCAAACACCTCTGCGGCCTCTGCGTTAAGGAACGCCGCTGGAATGGCTTAAATGAAACCGCGTCTTGTCTGGCTGCTGCTGTGTTGTATCTGGGGCTCAACCTGGCTATTCATCAAAATCGGGCTGGCTGACTTACCGCCGTTCACCTTCGCCGGACTTCGATTTCTCATTGCGTCCTCCATCCTGATTGCGCTGGTAGCGATCCGCCGGGCGCCTTGGCCCTGCTCGCGCAAGGACTGGTCGCTAATCGCCATCGTTGGCCTGCTGCAATTCACTTTCAACTACGGCCTGGTTTTCTGGGGCGAGCAACACATACCCTCGGGGCTGGCTGCGGTCCTGCAAGCGACCTTCCCCGCCTTCGGCATGGTGATCGCACACTTTTACTTGCCCCAGGAGCGCATGACGATTGCGAAAGTGCTGGGAGTGCTGCTGGGAATCTTTGGGGTTGCGGTGATTTTTTCGGACCAGTTGATTATCGGTGGCACAATGGCTTTGCTGGGCAGCGTCGCCCTGGTCCTGAGTGCATTCTTTGGTTCCTACGGAAATGTGCTAGTGAAGACTTATGGAGGAAAGATCGATCCCATGGTGCTGGCGGCCGGTCAGATGATTTTCGGTTTCGTGCCGTTGCTGGCCATCGGATTCACTACCGAAGGCAATCCGCTAAAGTTTAATTGGACCATCTGGCCCGTCATTTCGTTGTTGTACCTGGTTGTCGTCGGTTCAGTGATCGCCTTCGCTCTTTATTACTGGCTGATGCGCAATATGCAGGTGACTAAGACCATGTTAATTGCGTTAGTCGTTCCCGTCGTCGCCGTTGTTTTGGGGATGATAGCGTTGCACGAAGAGTTTAATTGGAGTCTCCTAGGTGGTGGTGCCTGCATTATTTCAGGTCTCGGGTTGATTGTGCTGCGCAAGCGGCACAAGCGTGTGCCTACGGCTGAAGAGGCGCCCGAGCTAATAACGCAGCCCTAATGCAGCGCCGTAATTCTGATATGCCAATTGCATCCATCAACCCGGCGACCGGCGAAATGCTGCGGATGTTCGCTGCCCTGAGCAACCCGGAGATCGACGAGAAGGTCGCGCTCGCGGCTGAGACATTTCGCACGCATCGGGATACTTCCTTCGCCGAACGCTCGCGCTTCATGAACCGCGCGGCGGAAATCCTCGAGATCGAAAAAAACGAATTCGCCCGGCTGATGACGCTCGAGATGGGAAAACCTATCAAGAGCGCCGTACAAGAAGTTGAGAAGTGCGCCCTGGTTTGTCGTTATTACGCCGAGCGGGCGCCTGAACATTTGGCCGATGAAGTTGTGGAAACGAATGCGCGAAAGAGTTATGTGCGCTATCAGCCGCTGGGCGTAATCCTCGCTGTCATGCCCTGGAACTTTCCTTTCTGGCAAGTGTTTCGCTTTGCCGCTCCCGCCCTAATGGCCGGCAATGTCGGATTGTTGAAACACGCGTCTAATGTGCCGCAATGCGCCTTGGCCATCGAAGAAATATTTCAACGAGCGGGTTTTGCGGCGGGCGCGTTTCAAAGTCTTTTGGTGGGATCCGATGCAGTCCAAAGGCTGCTGGAAGATCCACGCATCGCGGCCGCAAGCCTGACCGGCAGCGAACCCGCGGGCCGCAGCGTAGCGGGCATCGCCGGCAAGCAGATCAAGAAAACCGTTCTGGAACTCGGCGGCAGCGATCCCTTCATCATCATGCCCTCATGCAATCTGGAGCAGGCAGTCGCAACTGCGATCAGGGCGCGGACCATCAACAACGGGCAGTCATGCATAGCGGCCAAGCGCTTCATTGTGGCGGCTGATATTTATGAAGAATTCACGAGCCGGTTTATAGCAGGAATGAAAGCCTTGCAGATTGGCGATCCCATGGACCACGCAACTGAGATTGGCCCGCTCGCCACGGAGCAGATTCTCAAAGATTTGGAAGCGCAGGTGCAGCAAAGTATTGCTGCCGGCGCGCGCGTTCTAACCGGTGGGCGGCGACCTGGAGCTGACGGCAAACTTGCGCGGGGCAACTACTACGAACCGACGGTATTGGTTGACATCCCTAAGGATGCTCCCGCCTATTGCGACGAGTTGTTCGGCCCCGTGGCTTCCCTCTTTCGCGTCGCCGGTATTGACGAAGCCATCGCCTTGGGCAACGCCACGCCGTTCGGACTGGGCGCGGCCGCATGGACCAACGACGCCGGCGAGCAAGCGCGCTTCATCGAAGAAATCGAAGCGGGCTCGGTTTTCATCAACGGCATGGTTGCATCCGATCCGCGCCTGCCGTTTGGCGGAATAAAGAATTCCGGCTATGGCCGCGAATTAGGAAAGTTTGGCATCCGTGAATTCGTGAATATCAAGACGGTGTGGATCGCTTAAGCATCCTGGTTTCATATTAACAGCGGCCGGGCCTCACTCAACATTCTGCTGGCGCGAGGCTCGAGATCAAGGTCTTTTGGCCTTGACTAGAGCATCATGGAAGATTAAGGTTTTGCCGTTCCGCCCCAGAAAGAATCATCCTTGCTGATAGATTTGCAGGAGGTTTGTATGGTTTCTAATGGCTTAACAAAACGCAGGAAAGACGCCAGTGTCGACGATCAGGCGCTCGAGCAACTGCTTGACGAAGCGAAGAAACGTGTAAACGGTAGCGATCAACGATCTGATGATAAGAAGAAGGAGCAGATTGAAATCGAAAAGATGCCGGCTGATGCTCGCGAGGATTCGCATGTTTGGTAAACCGGTCCGATGGCCTCCGCGCAATATCACCTAAACAGCGCTGAGACGAATCTTAACCTCAATTCCTTTCGCTCGCGATCTCTGGCGAGCCTGCACTAAATGCTTTCTTTCTAAAGAAGTACTTTATCGCCCCCGGGTGAGACCCTAGGCTCGAAAGGGCGGCTCTGAGTTCTCCCGGCCTTTGACATCTTTGTAAAGATGCCTAACAAGAAGTACTCACGGGAAAACCTCTACAGAATGATCAAGAAAGCTTGGTCATGGCTCCGACATGTTGAGCTATCGCTGCTGTTTGTTAAGTTGCTTTCATTGGTAGGTGCACTTACCTCTCTAACCGGCCTCGTTCTTTACATTCTAATCACGGTTTTTGACATGACACCGCTTAAGCCATCAATGGATAAGCTCGGCTCCCAGTCACTAGCTCTGTATTCAGCACTATTCGCGGTCATCGGCCTCCTCTACACTCGACAGCGCGCTTCCCTAAACCGGATCGAGAAAAGTATCAACGCTACTAAAGCTGATCTAAGAAGTGTCGTGGCTAAGATGGATTTGCGCGTGCGATCCGGAAGCGTGTTTTCTCACTCCTCGGTCATCGGGGACAACACGCGTCTTATCGAGGAATTCAGCCTGAGAAAACATGACAGTTCCGCTTATCTTTCCATGCATTCTGAGGTGCTTTACTACAGCACGCTCTGTTCTTTGCTGGAGCATTGGAAGAGTGAGATCACGAAGATTTGGCGAGCGCACGCTTTCTTTCCGGATACGCCCACAGCTATGTTTCTGCCGGAACTGTTGGATATCGTGTCTGAGCTGCCCACTGAATGTCACGCGTATCTCTTCCGCAACGACGTGCTCGACTATGACCGTCAGGCAATGCACGATCCTAGCCGGCAGCATCTCTGGCCCACTTTTGTTAAAGCCAGCCGGGCACTATTTCGCGATCAGGGAGCGCAATATGGCTTTCTCGAACCAAAGTCTCCCAGCCAGTCCATTTGGTATGGGCGCCCCGTGTTTCGCAGAAAATTTGAAGAGAATTACGAACGGATACTAATCGAGCTAAGAGATGGAAACGCCATCGCCTGCGTGGTCGATCGAGATCTCGGCACTTCAAGATTCAGGTCGGCCAGTTTAGCTGCCAGCGGGGGCGGCGGCGATCCGGTTATTCTCAAAACGAGAGAGTATTTTGAAGAGTTGCTCAAAGAAGGGCAGTGGCATACTGCCAACGATTGGGACAATCACGGTTTGGAAGTTGCGATTGTTAGTGGCGAGGAAATGGAAGTCCATGCCGGTCCCTTCGTTACTCTTTGGGCGGTGGATGACTTTCCTACTGAAAGTTCCGCCGGGATGCCGTCCGCCGTGCAAGATCCCGACAACAGTTGGCAGGCACCGGGTAGCTCGCGTGACATTGCCTGGCGTAAGACAGTGGTAGCGGCGCTCAAGGGTTCCACCATTAACCGCGTCTTCCTGGTAGACGCGAAGATATTTGATAGGAGCGACGACCTGATCTCGCTTTTCGTGACGATGGCCGTACAACATCGCTTTTTGAACAACGACTCGCGGGGACAAGTCAGATTGCTCGTGAAGAATGAAAACCACAAAAAGGCCGCGCGCGATCGATTCTTTCCGGATCTTGCAATCATGGTGCGGAGCCCCGACGACGTTCTCGGCGGCGTTATTGTTCATCCCGCGCCCGAATATATCCGGTCCGGACGCAAGCCTGGTAAGGATTGGCTGACCCACGTCAAAAGCATGTGGCAAGACGCGGAAGCCGCTGGACAGTTTCCGCGCTGCTTTGAGCCGGGACTGGCGTTACTCACTAACCACGAAACGGACATCATCTGTAGAATTGCCGAGCGGGAGGAACATGATCAGGGCACTGCGGATGTGGAGGGGCGAAAGCTTGAGTTAGGTGAGTGGTTTGCGAGCGAGGTCAAACAAATCCTAACCTCTTAGTGGTTGATAACCGGTTTTCGGGCTACGCTGGTACCCTAGCTCGCATCCAAGAGAAGGCTGCAGGGAAAAGCATCATTTCCATGGAAGATCGGAAATTGTACAAGATCAAGAACCAGGCTTCAGACCTGACCAGCGTCATTCACGGCGCGACCGCGGAGGTGTCGCTTGTATTTCCCCCACTGGTAGACACCAACTTTGGTAGCTACTTTCCCTCCACCGCGGTTCTGGCTGCCTTCCTTTCGACGAATGGGATTACTTCCGCCCAACGAGATCTAAATGAAGAGTTCGCACTTCACCTGCTCCGCCCGGAGTCTCTGAAACGTATGGCCAACGGTCACTTCTGTGACGGTCAGACTTTCGCAGCCGATTCGATGCCGGTCGTTGCTGCGCGCGTCCTTTCCCGAGTCCACGACCGCCTTTTCGACCAGGACGGGCGACACCGCTTTCGCGATCAGCCTGGCACTCCCGCGTATCTGCTTCGGACGATCGCGCGTCCATACCGTTTTGAGGTGCTGCCGTCGGAACTAGCTAATATCGATTTTTACACAAAGCCGGTGGTCAGTTTTTACGAGGCTTTTTTTGATGAATCAGGTTACGTTCAAAACCTGGAAGCAACTATTCACACCGTCGGCATTTCGGTCGCGATGGGTCCCCAACTGGCTCCAGCGCTTATTCTGGCCCGGTGGCTCAAGAATCGAAGACCTGATCTCATTGTCATCCTGGGCGGGCCAGTACTAAGTCTGATGAAGCTTGCTGATTTGGATGCGTTGCTCCTGGGGAACACCGCCATCGATGCGGTTGTGCGCTTCGATGGCGAAAAACCCTTACTGGAATTGGTGAGGCAGCAGCAAACGGGTGACTGGTCCCCACAGGAAGTCGCGGGAGTTTCCTCTCGAGTTGCCGGAAGGGTAACCCATGCCCCGCCCACCGCTGGACCACGGCTGGATCAACTTCCTTACGCACTGTACGACTCGACCATCATGTCGCAACTGGCCGACCCGGTGTTGGGCGTTATTCAAGCTCGAGGTTGTTATTGGGGTAAGTGTGCCTATTGCGACTACGTAGAGTTGTATGACGGAAGTCCCGCTTATCGCACCAGGACGCCCGAAAGCTTTATTGATGAAATGCGGTTTCAGCAACAGAAATACGACGTTAGGCGGTTCCTAATAATTACTGAATCCATCCCTCCAGCTTTTGCTCGAAAGATCAGTGAATTAATCTTAAGCGCCGGCCTCGACGTCGAGTGGACCTCGTTTGCTATGGTCGATAGGCGATTCGACAAAGGATTACTCTCGCTAATGGCGCGTGCGGGATGTGACTACCTGGTGATTGGGTTAGAGACCATGACCGATCGCGTTTTGAAATTGGTGCATAAGTCCGCAACTCGGGAGGAAAACATACGCTTTCTCCGGGACGCTAAGGCGGCTGGCCTGCGGCTGAGGATCAATCTCATCCCTGACCTTCCCTCGACGACCTATGAGGAAGCCATCGACTCGCTGAAGGTGCTTCAAGGACTCAGAGATTGCTTGTGGTCCATCTCGGTTTTTCCCTTTGAAGCAACCAGCTCTTCTGCAGTAGGGCGTTCCCTGGGGGAATATGGTCTTCGCGTCATCCAGGATGAGACTGGAGGTCAGGCCCAATTCGCACTGAACCACATGAACGTCGAAGATCCGGCAATGACTGATCATGAACGTCAAGCAGTTCTCTCAGCCTATCGGACCTTCGCGAATGAAATTAATAGCCAGGGTGACCAGGAAATAGAGAGGCTAAATATTGACGAGCATACTTACCTAAGGATCGCGGATGAGCGTCTCGACGTGATTGAAAAAGATGCCTCTCTCTATTGCTATGATTGGGTCGCAAGACAACCGTTATCATTGCATAAAGGCTGGAAGCGCATCCTTGAAACTGCTCGTTCTATGTCGCCCTTCAGGAAAACAGACTTTCTGAGCCAGTTCCCTTCTCCTGAAATAGGTGAATTGTTTTTCACCGAACTTCAGAAGCACAGGCTCCTCGAAAAGGAGTGGCAGACGCCCGAGCTTGTGGCTTTAGATTCTTCGGTTACGAGAAACTCCCAGGCAGTCTATTTTGATTTAAGGTAGAAAACACCGCGAACAATAGGGTTCGGCAAGGGTCCGTCATCCTGAGGGTGTCAGCAGGGGTTTCTTTCACGCTCAACGCGCCGCGTGAGATCTGACTTACAGATCCTGGCCAGATTGAATTGGGGAATGGCAACCTTCATTCTTACCGATTGCCCTCGTTCATCCTCAAGAGAAAGTAGCCGTGCGGTTAGTAACCGACGCGACCCGATCAACTGGAGTGCAGGGACCGCCGTCGCGCTCCGCGGAATGTCGAGCAATAAGTTTCAACGCATGTCGAGCAGTACATCAGTGAGCTGGTTCACCACTCCTAACAGAGTTCTACCCGCCTGATCGAATTGATTTCGGGCGGCCAAATCTTCAGCCTTCGCCGCTGCGGCGGCAACTCCAGCCAGTTGGGTGTAATGAATCGTCAACTCGGGCGTGCCGCGAAAATGGATCTCCAACTGGTCCAGGCCTTCGCGCACGTTCCTCAGACTCGCTTTAACCGTGGCCTTGCTGGTATTTGTTTGCGCGATCACGGATGGTGACGCTTCGTTGCGACCCGCCGCGGCGTCGGCGACCTCAATGCCTTTGATGACGCCGCCGAGCACATAAATAAAGCGGGTCAGGATCTTGATTTGATCGCCAACCCTGGCAGCCCCAGTTGTGCGGGCCACTTCCGCCGCCATGCTCGGGCCTGTCGCCCCGGCCTCGCGCTTCGCTGTTGTACGAGCCGGTTTGCGCTTTGCAGTTCGGGACCGCGTTTGAGAAAAAGCGGCCGCGGGAAACAAAATCAGCGCGACCAAGGCAAAACCAATTATCCGTTTCATAAGCCTCCTGCTCTGAATTCTCTGTAATGTGCGAATCGCGTAACCATATTGGGCGTTTTTCGCGGTGGGAATCAAGCTGGTAGAATGACCCGCACCGCAAATCGCGCTGGTTCTACCTGTAACTAATGACTCGCATTTTAAATGTGGAACGCCTGGGCCGGGTCGATTACGGCGCCGCCCTCGACATTCAGAAAACTACTGAACGTGCGGTTTTGGCCGGCACGCAGCCGGATACGCTGCTGCTGTTGGAGCATCCACACACGTTGACCATTGGACGGCGGGCAACCTCTGCCGGGATCGTCGCAGATAAGGACCTGCTGCAGGCGCGCGGCGTAACCGTCTTTGAAACGAACCGGGGGGGGAAAGTTACCTATCACGGACTGGGCCAACTAGTTGGCTATCCCATCGTGAACTTAAGTCCGGATCGCGAAGACGTCCATCGCTTCGTTCGCGATCTGGAAGAAGTACTGATTCGCACGATGTCCGATTTTGGGATCGAATCTTTTCCTATCAAAGGCCTGACCGGGGTACATACGGCGCGTGGCAAGGTGGCCGCGATTGGCGTGCACATCGCGCGCTGGGTCACGACGCACGGGTTCGCGCTCAACATCAACACCGATCTCAGTTTCTTCGACCTAATTGTAGCTTGCGAAGGCGAGCCGGTGACTTCGATGAAGGAATTGCTCGGTCACGAATTGGAAATAGCGGCCGTCGAAGAGCGCATCATCGATCATTTTCAAAAAGTATTTGACATGACCCAGGCTGTGGTCCAACCACCTGTCCGAGTAAAAGAAACTAATGCTAACTGTTCAACTGATCAATGAAGCGGCCGAACGGATCAAGCCTTTCGTCCATCGCACGCCCGTGGTGACTTCGCGCGCCTTCAATGAAGTAGCGGGCTGCGAAGTCTTCTTCAAATGCGAAAACCTACAGCGGGCGGGCGCGTTCAAGGCCCGTGGTGCAACCAACAAGATTCGCTCGTTGAGTGAAGAAGAAAAACGGCGCGGCGTGGCGGCTTTTTCCTCCGGCAATCATGCGCAGGCTGTCGCCCTCGCGGCCCGCGAAGCCGGCATTCGCGCGGTCGTTGCGATGCCGAACGATGCCCCGCAAGCAAAAGTTGCGGCAACGCGTGGCTATGGCGCCGAAGTTCGTTTCTTCGATCGGCAGCGTGATGACCGCGAGGCCTTTGCCCGGATCATCGCCGACAGCGAAGGGCTGACCATGGTGCCTCCTTATGATGATTATCTGGTGATGGCCGGGCAGGGTACGTGCGGGCTCGAGCTTCTGGCCGAAGTTCCGGATCTGGATGCGATCCTGACACCCTGCAGTGGAGGCGGACTTTTCGCCGGGGTCAGCACTGCGGCCAAATCGATTAGTCCCGCCATCCGTTGTCTGGCAGTTGAGCCGGAATCCGGCAACGACACTTTGCAATCGTTCCGCAGCGGCGCGCCGGTCACGATTCCACCGCCACCAACCATCGCCGATGGTTTGCGCGTGCAGACACCCGGCACGCTGACTTTTCCCATCTTGCAGGAAGTTGCCGAGGACGTGTTAACGGTGGCCGACGAAGAGATCATCGCAGTGATGAGATTCATGCTGTTTCGGATGAAACTCCTGGTTGAACCCTCGGGGGCAGCCGCCGCCGCGGCAGTCTTCAGCCGGAAGACGCCGTCAGATGTGAAACGCGTGGGCGTAGTTCTATCAGGTGGAAATGTCGACCCGGAATTCCTCGCTGTGTTGCTACAGCAAAAGGAGAATTTGTCATGAGCGTTGCCTGGCTGCTTGATGTCGCACCAGAGCCACCACCGGTGATCGGCCCTACTCGCCTGGCTGTTCTGGTCCTGATCGTCTTTGCCCTGGCCGCGATTTTGATCGCAGGGTTTGTCTACCTGCTCATTCGCATAAAACGAAAACGGCGTCTGGCAAATGAGAAAATCATGGGTGCGCAAACGATGGGCATTAACTCACCTAATTAATCCAAACCAGTCATGGGCACTCAGGGTTTCACCCACGACGAAAGATGACAGGTTAGCCAGGAGAATGGCGCTGAAGTCCCGCCACATCGAACGGCGGCCCAACTCTACTTCCACGCCGAACGCCAACCAGAACAGAACGCACTCTGCCACCGGTGCGAAAGTTTCCGCCACGACAAGGTAAGTGATGCGGGAAGCCTTCGCTAACACCAGCGGCAGCACGAGCGCGACGATCGGATAGGTGCACGCTGTCAGCCACATCCCGGCAAATAATTTGCGTTTGATGGAATGCCGACTGGATAGGCCAACCAACAGAACGGGCGTTTCGATCAGAACCGTGACCAGGTAACCGAGCGGAAGGAAGAGCCAAAGTTGAGAGGGTGTCATTTTGGGGGTGCGCCGCATCCTGGAGTGCGCCGGCAGAGCGAAGCGGCGAGGGCGCTTTGGAATGTAAACGCCGTAAACTGTGAACCGTAAACCGTAAACCGTAAAAACAGGAGCACCGGGGCCTGAATCTGATCACTGATCACTGATCACTGTTCACCGTTCTCGATTGACGGTTCACGATTTAGCAATCCAAAGTGGCGTCGGCGCTTCGCTCTGCCGCCGCACTCCATAACTTAAATCATGCGCAGCAGAAACGGCGCCTCAGCCAGCACGTGGGCCATCGCCACCGTGAAATAGATATCACGTGTGGCCGCATAATTGGTGGAAAACCCGAGCCACAAAAGGGCAACCATAAACAGCCCGGCAATCAGCACCAGGGCAATTAAGCGAGGGAAGCCGTGGCGATGGCGGGCGACCGGAATCGCTTTCAAATCCCAGATGGCGCGCCGGGATTTGTTTGGTGCAGCGATCAATGGCAGCGCTACAAGCCAGACGCCGTAGTGCAACATTTCCAAAAACACATGCAGCGATACCAGGACGTGCGTTGAAACATTCGGCAACAATTGCGCGCCTGCGTGTTGTGTGATGCGCCAGGCCAAACCGTTATCGTTTGCCAGCGCCGGCGTCGCGCCTGTCTGCCAGACAATTCCAATCAGGAGCAGTGGAACTAAACAGAGACATCGCCGGTAAGCCGTTAGCCACTCGGGCCGGTTGCGTCGCAAGTGTCGATCGAGAAACCAAAGCGCCACCAGCGGATGCAGGTAGACCAGCGCCAAACTAAAAGACTCCGGCGCCAGCCAGTTCAGGGAGCTTAGTCCGAAAGCAACCGGCAGGGCCCATGACCAATCACGCGCGCGGCGCTGCCTTCCACGCAAACAAACGAGTGCGGCGATCCATAACAGCAAAAAGGAATTCCAGAACCCGATGGCGGTCGCCCAGTTTGCCCCGGACCAGAGGTTCGCGTAGTAAAGCAGCGGTAGCGCAGCGTACGTTAACGTAAGTGAAGCGATGCCGGCGAACGCCAGCAGAAAGAAGTTGCGTGAGCGGCCGAAGCGGGCCGGCAGACGCATCAGGAAGTAGCGCAGCTCAAACCAATTGTGCGGCCCGGCGAACAAAAACACTGTCACCACCGAAACCTGCAAAGGCATCCAGCCGGCCACGATCGCCGCCAGGCAGCTCACGCTCACGACGATCGAGACGAACGTCCTAACGGCCGTGGTTGATTTGCTGCGGACCGGCGAACGCCAAAGTCCGGGCTCTACTTCAATCAGGCGTTGCATATCTCGTTCTCATTCGCCGGGTTTGGGCTCGACAGCGGTGCGGTACATCGGGACGACGAGTTTGATGTCGTGACCTTCGGACACTATCTCGATGTCGACTGGACCTGTGGTGGTAATTCCCCCGCTAAGGTTCTGTGGGAGCTTGTCCCATTTCCAAACCGGGGGCGGTGCGGCGTTGCCGCGCGCGATCATCGCCGTGGCGCCGAGTAGGGCGGCGGTGATCACTATTCCAGCCAGCGCTTTTTGATTACGATTTTGACCCGATCGCACCAGCCATATACCGCCAAACGAAAGCGCCAGAAACATGCAAAGCCCGGCCATGATGGTCCGAGTGGAAACACTGGCGGCGGCCAGGGCAGACGCATCTTCACCTGAGGCGTTGTCTATCGCAGCTCGCAGTTGGCGCAAACTCGAACGTGGAATTTGCAGCCGGGCGGTCCACGCACCGCGGTCAGGCACCACGACCAGGTTGCTCTTGACCCTACTTTCGACGACCGCTGTGGGCGATGTCTTCGGCGCAGGGATATCGCCAAGAGTGAGCGCGGCGGTCGCCAACAAAGTGAGAATCGCCGCGGAGAACATTAACGTTACCTTCATAAGGAACCTCCTGAATTGTTGGGAAACTGGCTTTGACGATGAGTTTGGCGCCCGCTGAATGGCGCGCAGTATAGCAAAACCGTTATCCGCAGATTACGCAAATTGCTCATGATGAAAGAACGGACTGCGAGCGAAATCTTGAGGTTGGGCGCTTCAAATCCGCGATCTGCAAGCCGTGGGGTCTCGCGATTTGCTCTTCCGCCTGAGTTAGTCTGCGTAATCTGCGGATAGCCTTGAGCCGTTCGTGCCCTTTCGGACTTCGATGCTAGAATCCCTTTTCACTAAAATGCAGGCGAGGCAATCTAGGTGCGCGAACTCCGAGTTATCAGTAACGACCGACCTCCACGTCAGCCCAAACCGGAATGGCTAAAGATTCGTCTGGGCGACCCGTCGAATCAGAACCACTTGTTGAAACTGATCGAAGGACTAAACCTGCACACGGTCTGCCAGGAAGCCCGCTGTCCGAATATTTTTGAGTGCTGGTCTGATCGCACCGCCACCTTCATGCTGGGCGGCGATATCTGCACGCGACACTGCGGTTTTTGCGCGGTGGGCAAGGGTGAGCCGGGTTCACTCGACCGGGAAGAGCCGCGCCACGTGGCCGAAGCCGTGCGCCATCTCAACCTGGCCCACACGGTAATCACTTCGGTGAACCGCGACGACTTGCCAGACGGCGGCGCGGCGCATTGGGCAGAAACCATTCGCGAAGTGCGCGCACTCAATCCAGACTGCAAGATCGAAGTGTTGATTCCCGATTTCAACGGCGACGAAGCGGCGCTGCACACCGTGCTCGACGCGCGGCCTGATGTCTTGAATCACAATACGGAAACGATTGCGCGCCTCTATCGACGCGTGCGGCCTGATGCTGATTACCAACAGTCGCTCACTTTGTTGCGCCGCACAGCCGAACGTCGCGATCGGGAAGGCTCCGGAATGCTGACCAAGAGCGGCATCATGGTGGGCTTGGGCGAAACGTTTGATGAAGTGGTCGAGCTAATGAAAGACCTGCGTTCCGTGTCCTGCGACATCATGACCATCGGCCAGTATTTGCAACCTCATGCGCGGCGCCTCCCGGTTGACCGTTACGTTACTCCCGCGGAATTCGAACGCTGGCACGAAGTGGGAATGGGCCTCGGCTTTAACCACGTGCAGTCCAGTCCCCTCACGCGCTCTTCCTATCACGCCCGCGAACAGGCCGATGGTTCAGATAGCCAGGCAGCTTCGTAGCCGATCTCAAAACAACACACTGGTTCGCAGACAGTAGATGGAAACGGAATGATTACTGTCAGGGATGTCGATGAAGCATACCCTGCGGGGAAATTGAATCTTCAACAAACGTTTATAGCGGAAGTCGCAGCGCAGAACTCGTCGCGGGACGAAGCGCTCAGTTCCTTGAAGGCGGGCTTTGCCCGCCTTCGTTTTGCAGCCAACTCGATAATAACTACGTCAGAATTGTCAGCGCCGTATCCACTACCTTAACCTTGAATCGCAACCAGTTCAGCGCAGCCAAACTCGCTTTGCATTGCACGCTCTCGGCGTTCGCGATGTCGGGCAGCATCACCCGCTCACGAAACTCGTTGATTACGCGACTGTCGGTAATCACCGCCACCGTTTCCTGGTACATGCGGTAACTCAGGTAATCAAAATTCGATGAGCCGGCGATTAGGTATTGGTCGTCGATCAGCATTCCCTTCAAGTGGCTCATCCGGTCTTGGTAGAACCGGAGATCGATTTCCGAAAGCGCCGATTCCAGCCGCGCATAATCAGCAAAGAATCCCCAGTTGTTATGCTGCGGAGTCACAATCGTGACCCCCACGCCGCGCCTGCTGGCATTGCGCAGCCGCTCGTAAAACGGAAACGTGATGTAAGGACTCTCGACGAATATTGAACGGCGCGCGCCGTCTATCAAATCCAACACGCGGCCGAACGCGTCTCCATTCGCACGACCATCAAGGCTATAAAGTTCAAGCCCGGCGAACTTCGCGTAGGCTTTGCGATCTCCCCCGCTCCAGGTCGAGAGAAAATCTTCACGTAGAAAAGCCACTGCTTCTGCGTCTTCGATTCGCAGCATCATGTCGTGCCATGACGCGTTGTGCTCACTAAAATTCATCCCCCCGAGATAAGCGACGCGTTCGTCCACCACGATTAATTTCTTATGATTGCGGCTGAGAATGCTGCGCAGAGTGAAGCGGTAAGGGTTTGTAAACTGAAGCTGAACTCCGCCGCCCTTGAGATCCTGAAACAGTTGCGACGTCTCACGCGCTTCCCGGCGCAACTCGCGATTAACCAGGTTCCCCGGCGAAAAACGGAACTTGTCGCTCAGCACGATCCTGGTGAATGAGTCCGCGAGGACGCGTTTGTCCGGCGCCGTCGCCGACAGCAGGCTCGCGGCCAGCAACTTTCCAATTGAGTCCCCTTCGCACGCCAGCGTCTGCACGTAGACTGATTGCTCCGCGCGGCGAATGTCTTCGCTTAACTGCTCCCAGAACTCATCGAAGTCGATCAGGATTTTGGCGTGCATAAGTGGCGGGCTGATTGTATGCGATTACGATGTTAGAATGCACCAGATAACGGTCTCAAGTCTCAGGTCTCTTGTCTCAGGTTGCACAGGTCAACCCGAAAAACCTGAAACCTGAGACCTTGAGACTTGAGACCTGAGACTCCCATGCTCCACATTCACAATGGCGATGCGTCGGGAAACATCGCGAAGGGGTCCAACCTGCCCGGTGAGCACCTCGTCTGGCGCGAGGCCCTGGTTTGCGGCCCCTCACCAAGCGGTTTATCGCCCGCCGAATGGCGCAACTTACGGGCGAAACATTTAGCAGAAAACTACGAAATGGGGGCTGAGGATTGCGCGACAGAGCTACTGAACCAGGAGCAGGAACTGGCAAAGTTTACCGACCATGATGAAGTCCTGCTTTGGTTCGAGCATGATTTGTTTTGCCAGCTCCATCTGATCTATCTGCTTAACTGGCTGTCGCAACGGGAACACGGCAAGACGAAGCTCAGCCTGGTTTGCATTGGCGAATTTCCCGAGATGGAAAATTTCCGTGGTCTGGGCGAACTAACGGTGGCGCAAATGTCGTCGTTGTTTCCTCAGCGCCATAAGATCACTGCGGCCGAGATCGATCTTGGCGGGAAAGCCTGGGCGGCTTATACCTCGGCCGATCCCCAATCGATTGCAGACTTGCTGGAAGGCGACACTGCGGCACTTCCCTTTCTGCGCGCTGCGCTGGAAAAACATTTGGCGCGATTTCCCTCGCTGCGTAATGGGTTGGGCCTGATTGAGAATACGGCGCTCTCGCTGATTGCCACGGGCACGTCGCAATTCGGCGCGCTGTTCGAGGCCTTCGGCAAAGAGGAACCAACTTATGGTTTGGGCGATGCGCAGTTTATGCTCTCGCTTCTTCGATTAGCTGACGCGCCGCATGCGTTACTGGAAATTTCTGCCGGCGACAATGCCGGACCTTCTTTGGGCGATCCGGTGAAGAATTCATTTGCTCTCACGGCCAAAGGAGAATCCGTGCGGCGCGGTAACGATGATTTCGTCGCGCTAAACGGGATTGACCAATGGCTGGGAGGAGTTCACCTGCAGGGTGAAGAGAATATTTGGCGTTGGGATGAGCAACGGAGGCAATTGGTCGCCAGGAGCTAATTAGAAATCCTATGGATATTGAAAAAGTTCGCGCTTACTGTCTCTCTTTTCCGCATGCCACGGAAGACGTGCAATGGGAAAACGATCTGCTGTTTCGCATCGGCAACAAGATGTTCGCCGTCGTGTCGCTGGAAAAATCGGATCACGTCATGTCGTTTAAGTGCACGCCGGAAAAGTTTGCCGAACTGATCGAGCGACACGGCATCGTGCCCGCTCCCTATGTCGCTCGTTACCACTGGGTCGCGCTGGAGAGTTTCGCCGCGCTGAAGGACGCCGAGTTGAAGGCCCTGCTGCGAAACTCTTACGAGATGGTGCTCGGGAAACTGCCAAAAAAGTTGCGAACGGAGCTGGGCGGGTAATAAAGGCTCTGCCACCTGATGTGCTGAGGGACTGAGGCTACGCCTTGGTCTATGCTAATCCAGAAGCGGCGCAGCCTCTGAATTAGTAAGGCCAGTTTCGGAAAGGCAAAGCCTTTCCGCACATCAGGCGGCAAAGCCCCGTTAAGCCAGGGTGGCCCATCATTCGCGCGCCAGCCCGCATGCTATAATTTCCTTTCCCAATGTCTCTGCATCCCTTATCCAAGCGGGCCGGTGTCTATCTGCACGTGCCTTTCTGCCGTTCCCGTTGCTCGTATTGCGACTTTGCCACCGGCATGTATGACTCCGCGGTGGCCAGGCGCTATGTCGAGATCCTCAGGCAGGAGATTCTCGGCTTCCAACTTGCCGCGCCTGATGAAGAGATCGATACAATTTATTTCGGCGGAGGCACACCCTCCCTGCTGTCACCGGCCCAGCTCGAATCGATTCTGCGTGCTGTAAGAAAACGGTTCGAAGTAGCGGCGGATGCTGAAGTGACTCTGGAGCTAAATCCCGGCGAGTTGCAGCCTGAAGTGCTGCGAGAGTTTCGGCGGCTGGGAATAAATCGAGCAAGCTTCGGGGCGCAAACATTTAGCGATCACGAACTGAAGCAACTCGGCCGCACACACACGGCTGAGGATATTCGCCAAACGTTTGCACATTTGCGAGATGCAGGCTTTGCCAACATCAGCTTCGATTTGATCGCCGCCCTGCCAGGACAGAGCCTTGATGATTGGTCACGTAATCTCGAACACGCTCTCGCGCTGCGCCCGGAACATCTATCGCTCTACTTATTGGAAGTGCATGAGGCGACGCCGCTCGCCGATCAGATCAAGCGCGGCGCTCGTGTTCTTCCCGATGAAGATCTGGCGGCCGACATGTACCGGTTGATGGTGCAAAAGGTTTGTGCAGCCGGCTACTTACAATACGAGATCTCAAATTTCTGCCGGCCTGGATATGAATCACGCCACAACACAAAATACTGGACGGGCGCGCCCTACTACGGGTTTGGCTGTTCGGCGCATTCGTTTGATGGACGGGCCAGGCGTTGGGCCAACGAACGCGATCCGGCGAAATATGTTGAATTGATCGAAGGGCACCTGCCGCCGGTAACGGAAGTGACTGAGCTGAGCGAAAAGGACAAACGGGCCGAGTCGGTCTTTCTCGGGTTGCGCCTGCTGAGCGGCATTAGTCTCACGGATTATCGCCTGCGTTTCGGCGCCGATTTGCGCACGGATCGCAGCGCTGAGATTGATCGTCTCAGCGAGGCGGGTCTGATCGAACTTGATAACGATTTGCTGCGTCTGACGGCAACCGGCGCTCTATTATCAAACGAAGTCTTTGCCAGCCTTTCATGAGAGCCAACAACTGCCACCTAAATCTATGATTGACCTTCGCAGTGACACCGTAACCAAACCGACGCCGGCGATGCGGCGGGCCATGGCGGAAGCTGAAGTGGGCGACGACGTCTATGGCGAGGATCCCACCATCAACCGCCTGCAGGAGCGCGCGGCGGAGATCTTCGAAAAAGAGGCGGCGATCTTTGTGCCCACGGGATCGATGGGCAATCAGACGGCCGTCAAGTTGCACACAAAGCCCGGGCAGGAAGTGATTATTGAAGAGCGCGGTCACATCTTCAATTTTGAAATGGCGGCGATGGCGGCAATTTCCGGCACACTCGCGCGGCCGGTGCGGAGCAGTGATGGCAGCGGCATTTTAACGTGGGACGAAATCTCTTCGGCCATCCACGCAAATTCTGCTTACTACGTGGCGCCGACGGGTTTGATTGCGCTGGAGAATTCGCACAACCTGGCTGGCGGTACTCTATTGAGCAGTGAACGCACGCAGGACATTTGCGATCGGGCGCACGCTCTGAAAATCCCGGTGCACCTGGATGGCGCGCGCATCTTCAACGCGGCCGCCGCACTGGGTCAGACGGTAGCTGAGCTGGCGCGGCCAGCAGATTCAATTATGTTCTGTTTGTCGAAAGGCCTGGGCGCCCCGGTCGGTTCAATGCTGCTGGGCGAGCGGGCCTTCATCGATGAGGCGCGTGTCGTCCGCAAGATGCTCGGCGGGGGCATGCGCCAGGCCGGTGTGTTGGCTGCGGCCGGCTTGATCGCACTGGAGGAAACGCCGCCACGCTTGCACGAAGATCATGCCAACGCGCGTCGCCTGGCCGAAGGATTGACCGAGTTGGCCGGGTTCAAAATCGATCCGGAAAAGGTTGTCACCAACATCGTCATCGTCGATGTGGCGGGAGCGTCGCTGACGGCCGATCAGATTTGTAGGAGTTTGCAGCAACGCGGCGTGCTGGCTTCGGGCTTCGGCTCAGCCATTCGGATGGTGACGCACTACGATGTCTCGAGTGGAGATATTGATACGGCGCTAAAGGAACTAAGATCAGTAGTGAGCGAACAGGGGACGAAATGATTATAGCCATCGATGGACCATCGGGTTCCGGCAAGACCACCCTCGGCCGCATGCTGGCGCGCGAGCTGGGTTTGCTTTACATCGACACGGGTTCGATGTATCGCGCGATCGCCCTGGCGGTGATCGAGTCGAGCATCAAGGAAACGGATGACACCAGCGTCGGCGCTCTCGCCACCAGCGTCGACATAATGCTGGAAGGCGATCCTGATTCCTTAAAAGTCACGCTCGACGGACGCGATGTAACTGAGCGCATCCGGGATGAAGACGTGACTGAGACGTCATCTGTGATCTCGACCATTCCGGCGGTTCGGCGGGCCATGGTCCAACGCCAGCGCGAGTTGGGTGCGCGCGGCGCAGTCTTGAATGGCCGCGACATCGGCACCGTCGTGTTTCCGCGAGCCGATGTGAAGTTCTTTCTCACCGCCTCGCCGGACAAACGGGCCCAGCGGCGTTTTGATGAAGAGCATGCCCACGGGCTTACTCTCGAGCAAGTGCACGCGGACATGGTTGAACGCGACCGGCGCGATTCCACTCGCGCTGATTCGCCGTTGCTGCAAGCCAGGGATGCGATCTTGATTGATTCGAGCGGGCTGTCGATTGATGAAGTGTTTGCCACAATGATGGCAGAGGTCAGGAAAAGAGCGGGGGCGAGCCCCTCTTCCTGACTGCAAGTGTTTAAAGGAGTGTCTTATAAACGGTAAGGCTTGCATCTTTGCATACTCGCAGTTAGGAAGGGTGGCTTGCCTCCGCTCCTCATAAAAAATGTTTACCGGCATTATTGAAGAGCTTGGTCAGGTACGCGCCATCGAGCAGCGCGGCGAAGATGCGCGCATCGTGATCGCCGCGCGCACGGTGACCGAAGGCTCGCACGATGGCGATTCGATTGCCGTCAACGGCGTGTGTTTGACGGCGCTTGATCTGCAACCAGACTCTTTCGCTGCGGATGTGTCCAAAGAGACGTTGCTGCGATCGACCCTGGGCAGTCTCAAGCCGGGTTCACCCGTGAACCTCGAACGCGCCGTCACGCCGGCTACGCGTTTGGGCGGACATATCGTGCAGGGCCACGTCGATGCGCGCGGAAGATTTCTCGGGACGGAAGACCACGGCGAGTCCAGGACGATGCGCTTTGCCTATCCCCCTGAGGTCGGCCGCTACATAGTTCTTAAAGGCTCAATCACAGTCGAAGGCATCAGCCTTACCATTGCGAACCTTACTGACGAATTTTTCGAAATTGCCGTGATTCCCAAGACCTGGGAGGTCACGAACTTCCAGCAGCTGCGGCCCGGCGATGCGGTGAATCTGGAGGTCGATATCATTGCGAAGTACGTGGAAAGACTATTGAGCCCTTCCTTTCAGCGAACGCCAAACTAAATGAAGACTGCAATTTTTTTGGGAGCGGGAGCATCAGCTGCTGAGGGTGCACCAGTTCAGAATGATCTGTTCAGGGAATACTTCAGATCTATTCAGGATATGACGAGTGGTGCCCTTCAAGGAACTCAGGCTGATATGCATCAGGAGCTTTCGGAATTCTTCAAGACAATGTTTCATATCGACGTTAGCGCATCAAATTTGGATTCTGAGAATTTTCCTACGTTTGAGGAGGCTTTAGGATTGCTTGATTTAGCTGAACTCAGACGTGAGTCGTTCAGAGAATATGAGCTTGAAGATTTTGGCACCCGTGGAAACCGTCTTCGCAAGGTTCGAAAGTACCTTGTGTTCGCTATGGCAAAGGTCATAAGTGAGACATTGCAAACAGGCAATCAGTTGCATACAAAACTGATTCAGCGCTTAGACCGTAAGCAACTTCTAACTGACACAGTGTTTCTAAGCACAAACTACGACATCCTCATAGATAACGCGATTGCATCTCTTTCCCGGTTCCAACCGGGGGAGAATCTTGATTACGGAGTGGAATTTACTAACTTCCACCGAATCGGATGGAGCCCCCCGGGCCCGCAGGCCGTACAACTCTACAAAGTACACGGTTCACTGAATTGGTTATACTGCGCGAATGACAATAGTCTCACCCTCACCCCATATGAGAAAGGAGTAATTGATCTGATTACCGATGCTGAGCTCAATAACGACCGAGCGGTTTGCCTCGACTGCCATTCAATAATGAGCCCAATAATTGTGCCGCCGAGCTTTTACAAAGATATGTCGCGAGTCTTTCTCAGCAACGTTTGGAACAAAGCTGAACATGCATTACGACAAGTCGACCGGATAATCTTCTGCGGTTACTCTTTCCCGGATGCAGATATGCATATTAAATATCTATTAAAGCGAGTCCAAGCTAACCGTCCTGATCCCAAAGCGCTGAACTTTACAGTCGTTAATTACCATAGTGGAAAGGCAGCTCGAGAAGTTTACGAAGAAGAGATGCGTTACGGTAGGTTCTTGGGTTCGAAGGTTGTAGACTACACCCGGTTGAGTTTTGAAGAGTTCGCAAAGGCGCCGGAGTCCCTTTATCACTAAAAGCATGCAATTTGCCTCCATCGAAGACGCCGCCGCTGAGATTCGCGAAGGGCGCATGATCATCGTGGTTGATGATGAAGATCGCGAAAACGAGGGCGACCTGGTTTGCGCGGCCGAGAAGATTACTCCGGACATCGTCAACTTCATGGCCATGCACGCGCGCGGCTTGATCTGCATGCCGCTGACGGAAGAGCGGTGCGACGAACTGCATCTGACGATGCAGGTGGCCGACAATACTTCTTTCCTGGGTACTGCCTTTACCGTTTCCATCGAAGCCCGCAAAGGCGTCACCACCGGAATCTCGGCCAGCGATCGCGCGACCACGATTCTGACCGCTGTCGATCCAAAGACGCGGCCGCAGGACCTGGCCCGCCCCGGTCACGTCTTTCCGCTCCGCGCTAAGAAGGGCGGCGTGCTGGTGCGTCCCGGTCAGACCGAAGCTTCGGTTGATATGGCTCGCATCGCCGGTCTTTACCCCGCCGGTGTGATTTGCGAGATCATGAACGAAGACGGAACGATGGCCCGCCTGCCGCACCTGGCAAAGTTTGCCGAGCGTCACAATCTGAAAGTAATAACCGTCGCCGACCTGGTGCGTTACCGCATCAGCAAAGAGGTTTTGGTAAAGCGCGCGGTGGAAACTGATCTGCCGACCGTGTATGGAACGTTTCGCGCGGTGGCTTTTGAGAATGTCATCAACGGCGACGTACACCTCGCGATGATGATGGGCAACGTCGCCACTGACGAGCCGGTGCTGGTGCGCGTACACACCGAGAATGTCACGTGCGACATGTTCGGATCGCTGATCGACGACACGGGCTTTCAGTTGCACTCCGCGCTCGAGAAAATCTCGGCGGCTGGTTGCGGCGTGGTTCTTTACTTAAGACAGCGCGAGCACGGCCTTGATCTAATTCACCAGTTGCACACTTACGCAATTATGCAGGAGCGCAGCGTCGGCAAACGCGAAGCGAGCCTGGAAACCGGCTATGGTTTGAATCGTGACTACGGCGTAGGCGCCCAAATCCTGCACGAACTTGGTCTGAAGCGTATACTGTTGCTGACGAATCATCCCCCCAAAGTGACCGCGCTCGAAGGATTCGAGCTGGAGGTTGTGGGCAGCATCCCACTGGGTTCGCCGGCGGCGGAAAGAGAGACCGAGGCCCGCGAACTGGTTTCCATGCTGCGGACCAACGGCCCCAGACGCGCCTGAGTTCAATTCCGGGTTCCCCCCTTGATTCCCGCGCCTTGAATTCCAGCCGCTTTCAGTTGTAAAAACCTAGCAGCAGGTTTCGATATAGACATCAAAAGTTGGCAAGCTCGCCACCAGCTTTCTGCGTCTAACTGCTGTTAGCTGCTTTCAGGGCTCTCCCGGTAAATTCGATTGGTTTGAGAGCCGCATCGGCGGCTGTGCGCTATGCCTGTTGATAACAACGACAACGCTCCAGCCGAACTCCCACGGGAAACTAACAAGTCTGTCTCTGAGGCACTGCAATCGGAGACTGACGAACCATTGCCGCCTGCGGCTGAGGCCCTGGCGGAACGCGATGCGGCGCGCAAACATCCGCTCACGCCCCAGGGTCGGCGACGGCGCTTCATCACCAAGCGAAACGCGATCATCGCCGGCATCGCTATTGTCGTCGGCGTGGTGGCCCTCGTCCTGCTGCTCTTCCTGGCCTACAGACTTGGCTTCGTAGACAACTACGTCGCCGGACAAATCAAAACCACTTTTGCCAAGTACGGCATCCGGGCTGAGATCAAGGAATTTCACACCTCCATCTCGCCCAAGACCGTCGAAATGACGGGCATCGAATTATACGATGCTCAGACCGGGGCGAAACTTGGCAAGATCGATCGCCTGCTCGCAACTGTCCGCATCGAAGATCTCTACGCGCTGAACCTGACCCGCAATATCAACCTCGAGGATTTGAAGATAGAAGGTCTGGAAGCGTGGGTGCTGTTCGACGATCAGGGCCGTTCCAACTTTCGCAACATTCGTATACCGCCGCCCGAAACTAACAAGCGCATCCTCTTCGCCTATTCGACCGCGCATGTTGAGTTAAAGAATGCGGTCATTCATTACGGCGACGCGCGCCATGACATTTCCGGTGAAGCTCGAAATGTGCGGGCCATCATCGATCCTGACGATCCCAGCGCGCCCGCCGCCAGTGCCATGAACCGCGTGCAGTTGAGCTCGACGAATTCCACGTTCACCTACGACGGCAAGGCGATCAACAACATCGACATCGAGGCGCGTATTCGAGCCAACAACGTGCGCGCCGAAATCCAGGAGTTAGTGCTGCGCTCACCCATCGCCGAGGCACACCTGGAGGGAACGATGGATGACTGGCGCGCCCTGCGCTACCAAATGAAGGTGACTTCAACGGTAGACCTGACGCAAACCTCTGACATTTTTCAGACGGGAGCCACGTTGCGCGGCGCCGGAAACTTCGTCGGGACGGTTACCGGCGACGGCGATCGTTACCAGGCCGAGGGCACATTCAAGTCGGACGCGCTGGCGGCGGACAATTTGCGGCTGAAGGGATTGAGCGTTACGGCGAAAGGATCGGGCCAGGGAAAAAGTTACGAAGCCAATGGCCGGGCGGTGGCTGAGCTATTGTCGTTGGGCGATTTTCAGCTTAACTCCGTCCAACTGGCCGGCAATGTCATGGGCACTGGGAAAGATTTCACCTGGGTCGGTGAACTTCGTGCCGCAGCCGAGAAAAGTTACGGCACGACGATCACCGGATTGATTCTGCGCGATGCACGGGCTGAACTCCGAGATGGAGTTTTGACTGCATCCTCCGCTCAGGCCAGCGCGAATAGCGTCTCCGGCTCCGGGGCGAACGCGGGTGGAGTGCAGATCAACGATGTGCGTGTGCGTTCAGAGAACGGCACGACCTCAGCCACAATCGCCAGCGCCAAAACCGGGCCCGTCAAAGGCCGCGACGTGAATGTCAGCAGCATCGCTGCCAACAACATTGAAGCTGTCAGTAAGAATGGCGTCACCAACGTCAACGTAAAAAGTTTGCAGGTGGGCAGCCTGACGGCGATGGGTGCGCAGACTGGCAGCATCAACATCGCCGGCGTGCGTTTGGCGATCCACGACGGGCGAGTACAGGGATCGACCAACGACATTGATGCCGGTACCGTAACGTTCAAGGATGGCCGCGCTGAAGCCGTAAAACTGGCGCGCCCTGTCTTCACCATCGAACCTTCCGGACGCTATCGCGCCAGCGCGGACCTCAGCATCGGCGGCGGTGTGCTGGCTGAGATGAAACTGGGGGCAGTTCATGCCGCCGTCGTAGCGACTGGCAATCAAATCCAACTGAATAACTTTACGGCTGTCGCCCTCGATGGCCGGGCTGAAGGCAATGCCATAATCAGCACCGCGAAGAATGGCAACTCGCGGGTGAATGCGAACTTCAGTGACCTGGATATCGCCGGTCTGCTCGCGGTGCTTTCGAAACGCGTGGTCCCGATCTCCGGCAAAGCCAGCGGCAAAGTAGATCTGAGTTTCACCGGCACGAATCTCGGCACTGCGTCAGGAAACATCAACGCGCATTTGCAGGGCGAAGCCGGCGACACAACCAGCGGTCGCACGCCAATTTCTGGTGAACTGGCACTCACCGCCACACAGGGCCTCTATCAAATTCAACAGGCCAACCTGCAAACCGGCGCGACTACTTTGCGAGCGTCCGGCTCGTTTGGCATTGAACGTGATTCAAACTTGCGGGTTGAACTGGCTTCGGCTGACGCCTCAGAGTTGCAACGGCTGTTTATTACTTCCGGCTTGTTGCCCGATATCGAGGAGCAACTGAACAGTTTCGGCATTGAAGTGGGCGGCCGCCTGGCATTCAACGGCACGTTGCAGGGCCAGCTCAAGGATCCGATCATCAACGGCCGCGCCGAACTTGGGTCGCTGATCGTCAACGGCGAGGATCTTGGCTCGCTCGCCGCGAACCTCGCTTCGACACCGACCGAGTTGCGCATCAATGACGGCCGGCTCGCCGAACGCGATGGCGGCGGTGTGCAGTTCACTTTGGTAGCGCCGCGCGGCCCCGGCAATAACACCACCTTCACGGCGACGCTTGATAAGGCGAATGCGGGAAATCTGCTGGCTGCACTACCGTTAAAGAAAGCCACCCGCGATCAATTGGGCGATACGCAATCGGACGTGTCCGGAACAGTGAAGATTTCCGGCTTGCCGGATGACATGTCTGGCAGTGCCGAGTTGAGTTTTGGGCCGGGCCGTTTAGGTGGCGAGCCCCTGCAAACCATGACCGCACGCGCCACGTTTAGCGGTTCGAACATACAAGTGAATAGCGTTGACGCAACGCTCGCGGCGGGCCACATCGTCGGCAGCGGCCAGTTCGACACGAAGACGACCAGGTTTGAACTCAATGCGAAGGGCGAGCGCGTACAACTCGATCGCCTTATGGCGTTCAGCAATCAGGCCGGCGCGCCACGTTTGCAGGGCACCGCGGACATCACGGCCCAGGCTTCGGGAATTTTCACGGACTTTACAACTTACGAAATCAACTTTACCGGTGAAGGACATGACGTCAGCATAAATGGGCGGCCGGCCGGCGCACTCTCTTTGGTGGGTCGCACGCACGACAAAAAGCTTGACGTGACTTTCACCACGGGTGTGTTGGGCGCGCCACAGGTGGTTACGGCCCAGGTGGATTTGAGCAATGAATTGCTGCCCACCACAATCAACACCACCTTAACGGCTGCCGATCTGACGCCAATCTTCAAAATACTTCTGCCGGATTCGGATGTCGCTGTGACGGGACGTGCGACGGGAACGTTGCAGGCCAGCGGAAACCTAATCACTCAGAATGAAGACGACGAGGACGTATTCTCGCTTGCCGGCCTGCACGGCACCGCCACATTTTCTGACCTGAGCGTGATTGTAAAGGACACTCAACTGACGGCGGTTTCGCCGCTAATTGTTTCCTTCAGTCCCCGGGAAGTTAGTTTTGATAAGACGCAGTTTACCGGACCGGGAACTAACGTCGCGCTCGGAGGAACGCTCGCCACGGCCCCCGGCGGCCGCGAAAGTTTTTCGGTGGATGGCAAGATAAACCTCCGTGTCCTGAACGGAATTTCTCCCGACGTGTTTTCTTCGGGCACGGCTGATTTGTCGGTGCGTGTTGCAGGCAGTTATGAAAATCCGCGTGTCTCCGGCACAGCCGCGCTCAGCGGCGCTTCACTTTCTGTGCTTTCCGGTGACGACCGGATGACAATCGCCAACGTAGTCGGTCGCGTACGTTTTAACGCCAACCAGGCGCAGATCGAATCGATGAGAGGGACGCTCGGCGGAGGGACGCTAACGGCCTCAGGCGGCGCACTGTTGGATGGTTTCGCTCTATCAAAGTTCGCGATCTCCGTTCACGGAAATGACGTGACCGTTCCGTTCCCACCGGATTTTCACACCACCACCGACGGCGATCTAGAGATCAGGGGCACAACCCGCGACCCGTGGATTACCGGGACTCTAAGCCTTCGCCGGGTTGAGTACACCAAAGATATTGAGCTGGCCGATCTGATCGATACTCGGCCCCAAGCCACGCTTTCGGAAAGCGGCACTGAGTCCCTGTTATCGGCAGCGCACATCGACATTCGCGCTGAAGGCCGCAACGCCCTGTTCGTGCGCAACAACATCGCTGACTTAACAGCTTCCGTTTCGTTGCGAGCCAGCGGCGAATGGGAAAACCCGATTATTTCCGGCCGGATCACGGCCACCAGCGGCACGATGACTTTTCGCAACGACCGCTATGAATTGTCACGCGGGCTGGTGGAATTGCCGTTCCGGCCGAATGCCGACCCGATCGTGAACATTCAGGCAGAGTCGGAGATTCGCGGTTATCGAGTGGTGGTGAACTTAAGTGGACCACTTTCACAGCCACAGGCGGTCGTCAGATCTGAGCCTTCGCTGCCTCAGGCCGACGTCGTATCGCTGATTACGACAGGAAATCTGTCGCTCGGCGATACCGGTGGCTCGATCCTTTCGCAATCGGGGCTGGGCACGGCGGCCAGTTTGCTGACCGATACCCTGATCAACGCTCCGGCGTCGCGCGCCACCAGCAAACTGTTCGGCCTCAGCCGCTTTGAAATCAGTCCACAGTTCACGGGCGCAAGTGGATCATCACCCACCGCGCGGCTGACGTTGGGACGGCGCATCAGCAAAGAGTTATCGGTAACTTATTCAACCAACGTGGCGTCTGATGCAAATCAGATCGTGGCTTTGGAATACCGGCTCTCCAATCGCATGTCTTTTATTGCGCAGTACGAACAGGGATCGAACAGGAACCTGACTTCGCGAAACGACAATTTCAGTTTTGAGATCAGGTTTAGAAAACGGTTTTAGGAAAGTGCGTGACGAGTTAGTCAACCGCTAACGGCGGTTGGTACTGACAGGAACGAGATCGCGTAGCACGGTAAACGATTCGGGTGAGATTCTTTCGCTTCATATCGCAGTACATCTGCGTGGTCTTGATGCTCCTGCCGGCCGCCGGCTATGCCATGGCCACACCGCAGGCGCCGGCTTACGAAGGCCGCCCGGTGGCGGTCGTCGAAGTTGTGCTCGAAGGTTCACCGCCGGATCCAGTCGTGCAAAGTGAGTTCCTCGCTCTCGTCAAACTCTCGCGGAACAGCCCTTATTCAACCGTCACTGTGCGCGAGTCACTGCAATCGCTGTTCGACTCCGGCCGTGTCGCTTCTGCGCGCGTTGAAGTCTTCGACGTGGCTCCGGGTAATGGTCCCATCAGTGTGCGGTTCGTGGTCCAACGGCAAGTAGTTCTGGGCGAGATCATTTTGGATCTTCCGCCGACGACCGGCACGCCAGTTTCTCAGGACGAGTTGCGTGCCCGGCTCAATCTGCTTGAGCCCGGCCGGCGCTTTTCCAAACAAACCCTGATCCGTAACGCCGATGAAATTCAAAGCTACCTGCGCGAACGTGGTTACTACGACGCGACCGTGGAATACACCGAAGAACGAGACCCAGGCGGCACCCGCGCCACCGTCACCTACCACATTGCGCCGGGAGAGCAGGCTCGCGTCGCCGCCTTCAACATCAACATCAAGGGGTTCGATCCTGCGACGGTGCAAACTTCACTAAGTCTCCTGCCGGGCGCCCAATTCACCCGCGAGGCGTTGAGCGCGGACTTGAATCGCGTGCGCCAGGCCATCATCGATCTTGGCTACCTGGCGCCCGTGCTGGACGATCCGACGGTAAAGCGCGATCCGCAAACGGGTGAGATTTCGATTGGCATGACCGGGTCGATCGGACCGAAGGTAACGGTGACGATTACCGATTATGAATTGAGCGGAAAACGGCAACGCGAGCTGCTGCCTGTTCGACGCGAGGGCAACATAGACTATTCCGCGATCGTTGAAGGCGCGCGGCGAATCCGTAACCGGCTGCAGGAGGATGGCTACTTTTTCGCCGAGGTGAATGCGGTGTGCACCGTGACCCCGGCTGTCCCGACCCTGCTTAGCAATGGCACGACAGAAACTTGTGAGAATTTGAATCCCGAAGAATTGGCTGGTCACACAGTCAACATTACCTACAACGTCGAACGCAGCCGGCGGCTGAAGCTGACGGACATACGAATCACCGGCACCAATAAACTGACGTACCAGGACCTGGCAGATGAGCTGAAATCGCAGAAGGCAAATGTATTGGGAATCATTCCCTACCTCGGTTACGGGCGCGGCTTCACCAGCTTGACCTTACTGGAACAGGATAAGCGAATCATTCGCGCCCACATGCGTGACCTGGGTTACCGTCGCGCCACCGTTACCGCACTGCAAGGCATCGCCCTGACCGGAGAAGAGTTAATCATCACTTTCGAAGTAAATGAGGGCCCGTTGACCCGGGTCGCCGGGATTGAGTTTCAGGGCATCGCTGCCTATCCGGAATCGCGTCTGCGCGATGAAATAAAAACGATAGTCGGCGCCCCCTACTCGCGTTCCCTCGTCCAGCAAGACGCTGATCGCATTCTTAATGTCTACGCCCGTGACGGCTATCTCGACGCAGCGATGACGCCATCGATTGTGGAGATGCCGAAAAAGGACGGCGATGAGCAGGTGCAAGTCATCTATGCGATGACGAACGAGGGCGATAAATTTTTCGTCAACCACATCATCATCAATGGCGTTACCGGCAGCCCGGGAACCCAGCGCAAGAAGCGTGACGCAATTGCCCGCGTCATTTCCCTGGCCGAAGGCGACGTGCTGCGCGCCGACCGGATTTCCAACAGCGAGCGTGACCTATATGCCACCGACGCTTTTCGCCAGGTCATCATCACCACGCAGCCGGCTGGTGAGACGGCCAGCGGCGCGAAAAAGAAAGACATCATTATCGATGTCGAAGAAACGAAACCGCGCGTGCTGGAATATGGCGGCGGTTATTCAACCGACACCGGTCCCCTCGGTTTGCTCGAGTTGAGCAACATAAACCTGATGAACAAGCTGCGCACCGGGGCAATTCGCCTGCGCGCCAGCCCGCGGCAACAACTGCTGCGGTTTGAATATTTCGATCCACGCTGGGTACGTTATGGCCGGCGGCAATTCATGCCACTGGCCTTGTCGCTGGAGTACCAGCGGGATTCGACCATCACTCGCTTCTTCCGTTCGACCATCGATCGCGGCACAGACGGGATTGTCCAGCGCCTGGATGAAGAGGGGAATCCGGTCGACATCTTCGGTAACCAAACGGGCGAGCCAACTATCAATCGGCTGAGGTTCAGTGCGGAAACACAGCGCGTGCTGGATCGCCGGACGCGGACCATTGTCTTTGCCCGTTATAACTATGAAGACGTGCGTCTCTTCAACATCGAAAGTCTCCTGATACGGCCCATTCTCCAACCGGATCAAAAGATTCGAATCTCCCGCATCGCTACTTCTTTCGTGCGCGACACGCGCGAGCGTTGTGAGCCCGGCCTGCGGCGCAGGGGCTCGGATGACGAAACGCTGGGCCGGCCTACCGAAGTTTGTCGTTATAATCAACTCGATCCGACGCGCGGTGATTTCTTCTCAATCGACTACAGCCTGGCGCTCCGCCAACTGGGCGGTAACATTTCCTTTAATCGCTTCCAGTCGACCTATCACCGTTACCACAAAGTGGATCGGCTTCGCGGGACGGTGCTGGCCGGAAACCTGACCCTCGGGCTGTCCAATTTGTTTAATGCGCGCGACCGCGACGGTGACGGCATCATTGGCGAAGCTGATCTGGCGCTGCCGATCAGCGAACGATTCTTTTCCGGCGGCTCAACCACCCTGCGCGGATTTGGCTATGAAGAAGCAGGACCGCGGCAAGCGATCTTTCCCCTGGGCACATTTCACGACCGGGATGGTGAGGTAGTTTTCCTCAATCCGTTCTTAGTGCCCCTTGGGGGAAACGCAATGGTAGTGGCTAACCTGGAAGCGCGCGTGCCGGTGACGCCTGATCTCCAGGTCGTTCCTTTCTATGATGGCGGCAACGTCTTCCGTCGCGCGGGCGACATCTTCGGGCATTCTGAACCGCATCCCACGAGCGATGCGATCGAGGCTAACAACCTGCGCGCACACTGGACGCACACGGTCGGGCTTGGTTTTCGCATCAAGACACCGCTGGGCAGCTCGTTTGCGGTTGACTATGGTTACCTGCTAAATCCGCCGGAATTTTTATTGCCACAGCGCGGACCAAACAACACGTTCGGTCCACCGGCGGTGATTCGGTTGCCGCGTGGGCACCTCCATTTCAGATTTACGCAGACGTTTTAGGGAGAGAAGGGGAAGAGGGGAAATGGGTCAAAGGACCATACGATCCACGAATCACACAAAGCTACACAAAACACGAAATAAGAGTTTGTATGAAGCCGGTCACAGCGAAAGAGTTGAGGTAGTTAGCATGCGCAGAATAAGAAACAGTTTGAGCACTCGAATGCTATTGCGATTTTTCGCTGCGATCCCTTTTACCCTCTTCCCCTTGTCCCTTTCCCCTTCCTGTCCCGCGCAGACCGTGGATAAGATGGTCGCTACCGTGAATGGCGGAGTTCGTCCGGAATTGATTACCTATTCCGATCTGCTTTGGCAGTTGGCCTTGCAACCGGCCAGCTCGCTCGCGAAACCAACTTCAGCAGACCTGAACAAAGCGTTGCGATTACTGGAAGACCAGCATCTGATCCTGCAGGAAGCCGTTAAGCTTCCGACCAATGCGCCATCGCCTGACGAGGTAAAAGCCGCGCGTGATGAACTGGCGCGTTACTTCGGTCCCGGTGAGCTGGAAGCGCGCATGGCGAGAGTTGGGCTGACCAGCGATCGCCTGAATGACATTATCAGCGACCGCCTGGCCATGGAAAAGTATCTGGACTTTCGCTTCCGCGCCTTCGTGCTGATCACGCAGAAGGACATTGCGGACTACTACAATGAAGTGTTCGTGCCGCAGGAGAGAAGTCACGGTCGAATTGTGCCCAAGCTGGAAGAGGCCAGCGCCAGGATCGAAACACTTCTGACTGAGAATAAGATTGAGTCAGAGACAGACGCCTTTATCGATAGCCTGCGCGATCGGGCGGAGATTGTGGTTTTGAATCCCGTGTGATCGATCGCAGAGCCGCTCGCATAAGCCCGAGCGGAGGACGCGCGTCCTCCGGACGAGTTATTTCTGATGACCTCTCGGCCCACCCGTAAAGAAAAAACATCTCGTCCCCGCATCGGACTGGCGCTGTCCGGCGGCGCCGCCCGCGGGATGGCGCACGTTGGAGTCTTGCGCGCCCTCGCCGAGCATGACATTCCCATCGACTTCATCAGCGGCACTTCAGCCGGCGCCCTGGTCGGCGGTGTTTTCGCTGCCGGCATGTCCATAGATGAAGCCGAAAAAATTGGACGCGGATTGCACTGGCGTGACGTGGGCCGCATGACGCTTTCTCGCCTGGGCGTGCAATCGAACGCGCGGATGGAAGAGTTACTGCGATCGCGCTTGCCGGTGACTCGTTTCGAAGACCTCCGCATTCCCTTCGCAGCCGTGGCTACTGATCTAACCTCCGGTGAGCCGGTGGTGATGAGTGGTGAAGGCGACCTGCCTTTCGCCATTCGCGCCAGTTGCTGCGTGCCCGGTTGGTACATTCCCGTCGTTGATCCAGCGGGCCGCCAATTGGTTGACGGCGGACTGGTCGCAAATATTCCGGTTAGCCAGGCGCGCGATCTGGGCGCCGATTTCGTCATCGCTGTCGATGTGAACGCGGAAGGCGCAAAGTTCCTCGGCCCGCCTCACTCAGTCATCGGGATCCTCATTCAAACGATGATGGTGGTGCAGCGGACGGCGTCGATCTACCAACTCAAATCAGCCGACCTGGTCATCCGACCGCGCGTCGGCCATATTCGTTGGGACGAGATGGCGCGCGCCGATGAGCTGCTTGCGGCCGGTTACGAGGCGGCAATTGAGAAGGTTGAGCAGATAAAGAACATGCTCGACGTTCATCGCCAGGCGCCTTCCCACTGGTATCAACTGCGCCGTTATCGCCGAAATCCTCGACCCGGCTCAAAGAAAGAAACTCCCGCCCGCTAAACCGTTCCCCGGCCTGCTGGCCTGTAGGCTTTCCCAACAAATTCAACCATACCGCCTCAGAGTGTTGCACTCTGCTTCGACCGCAGCGCCCCTATCCTTGCTTCTTCCTTCGTAAATCTCGTCGCTTGCCCTTTGGAACAACACTTGCCAACACGTTAGGCAAAGGCGAGCAGCGGGAGGGAATGAAATGAGAGATTTGACGAATAGCGTTCTGGAGTTGGCGGTAATAATTTTCCTGTTACTTACATTAGCCGTTTCCACAGCCGCGCTCTCGCAGTTGCCGAATTATTAGGAGCGATCGCGATTAGTTCCCTCCAACCGCAGCGGTCGCCAGAGAATCCAACCCCCATTAAGACTTTATAGCAGGCATAGATTACTTAATCGGCCAAGCGTCCCTGCTTGTCCAGCATTGTCCAGCATTTCGCTCCTGGCCTGCCCCCCCAAGGAACAGATCAGGATGTGTGCCGTACATTTATGGCTATCATCATCACTTCGCTGCAGCGGCAACAATCATCGGCGTGGCGCGGGCTGATGCATTCTCTCCGCGCAGGCGCCAGCGTAATCTGGCAAAAACGACGAGTGGCGCTTCGTATGATGCTCGCCGGTATCATCCTGGCCACAATCGCAGCTCTTCTTTTTCTTCTCTCTTCATACCGCTATTACTCAAAGCTGGTTGACGCCCGGCTGGCGCACGGTTACCTGACGAGTCGCGCGGGTATCTACGCGGCGCCGCGGACTCTGCGCGCCGGCCAACGCCTGTCACAGGACGACCTGATCGCACTGCTGCGACGCTCGGGTTATGTGGAAACGAACGCCAGCGAGGTGTGGAGCGGCAGCTTCACTGCGCCCCCGGGTAATGAGGGCACTGAGGGCACGGTAGAAATCCGGCCCAACAAGACTACTTCGAGTTTCCCGGCTGTCGTGCGGGTGACGTTTGACGATCGTGGTCGCATTGCCGGTTTGGACTCTGAAGGCATCAACCTTGATTCCTTCACGCTCGAACCGGAAGCCCTGACAAACGATCTGACGATGAAGACAGGAAAACATGCGTCGCTTAGTTATGCCGAGATTCCTCCGGTCTTGATGCAGGCGATCCTCTCGATTGAAGATCGGCGCTTCTTTACCCACTCGGGCGTGGATTTCATGGGCGTGGCGCGCGCTCTTTTGCGTAATGCCGGCGATGAGCGCATCGGGCAGGGCGGCTCGACTATTACGCAGCAACTTGTGAAGAACACGTACCTGACTCCGGAGCGAACCCTGCGTCGCAAGTTCGCGGAGGCGATGTTGGCTTTCACCCTTGAACGTCGCTTTTCCAAGCAGGACATCTTCGCCCTCTATTGCAACGAGATTTATCTGGGCCAGCGCAATGGCGCCGGCATTCGCGGAATCAACCAGGCCGCGCATGCTTACTTTGGTAAAGAACTGAAAGACTTGTCGCTCAGCGAAGCGGCGACGCTGGCGGGTTTGATTCAGAGCCCGACTCGATATTCGCCCGTCCACTACAACGACGCGGCGCGGGCCAGACGCAACATTGTGTTAGGCACAATGGTGCGCGACGGAGTGATTACTCTGGATCAGGCATCGGCGGCGGCGCAGGAGCCACTGGTGATTTCCGCTCTGCCTGATGTCGCAGGCTCGATGGCGCCGTTCTTTGTCGATTTCGTAAATCGCGCTGCCGGCAAAAATGACGGGCCTGACGCCGCGCAGCTTCCCGCCGGGCCAATCTTCACGACGTTGGACATGGACCTGCAGCAGGCGGCGGAGGCAGCGATCAAACGGCAACTTGATGGGTTGGAGAAAGTCTATCAGGCGCGCGGCGCTAAACCGCAGGCAGCTCTGGTGGCGATGGATCCGCGAACGGGTAATGTGCTGGCAATGGTAGGAGGAAGGAATTACAACGAATCGCAACTCAATCGCTCGACCGACGCGCGCCGCCAGCCGGGTTCAGTATTCAAGCCTTTCGTTTATGCGGCTGCGCTGGAACACGGCATGTCTCCGTTACGACCTTTCACGGATGCGCCGCGCGAATTCTCTTACGATCGGCGGACCGTGTACCGCCCGGCGAATTACGGTGACGCGTACTCAATGCGGGATGTGCCAATGCGAACGGGCCTGGTCAAATCGCTAAACGTAGTCACGGTTGATGTGGCCACGCATGTTGGTCTCACTTACGTGGCGGATCTGGCAGCAAGTTTTGGATTGACCCGGCCGGCTCCTTATCCGGCGCTGGCGTTGGGGACGACGGAAGTAACTCCGCTGGAAATTGCTGCCGCCTATGCGACGTTTGCAAACGGCGGACGTCGGGTGCGACCGAATGTAACCGCGGCAGACCCCGCGCAAGTTTCGCCTGATGCGGTTTCCGATGAAACCCAGCCGGAAACTTTGTCGAATGGTTATGACCAAATTATCGAGCCGGAAACGGCGTACATGATCACCGACATGTTAAGCGACGTAATCGATCATGGCACCGGCCGCGCTGCGCGTGGTTTGTCGAAGCAAACCGCTATCGCCGGCAAAACGGGCACATCGCGCGACGGCTGGTTTGTTGGCTACACGCCGAATCTTGTGTGCGCGGTTTGGATCGGTTTCGACGACAATCAACAGTTAGGATTGACCGGGGCCGAAGCCGCTTTGCCGGTTTGGATGGAATTCATGAAGGGCGCGATTGAGGTGCGGCCCGAACTTGGCGGAGAAGCCTTCGCACGACCGAAGGGGATTAGAGCGGTGGACATCGATCCTGAAACCGGCTTGCTGGCCTCAGCCGCATGTCCGCAAAGGGAGCGGATCGCTATCACGGCTTCCCTGGCGCCTTCGGCCGGATGCTACCGTCACCACCTGGACTTTTTCAGCGGATCGCAGGAACCAGCGATAAACTCGTTCGCCAGCGAACAGCAGGTTGCGAAGTTGGTTCCACCGAGATCGAAACCCCGCTTCAGGGAAGGCACCGTCAAACTACCCGCGTCTCCCAACATGACGATAGCAGTTGATTCCCAGGGCCGCCGGACGCTGACTAACGATATGCGGTAAATACTCAATGCTTTGCTTTTTGAACCTCAAACCCTCCCCTTGTCCCTTCCAATGGGAGAGGAACTTTACTCAACGCGTCCCCAAACTCGCAGCCGGCTGATTCCTCCGTCAGGGAAAATATTGAAGATCAAGTGCGAGACTTGCCCGGCGTCGATCAATTCTTCGGCAAAGAAATGACGCGTGTGCGGCTGAAGTTTGGTGCGCTGTAACACTTCCCGCCAGTCCATCAAAGGATCCACCAGCGTCGTGATGGGGACGTCAACTGCATTGGCTGCACCCAGAGAGCAACTATCGGGGCAGTTTCCTTTGAAATAAGAAGTGTCAACTTCGACACGCTCGATGCGGCCTCGCTTCCCCAATTGGATGATGGCCCAATCATGACCCGGCCCGCGGCGGCGCTTGGTTTCCCAACCATCGCTCATGTTCTCCGCTCGCCCCGGCATGATCAGATTGTGTCGATGGCCGAAAAACATGTCGCTACAACTAAGCACCAGCGCGCCGTTTTCGACCGCGGCCAGATCGACCTGACCCCCGGCGCTTTCGATCAGTTTCCAATCAGGCGCCACCTCTCCATAAACTCTTAACCTGGCCACGCCGCCGTCGGGATAGATTTTGAATCGCAGGTGGGTGTAGCGTTGGTTGCTATCGATGGCGAAGGGATTTTGCGAGTCGCCATTCAGGTTGCTGATAGGAAGTATTTCAGTCCACGGCAAATCTCCGCCCGTTAATTCTTCCAGCGAAGGCACGCCCTCGATCGCACAAGCTTCAAGCGAACACTGCTCTGGATAGTTTCCTTTGAAGTACGCCGTATCGACCACGACGCCGCGGACGATACCGGGGAGGCCCAACCGAATGATGCACCAGTCAAACCCGGGAGACCGGCGGCGGCGCGTTTCCCATCCATCCATCCACTTGCCGCGGTCCGTGTATTTGCCTTCGATGAAAATCGGGGCGCCGGGTTTCAGCAAATCCTCTTTCGGCGCAAAGAACTCATCATTCGCAAATAAGACTGCGCCACCCAAACGTTCGGCGGCCAGATCGATCAGTTCGGTAAAGTCCATCGTTTCACCCTGCCTCTTCTAACTCTGCTGGCGCATTAACAGCCTTCCGCCCGGATCGCTCAATACCTTTCCCCGTTCGTAAATCTTTTCGCCGTGCAGAAAAGTAGCTTCGACCACGCCGCTAAGCCGTTCCCCTTCGTAAGGCGTCAGCTTATGCCGGTGTTCGATCATACTGCCTTTAACGGAAAACTCTTCGTCCGGATTCCAGATCACAAAGTCCGCGTCAAAGCCTGCGGCAATCTCGCCCTTTCGCTGGTCCCAGCCAACTAGTTCAGCGGGCGCGCCGCATAACCAATTCGCCATCTCTGCCAAACTGTACCCGCGTGCCCGCGCTTCGGTCCAGATTACCGGCAGGCGCAGTTGCAAAGAAGAAATGCCACCCCACGCTTCGAGAAAATTCCCCTCTTCGCGACGTTTCAATACCGGCGGACACGGCGAGTGATCGGACACGACCATATCAATGATTCCGTTACCCAGCGCGCGCCAGAGTTGCTCTCGATTCTCTCGCTCGCGAATCGGCGGGCAACATTTGAATTCCGTGGCGCCGTCGGGAATATCTTCAGCCGCAAAATGCAGGTAGTGCGGACATGTCTCCGCCGTGATTTGTAATCCTTCTGCGCGAGCGTCGCGCAACAAATCCAGCGAGTCGGCCGATGAATGATGAACGATGTGAACGCGACAACCGGTGTCACGTGACAGGCGAACCATCAACGCTACCGCTTCGTCCTCAGCCGCACGCGGCCGCGACGCGAGAAATGTCTGGTACGAAGTCAGGGCGAGCGGAACGTCCGCGCTATTGATCGGCCCGGGCAGCTCCGCATGCACGATCAGGACCGCGCCCAGCCGGGCCAGCACCGGCATGGCTTCCTGCAGATCAGCTTTGGTTACATTGGGAAATTCGTCAACACCGGAGTGAATCAGAAAGCACTTAAAACCAACCACACCGGCTTGCCACATCGGCTTCAGCTCGGCGGTGTTGCCCGGCACAACTCCACCCCAGAAACCGAGATCAACATGGCACTGATCTCGCGCTGCAGCTAACTTAGTTTCGAAACCGGCAAGTGTCGTGGTCGGCGGGACGCTGTTCAGCGGCATGTCTACTACCGTCGTTACGCCGCCCGCCGCCGCCGCGCGCGTGGCCGTAGCAAAACCCTCCCAGTCGGTCCGCCCCGGCTCGTTGATGTGAACGTGGGTATCAACCAGGCCGGGCATTAATACCGAACTGTCCTCGACTTCGATTAGACGCAAGTTCGCGGGACGATCGTCAAATGCTGTAATTTGATTAATTCGCCCCGCGTGAACCTGAATGCACGCCGGCAGTACTGAACCCGGCAAGACGACACGGCGAGCGCGGATAGCAAAATCAGCGGCTGGCATTCGTTGTTGTCTGCAATGGAAGCCTGTTTAAGAAGAGTCCCAGGATTCCTCTGCGTCTTCTGTGTCCTCGGCGGTGAATCTTAAGCGGCCCGTGAGACTGCAGCCGCGTCACCACCAAATGTTTCCGGAAAAACTTTCCGGTAAGCGACCGCGTAAGAAGCCATCGACACCGGCATTACCGCGAAAGCTCCTACATAGCAACAGAGCACGCCCACAAACGTAAGTACGGTATTCAAAAGCGTCAGGCCAATTACCCCACCCATATTCGCTTTCGCCGCATTGATACTGGTTTTGACAGCGTCCAACCCAGAGAGTTTCTTATCTACAATCAGCGGATACATGAAAATAAAGAACGCCTGGATGAGGACGGCAATCACCATTGCGACCAGGACAATGCAAAACATTACTACCATCATTCCCAATGCCATTGCCGGGTCGCCACCACGCTGCTGCGTCGCGCCCATCATCATGAACAGGATTATCATGACGATGTAGACGGGAATGATTAGGATGATTATCGGCACAAACTGAATCAGCGACGCGATCAGGCTGGGCATGAAATAATCGAAACCCTTGAAGAGGTCGGCAAATTCCACCTGGCCACCGCGCATTCGCTGCAGCAGGCAAAGATGAATGCCACACATCATTGGGCCAATCAGGACCACCGGAACCGCCCCGCCAATCAACAAACCCACCACCGCAATGCCGAGGAAGAGCCAGTATTGATCCTTAATCAGCGCATAACCTTCCTTCAGACACTCCACGGGTTGTATTACTCGACTGCGGAAATCCGGCATGTTCTGGCTCATTCAAATCACCTCCCGGGGGTTGGAGTTTGCATCTGCTCGAGAAAGTCCTCCAGCAAATTTAGTGAGATGTGCTGGCGGTAATCAGCCGTCGACCGGATGTCGCCGATGGGCGCAATCTCGCGTGCGAGTGAATTCCTGGCTGCGTGCCACGTTTCCAGACCGGGCGGGCGTCCATTTATCACGCCTTCGGTCACGACGCAACGAAGTGGAATCGGGGCCACACTGCCGAGGGCAATCTTCACGTCGGCAAACCTGCCGTCCGACACACGGCCCACGCCCGCAAAACAAACTTTAGAAATTGCCTGGGCCTTACGCGTGCCCACTTTGCGATAGTAATGTTGCAATTGCGCCGGAGCCCGCGGCAACCGGATGCTGCGTAACAGCTCATCGGCGCGCATTGTCATCTTCTTGTAATCGGTGTGAAATTCTCGATAGGGAATCCAGCGCGATCCGGCTGAGGAAATCAGCTCGATCTCAGCATCGTAGGCCAACAACGCTGGAGGCGAGTCTGCCGCGGGCGAAGCGTTGACGATGTTGCCACCGAGTGTTCCCCGGTTTTGAATCGCGAGGCCTCCTGTTTCGCTGGCCGCTTGACAGAGCATGGGAAATTCTTCGCGCAGGACCGCGTGCGATTGAACTTCTGTGTACGTCGTCAGGGCGCGCAGAGTAATGTGCTCAGCGGAAACTTCAACGCCCCGCAGTTCAGCCAGGTTCCAGATGTTCAGGTAGTTTCGGTGCGGCAGCTTGCCGGACTCAAGCAGGACCATCAGGTCGGTGCCACCGGCGAATGGCCGCCAGGCTCCAGGTTCGCGCGCGAGCACGTCCAGCGCTTCGCCAAGACTTGCCGGCGAGGTCAATTGATAGGTTGGAACGTATGCTCTCATGTTGACGATTTAAGAATCGGATCCGGTGCAGTAAGCCCAATGAGAGTAGATGTCCGGGCTTTCGTTATCTCTGACACGCCCGGATCACCGACTCAAAGATCTTCATATAGCCGGTGCAGCGACATAAATTTCCTGCCAGCCCGGTGCGAATTTCAGCTTCATTTGGATTTGGATTGCGCGCCAGCAAGTCGACAGCTGCCAGCACCATGCCGGGCGTGCAAATGCCGCATTGCGCGCCGCCACATTCGATAAAAGCCTGTTGCACCGCATGAAGCTGATCGTCATTGGCGACGCCCTCAATGGTCCGAATCGTAGCGCCTTCAACCTGCGCCACGGGAACGAGGCAACTATTGACGATGCGCCCGTCCAGCATTACTGAGCACGCGCCGCACTCGCCTTCGCCGCAACCTTCCTTCGTGCCGGTCAGCCGCAACTGCTCGCGCAGAACATCCAGCAGTCGCTCCATCGGATATGCATGAAGCGTCCGTTGCTCTTCATTTACCGTGCAACCAATGTCGATCTTTTCGTCCACGAACCGTGTTCCTTTGACTCCTCTGCGAAAGCCTCTGCGCCCTTTGCGTTTGAGTTCTCATGTTTCCCTCAACGCATCCATCATCGCTTCCGGCATCAGCGGGATATGATTGAAACTCACGCCAGTCGCGTGTTCAATCGCATTCAAAATCGCCGGTCCGCCGCCATCCATCGGCAGTTCGCCAATCCCTTTGGCGCCAGCCGGTCCAAACGCGTACGGATTCTCTTCGAAGTGGACGCGAATTGGAGGGATGTCCGCCGCCGTCGGCATGATGTAGTTCGTCATCTGTCCGTTGGCCATGCGGCCATTTTGCCAAACTACATTCTCGTAAAGCGTGTAGCCGATCGCCTGGGCCACCCCGCCCTCAATTTGTCCGGCCGCCAACACCGGGTTGATAACTTTGCCAACTTCCTGCACCGCCACAAAATCCTCCACGTGCGCTTCATACGTCAGCATGTCTACGCTCACTTCAGCCACATACACAGCCCAGGCAAAAGCTCCGTAAGCGTCGCCCTGATACTTTTCATCGTCCCAGCGAATTCCCGGCGGCGGTTGATATTTGCTGGAAGATTTTAACGGACCGAATTCTTCGAGGTAACTGGCGCACGCCTTTTGGAATTCTTCTGAGGTGTAATTCTCTGTGAGAAAGCCGGCGGCGATCAGCGTCTGTTTCAAACCCAATACGGCTGACTCCACGAGTTTGCCGACAATCATCACGGTGCGTGAGGCCACCGTCGGGCCGCTGTTCGGCACGTTGCCGGTGTCAGGTTGAGTGACTTCAATTAGATCGTAATCGATCTTCAAAGCTTCGGCAGCAATCTGCGAAAAGATGGTGTTGGTTCCCTGCCCAATCTCAGTGCTGGCCGCCAGAATTCGCACGCGGCCTTCGGCTGTCGCTTCGGCGCCGACCACCGATTGCAGGTAAACTTCGCCGGAACCGGTAAAGCCTGCGCCATGCATAAACGAAGCGAACCCAATTCCTTTCTTAATTCGCGACGCAGGGTTCTCGCGCGCAAATCGCTCCTGCTTGGCGCGATAATCGCTTAGCTCAAACGCGCGGTCCAGCAAACCATCCATATCCACCTTTTCATGAATGACCTGGCTCGTAGCAGTCATCTCGCCTTCGCGAATGAAATTCCGCCGGCGAAATTCTTCGCCGCTGAGGCCTAACTCTCGCGCGACTTTATCCAGATGACGTTCGAGCGCAAAAATGCTTTGCGGCGCGCCGAATCCTCTGAACGCACCGTGCGGCGGTGCGTTGGTGGCGACGGCGCGACTGCGGATGCGCACATGCGGACAAAGATAAGGTCCGGCGGCATGGATGGTCCCACGCGATAGCACGACCGGCGAAAGCGTGCAGTAGGCGCCGCCATCGACCACGAAATCAATTTCCATTGCCAGCAGTTTTCCGTCTTTCGTGACTGCCGTCTTGTGCCGCGTGCGCGATGGATGTCGCTTGGTCGTCGCCACCATGTCTTCCGCGCGGTCGTAAATAATCTTCACCGGCTTGCCGGATTTCAACGACAGCAACGCAGCGTGACCGGCAATCATCGAGGGATACTCTTCTTTGCCGCCAAAGCCGCCGCCCGTCTCAGTCTGAATAACGCGAACTTTTTCTTCGGGCAGATTGAAAAGTTTCAGCAGCGCTTTGTGCACATAGTAAGGACACTGCATCGACCCCCACACGGTCACGCCTTCGGTCGCGTTGGCCACTGCGATGGCGCCGTTGTTTTCAATGTAGAGCTGCTCCTGCGCGCCGGTGTGGTACTCGCCTTCGATTACTAAGTCTGCGCTTTGCCAAACTTCATCGACATTTCCTTTATCGACCAGAAATGTTTTGAACACATTATCTTCGCCCCAGATAATTTCTTTCTGATCCACCGAATCCGCCAGCGTCAAAACGGCGGGTAGTTCTTCCATTTCAATCCGTACATGACGTCGCGCTTCTTCCAGCAGGTAGCGATCCGGATGGGCCAGCAGAACGATGGCCTCTTCGGGATGATTGACGACTTTATCGGCGAGGTACGGCTGATCGTTCAGAATCAGCGCGACATAATTCTCACCACCATTGTCGTGAATGTCTTTCGCCGTGACGATCGTAAATTCTTCCCAGGGAATTCCATTATCGAACGCGATGTTTGTGATGCGCCCGCGCGGCACAGTGCTCCGCACGGTCGCGCCAAAGAGCATCCCGGGAAATGTCAGGTCATCGACGTACTGCGCCTGACCGGTGACTTTCCGGCGGCCCTCTTTACGGGGAAACGATTTGCCGACGATGCTGGTCGTCATAGGATCTGGACTTCGAATTTGGTCTTCAAACCTCGGATCGGCTTACTTTACTTCACAAACTGCAATCAGGAAAACCTCATCCGCTCCAACACGAGCAAGCCAATGGAGACGAGCGCCAGGACGTACATCACCGGGTGAATGTCTTTGCGACGGCCCACCATCAGGTAGAGACCGACGTGCGAGATGAAGCCCCAGAGAATTCCCTGCGTGATCGAGAACGTGAGCGGAATCAGGATCAAAGTCAGAAACGCCGGCACGCCTTCTTCGATCTTTGAGAAGGCGATCTGGCCCACGCTCCTGAACATCGAAGCGCCGACCAGAATCAACACCGCGGCGGTCGCATAGGCCGGCACCATCCCCACCAAAGGCGCCAGGAAAAAACAGGGGAGGAAACAAAGCGCGGTGAAGACGGACGTCAGCCCGGTGCGGCCGCCCATGTCGATCCCCGCGGCGCTTTCGATGTAAGCCGTTCCGGATGACGTGCCCGCCAACCCGGCGCCTAAGGTAGCCACTGAATCGACCATCAACCCTTCACGCAAGTTGCGGGGGTTACCATTTTCGTCGAGCAGATTGGTGGCATGGGCCACGCCTATGAACGTTGAAATCGAGTCAAACAAATCGGTGAAGAGGACGGCGATGATTGCCGGCAAGAGCGAAAGTTTCAATGCGCCCAGAATGTCGAGCTTAAGAAAGACGCTCTTAAAATCCGGCGCACTTAAAATGGCTGGCGGTGTTTGTATCAAGCCGGTGGTCCATGCGATCAGCGTGATTGACGCAATCGCCGCGAGAAATGCGAACGGACTCTTCTTCGAAATTAGGAACAAGGCAATCCCCAATCCCAGAATTGTCAGCAACGCTGGTTTGCCCAACTCGCCAAGCTTCACGAAAGTGACCGGATCGGCCACGATGAAGCCGGCGTTTTTCAGTCCAATGAACGTGAGAAAGATACCGATACCAGCCGCCGTCGCGATTCTCAATTCTTTGGGAATGGCCCGCGCGATCGTTTCCCGCACCGGTGTCACGGAGACAAGCAGAAACAGCACGCCCGCCCAAAAGATAATGCCGAGGGCGACCTGCCACGGAACTTTCTGGCCAAGAATGATCGTGAAGGTAAAGAAAGCATTGATGCCCATGCCTGGCGCCACGGCGAAAGGCAGCTTAGCAAAGAGGCCCATCAATAACGTCATCGTGAAGCACACCAAAACCGTCGCCGTCAGCACTCCACTGAAGGCCATGCCGGTGCCTTCGGTGGAGAGAATCTGGGGATTAACGATGACGATGTAGACCATCGTGAAAAAAGTAGTGATGCCCGCCACCGCTTCGGTACGGATACTGGTTTTCGGAATAGCGCTGGTGTTCATGAAAATGACGAAGGCTGGAATTGGAAACCGGAGCGCGGCGAGTCTATGACAAGGAATTGATCCAGCGCAATGGCTTTGCAGAAAAAGTTCGGCATGGGCCGCGCGGCCCAGCAGTGGGTGGTGGGGTAACAGTGTTGGCAGACCGGAAGGGCGACTTAAAGTTTCAGCATCGCCATTCCAGGATTATGTCGCTCGCTTCGCGAGCTGCGTTCCGATTGACGATCTATTCCCACAGCTTACGCTGTGGGCTACTGATGTGCCGCCCGCGGTGCGGGCTTCAATCAGTCAACGATAACGCGAGGACTGCAGCATATACACCCTGGACCACCATGGCCATCCGCTGGTAATCGAGGGTTTCAGGCCGATCGGATGGAGCATGGTAGTGCGGGTTACGATAAAAAGCGGTGTCTGTAATCATTAGAGCGACATAGCCCGCTTGCCGGTAGTTGAGATGATCGGAGAAATCTACGCCCGGAATAAAGTCCGGCGCCGCTATCGTGAAGACCGGTAGCGGTGATGCTTCCCGCATCGCCGACTTCAGGCGACGAAGCAGCAAGCCGTTGCCAAAGGCTCCCACCACCCCAATAAAGTTGCCCTGAGAAGGATAGAACGCCGCCAGCAATGAAGCGGGAAACTTTTGACTACCGGACGCATCATCGAAGTAGCCAATCATCTCTAATGCCAGCATCGCGCGCACCTTTACCCCCTGATTTACCAAAGACGCTGCGTGAATGGCACTGCCCATTTGTGGCGTGCGAAAGTAAGGAGGCTCTTCCAGCGTGAAGGCAACCAGCTCAACGCGCAGCGATAGCGATGCCTGCCCCAACAATCGCGCCAACTCGATCAGACCTGCCACGCCACTTGCGTTATCATCCGCACCCGGATATGGCCCAGCGGTATCGTAGTGCGCGCCTACCACAATTCGCTCACGCGAGTCTGGACCAAACTGCGCGATCACATTGCGATAGGTTTTGCCGTTAACCTGGAACGGTTGCTCCGTAACAACGCCGTTCGCTTGCTGAAACTCTTCGCGGATATAGCCGGCCACGCGATCTAAATTCTGTGGTTGGCTTTCATCCCGTGGACCGGCCTCCGCGCAAATGGTTCGGACGTGGGCTTCGAGTCGAGCTGAATCCACGGCTACCTTTGCCCGTACCTGGGGACGTCCGAATAAAGGTTGAGTGACCCAGAACCACAAACCCACCAGCAAGACCGCGAAACTCGCCAGGACCAGCAGCATGATCCGGATCATACGCGATCGGCGCTCCGACTGTGACCGCCACTGTGTTTCGTTTGCGCTAACCATGTAGTTGGGCCGGAAGGGGTAAGACTTTAATGGAGATTACCAGCCCGTGGCGAAGAGATTGTTTGCGCTCCTCAGGCCACAGTTTTGATAACTGTTATAGGCTCTGGCGGCTCGCAGCCGGATTTGTTCGTCGCCTTCATTTTTCATCCAGCCATCTAGTGCGGCGGCGAGAATGTAGGCTTCGGGCGCCATCAGGTTAGTGGTCCACAGCAGCGGTGAGGCGCCGGTGCGTTTTAAAGCAACGGAAAAATATTGCTGGCTGGCACAGGCCAGGATAATGGCTTTGCGCCGGCGCTCGTCTCGCGCTCGTGGGGTCGAGCTCAAGGAAAAATCCATCAAACCATCGTGTCCGACGTAAGCGACGACGTCGGCGCTGCCGGCAAGGTTCACCTTAAGCGGTTTCCCCTTGCTGGTGAGCGATATTTCCTCGCCGGGACTGCCAGCGGCGGCTTCAAGGAAACCTAATGTAGCGCCTCTGATTTCTCTGCCGCGGTATGCATCAGCGACTAACACTACATCGTGCGTTCGATGTTTGAAGACCACCCGCTCCAGAATCGACGGCTGAGGATTCTGCACGGTGGCCACTAACTCCCAATCCTTTTGCTTTCGAAAAAACGTTTTCACACCGAATGCCGCCCCCCAATAAAGGTTGGTATTCGGATCGTCGCCGTTGCCGAGTGCGGCAGAAACGGGAACGATTCCCTGATGCACGTTGTCACACAGGGCGACGAAGACGTGTACAACCGGGATTGAGTTTTGGGCGGCTGCGGCTGGGGTAGAGCTGCTATTTGGGCCAGGCGAGTTTGGCTTCGGGCCGCTGTCTCCACGGCTGGCAGAACAAGCAGCCAGGTACAGAGACAAAATACATGACAGTAGAAGGTGAACGTGTGCCATGACGATGTGATTGCCGGCTAAAGATTAGAACCCGCCGGACGAAGGAAGTTCCGAGAATTCGACTCTAGGAATTCCGGGAAAGCTCAGCCACGATTTCCCGCATCGCCGCGCGCCCTTTGGCAACCTCATCGGGGCCGAGCGAGACTGCGCCAACCACCGCGTGGCCGCCGCCGCCGTAGCGCTCGCAAATAGTGGCGATGTTGTGCGTGCGGGGCTTTGGACTCCAGGGGTTTGAGCCCACCGAGATCTTCGTGCGATGCGCGCCGCGGGTGAGGGCGACCGTGTACGTGGCTTCGGGAAAGAGATAGTACGGAATGAATTTATTAAATCCTTCGTAACCTTCATCAACCAGATCGAATTGGACCACGCCGTTTGACTGGCTGGCCTTCGCCTGAACAGCTGCCAGCGTCTGACGATGTTGTTCGAGAATTGGCTGGAAACGGCGCTGAACTTCGTCGCTCGTCGCCACTTCGTCCAGTGACTTTTCCGTCAGAGCGCGAATCGTTTGCTCGATGAAATTCTCGTCCGGATCGCTTTCGATGACCTGCATCAATTGCAGCGCCGGCTCTTTTAATTCCACGCATTGAGCGGCGGAGTCGTACAACGCGCCGTCGATCACGTGCGCCCAGTGGACCAGCGATTTGATGGGCTGATCATCGAAGCCGAATTGCGAGCTCGCGACCGCGGCAATGAACTCTGTACAGGACTTGCGGGTCGTATCCAGGAATTTCTTTCCCGAAGTATCAGCGCGAAAGTGGGCTTCATCCGACGGAGTCAAAAACGCGGACTGATGATGATCAAACCACCATGTCAACCTTGGCGAAGGCGAGTACTTAAAATCAACGATCGCATTCTCATCGCCATCCAACAGGCCTTCATCGAACAGGTTCTCGGGACGATGCAGCAGGCCGGCATATTGCACTTCGGCTTCGGGCGCGATGCACTCCTTATGAAAGCGGGTAAAGGTCGCCGCCGAGGCAACGCCGTCAAAACAATGTCCGTGATAAAGAACGCGAAGTTTCATGAAGTTCCAGTCAACAGACTCCAAATTCGGAAATGAAAGCCCGCAATCTTAGCAGGGAGATCGAGAAACTTCCTACCGGACCCTCAGCGTTTAGGTTGCTCACGGCGAAGAGCGGGGGCGAGCCCGCCTTCCTGACTGCAAGTAATCCTGGTTGAAGTCTGATCCGGATCTGACTCTACCCTGGCTACTTGCAGTCAGGAAGGCGGGCTTGCCCCCGCCCTTAGGATTTGTGGCTCGGTTCGCTTCTGCGAAACCGGAGTTTTTAGTTCTTACAAGGCACGATCGCCGCCGCCGCAGTCTTAACTCCCAGCCGCTCGGCGATAAATTTGTCCACATCGGCTTCGATCAATTCGCCGTTCACAACCCACGCTGTTTCAGTAACCACATCGCCGGCCTTTTTCAGTTTTGCGGGCTCCAGAAAAATGTTCCAGGGGGAACCCCAGTTGCGCGTGTCGCCGGTTAACTGGCGATAGCCGTAATGGCTGGTGGTCATCTTCGCTTCCCGTCCTTCTGATTCGATCACGACCGGGTACGGCGCGCCAGCCTCGCCGAAATAGGCTTGCGTGTCGGCGCGCGACGCGTACTCTCCAACGCCGATGACCTGCAATCCCTGCGCTTTATATTTTTCGTAGAGCTTGGCCGCGACCGGCGCCTCGTTTCTCCAGTTCGGACACCAGGAAGCGAAGTAAACAACCAGCACCAACTTCTTGCCGTGCACCAGCGAGCGCAGGTCGACGGGCTTGTTGTCAGCCAGCGTGTTGAAGGTCCAGTTCTTGTAATTGACGGTCTTTTCCTGCAGGGGCGCGTATTCGTGATTCCCCTGCGCTCGCATCGCCGGCGCGATCGCCAGAGCCAAAACTATGAGGCCAAGCAGCTTCTTCATGATTTAGAACTCCTCCGCTAAATTCCTGTCAGCGCTGAGCGGTTGCCGGGGACTCGTTCAGCAATGGCTTGATGATACTTTCAAATGCCGCGCGATCACGTGGTCCGATGAACTTCTCACGCAGGCGGCCCTCGCGATCGATTATGTGAGTGACGGGTAAGCCGGGACCGTTGCCAAATGTCTGACCCAATACTTCGGCGCCGCGCAAAACCGTGTATTCCTGGCTGACGTCCTTTTGAAATTCCTTAATGACATCGACTGAATCAGTCGGCGAAGTCGAGACGCCAACAACTTCCAGTCCCTCCGATTTCAGATCGCGCTGCATGGCGTTGAACTCCGGAATTTCCGCATGGCAAGGTCTGCACCAGGTGGCCCAGAAATTCAAAAGCACGACACGGCCGCGCAGATCGGCCAGACGAACCGTCTTACCGTCGAGGGTTTGAAATTCGACATCTGGCGCCGGCTGGAAACTATTGGCAACGCGATTGGCTGAGTTACCGCCGCTGGACGAAGCAGGCGGGGCCTTAATCAAGCCTTCGAAATTTGGTAATAACGCCGCGGGTTTCGAGCTGGCCAGCAGCGTCGAATAGCCACTGGCGACCAGCAATCCGATCATAATCAGCACGATGCCGGAGAACACCTCGACCTTGTGCAGGTGCTGGCGAAATTTTGCATAGAAGCCGATGAACTGATTGATGGCCAATCCGGTCACCAGGAACGGCAGCGCCAATCCCGCCGAATAAAAAGCGGAAAGAACGAGACCGCCTTTCCAGCCACCGCTGGTTGCAGCGAGGCCGATGATGCCGCCGAGGATTGGACCAATGCAGGGTGTCCAGCCGGCAGCGAAGGCAAGCCCCAAAGTCAGCGAGCCCAGCATGCCTCGCGGCTTTTCATCGGAAAACTTCCGCGTGTCGCGATAGAGCGCCGTAATCTTCAGCAACCCGATCAGGTGCAAGCCAAAGGCGATGATTACCAGACCACCGGCGATTCGCACCCAGGGATTACTCAGCACGGCTGATCCGGCCCAACCGGCGGTCGCGCCGAGCGCCAGAAAAACTATGGAAAGGCCGGCGTTGAAAGCGAGCGAGTTAAGAATCACCGCGCTCAGGGCTGATGACTTCGACCTACCGTCCTTCAAACGATCGATGCTGACCCCGGACATGAGCGAGATGTAGCCAGGCACGAGTGGCAGAACGCAGGGCGACAAAAACGAAATCAAGCCGGCCAGAAACGCTATGCCAATGGTGATATTTGAACCTTGCATATCAGAAACAGAAGTCTATAGCTGATCCGTCAAATTCGCCTAATACTTGTAATGGTGTTGGTTTCGGTCGCTACCGCTGCCAGTTCTGACTTCGTGAGTCTGCTGCTTTCGTCCCCTCCGGCAGAGGTTCCTCCACCAACTTCTTAATCATTCTGCCCAACGCCGCCACTTCATCTGCATTTGCGCCGATGCTGATAAAGCGGACTACGCCGCGGCGATCGATTAGAAATGACGTGGGAATCGCAAGCACGCCGTAGTTAACGTCATTCTTGTTGTTGTCAGATACCGCGAAGCCATACGGCAAACGGTTCTTCTGTTTGAACTCTTTTAAGTATTGCAGTTCGGCCTTTGGCGCGAGGTCGCGTCCCTCGACCCGGCCAAAGAAATTTGTCAGACCCAGGATGACCAGACCCTTTTCTTTGTAAGACTCATGCCATTGCTGCAGCTTCGGAAATGTCGCCCGGCATGGACCACACCAGGGTGCCCAAAAATCAAGCAGCACCACGCTGCCATGCAGATCGGTTAGCTGCGCCGGTTTCTGATCGATCCATTCGCTAACAACGATTGCCGGTGGCTGTTTATCTGTCGCTGGAGGCTGTTCGAACAATTTCGGCAATTCGGCCGGAGGCACAATGCCGGAAAGTCGCCGTGTCGCCAGGCGGTACAAATTGCCGGAAGGAAAATTCAGAGCTTCGCGACGCAAATCCTGCAACAGGGAAATCGCTTCCGCTTCTTTGTGCGACTTCAGATCAATTTCGACCAGCGCGTTGGTAGCGGAATATAAAAAATCATCACGCTGCAGGCCGTTCTTTGCCTGCTCGCTGGCTGTCCTGGCCGCGTTTAGCATTTCGTGCGCGTGGGCCTCAGCGCTCGCATACTCTCCCTGTTGGGAGAAGGCAGTGGCGAACAGGTTTTCGAGCCGGTAACGTTCTTCGGCAGGCTGAGGTTTATGCGCCAGGTAATCTGCCAGCAGGGCTTCCGCATCTCCCAACTGCTCAGTATTCTTGAGGGCGGCAAGGACCAGCATCCGCCGGGCGGTCTGGGGATTTGCCCCATCGGCATTTGCGTCGGTGGACAGAAACGCGCGTAAGGTCTCCAGCATCACTTCCTGATGTCCCGCCACCTCATTCAGCATCGCCAGAAAGAACAGATCGGCGCCCTCCACGCCGCGCTTTGTCAGGGTCGCAATGTGGCGTGTGGCCAGATCTTTTTGTTCCTGCCGTATCTGGGCCTCTATCTTCGGATCGTACGGCAGCTTCTTCTCATTGAACTGGGTAAACTTATTGCGCACGTAATCATTCGCTTCGTAATAAAGAACGCCTGCCGCGCGCGTATCAATGCTGGTGCTGGTTTCCGGCGCGGTCGATTCTTTCTTAGCCGGTACGCTTTCGGGGGCAGGGACGACGCGGCCCGATTGGGCGACCGCCGGCTGAGTTTGACACCCAAACGCGAGCAGGCCTGCAAATAAGAAAAAGAGAAATCGTTTCATGAGATTGTTATTGTTTGTTCCTGCGCTGCAAAACTTTTGCGTCGAAGCCGCGTTTTGTACGACGGCAAAATGTTGGTCCAAATATTTTCTAGCACACCGCGAAACTGAACCGGTCCGGCGAGAATGCCGGCATGATCGATCCAGCCCATTCATTCTTCGCTTCGCTTGTCACGACGTCGGCAATCAACTCGGCGGTCACCGGCGTTAGCAGGATCCCATTGCGATAATGGCCCGTCGCGTAAATCAAACCCTCGAGCGTGCTGCTTCTGCCCAGCACCGGCAGGCCATCTTCGGCCCGCGGTCGCAGGCCGGCCCAGGAATCAATTAACGGCCGGCTTCCTAATTTAGGCATAATTTCCAAAGCATGCCCGGTCAACGTATGCACGCCTTCAGTCGTTACCCGTTTATCAAAGCCTGCATGTTCGGTAGTCGAGCCAGCCAGCAGCCGGCCATCGGCGCGCGGCACCAAATAACCTCTCGGGCTGTAAAGAACGTGGCGCGCCAGACACGGATTGGTTTCGAAACAAAGCATCTGGCCGCGCACGGGTTCGATGCGAACTGGCGGCGCTGGTTTGTCCGGCAGAGAAATCGAGGAGGCCCACGCGCCTGCTGCAATTATCGCGGTCGGCGTAGAAATTTCGCCGAGTGAGGTCTGGACTGCAGAAACTCGCCCACGACGGCCGGCAATTCTCTGAACATCACAACCACCAATCAGCTTCACACCCAGATGTTCGTTCACTGTTGCCAGCGCGGTCACCAAACGCCGGTTCTCGACCTGCATGTCGCGAGGGAATCTGAGGGCGCTGCGGACGTCGGCTGAAATATTGGGCTCGAACATTCGCGCCTGCGACGCAGTTAATTGCTCTACTTCAAAGCCGGCCGCAGTTTGCCATTGATAACGGAGTGCAGCTTCCGCTTCGTCCTTTTCCGTGAACGCCAGGTAGAGAGTTCCCGTGTGATCAAGCTCAACGTCCGTGCCGCTCTCTTCCTTTAACGCCGCCGCGAAGGCGGGATACATGTCACGGCTTCGACATGCGAGTTGAAAGAATTCATCGGCCTGGTTCGCTTCCGCCTGGGGACCAATGATGCCCGCTGCCGCGGACGATGCCTCGGCGCCGAGGCGGCCGCGCTCAAGCAGCATGATTTGCGAGACACCGCGTTGCGCCAGGGCGCGGCCGATCGCCAGACCAATTACGCCGCCGCCAATGATGACCACGTCCGCAATCTTGCTTGCCAAAGGTAATGCGTCGGTCTGCATACCGAATCAGAAGCCGTGGGTCGGTTTGCGAATCCGCGCCGTGATAGCTGCACAAATACAGAACCGGAAGCGGTAGCGACCGGGATCCGCTAACCTTAGAAACTTCGTGTTTTCAATCTTGGGCCCGGTCGCTACCGCTTCCGGTTCTGACTTTTTGTCCAGCTATGACGGTGCGAATTCGCAAACTGTACTACTACCAGAAGCCCTCGTCAGTTGTCAGTCGTCCCCTTCAAGACTTATGCTGAGCGTCTGATTTTTGGGGGAGAGTGCGGCCGGCACATTAGGCGACGAACGAGTAATCACTGCTTATGAAACATACTATCACACTGATTCCGGGCGACGGGATCGGCCCCGAAGTGGCTTCCAGTGTTGTGCGAATTATCGAAGCGTCGGGCGCCGAAATCACCTGGGAGACGCATTACGCCGGCGCGCAAGCGCTGGAAAAATTCGGCGACACGTTGCCGAAAGAACTGTTGGAGTCAATCGAGCGAAACAATGTCGCGCTGAAAGGCCCGATCACAACGCCGGTCGGTAAGGGCTTCACTTCCGTCAACGTGGGCATGCGCAAAGCGCTGGATTTGTACGCCAACCTGCGGCCGGTGCGCGCGCTGCCGAATGTGCCCTGTCGCTATCCCGAGCTCGACCTGGTGGTGGTGCGAGAGAATACGGAAGATCTTTATTCCGGCATCGAACACGTCGTCGTTCCGGGCGTGGTGGAAAGCATCAAGGTAATTACAGAGAAGGCTTCTACCCGCATCGCGAAATTTGCTTTTGAGTTTGCGCGTCGCGAGAACCGCAAGAAGATCACGGCAGTGCACAAAGCAAACATCATGAAGCTCTCAGATGGTTTGTTCCTGGAGTGCTTCTATCGCGTGGCGAAGAGTTATCCTGAGATCGAGGCCGACGACAAGATCGTGGATAACGCCTGCATGCAACTGGTAATGCGGCCCGAACAGTTTGACGTCATGTTGCTGGAAAACCTTTACGGAGACATCGTGTCGGACCTTTGTGCCGGGCTGATCGGCGGGCTGGGTTTGGTCCCGGCTGCCAACATCGGTGAGAAGGGTGCGCTGTTCGAGGCGGTCCACGGCTCTGCGCCGGACAGCGCCGGTCAGGGAATCGCAAACCCTACGGCCCTGCTGCAATCCGGCATACTCATGCTCCGTTATCTGAATGAGCGGGAAGCAGCCGAAAAGATTGAGAATTCGCTAATGAAAGTTTTTGCCGAAGGGAAAGTTCGGACGCGAGACATCGGCGGCACCGCGAATACATCGGAGTTTGCCGACGCGATTATCGCGGGCATGAAGTAGAAATATCGGAGCCGCCTGCGATAGCGGGCGGTTAACTTCCCAGATCAGCTATCACGGGACCGCCCGCTACCGCAGTCGGTTCTGACAAGTCTAATTAAGAGATGTTACTAGTACTACTAATCCTACGCCTGGCCCTTAGCGCGATCTTCGGCGTGGCCGCGGTCACTAAGTTTCTGGATCAGAAAGGCGCGCGCGAGGCGGTAAAGAACTTCGGTGTCCCACCGGGATTCGCGCCCGCGATGGCTGTGTTGCTGCCGGCCTTCGAACTCGCCATTGCTCTGGGGCTGCTGTTTTCCAGATCCGTTTGGTACAGCGCGTTGGCCGCGGTGCTTCTTTTGACTCTGTTTGTGATCGCCATTGGTTACAACCTACAGCAGGGCCGCACACACGACTGTCATTGTTTCGGCCAGCTCTATTCGCGGCCGCTCGGCTGGCCGACACTGGCGCGCAACATTGTGTTCGCGTTGGGCGCAGCGCTCGTGCTTTGGCTGCATCCAGCGATTACAGATCCCGGACTGTTTAGCGCATTGAAAAGTCTAGTTGTCTGGCAGTGGCTGGTTCTGGCTGGCTTGGCGGCCGGATCGGTGGCGGGACTGTTCTATGCACAAAGACGAAATGCGCGCGAGGCCGTGAACCCGCCACAACGGTCAAAAGGACTGCCGGTAGGAACCGTCGCTCCCGGTTTTGAATTGCCGGACTATGAAGGAGGCACGACCTCGCTCGCTGCGCTGCTGAATCCCGGGAGACCGCTGATGCTGGTTTTTGTCAGTCCCACGTGCGGGCCGTGCGTGTTGTTCTTTCAAGAGATCGGAAGATGGCAGAAGGCCCTTCACGCTGAGATTACGATCGCGATTATCAGCAAGGGTTCGATCAAGGACAATTTCGTAAATGTCGCGCGAAACGGTTTGCACTCGATCTTTTTACAGGAAGCGCTGGAAGTGGCCGAGGCGTACGCCTCAGATGTCACGCCGGCGGCAGTGGTGATTGGCTCGGAGGGGAAAATCGCTAGTGAACTGGCCGCGGGATCAGAAGAGATTACCAAGCTGCTGCACGCTACACTCGGATACACACCTGAATTATCGCCCTCGACCCATCACGTCAATGAGCACCCGTTGTTGGCATAGTTGGGTCGGGCGGAAAGAAGTCAGTCCGCAGATTACACAGATTACACAGAGAGCAAATACTAGATGAAATAGCGTGCGCAACCCTCAGATCAATCGTCTGCCGCATCTGAGTAGTTGGCGTCTGAGTAGTTGGCGTCTGAGTAGTTGGCTTCTGAGTAGTTGGCTTCTGAGTAATCTGTGTAATCTGTGGGTTCGCTTTCGCCTTCTAATACCAGCGCCAGATAATAACCGCTACGGCGAAATCGAACGTCGCACAAATTGGCGGAAACCAATGGACCACGCGCGTCCGGATTCGTTTTGGATGATGGCAAAGATCCCAGAGCCCGTGGACCACATATCCCACCGCCAGCCAAAGCGAAGTTTGCCACAGGCCAAGCGCCGCGCATGAAAGCACCAGCGCTGACACTCCGACTTCTAAGCTAAGCCAGCCAGGCCGTCCACTCGACAGGGCCGCGCCTACGTACAAGGAAGCGGTGTAAGCGAGTAGCAGGGCGTACAGTTGCAGCGAAACGGAGTGCGACGGCAGTCCGAACAAAAAGACCGCCACCAGGGCCAGCCCAAGTCCTATCGCGATTAATAGAAGATATGATTTCACTTCGATACGTGTTGCATCTGCTGGTGCTTAATCTATCACGCGCTCAAGCGGTACGCTTCCGTCAGCCAACCCATCAACTCGTTATCCACCTCAGCCGGCGTGGTGAGTTTCACTTCATGATGAAAACGGCGCGCAGACGTTTGCTCCGACTTGTGAATACGCTGGTTGTTTAGCGGGCGGTCGCTCTTAATCGTGAGCACCAATGAATCTTTGCGCGTGGCAATGCCCGCCAGCGCCGTGGCGTTCAGCAAATGAATCGAAGTTTTCTTCGGGTCTTCTCTAATCGGTCCGAGCTTTTTCAGCCGCTTCAGCAACTCATCGTAAATCCGGCGAACGTTCGGCGTCTTGCCCTCGAAGTGGCTGGCGACGGTAAATCCATTTGTTTCCGGCTTCATATCCCTTTAACCGACCTCGTAATTCGAACTGCGGATAACTACTACATCTATAGTCGCGGAAGCAAGTTTTGTTCGAACGCAGTGGTGCCCGTGCCTTAGGACGACTATGGGGGCAAAGATAACTGCGGCTGTACGCTTTTTGCTTGTAGTTCAATTTCGGTTGTATCGCTATATGACGCCGCGACGAATTTGAATCGCGAACTCCCAAATAAATATCGCGGCATGCTTCTTGTTATTAACAACCTTCACCTGGGTGCTAGAACTCACGCTATGTGGGTATCTCGTCCCCGACTTTCAACAGAACAAGCAATGGAGGGTTAAGACGATGCCTGAAGATAGAAATGAACAGAATGAAAATCCCAAAGCTTCCAGCGCCACAGCCGGGGCCCAGTCAGGTGGTCAGGCCCAGGGTGGTCAGGAAACCGGACAGGAAAAGAACCAGCCGGCCGGCCAGACCGGACAGGGTGGCCAGGGCACATCACAACAGAACTATCAAGGTGGCGGCGGCCAGCAGGGAAATGAACAACGCGGCGGCCAGGAAGGCAACGCCCAACAGGGCGGCGGCACCAACGCACAACCAGGCGGCCAAGGCGGTCAGCAGAAGTAAAGCTGATTGGTCGCCAACTAAAGATGTGCACGCTCGGTAACTCGACTACCGGCCGTGCGCATCTTTTTTGGAGTGCGCCGGCAGAGCGTAGCGGCGACGGCGCTTTGGATCCGTTTCCATCGGGCTTTACGCATTATCCAAAGCGGTGTCGCCGCTTTGCTCTCCATACAGGACTGTTCCACTTTACCGATTGATCCGACGCATACTTCCATCACCGCTTATGTTTTTCCCTGCCCGCCGCGCTACGCGCTCAGCCTCAGCAAAGACACGCAGAAAGTTCTCGCCCAGTATCTTACGGACGGCCCTCTCGCTGTAGCCGCGCTTCAGCAATTCGTAAGTAATGTTGGGCAACATCGAAACATCCTTCGCGCCTTCGGGCATGTCGACCGCACCGTCAAAGTCGGCGCCAATTCCCACGTGATCGATGCCGGCAACTTTGACGATGTGATCGATGTGATCGATTAACTTTGAGATTGGCAGTGGCGGAAGCGGATGGGCCGCATCAAGTTTGTCGCCTTCCTCAGCCAGCCTTTCCGGATCGTTTTTGTATTTCTCGTCCAGCGCGTCCTGCTGCGCTTTCAAGCGCCGGTTGCGTTCTTCATTTTGCGGCGTCACCGTCGCCGCATCGACAAAGACGCTGTAGAAGTTTACCTGGATCACGCCGCCATTTTTTGCGATGCGCCGCAGCAGATCGTCAGGAATGTTGCGCGGCACATTGCTGAGCGCACGAGCGGAAGAATGCGAAGCGATGATCGGCGCCGTCGAAACGTCGAGCGCGTCGCTCATCGTCTCGTCGGAAACGTGTGACACATCAACCAGCATGCCCAGCCGGTTCATTTCGCGGACAACGTCCTTGCCGAACTCCGACAGCCCATGGTGTTTTTTCTCGCCGCGGCCGGCGTCCGCCCAGTCGTTGGTATTGTTCCAGGTCAGCGTCATGTAACGAACGCCGAGCCGGTGGAACTCACGCAAGGTCGCGAGCGAATTCTCAATCGCGTGCCCTCCTTCGATGCCCATCAACGCGGCGATTTTTCTTTGCCTCTTGGCCCGCCGAATGTCGGCCGCGGTCGTCGCCATCATTAGATCGCGCGGATGCCGCTCCACCGCGCGATAGACGGAATCGATCATGTCCAGAGTGCGGCGGGCGGCGCCACCATGCGCCACGTACCAGGGCCTTATGTAGAGGGAAAAGAACTCTGCGGTTAAACCTCCCTGCTTCATGCGCTCGATGCTGGTGCGATACGGGAAGGGCGGCACCCCGCTGAGATCGTAATCATCGTTCGTCATCGGCGTGGTGACGTCGTTATGCGTATCGATGACGATGGCGCGGCGGTGAATTCTTAGGGCCGCTTGCCAAAGGCTTTGGTCACGAGGAGGTGCGGGAGTGTATGACGTCTGTGAGCCAATGGCATTTTGGCCGACAGCCAGTGATGACGTCAGCGACAAGAAAAGCAGAGAAACAGTGATCGAGCAGCAGACTTTGCGTAAGCGCATGGGCAGACCTTTCAATGACAACGGGATTTAACTGCGGCGAGTTTTTGCAGCGCCATAGTGCAAGCAACCTGCGATGGCGTCAAGGAGAAGACGGGGAAACACATAACCAGAACGAGACCGGAACGGGCGAGGCGGTGACTTCGAGAAATTCTCTTTGGCAACCTGGCAGCGACGGAGGCAGCGCGTAACCGCACCGGTTGCTGTGGCATGCCACATTGCTGCGATCTCCCGTGAAAGCCAAAGTAGCTCAGCGACGGAGAGCGCGCTAAACCGTCGAACTACGGAAAGCGAAGATTTCGAGCTATGATTGCTACCCAGAAACCAATGTCCATCCTGATCGCCGAAGACAACGTGGCCCAGCGCGCGTACCTGCGCGAAGTGCTCGAGCGCGAGTTCCCTTCACACCTGCCCGTGCTCGAAGCGGGCGATGGTGAAGAGACAGTGAACCTGGCGCTGCAACACAAGCCCGCCGTTTCCATTCTTGACATCCAGATGCCCAAGCTCTCTGGCGTGAAAGCTGCGCGCGCAATCTGGCGCGACTTCCCGGCGGCGCGAATCATCTTCTGGACTCAGTTTCCGCACGAGATCTACATCAACGAGATTCGCAAGATCGTAAAGTCAGTCGATCCTCCACCTGCATACGGTTTCATTCACAAGAACAATCCTGAATCGCGCTTCCTGCGCTTCGTTGCAGCCGTGCTGGAAGACGGCGCCGACATGATCGATCCGGCGTTCAAAGACTCGTTCAAACGGCCGCTCCTGACTGAATTTGAAGCCGAGGCCCTTTACTATCTCGCGCTGGGTTTATCGAACTGGGCCATCGCGCGTAAGTGTTCCTTGAGTTTGCGCGGAGTGGAGAGCCGCCTGGCCACGCTCTATGAAAAATTGTTCGTCTCAACGGCGGAGGGAACGCCACACGAAGCGTATGACAAGCTCGCTTACAACGTGCGCACCCGGGCTTTCTTTGAAGCACTGCGCCGCGGCCTGTTGAATAACGACGAACTGGAAAAAGCGTCTGCCGAGCTTGAAGGTTGGATCGAGCGCGATCGCAAGAAGTTTATCGAAGAGCAAAAGCGGGAAGCGAAGAAACGATAGTTACGATCGGATTGTTCATCACTTTTACTTGAACCCCTTTCTCGCAATTTCCATTTCCAAATCTCGAGGGCGGCGCGGCTCTGCCGCCGCACAGTGCGGTGAGGCTTTGCCTCACCGGCGCCGGTTTAACTTCGAAAGGGAGGCTGCGCCTCCGTGCGGCGGCAGAGCCGCAAAGCCTTCCCCGGGAGACAAGAAAGAGTTGCGAACTCATCCTCCGTTCCGTCTGCCCACTGCCCACTGCCCACTGCTCACTCTTTTCCTCTGCTTACTACTCACTGCTATCCTCGGCTACTCCTCATCCGCGCAGAACCAGCCGCCGGTGGCCAACGCTTCCCCCTCGCCAACGCCGTCGCCTTCTCCTTCACCATCGCCAACAGCGCCGCCGAACCTGCATCAATGGGGCGCAGTTACTTCATTTCACGGGCTGCCTTCCGATCGGACGCACGCGATCGCGATTACTGAGTTTGGTGTTACGTGGTTTGCCACGGATGGCGGTCTGGCGCGGTATGACGGGCGGCGCACGAACGCGATCTCCGGCGAAGGCCTGCCGCCAGGTCGAGTCCTGGCATTGCAAGCCGGCGATTATGGCTCGCTCTGGATCGGTACCGAAAACGGTGCCGTGCAGTTAGCCAACGGCAAATTCGACTTGGTGAAGGAAACCGCCGGCAAGGTAATCACGGCGATTATTCGTCCGCAGCCGGGACGCGTGATCATAGCCAGCGAGAGTGGTCTGATCTTTGATTGCCAGCCAAAGCCGGATCGCACTTTCGCGGTGCGCACGATTCCGGATCAGCCTTTGCAATCGGCCGACGTCGATCATCCAGGACCTTTGAAGATCACCAGCCTGGCCCTCGTCGGCGAAAAACTATACGCGGGCACGCAGAGCCGCGGAGTTATCCTAATCGAAAATGGCGCGGTAAAAGATCTCTCCGGTAAGCCACGAACCTATTTCATCAATGCCCTGGAAACCGATGGCCAGGGACGTTTATGGGCTGGGGCCCGAGCGCGCAACGACGAGAGTGGGCTATCGGATATCAGTGACCCAGTGAAACCGGTTAAAGCCAAAGCGGGCACTGGCGCAGTTACGGCGATCGCGCGCGGACCGCAGGGCGATATCTGGGTAGCAACGGATGGGCGAGGCGCATTTCACCTGCGCGACGGAAAACTGATCCAGCACTTTACTTTCGAAGAAACAGGCGGAGCGTTACGTTCCGATCACATCTTCGGAGTTTTCATCGATGGCGAAGAAGTTGTGTGGTTCGCCACCGACAAAGGCGTTTGCCGCTACGACCCGCACGCGACCAGGACCGAAAACATCTCCGACGATCCCGCCACGAATTATGTCCGCGCCCTGTGGCGCACATCCCAGGGCCATGTGCTTGCGGGCACAAATTCCGGCCTGTTCGTTTACGAACCAAACAGCACGGACTGGCGGGCTATCACCGAACTCGGCCGCAGAATCATTTACACCATCCGCGAAGATAATTCCGGTCGAATTCTGGTCGCTACCGCCACCGGCCTCTTTAGTTCACCATCGGCCGCGACGGCCAGGGATTTCAGTTTCCAACGAATCGGGACTGACGACAGATTGCCACAGGGTGACAGCGTGCGTGCGATCACCACGGCGGCCGGTGCGACTTACGTGGCGACTTACGGCTATGGCGTGGAAAAGCTGGAGGGCGCCAGGCGTTCCCTTGTCTGGCCCACTGCAAACGCCGACGAGCATCAACGCGAAGTCGTTAGCCTAAGCGCCGATGGCGAGGGCCGCCTGTTAATCGGGACCGCCAATGCGGGATTGTTTTTCTTTGATGGAAAACAAACGACCACTGAGAGCGGGCTGGACGCACTGAAAAACGAAACGATTTGGTCGACAGTTACCGACGGCGCAGGCCTTTGGCTGGCAACGGGCCGCGGGCTTTATTTTTATCAGGCGGGAAAACTGAAAGAGATCGCTGGGGGAACCAGTGCACGTACCATCTTTCTCCGCAATGAGGGCGGACGGTCAGGCGAAATCTGGTGCGCGACTGTCGGCAGCGGTCTTCTCCGCGTGACTCTCGATGAACAATTCGGTGCGATCGTCTCGCGGCTTGACGTGGAGCAAGGCCTGCCGTCACAGAGGGTCTTTGCGGTGATAGAAGACGGCGAGAGTGTGCTGGCGGGCACGAACCGCGGCGTCGTGCGTTATGAACCGGGCCACATCGCACCGGCGGTGCTGCCGGCCAGAGTGATCAGTCAACGAATTCACGAGGCAACAGAATTGAATGCCGGTCTAAAATTGGAGTTCCCGCAGAACAGTTTGCTGGTCGACGTAACCGCTATCAGCAGTCGAACCTTTCCCGAACAATTTCAATATGCCTTTGCGCTTTATGACGACAGCGGAAAAATAATCCGGGAGAAGCTGGCCCGCGATTCGCAGTTTGCCATCGAGGGGCTCAAACCCGGGAAGTATCGGATCGTTGCGCGCGCATTCACCAAAGATTTGGTGGCGGCGACGCCACTCAAGTTTGACTTCAGCGTGGCCGGTGCGCCATTCCCCTGGACGACCACGGCCCTGGCTGTGCTGTTGCTGCTGGCTTTGATCGCGTTGACCTGGGCGGCGATCGAACATCGCCGGATCGTTACTACCAGCGGCGCGCTCGCTGCCGCGAATCGCGACCTGGCCGGCGCGCGCCTGCAACTGGCTAACGAAACCGAAGCGGAACGCCGTCGGATCGCAAGAGACTTACACGATCAGACGCTGGCCGATCTGCGGCATCTCGCGCTGCTGGTAGATAAGCTACCGTCGCCTTCACCGGCGGAAACTCCCGCCTCGCGTGCAGCTGAGAACATCGAGCAGATTACGCAACGGGAGGCCCAGGCTGAAGGAAGCGATCCGGCGGCGCTCCGTTCAGAAATCGAATCCATCTCGCAAGAGGTCCGGCGCATTTGTGAAGACTTGAGCCCGTCTGTCTTACAAAACGTAGGCTTTGCGGCGGCGTTGGAATTCGCTCTTTCTCATGCGGTCGAGCATGCGGCGCCCGACTGCAAGTTCGTTTACGAATTTATTTGTGACGAGACTCTCGATGAAAAAGTGAAGCTGCCCGCGAGTGTGCAAATTCAAATCTATCGCATTGCGCAAGAGGTTTTGAGTAACATTTGCCGGCACGCCGGGGCCACTCACGTGCGGATGGCGGTCGCGGCCATAGACAACGCATTTGCGATGGAGATCGAAGACGATGGTCGCGGGTTTGATCCGAAAGCCACCAGGAAAAAACCGGGCCGCGGCGTAGCGAATATCAGGGCACGCGCCAGCATGATTGATGCCGAGGTCGGCTGGGTACAACTTGATGGCGGTGGTACCTTGTTCAAATTGAGTAAGCAGCAACAAGAAAAAGCTTCTTGAAAAGGGCGGTCGTCGTTGCAACGCGCCGACGTGCGAAATAGCGAAGCTCTTTGGAGTGCGCTGACTTGTCAGCGCTTTCTCAGGTCGCGACCTGTCGCAACCACCAGTAAAAGCATTCATCACCATCGTGGCGAAACCAAAGCGGCGACAGGTCGCCGCACTCCAAAGAGCTTCGCTATTTTTGTAGATTGAGCCCTTTGCAAGATGGGCCGCCGTTCTGTTGGCATCAGTTGCGGACATCAAATCTCGAAACATGACCAGGATCGATTCAGACATCCTAAGAATCAGCGACGAGATCAAGGCGGCCCTGGCTGCAAATCAACCGGTAGTCGCCCTGGAGTCAACGGTCATCGCGCACGGATTACCGCGGCCGAAGAACCTGGAAACTGCGCTGCGCCTTGAGCAAATCGTTCGCGAGCATGGGGCGGTCCCCGCTACGGTTGCGATTCTCAGCGGCAAGTTGTGGGTTGGTCTGGACCAGAAACAACTGGCACAAATTGCTGAACGCGATGACATCAAAAAAATCAGCACGCGCGATTTGGCCGTAGCGGTTGCGCGCGCGGAACACGGAGCGACGACCGTTGCGACTACGATGTGGGTAGCGCACCGCGCCGGTATCGAAGTATTTGCTACCGGAGGCATCGGTGGCGTGCATCGTGGATCACATCCTGACGTCTCGGCCGATCTACCGGAGCTGGCCCGCACGCCAATGGCTGTGGTTTGCTCCGGCGCGAAGATCGTGCTTGATCTTCCCGCCACCCGTGAATGGCTGGAGACGCATGGCGTTACGGTCGCAGGTTACGAATGCGATGAAATGCCGGCCTTCTATTCTCGTCGAAGCGATCTGCCGGTGGATGCGCGAGTCGATTCGCCCAAAGAGGTAGCCATGCTGATGAAGTCGCAACGAGCGCTGGGAATACAAGCCGCGTTACTGGTTACCGTTCCGATTCCGCAGGCGGCTGAAGTGCCGGCAGAAACATTGAACAACGTCCTTGATGAGGCGATTGGCGAAGCCGGGCGCGCAGGGATTAGTGGCCGCGAGTTAACGCCGTTCCTGTTGTCCCGGATGGCCCAGCAAAGTGGCGGCGCAACCCTCCAGGCCAACCTCGCCTTGTTGGAAAACAACGCACGCGTGGCCGCAGAGATAGCAAGAGCGCTGGCCCAAAACGCGTAGCGCTTTCCTTTCAGGAGTCCCGCATCATTTTTTTCGAGTTAAGATTCTTCACCTCAACAAACCTGTGAGGCGCCAGCCGCATCTGAGCGAGCAAATCAGAAAGCTTCTCCCCAGGCTCACGATTCACGTCTTCAACCAGAAGCTAACGGTTAGCTCGGAACCTCCGAGCGTAACCTTGGTCTAACTCTATTGAGATGCTGAGCTTCTCCCCGGGTTCTCCATTCAAACTGTGCAATTTGAAAAGGAGCCACCACCATGTCAGAGCCCATCCGTACTCTCGCTCGAGCTAGAATAGCCTCCCCTTGTGAGGTTGACTGGGATTCAATGACCGGCAACGACCAGGTTCGCTTTTGCGAACACTGCAACTTGCAGGTTCACGACCTTAACGCAATGACACGACAAGCGGCGATGCAACTGGTAGCCAGATCGCAGGGTCGTTTGTGCGTTCGTTTTGTGCAAGCACCCGATGGCTCGCCGCTAGTCGCAGCCCTGCCGCAGAAACTTCATCGCCTCGGGCGGCGTGTATCGCGAATCGCCGCCGGCGCTTTCTCCGCCAGCCTCGGTTTATCGGGCGCCGTGGCGCAAACCAGGACTCAATCAGATCTCAAACCGCTAACCAATCAGCCGGTTGCCGAAAGGTTGACGCCGCTCGATACGCATACCAGCCTCAGCGGCGTGGTAACCGATCCAAACGGGGCCGTAGTGGCAGGCGCTACGATTACCCTGACGAACCCGCACGCGCAGCTCTTTCACAGCTACACGACAGGCGACGATGGTAAATACAGCTTCACGATGCTGGAGGCGGGGACCTACATCCTGGTGGCGGAAGCCGCGAGTTTTGCGCGCACGGAAAAATCTGAAATCGTCGTGCGGCCCAATATCGATACCGCGCAGAATCTGACGATGGAGTTGCCGCAACTGATCGCCGAACTCAACATCCCAGGCGCGCTGGACGCAGAAGGTCACGCTGAACGCACGGTTTTCGTCACCGGCGGCGTGGTTGCATTTGTCGAACCGGAAGATCCCCTGGTGAAAGCCGTCTTTAAGAACGACTTACCCACTGTAAAGGAACTGGTGCAAGCTGGTTCTGATTTGAATGTTTGTGATCGACAAAGCAACACCACGCCATTAGCAGAAGCAGTCGAGCGCAATAATCCGGAAATAGTGCGGTTCCTGCTGGCGGCGGGGGCCGACGTCAACACCCGCAACCGCAGTGGAATGACCGCCTTGATGAGCGTGGGCGAGAGCTCGACTGCGGCTCTGGTCAAAGATCTTTTGGCAGCCGGAGCGAACGTCAACGCGGTTGATGAAGACGAGCGCACCGCCCTTTTGTTACTCGCTCCGTTGGGCAATCTTGAAGTAATCAAGGAATTGATACGGGCTGGGGCAGACACAAGCGTCACGGACAACAACGAGACGACGGTGCTCATGCACGCCGCCAGCAATTCTGACTCGCGAGTCTTGCAGCTGCTGCTCAGCGCCGGTCGGGACGCGACCACCAGAAACGCTGGTGGGAAAACGGCCCTGATGTTCGCCGTGTCTGAGGGGCGCGTCGCAAATATGAAATTGCTGCTGGCAGCCGGTATCGACGTGGATATCAAAGACGAGGACGGCCGCACGGCCTTGATGTACGCGGCAGAGAGAGAAGAGCCGGAAGTCACTAAACTTCTGCTGGACAAAGGTGCGGACTTCAACCTGCGAGACGGTAACGAGCGGACAGCGCTTAGTCTAGCGGCCTCCAACGGGAGTTCGGGAACTGTGAAGCTTCTAATAGCGGCCGGCTCTGATATCAACACGAAAGACGACGAGGGATGGACCCCACTGATGCACGCTTACGACCAGAAGATCATTGACTTACTGCTGGAGGCAGGTGGGGATCTCTCTCTAAAAAACAATGAGGGTCGAACAGCACTGGCATTAGCTCGGAAGGAAGATCAGGCAGACCTCGTAAAACTCCTGCTATCGCGTGGCGCCCCCGAATGATCGCGCGCAAGCGAGGGGGTTCAGTCGCGGCAACTTAACAGGACTACGCGCGGCCTGCGAGGGCCGCGCGTAGGATTACTACGCGTGACGCTCGCCGTGTGTTAAGCTACTTTCACCCCGCTATAGATACCAAGATTATTGGAGGAGAACTCTCATGGCTGATGACGACGACGCTAAAAAAAAGTGTAAGAACGCCCCGTGCTCATGTCCCCCACAACCGGGCGGCAAGTACTGCAGCGCTTCCTGTGAGGGAACCGGCAAAACAATTGAGTTAGACTGCGATTGCGGACATCCGGAATGTAGCGGTAACTTCTAAAGCCCGCGGGGAGTACATTCGGGTCTTTCAACATCCGGGACAGTCTGGTTGACCTGTCCTGGCCACCAAAACCAGAACGATCCACGAGATAACACGAACTCTTTCGTGTGTTTTCGTGGATCGTCGTTTTTGATAGGACTCTGGAAACTAACTTCGGCGCTTGTTAATCACATCGGCTAGCCGGGCGGCTATCTGCGGATCGATCTGTCGAAGTCTCTGCTGCTGCTCCTCAGCCTTCGCCCGGTTGCCCAGCAGCAAATAGCTAATTGCCAGATTGTAATAATAGGATGCGTCGCGCGGGTTCAAGGCGATCGCCTTTTCGTGAAAGGCGATAGCTTCGTGGCCGCGGCCGGATTTCGAAAGCGTCACCGCCAAACCATCATAGGCCAGCGAATACTCCGGCTTGTCTCGAATCAGATGACGATAAATAAACTCGGCATATTTCAACTGGCCCAGCCGGTCGTACGTGATTCCCATGTTGTAGCGCGCTTTTGAAAGTCCCGGATCCAGAGTTGACGCGCGGGTAAACGCTTCGAGGGCGCGTGGATATTGTCGCTGTTCGCCCAGCGCTTCACCGATGTTGTTGTGCGCTTCAGCCAGGTTCGCGTCGAGACTAATTGCTCGCTGAAACGCGCCCATCGCCAGATCGAATTTCTTCATCTGCATGTAGGTATTGCCCAGGCTGAGCTGCGCCCGCGCCGCCACCTTCGGCTCGCCTGATGCGATGACGGCGATCTGGTTGTACGCGCGAATGGCATCGTCGTAACGACCCTGGTCCCTGGCTACCTGCGCAGCTCGCGACAGTCGCTGGATTTCATTTACTGAATTCTGAGTTCCCTGCCCGAGCGCACACGGAACCAACGCCATTGCCAGAACAAGAAATGAAACGCTGCTGGACCACCCTTTCAAGATCGACACGGCCTTAATCTCCATTGTGTTAACTAGCTATCCACTTCTACGCCAGAACTAAGAATGGACTAAACAAATAATGAAAGTGAAATTGGTATTTACTTCCGATTGCCAATTTCTCTTGTGATAGTATCTCGACTCTTTTTCAGACTATGACTCAAACAGGGAGGGTAGATCCGTCATGCGGAAAACCTTGTTGTTATTTGTGATCGCGTTGGCCTGTGCGCCCGTGAGTTTTGCGCAAAGCCGCGATTATTCTTTCTATGAATTCTATGTGGGCTATGCCTACGAACGGGCTGACAACGGCGCGGACCGTTTAGAGTCCGGCGCGACCGCGGTAGTTAACGGCGTGAATGTTGCGCGCGTAAATTTCCAACCGCAGAACACCAGCGGCAACGGTTTCCTGGTGGAGTTCAACCAGAACGTTCATCGCAATGTCGGCATCGTCACCAGTCTCAGTGGGACCTATGACACGGTGAATTATTTCGACAGCATCACCGGCCATACCTTCCGCGCTAAATTGCAGCGTTACGATTTGCTGGCCGGACCACGGTTCAATGCGCGCCTCAATTACGTAACTCCTTTTGCGCATGCCCTGTTTGGCGTTTCACACGTTCGAGCCAGTTTCGATGAAGTCTTCAATACGTCGCACAAAACTGACACAGCGTTTGCCATGGCGTTTGGCGGCGGCGTGGACTTGGCCGCCGGAGAACACATCGACGTGCGCGCAGCACAAGTTGATTACATCCCGACTTTCTTTAACGGCGGACGGCAGGACAACTTCCGTTTCTCTGCGGGTGTGAAGATCAAGTAAAAACATTATTGTAGGGGCGTCCCTCCGTGGGCGTCCCTGTTCAATCAAAAGTCCGGCCTGCGGGAGGAGCCCCCCGTCACGGCCGGGCTTTTGCTATTGCCACTCCGACAAGCGACCCTCCTACAAGGCCATTTCTAGAAACTTCGCCGCCAACTTCGGACCGGTGCCTTCATCCTCGTGCTTAAAAAACACGAACGTCTCTTGCCAGTTTTGATCGCGAATGCGTTGCATCCATTCCTGCAACGCCACCTCGTCATAAAGGACACGCCGAAGACGCAAGTAGCCCCAGTCCGCTGTCCGATCGATGTGCGTCACCGGCATATCGTCGGTGTCTGAGATGCATAACGCATGGCCGGCTCCCTTCAACAACTCCAGCACGTCGTCTTCCAACCAGGTGGGATGGCGAAACTCGAACGTGGCACGCGTTCCCCGCGGCAAAGTCTGGAGGAAGGCTTCTAGTCGCGCGACGTCCTTCTTCATGTTTGGCGGGAGCTGAAACAAAACGACGCCCAGCCTTTCTTTCAAACACGCGATAGTTTCGAACAGGCAGGCTGTTTCCGACTCAACGTTATTCAGCCGCTTGAAATGGGTGATGCGCTGCGAGGCCTTGATGGAAAAGCGAAAACCAACCGGCACTTGATCTCGCCATGTCTCCAGCATGCTCTGCTGCGGCAGCCGGTAAAAGGTGTTGTTGATTTCTACTGCGGGCAGACGCGACGAATAGTAGGCCAGCATTTCCTTCGCCGGCAGTTTGTCCGGATAGAAAATCCCTTTCCACTCTTTGTAGCTATAACCGCTGGTGCCGACCAACAGATTCATTCTTCATCCCTCAAGAAATAACCCGCGCGATCAGAAAGGCCGCGCCGGCGGCCGCGCTGCCAATCAGCGCAGTTTGCAGCGCGCTGCGCACTGGCCTCATTCCGGTAAAGCGTCCTTTAATAAATCCGAAAACCAGGAGAGCCAGCAACGTGACAGTCACTGAATAAAACAATGCTGTGGGCACGGCCCCGTCGGAGAGTTGCCCGGCCACGATGTAAGGCGTGAGCGGAATCAGTCCGCCGGCGCAATACGCGCCTCCGATAGTAAGCGCGCTGATCAGCGCCCGTTTCGGATCCGGTTTCTCCAGCCCGAGCTCGAAGCGCATCATGAAATCGATCCACTGGCGCGGACGTTTGCGCAGAGCTTCCACAATCGGCGCCGTTTCTGCGTGAGTCAAACCGTACGAGTGAAACACCTCCGCCACTTCACGCATCTCTTCTTCCGGGATTTCGGCAACCTCGCGCTTCTCCCGCTCGCGCTCTTTCGCATAATGTTCGGCGTCGCTCTTCGCCGCCAGGTAACCGCCCAGGCCCATGGCGATCGAACCCGCCGCGATCTCCGCCAGGCCGGCGGTGACAATGATTCCCGACGACGCCACCGCGCCGGTCAATCCGGCCGCCAGCGCAAAAGGAACGGTAAGGCCGTCGGACATGCCGATGACGATGTCGCGCACAACTTCACCGGCGGTAAAGTGACGTTCGACGTGCCGTGTTTGTGGCATAAGGGAGACCTCCCGAACTTAATGAGTCAGAATTTTCCCACCAACATTAGCAATCCAATCACAATGAACAACGCACCAGCGCCGCGCCTAATCCACTCCAGCGGCAGATATTGACTGACGAAACCGCCAACCATAACGCCAATCGCAGAGACGGCTGCCAGCGCCAGCGAAGCCGCGATGAAGACTTCCCACGGCCGTTTTTTTTGCGCCGCCAGCGTCATCGCCGCCAATTGGGTTTTGTCACCCATCTCCGCCAGAAAGATCACGCCAAAAGTGGTCAGCATCACACGCCAGTCCATTTGATTTCCTCCACGGCAATAGATACCGGATAATCTAGCTTAGATGGGCGATTCCAGCACGGAATTTCTGGGGACGGACCGCTTCACGATCCGGCGGCGATTGGGTTCCGGCGGTATGGGTGTGGTCTACGAAGCCCACGACCGGGAAATGAATAAGTCGGTGGCCTTGAAGACACTCACCCGGTCGGAGGCCTCGCATATTTATCGCTTCAAGCGAGAGTTCCGCGCGCTCGCTGACGTCACCCACCCGAATCTCGTTTCGCTTTACGAATTCATGTCGGACGGCACCTTCTGGTTCTTCACGATGGAACTGGTTAAAGGGATTAGCTTCCTCGAATATGTCCGCCCGGGACTGCGCGCCTCGCACCATCCCTCCTCGAAGTCAACCACTCTGCTGACTAATTTGCAGGATCGCTCCTCGCTTGATTACGAAGCCGACACGCAGGACTTCAGCGAAGTGCAACCAACCTGGACCGCAGAGAAGGGCGAGACGACGGGCTCGAACGCCGATTGGTCCAGGTTCAAACTGGATGAGACCCGTTTGCGGTCGGCTTTTCGGCAACTGGCCCAGGGCGTTTACGGTTTGCACGAAACCGGCAAGCTGCATCGGGATATCAAACCCTCAAATGTCCTGGTCACCGCCGAAGGCCGCGTCGTAATTCTCGATTTTGGTTTGGTGGCCGACGTCGATCCCGAAGGTTGGCACGACAACATTACCCTCGCGGGCACGCCCGATTACATGTCGCCCGAACAAGGCGCTCAACGCGCCCTGACGCCGGCGAGTGATTGGTATAGCGCCGGCGTAATGCTCTACCAGGCGCTGACGGGAAGACTTCCCTTTAGCGGAAAGTTTTTCGAAGTGATGATGAATAAGCAGAGTAAGGATCCGCCTCCACCAATTGCGCTGCAGCCCAACGTGCCGCGTGATTTAAATGATCTCTGCGTGAGGTTGTTGCAGCGCGATCCCGAAGCAAGGCCGGCTGGCAGCGAGGTGCTGCGTCATCTCAGCGCCAGTCGCAACCGCGACGAGCCGAACAAGTTCGCCCAGCCCATCGCTCAGGCCACCTCCGTCACGATGGAGGCGCCGTTCATCGGGCGTGAAACCCAGTTGCAGGTTTTGCACGAAGCGTTCCGCTGTATCGAACGTGGCCAGAGCATGACGACCTATGTGCACGGCAGCTCCGGCATGGGTAAGTCATCACTAGTCCGCCATTTTCTGGAAGAACTCCGCGAAGAACATCGCCGCGTTGTTGTGCTGGAAGGGCGCTGTTACGAACGCGAATCTGTTCCCTACAAGGCGCTCGATGGTGTGGTGGATAGCCTGAGTCGTTATCTAATGACGCGTTCGCCGGCCAGAGTTGCGACGCTGATACCCGATGACGTGCACGCGTTGGCGCGGCTTTTTCCAGTGATGTTGCAGGTCGACGCGGTCTTCAACGCTCCGCAAACGGAGCCGGAAATTACTGAGCCAATCGCCCTGCGGCGGCGCGCGTTCAATGCTCTGCGAGAGTTGCTGCGCCGCATCGCTGAGCGTCGTTCGCTGGTGCTTTACATCGACGATTTGCAGTGGGCGGATGCGGACAGTACTAACTTGCTGGAAGATTTGTTGCGTTCGCCGGACGCGCCGCCACTGATGTTGATTGCCAGTTTCCGCAGCGAGGACATTCCCTCCAAACCGTTCCTGCGACGGCTGCTGCAACAAACCGGCACCGATATCTGCCAGGAATTACCGGTGGCTCCTTTGACTGATGACGATGCCCACGCCTTGATTGAGTGTCTAATCGGCGTGGAGTCCGTTCTGGCAGAGCCTTTGATCGCGTCGATTCTAAAGGAAGCCCGTGGCAATCCCTTCCTGCTGGAGCAACTGGCTCGTTACGCCACTAGCAGTGATAAGGCAGCGACTACCGGCGTCACCCTCGCAGTGATGTTGGAAGCGCGCCTGCGGGGATTGCCGAAAGGATCGCGCCGCTTTCTCAACACCCTGGCCGTCGCCGGCCGGCCGGTCAATCCCAATGTGGCCCATAAAGCCGCCGGGCTACATGGCGATGAGCTTCGTTTGATAAGCGCGTTGCGCGCGACCCAACTGTTGCGCAGCGGCGGTTCAAGCTATGGCGTTGAACTCTATCACGATCGCATTCGCGAAACTTTGATGGCGATGCTTGAGCCGGAAACAATTCATCAAATTCACCGGCGGTTGGCCCAGACTATCGAAGCCCGCGGGCTGGACGATCCGGAAGCGTTGTACGAACACTATCTGGGTGCGGGTGAGCGAGTTCGCGCCGCCACTCATGCGTTGGCGGCTGCACGGCGCGCGGCGGCGGCGCTGGCGTTCGATCGCGCTGCAATTTTCTACAAACATGCGGTCGACCTTACCCCCCTAACCGGTGGTCCACTGGTGGAATTAAAAATAGGGTTGGCGGATGCGCTCGCGAATGCCGGACGTCCGGCTGAGGCGGCGCCCGCATATCTTGACGCGGCGAGTGGGACTTCCTCCGGGCGAGCGCTCGACTTACGGCGCCGGGCGGCTGAACAGTTGTTGATGGGCGGACACATCAAGGAAGGGCTGGCGATCCTGCGACGAGTGCTTGAGGCGGTTGGTTTTCGACTAGCGGGCGGGCCGCGACGCGCTTTGCTTTCGCTCCTGCTGCGCCGCCTGCAAATTCGTTTTCGCGGTTTGGAATTCGACGAACGCGACGCCAGCCAAATCCCTGATTCAGATCTACTAAAGATCGATATCTGCTGGGCCGGCGCGGCTGGACTGGGCGCAGTGGATCTAATTCGCGGCGCAGATTTCCAGGCGCAGCACCTGCTGCTGGCGTTGCGCGCGGGCGAGCCTTATCGCATCTCACGCGCGATTTCTTTCGAAGCAGTGCAGACGGCAGCGGCTGGTGGTCCAGCCCAAAAGCGTGCCGAGAAAATCGGACAAAAGGCTGAATCGCTGGCGCAACGCGTCGGGCATCCGCACGCTATCGCGCTTTCCATTTGGTCCAATGGCGTCGCGTCATACCTGGTCGGTGATTGGAAGAAAGCGGCCGTCGCTTGTGAACGCGCTGCGGAGATTCTGCGCGATCGTTGCACGGGCGTAACTTGGGAACTGACGATCGCGCATCGTTTCATGTTGAGTGCGCTGATGTATCTAGGTGAAGTCGGAGAAATCTCCCGCCGCGTTTCCGGTCTGCTGACCGCAGCCCTGGAGCAGGGGAACCTTTTTGCTGCCGTCGATCTCCGTACTCGCCTGAATATGATCTGGCTGGCCGCAGATAAACCTGACGAAGCTCGACAGGAAGTGATCAACGCGCTGACGGACTGGGGGCAGGAAGGTTTTCACCTGCAACACTACACCTCGCTGCAGGCGCTGGCGCAGATCGAACTGTATACCGGCGATGCCGAGGTGGCCTTGAAACATATCACCGGGCAATGGCAGGCATTGGAAAAGTCTATGCTGCTGCGCTTTCAGGGACTCCGCATCGATGCCTTTCATTTGAAAGCGCGGGCCGCATTGGCGGTAGCGGTAACAGCGTCGAATCCAAAACCGTTTCTGAAAACCGCCAGCCGCATGGCAGACCGCATCGAAAAAGAAAACATGTTGTGGTCGGCGGCTTTTGTTTCGTTAATCCGGGCGGGCGTGGCCAACATCCAGGGCGACGTGAACCAGTGCGCCGATCTCTGCGCTAAGGCCGTTGCTCAACTTGAGCGTGTCGACATGGGCCTGTATGCAGCCGCCGCCCGCCGGCGTCTGGGCCAGAGCCTGGGCGGGGCTCAAGGTCAATCGCTGATCGACGAAGCAGACGCGTGGATGCAGAAGCAGACGATCAAGAACCCGGAGCGGCTGACACGCATGCTGGTGCCGGGGTTCAGGGAGTGAGATTACACATTGTCAGAACCACCTGCGATAGCGGGTGGGCCTGGCGATTGCGGATTGCGGATTTCGGATTTCAGATTAAACGAATTAGCGGAGAACTCGCTGCAATTGCGCATTCCGCATTCCGCATTCCGCAATCCGCAATCGGCTACTGACCGCACTCAGCATTGCTGTGGCTCACGACCGAGCTGAAGCGGCGCTGGTATTCAGTCGAAGTAATGAAGGCGCAAACCATCCCGCGATAGTTCCCTACCTCGTTGTTCGCGATAACATTCACCCAGAAGTTGTAACCCTCCAGATCAGGATCGCGCCGCAGGTAGCCGAAGTATTCCGTCAACACAAACGCTGCGTTGTACTCCGACGCCTTCAGCAAACTGTTGTCCGCCAAGGCCCGCACTACCAGACTCCGGCTCTGATTAGTGGTCGTGCCGGCGTTGTATTGACTGATCAGGGCATCGCGTTGCGAACTGAGCTCCAGCTGCACGTTCTGTAGCAAGGCATTCACAAATGATTCTGCCGTCGCGTTGCCCTGGTACTTCTGCACAAACTCTGCCCGCTGCACGAAGCTGTCGGCAAACGCCGCCTTCTGTGCCGCCAGAGTTGAGCCGCCTATTACCTGTGTCCGGTCGTTGGTGTATTCAGCGAAGACTGGTTTGCGGCCCAGACTGCCTTTGTACATGTCATAGATGAAGGAGCCGGTGTCTTTGAACTCCTCCTCAATGAAGAACGAAGCAGCCACTTCCCTTCGGCGTCGATCGACACAGGCTGAGTCAGCACCGCAGGCATTGATTTCGTTGCTCCAGTAATTGAACCCACCTTCATCCGGTTCGCGACCGAGGATGTCGACGTACTGTTGGCGCACGAAGTATTCCGGCGTATCCAACGGATTAACGTTGTCTCCCGTCGATGAAGCGGTGAAGCCGGCATCAGTGTGATTACCGAGCTGGCTAAACGAACGGCTGGTTGGGCCAAACGAATAGTTCGCTCGCGATGGCGTAACGGTGTAGAAGCCGGACGTCTCTACATCGCTGAACTGGTAATGGCCGTTCGTATCGGTGATCGTTTTACGATTTTCTGTGCCGCTCAGGGTCACTACTGCACCCTCCACCGCCGCGCCATTGCTATCAGTAACCTGCCCGCTCACCGTGCCGTCCGCGGCAGTGGGGTTGAGCGAACTGAAAGACCAATTCAGCACATCCTGGGTCTGGACGTTGTTTCCGTTGCCAGTGGCGCCGGAGAATCCGACGTACGCATTAGTTGCGCCGGTTGCTTGTACCAGAGCGTAGGTAAAACCGACTTGGGACGTTGTCAAATTATCGATATAGATATCCCAACCCCCACTTCCGTCGTAGGTAATCTTAATAGTATGAACAGCGCCGTCCTTCATCTGCGTCGCAAACGTGGTTGCAGCCACACTGGCCGTGAGGTCGACCGCCGAGTTGGGATTCGCTCCCAGGGTGTGCGCGCTGATGTGGTTATCGATGGCGTCGTAACCCGGAGTCAACGCCATGTCCATCTCGATCACGAAGCTCCTGGGAATGGTGGCGTAACCCAAATCGCCGCCGCCCGGTCCCATCGCCGTCAGCCCGCTGGGGCTGTTCTGGATGATGAAAGTAATTCCGTCTCCGCCGCCATTTGCGCCGGCATGAACATTGGAAATCTGAAACTGAAACGTGGTAGTAAATCCGCCGTAAACGTTCACCGGCGTGCTGTAATAAACAGCACTGACCTGGTTGGCTCCGGCGCCCGTACTGTTGTCGGTGAGCCGAAGGTTTCCGAACAAAGATGTGCCCGCATTGCCGTTCAACTGCAGCCCCGCCGTCGAGTTGAAATTTGCATAATTGAACGTCTGGCCCAAAGCGCTTGCTGGTCCAAGGACCGCGCCAATGAAGCACAATGCGGCGCCAGCCAGCATCAATCTCATTGCTTTGCCCTGCAAATGAAAACGCGGCGAACGGTCCGACGCCATGGAAATTATTTGATGAGATAACATTTCTACTCCCTACCGCTACTGGGCGGCGCGCAGCGAGCTCTGACGTGTTAATAGCCGGATTGCTTAACGAAAACGAGATAGTGGAAGAGCAGCGAAACTAAACACCAAACCGCTTGATGTCGGGAGAATGCTGAATCGAACTACGAACGTCGGCCGGATAGAGGCCCGAACCTAACCCTGGTGTGATGCGGACGATATGCTGTGTCCGGTGCAAAGTCAATGATCTATTCTCTAAGACAAACCTGGCGGAAACACTCAGGCATCCGGCGCAAGCGCAACCAGTTACTAATGGAATCAGAGCCGCTTGCAGTAGCGAGCGGTTTTAAACCGCTCGCTACCGCGAGCGGCTCCGTAATCGTTCATTTGAATCGCGGGCAAAGCGGCGCTGAAACACACGCGTTATTGGATAGCCAAGTTTGGCCGCTAGTTTATTCGGCCGCGAGAAAGCCAGGATGTCATACCAAACTGAATCATCGTTCGGATGCCATTCGATGGTGAAACGCTCCTCGCCGGTTTCGGCGTGATCCGGCAGTGTGCCGTAAGCAAAACCAAATCGCTTCATATCTCCCGGTTCTTCATCGATCATATATACGATCCGGCACGCGTTGAGCGACCAGAAGCGGAAGTGGCGGACTACCAACGCCACTGTTGACCCTACCGCAACAGGTGCATGTGCCGGCCGGAGTTGGACCCAGCCAAGATCAAAATGTTTCCAGGCGCGAAGGTTGTCACAAGCCTCGCCGAATATTGCCGCACCTTCACCCAATCGTACGCGATTGTGATCGACTCGATATCCAGCAGGTGGCGTGCCTTTGGTCGCGCCGACTGCTGGATAAGAGAAGGCCCGGTCCTTCTGCGATTCAATGAAGCTCTCTATTTGAGTGCTGGACGGTTGTTGAAGAGAAAACAAGGGTCAGCCCTGAATTGAAAACCGCAAAGCGGTTGCGTCCAAATCACCAGGGCCACAGAGTCTCGAGCAGCATCCGCTGGCTACCGCGAGCGGCTCTGTGTTCGCAGTACGCCGCTCACTTATCTTTCCTGGCTGCCGCACTCGGCCGGCCCGATCGTGGATGATGACGATCATAAGCCGAACGCAGATGCCGATCCGTTATATGCGTATAAATCTGCGTCGTGGAAATGTCGCTGTGGCCCAGCAGCGCTTGCACGGAACGAGAGTCCGCGCCGCGTTGCAGCAAATGCGTGGCGAAGCTGTGGCGCAGAGTATGCGGCGAGACTTGCTGAAGTCCGGCCTGCTTCGCTAGCGTCTTGATAATGGACCATGCGGTCTGTCGCGTCAGCGGCTTGCCCTGCTGTAAAAAGAATTGCGATTTGTGTTCGTGACCCCAGGCCGCCCGCACGCCTGCGTACCGTTGCAACCAATGAATAGCGCTTTTGCCTAAGGGCACGCGCCGTTGCTTGCTGCCTTTTCCCTGAAGTGTGATCAGTCCGGCATGCATGTCCACGTCGGCGAGCTTCAACACGACGAGCTCTGAAACTCTCAAGCCGGCCGCATACATCAATTCCAGCAGCGCCCGATCGCGCACGCCTATATCGGTAGCCACATCCGGCGCCGCCAGCAGCAATTCCATTTCCTGTTCGCTAAGAAACCGCGGCAGGTAAGCGAAGCGTTGCGGCGTGTCGAGATTGTCAGCGGGATGTTGCTTGATATGTCCATCCAGCATGAGAAAGCGAAAGAAACCCCGCGCGGCGCTGACGGCCCGCGAGATTGAAGAGGGCGCCAGGCCGTCCCGCGACAAACGCGCAATCCATTCGCGCAAGTCTTTGCGCGTCAGCTCAGGCAACGTACGGTTGCGCTGAATCGCCCAGCGTTCAAGTTTCGCGAGGTCTCGCTTATAACTGCCGAGTGTGTTCGGCGAGAGTCCTTTCTCGACTTGAATGTAGCCGAGAAACTCTTTGACGAAGTCTCGCTCCGACGCTCTGCCGCTCATAGACATGGCGCCATCGTACTACAGCAAAGCGGGATAGAGAGAAACAGTAAAGTTATTCGTATTCAAACCCGAACGCTCCCGCGTAGTTGAGGAAGGCAGCACTCCGCTGAAGCGGCTTTGCCGCCGCACAGTGCGGTAAGGCTCTGCCTTACCGATTAGGTCCCCGCCTTAGTTGAGGAGGCTGCGCCTCCACAAAACATTGCTAGTGAATCTCGATCTTATTTCAGTGGCGTGGGGGAGGCGCAGCCTCCCTTAGTTTGTAGAGACTAGGAACGGTAAGGCAGAGCCTTACCGCACTGTGCGGCGGCAAAGCCGCTGGGCGCGTCTAAAATCCCAGAGATCTAACCGCCAGTCGATCCAGCTTGTTTGCCTGCCGGTGGCTTACGGCGGTAGCGATGTGTGATCGGGCGGCGGCGGCCGATGCCGATCGCGTTGCGGGAAATAATTAGTGTGGGCGGTAGTTGGCGGCGCTTGAACTCGTTCGCCGGCGATTCAACCCGATTGAGCAAATCGTAAACCAGATTACCCTCGTGGCCGGCGGCGATGATTTCTTCCGGCGTGGCTTTCTGTTCGAAGTACAGTTTCAGGATCGGATCCAGTTTGTCATATGGCGGCAGCGACTGATCGTCAAACTGGCCCGGCGCCAGTTCGGCCGATGGCCGCTTATCAATGATCGATTGCGGAATTACCTCACTACCAACATTCATCAGGCGCGCCAACTCGTATACCTCAGTTTTCAAAACGTCGCCGATCACCGCGAGGCCGCCATTCGTGTCGCCATAGAGCGTGCAATAACCAAGCGCTAGCTCCGATTTATTTCCCGTCGAGAGCAGCAGCCGGCCTTCCGCGTTGGAAATAGTCATCAGGATATTTCCGCGCAGGCGGGACTGAAGATTCTCGACCGCGTGCGAACTGTCATTCGCCGACGGCGCTGACAGGTGCAACTCCTGCCGCAATAATTCATAGGCCGCGGAAATGGGCAGTTCGATCACTCTCATTCCAAGATTCCGCGACAGCTCAACCGAGTCAGCAATGCTGCCCTCTGAGGAATATGGCGATGGCATCATCACCGCCAGCACGTTCTCTGCGCCCAGGGCTTCACACGCCAGCGCTGCTACGACGGCCGAATCAAGTCCGCCGGACAGCCCGAGCACAGCGGTGGTAAAGCCGCACTTGCGCGCGTAGTCGCGAATGCCCAGGACCAGGGCGCGCCGCACCGTTTCAATATCGTCGCCCGGCAAACAATGCTCGTCCGCTTTCCCGCATTCCAGATCAGCGGTACCGAAAAACTCTTCAAAGGGCGGCGCCTGCAAAACGATCTTACCCTTGCAGTCGGCCACAATGCTGGCCCCGTCAAAGATGATGCCGTCGTTCCCGCCCACCAGATTTACAAAGACGATGGGAATGCCCGCGGCTTTCGCGCGATGCGAAACCATGGCGCAGCGCGTGCGCATCTTTCCTTTATTGAAAGGCGAGGCGTTGATGGAAACCAGCAGATCAGCGCCAAGGTGAATCAACTCTTCAGCCGGATCGTTCGCGTAAAGCCGTTCGCGCCAGAAAGTTTTATCATTCCAGAAATCTTCACAGACCGCGACACCGAGCTTTGTACCTTCAAGATCAAACAGGCGGCGCTCGCGGGCCGGGGCGAAGTAACGCGGATCGTCGAACACGTCATACTCCGGCAACAAAGTCTTGTCGGCGTAACCAATCAGCGTCTGGTCGCGAATGATGGCGGCGGAATTAAGTAACTTCCGGCCAGTACTTTGATCGTTCGGCCGCACCGTCCCGACGATCGCAGTCAAACCAGCTGTGGCCTCGATGATTTGGTTAAGAGGATCAAGCGCGGTGCGCGCTACATCGGAATCGAGGAACCAATCGAATGACATGTAGCCCTGGATAGCAACTTCGGGCAGAACCACCAAATCGGCTTTGTCGTTTCTTGCCTGAGCGATGGCCCTAAGAATAGCGGCGGTGTTGGCTTCGTAGTCGCCATTCGTCGTGTTTATCTGCCCAATAGTGACGCGCATGTTTGAAGAGTCTCTGGAGGATTTATCTTAACACGCCAATTAGAGAAGCGCGGACAAGTCAGGGTACTTGGAATAGCGAAGCTCTTTGGAGTGCGGCGACCTGTCGCCGCTTTCGTATCCGGACGCGCAGGAATCGGTTGATCGATGGTCGCGCCCGAAGAAAGCGCTGACGGGTCAGCGTACTTGGAATAGCGAAGCTCTTTGGAGTGCGGCGACCTGTCGCCGCTTTCGTATCCGCGGCGCGCAGGAATCGGTTGATTGATGGTCGCGCCCGAAGAAAGCGCTGACAGGTCAGCGCACTTAGAATAGCGAAGCTCTTTGGAGTGCGGCGACCTGTCGCCGCTTTCGTATCCGGACGCGCAGGAATCGGTTCATCGATGGTCGCGCCCGAAGAAAGCGCTGACAGGTCAGCGCACTCCAAAGAGCTTCGCTATGCGCGGCGCCACCCTTCTACCGCGAGCGCGTCTGTGATTTTGACCGTCTTCCATATCCGCCGCCCCCGGGCGTTTCGATTCGCACACGATCGCCTGCTTCCAGTTCCCAGGTTCCCTTCGACGCGATCGTTTCTTTCTTACCATTCTTGCGAATGATCTGATTACGACCGGCGGCGCCAGGCTCGCCGCCGTGCAAGCCATACGGGCCGCGCTTTCTTCGGTCCGCCAGCAAAGACATGCGCGCGGCGGCCAATACTTCGACTTCGCGAACGACCCCATCACCGCCTTGATGTTTTCCTCTGCCGCCAGAGCTTTCTCGAATCCGATACTCGCGCACGCGCAGAGGGTAGGCGTACTCCAACGCTTCAGCCGGCGTATTAAGACTGTTAGTCATATGCGTATGCACGCCGCTCATGCCGTCCAGCTCTGGTCGCGCCCCCATTCCTCCAGCCACCGTTTCGTAATAGGAAAACTCGCGGCCGGTGCGCGGATCATATCCACCAATAGTCAGATTATTCATTGTCCCCTGACTGGCCGCAGGAATTCGATCGGGCACCGCCACCGACAGGGCTTTGCAGACCGTATCGACGATCCGCTGCGAAGTTTCAACGTTACCGCCGGCCACTGAGGCGGGATGCGCCGCATTAACGACAGTGCCGCGAGGTGCAATCACCGTGATCGGCTCCATCAAACCAGCACTCGCGGGAACATCACCACCGACCAGGCAGCGAAAGACATACGCGACCGCGGAAACCGTAATGGCTTCCACGGCGTTGATTGGCCCAGCGACTTGCGGAGAGCTGCCGGTGAAGTCCACTACCACTGCATCACTCTTAACTTCGATCCGCGTTTTGATCGGAACTTCCGCCCGACTGATGCCGTCATCGTCGAGCACGTCTGCCGCTTCGTAAATGCCATTTGGAATCGATCGGATCGCATGGCGCATCATACGTGCCGAATATGAAATCAGGTGTGCGGCGTACTCGGCGGTCTCGCGGGCGCCCCGAGCTTCGACAATTTCCTGCAGCCTGGCGGCCCCGGTGTTCAGCGAACCCATTTGCGCTTCAAAGTCTGCGCGACGCTCAGCATTGCTGCGAACATTCGCCAGAATGAAGCGCATGATGTCCTCATCCAGCTTGCCGCCCCGCACCAGACGAATGGGAGGGATCGAAATTCCTTCGGCGTAGATATCAGCCGCGAGCCCCATTGATCCGGGAGTCGCCCCACCAATGTCGGCGTGATGTGCGCGATTAGAGACGTAGAAGAGTGGGGGCAAAAACGTTGGGGGTGAAAGCGTTGGGGGTGAAAGGGAAAGAGGTGAAGAGGGAAAAAGGTTAGCGCGCGACCCTGCGGCTCTCCCGATCGCTTTGGCCGATGTTTTCCCTCTTGGCCTTTTCCCCTCTTCCCCCTTTTCCCCTTTTTCCCCGTCCCCCGCCCACACTCCCATCACCAGCGTCACATCCGGCAGATGTGTGCCGCCGGCAAACGGATCATTGAGGGCTACTACATCGCCCGGACCAATTTCAACCTGGTCCAATGCCGCCGCGACGGCCATCGGCATTGAACCAAGATGGACCGGCATGTGATCGCCCTGTGCGATCACCCGCCCAGCCGTGTCAAACACGGCAGCGGAGTAATCGCGACGCTCTTTTATATTGGGCGAGAACGCGGTGCGACGAAGAGCAATGCCCATCTCTTCCGCGACCGACGTGTACAGCGCGCGGTAAATTTCCAGCGTCGTTGGATCAAACTTTTTCATAGAGAAAAACTACAGATCAATGAGCAGGTTCCCAAACTCGTCCACCTTTGCTCGCACGCCTCCCGGAACCAGCGTCGTGGCCGAATATTCCGCGACGATGCACGGCGCGCGAAGACGAGAGCCGGGCGGCAAGTCTTCGCGCTGATAGATACCCGCTCGCACTTGCCTTCCGCCCAGATATATCTCCGCGTACTCAACCGGCTTCGCCAAAAATCCCCCTCGCAAAATCTTTGACCGCCGGACTTTCAGCTTTTGCACCAACCCGAGCGAACGCAAACGCGCGCTAACTACTTCGACAGCGTTGTTCGGTCGCGCATAGCCGTAACGAGCTCTATGGGCGCGATGAAAAGCAGCCGCCAGGTCCTTATGACTGTTCGCGATTTCCAGCTCAAAAGATTGCCCGGTGTAACGCATCGCCAGCAATTGCTCGTGGCGTTGACTGGCTGCCGCAAAACCTTCACCCCGCAATGTCGCGCGCGCCGCGGCCGCCATTTCTCGAAATACGACATTCAACTTTCGCGCTGTCCGCGCATTCACTTCCAGCATCACGGTGCGGCTCTGGTCCTGGACAACGTCAGCGGCCACTATACCAATCGCGGACAATGCGCCCGGGTACGCGGGCAGGATCACAGTCGGAATGCGAAGACCGCGCGCCAGATCGACTGCATGCAATCCGCCGGCGCCGCCAAATGGCACCAGCGCAAACGCGCGCGGATCGTGTCCTCGTTCGACCGAAACATGACGGAGCGCCCGTTCCATGTTCACGTTGACGACGTCGATCATACCCTGGGCGGCTGCGACCGCAGTCACGCGTCGATGCGCAGCCAAACTCATCTTTTCCGCCAACAAATCCAACGCAGTTCGCGCGCGTGCCTGATCGAGTTTGAAGTCGCCGCCAAGCAAAGCCGCGTTTGGCAAATGGCCGAGCACCACATGCGCGTCGGTCACAGTTGGCAAGAGTGACTTGCCGTAACAAGCCGGGCCGGGATCAGCCCCCGCGGATTCCGGCCCCACGCGCAGGCTGCCACCTTCGTCAACCCGCGCAATCGATCCGCCGCCGGCGCCGACGGTATGAATGTCCATCATCGGAACTGCAACCGGCATGCCGGCAACGACTGCTTCATTCGTTAGTCCGAGTCCACCTGCGCCGCACAGCGCCACGTCGGTCGAAGTGCCGCCCATATCGAAAGTAATAACGTTCGCGAAACCTGAGAGCTTCCCCGCGCGGGTCGCCCCCACGATCCCGCCCGCGGGCCCGGAGAGAATTGTGCGAACGGGTTCCTGCCCTGCCTTGGTCGCAGAAATGCTGCCCCCGGAGGATTGCATCACCCGCAAACGTCGTGTGCGCGAACCCAGTCGATCGAGATATGCGCCCATCAGCGGTTGTAAATAAGCGTTGATTACGACCGTCGAGGTACGCTCGTATTCGCGATATTCAGGAAGGATTTGATGTGAGATAGAAAGCGGAACCTGCAACGAAGCAAGCGCCCGGGCAATTTGTTTCTCGTGTTCCGGATCGACAAAGGAAAATATCAGGCAGATAGCAATCGACTCAACCCGCGCCCTTCGCAACTTTCTTTGCAGCGATGAAATCTCGGCGTCAGCTAGTGCGATAATCACTTCCCCGTTCGCCGCCACGCGTTCTGTGATGCCAAAGCGCAATTCATCGGCAATCAAAGGTGGCGGCTTCTCAGCATTCAGGTTGTAAAGCTCCGGACGCGCCTGTCGCCCGATCACCAGCACGTCTTCAAACCCCGCAGTTGTCACCAGGGCAGAACGCGCCCCTCGTCTTTGCAGCAAAGCATTCGTGCCGACGGTCGTACCGTGAACTACGTCGAGTGAATCGACCGCGGCGCCCGTTTCCGTAGCCACGCTTTGCAGTCCCTCAAAGATCGCCACTGAGGGATCACGAGGAGTTGAAGCGATCTTAAAGACGCGTAGCTTTCCTTTGTTCACAAAAACGAAGTCCGTAAACGTGCCACCCGTATCCACGCCAACGCACACCTGTTGATTTGCTCGCCGGCTATTCGCCCTTTTCTTCAAAAGCAGAGTGCCCCCTTTCTGCCTGTCGCTGAAAAACCGCTCAATTTTCTAGAATATCTCTTGACAAATTGAGGCGGCACGTTCAAACTCCCTTCAGTTCTTGTGCGTTATGTACAACCCTGAACAACCACTCAAAGAAGGAGAACAAATGAATTACCAAACCGCCCATGCCCTCGCCGTCGATGGCATCGCATCACGCAACGGTCCAATCTGCCGTAAAACACAGGATTCCTCGTTAGCCACCAAGCCGAACGGCAAGCTAAAACAAGGTAGCTTGATCAGCTGCTACACGCTTCTCAATGAATGACATCACCTAAAGTGTAGCAACCTTTGGGCTCGCCTTAACAGGCTGGGCCTTGACACGTGCCGAGGCGTTTGTCTTTGCACACACCTTACGCCCACGCTGTGGGCTAAGAGCCAAAGGAGAAACGGCTTTAGGAAGACGTAGATATTCATCTTTAGGTCCCGTCTCGCTGGGTTGTCCTTCTGTTAAAGACCGATCGGCGCTTTAACTTTAACGACGATCCGTCATCATAACCCCAGCGGATTTAGGCGGAACAGAAGGACTATTGATAGACAGGTCGTCCGTCCGAAAGGGGCGGGGGATGTCTACATTCAAGTGGGATATTTTCGAGCCGGCAGAAAATGCCGCCTCGACAATCCATGGTGGCACAATCCAGCTTGAAGACGTTAAGGCTGGAGCCGCAGCAACGCAATGGAGTGTTAGAGTTCCTGACGACAGCGCGCTGGTGCCTCAGCAGGGTGGCGAGGTTAAGCTAGCTGATCCTAAACAAGCGCGCGCGACAATAAGCCGAGGCGCCTTGAACTTCGCATTTATCATGCTGGTGCTCGTCGTCGCCTTTATGATTTTCAAAGACGTAAGAACTGGCACTCTGACACTAGAGAGGTTCCTTTGGCTAGTTGTCCCGCCCTTGACAGGTCACCTTGGTAGCCGCAAATAGCGGCCCATTGAGGAGGTTCAAATGGCAGCTGTAATGAAACAAAAGAAAAGCTCCCAAGCGCCACAATCCAAGGCCAGAATTCAATTTGACTTTAGCAAGGACTCTCTTTCGAAGTTAGATGAGATAGTGTCGTTGGTAAGTGCGACCACGCGGGCTGAAGTAATTCGCCGCGCATTAACTCTTTACACAGAAGTATTAGAGGCTGAGAAACGCGGCGCAAAAATATTATTTCGCGAAGCTGACGGAACGATGATCCAAATAATGCCGCTTTTTTGAGAATCCAGGTAACTCGTAGTTCCTCTTCCAACTCGTGCGCCGGACAAGGCGACTGTTTCAATCCCGCCGTCAAGAACTGGTAGGACAGGCGTTCCTGCCTGTCCATCTTCTGAAGATTTCCGGATGCTAACCGGAAAGCGAGACAGGCAGGGATGTCTGTCCCACGAAATCGTTGACAAGAAGTTCGAACTGACCTATATAACGCCCGCAATTCCCTTGGGAACCGGCAAGGATGAACCAGCACGTCGTAAGGATGAAGTGCGTGCGCGGCAGTCGGCAAGCTCTTCATTGTTCATCATTCATCCTTCCTGCTTCATCCTGGCGAACTGGCCGGATGGGCCTTCCCCAAAACAGAGGAGATTTTGATGACCCGAAATTTCCGTTGGAATGCTGTCTTAGCCTGTGCTTTGCTCGCCGCCTGCGTGTTGGGTTGCAAACCAGGAGGAGCTACGTCGACCAATACAAACACGCCGGCCCCGCTGGTTAGCACACCGGCTGAGACCACGTTGACCACCCCGGACATCGACGGTCAATACAACGTGGCCGGCACCAATCCCGGTGGCTCGCCGTACAGAGGCACGCTGGAAGTTATCAAGCATGGGGATGTTTATCAGTTTCGTTGGAATGTCGGCCAGCAGTACGATGGTGTCGGCGTCAGCATTGGAAACATCGTCGCAGTGGCGTTCGCGAATGGCGCCGACGGAAAGGGATGCGGCGTGGTCGATTACGCGATCACCGGCGATGGCGTGCTCGACGGCAAATGGGGCTATTGGGGAGTTGATGAAAGCGGAACAGAAAATGCCCGGCGCAGCACCGGGTCGGGCCTGGTCGGCCAGTACGACGCCAACGGAACCAACCCGAACGGCAAACAGTACAAAGGGACCATGACGGTTAGAAGTGAAGGCGGCGGTTACCGGTTTAGTTGGAGTAATGGCTCCGAGGGGTTTGGCATCAAGCAAGGCAACAACGTCGCGGTAGGTATTGGCGGCGCGCGCTGCGGTTTTGTCTCTTATCAGATCAAACCCGATGGCACTATGGACGGAATCTGGGGCGGCTCCGGCACCAGCCGCACCGGGACTGAAAAGGCGACTAAGAGATAGCTGAATTTATAAGAGCGGGGGCAAGCCGCCCTTCCTCACTGCAAGTTGGCTGGGTTGAATCGGGCGAAAGCCTCCGAGAATCGACCACTCAACTGAGAAGACCTGCCGTGAGGAAGGGTGGCTTGCCCCCGCTCTTGGCACCTCAAACAGACAGCTACTCCCTTGTTCAGATTAGTTTTTATCCGGGTTCATCTGTGGCTAATGTTCACTTGAAGGTTAGCCCACCCGCGTATGGGCTTTCCCGGCCAGGCTTTTCTTCAGTACTTCCATCAGATCAACCACATTCGATGGTTGCTTTTCCCCGGCTTCGACTTCGACCACGTTCTTTCGCTGAGCGCTCTTCTTCTTCACCAGCTTCAGCAGTTTTTCCGTCTGCTCGTCTTCCAGCTTTCGTGGTGAAAGCTGCTTCTTTGATTTGGCGCTGATCAACTTTTCAAATTTCCGCACCGTGGCTTTCGGGACTTTCTTCTTCTCGGGCAAGCCAACGTCGCCGGGCGATCGCAGCTCATCGGCAAAACGCATCGTCTCAGCTCGCAGGATTTCACCTTCCGCAAAGATCGCGACCAGGTATTCCTTGCCGCGCATGACAAACGTCGCGATGCCGGCCTGGCCTTCCTTTTCCATTGTCGCTGCCAGCAGGCGGTACGCTTTTTCCGAATTCGCGTTCGGGGTCAGAAAGTAGCCGCGATCGAAGTGAACTGGCGGAATGCTTTTTTCATCCACGAACAGGGTCAGATCAATGTCACGCGTTTTCTCCGGAGCCAGGCGTTCCAACTCTTCATCGGTGACGACGACATACTTATCTTTGGCGATTTCATAGCCGCGCACCATCTCGTCCGCATCCAGATCGCGCTCGCTTTTCTCGCCGTAATATTTTCGCGCCAGGGGTTCGCCCTCGGGACCCAGCATCCGCAACGGGGCGCGCTTGCTGCGATTGGCGGGAAAAAGATTCACCGGCACGCTAACCAGACCGAACGAGAGAGTGCCCGACCAAAACGGACGGACTCCGCTTTCCTCGCCATTGGTTGCGCTGGCGGCCTGCTTTTTCCGGACTGACTTACGCGGCACGTTTCCCCTTCTTTAATGACGCGAGACTCTTGGCCAACATGCTGTCGAGCGAAGTTACTTTTCGTTTGGGTTTGACCACGTGCAACCTGGGCTTCTTACCCTTGGCCTTCTTTTCGATAAACTCCATTACCCGTGCGCGGTATTCATCCTTGTAGTCCTCAGCGTTGAATTCACCTTGCAGGAGTTCCACCAATTGCCTGGCCATGTTCAATTCTTTTTGTGTGGGCGCGCGCCCGGAAGGCTTGGGCAGATCTTTCGCCGCGATCACTTCCTCCGCATTCCGCAGCGTGAACAGCAAAAGGTAATCCCCCTGGGCGCGCAACGCGCCGACATACGACTTCTTGCGCATCACCCAGTGTGCGATGCCCTCGCGATCCTTATTGTTCAAAGCCTCGGCCAGCGCGAAGTACGCGTTCTGATCTCCGTCCGGTCCTAAATAGTAAGGACGCTCGTACCATTGTTGGCTGATTGCTGCGGGGGGCACAAATTCTGCAATTTCGATCTCGCGCGAAGGCTCCGGTTCCAGTTTCTCCAGCTCGGCATCTTCCAGCAGCACAAACTTTCCCGGCTCCAGCTCATAACCTTTTTGAATTTCTTCTGGCGGTACTTCTTCCCCGGTCTCCGGACTCACCATATGCTGCTTCACGCGCGACAGATGTTTGTCCTCCAGAATATGAAAATGGACGCCGCGGTCCGTGACCCCGGAATACAACTTGACCGGCACTTTGCTGGCGCCGATTTTCAATTCACCTTTCCAGATTGCTCGTGCTGACATTATCTACCGCCCTCACTCTCCGGCGCCTCACAAGCGACGCAGTCCGGACATGACAGTTCGAGCGTCGTAGTTACCCGCACACAGATGGGGCACATCGGCCCGTCGCAATCAAAGCACCTGATCTCCGTTTGATATGCGTACGCCTGATTGCAAGCCGGACAGATCTCCGACTCGTCCGCCAGCCACCAGGGCTGTGTCCGTTGCGCTTTTGCCATGTCGAATTGTTAGCAAGCATTTTCAGTTCCAAAGTCCTCTGTTCCAATGTAGCTTCAGTTCGGGTCGCGGGCCGAGGCAGTTGCGCGTTGACACCCTAAGAGGGCTGGGATACTGTGCGTCCACCTCGATTAACACTGGTCAACCCTGGTTTTTTACACGTTCAAGCCGAATTCTCACGAGTCTGCTGACATGAAGTATCGCGGCTATTTCTACGTAGCGCTCACAACCAGCCTGAACATCCTGCTGAATGGTGTGACCTTCGATCACTATCTTTGGTTGGAGGGACGCGTGCGCGGGAATCGCTTTCGCAACTGGGCCCGGCGATTTCGCTACCAGCCGGCACGCTTTGCGCAACCCACCACGGAAGCGGAAATAATTGATCTGGTTAAAAACTCCAGCGGGCTGCGACTCTTCGGCTCAGCGCATTCCTTCAACGACGGTGTCATTAGCGATCACACGCTCGTATCGCTGGATCGATTTGCCGGCGTGGTTGCCAGCAACCCGGCCGACCGGGAAATCACGGTGAAAGGTGGAACGCGCGTACGTGACGTCGTGCGCATACTCCTGGACCAGGGATGGGCCTTCCGCGCCCTCCCCTCGCATGATGCACAGAGCATTGGTGGGATTCTTTCTTCCGACGTGCATGGGACCGGCAGCGACTGGGGCTTTGTGAGTGACATGGTGACGAAGTTAAGAATCATCGACGGCCGCGGCATGCCCCATGAGTGTGGGCCGCAGGACGATCTATTCAAGGCAGCCATCGGCGGTGTGGGCGCCGTCGGAATTATTACCGAAGTTACGGTCAAGGCGGTCGAACGATTCAACGTGGAACAAAAGTTCGAGATCATGGAGCTGGATTTCGTCGAGCAAAACCTTGAACGATTATTGGCGGAGAACAAGCATCTCAGTCTCTACCTTTTTCCCTTCGCCAGGAAGTGCCAGGTAAGCACATGGAATCCGACGAGCAAAGCCAGGTCATTCTTAGGACCGCTGCGCGAGTTCATTGCCATCTCAGCCGACGCGCTGCTGGCTGCCTGGGGCGGCAACCTGATGGCCTATACCGGTCTGCTGCCTCGTCTGTCTTCATTTACACATGGGCTGAAGCGCGGCACGGATCTGGTAATGGAAAGCAACAAGGCCTTTAACCGGACCATCTATCATTTACATCAGGAGCTGGAATTTACCGTCCCGTTCGCCAGGACCTTTGAGACGTGCAAACGGTTCATTGCGCTCTACGAAGAAATGTACGCGAAGGACCTCCCGTACACGCTGATTGAGGTCCGCTTCACACCGGCAGGCCATGACCGGACATTGATCGGAGCGGGACGAGATCGCCGCTCCACCTGGATCGATCTGGTCTGCGATGATTCTCATGGCTTCGAAAAATATTATGCGGCTGCCGAAGGATTAATGAAGGAGCTAGGCGCTCGACCGCACCTGGGAAAATTCTGTTTCAGTTTTGGCCCCACCGATTTTGCCGCGCTGCATCAGGATCACTTTGCCAGGTTTCAGCAACTGCGCCGGGAGTATGATCCGGAAGGCAAGTTTGCCAATCAGTTTACCCGCCGGCTGTTTGGCGAAGTTTAGTTCTTCAAGCTTTAAATCGTAATGGCTACGCAACTACCAATCGTACTGGCGCACGGGTTCGCCCGCTTCGATTATCTGCTCGAGATACTTCGCAGCCGGATGGACGTGCCGGAAAGCGACCTCGAGGATCAGTTCCAGTATTTCAAGGGAATCCGCAGCCACCTGGAGGCGGCCGGCTTTGATATATATCACCCCAACCAGGACTTTGCCGGCGGCGTTGACTTGCGGGCGACTCAACTCGCCGATCGGATCAATGAAATCCTGTCGCGCACCGGCGCCGCCCGGGTTCACATCATCGCGCATAGCATGGGTGGACTGGACGCCCGGCACATGATTGTCGACAAAGGAATGGCCGGACGCGTGGCCACGCTTACGACCATCGCTACGCCGCACCTTGGCACAACCTTCGTGGACCATGTCATGAAGCACGGCGGCATGATGCTGGTTGAGGGACTGCGAAAGGTCATCAATGCCGACGGATTGATTGACTTAAGCAGCCAAGCGTGCGCCGCCTTCAACGCCCGGGCTGAAGATGATGAGGCCAGGAACGGTGTCACTTATCAAACGTACGCCAGCGCCGAAAACCTTCATCTCGTTTTCGCTCCTTTGATTCCTTCATGGATTATCATTCGCGATCAGGAAGGCCAAAACGATGGATTGGTTTCCGTCCGTTCGCAACAATGGAAGCCCGAGCTCATCGCCACCGACGGCACTCGCAAACGAGTCAGCCAACACCACTTTCCCTTTCCTGCCGATCACCTGAACGAGGTCGGCTGGTGGGATCCGCATGAGGTGGTGAATCCGTTGTTTGGACTGGTCAGCATCTTTAAGCAAGCCAAAGAATATGAGAGCAAGGTGCGCGATTTGTATCTTCAAATTGCCAACGCTCTGCCTTAAGATTCAATCGCCTTCAGTCTCACTGTGAGGATTGTCTACCGGCTTTGATTCTTTGGAACCTCGTTCTCGCAGAAAGATAGACAGTACGACCATTGATCCTACCGCCAGGAATTCGCTTTGCCAGTTTTGCATTGACTCAAACCAGAAGCGACTCGTGCCCATGTAACCTATCGCGGAAACGTGCTCGTGCCCGCCGTGTTCCTTTTGCTCTTCGTTGAATTCGCCCGCGCCACCGACCGCGTGCAAGGTAAACGAGAGGAGGAACATAAGCAGAAACGCCAACGACAAGGAATGCTCATAAAGCGTGAGGACAAACCCTCCCTTTCGCACTGGCCACGGCGCATTCTTCTTATGGCGGGACTTTCGCGGATCTCTATCAACGGCTTCGTCCTCATGCAGCTTCTTTGATTCCGCGGAACCCTTCTGATAGAGAAAGGCGGTCAGCACGATGAAGAAGAACATTTGCAGGAATTCGCTTTCCCAGTTTTCCATCGTCGCTTCCAGGAAATGACTGCTACCGAGATATTGCACGTAGCTCACGGTGGGCTGGCCGTGCTGCTGTCGATCTTCATTGCGCTCCAGATGCCCGACTATTGATTGGCCCAACAGAAAGGCGAAGAACAAGGCGAACACCACGATCGAGAGGCCGTTGCTTCGAAGCAAGCCGTTACTGCTCTTCTTTTTTGGCATATGCGTTTCCCTTGCTTAAGTTAGTTTTGTCAGCAGCAAGTTTTAGACCTGAAGTTCTAGACCAAACCTTGAGCTGCGAACGCCAAGTCTGGATGCAATTGATTCACATCATTAATCCCTTGACGACTCGCAGTCTCGATTTACGGACAACGGCGCTGTTGTAGTTGACTACTACTCACGCATGGCTTATCGTTCCCCTCCCAAAGTTCACCATCGTGCTGGCGGCAGCATTTTCGATCCACATCCGAACGTTTTTAGGAGCTACCCGTTATGAGAATTCCTTCGAGGTCTCTTTCTGTCGCCACTCTGGCGCTGTTGTTCGCAGTCTCGCTGCTTGCAATCGTCGTTGGGACGCATGCGCAGGAACCTGTGACCCTGCCGGCCAACGCCGGCCAGGGACCAGAACGCGGCGCGCGTCCGGATGCGCCGGAGCCAAAACCGTATGACAAAGTGATAACGAAGGACGCAAAGTCCGACCCCGGCGTTTTCACCGTCCACACTATTAAAGAAAAAGTCTATTACGAAATCCCCAGGAAGGAACTGGGGAAGGAATTTCTCTGGGTAAGCCAGATTGCCAAAACGACTTTGGGAGCGGGCTACGGCGGCCAGGCGGCCGGCAATCGCGCAGTGAAGTGGGAACGCAAGAACAACCGCATCCTGCTGCGCAACGTGTCGTATGAAGTGGTCGCGGATCCAAGCCTGCCGGTAGCACGCGCAGTACAAGCCTCAAACAACGACACCATCATTATGGTTTTCAATATTGAGGCGTTCGGTAAAGACGATTCGTGCGTGATCGATGTTGGCAAACTCTTTACGACTGAAGTAACTGAACTAAGCGCCCGCAACCGTCTGCGCGCGCGTGGCTTTGATGCCAACCGCTCTTTCATTGAGCGCGTCAAATCGTTTCCCACCAATATCGAAGCCGAAGTTTCGCAAACCTACACGTCCCCGCCGGAAACGACACCGACCGGCGGAGGCGGGCCGCAACCGCCCCCAAATCCGTTTGCCCAGGGCATGCGTCCCGGCACCAACGCCACTGTGGTCATGCGCTATAGCATGGTGAAGCTGCCGGACAAGCCGATGATGCCGCGACTGTTCGACGAGCGCGTCGGCTACTTCACCATTCAGCAAATGGATTACGGCGTCGACGAACAACGCGCGCCGAAGCGCACCTACATCACTCGTTGGCGGCTGGAAAAGAAAGATCCAAATGCGGAACTCTCCGAGCCGATCAAGCCGATCGTCTATTACGTTGATCCGGCGACTCCGGCGAAATGGGTGAAGTGGATCAAGAAGGGCATCGAAGATTGGCAACCTGCGTTCGAAGCAGCCGGTTTCAAGAATGCCATCATCGCCAAAGATGCGCCGACGAAAGCGGAAGACCCGGATTGGGATTGCGAAGACGCTCGTTATTCCTGCATCCGCTGGCTGCCTTCCACGATCGAGAACGCATCAGGTCCGCATGTTTCAGATCCGCGTACGGGCGAGATCCTGGAGTCGGACATCCAGTACTACCACAACGTCATGAACCTGCAACGCGACTGGTATTTCCTGCAGGTTGGTCCCCTCGATCCGCGCGCCAAAACATTGCCGCTGCCGGACGATTTGATGGGCCGTTTGAATGAATATGTGGTCGCGCACGAAGTCGGTCACACGTTGGGTTTCCAGCACAACATGAAAGCCAGCTCTAACTATCCGGCCGACAAAGTGCGCAATCTGGAGTGGCTCAGGACTATGGGCCACACGCCAACCCTGATGGACTACTCGCGTTTCAACTATGTGGTCCAACCTGAAGATAATATTCCGGTTGAGCTGTTAATTCCCGGCATTGGACCATACGACAAGTGGGCCACGATGTGGGGTTACAAACCCATTCCGGAAGCGAAAACGCCGGACGCGGAAAAACCCACGCTGGATGCATGGGCCCGCGAACAGGACGCGAAGCCGTGGTTGCGCTTTTCCACCGCCGACTCTCGTGGTTCGGATCCGGGCGAAAACACCGAAGCCGTAGGCGACGCCGATGCGGTGGCCTCTACCGCGTTGGGAATCAAAAACCTGCAGCGGGTCGCCGACATGTTGTTGATGGCCACGTCGCATCCCGGTGACCCTTACGACGATCTGGAAGAGCTTTACGGCCGCATGCTGGGCCAGTGGGCCACGGAACTGAATCACGTTACCGGAATCGTCGGCGGCTACAACTCGCAACAGCGGCATGCCGGGCAGACGGGCGTGCGCTTTACCGCGGTGCCGCGCGAACGACAGGCGGCGGCCGTCCGATTTTTGAATGAGGCTGCGTTCTCTACTCCGAACTGGGCGATTCGGCCGGAAATTCTCCGGCGCATCGAGCCAACCGGAACTCTGGATCGAGTCAAAGCTGCGCAGCTTCGCGTACTGAATTCGTTGTTGAGCAATACGCGCTTTTCGCGGCTGGTGGAACAGGAGGCGATCGACGGTCCGACTTCATACCGGCCGGCGGAGTTCCTGGCGGATGTGCGGAACGGCCTGTGGCGGGAAATCGCGGTGGGGACAGTGCGAATCGATCCTTACCGTCGCAACCTGCAGCGCGCGTACATCGATCTGCTGGCAGAAAAACTAAACGGCCGCACGCCTGTGACCGACGATTACCGCGGCTTGATTCGCGCGGAACTGCGCGATCTAAGCTCGGCCATTTCAGTTGCCATGGCGCGCCCGGGAGATCGAGCCACCAAAGCCCACCTGGCCGACGCGCGCGATCAGATTGCCAAAGCCCTGGATCCGAAATTCCTCCCGCCGGCTCCGGCCAACACGCTGGTATTTCCTTTCGGCCTGAGCGACGGAGCGAACGGCGTCATCGATCGGGATTTTAGTTTTCTCGATTGCTGGCCGGATTACGGGATCAAAGTCCGTCAGTAAAAGCGATGCAGACCTCGCATGGTGAGAAGTGCAATTGGCCAAGCCCGAAGTACGCTTCATGCAAATAACCAATCAACTCACAGAGCCGCTTGCGGTAGCAAGCGGTTCTAAACCGCTCGCTATCGCGAGCGGCTCTGTGTTTTGTTTTGGGTGCGGCATTCAGCCAGGAGTTCATTCAATCTCATCATGGCTGCTGTGAGGGGTGCAACACCTGGCCGGAAGTATGCCAATCAACTAGCAGAGCCGCTCGCTATTGCGAAAGCCTACCTTCCCGACTGCGGGTATTCCCAATTGAACTTCGATACTCAAGATTTCGACTCTGACTCACACTATTCACTTGCTGTCCGTGGAGCGTCCAGCCTTACAGGCAGGGATGCGTCAGTCCAACGCGCCAGGAGAATGGCGAATCGAAGGTTCCGTTCGCATTAAGAATCTGACGAATATCCAACCAGTCCTGTAAATGGGGATACAGCCGGTGCACTTCTGAACCCGAAATGTAATTTACCTGGCCCCAGTGCGGACGTCCGCCGAAGCGATACATTTCATGTTCGTACCGGTACATTAATTCCAGCGCCCCCTTCGTGTCCTTCACATTAATAATTTCGGCCATGCAGGTGTTACCACCCTGTTGCATCGAGAGGAATATGTCGGTGCCGCGCACAAACCTCAACGCAATAGGACCACTCTGGTAGATGCTTCCCTCTCTCGCTATCTGAGCAGCCAGTTCCAGGATGCAATCGATGGCATCAATATAGACATCGTGCGCCATCGGTAAAGCGAGCTCGGCAGAGTACGCGTCGATGTCGTTACCTCTCCCGATGTTGAATACTTTGTAGCTCTTGTCGATATACGCTTCATCCACCAGCCCTTTCAGCGTGCGGCTGATCAGTTTCGGAGTGACGTGCGGGTTCTTATCAAAAACTAATTTTAAGACCTGCGCCGTGATGGGAATCGATGACAGTAGTTCATTGAAAAAGTGCCGGTGACGGTCGCGATGCGGCGTGCTGCTCGGCGCGGCGTGCGGTAGGCGAAAGGTTTCCAGACATGCGTGTTCGCCATCGACCGCGTATGGATTAAGTAACAGCTCGTAATGAGCATTTAGAAAAACTTCCCCGCGGCGAAGGATGGGTTTTAGTTTCTCCCAAGTGCTCAGAATTCTGGTCTCCTGTAACCAAAACTTCGGCACAACTTTAAGAATCACGGAATAGACCACTCCCATGCAGCCCATACTTACCAGCACCGCATTAAACCAACGATCATCCTGCTTCAGGATTCGATCGGGATAACGCGTGCCATATGTCCGGGGGTCGGTGATACCGTCGCTTGGTTCAATCCGGTAGATTCTTCCGCCCGATGCGACCATGTCCAGGGAAACGACCATTTCTGCCAGCGGGCCGAAGCTCAACCCCGACCCGTGCGTGGAGGTAGACATTACCCCAACTATTGTCTGACCATCGTATCCGCCCATGTTGGGCAGCGCTAAACCCCGGCCATCCAGAAACTCATTAAGCTCCCGCAGACGAATGCCCGATTCCACCTCGACCAAATTTGACGTCGGCACAGTAGACTTCAGCACTGAAGTATTCAGCGCGAGTGGTTTGTTGAGCCCAAAGGGAAGAAGCAGGAAATCCGGCGTCACACAAACATCGGACCAGGAGTGACTGGATCCAATGGCACGCACAGTCACCCCGAGCGATTCAGCCTCACGCACAACCGCCACGGTTTCTTCCAGACTGGTGGGCCGGTACTGCCGCAAGGGGAAGGCTGATTGATTGCCTTCCACATTCTTCCACTTCTTTCTGAGTTCGACTTCCATTCCTCGGCCGACTTACCAGAAGCCTTATCTTGCCTTTCTTCGATATGCTCGTGCTCGAAGGGCAGCTCTTTTCATTAAACGATACTTTGTTAAAGCATCCCTATTCGGTCTCGCAGATGACGTCAGTCGCCGGGCAGACTGTCTCAGTGCGGGGGTGGGCGCGATGGTGAGTGAAGCGCCTGCCGGTTCCGTCGATTCCGGCACCGGACCATTCATCGCCGAACAGTGCGAAATCGTGCGAGGATGAGAGGCCGCGTCAATCTCCTGAAAATACCTGGTTCGTTCCCTGTCGGTAAACAAGCGCCCTATCAGGAACCTCTCTAACTCGTCTTGATCTTTCTTAAATTCTGTTTTTAAGGCGGGGTGACATGAATCCAACGGAATACTCTGAATGGTTCCCGTAGTGTGCCACTGAATGTGAACTTCACCTTCAATCAACGGACGTCGCACTGGCTTAGTTGGAAAAGCGATGGTGGGAGTATTAAACGTGAGGACAATGCCCTTACCCTTGATAAACGTCGCGGTCGGACAATCACGTGTGTCGAAGCTGAAGAAGTCTCCCCGGATATCCGCTCCCGTGACGTCAACTTCCGCGCTGGAAACCGGATCGATCGCTTTGGGAACAGGCACAAGAATCTTCAGAGTGGTCAGCTCCGCCGGCAGGTCGTGAGAATCCTTCCCGCTGCAGAAACCTTCGTCGCCCCAATTCCGGGCAAAGACCATCCAGTTGTCCTCATCGGGATGTGAAGTATTAAGTTCGGTCTGAATCGCCATTGCGTAAACCGGGTGTAACTCGCTATAACCTCCATGCTCGGAATCGAGTCCCACCAGACCTGTCACAATTGCGCGGCGGCCATCGACCATCCGGCGTCCTTTTACCTCATCACAGGTGAAGGTCCCTCCACTGCAGGCCGAATCCAGGAACCTTTTGAATCGTGACCATAAACTGGATCTAAAAGCATCCGAGGTCTCCGAAGAGTTGAACTCCACGTGTATGTACTGCGGGTTTTTGGGTTCTGTTCGCGGATGATTCTCGATTGTTAGACCCGCACCACCGTCAGGTTTCAAACTCCAGTCGTAATCGCCGTCAAGGCTTGCGCCTCCCCAGCAGATCGAGCCCTCGTATGTGGCTGTGGTCCAATTAACATGACCATTGACACGATTGCCTGGGGCATCTCCCCAGACGCAAATGGGAAAGTTTGCGATTGGTTGATCAAGAGTGGGTGTTTGATCGGGGCTAGTGCACTCTGGACCGGTAAAGTCTCTGACCGGGCACCTCGGATCAGCGGGGTCAGGAAACCCGCCGGGATGATTGATTTGCTCTCCCCACTTCGGGTTAAGTGGAAATCCGTTCAAGTCTCGTACGTCGGTGATTAGATCGAAAATTGGCAGGTCCGCCACAGGCGTTGCGCTTGTGACCTTCGCGCGTTTGGTGGTTGGGTGGGTCTTCCCTGCACCTACGAAAGAAGAAATGACTAGTAACGCAATTAGTGAGACCACCAGGCACTCCGCCGTGCGCGTGGAGACGGGGATGGACCTGTCGCCACCGAATCTCTTTGCCATCACAATCCTCCCTGGGTTGGGTAAGCTTCATTCAGGAAGCAAACACCGGGGATAAAGAATTCCCTGGTAAGTATGAGAGCGAGGAGTGAAATACTTCAGTTTGAGGCATACCCGCTGCGACCAGGAACCAGCAGACCGGAGCAGGATATTGCCAAATGAAACACGATCAATAGAGCATCGCGTCTTCGGGTTATCAAATTATGAAACGGTTTGAGCGACACCAACGCGGTAAGACGAAATCAAATAACTCCATCTGACCAAATCCGTCAAGTCCCGCTCCCGTCTTAGTTTGACGGTTTTGCGAGCTTACGTCTTAGCTTTGCGCGTTGGCGCGAAATACAAAGCGACCAAGAGCCTTTCACGCAGAGGCGCAAAAAGCGACGAAGCACGCAAAGAAATCAAGAACACTCGCAAGTCCGCGAATGGGCCAGACGCTTGCCGTCGTGTGATACCATCCGAGTCGTTCCCTAAAACCCCTTTTGGAGGCTCGAGATGAATCGCCTGATCGTCTGCGTTTGCTGCGTCGCTGTGATTACCGCCTGCTCCTTCAACAAACAATCTTCGTCGAACCAAAACACTAATCAATCAGCTGAGACTGCACCACAGGGGTCGCCTGCACAGGCAGCCACCACGCAGTCCGCCGCGCCGGCACAAGCAGGTGATTTGCCGCCCGGAACGGCAAGTGGCACTTACACGGCTAAGGGAGAAACTGTTGCGTTGAAGTATGCCTATGCGGGCCGTGCTCAGCGCTTTGGCACCGACTCGCTGGTGGTCCTCGCAACTGAGACGCCGATTCCACCTGAGGCCGTAGCGGAAGAGATCAAGAATGCGACACTTTTGGAAAGCGAGAAGATTCGCGGACTCGAATATGTGCTCGACGAGCAAAGCATGTGGATTCGATTCCACCCCAGCCAGTACCAGGAAAGCGGTAGCAACAAGCTCAAGGAGTTCAAAGTTGAAAATGGAATCGTCCGCGTCATTGATGAAGACAATGGCGACCTGTCGAATGGTAAGTACGGGCGCTCAGTAAAATTGGTGGCAACGATCGCGAAATAAGACCGCCGAATCGCGCCCTCGCGTCAATGTTCCCTCGGAAACTTTTATTGCCGCGTAAAGCCATCGGCACTCCAATGTTCGCTGCCGACGCCATGGTGGACGAAGAACAACCCTGCGGGATCGTATTTTGTTTTAATCGCACGTAACTTCGAATAATTCGTTCCCCAATAGGCCTGCTGCCACGAACTGTTGAAGAAGTTGCTCTCTGATACATACGAACCGGCGTTCGGAGCAATCCGGCGCAGTTCCGCCGCCGCAAGATCGATCTCACGAGCGTTCTTGCGCGCGGCGGCCTTATTCATCTCGGGGCGCGCGAGGCCCGGATACGAAGGTCGCTCGCCATCGGCGATAATTGCCAGCACAAAGGCTTCAGTCACTGCGGGATTCGTGGCGGTGTCTTTAGTCGCGGCCACTGCTTCTGCAGTCGCACCGGCGATTCCCTTGTTGAAATGCATCTCAACTTTCTTATGGCGGCTCGCTGCGAACAGCGCATCGGCCAGGCGTTGCTGTTGGTCTGGTTGCAGAAGCGCTGCCGGCAACCAAAGCGAATCGTACCCGTGAAGGAAGGCGCCCACCTGACCCTGATCGCCTGACCACCATGCATGGCTCGCCGGCGCGCCAGGTCGCGGGTCACTAATCATTGAATTGTTGCCTCGCTTCTTTCTTTCAACAACATCCCAGTATTGCCTGGCGCTCCCGGCGCCGGTTTCGCCGGTTTCCAGGTTAGACACTGCCAGATCCTTTGACTTCTTTGCCCAGTCAAAGAATGGCTGCCAGAGATCAGCCAGCAGCGCTTTATCCAAACCCTGGGACACCAGCGAAAGCCGCAAGACGTTATCAGGTGCAAACGAAACCTGCTCGCCCCAGTGCGAATTGAAGAGGTTGTCACGATAGAACGCCATGAAGCGCGCGATTAGTTGCCCGTAAGCAGTGTCCGAATGCGCTTTGATACTTCCACCAACAAAGCCGAAAAACTTCGGCAACTCGTGAGTGCGAAGCGTAACCCTGGTGACTACGCCAAAACTGCCACCACCGCCGCCTTTCAGCGCCCAGAAAAGATCACGATTCGTGCAGGCGTTCGCAATACGTATTTTCCCGTCGGCGGTCACAACTTCGGCTTCCAGCAATCCGGCTGCGGCCGTACCGAAGCGCTTCGAAAACGAGCCGAAGCCACCGCTTTGGACCAGTCCGGCAACGCCCACAGTGGTGCAGCCACCGCCCTGAACATAGCGGCCGGCTTCTGTGGTCACGGCGTGATAAAGGTCGATCCACATGGCGCCTGCTTCGGCGGTAACGGCGGGAAGTGGTGCGCTGCGGCCCTGACAACCCTGGCCTACAAACCCGTCATGCAGCCTGACTGTATTCATACCCCGCGTCCAGATCAGCAAAGAGTCCGGGGCGTTAGAAGTACCAAGGTAACTGTGACCGGTGCCTTTTACGACCAGTCGCAGATTGTGTTGTCGGGCAAAGTTGACGGCTGCCGCGACGTCGCCAGCGTGGCGCGCGGCCACGGCATAAACACTGGGTGCCGGCGTCCACGCATCCAGCCATCCCGAAACCTCTGTACCAGCGGGCTGGTCTCCAATGTAAAAGGGGTTGCGAATATTCTTGACGGCTTCAGTGCAGGGCGCGCTGTTTGGGTCCGTGTTGCAGGCTGCAAAAAGAGCTCGCGGCTCGAGCAGGTTACCGCCCACCGCTGCTCGAAGTTTTGCCCAACTGGCCGCGTTGGGCCACAGTGGATCGGAAGGCCGCACACGTCGAGCCACGAGCCGTCCGGCTCCCAAAGAAAGTGGGCTAGCTTCAGCAGGGCCCTTTCCAGTTGCAGCATGAATTGCCGCGGATGGGAATATCCCTCGCAAGACTGACTGCGAGATGATTGCCGCGATGCCTTTGAATATAGTCCTTCTTTGCATAGTCAGCTCCGCCTGCGCTCATAAGATAGGTGGTGTACCGGCAGCGATTCGAACTTCGAACCAACAGATTATGTGACGGGTCAAGAGCATCAACAAGACGCTCCCGCTCCTTTATTCGAATCTGTCCAATCTTTGGATTAGGCGCTGGACTCTTCATTGACAAAATTCCGTGTCCGGCATTATCTTCTCCCGCATCATTACCGAACTTCAATCGCCTGCACGCGAATGTGTTAGCCACCTCCGTGATTAAGTTCGGACTGATTTGACCGCAACACAAAATCTTTTTGCGCACCTCCCCCTTGCGCCTAACTCTGATTTGTTACTAACCAAAGGAGTTTCAAATGAAATTAGTTATGTCCCCTCGCCTCTCCGTGCGGCGTTCCTCTAAGCGTCGCTCTTCTCGTTGGCTGCCATTTCTGCTGGCCCTAACCATTGCGATGCTGGTTGGTGTCGTTGCGGCATCGGCTTGCACGTTCATCCTGAAATGGGGAACCCTGGGTAACGGCAACGGACAATTCATCACGCCACGAGGAGTTGCAGTCGACCTTACCGGCAACGTCTACGTCGCGGACGGCTCGGGCGACACCGCGGGTCAGATTCAAAAATTCGACGCGAACGGCGTCTTCATTGCGAGGCTCGGTCAGAACAATGGTACCGCTCAGGGGTTTATCAACGCTTACAGGATCACCACAGATTCGAGCGGGAATGTCTACGCAACAGATGGGGCCGTTGAAGCAGCCACGAACGTAGTGAAGAAGTTCAACTCTAGTGGAGTATTTCAGTTTGCATTCGGCTCCACCGCGAGCAGTGGCGGGCAGTTTGGGCAGGCAGCGGGAATAGCTGTCGACTCATTGGGCAATATCTACGTTGCTGACTCAGTATCCAGTGTGGTGAGGAAGTTTTCGTCAACTGGTACATCCATCGGAACGATCGGATCAAGTGGAACCGGCAACGGCCAGTTCGCCGCTCCCGTAGGCTTAGCGATTGATTCAGCTGACAATCTCTATGTAGCCGATGCCGGCAACAATCGAATTCAAAAACTCACTAGCGCCGGCGCCTTCATCACTAAGTGGGGAACAAGCGGGTCCGGCAACGGTGAATTCAGCGCACCAGACGGGGTGTCAGTGGATAGTGCGGGCACAGTTTATGTGGCGGACACGGGCAATAGTCGCGTACAGCTCTTTTCCTCCACGGGAACTTTCATCGAAGTGTGCGGAAGTGCCGGCAGCGGTGATGGCCAATTTGGGGGTGCAGAGGACATTGCGTCCAACTCCGCGGGCAGCTTCTTTTACGTCGTAGACCGGGACAATTACCGCGTTCAGAAATTCAGCACCGCGGCTACAGCCCCAACGGCTAATGCGGGCGCGGATCAAACCGTCGAGTGCGCAGGTGCAACTACAGAGGTGAATCTTGACGGCTCGGCGTCCACCGCGGGCAGCGGAAGCATAGACTCCTACTCCTGGGCCGAAGGAGCCACGCCGCTTGGCACCGGTGCGATGCTGGCGGTTAATCTCGCGAACGGTACACACACCATCACCCTCACCGTTACAGACACAGGTGGCGGATCAGATACGGATGATGTCGTCGTAACCGTACAGGACACATTAGCGCCGAACATCTCATGTCCGTCTGATGTGGTTGTAAGTCTGCCAATGAACTCGACTGCCACATCGATGGTGGTCACCTACCCGGCCGTAACTGCGACGGATAGTTGTTCATCCAGTGTCACAGTGAATAGCACGCCCGCCTCCGGCTCAGTGTTCCCGGTCGGCACTACCACCGTCAATGCAACTGCTGACGATGGCGCGGGACATACATCCAACTGCAGTTTTACTGTCACCGTGCAATATGACTTTGCTGGTTTCTTCGCACCCGTTGCTAACCTTCCGGTACTGAACGTCGTTCAGGCAGGCAGGGCCATTCCAGTGAAGTTCAGCTTGAGTGGTAACAAGGGACTGGGAATCTTCGCTGCAGGCTCACCTTCGTCAGGCCCGATTCCGTGCAATTCCAGCGACCCGGCAACTATTTTGGAAGAGACGATCACTGCCGGCGGTAGCAGTCTTAGTTACGATCCAACAACTGACCGCTACATATACGTCTGGAAAACCGAGCCAGGCTGGGCCGGAACGTGCCGGCAACTGGTGGTGGAGTTAAACGACGGTAGCATCTACCGCGCAAACTTCAAGTTCAAGTGAGGTGGGATTCGCGGTTGGGTAAACCAAGGCCTCGCGGTATATCGCGAGGCCTTCTTTTTTACGACGAACGCCGCGGCGAGAAGCGACAGTTCCAGCATCCTGGGAGAGTCGAGTTTTTAGTAAATGGCACCTTGCGATGTACTGACGTCAGCGCACCGTATACTTGCGACTGGCGGGTTCCCGCCCCACCGAACAAGCTTATCAAATTCAGTCGAGGGTATTCGACCAGGCTGGTAACTCAGGAACAGCATCGATCCAGGTTACATCTCGCTGACTCAAGTAAAGAGGAAACCTAGTACTTCTGACAGTACTCAGCACGATCACCCGCCCTTACACTGCCGTTGAAACTCGTTGAACTGGGCCGCGAGGAGCTCGACTTGCCCGTGTTGAAGAGCAAGGCTCTACGCCTTGCTTACCGCCCTTCTGCATCCCTGCGGTGATCGGCTTGACCCGACCCAATCAAAGCTTCGAATGCTTATCTCCAGTAAAAGTGTTGACGGTCTCCGCGTTGATTTGGGCTGATCAGCGGACATAAGAGAGCCGCAACTCTTTTCGTCGTCTGGTAAACCGGACGATTGGGAGATCCTCGGTTACGAACAAGGGAGTGTTGGGGTTTCTTCCGATGGCCGATCCATCACGAACATGCGGCTGGCACTTCATTCAATTCGACACGGCACAGGGCTAAGCAGAATAAGTGTTTTCTCGAAGCCCACGTCTAAGAACACCGAGTGGCCCTAACTAATTAGTTGATGTTGGCACAAGCTTTGGAGAACAAAGAACTCTGATGTCCTGAAGCCGACGGCAGAACTTAAGGAGGAGAGCGAGATGAGACTACACAAAACGATCTTGTTAATCATAGCAGCGATCATGCTCCCTGCGGGGATATCGAACGCTCAAGTGAAGCAGAAAATCTCAGAAGAGGAGCTGACTGCGCTTCTGACCCGCGTTGACACGAGCGCTGCCCGTTTCGCCAAGACTGCGGACAAGGCGTTGGACAAAGCAGGTTTTGACGGTTCGGCCAGGGAGGACGAGCTGAATCGCATCCTAAAGAACTTCACAACTGCAACCGCAGCCTTGGCGAAGGACCATACGGAGGCAAACTCCAAATACAACTTTGGAACCGTGCTGCACTATGGGGTATCTATCGAGAACTTCCTGAGGCGAAACCCACTGGATGGCGTGGAAGAGGATTGGAAAACCTTGCGTGCCGATCTCGGCGAACTAGCAACTGGTTTCAACATCACATGGGAGCAGGGACATGCAATCGGTGCTCCTGTCGGAGAGGCCGATATCAAAAATCTGTTCCAACACCTTGAAGATATGGCCGACAAGTACAAACTGACCCTCGACGCGGCGCTCGATAATTCGTCCTTGAATAACACCAGTACTGAGGACGAGATTAACCGCATCAACGCCGACTTTCGCAAGGCGACCCGCAAGCTCGAGGATAATCGCAAGAACGACAAGGCTGCGGAGGAAGCAAAAGAAGTTCTTACTCAAGGGAAACGCATCGATGACTTCCTGGCAAAACACAAGGAGAAACTCACACCAGAGGTGCAGGATGCCTGGGCAGCGGTGCGAATCGACCTGGAGCGGCTGGCGCGGTACTACAAAGTCGAACCGAAGTAGTAATGAACTCAGTGATGCGTTGCGAAGGGAGCGGGGACTGACAAGTCTATTCGACGCTCAAATAGAAGAAACGCTTCAAGGCAACAGTCGGGGTGTGGCGGCAACTGGCCGGGATTTGGGCGAAATCCCGGCCTGGCTTTGCCTCAAAAGTCCAAAAGTGCGCCTTTCATTCACACCATTATGAACGGTAACGATCCGTTAATCCCTGGTCTTCGGAAAAAGAGAGCGGAGAAAAAACGAAGCTCGGCTGGCAAACGGATCGAGTTGGTTGTTGGACACCAGAGCCGATGCAGTTTCGTCGAGCTGCCAGTTGGTAAAGTGAATCTCCATCATGCATGTAAAGCCCCGGATAGCGCCGCGAGGTGTCCTTTATCCATATCCGGGCGGAAGTCAGACCACCAGGTCGCGTACTTTCACCTTGAATTTGGTCGGAAACTTTTCGCGCAGACGATGATTAGGGTTCAGATCGCGCCATTGCGCCACTGCGGCCGGCCCGCAACCAACCACGACGGACAACAACGAACAAAAGTAACCGGACCATTGGGTTAGGAGCTCTCATCGTGGTGAAGCCTTCGGCCTTCGGCCCCCTGCCTCCTGCTTCAGCTTCCTGTTTTCTAGTGCCCCCTCAGGGATGCGAACCCCAAACCAACAGATTATGAGACGGGGCAAGAGGCATCAACCAGGCGAGCCGAAACGAGATGAAGCAGTATTTACCGAATCCCCAGCCGTCAAAGTTCGCTACATCTTGCTCCGTCTCAGCACGCCATCGCGCCATAATCGCGCCATCCACAGCTATGCATTGAATTGCGCGATTTTGAACTTTGCGCTAGGCAGCCCGCGCGAATACGACTTGGTTAGCGTGGCGCTTGAGATCTCTCTCTCTGGCGTCGAATCTCAAGCTGGCCTAGCTCAGTTAGTAGATTTCTCTGGTTCATAATTTGAAAAGTCGCCGGTTAGATCGCAGCTATTTCCTGATTTCACCAAGCAAAACTCTAATTCTGTGTTGCATGATCATTCGAACGTTTGCCGCAAACCCTTTCAGCAGACCCCTGTCAAGGCCTTTAGGCGGTTCCAAAGGCGCCAGAAATTGTGTAAAGAAGTCGGCATTCTCCGCTACCACTTGAATTACAGGAACGATTGGCACTTGAGACTGGGCCGCGAAAACAGCAAAGCCGGTCTTGAAGGCACCTAGCTCGTACGGTCTGCAATCTGGATCGCGTTTTCCTGTTGTTCCGATCTCGGGAGAGAGAATCGCAATTGGAATTTTCCGGCTGGTCAGTGCTCTCAAGAAGTACTCATCGAACTGCTGTTTTATGGCAGTATAACCGCCGGACCTATCCAACCGGAGAATGGCAACCCCGCAGTCCCTCTGAATTTCGTCAAATGGATAGGGATAGCACATCTGCATTTCGTGAGGCGCAATTTCCTCTTTTCCTAGAACTGAAAAAAGGGCCTTGAAAATGGCGGCTTTTCTTAAGGGGAACGGCTCATCATTTGGAGGGGCAGCAACTTCCCTGAGCCAGTCTTGATCTCGAACTTCCGTTGCTAGCCTTTCAACAAGCTCTGCTGATGTAATCTTCGTAGCTTTCGCGATGCCAAAGTGGTTATTTACTACAACGAATCCTCGCGAGGTATCTAGGTTTTTGAATTCGTTATTATCACAAACGAAATCGGTCTGTCCCATCAACCTGTCCATCAAATCAAGATAATCAGAGTATGTTTTGTCTCTCCCTTCACCACGGTGGACGCGTTGGCTTGCGACTAGAAAAAACTCTAGTTGCAATTGCTTCATGATCTGAAGCCTTGAAGTTCCCCTTTTTGTCTTGGTTAAGGCGATGATGCGCGCTGTGATTCTGTCTTCTAGTTCCGGACTCCCTCGGTGAAGATGAAGTTTGGAGTACAGTACTGTTTTTCTCGCAGCCATCTCGTTTAATCCATCATAAGCGATTGCGGCAAGGTTCTTTATTCGAACTAGATCAAGGTTCGCCCATTTCTGTCCGTGCTCACTAGTGGTGATTGGTAATGACGGAAGGCTCGGTTGCTCTCACCCATAAATCATTGAAAGTCAATCGCGCCGGTTGGTATAGAGATCCTTGATTGTTTTGTACTATGAGAAGAGGTGAACGGATCCCCTGAAGTCCTCCGGAATACCAACCGAAGTACATCAAATTGGAGTTTGCAATTATGAGCCTGAAAACTGGAAATTGATCGTATACCTTTATTTCGATGTTCAAATGGTGTTCGTCACGTAGCTGCCGCAGTCTTAGAATATTTGCCTCTATCTCGTTTTTCCAACCTTCTGCCGTATCTCCTTCTTCCAAAGCCTTGTCTGCGACAAATCGGCTTTTAGGATCGAGCAATAAGAACTTGAATTCGCAGTTGCCCTTGGCTTTTCTAATCATGATTTCGCGAAATTCATCATTGCTGAGTATCGACTTTGCAGAAATCCCCCAGAAGACAAATTCAGTCGCAACCGTCTTAGCAATCTCAGTCACGCTAGGGCCTTCTGCAAATGTCGCCGCGGAGTCGATTATTCCAACCAGTTTCGGTTTGCGCATCAGCTGCCAGGACAGAAGACCGATGACCAAAGACTCCAAGATGATTACCGCGACTAAAGCGTAGGCAATTTGTCTCGTTAACAAGAAGGTCATTGCGCCCGCCAGGACATTCAAGATAGTGGCAACGGCGAGTTCAATCGCAATTTTTTTCGGGTCTACGTTCCCCATAGCCGACTCCTTATCGCAGAAGAGGTGAGGGTCTCTGAGCTACCAACTTGTTGACATCCTCGATTCTTTCTAGGAATGAACACCCGGTGCGGTCGAAGCCTGGGTTTAGATGGGCACTCTTGAACTGGCCAAAGCACGCCGCCTGAAAGCCAGCATCAAGTGCGCCCTGAATGTCCGTCTCCCAGTCATCACCCACAAAAAGGATGCTAGGAGCACTCAAGCCCAACTCCGCGGCAGAGAGCTTGAATATTCTCTTGTCGGGTTTTTCGATCTTAACTTCCTCAGAAACCAGGATGCTGTCAAAGTAGCCAGTGATTTCTAGTCGCACCAAGACCTCAATCTGATCCTCCAAGGAGCCATTTGAAATAATTCCAAGTTTCAGACGTCTCGCCTTCAAGCTCTCCAGTAAGTTAAGGACCTCTTGGCGAGGATATATCTCTTGCCGAATCTTGAGTCGGTAGTAACTTAAGAACGCATGGGTAGCGACAAGAGGGCTAAATCTCGTGGTTAGAGTCCCGGACTCTTCTAGGGCCTGGAGCGCGATTTGTGCGTGCGAGAACAAGTGGCTTATGTGGGGAAACTTTGTTTTCTCATCGGTCATCAAAAACACGCGCGGCAATTCGCTGGAATTAGAGATAATTCCTCCTTCGAATAGTTTCTGCGCAGCGTATTCAGCCCCCGATCGCATGAGGCTACCGGTTTCCAACAGAGTATCGCCGATATCGAAGACAACTCCTTCGATGCGAGTCCTTTTCTTATCTTCCGTCATTCTGGCTTCTTTGCCCGATAGTAATGAATCTGTAACTCTTGCCAATCATACTCCCTCCCATGTCCAAGTACCGTAAAAGGATTTGTCGAGCTGGCGTTCCGTGTCCAGCACGTTTTGGGGCCATAGGAGCCTGATGCTCTTCTAAGACCCGAACTAAGTTTTCTTGTAATAAGGTTCTCATATTAGGTTTATTGAAATAGTGCAAATGCAACGGTGAATAGATCATCTCGACGAAGGATTTTGGCTTTGGGGGAATGACCGAATCTAACAAGGGCGAAATTTCTCGCACAAAGCTGTTTGCACGAGGAGTAAAGATCAAAATAATCCCCTCTGGCAGTAAAGCTTTGGACAAGCTGTTTACTAGTTTGATTGGCGATCGCACATGTTCGATAACATCCCATAATGTTATTGCGCGATACTGATTGCCTGGAAAGAGTATTTCTTCAGCTAACCCATGTCGGACTTGTACTCCGAAGTTCCGTTTTGCGCACTCCACGACGTATCTTGAACTATCGATTCCGCTAACTTCCCACCCAGCTTTTCTCGCAATATCAAGGAATACGCCTGTCCCGCACCCCACATCGAGCAATGGCCCTTTGGCAGGACACAATCTCGAAATCCTTTCTAAGCCCTCTTCGAACATTCTAGTTTTGTCATCTCGCCTGTAATCCCTGCCGCAATTGGAGAAATACGGTCGACTCCAATATTCAGGGTCATCGTAAATCGCATCTAAATCTTCTTGGGATGGGAGCGGGCATTGAACCAGTAGCCCGCATGAGCGGCATTCGAGGATACTGAAGCTTGGCAGCCTAAGTTTGAGATTCAGAGGCTTAGTTGAACACAGGTCACAGCTTTGCATAACTGACTTCTAAGAGCATCAAACTGCTCGTCGCGCATCGAGGTTGTCTTCATTTGAGATTTCCGAATTCTTCAGCTTCCATAATTGCTCCAAGATCGTTGACAACACAAATCAAGGTGCCAAGGGTCAAATTGTACTAAGTAAGCTCGGGTTTATGCACTCTTGACGACTTTCCGCTTTGCGATCAGCGTTCACCACCATGGGCCGTTCATGATATGTTTGGGCGTTCGTAACTTTTGATTATTCTAAGATCTGTCGAAGGATACTGAAATGGTTTTGACAAGGAAACGGTTACTCCAGCTTGGAATTTAGATCAAATGAAATCTCTCCGACTAAAGTCGTTTCGGCTCAAGAACTTTAAGGCTGTCAAAGACAGCGGTGAGATCCTCTTTACCCCTCTTACAGTCTTTATCGGCAATAACGGTTCTGGTAAGAGCAGCCTCATCGAGGGTCTGAAAACGTTCTACGATCTCGCCGGGCAAGACTTGGAAGATGCTATGAGTGAGTGGCATGGGTATGAAAGCATCTGGTATCGAGGCGTTGAGCGTGAGGTAATTACGCCAAAGGAAAAAGGGGTTCGACGCGACCGCTATTCTCATCCTACGAGCTTCGCATTGAAAGGTCGTTACGAGCACGGATGGTATAGCGCTCAGATGGAGATTGGGCTTACTCCGGAAAGCACCGAGCTATTTATCTCAAATGAAAGCGTAACAATAGGAAAGAATATCAGATTCGCCAGGGATTCACGGGGTAACGTTCAATTCAAGGGGAAGGCGCCGTCTGGATTGGGAAGTCTCAAGATTCTAGGCGATGTTCCCATGGACGATGGGGTTTCACTGATTAGTGATCAGCCTTATCTCGACTCGATCGTTTCAGATTGGCAGTTCTTGTATCTAGACCCTGGGGGTATGGGAGAGCCAAGTCATCAGTACCGGACCAGCGGTTCGGTTGATCTAAATCAAGATGGATCCAACATTGCTGAGTACTTAATGGCCCTCAAGAGTCTCGATCCTGCAGCTTTTGAAGGCATTGTTCAGACTCTCAAATACTTGCTCCCGTATGCTGATCAGCTGGAGCCAGAATTAGTGGTAACGCCTTTGGATCGACAGATCTACTTGAAGATGAGTGAAAGCAAGTTTGATGTTCCCGGATGGCTACTGTCGACAGGGACGCTTCGCTTCGTCGGTTTGCTTGCCCTTCTCCGTCACCCAAATCCCCCAAGTCTCATAGTCATTGAAGAACTAGAAAACGGACTCGATCCAAGGACGTTGAATCTTATCGTCGATGAGATACGAAATGCGCTTGAGGCGGGTAAGACACAGATAATTGCTACTACACATTCGCCATATCTTTTGGACCTACTTGACCTTTCACAAGTCATACTTGTCGAGCGTACTGGAAGCGACCAACCGAGCTTTATTCGCCCTTCTGATCAACAGCACTTGAAGGAATGGGCCGAGAAATTTAGTCCGGGTCAACTCTACACGATGGATCTTCTTCACGAGAAAAACAAAGAATGACTGTCGGTTTCATTTTGGAGGGTGGACCATCTGGGCCCGACCAGATGGTCTTCAAAATCCTTCTTCAGCGACTGCGGCCCGGAAGCAAAGTCATTTGTGTAACTCTTGGCCCAAAGCCGAATCTTATCTCACAAAGCGGCGAAGTTACGGCGACACTTTTCCAAAAGGGGTGCGACTGCGTCATCATTGTTTGGGATCTTTACCCTGCTTGGGGCATGCGCGGGCCTAAGAAGCCCTGCTTGAAGAAGGATCGCGAGGATATTAGGAAGTCGCTCAGTGCCGCAGCGGTTACCTCGTCAAGAGTTCATCTCGTCTGTATTCACAAGATGCTTGAGGCTTGGTTACTTGCCGATGAAAGAGCCATTTCCGCTTTCCTTTCAAAGTTGAAAAAGAAAACCGTTAGCGTTCCGCGAACCAAGCGACCGGAAGATCCTATAAAGCCGAAGAAGCTGCTCGGTCAGATATTCGAAGAGCACGCCGGATCTAAATTCCAAGCCCACATTCATGCTGAGTCGATTATTAAGGAAGTGAAAGATTTCAAGAGGCTGGAGCAATGCAAGAGCTTCACTTACTTCCGTCTCAAGTTGGCGGACTGTTAAGGCATAATACGCAAGATCATTGAGCGTGTGGTCGCTTTCGATGCTAGAGTCACTCAACGAGAATCAATGAAAACGAAAACACCTGCCCATTACAAGAGCCTCTCGCTGGGGAATTTCCGTGGGTTTAAAAAGGCTGATCGAATACCACTTGCACCTCTAACTTTCCTCGTCGGGCCAAACAGTTCGGGCAAGTCATCGATTTACGACGCGCTCCTTCTTTTGACCCAAAGCGAAGTTTTGCTTACTGACGAACCACCGTTAGTGCCGAAATGGGATGGCTCTTTGGTAGACCTCGGCAGCTTCGAAGATACTGTCTTTCAGCACAACCCGTCTTTACCGATCAAGTTGGCTGTCGAGCTGTCGTTGACTTCAAGCACTAGAGATGGAGAGCTTCTTCAATCAAGTCAACAACCAGCAAAGTTTGAATTCGAGATCCGGTCATCAGAAAACGATCCGGTCGGAAATATCAGATCAATAAGGATCATAGACAGCGTATCTAGGGAACAAATGACGATGCGTTTTCAACCAGGAGCTTCACCAAAGTTTAGGCAAGAGTATTTAGGTAGGCTCGATAAAGTGAAGCTGGATCAAGAGCGCGTTGGCACGGGCTACCCTTTTGCAGACCTTGCAGGGGAGATCGAAAGGAAGTTCGAAAAACGGCGCGGCTCACCGCGGGGCAAGGGCGCAATCGCCCGAAGGAATGCGTGGCGTCGCATCACTAGTTACATGCGCACAAGCGAACAATTTGAAGCCTTCATTGGAGGTACTCAGCGGGTCAGTTCCGGACGCTCAGCACCACGACGCTTATTTTCAACGACCACTCCGGATGAGCTACTCCCTAACTCTGCTAGAAAACTATTCAACGGAGTATATCCCGCGATGGTCGAAGCCGATCATCGAACTCAGATGTCTTACCTCTCTCCTCGGAAAACTGCTAATCGAAGAACTGAGCTTAATCGGATTCTTAAGCAACTGAACATCGCTAGCGCTATCTCCGCAGCCCATCTTTCACCCTACCATTCGAAAATTAATATCAAGGACAGCGTGACTAAAATTACATCAAACCTAATCGATGTGGGATACGGCGCGTCGCAGGTTATCCCGGTAATAACTGCATGTCTGAGCGATCGCGATGGCCCTCTTTTTGTTGAGCAACCAGAAATACATCTTCATCCTAAAGCCCAAGGAACAGTTGCGGAATTGTTGTGTGGGACGAGTCTCCATCGCCAGGTCTTTATCGAAACTCATTCAGTACACATGATTAATCGAGCCCGTCTACAAGTGGCGCAGGGTTTTCTTGATCCCAAACGAGTCGTGATCATTTACGTTGACAGAGACTCGGACGGCTCTCACGCGCAGATGATTCCACTCAAAGAGAATGGGGATTTCGGAGCGACTTGGCCCGGAGGATTCTTCGATGAACGTTACGAAGACACGATGGCTCTACTTCAGCTAAAGAGCCAAGGAGAAAGCTAGTGCAAGTGGTAATCGACTCAGTGACCTTGAAGCACGTTGTGCGCCAACCGAGGGTGACCAGTAAGTCGAAACGCTCCTCACCAACTCATGAGAACCCACTTCACGAGCCGATAAGACTTCGAAAAATCAAGTTGGCCCTCGACGCTGCAAGGGGTTTAATTAGTGAGTGGGAGAAGACCTGCGGACCTGATATCAAAGTGCTCGTGGCTTACTGGGGAGAGCACGATGGAATACTACTCATCCAGAATCCGCCCAGCCCTGGAGCAGTGATTTCAAAACGCCTTAAGATTCTCGGCTTTGGTAATGACACCATTGACAAGCTCGTTCTCAGAATAGCGCTCGGCACCGTGGACCGAATAATCGTCTCAGATGACAGTGATTTTTGGGATCCTAAGAGGCCTAATGATCGCAAGCTAATAGGGAATCCTAATGCACCAGTATCACGGCTTTGTAGGGAGGAGTTGAAAGTGACAATTCTGCTTTTCCAAATGTTGTTGAGCAAACTGAAGTAAAACAGCTTTTCAGGCTCGCGTTAGCTTGCGGACCAAACAAGACCCAACCTTTGACAGGTCAGAACACAACTGAAGATACGAGCTATTTTCAAACTGCCGTCGAATCTCACTACGCCTATTCCAATTAAAATCCTCCGCATTGGCCAAATGTTCATTAGTTAGAGCTAGTCGTTCAAAGAAACACTCAATCACTCCAAAGACGTACAACGCATGTAAAATGCCCTCCGCATCTCGATACTCCCTTCTCCAAGGCGAGTAGTATTTCTTTGACCTTGATAAAATCAAGCAGTTCGTTTTATCAATCAGCGTAAGCTGAAGGTGCATGGTTTCATGAACGATGGCCTCTGCAACTCTCAGCGCGTCATTCGCGACTCGCTTTTCTGGGACAGAGACGAATATAGAGAAGGGAATGTCCGGCTCGCTGAAGCTCACGTCGTGATATTCGTCGACTGGCTTTAAGACATGCAAAGATCGAGCTAACCCGGACACGGTTCTCATCAGACTCGGCACCTTGTTGATGACGGCAAGCGCATCTTCAATGCAAGCTAGAACTGTTGTATGCAGAATTTCGTGAGGTGAGTAAAAGTTAACGCCCTGCCGTTGGTATTTAGCCGCGCATTTTTCCGTGAGTGCTTCGATAGAAATGGTGGGGGCAGTGGCGCAAGTGGAGGCGCATGTCTTTAGATATGTTATGACCTCTCGCGGAGTAGAGAGGCTGCGCGACAAGACTCTTTCCGTACAGTAACTGTCCGGCGTTAGGCCCGGATCGCATTGTAAACGGCCCCATTCACGTGCTGCGAGATCAGCCGTGAGTTCCGGGAACCAAGGATCGACATTCCGATTATCGATCGAAGCTTTGATTCTTTCTGCTAAGTCATCCATAGCCATTCTTGCCGTAGAAGGAATACACGAGTGTGAACCGCTCGCCGCCATATATAGTGGAAACTGCGTGATTCGATGTTGGCGAAACGACAAAGCCGATTGCGCTGTTGTGAATTGGACGAAAAACCTTGTGAATATCAGTGGGATCTGAACTATTGAAGAGAAGTAGCAAGCCTCCGTCTTCGTCTTTGCAGCCTCGATTCAACTGGATCAGCAAACGACAGGCCGTCTCGCCGGAGATAAAATCATTGTGAACCCGAATGCGCTGCCCTGGAATAAGTTTGTGAGCAGCAACGTCGATATCGTTGCTCAGCCCCACCTCAAACAAATCCTCAACCTTCGTCTTAAGCGCGTTAAGGAACTCCGGTTCTCGAAAGACGAGCAATTCGGGCGGCACATCCACATCCCAGAAACTGAATTCGTATTGCTCGTAGAAATCCGCCTCCACTAACTTCCATGGAGCTCCTGTTTCTAGCCAACTCAGAAGTGTTGTGCTGACATCGACGCTTAATGCTTGGGGCGAGACGAAATAGTCAAATGGTTTTGAGAAGCTTTCTACCGAAGAAAGGTCGAGGAGGCTGTGAAGGTCTACGCGCATTTGGCTTGAATAGCGGCCACTTGATTACGAATTTCTCCAATGACCAGTAGTTGATCGGCACAGTAGACGGAGGTGTTGTCGTAACCGTTTGTGTCACGCCAACGATGCAGAGTCATGCCGCCACCACAAACCTGTAACTCTGGGCAGGAAACGCATATCTTCGATGTTGGGCGTTGCAGAGCGTGGCTCTCAGCAAATTCATCAGAGTTCAAAATATCCTTCAAATTGTCACCGCGAACCGACCATCCCTGAGTAAACCGATCGGCGCCGTTGAAGGAACTCTTAAGTGTATCGTTCTTCGTAATCGATCCATCTGTATCAATTACGAGGATTCCAAAGTCAGTTAGACCAGCTCCGTCTTTAGTTCCTTTTCCACCGAGGGTCAGCTTTATCAGATCGTCAATGAATCGTATCGGAAGTGGGTTCTGATCGAAGAGATATATATCAACCAAACGGGCTAGCCACTGGCCATATTCCGTAGATCGGAGTGATTCCTTCCCTTCCGGTAGGCGAGTGTGATTACCATCACGATAAAGAAAATCAACACCTGGTGGATCGAGTGTCTTAAAGAATTCGTACACTTCTGCGGGATCAGAAGTAGGATCGATAACCGCCAACAGACCTGAGAAGAGAAAAGCCGCGTTAGGATGTCTTCTTAACCTATCAATTCCATCGAGAACCTTATCGTAAGTCCCCAGCGCATCGTGCCCTATTCGTCCCCGGTCATGAACGTGTTTCGGACCATCGATGCTGACAGATATCGTAGTTTTGTTTTTGAAACATACATCTAGTATCTCTTCGGTGATTAGAATCCCATTGGTTTGAAGTCCAAAAGAACACTCCGAAGGCACGGCACTCCTGAGTTCTGAAAGAAGTCGGTCTAGTTTTCTTGGGCCAAGTAGAAGAGGTTCACCACCGTGGAGCACTACTGCGAAGGGGCGAGTTTGAATTCGAGTTAACTCATCAAGTGCCTTTGCGACAGCGTGCGTGGTTTCGGGCGAGATGTGGTTGGGCATCTCAGCCCAGCCGCTGTCTCCCATATTGTAGACATAACAGTAAGTGCAGTTGATGTTGCAGCGGCTGGCAACTTTGATCAGAACGGTATCTATCTCGATCACGTTCTTTTTCCCAGAGCGTAGCGAACTAACGCGAACGGTTATGGCGATTGTGGAACCGGCTGTAGGCGTTCGGGACTGAAGCCTCTTCGTTACGAACTTCTTCGATTAGTCGCGCGAGGACTGGACTAGATAACTTGCTAACATCTATTTCCCGCAGATCGGTTGCAGCCAGCTGGGGCGCCTCGGCCGTCTCGACTGTGTTCAGATCTTCCACGTTGGTAGTCTCCTCCGATGACTGATAAGACGGGCTTACTTTATCATATTCGGGCTTAGACTGAGGATGTCTTTGTTAAGTGTTTCAGCAACAGGTCTCATAACGCGTCCAGGCTCATAGGATTCTCTTGAACACTGCTCAAAGCGTAACGTCTTGAGGTTCTTCAACAAGGCTTGACCGTGCTGCTAGTTTTTGCAAACAATGGCTTCGACGTTAGATAGATTTTCGATAAGGGAAACCATATGAACGAAAGCACAGAGCTTTTCATTCGAGGGTCGACAAGATTCTACGAAGGTCTTGATAGGATTCGATCGTCAGTTGACCCACCTAATGAGCAATGGGTCCATCAAACTTTCGATTGTCATAAACGGCTGGTGGAGAAAGTCGATGAACTTGTGAAAGGCGGCGAGGTGGATCTACGTCTGGCCGAGGAACACCGTTTTAGGATCGAAATAACTGCTTGGCCCCTCGTTTACAAGCGTGTCCTGAATAGTTGGAACACAAAAGATAAGCTTGCTGAAGTGTTTGCTCGATACCGTACAGCTGTTAAGCGTGAAGAATTGCAACAGCCAGGTAATGAAGGAGACAAACGCAGGAAGGAAGCCTTAAGAGAGTTTGAGGATGTATGGTTCGAGATCGTCACGTGGCATCAGTTGTCTTTTGCGTAGAACGATAGCAGGTTCCTGTTTCATTGAATTTGTAGGCTCCGTGCGCGGGTTCTATTTCAAGCGTTGTGAGCCGACGTTTGAACACGACGCGGACGGTCATCCGATAACGGCGCATTATGTCCTGGTCAGACAGCGAGCGCTACCTGAAACGCGGTGTTACGCTCCCCGCCCCGGCACGTAATGAACGTCATCGTACGCCCGCCGTGTTTTCGTTTTTCTAAAAAGCGATACGCTCAAATCTCCCTTCTGAGGTCTGCACAGATTTAGTTAACCACGATGGTTAATGAGCGGACAGGATGGAGGCTGATTTTGCGAATCGTCACTGACGAGTGTTTACACTCATCAGACGCCGGCGAATCTGTGTCACGCGGTTAATACGCTGAGTAAGACAGGCAAGTTGGTGAGATTCAAACGGAGGGGCGTGTCAGGATCGTCAAACCCATCCGCTACCGCGGACGGTACTGACCTCATGACCCCCCGATCGCGCACTTCCCAAATCGCGCCATCTTCGCGCCATCGTGGCTTTGACGAGGGATCAGTCGAAAACCACGAACCTGTAAGTGTAAGAACTCTCGCCAGTTGATTGGTGCCCCCGCAGGGATTCGAACCCCGAACCAACAGATTATGAGTCTGCTGCTCTAACCGTTGAGCTACAGGGGCACATCAGGTGTGACCGCGTTCGGCGCGTGATGCGCGAGATTGATTTTCGTTTCCCGCGGAACGACCGCGCTCCGACAGATTGGCGAAGGGGTGAAGTGTAGCACGCAGGGCTTTGCTCTGGTTACGTCGATTGCGCTTTAACAACAATCGGCGATGGGTTGAGGGAACACTCTGATAACAGCGTTCCCAAACACGGAGCCGCTCGCGATAGCGAGCGGTTTAGATCCTAATTTGAAATCGGAAATGCGGCCAGTGGCACCTGCCTTGTCCGTTAGTCGAAGTGAGATGCTATCCGATACAGCCGCCAGAGAAGATAGATAAGTATTACTAGCACCTGCGCGGCGATCAAAAGCCCGATAACCCTTCTACGTTGCATACGCGTATTATACTTCCCTCCATACCAAAATCCTTGCATAGATAGGTTCTCCGATACACAGATTCTTGCATCGCTGAGATCAGGAACGCTTAGAAAGAAATTCAACTTAGGACACCTACCGTTTAGAACCGCTTGCTACCGCAAGCGGCTCTGTTTCTATTGTTATAGTTCGCGCGCCGGGCAAGCGCTGACCTTGTTCGTACAAAGTAGGCAACGACGTTTCGCAAAGATCGTTCGTCACACAGGTTTGTTTGCAACTACATGGACCGCGCGCTCTGCCGACAGTTCTGGCATCACCGCCGCGACGTAACTAGCCTTCGCTCCACGTGTCGGACTTGGTCGCTTGCTGGTTGGCGTTGATGCGCGCTTCCGCCACTGCGGGATTTCCGAATTGCTTCGAAAGCTGCGTCAGGTGATACGTACTGTGCTCAGTCTTGGCGGGATCGTTAAAAGCAAAGTGAAGTGGAATCAGTCGCTCAGCAAGCGCGGCCAGCCGGCGCAGTTTCGCCTCTTCGGCCGGAGTCCATTTCTGCTGAGTCATTGTTTGGTAAATCACCACTAGCGTACTGACAAATCTCTGCCACGTTCCGCCTCCGCCTGGCGGCGGGGTCAACGGCTCGAGTCTCAAGAGCGTGTCAATCGCGATGTTCAGCCATTCGCGGCGCTGAGCGTCGCTGCCGGCCACGTCTGAAGCAAAATAGGCGGAATCGGCGGCCAGCCCAATAGCCCAAAAACCAAGATCCAACATGTCCATACCCAACGCCCTGTCAGCCAAAGAGTCTGCCTGCTGATGCGCTTCCGCATAAGCGTCGGTCGTTTCCGCCGTGACGAACGTGATCTCAGTCTGCTGCAACTGGCTGGTCAACAGTCCCTTGCGATCTCCTTTGCGCATGTAGAGGCTGCCAGCGAGAAGGTTGGCAGCTGTGGCCGCGTTCGCCGCGCCGTGGTTCATTGCCTCCAGGGTATAGTCTGTGACGGCTTGAAGAAATTCAGGCGTGCTTGTTTCGGCGTTTTGATCCAGCCAGGCATTGAGCGCCGCAGGTCCTTTGCCTACCTGCCCCAACGCGGTTTCTAAGAGTGTCATGATTGCTTCTCCAATTCTGAGGTCATTAATTCCCGCAGTTCCGCCGCCGGGATCTCGCCGAACGGCGCAGTGATATTCAGGGTCAATGCTCCGTGGTTAGCCGGCGCCGTCGTATAGGGTTGGCCCAATTGATCGCGCAGCATGTACCAGGGACGCGGTTGAGTTGATGAAGTCACCTGGTAAAGGCGGGCGGGCGCTGATGATACGGGAAGCACAACGGATGTTCCGTCGCCGTCCGTTCCGGTTTGCAGCGACGGATACGCAGCCATCTTCGGTATTGGCGATAAATCGCGTAACAACACAAGGCAGGAAACAATCGCCTTGCCAAGTCTCCCAAACGTGCTGATGTCTTCCCAGGGCCCAGTTATTTCAGTCCCTCGCCACTGAAGTCGTCTGCTACCAGGATCCAGTTGAAGCTGAATCGGGCCTGCTTGCCCAGTCTGAAATCCGGGGTAGTCCTGCAAAAGAGGATGAGCCACCAACTCACCGTTCGGTCCACGCAGAATCCACATCGCGCGGAGCAGATAGCCGTTGACCTCACCCAGGTTCCATTCGACTTCCTCCAGCGGACTGAACTCGATGACCACATTCTCGATCCCGACGGAACCAATCGCTTCTTTAGTAGCCACGTCGAAGGTGTCAACTTCCGTGACCCAATCTGACAGCAGTAGATCGTGATTCCACAAGACGTTCTCAACCGGCGGATGGGCCGAGATCTGCGGGCCTTCGAGCGCGATTACCGTAGCCTGCTCCGGATCAACGCTGGTCCACCAGCCGACCGGTGGTGCAGCACTTTCGCTCTCAACTAGCTTTTCCTCCTGGACCGCGGCCTCCGGCAAAACTAGCGCTGGCAGCAGGTGACGAAACCGGCTGCGAATATCGGCAACGTATGCACTGTCCGGCGAAGAAAGAAACAACATGACAGGAAGCAACTGTCTGAAGTGAACATCATTACCATCCTTCTCAGGCGTCATAAGAAATGGGATGCTGAGAAATCGCGCGTACCAGGCATCCTCGGCCGGCGCGGGAAATATGTTTTCGACGGTCCACGAACCGTAAGGGGATTCCGCAAAGCCGGCCGTCATCTCAATGGGCATTCCCGGCACGAGATAATCTTTAGCGAGGTCCTGGTTCTTATCAGCGTAGGCCAGACATCCCGACTGTACCTGGATACGCTGGGAATGAAATATCTTCGGCGCGGTGGCCAGGTCAACTACTTCGCCGGGATTAACCAGACTCTCGCCCTTCCAGGCCGGTAGATCAAGTGCGTAAATATAAGCTGGGCCACTATGCGGACGCAGGCGCAACCAACTCGTCTTCACGATCGAGTCCTGCCCGGTGGTATCGGGTGGGCCCACCACGGTCTCCAGTTTGGCCATCTTCAGTTTGTGAAACCCAAACCATACGGCGATGCCGAGGTCATGCGTCACATCGAGATAGTTTGATCCCGCCCCGTAGTGTTGCGCGAGGGCCTGCAGCCAAATAGTCCATATTTGCAGTTCAATATTAAGGTCGTCGTGGACAGCCATCTTTTCCACGAAACTAATCCTGCGTCGGAGGTAATGCGCCCAAATATCGGCGCGCGGAACGACCCGACGACGGCCGCTGGGTAAGAGTGGGTAGTTCTGATCCTGGCCACGGAAAACGCGCACCAAGCCTGGGGCGGGAGGTGGCAGGGCATCTATGCGCTCCTGCAATTCAGCGTAGTTAGCGACCTTGATGAGTGAGGACATACGCAACCTCAGAGGTCTCGACTAAGTTTAAGTTCGCGTTTGACGTGAAGTGCCAAGACAAAGTTTTTGAGCGCCTAAGTCTAGCACGCAGTGGTCGGCGAGCGACAAACTTCGAACGGCGGCAGTGTCTTAGTTTGGAGTGCGCCGGCAGAGCGAAGCGGCGACGGCGCTTTGGATTGATTCCATCTCGCCTGAAAGTCGCGCAAATCCAAAGCGGTGTCGCACTGCGCCTGCCACCGCGCTCCTAATCAAGACACCACCGAACGGCGAGAACCAGGCAGACTTCATATGCAGGGGCGGCCCTCCGTGGCCGCCCCCCCGACATGAGAGACCGCAATCAAAGTACCCATTTGCATTTTGTAATTTCCCTGTGTCCGCTGTCGTTAATGGCTGCGGGAGAAGGAGTCGAACCTTCATCTTCGGATTCAAAGTCCGACGTGTTCCCAATTACACCATCCCGCAATCTTTGGTCCATGGTCGCGGCGGAAGGAATCGAACCTTCGTCTCCCGATTATCGATCGGGTGCTACTGCCGTTGAGCTACAACGCGAGAGTTTCGAGTTTCGGCTTCCGAGTTTCGAGTTGAAGCAAAGGGCTCGCCTCCCGTCAAGAGAGTCTTAGCTTGCGGCCGAATCGAAACCGAACTCGAAACTCGAAACTGATTTTGGTTGACCCGACGGGACTTGAACCCGCACACCACGGTTTAAAAGACCGGGCTCTGCCAATCGATCTCCGGGTCAACATGAAGTCTTGGAAGAGGTCTCAGAAGTCTCAAGTCTCAGGTCTCAGGTCTCAGGTCTCAGAAGTCTCAAGGTCTCAGCCTCCTTCCAGGGCTATCTTGAAACCTGAGACTTGAGACTTGAGACTTAATAAGACCTGAGACTTAGTAAGACCCGAGACTTAGTGAGACCTGAGACTTAATGAAATTGGCTGTGGCGAAAGGGTTCGAACCTTCGATGGCCGGATTAACAATCCGGTGCCTTACCAGCTTGGCTACGCCACAAGAAATTGGTTGGGAGCCGGAGTCGAACCTGCCGGTTCTGGCCAATGAAACCAGGGAGCCGCCGTTGCTCTATTCCCGCGTCGATAGGTGATGAAGATGAGAGATTCCATGAACCTGGAGTTCACGCTTCTTTGCACGCAGGGGACCGCCCGCTATTGCAGGCGGTTCTGACATCTAACTCGAAACCCGAAACTCGAAACCCCGTTCTTGAATCTTGGAGGCGATGAAGGGAGTCGAACCCTTATCGTCCGGTTTACAAGACCGACGCTCTATTTATCCAATTGAGCTACACCGCCAGGAAGTGAGCCGTGAGCGTAAGGAGTGAGCAGCCAGACGGAAGCTGTTGACTGCTTACTGTGTTGACGGTTCACTCCGTACTGCTTACTGCTCGCTACTTACTACTCAGAGTCTGGTGGAGCTAAGAGGAATCGAACCTCTACGTCCTGCTTGCAAGGCAGGCATCATGAGCCGTTAGATCATAGCCCCGGCAAAAAGTTTCGAGTTTCGGGTTTCGAGTTTCGAGTTGAAAACAAAAGAGCCACGCCGCAATTTGGTAGACTGGGAGGGAGTCAAACCCTCACAAGAAGTTTGCAAGACTTCTATGCTGTCTAGTTACATCACCAGCCCGCAACTTTGGTGGCTGTGGGTGGAGTTGAACCACCAACCTCGCGCTTATGAGACGCTTGCTCTGTTCCACTTGAGCTACACAGCCATGGATAATCTTGGAAGCCCGCGGAGGAGTTGAACCTCATGCCTTTCCGCCCAGCTCTCAAAGAGGTTCGGTTTAGAAGACCGATGCCGGGAACGCGGGCCTGATGGAGGCGATGGTGAGATTCGAACTCACACGCTGCTGTTTACGAAACAGCCGCTCTGCCAGTTGGAGCTACATCGCCGAGTGTGGGTCGGGGCGTGAGGCCGACGCGCCTCTCGGAACTCCACGCTCCCGTCAGTCACCGTTCTGCCGGGATGAGTCACGCCCCGATAAGTAACGCAAGGTGTTAGCTTGCGAACGAAAGCAAATTAACAATTTGCGCTACGAGAAATTGGTGCCCAAGGAAGGACTCAAACCTTCAACCTCTGGTTTGTAGGACCAGCGCTCATTCAATTGAGCTACTCGGGCGGGATCGAAAGGATGAAGGAGGAAGGCGGAAGGATGAAAGGGACTGGTACATGAAGACGGATTTCATGCTTCATCCTTACTGTTGGTGGTCGGAGTTGGAATCGAACCAACCTCTCGGGTTTTTCGGACCCATGCTAATCCGTCTCAGCTATCCGACCCAGGGCATTGCCAATTGCCAATTTTTAATCATCCATGGGAAACACGACTTTCTTTTCCATCGTCAATTGGCATTCGGCAATCGGCAATGCTGTTAAGCGGTCCGCCTTTCGCGCCTGACCTTCTCCATGACATCACGATCGTCATGCACATCCATGAAGAGATACTTGCGCCACTCCACTCGCGCTTCCGCGTAGTGACAAAGCACAACGCGCTCGAGCTTCACACGCAAGGCTGACTGCGAAGTCAGCAGCGGCATACGTGCTTCCGCCGGAGTGCGGTTGCTCTTGCGGTTGTTGCAAGCGATACAGGCCGCGACGATGTTCACGGGCGAGTTATCGCCGCCACGCGACCGCGGCATGATGTGATCAAGGGTCAACTGGTTAGCGCCCTTTTTCTCACCGCAGTACTGGCAGCGGAATTTGTCGCGCATGTAGATTCGCAGTCGCTTCATTCCCGAAGCCTCGCGGCGCCGGCGAACGTTAATGTAAGTGCGACGACGAATCACAGACGGAACGGGCCATTCATCGTGCGCCGAATGCAGCACGCGATCGCCGTCCCATTCCTCGACGTAGACGCTGTTTTTGAAAGTCATGATGATCGCGCGCGCGACACTCACGGTGCCGAGCGGCTCGTATGTTTGATTGAGCAGAAGAACTCTGCCATTCAGTGCCATGACCCGGCACCTCCTTTCTTTTGATTGGTTCGAAGTTTAAGGGTGACTAAATGACCGCCCGCTACCGCAGGCGGCTCTGACTTCACGGCCCGGCGGCCATTGCGCCGGGCCGGACACGGCGGCGAGGATCAATGGAGGCAAGAGCGGGGGTGAGGAACTGACCGCAAGGTGCGAATCACCGCTCTTGATACTTGCTGAACGCGAGCTGTGGGACTCCGCGTCAGCTTGAAATGGTTCGGGGAATGAGAATCGCAAAACTGAGAGTTTGCGTTACAAAAGATTGGAGCGCGCGGTGAGACTCGAACTCACGAATACCGGGGGTGCAATCCGGCGCCTTAGCCGCTTGGCGACGCGCGCGCGAGTCAGCCACAGATGAACACGGATTTGCAGAGATAAGTGAAAGCATACGAACCTCAATCACTGTTGCTTCTCAACCGTGTCTATCCGCGTTCATCTGCGGCTAAGTGATGTTTGGAGCGGAAGGAGAGATTCGAACTCTCATGGCGAGTTTGGAAAACTCGCAGGTTGCCAATTACCTAACTCCCGCTCGAGATCCGAGTTTTAAGTTTTGAGTTTCGAGTTAGAGCAAACGAGCTCGCCCTCCACGTGGGTTCATTACTGACGCCGAATCGAGCCGCAAAGCTCGAAACTCGAAACCCGAAACTCGCGCTGTAGAATTGGAACCCCCGATAGGACTCGAACCCATACCTAATTCGTTCGAAGCGAATCGCTCTTCCGTTAAGCTACGGGGGCGGAACCGATTGTGGAATGCGGAATTCCGATTGCGGATTTGAAGACAAACACCCGCCATTCGAATTGGGCGGCTTGCAGGAAATCAAATCCGCAAGCCGAATCCGCATTCCTCAATTGTTGGAACATCGTACCGGAGTCGAACCGGTGTCTCAGCGCTGGCAACGCCGCGTCTTGAACCAACTGGACCAACGATGCATGGGATTGGGTATTGAGGAATTCGGATTTCGGATTGCGGATTGCGGGATCTTGACGCGTTTTAAACGCCTCACAGTGAGGCAAGTCAAATCCGCAATCCAAAATCCGAAAATCCACTGGTCGGGGAGGACAGAATTGAACTGTCGCCTCGAGTGCCCAAAACTCGGATGCTAGCGTTACACCACACCCCGAAAAGCGGTCCAAAGTCTCAAGTCCAAGGTCCCAAACTCTCACGTTGGGAGAACTCTAAGACCTGAGACTTGAGACCTGAGACCCGAGACTTAGTGAGACCTAAGACTACCCTTTCACACAAACGACCTGCTTGATCTCGGCAACGATCTTCACCAGATCGCTCTGGTTTCGCATCACTGCCTTAATGTCCTTGTAAGCGCCGGGAATTTCATCCAGCACGCCTACGTCTTTACGGCACTCAACGCCCGAAGTCTGGCGTTCCAGATCGTCTTTGGTGAAGTGTCGTTTGGCTGCGCTGCGCGACATCTTGCGCCCCGCGCCGTGCGAGCAGGAGTTGAAACTCTCTGCCAGACCCCGGCCCTTAACGATGAACGATTTCGCGCCCATCGAACCGGGAATTATGCCGTACACGTCCGTGCCGGCGTTGATGGCGCCTTTGCGCGTGACGAAAACTTTTTCGCCGTAGTGCTCTTCCAACGCCACGTAGTTGTGATGACAGTTGACCGCCAGCTCAGGCTTGAATGCCTGGCGATGATTGAACATCTTGTTGAAGACCTTCAACAGACGCGTCATCATGATCTCGCGGTTCTTCATCGCGTAGCCTTGCGCCCACTTCAGGTCTTGCCAGTAGGCGGCAAACTCCGGTGTGCCCTGGATAAAGTAAGCGAGGTCGGGCGCCGGCAAGTCGTTCAAAGCCCACAACCCTTTTGCGGTAGCAATGTGACGTTCCGCCAGCTCCTTGCCGATGTTGCGCGATCCCGAATGCAGCATCAACCAAACGAAATCTTCTGTATCCAGACAAACTTCGATGAAGTGGTTGCCGCCACCCAGCGTGCCCAGTTGAGACATCGCTTTGCCTTTGCGATCTTGGACACCGTGGTGCAATTCGCCGAAATCCTTCCAGCCTTCCCAGCGCGAAGATTCGTCAACCGATTCTTTGTACGCGTGAAAGCCGGTAGGAATTGTTTCTTCGATGGCCAGTCGCAAATCTTTTAACTTGCCTTCGAGAATGACACTCTTGAACGGTGTCTTTACCGCCATCATGCCGCAGCCGATATCAACGCCGACAGTGGCGGGGATGACTGCTTCCCTGGTGGCGATGACTGAGCCGACCATGCTGCCCTTGCCCAGATGCGCGTCCGGCATCAGCGAAACGTGCTTGAACAAACATGGCAGGCGCGAAACGTTACGCAGCATCGATTGTTCCTCAATGCTGAATGGATGATTGGCCCATGACAGGATTTCCTGTCTGGCGCCGCCGATGGCGACCTTTTCGTAAGGCATTTTGCTTTCTCCTTTCTAAAGAATAGCAGAGGGTGGGCCGTAAGCAGTGGGCAGTGTGACTTAAACTTACACGTAATCTGAAAGCCTCGTTCAACGAAAGACTGCTCACTGCCCACTACTCAACTGCTCACTGAGCTGGTGCGCCAGGTGAGATTCGAACTCACAGTTCCCTGATTAAGAATCAGGTACCTTAATCCAGTTTGGCCACTGGCGCATTTGTATGACACAAGTTCTGTCTGTCGGTTTTTTGGAAAACTTTGTGCGCGGAAAAGTTTGGACAGAAAACCTGTCCGAGTTGGCGGGGCAGGCGAGATTTGAACTCGCGATCTCTGCATCGACAGTGCAGCGCTTTTGACCGACTAAGCTACAACCCCAGAGAACTGATGAAGGACCAGAAATGGACTCGTGTGTTTTCAACGAGTGGGGACGCGACCTCCTCCGGCGCCAGGTCTACTATGGCACTCGCGTCGGCGGCTTTAGGCGGTCGTGCATTTCTCGATTCGACTTCCGCCGCAATTCCATCACGCACAGCATTTACAACTTCTGCGATCAGGCTGATCTTACGCAAACTTTTCGCGCGTTCCCCGGCGTCGTACATGTCGAAATTGAATGAAACGCGGCGATAACAGTCGGCCAAATCCAAGCTTATTTGCCCATCGTCCCAACCTTCCTCATCGGGAATCGCACGCGTATCTTCGACGATGCCAATGATAAACGCCGGCAGATCCGGATCTTGATTTAGGAACTCGCGGCGTCGTACGTGGTACTGCCGGGATATTTCTTCGCTCATTGCTACTTTCCTTTCTCAACTGCGCAATTAAGACGCAGCGTTTTATTTCATGTTGGTTTACCTCCTCGGTTAATAAGTGTCATCGATGTTTCTCCTTTCGTCTGAATTGGGTGAAGTTGGGTGGGTCGAAGGGATTTGAACCCTCACCTTACGCAGTCACAATGCGTCGCTCTGCTATTAAGCTACGACCCAAGCATCTTGTAGTTGGTAGGGATGACGAGACTCGAACTCGCAAATCAGCTGATTGAAGGTCAGCCCGCTTTCCATTTCGCGTTCATCCCCCCATGATGTCGGAATGCGGATTTTGGATTGGCCGGGGTTCGGTTAACTGAAGAAATTCCGAAATCCGAATTTCGCATTCCGCCATCGGGACGGTGCGCGTGGAGAGATTCGAACTCCCACAAACTGATTTTGAGTCAGCCGCCTCTACCAAATTGGGCTACACGCGCGCGATGGTACTCGCGGAGGGATTCGAACCCACACTGTACAGATTTTAAGTCTGTTGTCTCCTGCCATTTGGACTACGCGAGCGTTCCGATTGCGGGTTGCGGGTTTCAGAATGCGGATTTGATCAATCCGAAATCCGCAATCCGCGATCCGCAATTGAATGGTACCGGCGGAGGGATTCGAACCCACACTGTCTAGTTCCTAAGACTAGCGCCTCCTCCCAGTTGGGCTACGCCGGCGTGGTGGACCCGGCAGGATTCGAACCTGCGACCTGTCGTGTAGGAAACGACCGTTCTGAATCCAACTGAACTACGGGTCCCGAGATTGCAGATTTCTGACTGATGATTGCGGATCGATCTTTATTCCACTCCGTACGCCGCAATCAGCAATTAGGAATTGGTTGGCGGGCCTGGCACGACTTGAACGTGCGACATCGACCTCCGCAAGGTCGCGCTCTTATTCCAACTGAGCTACAGGCCCCCCGGAAATTCGGATTGCGGAATGCGGGAAGCGGAATCTAACTGCAGTTGTTTTCCCTGCGACAATGGCATTCGCCAACTCTGCAGGCGTGGCCTCATGAGACCACCGCTCGACCGCATTCCTTATTCCGCATTCCACAAATGTTTGGCGGAGGCGGCAGGATTCGAACCTGCATGCGCAGGGCGCGACGGATTAGCACTCCGTTGCCATACCATTAGAGCGACGCCTCCATTTAATTTCGGATTGGGGATTGCGGAATGCGGATTTCAGGAAATGGTTAATGCGTATTCCTCAATCCGCAACCCTCAATTGTTTGGCGGAAGGGACAGGACTCGAACCCGCAAGCGCTTAAGCGCGGTAGTTTTCAAGACTACTGCCTTACCAGTTAGGCTACCCTTCCGAAGGTCGAACCAGATTTCTTAATTTCTCATCACTAATGTCCGCTGAGCTGCAGTGTGCGGAATGAGTCAATGTCCGACCAGCTTTAGTTTGTTGTAATCTCTCGTGAGATCTTCCGATGCGAAGTCAGCGACAAACTGAAGTGTGGGCATTTGTTGGGGGAAGGCTAGGGAGTCGAACCCTACACGGACTAAGCCGCCACAGTTTTCAAGACTGCTTGACTCACTCTACTGTCGGGCCTTCCGTAAATTTTGGCAGGGGCGCCCGGATGTGAACCGAGAATCTCAAGGTTGGAATCTGACGGTTTGTCATTTTAGCCTACGCCCCCGTAAGCATTGCCGGCACATGGCTCTAAAAAGTTTGGCAGGGGTGACAGGAATCGAACCTGCTAATCACGGGTTTGGAATCCGGTGCCTTCCAATCGAGCCTCACCCCTAAAAATTTTGGTGCACGCGGCAGGACTTGCACCTGCGAAGTCCGTGGACGCCTGATTTACAGTCAGGTGCTTTTGCTGCTCAGCCACACGTGCCAGTTTCAGGTTTGCGATCTTCCTGTGCTAAAAAATAGATGAAGGCAGAGAGAAACGTACCGCGAACACACTTCGAGGCACACTTCTCCTGAGGATGGCGACGCTCGGGACTCTCGCAAAGCAACGGCGTTGTCATCCAGAAGGCTCCCTGCCTTCATCCAAAGACTCCACGTGAAATTCGCGTGGAGTTTTTGCAAATAGGTACTTCGATTGTCAAAAAACAAAAAAGGAGCGGGGTCCAGAGCCTCCCAGGGAAGCTGCCCGCTCCTAACAATTCTCGAGTTTTCTTTGAGATTTGGGAGCGGGAGTCCGCTCCCGCGATTAATGCCTGATTGTCCGGTTATCTATGGACTTGTGTCCGAGGGCACCGGCAAAAATATTGACAGGTGACGAACTCAGACCGGTCCACAAACAGCCGTAGCGCATGGTCGCGCCGGTCGGCCGTTTGGCGGATTCTTGTCTATTGGTCCAAGTCGTTAACATTGAAGTTCACCTCTCGCTTGCAACTCATGTGATTGCAGCGGTCGTCTTGTATAAGGCAGAACCACCGATCCTGTCAAGCACTTTCTGAAAAAGTTTTCAAAAGTGGGCTGCGCTCAGTTCGATTGCGCGAATGATTTCTGCGTTGCCCGCGCAAACGACATTAGCGAAGTAATCTTTCGCTCCGCCAATCAAAATCCGCTAAGGATGCTCACCTTACTTGTCCTTCTTCGGGTCATGCTTTGCCAGCTCATCTATCGCTTTGCTGAGATGGTCCAACTGCTTCACCCCAGTCATTCTCGTATTTATCTTTCCCTCCCGGTCAATGACGATGTGAGTAGGGAAGACAATGTTTCCCGTTCCGTCGTGGTACGTGTTGATGATCAGCGAGCCGGCGTTCGGGACCACGTGATACTTGAAGGGATGCTCTTTCAGAAACCCTGGCAAGACCGCCGCCGCGTCCCAGGTGGGCGCAAGGAAAACCACGTCCTTGTGCTTGAACTTATCCACCAGCCGGTTCAGCTTAGGAAATTCTGCGACACATGGTTCGCATCCGGTAAACCAAAAATTCAAGACCACTACTTTCCCGCGGAGCTCAGCTAAGTCGAATTTCTCGTTCTTGATTGAAGTCAGACTAAACGCCGGCGCCGCTTCATTAACGACAGCCGGCTTAGCTGCCTGTGAAAAGGTATTCGCTGCTGCTAATAACGTGAGGATAAGGCTTAGTAGGCCTAAGTATCGTTTCATTCGTATCTCCCTTGGTCCGAAAGTTATTAATTCTTAGCCCACCAGATCGCTTCGACCGCGCAGGCACATCATGGTTCCAATCATCGTTGCTACCAATTTACTCTCGCTCCCTTCGATCGTATGGGCGTCGGCGGCGCACACGGTCACTGTCCGACCGGCACGTTTCACTTCCGCCCGGGCAATCAGACGTTCGCCGCGCGCAGGCGCCAGCATATTGATTTTGAACTCGATGCTCAGCACTGCCGCGTCAGCCGGCATCAGGCTGAAAGCGGCGTAACCGCACGCGCTGTCCAGCACCGACGCAATCACGCCTGCATGAACAAAGCCATGTTGTTGCGTCAGACCCAGTTGGTAAGGCAGCTCGATCTGGACCATACCGGGCTCCACCACAGCCAATTCCGCGCCGAGCGTCTGCATAAACTGCTGGCGCGCAAAACTCTCGCGAACCCGGCCGGCGAAGTCTGGATCGTGAGCTTGAAACGTCATCACTCGAGCCTCGGCAAATTTAGTCCGCTGGGAAGATACCTTCTATTTCACGCAGATTCTGGGCTAACAATTTGTAGGTAGACATGACCATGACGAAAATTAGCGCCGTTACGACGACGGCAACCGGAAATAAGATCATCGCCAATCCGGGGCCGAAGTAAAATTTGCTGGAGATGGGAAATACCTCCTTCTCGGTCGCCTCATACCACCCAGTGTTAGCATAATCATCACTGCAGTTTGCCTCAACTTCAAACGATTGCCGACCGTTAGTCAGCTGCTCGACGCTGAAGTGTGCGTACCAAAACTTGCGCGATTCGGGTTCGCGAGATACGGAGTCTTGATTTTGATCGGTATCGGCCCGGATCTGCGCCTGGTATTCATTCACCTTATTCAAGGGAACGAGGAATGAGTAGTCCGGATGCTCATTGACGAAACGAGGCAGCCCTAACCTCTCTACCACCTGCGGTCGGCCGCAGGTCACCACGAGAACAGGAAACGTCAGGGAAGTATTGTCATTACGGTATTCGCTCTTCCAGGAAGCATCCAAGACGCTGAACAGGCTAGTCGCAACAAAGAGGAAGACTAGGATTACGAGAACAATTGTCAGCAGCCTTATCAGGATCCGCGCCATGAAGCTAACAACTCACGGCCGAGCGTTTTGTTCCAGAGTTGACCAGCGGAATTGCCGAGCGGACGTTGAGCGAGGATAGGACGCAAGCTGACTCCGTCGCGAAAAAGTTGCGTCTGCCATCTGTTTCCTGTAAAGCATGCCGCTGGATTCCCACGATGCAATTCTTGCTAACCCTGGGCAGCGGGAACTAATTTTCAGTGCACCAGCAACTCACATGGCGATTTCGTTTGCTCGGCGTTCTGCCGCTGATCTTTTTTCTGGCTCAGGGTGTTCACTACTGGCGAACCAATGAACTGGGGCACATGTTCTGGATGTGCAACATTGGAAACCTGCTGCTCGGCGCCGGCCTGCTGCTGGGCCAACCAATAATGATCCGCGTCGCGGCGATCTGGTTAGTGCCCGGGCTGGTCATGTGGTACGTCTACGTAGTCAGACCGTACGGCGTTGTGTTCAGTTCCACGCTGGCGCACATTGGCGGTCTCATCGTCGCGCTGATTGCATTGCGACGCGTGCGGGTCGATGCGCTCGCGTGGGTTTATGCGCTGGGTTGGTACTTCATCATGCAGATTCTGTCTCGCCTGCTGACTGCGCCGGCCATGAATGTGAACGTCACACATTCCGTCTATCCCGGATGGGAGCAGACGTTTAATAGTTTTTGGAAATTCTGGCTGGTGTTGGCGCTGGTCGTAGCGGTGAGTTTGTGGCTACTGGGAAAGGGCCTATCGCTCTTGTGGCCGGTGGGAAGGCTCTCCGCAGACTACACAGATTCTTCGAAAGATTCAGTTTGAGACTTTATCACCGGGCAGTAGCCCCGCTGTGAAATCTGAGTAATCTGCGGATTTCCTTCTTCGCTTCTACTTCAGTAATGCCGCCTGCGGACTCAATGCCAGCAAGTGCCAGCGCGGCCAGTTATTCACTGGATCGTTGGGAAACATTCGCACAAAGGCAGTTTGGACGAAGAGTTGATCGGGGGTGGGCCACTCCACTCTTACAATTGGATTGAACGATCCAGGCACTTCACCGGTCTGCGCCGCACCCTGAGCCGGCTCAGTTTTGTTGTTGGCGTTTGGCGCTTTCGTGCCGCCGGCGTTCTTTTCTGCCAAAGCGATCGAAGCGTTGATCAAGAGTTCACGCAGTTTGATGCGCGACTGGGTCGGCGTCTTGCCGCCGGCATCGTAAATTCCAACGTCGGTATCAAAGGCCGTTGCAATCTTCGATGAGTCCGGTGACCAGACCGGTGGTGCTTCCGCCAAATCGTCATCCAACAGACGCTCTTTGCCCTCCAACGAAATCAATCGCGGGCGCCCGGCCGGCAATTTGTATTCCTTCTCGCGCGCATCCCATTCCGTTTCGCGACAGGCCAGCGCCACCAGGGCGTGGTTGTCGGGTGCCCAGGCGAAATAAAAGTAGATCAGACCTTCGCGCGTCGTCAGTGGATGCAGATCGAAGCCATCTCGATTGCAAAGATAAATTTGTTCGCTATTGAAAAGCGGCACCGGCGCAAAACTGGGGGCGATAGATTCGCTTGGCACTGGCGAGCCGGCAGGCACTTCGGGCCCGACCGGCGTGGTGTCGACCGGCGTTGGGGTCGGCGTGGGCTTCAAGCTTCGGCGGCCGATGAAGGCGACGAAATTACTATCGGAAGACCAGACCACCGCTTCAGGGAATGAAGCGGCGAGATCGGGTGGCGTCAGGTTCCGGATGAAAGTTCCGTCCGTCGAATAGAGATCGATGCGAAAGTTTTCACTGGGTTCGTCCGCGGTCCCGTACAAGGCAAGGGCGCGCTGCTTATCGGGCGAAGCGACTGTGCGCAGTAACGCGTCATCGTGGCGACGGTTATTGAAATCGTCCTGTATTGGCGTCAGCTTTTCCGCGGGGTCGTCATTGATGCTCTTCGGCGTTTCAACGTCACCTTCGAAGCGATAGGACAAACGATTTGCGGGAACGTCACGCAACTGACGCGGCCGGACACTTCGTGGCTCGCGATCAGTGATGCAAGCAGTCGCGGCCAACAAGAATAAGAGGGAAAAGAAGACTCGCCGGTTGGACGCAGCAGATCGGAAGATGGCAAGCATTCGGCCATCAGCACGTCTCAGGCAAATTTCACTGAGTTTGGGGAAGGTTCCTGGCTTATCTGGATCAGTCATCCTGCGCGCGCGATCATAGAAAGCCGACGGGACGATGTCAACGCGTTTTGAGGAGTGGTCTTGCTTTTGGACAGCGGGCGCCGAAGCAGTCTACCGTCCTTGCAGTCGAACCGAATAATAACCACCATACGGCGAGCGAAATCTCCAATAGCCCGGAATGAACGTGTAACCGCCAAGAGTCTGGTTGTAAAACCAAACCCCACCCAACGCGGCCCGGTAGCGCCGTGCGTTCGACAGGAATCCGGGGCTGAGCGCGCCGCTGCGATCCAACCGCAGGTTGGCGCGGCGTAGACTCCAAAGATCGAAACTGTCCTGTTGTTTGCTCTCCATTGAAGTAACAGTCAGACCAGTAGTGCCTAAGGTTTCTTTCTTACCCTCTTTGATTTCGCGCCCGCCGGCATTCGCCCGGCCCCGCCACACAATTATCTCTGAGGCGCCATCAGGCAAAACGTTCAGCCGATACACACCGTTCCTGATAATTTCATATTCGCCGTGCGGCCCAACCAAACTGATCAGTCCCTGATCTTCGCGACTGAGTTCAGACTGGACCATCGCCGAACCCTTGACCACCTCAATAGCCAGGCCGCCGTTTTCCTTCTCTGAATAAATAATCTCCGTGTCTCTGGCGAGATGAAGAAAACATGTCGGGTACGGTAGAACTTCGACCCGCGCGTCGCCGCCTGTTCTGACGCGATCGCCATAACTCAGGCCGGTTCCCTGGACCAACTCCTTCCATCCGTCATCGCTGCTCTTCACCGCCACTCCTTCTTCCACAAACGTCGCTATTCCTCCCATGGCCGAAACCGTGTGGCGCTCATTGGCCTGACTGACCCAGTCATCGTCCTTAATCTCTACAAAACTGAAACGATGATTTCTCAAGTAAGTATGCCAGGCAGAATTCCTCACCGCCTTATTTGCTTTCAGCAGCGCTGCCGCTCGCTCGCCGCTCCAGGTGTCAAACGCATCCGTAAGGTTGTTGAAACTAGCCGGCATTGCTTTTCCATTTTGCAGGCACACCCTCATTCCATCTTTGATTCGATTCCCACTCACCACCGCCAACCCGCGGACCACTTTAAGTTCAGTGTTGCCATCAGCGTCTACATCGAACCGGTAAATCCCGCCACGCGTCGTGGCAAGTTCGCCTTGCGGCGTGATGACCGTGATCGGTGGATAGATTCCGATCAAGTACTCATCAGGAATGCCGGTTCCATAGACCATCGCAAAATTCGAATTCGCGAGCTCGGCCACCTCGAGAATTGCTGAGCCGCGAAACAGTTTGAATTTAAGATTCTCGCGAGACAGATCGAGCAGGGAAACTTCTGCGTCGTGGGAAAGCCGAAGGTAGTAACCGGGGTTCAGTAAGATCTCGGCCCGCGCTCCGTCGCCGAGTTGAATGAGAGAGCCCTCCAGAAGTCTTTCCCTGGCCTTAACCGGCTGCTTTACCACTCCATCCACCACGAGCGACACATCGCCCTCAATCATATTCGCCACGCCGCCCGTCAACGAAAAGCCTTCCAGATCTCGATTTTCCCAGCCGGGTTTCTGTTTCGGCTCAACCTGGCTGGACGCAGGAATGAAGGAGGCGAGTATGAGGAGAACGGCCGCTGAAATGGCAAATCGCATCAGGTATTCCTCCCGACCGGGCCAACTCTCGCAAATGATGAAACGGGTTAGATCCTATTCCCGCTGGCCGGCCATCAAGGCTTATCGGAAAGCAAGGTACTGGCGAAGGAAAGATCGAGCGTAAACAACGCGCGAATTGTGCTACGCGGAGAAAGGTGTTCCTCGTCACCTTCATCTTCCGTGACGCAGTTGTGCTCCAGCGAGCGCGCCAGCCGGCGGCCCAGCGGTTCCCAACTGGGCATGCGTTGAACGTACGCGCGCGCCGCCAGCGTTCCCACCAAATCACACGCCAACTCTTCCGCGCGCTGTCCTTCGATGCGCAGGCCAATGCGGCCGCCGGCGCGGCGGCCGATGGCGCGGAACATTCCATGCAAAGTGTCGGACTGTCCGTCGGCGATATGAGTCAATTCGTGGGCCAGCACGCTAATCATCGCTTCGTCAGATCGCAGTCCCGCGAGAAAGATTGTGCCGAAGTGAATCGTGCGCGGGTCCCTGAGAAAAACGCTGGCATTGTCGCGCGCTTCCATATCCGGCTTGACGCGCGTCACACGTTGGATACGCGCGGACGCAGTCTTAATCCGATTTTGATCACGCGGGCTTTCGTAGATTCGATACTCATGGGCCAACTGGATCAGCGCCGTCGCCACCAGGATTCTCGCTTCCGGCAAAAGCCTTTGCGCGCGTCGCGCGCCGGCGACGGCATCCGGATGACTTACCGGGAGCGAAGGCCGGGCCTGCATCTCATCAATCGGCATGCTGCCGAACGGATCGCTTACGCGCTCAGTGCAGGCATAGGCCACCGCGTGTTCTACCAGTGAGCGGTTGGCGGCACTGAACTCGATCGGAGGCTGCGAATGCGCTCCCTGTGTCCGGGCACGGCGCTTTTGCGCCAGCGCGCTGGGGAAGACGACGAGGGTGACTAACGATATGAGAAGGATTAAAGAGATGACGGGGCGATGCGGGGATAACGGGACGGAGAGACGGGGAGATTTTCTCCCGCTCGCCCCGTCGCCTTTTCTCGACATCCTATTCCTCATCTTCTCGCGGTCTCCCCTTCTGCCCGTACTACCGATGCCGCCACTCGGGTTTGCGCTTTTCCATGAAGGCTTTCACGCCTTCGGTCGCGTCCTCAGTTTTCATCAACTCCAGCAAGTACAGATTCTCAACCGCCTTCAAGGTTGAGTCAAACGATACTTCGCGGGCGAGATCGAGCGCGCGGCGCGTCATCTCCAGACCGGCGGCTGAAAGGTCGCGCAGTTTCGCCAAGGTCTCGCGCAGTTTTTGTTCGAGCTCCCCGACGCGCACGACATGATTTACCAATCCTAATTGCAAGGCGGTGGCCGCGTCGATTACATCACCAGTCAGAATCATTTCGCGGGCGCGCTTTTCGCCGATGATTCGGCCCAGCAGGATTGCGGCCACGGGCGGGAAAACTCCGAGCTTGATTTCCGGCTGTCCAAAACGTGCCCGATCCGTCGCGATGACAATGTCGCATCCCGCCACCAACTCGCAGCCGCCGCCCAGCGCCGGTCCATCAACCACGGCGATAGTTGGTTTGCCCAGTTGCTCCAGGATGCGAAAGATGGCGTGAAACGAGTCGAGCATTTGATACACGGTGTCTTCCACGTGCTCTTCGACAGCCACCCCGGCGCTGAATGCTTTAGTTTCTCCGGCGGCAGAGAAAACCACCGCTGCGAGATTGCGCCGCGAGATACACGTATCCAGCGCCCGCGTGATTTCACGCATCATGGCGATGTTGAAAATGTTCAAGGGAGGCCGCGCGAACTGGATTAGAGCAACGCGATCCTCAACCTCGAAAGTTATGTGCTGGTAATCGTTTGCCATAGGCGACTCAAACTTTACAGTTTGTTGCCGATTGTTCAAAGCTTCATCCAACATAACTGGTCTGCTACGTGCTTTGCGGCTCAAGACAAAGGCCCCGCCGCCTGAGAACAGACTGCGGGACCTTCAATCGAACACGGACTCAACTGCGCAGCTTACCTCTGCCGGACCATTGCCGGGCGAGGTCCGTACGCCGGGCGCTGTGGATGGCGCGGCGGGTTCTTGCGCAACTCGTCGTTAAGGATGTCGATCGCCTTTTCCAGTTGCGGATCGTGACCGGCTACGACCAGGTCAGGGCGCGCATCCATCTCCACATCAGGCTCGACGCCCTGGTTTTCTACCACCCATTCGCTCCGGCCGTTATTGGCAGTCCAGATCGCGAACGTCGGCGCGGTTACCGATCCGTTATCAATCATCGGTAATCCGCCGGAGATTCCCACCAGGCCGCCCCAGGTGCGTTTGCCGACGATCGTGCCGATATTGTAACGACGGAAGTAGTAAGGAAACGCGTCGCCGCCCGATCCGGCGTACTCGTTAATCAACATCACCTTCGGACCGTAAATCGCGGCGCCGGGAATTTTGAAATCATTTCCTTCGCGCGGCGCATAGTAGCTCAGCAGTTGCCTGCGCAAGCGCTCGACGAAAAAGTCGGGAATGAAACCGCCGCTGTTCCAACGCTCATCCACTACCAGGCAATCCTTATCGGTTTGCGCGTAGTAAGACTTCGCAAACGAATTGATACCGGCGATGGACGTGTCGGGCACGTACATGTAGCCGCAACGGCCGCCGGTCGCCTCGCTGACTTTGCGCCGGTTGTTTTCAAACCAATCCAAATAACGCAGCGCCCGATCATTGCCGATCGGACGCACCGTGACGTTGCGCGCGCCGGCATCCGACGGCTTGTCGTTGACTCTCAGAATTACCTGTTTGTTGACGGTGTTTTCAAAGAACGAAAACGGATTGTCGCCGGCGCGCACCGGACGACCATTCACTGACAACAGATAATCGCCTTCGCGCACAACTATGCCGGGCTCAGTCAGCGGCGAGCGCGTGTCGGCGGCCGAGTTATCGCCCGCATAGATTTTCTTGAAGCGGTAATAGCCGTCGCGGGCTTCGAAATCGACGCCCAGCAACCCGACGCCGATCCGCTGAACATCAGGCGAGTCGCCCCCGGAAACATAGGCGTGCGACGTACTCAGCTCAGCGATCATTTCGCCGATGATGTAGTTAAGATCGCTGCGATGCGCGACGTACGGCAGTTCCGCTTCATACCGAGTTTTGATCGCGGCCCAATCCAAACCACGCATGGTGGGGTCGTAATAGAAGTCGCGCTCGATGCGCCAGGCTTCATTGAAGATTTGTTTCCACTCGGCGCGTGGATCAATCTTCATCTCGAGCCCCGCGAGCTCAATTCTTCCGTCGCCCACTTTTTGTCCGGGGCGATTATCGATGATGCCGAACTGTGGTCCGGCGCGGTAAATAATCTTGTCCGCGGCGCGATTGATGTCGTAGCTGGTGATGCCGGCTAACAAAACCGTATCTTCGCGTTTCGCCAAATCGTACGTGTGCAGAATGCGCGCCGGTGGTGGCGGTGCTGTCGCATCGGCCGCCTGGGGTTGCGGTGGCGGATTCTGTAGATAGAAGATCCGATCTTTTCCCGCCAGCAGTCCGTCGTAACTACCAGCCGGCAGTGGCAGGTTAACCACGCGCTGACTGATGTTCGCGACATCGACTTTGATGGGCTTGACGTCGTCCTTCTTCGGCTGCTCTTTGGCCGGCTCATCTTTGGGAGCTTCGGTCGTCGGCGGCTCAGCCGGTTTCGCCGCAGTCGGATCGCCACCGCCGGTTCCCGGTTTACCGCGCTCGCCGCCGCCGCCGGCGCCCGGCGGCATCGGTGGCTTCGGCGCATCCTTTGGCGCCGCACCCTTTTCTTCGTCCGATTCCGGTGAGAACGGTGACGGCGTGTCTGCGGCCAAAGTCACCGCATAGATCCCGGTGGTGTTGTTGTAATTGAAGGACAGTTCAAAGTTGCTGAAGGTCGGCGCCAGATTGCGCTCCGAAAAGAAGTAAAGATATTTGCCGGTGCCATCGAAAACCGGATTCGAGTCCGGTGTCATTCCGTTGCCGATTGGATAAGACTGTTTCTTCTCGAGCGAATACAAATGAATCTGCGGAAACTGATTGTCGTTCGGCTTCGCGTAAGCGATCCATTTGCTGTCCGGTGACCAGTCATAGTCGTTAATTCCGCCGTTGCGCGATTGGGCGATCTGGACCGGCTTGCCGTCATTGATGTTTACGTAGAAAAGTTTCAGCGTCTTCTCGCCGAAGATTAACTTGGTTGAGTCCGGCGACCATGCCGGGCCAAAGCGATAGGCGGCGCCATCGTGCGTAATCCGCCGTTCTTCGCCCGTTCCGTCCTGCGCCCGAACATACAACTCGTATTCACCGGTGCGATCGGAAAAGTAAGCAATCCACTTCCCGTCGGGCGACCAGGTCGGCCAAAGCTCGCGCACACCGGGCGAGGCGGTTAGGTTCCGCACGTCACCCTTCTTGGCCGGAACCGTGAAGATTTCGCCGCGAGCACCGAACAGGGCCCGAGTTCCTGACGGCGAGAGGCTGAAACTATTAATGAACCGCTCAGCGCGGCCATAGGTCTGACGGGTAAGCGTCAAATCGCTTTCCACCGTAATTGGAATCAAGCTGGTTTTTTCACTCTTAAGGTCGAGCTGGTACAGCAGGCCACCGTTCTCATAAACGATCGCCGGATTGTTTCCGCCGCCGAGACTGGGCCACTTCACGTCATACTCTTTGTAATGCGTGATCTGCTTTAGCTTCTTCGAGCCAAGGTCGTAGCGATAAATATTCATCACCCCGTCGCGATCAGAGTCGAGGTAGATGGCATCTCCCGACCACATCGGGAACGTGTCAGCCGCATCAGTGTGCGGGACTTCTTCATACTGGTTGTTCTTCAAGTCATAGATCGAAACGAATTGCTGCCAGCCTCCGCGATAACGTTTCCAGGTGCGAAACTCTGTCGAGACGCGGTTGTAAGCGATTTTGTTCCCATCGGGCGAGTAGGAGGTCAGGCCCGCCGCCGGCAGGGGCAGCTCTTCGGGCATTCCGCCATTGAGGCCGACTGTGAAGAGTTTGTCGAAGCGTCCCGAGAAGCTCGTGCGCGGCGAACGGAAGAGAATCCTTTGTCCGTCAGGCGTCCAGGTCAAAACCTGATCCGGTTGCGGGTGCCAGGTCAAACGGCGCGGCTCACCGCCCTCGGCGGGCATCACATAAACGTCGGTGTTCCCGTCATAATCGCCCGTAAAAGCGATCCATTTTCCGTCAGGAGAAAACTTCGCAAAGACTTCGCTGCCTGGATGCGCGGTCAGGCGCCGGGCCTGTCCGCCGGAGCGCGAGGCCAGCCAAAGGTCTCCGGCATAGGTGAAGACCACGCTGTCGCCGTGGATATCGGGAAAGCGCAGGAGGCGCGTGTTGCCGTTGTTTTGGGCGAGTGCGGACACTGAAAACAGGGCCGCCAACGAGAGGATGAGCGCGCTCATAAACGAGCGGCGTAGAGTCTTCTTCGACAAGGAATTGACCTCCAAAATGTTACTTAAGTTTTTCGGGCAGACTAACAGGTGAACGGGCTTGAAGTTGTTATTACGCGACAGTGGGGGAAAAGTTCTAAAAGGTTTTGAGAACTCACGATCCAGAATTTCGTTCGTCAATTCAGGCGCTCGGCGATATATGAAGGGGTGGCCACATGTGAAGGGGCAGGCCAAGCGTTATTCCCTCTCCCAATGGGAGAGGGTTAGGGAGAGGGCCTGCGCGGCACTTCCTCTTGTTTGATCTGCCTGGTTCGGAGGAGCGGAAACATCGTTGAGTCTAGCAATTACCTTGCCGTCTTAAGCGACCGTTATCTCTTCAGCAAGGTAAACGTCCTGAATAGCATTCAGGAGTTGAATGCCTTCTTCCATCGGCCGCTGAAACGCTTTGCGGCCTGAGATTAAGCCGGTGCCGCCGCCGCGTTTGTTGATGACCGCTGTACGCACCGCTTCCGCCATATCACTGGCGCCTTTTGATTCCCCGCCGGAATTGATCAGACCGCAACGTCCCATGTAGCAGTTGGCTACCTGGTAACGCACCAGGTCGATAGGGTTATCGCTGGTCAACTTTTCATAAACCAATTTGCTGGTCTTGCCATACGATCCGCCGGCCGCGTCTTGCGCCGCCATGTAGCCGCCGTTACGCTCAGGCAGTTTCTGCTTAATGATGTCAGCCTGAATGGTGACCCCCAGATGGTTGGCCTGCGCCGTCAGGTCCGCCGCCGAATGCATGTCGCCTTCCGGAGTTTTGAACTTCGGATTTCTTAGGTAACACCAGAGGATGCAAGCCATCCCCAGCTCGTGGGCCTGGGCAAAGGCATCGGCAATTTCAGTGATCTGGCGGGTCGATTCGTCCGAGCCGAAGTAAATCGTAGCGCCCACACCTACCGCGCCCATGCGGTGCGCTTCCTGCACGGTACCGAACAAAACCTGATCGAACTTGTTGGGCAGCGTCAACAGCTCGTTGTGATTGATCTTGACGATGAATGGAATCCGATGGGCGTAACGACGCGCGACACTACCGAGCACGCCGAAGGTCGAGGCAACGGCGTTGCAGCCGCCCTCCATCGCCAGCTCCACGATCTTGCCGGGATCAAAATACGATGGATTGGGAGCGAACGAAGCGCCGCCGGAATGCTCAATCCCCTGATCGACGGGTAGGATGGAAAGGTAGCCAGTGCCACTGAGGCGGCCGTGATTGAAAAGCGTTTGCAGCGAACGCAGTACGGCGGGTGACCGGTCCGACTGGTTCCAGACTCGATCGACAAAGTCCGGCCCCGGCAAATGGAGCTGGTCTTTTCCAATCGTCTTGGATGTGTGGTCGAGCAGCGTGCGCGCTTCATCCCCGAGCAGTTCTTCTATGCGATTAAGCGCCGGTTCCGAACGCTTCAATTCCGTGGCCATAACGGTCCTCCTGATTGATACCGGGTATTAAATTGGTCGGTGCGAGGCAGAATTATAACACAGCCGGATTCTCAGCATCTCGGGGGCCGGGGCGGCGAAAAGATAGCGACAAAACCCCTTTCCACCACATTCACGCCCCACTCAAGATCACTTGCCTGAAACCTTCGCGCATCGTCGTGGTGACGCTGCCCATGGTGACGGCGTAGCGATGAAAATCGAAAGTGGTGACGCGGGCCACGCCAATCGCGGCGGAAGTGAGAAAGACTTCATCGGCGTCCGCCAGGTCATTCAATTCATAGACACCTTCAATTATCGGAATCGCTAACTCGCCAGCCAGGGTGATTACTCGGCCGCGCGTTACACCGGCCACGGCGCCGGTCGTGAGCGATGGCGTGTGCACTGTTCCGTCCTTCACCCAGAAAAGATTGGCCATCGCCGTTGAGACAACTTCACCGCGCTCGTTCAGCAGTACCGCGTCGTGAAAATCGCGGGCCCGCGCCTCTTCCCACGAAAGCACCTGGTCCAACGCGCTAATGCTCTTCACGCCGGTCAGTGCGGAGACGCTGTTAATCCGGTACGGCGAAACTGTCAGGGTTAAGCCGGCATCGGGAACCACTCGCGGATCGGCAGTCATGATCAGCAGATCGGTTTTGCGCGCGGCACTGCCTTTGGCGATCCAGACGTCGCGTCCCTTGCCCGCCAGCAAGACCACCCGCGCGCGGCCTTCAGTTACCTGGTTCACCCCAATCAGTTTCTGCAGACAAGTGGCGAGACCGGATTCAGTGTAGGCGCTGCGATCCACTCCAGTTCGATCTGCGTGATCCGCCAGGCGGGCCCAGTGCTCAGCCCAGAGGAAGGGCCGGCCACCATGAATCGCCAGTGAAGTGAATACGCCGCGTCCATAAAGCAGGGCCGAAGAGACCGGCGCGACGCGCGCCTTGGACGCGTCGATCATGTTCCGGTTGAGATAGATGATCGGATGCATGAGGTGTCGGTGTCCGGCTGACTCACGCTGCGGACGTGAGGCTCACTCTGCGCCGGCGGCCATCGCTTCGGCCTGCAAGCGCTGTGACAGGGCTGAGCGCCAGCCCGCTTCCATCTCGGCCACACTCAGGTCGACGACGTCTGTGCCGTCACTTTGAATGCGCAGGCGATCGGAACTGACGCGGCCGAGGATGGTCATCGCGCAACCCGCCCGCGCCACCGTCTCTTCAATATCGCCCAACGCTGCTTCATCGAAACTGATAATGATGCGCGAGGGCGATTCACTAAAAAGTCGCGCGGTAACGGAATGCTCGCCCGTCAGGTCAATGTCGGCGCCAAACGTCGGGCGATTCAGATACGAGAAAGAGGACTCAGCCAGCGCGATCGCCAGACCTCCATCTGCGCAATCGTGGGCCGAATGAAGCAAACCTGCTTCGGCGGCTTTCAGGCACGCCGTCTGCACTGCCTTCTCCGTCTCCAGGTTTATCGATGGCACGCGGCCGTGCGCGATCATTTGCGGCAGAGTCTGACCATCGATGACGCTGGCATACTCGCTGATCGAGAGATCATCGTGGGTGCGACCCAACAGCGCTATGAAGTCTCCTTCAGTTTTGAAGCCGGGCTGAACGATCCGCCGCACATCGTCCACCAGTCCAACCATGCCTATGACCGGCGTCGGCAGAATGCCGCGCCCCTCGGTCTCGTTATAAAACGAAACGTTGCCGGAAACGACCGGCGTGCCGAAGGCGTTGCAAGCTTCGGCCATACCGTCAATTACTTCGGAGAACGACCACATCACTTCGGGGCGTTCGGGGGAAGCGAAGTTCAGACAGTTCGTGATGGCGAGCGGCTGCGCGCCGACGCATACGACGTTGCGTGCGGCTTCGGCCACCAGCAGCTTCGCGCCTTCGCGTGGGTTGGCCGCACAATAGCGGCCATTGCCGTCCAAACTAATGGCCAGCGCTCGTCGCGTTTCCTTGATGCGAACCACCGCCGCGTCAGCGCCAGGCAGCACCGCCGTATTGGTCCGCACCATGTGATCGTACTGGCGATAGACCCATTCTTTGGAAGCGATGTTCGGCGACGCGAGCAGCTTTAGCAGTGATTCGGCGAATAGTTTCGAGTTTCGAGTTTCGAGTTTCGAGTTCGCGGCTCCCGCTTGAGAGCTATATTCGCCGGATTCAGTTAGGGTCGAACTTCTTTCGTTTTCCGAACTCGAAACTCGAAACTCGAAACTCGAAACCGGCTCCGCCATCGGCCGTTCATATCGCGGCGCCTCGTCCGTCAAGGCGGTGACGGGAATATCGGCGACTGTCTCGCCGTTGTGAATAACGCGCATTCGCTGATCGTCACGCACCCGGCCGATGACCACGGCGTCCAGGTCCCACTTGCGAAAGATATCGATCACTTCGCGTTCGCGACCGGCGTGCGTCACCAACAGCATTCGCTCCTGCGATTCCGACAGAAGCATTTCGTACGCTGTCATGCCCTGCTCGCGTTGGGGCACCAGCGACAAGTCCAGCTCAATCCCGGTGCCGGCGCGCGCCGCCATTTCGCAGGTCGACGAAGTCAGTCCCGCCGCCCCCATGTCCTGAATGCCGGCGATGGCGCCGCTGCGCATTGCCTCCAGGCAAGCCTCCAGCAAAAGCTTTTCCAGAAACGGATCGCCCACCTGCACGGTCGGCCGTTTGGCGAGGGCGGCATCATCGAATTCCGCGGAAGCCATGGTGGCGCCGTGAATACCGTCGCGCCCTGTCTTAGCCCCCACATACAACACCGGGTTACCCGCGCCGGTCGCTTTACCGAAGAAGATCTGATCGCGCCGTACCATGCCAAGCGCAAAAGCATTCACCAGCGGATTCAGCGCGTAGGCATCGTCAAACGCCACTTCGCCGCCGACCGTAGCCACGCCAAAAGCATTTCCATAGTGAGCAATGCCGGCGACTACGCCGGCCAGTAACGATCGATTGCGCCGGCCATTTTTTGGATCGTCGAGCGTGCCAAAACGCAAACTGTTGAGCGAGGCAATCGGGCGCGCACCCATGGTGAAAATGTCGCGCAGAATTCCGCCGACGCCGGTGGCGGCCCCTTGAAACGGCTCAATGAACGAGGGGTGATTGTGCGATTCGATTTTGAAAGCCGCGCACCAACCATCGCCCGCGTCGACCACTCCGGCGTTCTCTCCCGGCGGCACGATCACGCGCTCGCCTTTGGTTGGCAGGCGCTGCAGATGCACGCGCGAAGATTTGTAGGAACAGTGTTCCGACCACATGACGGAAAAGACGCCCAACTCAACCAGCGTCGGTTCGCGTCCCATCAACTCAGTAATCCGCGTGAATTCTTCGGGAGTTAGATTGTGAGCGGTGACTTCTGCGGGTGTGATCATGGGAGACGCCAGTGTGTACCCGAAATGACTAAGTGGATTTCTTCTCGGTCATCACTTGTTCGATGGCTGTTCGCAACTCCGCCGGATCGATTGGGCCCCGGTGTTTGTAAACAACGTTACCCTGGCGGTCGTAAAGAAAAGTGGCCGGCATGTCGCCCTGCCAGCTATCGTCGATCAGTTGAATGATCGTTCCCTGGTCGGGCACATCAAGCAGGAACACCGGCATCTTGGCGTGCTGGGACCGCAGAAATTTGGGCACGGCCGTCTTCATGTCCGCCAGGTCATCCAGCGAAATGGCGACAAAGTCCAACCCCTTACTGCGATATTCATTATCGATTTTAACCAGGTCCGGGAACTCTTCGCGGCACGGCCCACACCACGTCGCCCAGAAGTTCAAGAGCAGAGGACGCTCTTGCGACGGCGCACCGCGGGCCAGCAGCTGTTTCACGCCCGCCTCGTCGATAACACGGATCTGCGTTCCGATTAACGATGGCGTGGACGACTTGCGCCTGGACGAAGCCGGCTTCCGCCGCTGCGCAACGGATCCATCTGCGACCGCGATCCCACTCATGGACATGAGCATCGCGGCCGCGCAGATTGTCGCTAACAGGTTCAGATGAGTCGGCGTTGTCATTGAGCGGCGCGCTTGATAGAGCAGCCGAACGCCTTCGCCTCGGTCTTTGCAATCGGCCGGGCAGCCAACAGGCTATCAATGGCGTCACGCAAATCGTTTGAAGAGATAGCGTCGCCGTTCTTCGAATTGTCGATGCGGCCGTGATAAATCAACTTGCCCGCGCCATCCACCAGATACGCTTCCGGTGTCACCGCGGCGCCGAACTGGTCCGCGACCTTATTGCCATCGTCTTTCAGAATGGGAAAGGTCAGGCCTTTCTCGGCAGCGTGTGCTTTGACTTCGGCGGCCGGCTCAGAAGCGTTGGCGTTGATGCCAACCACATTGATGCCGCGCGCCTTGTAATCCTGCCAGACTTTTTCCATGCGCTCGTTATAACCATTCGAAACGGGGCATTTCGTGGCGATAAAGATAAAGAGCGTGCCGTTCTTACCCTTGAGCGAATTGAGTGAATGCTTCGCGCCATTAGCGTCTGGCAAAGTGAAATCCGCGATCGGTTGCCCGATCGCGACGCCTGATGGGGTGCCACCCGTAGCGGAAACGCTTTGGACCAGGACCGCGCCCGCAAACAGAAACAGAGCCAAGACCAAACCGGTTATGTAGTGCTTCTTCATGATCGAAAAACTCCTTCAGGTCAGGTTTTTTCAGCAGGGAGGTCGCAAGGTTAACAGCCTGTCGCGCACACTGCAAGCGCGGTTTGCGGTCATGATGGAGGCTGTATTAGCCCTCGCCAGACTTTGAATATTATTTGTCTAAAAATGAAATCCCCCAGCAATTTCGGGCGTATAGGGCGCATTCAGCGACCTCATGATCAACACCTCAAGAATTCCTCAAGTCTTATTCTCTAACCTGTCGCATGTTTCGGAGAGCACGTTGAAGGGTTGAGCGGGCGGCAGGCACGCTGGGCCGATTGGAGTGAGGGGAGGGCGTGTTGGTGCGGCAAATCGACTTCAGAGACGGAGGCGTTTACGCCCTGCCTGACGGGCGGCAACTAATCGCGAGTGAGCGCGCCAGGTGTTTCAAGCTTTACGATGCGCTGGCTTGGAAGTATGAAGGGCCGCCGCTCTACGAAATCGAAAGGCCATCCTCGATGGGCGGCGACGGGACGACGGTTGCCGCCGCCTTGCTGACTTGCATTGGCCGTCCAACGCAATGGCGCGTAGCAGACCTGACCGAAACAGGCCAGATCGCCTTGCGAAAAACTGTCTCGGATTGACGTAACAAAACCTGAACATGAACTTAATCCTCGATAAAATCACCCCACCCCCACACGTCGCGCACGTTATTCGTCCGCGCTTGTTGACGCTTTTGCAAGCAAGTCTCAAGAGTTGTAGCGCGACCATCCTCAACGGTCGTGCGGGCAGCGGTAAATCGATTTTGGCGAAAGATTTCGCCGCCACTTGTGGCCGGAGGACCGCGTGGTACAAAGTCGACAGCGCCGACGCCGAACCGCTCAGCTTCTTTGAACACTTAACCACCAGCATCCAAAAGGCCAGACCAAACTTTCAGAGCGAAACCCTGGTTCGGCTGGTGGGCGAAGCGACTCTGGAAGACTTTCCCACTTTCGCCGAAACATTCGTTTATCAACTATTGGAGACGTCCGACGAGCCTTTGCTGGTTGTGATCGACGATCTTCACAGCGTCTATGATTCCGACTGGGTCGTGCCATTCTTCAGCCGCTTGCTGCCGCTGCTGCCCTCAGACGTTCATTGGCTGATTACCGGCCGCGGCTTGCCGCCCGCACCATTGTGGCGGATGCGATCCAAGCAAAGCTTGATGGTGATTGAGGAGCCTGAACTTGCCTATACGATGCAGGAAGCCGTGGAACTGTTCTTCAGTTACGGCCTCTCGGTCGATCACGCAACAGTCGCGTTGCAGCACAGTCATGGGCGAGCGGCGGCGCTGGCGAGAATTGCCGTCACTCTAAGTAATGCCGGAAAAGCGGTAGCGGCAGGTTTCGTTGCCACCGATCGACGCCGGCCCCGATTCGGCGCCACGGAACTATCATCCCACCGAACCTGAGACCGCAGCTTCCTGAATCAAGTACCCAAAATGTCCGCTACCCCCGTTAAACCACCTGTGGTTCGCGAGCAACTGGGCATAGAAGAGGAACAATTCGGTGTGTTAATCTGCGCGGACGTCCAGCCGCTTTCGGGCCAGCACCTAATGGTAGACAGGTTAAGCGCCAAAGCTCCCGTTGCTGCGTCGCCGTCGCCAGCCGCCGGAGACAAGACCTTCAAGCCCCGATCAGGTCTATTTCTGCGCACCAAACTGCTACCGCCCAGGCCGGCGCCGGAAATACTTTCCCGGCCACGACTGACCAGCCGCCTGGAAGGAAATCTCGCCCGCCCCGTGACCGTAGTGGCGGCCAATGCTGGTTCCGGAAAAACTACTCTGGTAGCGGATTTCCTGCGCAACAGCGCGCGCCCATTCGTGTGGTATCAACTCGATCACACTGATGGTGATCCGTTCGTCTTCCTGGGATATCTGGCGCACGGTATCAAGCAAGCCGCGCCGAATTTCGGCGAAGTTACTTTTTCCTATTTACAGCAAGCCGCAGGTGAGTTAGCCCAGCAGCCCGAACGCGCCGTCGATGTCCTGCTGACGGAAGTACTGGAGTGTGTCGAGCAGCAACTGATTATCGTGCTCGACGATTACCACCATCTGGGGACCGAAACTCCGGTGCACGCTGCGGTCGATCGCCTGATCGCCTACCTGCCGGATGTCCTGCACCTCATCATCATCTCGCGCGACATGCCGCCATTGTCGCTGGCGCGCCTGCGATCGCAGGCTTCGCTTTCGATCATCGATCGCACGGAGCTGCTCTTTACGGACAGCGAGACGCAGGAGCTGTTTCGCCGCGTCTTCGACCTGGAGTTTACCGCAGAGCAACTGAATGAATATCGCGAGCGCACGCACGGCTGGATTACCGCGCTGCAACTCGTGCGGCAGGTGGCCCAGCGCCAAACGCTGAACGCGCAACGTGAGAACGGCGGTAACGGTTCGGTTGTACCGGATTTGCTGAACGTGCTGCGCCAGTCTGAACGGGACATTTTCGATTATTTCGCGGAAGAAGTTTTCGCCGATGAAACATCGGAAGTGCAGCGCTTCCTCTTACGCATTTCCCTGCTCGATCGCGTGGAAGTTGAGATGTGCCAGGGGCTCTATCCAGAAACTGAAGCCGCGCAGATCTTGCCCGCACTCGTAAGACGGAATGTATTCATGACGGTGGCGCGCGACGATCGCGGGGAAGATTACCGGCTGCATCCCTTGTTTCGCAGTTTCCTGCGCCGCCGCCTGCGTTCTGAGTTGGGCACGGCCGGCGCGGCCGCAGAGCACTTGCACTACGCCGACTACTTTCTCAAGCAGGGCTCGTGGGAAGAGGGCGTACGTCACCTGATTGACGCAGAAGATTTCAATGCCGCGGCGGCGGTAATTGCTGAGCGCGGCGGCGAATGGATCGCCGGGGGAAAACTTGGTTCGCTCTCAGCTCTGGCCGCCGCCTTACCTCCTCCTGTGCTGGAAGCGCATCCGCGCGCTTTGGCCCACCGGGCTGAGACGGCGCGCCTGCGCGGCGAATTTGAAACGGCGCAAACGCTCTTTCGTCGGGCTGCCGTGCTGCTTAGCGAAAAGCAGGATGCGGAAGGTGAAGCCGAAGTACTTCATTCGTTAGCCACACTCGCTCGCCGGCGGCGTGACTACGAAGCGGCGTTCGGCCATCTTGATCGGGCGGTCGCGCTTACCGGCGAAGCTTCGACCATTCACACCAAGTGTGGAAATACCCGCGGGCTTTGCCTGGTGGCAATGGGCCGTTGGAATGAAGCCGAGCGAGAATTTCGCGCCGCGCTGCAGTCGGCCGAAGACAGCAACGATCAGCATCACGTGCGGCTGATTACACACAATCTTGGTTTGCCGGCGATGATGCGCGGCGATTTTGAGGAAGCGCTGCACTGGCTGCGGCGCATGCTGCGCGACGAGCAGCGGCCGATTCCGCAAGAGGCAACGGCCCACTTGAACATGGCGCGCTGCTTTCTCTATCGCGGTGATTTGCACGCCTGCGAAGAACAACTCGATCACGCGCTCGAGAAATGCCAACTCTTCAACCTGGTGGCTTCGCGCGCCGAGACCTTCGAAACGTACGGCAATCTATATCGTGAGCTCGGGGATTTGGCGCGGGCGGCGGAATTCTATGAACGCGCCGCGCGGTCTTACGATGAAGCCGGTATCAGCCTGGCCCGCGTGGAATTAGTCGAAGAGCGCGCGCTTTTAAGTTTGCAAGCGGGCGACTTCGTCACGGCCCGCGCGCAAATTGATCGCCTGATTGGCCTGCGCCCGTGCGACAAAGACGAGCTGGGCTACTACACGGCCACCCTGGCGCGCGCGCGCATCACGCTCGCACAAGGCGATTCGCAGGCGGCGACTGTCGACCTTGATCCGGCCCTGGAATATTTTCGGACCCACGGCCTCTACTACTACGAAGCGCAGGCAGGCGTCGCCCTGGCGACGTGCGCGCTGGCCGCCGGGGCCCAGCCCGAAATGATCAAACACCTGCGCCGGACATTAGATCTGGCGGCGCGATACGACTACGAATATTGGCTGAAGCAGGAAGTCAGGCGGAACCCGGCGCTGTTTTCCGCGGAGGAAGCGATTGATCTGCTGCCGTCCGATGTGCGTGATCTCGCGGTTGCTTCATCCGCAGTGGCGGTAGAGCCCATCGTCCAGCGAACGTCCGCAGTGATCGCAGCCAAACCGGTTACCGATCTGACTATCAACCTGCTGGGGCCGGTGGAAATTGTTCGCGACCCGGCTCGTCCGCTGGCGGCTGATGCATGGACCACGCGGCGCGCGCGGGACATTCTTTGTTTCATTATCTCGCGCCGGCATCATCGCGCGTCCAAGGAAATCATCATCGATACGTTTTGGGGCGAGACCGATTTCGCGGCGGTGGAAAAAAATTTCCACCCCACGGTTTCGCATATCCGGAAAGCGCTCAACAGCAATCAGCCGCTGAAACAGAATTTTCTCCTGTACCGCGACGGTGACTATCAACTCAATCCCGAGTTCTCGTATTCAATTGACACCGAAGACTTCGAACGCCTGATGGCGGATGGCGAGGCCGCCCGGCGCGAAAGGGACTTCAGCCGCTGCATTAAGTGCTACCAGGAAGCAATCGATCTTTATCGCGGCGAGTTCATGCAGGGTAGCTACGATCCCTGGGTCGACGAACAGCGCGTCTATTATAAGGAGCAATACCTGCGCATGATGGAGGCCCTGGCAGCCGTGGCGCAGAAAACCGAGGATTGGACGCGTTCGCTGCAACTGGCGCAGCGCATCCTGCACGACGATCCATTTCGCGAGGACATTCACTGCGTCATAATGCGGGCCCATGCCGCCATGGGAAACCGCGTGGCAGTGAAGGAACAATATGAAAACCTGCGCAGCTTGTTGCAGAAAGAGCTCGGCGTGGAACCCGCGCTGCAAACGCAGAAGACCTATCAGGAGCTAGTGGCGTGACTGAAAAGACTAAGCAAATCCGAGAAAGAGTAAGAAACTAAAAAAGAAGAGTAACGCAACAAATGGGTTTCCCCTCGTGCTCTAAAATGCGCGGTTGGTTTATCTCCTTCAGTCAGTATTTACCTCGCAGTTTTGATACTCGATGGCCCGTACGCTTCACCCGACCGCGGCACGGGCTGGTTCGCATATGGTTAGACCCAGATCGTTTTCCCAAAAATATCGGCAGCTGTTTGCCCTGATTCTGGTAATCGCGATCGCTTCGGCGCCCGTGCTGGGCGGACTGACTATTACCGGATCGAACGGCATTACGGCGACCGGCGCCGACGGCATTGTCTACGTCGGCACTTCCGGAATTACCGCCACCGGGGCGGATGGCTATCTGGCTTTCGGACCTAACGGAATCACGGCCACTGGCGCTGACGGCATCACCGCAACGGGCGCTGACGGAATTACCGCCACCGGCGCGGACGGGTTCAACGGCACGAACGCAAACGGCATCACCGCCACTGGCGCGGACAGCACCTCGATTAGAAGAGCCGACGGCATCACCGCGACCGGCGCAGATGGAATAACCGCGACGGGTGCTGACGGCAAAACATATCGCGCGGATTCGATCGTTATCACCGCGCCGAACGGAATCACGGCGACCGGCGCTGACGGCATTACTGCCACCGGCGCGGACGGTATCACGGCAACCGGGGCTGACTCGCGAAGCATTGCGCGGGCTGATGGCATTACCGCAACTGGAGTCGATTCCCTGACCATCAGTAGCGCTGACGGCATCACCGCTACCGGCGCCGATGGTCAAGTCTTTTCGATCTCGCCAAACGGAATAACGATCACCGGCGCTGACGGCATCACTGCGACGGGAGCCGATGGCATCAACATCCTCGGGGCCGAAGACATTACCTTAACCGGCACCGCCGCGATCGCAGCTACGTTGGACGCTGCTCAGACTCAAACCGGTTTGCGGAGCGTCGACCCTGAATTGGCGGTCCTGCTCAATGAGACCACCGACGACAGCAACATCGGTGCAGTCATCGTCTATTACCAACTGCCGACTGATGCCGATATTGCAGAGTTGCAGCGCATAGGCATCATCGGCGGAACGCGCTATCGCGTGTTACCGATGATCATGGTTAGCGGCACCAAGGATCAGATTCTGGCAGTCTCTAAACTTTCTTCGGTGCGTTCGCTGTACAAGAATCGGACTTTGGAATCGACTTCGGAACCGGCGGTCCGGGCTGCGACCGGGGTGAATCGCGCCTGGAAGGATGCGGATCTTACCAATCGAAACTCAAGCCTTCCGGTTAGCGGCAAGGGCGTCACCGTCGCCGTGCTCGACACTGGCGTTGACGGCACACATGGTGATCTGGCCGGCCGCGTCGTGCAAAACGTGAAACTGGCCGACACGCAGGGCGTGGGTGTTGGCTTCAATTATCCGACCAACATTACAAACCTTCCGAACACCGACCTGCTGTATGGGCACGGGACCTTCGTGGCCGGAGTGATCGCCGGTAACGGTAAACTTTCCGGCGGCAAATTCAGCGGCGTGGCGCCGGAAGCGCAAGTGCTGGGATTGAGCGCCGGTGACTTAAATCTGTTCTTCGTGCTGGCCGGTTTTGATTATTTGCTGTCCCGCGGATCGGCGTTCGGCGTGCGCGTGGTTAATTGCAGCTTCTCTGCCAATACGGTGTTCGACGTTAACGATCCCGTGAACATCGCCACTCGCATGCTCACTGACAACGGCATCAATGTCGTGTTCTCGGCCGGCAACACGGGCCCCGGACTTCATTCGCTGAATCCTTATGCAGTCGCTCCGTGGGTCATTGGCGTGGGCGCCACGGACACACTCGGACGGCTAACGAGTTTTTCGTCGCGGGGCGATTTTGGTAACGGCCTGTTCCATCCCACGTTGGTTGCGCCAGGGCTGAGTGTCGTTAGCCTGCGCGGCTCAGGCGTTCTCAACGTAACCGGGGCGGAAGGAATTGCCGGCGGCGACCAACAGCGCCTGAGCCCGGCTGAGCTGATAAATTACACGACCGCCAGCGGCACCAGTTTCTCCGCGCCACAGGTAGCCGGGGTCATTGCGTTAATGCTGGAAGCGAATCCACAACTAACGCCGGGGCAAGTTCGAGATGTGCTGCAGCGGACTGCGACTCCGCTCGCGCCTTATTATGAGCATGAAGTTGGGGCCGGCATGCTGAACGCGCACGCGGCGGTGTTGGAAGCTGCGTTCTCGCAGAGACGCTTCGGGCAATTTCGCGCCACCGACAATCGCGGGCAGGTCGAGTTCATCAATGAACCTTTACAAGTTTTCAACGGCACGGTTGTTCCCGGATCGAGCGTCGAATCATCACTCTCAATGCCGGAAAATACTCTGATAGCCTCCGTGCAAATCGGTTGGGGCGGTTTGCTTAGCCCTAATGATTTGAATTTCACTTTGTATGATGCGAAAGGCGCTAAGCAGGGAGCGGGTAACACGATCAACCTGCCCGGCTTGACAGGAAAGCGGGAACGCGTGGCCGTGAACAATCCGGCAGCCGGCGCCTGGAGCGTGCGGGTGAATAACATGCTCGGTCCCGTCGGCTCGGCGCAACCGTTTACCGGAGTGATGGAGGTATCGAGGGTCCAGTACGCTCGAATGCTGGACGTGGACTCGCTGGGCCAACAGTCGCGCAACGAAATCTATCAGAGTGTGCGTTCGCTGGTGATGTTTCCGTTCGGCCAACATTTCCGGCCCGGTTTCGCGGTCACGCGCGCCGACCTGGCGGCGACATTGTTGCGCGGCGGCCGCGTTCCGCAATACCTGCCGGCGCAACCTCGCTTCACCGATGTGCGCGATAAACCAACCATGATTTTCGTGGAGAGCGCCCAGAGTGCCCCGGATGGTCCACTGTTTCCCGACGCCGCGCCCGGCGGGCGATTCCAGCCAAACAGTTCCGTTACCCGGCTGGCAGCAGCTATTGCCCTGGTGCGCGCTGCCGGACTTCGGGCCGAAGCTGAATCTCAATCGAGCTTTATGTCCTTCCTCGATCTGAGCGATGTTCCTTTGGCCTCGCGCGGTTACGTGGCCGTGGCCGTGAAGTACGGACTGATCGCACCTGACGGATTAAACTTCCGCCCGCAGAACGCTTTCAACCGTCAGGAGTTGGCCCACGCAATGTCGGTGATGGCCAGGCTGGCGACGCAGTAATCGCAATCAACCGAAACACTACGACGAACACAGAGCCGCTCTGTGTTTTGTTTGAGTGTGCTGCATTCGGCCAGGAGTTCAATCTCAACCCTTGGTTGCTTTGAAGGGGTGCAACACTTGGCGGGGCCGGCTAGTTTCCAAACACACAGAGCCGCTCGCGATAGCGAGCGGTTATAAACCGCTTGCTACCGCAAGCGGCTCTGCTAGTTGATTGGCATCTTTCGGCCAAGTGTTGCCGCTCTCAACTCAGCGCATCAATTTTGGCCAGGCTCAAATAATACTCACCCGCAAACTTTTCATAGAACTGCTGCAGGAATAACACGCCTTCTTCCGGACTTAGCGAATGCATGATCTCCATGTCGTTGTTCGGGGCGAACAGTTTTTTTCGCTCGGCGCGATCGCGATAGCCTGATCCATAAGCAGTCTCGGTCGCCAAAGGCTGCACGCCCGTCAATTCATTCGCGGCCAGGAAAGCATTGTTGTATTCCAACGCCACCAAACTGTAATCGAATTCCTGGCAGAGATCCGCCAAACTGGAAATGCTGAAGCCAAAGAAGTGGTGCCGCAGAGTGAACGAGGGATTGTACTTCACGATGAATCTGATCGGCGGCGGAATCTTTTCATTGATCTCAGTCACGATCAGGCGTGGGCGAAACTGGGAAAGGATGGCTCGTAGTACCCAATAGTCATTGCCGTCAATATCCAGGCTGAGCACGCTGAAGTTTTTTTCGATCTCATACGCCTGCAGCAGTGGACACACCGTAGCCGGGGTTACCAGCGCGCGACAGGCGAAGACATTCGGATAATTGCGGTAAGCGCGGGCCAGCTTGATTACTTTTGCTGGATCACCTTCCGCACCCAAGCCTCGCCAACCCTCACCGAACAGCGCATAAGTATTGGACCAACGCACGCCATCACCGGCGCCGATATCGACCGCACTACGGCCATGATCAGCCGGCAGCAGTTCGGCAATCAGTTTTTGCAGAATCTGGTCTTCGCCGGAACGCGAGAACCCCTGAGATTTGCCGGAACGGAAATAGGTCATTTGCGTTAAGGTCAGCCACCGTATCAAACCCGGTTTGCTGTTCGCAATGCCACAGGTGGTGAAGCGGGAGGGCTGATCACAGTTTGATCCTTTCGTGTTGATGTAGCAGAGCCGTGGCAAACTCATGCCAACCGATCGCCACTGCCGAGTTGACTCGTGATGGGGAAAGGCCTAATTTTGACAAACCATAATGTCCGATCAATTGGGGGGTCCATTGCAGCCACCACGATCCGCTGACCACAGCGGACGCGAGCTAGCCGAAAGCTCGCGCATTATCGCTGAAACTGCATCCGACGCCATCCTCACCATCGACCAGCACAGTATCATCCAATTTGCGAATCGCGCGGCAGAACGCATCTTCGGGTACGCGCGCGAAGAGATGATCGGCCGCGAACTCACTATGCTGATGCCGGATTACCTGCGCCACCTGCACAAAGCCGGTATCCAACGTTACAGCGAAACCGGAAAGCGTCACATCGATTGGGAATCCGTCACCCTGCCAGGTTTGCATAAGTCCGGTCGCGAAATCCCACTCGAACTTTCCTTCGGCGAATACACTGAGAATGGTAATCGATACTTCACCGGCGTCGCCCGGGACATCAGCGAACGCCGTATGTTTGAGAAACGGCTTGCGGCGCAATACCGGGTAACTCATGCCCTGGCGGAAGCGCGCTCTTTGGGCGAAGCTGCGAAACTGGTGCTGCAGGCGGTTTGCGAAAGCTTGAATTGGGAACTGGGAATCTTCTGGCGTTTGGATCGGAGTGAAGATGTTTTGCGTTACGTTCAAAGCTGGCAGGAACCGCTTCTTAGCGTTCAGGAATTTGTGACCGAAAGCAGCACGCGCACTTACACCAGAGGCTCGGGTCTGCCGGGAAGAATTTGGGCCAGCGGCGACGCCGTGTGGATAGACGATCTCAGCAAAGACGTCAATTTCCCGCGCCTGCCGTTCGCTCTTCGCACTGGAATCAAGAGTGGGTTCGCCTTTCCCATCAAACTCGGTAGTGAAGTGCTGGGGGTAATCGAATTCTTTACGCGCGAACGACAAACGGCGGATCCGGCGCTGCTGGAATTGATGAGCACGGTCGGCAGCCAAATCGGACAATATGTCGAACGCAAACGAATAGAAGCAGAGCGGATGGTGATTCTCGAGCGTGAACGAACCGCACGCCAGGCTGCCGAAACAGCCAGTGAACGAATTCACGCGATGCAGAAAGTCACGGATGCGACCCTCGCGTATTTCGGTTTGGAAGAGCTGCTGGCTGAACTGCTCGATCGAATTCGCGAAGCCTTGCACGTCGACACCGTCGCTATCCTTCTGCTGGAAAGTCGCGGCGACGAACTCCTCGCCTGGGCCGCCAAAGGGATCGAAGAAGAAGTTGAGCAAGGCGTTCGCGTGCCGTTGGGCCGGGGGTTTGCCGGCCGGATCGCCGCTACCGCCAAACCCCTCTTTATCGCAGACACGGCAACGGCGGATTTGTTCAATCCGCTGCTCCGCGCGAAAGGGATTCGCTCCCTTTTGGGTGTGCCCCTGCTGGTAGAGGGACGCGTGACGGGCGTGATGCACGTCGGAACATTTATGCCGCATGTGTTTACGCAAGAGGACCAACACATCCTGCGGCTGGTCAGTGATCGCATCGCCCTGGCCATCGATAACGCGCGCTTGTATGAAGAAGAAAGAAATGCCCGCACGGAAGCGGAGGCCGCTAACCAGGCCAAGGATGAGTTTCTCACCATGTTGTCGCATGAGCTTCGCACGCCATTAACTCCGATCATCGGCTGGCTGCACATGATGCAGCGCGGCATACTGCCCCCGGATGACATAGGGCGAGGCTTGTCGGTGCTGGAAAGAAACTCCCAGGCGATGAAGCGACTCATCAACGATCTGCTGGACATGTCCGCGATTCTGACGGGCAAGATGCGATTCGAAGAAAAGCCGGTGCTCCTTGAATCAGTTATCCGCGAGGCCATTGAGACCGTCCGGCCACAGGCCGCGGAGCGCGACATTGAGATCCAAACATCATTCGCCGATTGGCACGATCCGATAGTCACCGGCGATCGTACCCGGCTTGTTCAAGCCTTATGGAACCTGCTGACAAATGCGGTGAAGTTTTCCAAAAACGGCGAACGAGTCAATGTTTTGTGCCGAACCGAAGCGAACGAAGCCTTTGTGGCGATTCAAGACTCTGGCGAAGGGATTCCGGCTGAGTTCCTCCCCCACGTGTTCGAGCGCTTTCGTCAAGCAGACGGTTCAAAGACCCGAAGCCATGGTGGATTGGGATTGGGTTTGGCTTTGGTAAGAAGTTTCGTCGAGGGACACCGCGGTGGGATCGAAGTCGATAGCAATGGCCCCGGACACGGATCAACGTTCACGGTCCGTTTACCGTTGCAGATAGGTCCGCTCAAAATTGCCGCGGAGGATCAGGCAGTTCCGCTAATGCCCGGCGCGTTCCAGCCCGCGAACCTACTAATCGTGGAAGACGAACCGGACACCCTGGAGATGATGCGGACCGTCCTGGGCGCGAACGGCTACCACACGACTCTCTGCTCATCGGCGGCGGAGGCCCTTCGGCGGGTCGAGTCGAACGAATTCGATTTGATTATCTCCGATATTGGCATGCCGGAAATGGATGGGCTGGAATTACTCACTCGTATGCGCCGCAACGATCGTTTGCGTGAGACGCCGGCCATAGCTGTTTCCGGATACGCCTCACGGAAGGACGTGGAGGCCGCTTTCGCCTCAGGTTTTGATAGCCATATAGCGAAACCGCTGAACCCGGCCGAACTCGATGCGACGGTGAAGAGGTTGCTACGGCGCACTGCTTTGCGACGAATATCCAACAGAAACAACATAGACAGCCAGTGAACTTTGGGTTAAATTATCCTCCGCCCCAATGTTTACCAATCGCAAAGCGCGGTGAGTCGCTGTGCTCAGAAAGGCCCCGGTGCAGTTAGTGTCTTTCACCCCTCTCGTTTCGCAAATTCAATTTAGCTCAAGCTTGTTTAATCCGCGCGCCGGCAATGAACCCGGCAGGACGGCGCCCCTCCCACACAAGGACGCTAGCCCGGGCAAGCAACAACCATTGGCGCTGGTAGTTGACGACGTGGCGGATGTCACGGAGATGATTTCGTTATTTCTGGGGCATGCCGGTTTCAAGGTGGTTACCGCCGAATCCGCCGCCAGGGCCCTGGAACTCGCGGGCCAGAAGACTTTCGACGTCGTCATTTCGGATATTGGCATGCCGGCGATGAATGGCTACCAACTGGCCGCGGCCTTGCGCCAGTTACCCGATTATCAGGATGTCCCGATGATCGCGGTCACCGGATTTTCGATGTACGACGATCGCGAGCGGGCAATGCAATCAGGTTTCAACGCTCACCTGATTAAACCAATCGATCCTTCCACGCTGCTGGATTTGATCAATGAGTTGTGCAGCTAAGTCAGAACCGCAATCCTGCATTTCGCGCTGCCAAACAATCTTGTTATCCTGCGGCCCATAATGACCACCGCTACGGATCCGTCAGAAACCAGTAAAATTAGTAAGAAACGAACGCTTCGCGAATGGCTGAGTTCCGAGGCGGGCGTGAGCCTCGGCAAATTGCTGGTCGGGGCCGTAGCCATCGGTCTCGTGTTTTGGAAACTTCAGTGGTCCACACCCTCAATTTGCTGCGGCGATTTTGATGGCTACTATCACATCAAATGGAGCCGCATGCTGTGGGAAGGAATTCGCAGCAGGCACTTCCCGCCACTCTTCATCTGGCTGCCGCTGACTACGCTCGGCCCGCGCAGCTTCGTCGATCACCATCTGTTGTTCCACATTCTGCAGATTCCCTTCACCTGGTTTGGTGATTTGCGTTTGGGGGCAAAGATTTCCGCGGTCGTGTTTGCCGGCCTGGCGGTTTTCTCCTGCTACTGGCTGATCGTGCGCTACCGCATTAACTACGCGCTCGTTTGGTTGTTGGCATTGCTGGCGTGCTCCGCGCCTTTTCTTTATCGAATAAGCATGGCGAAAGCGCCGCCCTTTGCCATCATCTACCTCGTCATTGGGATTTACCTTTTCTTCGAAAAGAAATACTGGCTGTTACTACCGCTGGCTTTTGTCTTTGCTCTGACCTACGACATGTTTGTGTTGCTGGGGCTGGCCGTGCTGATTTGGGTCATCGTCGTCGCCTGGACTGAACGCCGGTTCGAGTGGCGGCCGCTGCTCTGGGTTGTGATCGGATCGCTCGCCGGCCTGATCATCAATCCCTATTTCCCGCGTAACCTTCATCTGCTTTACGAGCACGTACTGATCAAAGTCACGGCGAAGGAGTTCAGCACCAAGGTCGGAATGGAGTGGTATCCCTACAACACCTGGGAATTCATCTTCAATTGTGGCATCGCGCTCGCCGCAATGGTGACCGGCTACATCGTTTTCAACGGTGAGGATCGCAAGCGCTCAGCGCGCGTGTTGTTCCTGTTAGTCTTCTCGACCGCGCTAATGATTATGACGATGCGGTGGAAACGGTTCGCCGAATACTGGCCGCCATTTGCTGTGCTGTTCGCCGCCTTTTCCCTGCAGCCGATTTTCATGGGATCGCGGTCGGCCATCTCTCGCTTACCCGCGGAGTTTCTGGATGAGCTTGAGCCTTTTCTCGATCGCCAGGAACCGGCGCACGCTGCGGCCGCAAAAGAACGGCGCGAGTTAATGCAGATACTCAAAGCCGGCGCCGTCGCATTTATTTTGGGCGTGTTCCTGTTCGTGAACCTGACCCACACTGCCAAGGACATTGGCGAGAGCGCTAAACGCGATTATTACCGGGCGGGCGCGGAATGGATGCACGCAAATGTGCCGGCGGGCCAATTGGTTTTCAATACGGATTGGGATGATTTTCCGCGCTTGTTCTACTACGATCCTTCTCATGTTTATGTGAACGGACTTGATCCGACTTATTTGCTGGACCAACACCCGGACCTGGCACGCCTTTACGATCGGATCACGCTCGGCCAGGAGAAGGATCCCGGTCCGTTAATCCGCGATCGGTTTGGCGCGCGCTATGTTTTTAGCGACAACACCAACGATCATGACGAGTTCTATGCGAACGCCATGGACAGCGGCTGGTTCGACCGCGTTTTCGAGGACGAGGACTGCACCATTCTTCATATCCGGGATGAAAAGGGCGAGCCGCCTCCCGAGGAAGAACCTGAACCGGACGAGGATGGCGGCGCCACCGACCCGGATAACTCGCCCTGACAAAGTCAGAACCGGAAGCGGTAGCGACCAGGTATTAGTTATCGGGCACTCAAGGACAACGCGGAGGGAGGTTCTGCCGATGAGATATTTTGCGATCCGTTGCGCGGCTATGACTATCGCCGTTGTTTGCCTCTTGTTTTTTTCCGCTGCCTGCCATCGCGGGGATTCGGACCAGGTCGACACCTCGGGCTATCAACCCGCCGCCACTCCCGCCACTGAATTTGAGCAAAAGCTAAAACTGGTGCGCGATGCACACTTCAACCATGTTTGGATTTTTGAACGTAACGACGGGGAGGCTTTCACGCCACAGGATAGTCAGATCCTGCATACCAACGCGCCGCGCGTGGTCGATTGGGTGGGAATGGATGACAAGAAGAAGTTCATAGCCGGTTCGAACTTTGATTTGGAACCGGAATTGATGGCCGCTCTCCGGAAGCGTTATAAGATCGAGGACTACACGGGGAAATAGTTTCGCTTAAAGATCCGGTCCGCAGATTTCACAGATTACACAGAAGGATGAAGAGGTTAAGAAAGATCAACAGGTGTTGGATCCCTTAGATCTTGTCTTTCTGAAATCCGTGTAATCTGCGTAATCTGCGGATAACCTCAAGGCACCAGCACCAGCTTCCCAAACTGCGCCCGATCTTCCATCAACTCATGTGCGCGGCGTGCTTCTTCGAGCGGCAACGATCGATCCACCACGGCCCTGATGCTGCCGGCTTCGACAAACTTCATCGCGGCCAACAACTCCGCTTTCGATCCCATCATGGAACCCAGAATATTTAGATGCCGGTAAAACACGTGTCGCAGATCCGTTCGCGCATCGAAACCGCTGGTGGCGCCGCAAGTTACCAACCTGCCGCCTTTCTTCAGAGAAACAATTGAGCCGGGCCAGGTTTCTGCGCCGGTATGCTCAAAGACCACGTCCACGCCGGCGCGATCCGTCAGACGCTTTACTTCTTTGGGCCAATCGTCGCGGGTGTAGTTGATGGTCGCATCCGCGCCCAGCTCGCGTGCCTTGGCGAGCTTTTCATCGGAGCCGGCAGTCGCAATAACGCGCGCGCCACGCAGTTTGGCAATCTGAATTCCAACCGATCCGACGCCGCTGCCCGCGGCATGAATCAAAACATCTTCGCCCGGCTGCACGCTCGCCTGCGTCACCAGCATGTGCCAGGCGGTGACCGTCACGAGCGGCAGCGCCGCGGCTTCTTCCCAACTCAAGCTTTTCGGTTTGGGGATAACGTTCACGCCGGGAGCCGCGATCAACTCGGCGTAGCCCCCATCCCGCCGCTGGCCGAGAATGTCGTACTCGGGACACATGTTATCGCGCCCACGCAGGCACTCCGCGCAATGTCCGCAGGAAACTCCCGGCTGTAACATCACTTCATCGCCCGGCTGCACCCACGTAACAAGATCGCCGGCCGCATGGACCACGCCAGCGACATCATTGCCGAGAATGTGCGGCAGCGGAATTTTGATTCCCGGAAGACCGCCGCGCACCCAAACGTCCAGATGGTTCAGCGCGCAAGCGCGCACTTCGACCAGAACTTCGTTGGGCTTGATCTCCGGATCGGAAACCTGGCTCAGCCGGAGCACTTCCGGGCCGCCATGTTCGCTGAAAATTACGGCTTTCATCAGTTCAGTAACGCAGACTTGGCGTTAATATTTTTTGACGCCCGCAAGCTAATAGTCTGGGATTTCCCAGCCACAATAAACCAAAGACAGCATCCGCGGGAAACAGATGCTGTCTTCGAATTGATTTCTTATCGAGCCAACTACAGGCCCGCCCGCTACCGCAGGCGGTTCTGACTAGCCGCCGGCAGCGATGCCTTTGTTGACTTCGCTGATTGCCTTAGCGACGTAGTCCAGCGCTTTCGCGCGGTGGCCGCCTTTGTCAGAGGTCGCCGCTTGCAGGTTTGCCTGGGCGGACATCAGGTTGTTCAGCGCCGCCTGCATGTGCGGTTGATCGGGAACCGTGGCGACGGTCGCGGCGCCGAAAATCGTAGCGTGATTGTGGCGCCGATCGAAGGCGATACCCGCATTGACTTCCGCAATCGCAGAGTTGATATACCCGATTGCTTTCACTCGATGGCCATCCTTATTGGAGGTGGCCCGTTGGAGTTGCGCGCGTGCCTGATTCAGATCGGCCCGGGCAGCTTGCATGCGCGGTTGATCGGGCACGGCTCTAGCAAACGAAACAGCAGCACTCGCCAAAGCAAAAGCGAGCAAGAAAGCCAACCCGCCGGCAAAACTTCTTCTATTCATAATTAGGGAAACTCCTTCAGATGGAATCTAAGAGATCTCGCGCGAGGGCACTTCCGAAAGCGGGCGTAAGTTACTACAGCTTCGGTGCTGATTCCAGCATAATCGCTTAACACAAAGACGGAACCGGAAGCGGTAGCGCCCGGCTTCAACGTGCGTTAAAGACTAGCTTGGAGGCATTGAGTCACTACACCTTTACTTCCAAGCCCAACAACTTCACCGAGCCTGTTCTGTAACTTGTAAGTTGGCGCGTGATCCCGCGAATCATATATGTCCGGGCCTCGTATATTGTTATTGTTCCAATTTACCTGCTGTGGTCGCGGCCGGGGATGGACGGAGCCCTCTGCAATCCATTAATTCCTTGAGGCGATCAAGCGCACCGGCCCAAAACTTTTTCATGCGCGCGGCGGATTTGGCGTCTGGCAATTTGCTGTGCTGGGCGACGACTTGCGACTTGCCTGCGCCCTTGGCGAGGAAAGCAACTGCGACAATTGTCTTGCCGTCGATCCAGGTGAGGCGCAGGGATTTGTTTGCGGTCGCTTTGCGAATGGTGATGGAACCCGTCGCTGATGCTCCGGGTTCTGATAACCACTTCGCGCGCGTCTTCTCGTCCTGCCAGGCCTGGTAAACTTTGCTGACTGGGGCGGCGATGGTGCGGCTGACGCTGATCTCGTAACCGGCGGGCTTTTCGTGTGGAGCGCGCAGCCCGCGGGCCTGCTCGTAGGTCACGGTGACCATCTGTTGCCACCAGGGGCCCACGCCATGCTTGCTGCTGAGCAGGGCAACGATCTCCTGGTGAGTCATCTTCTTCGCGCCCCCCTGGTCCAAGATCCTGAACCACTCGGCCCAGCCCTTGCCTGTCTTAGCCTTCACGGCTTCGTCGCTCATGCGCGGCGCGGTCGCTTTCGTTGCTGCTGTTGCCATGTTTGATCCCTCGCGGCTTCCTAACCTGGCATGGCGAGGCTGAATATGATGTCGCCCCGATAGCCCAGGCATAGCCTCAGTCCTATAGATATGCTTTTCGGAAAGGCGGAGCCTTTCCGCACATCAGACGGCAAAGCCGGCACGGCCCTGGGCATCGCGGGCCCTGGGTGTCGCAGCCCTAGGCGTCGCGGTCGTAGGCGACCTTCAGCCAGTGCTTCACGTCTTCGTCGATGTCTTTGAGCGAAGTGATCTCGATGCGGTGGGTGATCCGATCCTTCTTAGCAAAGCCACCGGTATCGATCAGCCGTTTGGGAGTTTTCATGTCGCCCAGGGCAAACCCGAGGTCTATGCGCGTCTGGGTGGTGGGCTTAATCTGGGCAAAGACGTGCTTGCGATAAAGCGGCACGATCGTTTGGCAGGGACAGGCCTTCGCCTCCTTGCCGGTCTTCAGCCCAACTTGTAACAACTTGTCGTAGATGGGCCGCAGCGCCTCCTTCTTGCCGCTAAACATTTCGTTGACGTATTTTTCCGCCGCCCGCAAATACTCGTCCGGGTCACCGATCTCCTCGCCTTTGCCGAACGAACGCTCAGCCAGCCACCAGGCGGAATTTGTCCCCAGGCCATGCGTTTCTTTCAGCCATTCGCGCCGTTCGCGCTCCGTCAACGGGCCTTCTTTTTTCAGCAGCGCCAACCACTCTTCCAGGGTGCGTCCGGTTTTCTGCTTCAGCTCGGCGATCCACTTCATGGTCATCGCCACGCCGGGATGAACGCCGTAGATCGATTTCTTCGCGGTTTTGGTTGCGGTCTTTGCCATAAGTTATCCTCGCAAGGTTGCCACGCGCTGCCGCGATGGTACTGACTGCACATTCCGCCTTGCACGGCTGCGTGTCAGGACGTTTGCTCGGCGGGGTGCTGGCCCAGGCTGAACCAGTTGCCGGAGTTGTCCTTCATCACGGTCGCCGTACCCCATGATTGTTCAGTGGGTGGTCCCTGAAACTCGACCCCGCGCGCTTTCAACTCCTCGTAAGTTTTGTAGACGTCGCTGTTTTCAAACACGCCGCCACCGAGCACGCCCTTGTCGATCAACGCTCGCAATTGCGCGGCGGATTCTTCGTCCAACATCATGCCCGCTTTGGGCTCCATCAGGATGATCTCAAAGCCAGGTTGCTCCTTGATACGCATCGTCAGCCAGCGAAAGTCCGGGCCCATCGCGGCGTCGGTATCGACTTCGAAACCCAGCTTATCGCGGTAGAATTCCAGCGCTTCCTGCTGGTTTTTGACCCAGATTAGGGCGTGAGACATTTTACTAATCATGATTCATCCTCCCTCAGATTTGCCTGAGAGCATAGGAGGTTTGCGGAATACTGGCTTCTCGAAAATTGCTAAAGGCAGTGAGCGAGAGTCTCATCAAGCGCCGGATTTTGGCCCGTACATGAGAAGAAAGCACCCGGGCACTTTGCGCCGGGACTTTCGTTGGCGCTCGCGATAGCTAAGCGGTGCGTCACCGACCCACCGGCGAAACAGTGCGCTGAAGGAGCCTAAACTTTCAAAGCCGACTTCAAAACAGACGTCGGTTACGCTCATCCGTCCCGTGACCAGCAGCTCTTTCGCTTTTTCTATGCGGCGGCGAATCAGGTACTGGTGCGGCGTGGTGGCGAACTCGTCGCGGAAGAGCCGCAGGAAGTGGTAGCGCGAGAGGCAAGCGTGTCGCGAAATCTGAGTCAGGTTCAACGGCAGATCATAGTACTCGTCGATGAAACTGCGCGCCCGCAACAGTCGCTGGTTGATGTCGGCGCCTTTAGTCATGATCAGGCTGCGAATTCTACTGCGACTCCGTCGAAAGCGAAAGGTTTCAGTAGGGGCGAGCAGTGTTCGGACTTATGTTCTCCTACATTCCTTACTGTCCGCTTAAATAAAAAGATGGCGTCCCAACAAATTCTACCGCCCGGAGTTGTACCAGTACCGCTGCGCAAATTTCTCGTCGTTCCAGTTACCCGTCAAGAAACTCTTTACCGCCTGCCTCAGCATGCCGAAGTAATGCCAATCGCCAAACTGATCAAACTTTCGCGTGGAGCCCAATGATTTTACGCCCGGCACGCGGGCCAGCCGCTGACCGCGCTGACGCCCCAGTTTTCGCAAGGCAAGGAGGAACATCACGTCCTCAGCATACAATCGATTCTCGTCGTAACCACCAACCGCCAGGAAATCTTCACGGCGACAGAAAATGACGCCCGCATCGAGCCCCGTGATCCAGATCAACGGCAGCATTAGCCACGCCGTGATGAGGATACCGGCGGACTTCTTTTCCATGTCCAGCCCGGTCGAGCCAGCCACGTATTTCCCCGTCGCGATCGTCTTTTCAATCGCGCTGAAGGTGTCCGGATGGACCGCGGAGTCAGCATCGATGAAACAGAGGATGGCGCCCTTTGCCGTAGCTGCGCCGCCGTTGCGCGCCGCGGCAATGCGACGCCGGCTGACGTTGACTACCTTTGCGCCATACGACGCAGCCACTGCGGACGTGCCGTCGGTAGAATTGTTGTCAGCCACGATGACTTCGATCGCAGCAGGTCCACCGCGATAATTCTGTCTGGCAACATTGATTGATGCCAGCAGGCGCGGCAGCAATTGCTCTTCGTTGTAGGCGGGAACGATGACAGAAAATTTTGGCGCGGCATCCATACAGATCGACGACCGTTATTAATTAAGGGCGACCCACGCCGGGTACAAGCATGATGCTGGTTGTTACGGTAAACAGGTGCTGCAGAATGCCCTTGAATTTTACCGGATGACCGTCGACCAGCAGGGGCCGCAATTTGGCTTTCATGGCCGACTGTTCCGCCGATCGTTTGAAAGCAGGATCGCCCGCGACCATGTGCGCGGCAACGACGTTGCCCGACTCATCAACATCTACCACAGTCATTATGTTAAAGCTGCCGGCGCCGCGACCTCGGATAGCCGACGGAAATTCCGGCCGCGGATTGCTGATGATCCGGCATTCGAAGCTGGCCGGTGAAACTGTCAAAGGTTCGAACTTCCTTGCTGTTTCACCGTAAAGGATTTGATTAGCCCGCGCCTCGATCTTCTCTGATTCCGCCTGTTCGTTGTTCTTGTGCAGCACGCACGCCAGCCGCTCGAGCGAACGGCCTACCTCCACATGGTTTTCGCCGTAAGCTTTCTCCTTGATACGTACCACTTCGCGCATCAGGGCCGCAGCCTTGGCATAATCCTTTTGCCCTCGATAAAGGTCTGCCAGGCTGTCCATGGAGAAAACAACCTCAGCATGGTTTTCGCCAACCGCACTCTTTTTAACTTCAATGGCCCGGCGAAATAGCTCTTCGGCCTTCTTCACATCGGCGCCGGCCAGGCGCAACGCCGCCATGCGATCCAAAGCCTTTCCGACAATCAGACCGTTGCTGTTGGGATTCTTTTCGTAAATCGCCATGGCGCGCTTCAACGGCGGCTCGGCATCAGCGAACTTTCCTTTCGCCAAATACAATTCCGCAAGATTAGTCAGCGACTCCGCGACGAGAGGATGATTTTGCCCCAACGCCGTTTCTCTCAATTTCAGAGCGCGCTTAGCCAGCGGCAACGCTTCGTCATATTTAGCCGCCTGAAAAAGTTTAACTACCTCAAGGCTGAGGCGATCAGCCTCCGCTGACTCCGGATTATTCGGAATAGCCGGCTGCGACTGCGCCTGAGCGACCCGGCCAGGAAAGTAAGGCAGTAAGAGTGAAAGCGCGACTATCGTCGCAAGAAGAACTATTGAACGACGCATCATTTTGAAATCCTGTACAACCCCAGGGTAAGAACCGGATTGTTTGACGCCTTCGGCGTGAACCGATCGGCTTAGTTCAAAACCGTGCGTGCGGGGCGATCAGACGCTAGTCAACGCCGGCCACAAATCCCTGCTGCTCCAAATACGCAAACACGCTTTGCGCGTTTTCTTCGGCTCCTGTCCTCACTGTGTCTAATTCCACTTCCGGATGTACCGGCGCTTCGTAAACATCATCGATGCCGGTCACGTGCTGAACCTTTCCCGCCCGCGCCTGTTGATAGATCCCTTTGGTGTCGCGCTGTTCGCAAACGTCCAACGGAGTGTTCACGAATACTTCGATGAAGCGCTCGTCGCCAATCATCGCGCGACACTCATTGCGCGTGGCACGGTATGGGCTGACGGCCGCGCAGATTACCGTACCGCCATGCCGCACTATTTCCGCCGCGACAAAACCGATGCGGCGAATGTTTGTGTCGCGATCTTCCCGGCTGAATCCGAGGCCCTTCGACAGATTAGTCCGAACCACATCTCCATCGAGCACGGTTACGCGGCGACCTCGCTCAAGTAGTTTGACCGTCAGAACTTCGGCGGTCGTACTTTTTCCCGCAGCACCCAACCCGGTAAACCACACACAGAATCCCTGCTCATGACGCGGTGGCGACGTTTGCGCAAGGATCGAGGCGACTTCGGGCCTCATGTACCAATCGGGGACGGGCAGTCCGCGCTGCAAATAGTCTTCGCGGATGTTGGTGGCTGAAAGCTGCACCGCCTCTTTTGCAGTCTCAGTCGAGATTTCGGCGTAATTGTTTGTGGCGGGAAAGTAGGCCAACTCGGAAAAGCGAACCAGTTCCACACCCAACTCGGCGCTGTACGTCGCCACAAGTTCCTGTGCGGCATAAGGCCCGTAAAAAGGCGCTCCGTTGGAGTCACGTCCCGGACTGGCGTGATCGCGGCCGACGATAAAGTGGTTCGCCCCAAAATTGCGCCGGATGATCGCGTGCCAAAGGGCTTCGCGCGGTCCGGCCATGCGCATCGCGAGCGGCAAGAGCGCGAGCGTGACGCGATCCGGCTCAGCGAAGTTCTGCACCACCGACTTGTATGTCCGCACGCGCGTATAGTGATCGATATCGCCCGGCTTGGTCATTCCCACCACCGGATGCAGCAGCAGCGTACCGTCAATTTCCCGTGCGGCGCGTAACATCATTTCCTCATGCGCTCGATGCAACGGATTCCGTGTTTGAAACGCCACCACATTTTCGCGACCCATTTGCGTCAGTTTTCCTCTGACTTCGGCCGGTGTCAGACGTAGCAAGCGAAAATCATAATGAGCGGGCAGGTTAACAACCTTGAGTGGACCGGAAATTTTCAGGCTGCCCCAACCATTCATTTCCGCTACCAGGGGATGACGGAGGTCAAGCGTGTCGAAAGTCAGGCGCGCTTCGCGCTGCGGGTCCCATTCATAGATTTCTTCCACCCGCATTACTGCCAGCAATTCGTTCTGTTCGTCGGCCAGCGCGATTTCCTTATCCAGCTCAAGTCCCGGAAATGGCTCGCAGGACAAAGTTATCGGGATCGGAAAAAGCGAACCATGGGCCAGACGCATCTCTTCCAACACTCTTTGGTAATCGGCCGCTCCCATGAAGCGATCAACCGGGGAGAATCCGCCCGTCGCCAGCAACTCCAGGTCGCAGGCGTTTCTTTGGGTTAAGCGCAGCCGCGGCAGCCCCGCGCCAAAGGCTTGCAACGCCGGACGCTCGTCACCGGCAGCGAGCAGATCAATTAGCCGGCCGCCGTAAGGCGGAATCAAGTTCGTTGTTTGTGTCATCTTTGTTTTGATTGCGAAGTGAATTGCATTATAGCGCAAGCAAGATGCGAACTCTTAATCCGGCCGGCGGCTCTTTTTTTGCTCAACAAAAATTTAATGGTCCATAGGCCACCTAATGCGAGTCAGCCTGCATCCATAAGGACGTACGCAAGTTCAGATTTTCGCCGTCGACCTGGATGGCAGATTTAGCAACTCCGAAACTGCCGTCCGCCCTGGTCTCCCCTCTTAAAGACAACTTAATCATCTCGCGCCGTTAAGAGTTTCGACTGCGCCAGGTTGTAGTGTGTTCGTAACGGAGGAAGTTATGAAGCGCAACCCTCTCCTGAGATCCATTCTCTTTGCGTTTATCTGCCTGCTTTCTGCCGGCGCCATCGCCCGCCATCATCGGGTGATGGCCCAAGGGAAGGAGGGTTCGCTGCGGGTCCAGCCGCCGCATCGCGTTACTGTTCCGGACGTCATGCCAAAAGAGTTCGTGTGCGTGCTCGACACTTCAGGATCAATGTCAGGCTCCCCCCTGGACAAAGCCAAAGAGATCATGCTGCTGGCGCATGATCGTTTGTGTCCGCTGGACACTTTCAACGTGATCACTTTCGCGGGACACACTCGCTTCACCCAGACTCCGATATACGATTTGCCGGTGAACGGCCGAGCCGTTCAGGGCTTTATTTTCCTCACCCCCGGAACTGTAAATCCGGGTCCGCCAGCGCCAGTCTCCTCCGCCAACATAAACGCTTCAGTGAACGGGCAGCGCCCGACCTCAAACGCTTTCCTGATTGACGGCGTCGAGCAAAGCTCGGGCATTTCTCCAGGCGGCTCAAGTCCGGGCGCTTCAGCCTCCGGGAGTACACCACCGTTAACGGCAACGGGTGCGTCGAATCCGCTGGCGTCGCTTAATGCAGTGTCAGAGGTCACGATTCGCACGTACGGAACATTCGCCGAGTTTGGACGCAATTCCGGAGGTCAGGTCTCGATCGTCACCAGGAGCGGGACGAATATGTTTCACGGTTCTGCCTTCCATTCTTTCAGTCATGAAGCGCTGGACGCCAACGACTGGTTCGGCAACAGTCGCGGCCTGGCAAAACCTGATCACAGGTTGAATAACTTTGGTGGTTCATTTGGCGGCCCATTGCAGAAGGATCACTGGTTCTTCTTTACCTCTTATGAGGGTCTCCGTCTGCGGCAGCCGCTCGTGGGGATCTCGGACGTTCCCTCGTTAAGCGCGCGTCGCAGCGCGCCCTTCAATATTGAACCCTTGCTGAATCTCTACCCTTTGCCCAATGGCCCAGAGCGTCCGGACGGCTTCGCGGAGTTCGCTTCCGCCCTTTCGAATCATGGACGCCACGACGCCTTGAGTGTGCGCATTGATGGATCGCCCACCCAAAGCCTGTCGCTATCCGGTTACCTGAATTTAACTAACTCCAGCGCCGATGAACGGGGCGCCGGCGGCTTCTCGCTGAACACTCTCAACCGAATGCAGAACCGGGCCCGGGCAGTCACCGGGAAAGCCATTTATGTCATCAACCCATCGACCCTCGCGGAATTTAGAGCCAACTACAGCCGCTTCACGTCCGGCAGTGAGTACATTCTCGATTCATTCGGCGGGGCAGTTCTGCCGCCGAGTTTCACTTCCTCTCAGCCGTCGCAGTTCACTTCATCCTTCAGCGCCGATCTGAACGCGAGAAGTACGCAGCTCATGCGCGGCAGCCCAGTCACCAGCACGCAGCGTCAAGTTAACGTGCTCGGTTCAGTGGTCAACGTTTCGGGTAACCACTCACTCAAATTCGGAGCTGATTATCGTCGCATGTTTCCGGTGATCGCTTTACGTCAGTCCGAGCACAGCGCGCTTTTTGATGGGGTCACGCAAGCGTTGACCGGCATTGCAGCGCGCGTGAACGAACTCACCCGTTCATCGGATCGGCGCCCCGTCTTTAATCATTTCGCGGCTTATGGCCAGGATGAATGGCGGGTAACTCCAAAACTAACGCTCAATTATGGTTTGCGTTGGGAATTGAGTCCCGCGCCCGGTGCGTCGGATGAACGAGATGCTTTAGCAGTGGAGCAATTCAACGATCCGGTCCAGCTAAGCATCGCTCCTGCCGGAACCGACTTATGGGAAACCAGGTACGAAAACTTTGCGCCGCGGTTTTCCCTCGCATACGACCCAACAGGTAGCGGTAACCTGGTTATCCGGGGCAGCTTCGGAATCTTGTATGACGCGAGCAATAGCGCCGTAGGCGACGCGTACGCGGACTCGTTTCCATTCTTGAATGGACGAACTCAATTCAACGTGCCGTTTTCTTTTGCCGCGACGGTGACACCTTTGAATCCGGTTACACCGGTTACGGTGCCGCTGTTCGCCTTTGATCCGCAGTTGCAAATGCCCTACACGCGGCAATGGAGCGTTTCAGTCGAACGCTCGTTGGGTTCGGCGCAGAGTATTTCGGCGGCCTACGTCGCCAGCGCGGCCAGAAGATTGCCGCTGACCAATACTTTAATAGGAGCGAACTCCACTTTTGCGTTCCTGCGCTTGACTAACAACGGGGGCGCTTCTGACTATCGCTCGCTGCAACTTCAGTTCAACCGGAGATTTTCATCAAAGCTGGGCGGCGTAATCAATTACACGTGGGGCAAGTCGGCAGACAATGCTTCGCAGGACTCCGCGGCGCGCGCGTTGTTCCGCAGCATCGATGCTGAAAGCGAGCGTGGGCCATCCGATTTCGATATTCGCCACACCCTGAACGGATTTGTTTCTTATCGGCCCGACGCACTCTTTGATTCGGGCATCGGCAATACGTTCACGCGCAACTGGTCTATCGATTCAATCTTTAATGTTCGGTCCGCTCCGCCAATTAATGTTGTCTACGGCGTTCCCACAACCTTTGGATTCCTCTACCTCCGGCCCGACTTGATTGGCGGGACGCCGCTCTACGTGAATGATCCGCTGGCGGCGGGAGGCAGGCGAATTAATCCGGCAGTCTTCGCTGTACCGCTCGACTTTCGCCAGGGAACACTTGATCGGAATGCATTGCGCAGTTTCGCTCTCGCGCAGGTGAACCTGGCGTTACGCCGGCGTTTTAAATTCAACGACGACGTCAAGCTGACGGTCGGCGCCGAAGCAACAAACGTTTTCAATCATCCTAACTTCGCCGCACCGGCGGGCAACGACGCGAGCATCGGCGCCAGGTTCGCTCCCACAGGTTCGCTAAACGTAAATCCAACTTTTGGACAGTCATACACGAACGCTGCGAGGACTGCAGTGGGCATTCCCGGCAGCAGCTTTGGCTCGACTTATTATCCTGGAGGACCAAGAATGGTGAAGCTTACGGTGAAATTTGAATTCTAAGAGGAGCTCAACTCTTCAACCACTTCAACATATGAGGATAAGGCGGCACGCCGAGATCTTCAGCGGCTTGGCCCATGGCGGTCATGCCTGCCGCTTCTAAACCAGTCGCTCCGAGGTAAAACCCTGAACGGAAATTCAGCAGCAAAGCTTCCGATTTTCCTTTATAACCTTCCTCGTGGAAGACAACTTCCGGTTCCAACTTGAGGTATACGAGCGCCGCGTAGGACCAGGCAATAGCTTGCACTTCGATCACATCCATATTCTCCTCCGGCAGATTTACTTCACCGCTCAGCTCGCCGCGCATCGCCGCCGGCGCCAGCGCCAGGTGCCCCGCTTCGTGTAGTAGGTCGCCGGGATATTTCAACCTGGATTCGTCAACCAGCAGCCTCCCGTGATTGACTTCAATGCCGGGCAGAAAAGTAGGTTCGTCGATCGGCGCAGGAATGACCTCAATGCCGATTTGATTAAGGAAATCAGCAATCCTGGCCGTAAGAGGATTAGCGACGGCTGACATAAGACGTAACTGTTGAGGAGATTTGTGCCAGTTTGTTAGGGTTTTTTCATCAACTCCAAGACTGCTGCAGTCATGGCTTTTATGCCAGTGCGCAGCGTCGGCTCAGCCGCCGGGGCGAACAGGGCTGAATGCAACGATGGCAACTGCGTTCCAGCTTCCCTGCTCTGTTTCACTTTCGCCGGTTCTACCGCGCCCAGCCAGAACATGGTTGAGGGAATTGTTTGCTGCAGGCTGAACCGGCCGAAATCTTCGCTGACCATCGCCGGAGGAACCGGAACAACATTGTCCTGTCCCAGGGTCCTTACAAAAGTTGCCTTCAGCCGCTCGGTCAATTGCGGATCATTGTAAGTCGACTGACCCACTTGCGCCTCATTGACCTTGACGATCGGCGCCAGGTCTTCGGGAACTCCCCCGGACATGGCAACGCCTTTGGCGATGCGCTCAATCGACGCGAGTATCTTGAGCCTTACTTCTTCCTTATACGCGCGCACAGTGAGCTGCAAGTTAACTTCCTCGGGAATGATGTTGTGCTTGCTCCCGCCATGAATCGAGCCCACTGTTACCACGATCGGATCGAGCGGCGAGGTTTCGCGGCTGGAAATTGTTTGCACGGCCATCACAAATTCAGCGGCCATCACGATCGGATCTTTCGTGGTCTCAGGTCTCGCGCCATGGCCGCCGACGCCGCGAATCTTCACATCCACCGAGGTAGAGTTCGACAACGCGTAGCCTGGCGTGTATCCGACCTTACCGGCTTCCAGCTCTGAATTGTCGTGCAGCGCGATTACAAAGTCCGGCTTCGGAACCTTTTCATAGAGCCCACCGCGCAACATTGCTTTTGCGCCCTCTCCTATTTCTTCAGCCGGCTGCCCAATGATGACGAGCGTGCCACGCCACTGGCTTTTCATTTCGGCCAGCACTTTAGCGGTGCCCAGCATGTTCGTGATGTGAACATCGTGGCCGCACGCGTGCATCACGCTGACATCCTGTCCGGCATCGTTCTTGGTTTTTACTTTGCTTGCGTAAGGCAGCTCAGTCCGCTCTTCGACCGGCAACGCGTCGAGGTCGGTGCGAATCATCACCGTTGGTCCAACTCCATTCTTCATGACGGCCACCACGCCGTAACTGGTCAGCTCAGCGTTTTCATACTTGCCGACGCGTTCGGTGACCGTGTATCCCAGCTCACGCAATTGGCCGGCGAAAAACGCTGCCGTCTTTTGCTCGTAGCGCGACAACTCCGGCGCCGCATGCAGCATTTGGTAAGTCGCCAGCAGTGACTTCATGTCGCGATCGAGCATCGCATCCACCGGCTGCTGCCCGGCGGCGGCTGCGGGAAAGATCAAAAGAAGGAAAATGAATAAGCCGGTTCTGGTTCGCATTAGTTGCTCCGATAATCGTCATGTACTCGCAGTCAGGAAGTGGCGTTTACCCCCGCAGGCTGCCCGACGGTTACTGTGGTCAGGTCCTGCTCTGAGATTCTGCATTCCCTTAGTGACTTGGTACCTTAGTGGTGAATCCCCGAAACGCTTTCATCGTGAACCTCGTTTGTTGGGCGGCTGGCGACTGATGTTAGCCAGACGAATACTTCTTTGTTATTTGCATCGAAGAGAGCCCCGGTACGATTATTCGACCCTTTCAGGGTGGGGAACAGTAATTTCCTTAGTTACCCAGGGTGTTACCCTGGGCTAAGTTTTTCAACGCCTTCGGCGTCGGACCGAGCCCCAGGGTTTTGCACCCCTTAGGCGCCAGCACACAAAGCTGGCTTAAGATAAGACCATGGATTTAGCAGACGACTTTACTTTGGCCTGACTCAACGTTTTCACGCGCAAAGGTTATAATTGTTCACCGATACAAATTGCAATCAAAACTCTTAAAGGATAACTGATGACCACGGGCTCGATTTCACCACAAGCTGATCGTCTTACGTTCACTGGCCGCATTCTTTTCCTAACTGAAGACACCGCTCTGATTCGCCGGCAATTAGAAGCCGAGGGTGACGAGCGCGAAAGCATCGAGGCGGAATTGGCTCGGCGCGTCGCGAACGACGATCTGCCCTTGATGAGCAATATTTCCACCGACGAAATCACGCCCGGTTGGGTTTGCTTTTATTACGACGAGACGTTGGGCCAATACGTCTACGTCGGCATGCGCGATGGCGCAGTCAGGAAGGACGAAGTGAAAGCCGGCGGCTTCGCAGTTGTCGTTTCCGGACTTTCCAAAGGCTGCGGCTCATCCCGAGAGACTGCGCCTTATGCCGAGAAGTCAGCGGGCATTCGATTGGTAATCGCGAAAAGCATCGAAAAGATTTATGGCCAGAACTCACAGAACATCGGCCTTTTGACTTCAAATGACTTTGGTCTGATCGAGCGCATTCGCCAGGGCGAAGAGATTCCGCTCGCCGAATTCACGACGGGTCTGGATCCGATTTCTCGCGGCATCGTCGAGCACGGCGGGCTGTTCAACTACAACAAAGCGCGCCTGGCCGGCAAAGTTTCTCCGCCGGCACTTGAAACACAACCCCGCCCGATGACGATCACCGAAAAAATCATCGCGCGTCATGCATTCGTCTCGGCCGGCCGCGTTGGCGTTTCGGCGGTCAAACCCGGCGACGCTTTGTTTGCAGTTGCGGACGTGCGTTTTTCGCACGAGTACGTCACGCCGATGGCCGAGTCGCTTTTCAAACAGGCATTGGGCAGTGACGCAAAAGTGTCGGAGGCGGAATCAGTCTTTGCCTTTCGCGATCATCTGACTTTTCTCAGCCGGGTGATGTCGCCGAAACACCGCGAGATGGGCCTGCTGGAAAAGGCCGAAGGACTCGCCACGACGCAGGAAGGTTTCACGGCCAGGCAAGGGATCAAGTTGTATGGCGAAAATCCCGAGGGCGGCTCCGAAGCGATTTGCCACAATGCGGTGGTTGAAGATTTGGCGCTGCCGGGACAAGTTGTGATCGGAACGGATTCGCACACCTGCATGGCCGGCGTGCTCGGCTGCTTTGCGTTTGGCGTCGGCTCAACCGACATGGCGAACGCCTGGTACACGAAAGACATTCGCATCCGCGTGCCGGAAACCGTGCGTTATGTCTTGAAAGGAACGAAACGGCCAGACGTGACGGCCAAGGACGTGATGCTGGTAATCCTGGCCAGCGATTACATGAAGACCAGCAAAGGCATCGGTAAAGTGCTGGAGTTTGCCGGCGAAGATTTACGCAATTGGCCCATGGATGAACGCGCCACGCTCACCAACATGTCAGTGGAAGCGGGCGGCACGACCGGGATTATTGAACCTGACGAGCACACGCTGGATTACATCGTAAAGATGCGCGATCTGGATCCGGAAGAAGTGCGCAAGGGATTTACTTACAGCGATCCTGACGCGGAGTACGCCGCAACGTTTGAGATCGATTTGGATGAGATTCGTCCAATGGTGGCTTTGCCCGGCGATCCGCGCAACGGCATTCCGATCGCAGAGTTAGGCGAAACGATTCGAATTGACGCCGCGTACGGCGGCAGTTGTACGGGCGGCAAGATGGCCGACATGGATATGTACGCCGAAGTTCTGCAGAACGCGCTGCGTCAAGGCAAGCGCGTCGCCCCCGGCGTTCATCTCTATTTGCAATTCGGATCGCAGAAGATTAAGCAATACGCTCGCGAGCGCGGCTACCTCGAAGTCTTTGAAAAGGCGGGCGCAGAGTTAATCGATCCTTCCTGCGGCGCCTGCATCAACGCCGGCCCCGGCGCCTCGCCCTCGGCTGAGACAGTTACAGTCAGCGCGCAGAATCGAAACTTCCCTGGCCGCAGCGGCCCGGGCAAACTCTATCTCGCTTCGCCCTACGTGGTGGCTGCGTCCGCGATCGCCGGGAAGATTGTGGAGCCGTTCGAGTTTCTCCGAGAGCGTGAGGAAGATCTGATCGAGGCCTAGCGCTAGTCTAAGGGTCAGTGGCCCGACCGCTACTGCCCCGCTTCGCGTTGCCGTTGCAAACTTGGTGGATCCACGAATACAGAACCGGAAGCGGTAGCGACCGGGTTCAAGGCCCGCAGAGCCCAAGTCGAAGAACCAACCCACTCCTTAGATTATGCCTGGCACTTTTGACCTGCACTTGAACCCGGTCGCTACCGCTTCCGGTTCTGTATTCGTGGACCCACTTAGTTTTCACTCAGACCGCCCGGCGTCAGCAATCCTGCCACTAGCTGCTGCATGCGCGCGAAATCCAGCGGCTTGGTGAGATAGCCGGAAACGCCTACGTCATAGGCGGCGCGCTGAAACCCTTCGGTGCCAAAGGCGGTGACGACCACAACCGGCACATTTCTTAGCGCGCGGTTTTCACGAATCTTGCGGGTGGCGGCCAACCCGTCCAGCTTCGGCATGCTGATATCCATCAGAATCAAATCCGGTCGCGTGTATGAAGCAACGGTCACGGCCTCTTCACCATTGGTCGCAGTCACCACCCGGTAGCCTTCCTGCTGTAAGTACAGACTGAGCATCGCGAGGTTGTCGGCAGAATCGTCAACTACCAAAATCAAGGAAGGCTTCGTGCGATCGGGTTCGCTGGCAACGTCCACGTTCTGACTGTTCTTCAATTCCTCAATTTCGTCGCCGACGAGAGCAGACGTGGCTAATGGGTCCTTGCCTTCCATGAATCGATTATAGGGTACGTGACGTATGTTTCCCACCGCGCAGCGCTTTGCCATAGACTAATGGGGGCGCCCACGGACGCACGCGCGCGTACAAATCATGGCCATACGAAAGATCACTGAATATCCGGATCCTGTCCTGCTGTCACCGGGCGAGCCGGTGGTGAAATTTGACGCGGATCTCAAGTCACTCGTGCAGGATATGTTCGACACCATGTACGACGACCGTGGAGTCGGCCTGGCTGCGCAACAGATTGGCGTGGCGCTGCGACTCTTTGTCATGGACTGTGAAGGCGTGAAGCTGGTCGCCGCCAATCCGGAAATTATTTTCGCCGAAGGCGAACAAGGCGGCGAGGAAGGCTGTCTCTCAGTTGGCAAAGTTCACGCCGAACTGAAGCGTCCCAATCACGTGGTCTTGCGAGCGCAGGATGTTAACGGAGATGCTTTTGAGCGCGAGGCCACTGAGTTGGCAGCGCGATGCTTTCTGCACGAAACCGATCACTGTGACGGCATTCTGTTCATCCGTCACCTGAGTCCCCTGCGCCGCGACCTGGTCGTCAGGAAATTTCGTAAGATGCGGAAGTAGTCGAACTCACGCTAGTCCCTCTCCCTTACCCTCTCCCAGCCGGAGAGGGAAATGTCACTTCCCGGCATATGCGGCTCGGGGTACTAGACGCTTTTAATGAGCCCAGAGCCGCTTGCAGTAGCAAGCGGTTTTTAACCGCTCGCTATCGCGAGGGGCTCTGTATTCGGTTCCAAGTCAGATGCATGCGCAGATCTTACTCAGTCGAACATTCGATCCCCTTGATGGCGCTTCTACCTTGGCCGCTGCCCCCACACGGGTGATGGTGGTTCCTTGATCGAGCGGTCCACGGGGTTCGCTTTCAGCAAACGCATCGCTTCGTCGACGGCGCGTTCGAGTTGCGGATCGCGGCCGGCGATAACGTCCTTCGGCAAGTTTTCCACATCGATATCCGGAGCAACGCCTTCGTTCTCCACCGCCCACTTGTTGTCGCGGGTGAAAAATCCACCGCGCGGAGCGATCATCGATCCGCCGTCCACAAACGTCGGCGTGTCGGCCGTATGGACCAATCCACCCCACGTCCGCTTGCCTACCAATAAACCAAGCTTCCGTCGCTTGAACATATAGGGCATCAGGTCGCCGCCTGAGCCGGCCATCTCGTTGATGATCATTACCTTCGGACCCCAAATGCCGGCCGCCGGGCTGGTGAACGGGTAACGATCGCCGGCGACGTTATTGAAGTAGCCGTCAAAGTCGCGACCCAGCACGTCGATGATGTAGTCGGCCGCGGACCCACCACCGTTGAATCGCTCGTCAACGACTACGCCCTTCTTCTCTTGTTGCGAAAAGTAATAGCGATTGAAACTCGTGTAGCCAGGCTGTCCAGTGTTCGGCAAATAGACGTAAGCGAGTTGACCGCCGGAAAGTTTTTCCACCAGGCGCCGGTTGGATTCGACCCAGGCACGCGTGCGCAAACCCTGCTCCGTGGCGGCCGGAATGACTGTGACTTGCCGCGCGCCATCCATCGAGGGCGTGCTGTTAACAGTCAAGGCAGTTTGACGTCCGGCGGTTCCATCCAGCAGGCGGTGAATGTTGTCGGGCGCTTTCAGTTCAATACCATTAATCGCCAGGATGTAATCGCCGGTGGTTACATTAACTCCCGGCGCCGACAGTGGCGCGCGTAATTCCGGATTCCAACTCTCGTTGTCGTAAATCCGGCTGAGCCGATATCTGCCGTTCTCGATTGAGAAATCGGCGCCGAGCAATCCACCTCGCACGGCTGGAACTTCCGGCATCTCCCCGCCCCGCACATACGAATGTCCGATGGCGATTTCGGCGCCCATCATGTCGAGCAGATAATTCAGATCAGCGCGATGGTTCACATACGGCAGTAACTGGCCGTACATCTCTTTCATCTTCGGCCAATCGGAACCATGCATGTTCGGCACATAGAGATAATCGCGTTCATTGCGCCAACCTTCGTTGAAGATTTGTTTGAATTCTTCTTTCGGATCGAGATACATCCGCAGCGTCGCATTAATTCTTCCCTGTCCTGCCGGCGGCGGGTTCTTATCCGCGTCCACTAAAAATATGGAGGGCGACGGTGGCGCGCCCTGACCTCCGACGCCTCCTCCGGCCCCTGGAGTTCGATAGACCAACTTCTTCCCATCATTGCTGACGTCGTAAGCAACCACGCCATTCACAAAGCTTGCCGCTTTGCGATCGCTCAGGCGGTAACGCCACAGCTCAGCGCCTCTGGGAGCGCCGGTGTTTGGTCCCGGCGCGCTCTCAAGATAGAAAACTGTGCCGTCGGCGCCCGCCAGTAGATCCGAATACTGGCGTTCCGGCACGCCGGGAACGGAAATGATTCGCTGTTGCAAACGATCGAAATCAATTTGCACCGTGATCGGCGGCCGGCCCCGACGCGGCGTTTGGGCGGCAGGTTCTTCTGAGGAAGCCTCGGCTCCCGGCTCAGGAGATCCTGTTGCTCGAGCGGGACGGTTCCCGCCGTCGGGCGCCGGCGGCGCTCCACCGACGCCCTTATCTTCATCGCTTTCCGGCAACAGCGGGCTGGCGTCACTTTTTTTCAATACTGCCAGGTACAAACCAAAGTTTTCATCGTGATCGTAGGAAGTCATGTCCAGCCATTGCGACCGCAAGCCGAAATCGGTGGAGGCGAGGAACCAGAGATACTTCCCACTTGCGTCCCATGCGGGCGAGACCGCGTCGGCGAGTCCATCGGTGATCTGTTTCGTCTCACCCGTCTCGACATTGCTGACAAAAATTGCGTGATACATCGAACGCAACCGGGTGGCGTAGGCGACCCACTTCGAATCAGGACTCCAGACAGGATCGAGCGTGCGGTTCGGCACCATCCAGGGATCGTTGCCGACAATTTTGGCCACGCCGCTGGCAACATCCAGCACCCAAACCTTCAAGTTGGTATCGCTGAAAAGGATTTTCTTTGAATCGGGCGACCACGAGGCGGTGTAGTAATGAGTAGGATTTTTCAGCGCGATTTCGCGGGCCGGTGTCAGGCCGTCCTGCGCCTCGACATACAAACGGTACTCGCCCGACTTATCACTGAAGTAGGAAATGAATTTACCGTCGGGCGACCAGGCCGGATCGCGCTCGGCTGAGCTGCTGGAGTTCGTCAGGTTTCGCACGTCCCCCTTGTCAGCGGGAATAGTAAAGACCTCGCCGCGCGCCTCAACCAGAATGCGCTTGCCGGTCGGCGACAGCGACATGTTCGTCATGCGGTTCGTGACGTCTTTCCAGTTCGGCATCATCCAGGGAAAGTCGCCGGCGGCTGCGATGTTAACCACGTGCTCGCGCCCGCTCTTCGGATCCAACTCATGAACATAACCAGCCTGTTCAAAGACCAATGCTCCTGCTCCCGAATCAAGCGCCTTTACATCGAAGTCAGTGAACTTCGTAACTTGCGCTGACTTTTTCGAGCTCAATTGATAAGACCAAACGTTGGCGACGCCATCGCGATCGGAAATGAAATAAACTGTATCATCCAGCCAAACCGGATCGACGTCCTTCGAATCGGTCCACACCGGCGAAACCAGATCGTAGGTTTTCAGATCGACAATCCAGATCGGACGGTTTTGGCCACCGCGATAATTGCGACGTTCCTCGTCCCACGAGTTGTTCATGCGATAGGCGATGTGCGATCCATCCGCAGAAATTTTTCCCTGATAAGCGCGCGGCAAAGGCATGGGGGCTTCGACGCCGCCAGTGGCGGGCACAGTCCAGAAACGCGGCGCACCACTTGGCGCCCAGGTCGCGCGCGTTGAAGCAAAAAGAATCGAGCCGCCATCCGGCGTCCAGCCCTGGACCTGATCGGCGCCCGGATGCCAGGTCAGGCGGCGCGGCTCACCACCATCCGCGGCGACCACATACACATCAAGATTGCCGGCATATTCGCCACTGAACGCAATCCACTTTCCGTCGGGCGAAAAGTGCGGGTTCGTTGTTTGACCCTGAAAGCTTGTGATCCGCCGGGCACTTCCGCCCGCGCGCGGCACCGTCCAAATGTTGTTCGCATAAGCGAAGGCAATCTGGGTGGCGCTAATTGTCGGCGTGCGCAACAGACGCGTTTGTGCGCTCGTCGCTGGTGCACTGGTTATCACAATCGCAAACAGAACGCCCGCGATCAGGACAGCCGCATACAACCTGGCAGAGAAATCGATCAAGCGATGAGAGAGTTCGGCGCGACACGGATTAGCCGCGAAACTTACCTTGGACATGTAGTGGTTCCTTTCGAACGGATGGATGTGCGCGACTCTTTTAGCATGAACGTACAGGGTTCGGCAAAGCTTCTTTTCGCGCGCATCGGCAGAGATCAGCGACGGTTTCAAGACAACAGCGCGCGACGCCGCACGCGGCATTTCAGAGGCAACCGTGTCGGCACGGAATATCGGCAGTTGACAGGTCCGGTGAGCCGTCTCGTCCCGAAACCAATTCGCAAAGTGAACGTAATATGCAAAAATGGCGGGCACTATTTCATGTCATATGTGCGGCTATAATTTTCCCTCGGCGGCTTGTTTTTTTCTTAACTCCAACCTGAAAACTAACGGAGAAGTGTATGAAGTCAGGTAAGAGCTTTGTGGTTATCACGCTACTGCTGGCGATGGGCGTGGCCGTGGTATTTGGCCAGTCACATCGCGGCTATGATCCGTCAAACATGGACAAGACCGCGTCCGCGTGCACCGATTTTTATCAGTACGCGAATGGCACGTGGCTGAAAAACACGGAAATTCCTGCGGCGTATTCGTCGTGGGGTAGTTTTGATGTGCTGGCGGAAAACAATCGCAAAACGCTGCATGAGATTCTGGAGGAGACGGCGAAGAAGACCAATGCCGTCAAGGGCAGCAACGAACAAAAGATCGGCGATTTTTACGCCAGTTGTTTAGATGAAGGCAAGCGCGAAGCAGAGGGCATGAAGCCTCTGGTGCCGGAACTCGCACGCATCGACAAGATCAAAGATGCAAAGGACGTCGTCGCCCAAATCGCGTACATGCATCGCCACGGCGTCGCGGCACTTTTCGGTTTCGGCTCATTGCCGGATCTCAAGAACAGCGCGATGGTCCTGGGCTTTGCCGGTCAGGGCGGACTGAGTCTCCCGAATCGCGAGTACTACACGAAGACTGACGAAGCGTCAGTGAAACTGCGCGAGGACTTCGTTAAGCACGTGGCCAACATGTTTCAGTTAGTTGGCGATGCTCCCGCTGAAGCTACGAAGAACGCACAGACCGTGCTGGCTTTGCAAACGCGCCTGGCGGAAAACTCTCGTACGCCGGTGCAACTCCGCGATCCGACGACCCAATATCACATGATGAACCCAGGGCAATTGAAAGAGTTGACGCCAAACTTCTCGTGGGAAGATTATCGCCGCGGCGCGGGGGCACCGGTTACTGGCGATATCAATGTGGCGCATCCGGAATTCTTCACTGCGATGAACAAGGCTCTGACTGAAGTCCCCGTCGCTGACTGGAAGACCTATTTGCGCTGGCATTTGATTACAGCGGCAGCGCCTCACCTGTCTTCGCAATTCGAGACGGAGAACTTCAACTTCTTTGGCAAAACACTGCAGGGCCGGAAGGAACAACTGCCACGCTGGCGCCGTTGCGTCTCAGCCACGGACGCCAACCTGGGCGAAGCGCTGGGCCAGGTTTATGTCGCGCGCGCTTTCACTCCCGAATCGAAAGCACGGATGCGGGCGATGGTGAACAACCTGATCCTGGCTTTCCGCGAGCGTTTACAAAAACTCGATTGGATGAGCGATGAAACGCGCAAGCAGGCCATCGCCAAGCTAAATGCTTTTGGCCAGAAGATTGGCTACCCGGACAAGTGGATCGATTATTCCACGCTGAGCATCTCGCGCGATTCCTACCTGGCCAACGTTCTACGCGCCAGTGAGTTTGAGCAGATACGCGACTTCAATAAGATCAACAAACCAGTTGACCGGAAGGAATGGGGCATGACGCCGCCGACCGTCAACGCCGGTTACAACCCGCTGAACAACGATATTTCCTTTCCGGCCGGCATTCTGCAGGCGCCATTTTTTAACCCTGACGCCGACGACGCGATCAACTACGGAGCGATCGGCGCCGTCATTGGCCACGAAGTTACGCACGGCTACGATGATTCCGGCAGCAACTTTGACGCGCAGGGAAACTTGAAAAACTGGTGGACTGAAACTGACAAGAAGAATTTCGACGCGCGCGCTGGTTGCGTGGTCGATCAGTTCAGTGCCTTTGAAGCGGAGCCGGGCCTGCACCTGACGGGCAAGCTCGTTTCCGGCGAATCGATTGCCGACCTGGGCGGTCTTTACGTCGCTTACGACGCGTTTATGAAATCACTCGAGGGCAAACCACGTCCGGCAAACATCGATGGGTTCAGTCCCGAACAGCGATTTTTTCTCGGATGGGCGCAGGTCTGGGCAGAAAAGTTGACGGTCGAAACTGCACGACTTCAGGCTAAATCCGACCCGCATCCGCTCGGGCGATTCCGCGTGAACGGTCCACTCTCCAACATGCCGAAGTTTGCCGAAGCCTTTCAGTGCAAGGCCGGCGATCCAATGGTGCGGCCGGAAAAAGAACGCTGCGTGGTTTGGTAGGACAAGGGTCTGGCGGGGGACGGCGCGGCTGATCGATGTAGTGTCAGCCGCGCCCGGCATTTTTTTTTGGATTAGACGAAGTTATACAGAATCACACCATCGATACTGTACACATCCACGATCCAGAATCCGCCCCTCGGTGTTGGCGGGTTCGTGAGTTTCGTTCCCAGAAACGCGATCAGATTGCCCGTGTCCAGCGCTGTCTCCAGCAAGCTTTGTAACCTCACCTCGGAGGTAAGGACAGCGACCGTTGTTCCGGGCGTATCCCGTAAAGCCACGAGGGCGTGGCAGCCAGTAAAGTTGGAGAGGGCATAACCTTCGACCAGTGTCACGTGCCCGAAGAGCTCTACACCGAGTACTGGAAGCGGCGGGGGATGTTTTGTGAGATCGATTCCGCGGTCTGTTTTCTTCTTGGAATTATCTGGTTTTGCCATGAGGATTCTCCTTTCGAATCTTTCGCAAATGTGAGGGCGTGCTGATCATTCTCGTCAGCAACAGATATGCCGCTTGGCTTTGCTCTAACAGCGGCTCTAATAACAAGGTTTTTGCGGGTGTCTTACGTGAAAAAGGGCCGGTGTGAATACAAAAGAGGACTGCGGTATCACAACCTGAACACAGGGAGAGACGGTTAATCCTGCGAAGCGGAATCCTTGCTCACGGTTTTGTCACGGGAGATAATGCGTCACCTACCATTACAGGAGAACAACTATGAATTTCTTAAAACGACTTCAGGTTTCAAGCTTAGTACTTTCGTTGTTTGTGCTCTGCGCGGCTCAATATGCATCGGCCCAGGCGCCTCCCCCAGTGCGCGTGCCGCGGCCGAGCCAGGCGGCCAGCGTGACTCAGACAATCGGGGTCACAGACATCACCATCACTTACAGCCGTCCCGGCGTTAAGGGCCGCGTCATCTGGGGTGACCCGCTGCCGGGACAAACCGCTAAAGGCGAGGCGACGCTCGACGATCAGAACGCTCGTCCAAAGGGCGCGCCGATTGTTCCCTGGGGACATGCCTGGCGCACCGGCGCCAACGAGGCAACGCAATTTATTGTTACTGATGACGTATGGATCAATGGCCAGAAATTACCTGCGGGTAGTTACAGCCTGCACACCATCCCGACGAAAAACGAATTCACGATCATTTTCAACAGCGTGGCCAATCAGTGGGGTAGTTTCAATTATGACGCCGCCAAGGACACTCTGCGGGTTAAGGCCAAACCGGAATGGCTCAACGAGAGTCAGGAGTGGTTAACGTATTCCATTGACCCGGTGACGGACGATTCGGCCCAGGTAAATATTCGTTGGGAGAAAGTGCGTGTCCCGTTCACAGTCCAGGTCAAAGACGTGAAGGCGCTGACTCTGACGAAAGCGCGTGCTCAGGTGGCCGCAGCTAAGCCGGACGACTGGCGCACACCTCTTCAAGCCGCCCAGTACATTATTCAGAACCCGGAGGGCGCCGACCTCGCCGAAGCCGGACGCCTGCTGGATTCGTCCATCAAGATCAAGGAAACCTACCAAAACCTGGCTGCCAAGGCCCGTTTCCTCGCGTCACAGGGGAAAACGGCAGAAGCGGTTGCCACCGGCGAAAAGGCTTTAGTGTTGGGTAAAGAGGCGAAGGCCAACACCACGAATCTGGAAAAAAACCTGGCAGACTGGAAAGCCAAAATGTAAGCATTGCCGCCTAATATGCAGAAACCTGCTTAAATGTTTTCGCGATTTGCCAATGACAAACATGTTGTGTATAGTCTTCGGCACTCAGATGGTTGGTGAATCCTTCCATCAAGTGGTTGCTGGGGTGAGGACAGTAACCACACTTGAGGAGGCGCGGCGGCCCAAAACTGCTGCGCCTTCTCGCTTTTACGGCACCTGTTTTCCAACGGAATAAATCAAAATCAATGCCTAATAAAATTACTCCGTCCCGATTACTCGTAAGTTTCTTCCTGCTCACCCTGTTTGTCGCGCAGTTCGCCGCGCAACAAACACCGCCGGCCGATCCAACTCTGCTGACGCTTGACACTGTGTTCACGTACGGCGCGCGCGGGTTGAACGCAATGCAGTGGCAGAGTGACGGCAGCGGTTATATGGCGCTCGAACCGTCAGCCAGCAAAAGAGAAGAACCAGACATCGTTCGCTACGACGCGGTTACCGGCGAGCGGACGATTCTGATTTCAGCGGAGAACCTGGTGCCGCCGGGCTCGAGTTCCGCGCTCCGGGTAGAAGAGTTTGAGGTGAGTCCCGACGGTCAGAAGTTGTTGCTGTTCACCAATACCGCCCGCGTCTGGCGGAGCAACACCCGCGGCGATTACTGGGTGGTGGATCTGAAGACTTTTAAGTTGCAGAAATTGGGAGGTCCGGCGAAGCCTTCCAGTTTGATGTTCGCAAAATTTTCTCCGGACGGTACGCGCGTTGGCTTTGTGCGGGAGAACAATATTTACGTCGAAGCGCTTGCCGATGGGCGCATCACTCAGTTAACGACGGACGGTTCACGCTACATCGTCAATGGCACCTTCGATTGGGTTTATGAAGAGGAGCTCTTCTGCCGCGACGGCTGGCGCTGGAGCCCCGACGGAAAGCAGATCGCTTACTGGCAGCTTAATTCGGAAGGTGTCAAGGAAATGTTGCTGGTGAACAACACGGCGAACCTTTACCCCGTGGTCACTTCGTTCCCTTATCCGAAAGCCGGTGAAATGAATTCCGCAGCCCGCACCGGTGTTATTAGTTCAACCGGTGGGTCAACGCGCTGGTTCAATGTGCCGGGCGATCCGCGCGATCATTATTTGGCCCGCATGGAATGGGCGGCGAATTCCGATGAGGTGATTATTCAACAACTGAATCGCCTGCAGAATACGAACGTCGTCATGCTGGGCGATAGCCGCACAGGCATTGTGCACACCATCATGACAGAGAAGGACGACGCCTGGGTTGATGTGGCCTGGGGTGATATTGATTGGGACAAGCGCGGTTTAGCGCGCGGAGAAGTCGAGTGGATGAACGGCGGCAAGTCCTTTCTTTGGGCCAGCGAACGCGATGGCTGGCGGCATATTTATTCAATCTCGCGCGACGGTAAACAAGTTAAGGCCGTTACGCCGGGGAACTATGACGTGATTGGCGTAGATTACGTCGATGAAAAGACGGGATGGATTTACTTCACCGCTTCTCCTGACAACCCAACTCAGCGCTACCTCTATCGCACGCGACTGAATGGCGAAGGCGCACCAGAAAAACTATCTCCTGCTACGCAGGCGGGAAGCCACGATTACACCATTTCCCCGCGTGGCGATTTGGCGGTGCATAATTATTCGGCTTTCGGAGTACCGCCTGCGATTGAGGTAGTAAGACTGCCGGATCATTCGAGCGTGCGCAGCCTGATTGATAATAAGGCCCTGCGCGATCGCTTGAGTAAGCTCAAGCCGACGCCGGCGGAATTCTTTCGGGTGGATATTGGCGAAGGCGTGCAGCTCGATGGGTGGATGATCAAGCCACCAGACTTCGATTCGCGTAAGCATTATCCAGTTCTCTTCTATGTTTATGGCGAGCCGTGGGGGCAGACAGTGCTGGATGGTTGGGGCGGCACGAATTTCATGTGGCACCGGATGCTGGCCCAGCAGGGCTACATCGTGATGAGTGTGGACAATCGCGGTACGCCTGCGCCGCGCGGCCGGGCCTGGCGCAAATCGATCTACCGCCGCATGGGCATCGTTAACTCAGGCGATCAGGCCGCTGCCGTCAAAGCGATTATCAAGTGGCCTTTCGTCGACGCCTCACGCGTTGGTATTTGGGGATGGAGCGGCGGCGGCTCTTCCAGCCTGAATGCAATTTTCCGTTATCCCGATCTCTATCAGGTCGCGATGTCAGTTGCACCCGTCCCCGATCTTCGTTACTACGACACGATCTACCAGGAACGATATTGCCGCCGGCCGCAGGACAATCCGGAGGAGTACAAACAAAGTTCGCCCATCACTTTCGCGGGCCAGCTGAAAGGTCAACTCCTGGTTGTTCACGGTACCGGCGACGACAACGTTCATTACCAGGGAACTGAGGAGCTGACGAATGCCTTGATCGCAGCGAATAAGCCGTTTACGATCATGCCATATCCGAACCGGTCGCACGGGATCTATGAAGGACGAGGGACCACGAGGCATCTATACGGCTTACTGACGAGATATTTGCACGAAAAACTGCCCAGCGGGCCACGAGAACAATAATCGAGGCATCAGACCGCGTAGTAAACCGAGCGAGCAACCAGCAAAGAATCGAGCCGGGGAAGGCGTGTTTTTCCGCACCGAACTTCGGCAAAGCCGAGTACCTTCTTAATTGCCGGCGACTCTTGAAGCGTCGCCCGTGACTTAGTCAGGAGACATATCCGCCCATGAAAACCCCTCTATTCAAATCCATCGCGATTACACTTGCGCTTCTCTTTCTCGTGTTACCTGCTTGGGCCACTTGCGGCGGCGGTGGTGGTGGCGGCGGCGGCGGCAGCGCATCGGGCGGCGGCGGGCGCGGTCCGGACCCAGTCGTCTATAACGTGCCGTGGAAAATTCGTAAACCAGCCGACGCGCCGGCTGCGGGATTGGTGCTTTATTGGTTTCCCGCATCAGCCGATGAATTGAAAAAATCCAGCCTTCGTCAATCACGCACGCTTTCCGTTTACGCTTCGCAGTGCGTGTCCATGGAACTCGCTGATGGCAGCACACCCAATGCGGAAAAACTGGTCGGCGACGCCAAACCGCCGGTCGCAGTGCTGGCTAATCCCGATGGCACACCCGTCAATCGAATTGCGAGCGCGGACGGCAAACTGAAAGTCGCGGACGTCGAGAAGCTGGTCCAAACCGAAGTCAAACAACGCGAGGCCGCACTCGACGAACAGTTGAAGGACGCCAGGACAAAATCAGCCGCTGGTGACAAAGACGCCGCGGTCAAACTTTTTCAATCGGTGGCCACGCAAAAATGCATGTTCCCCGGTAAGGCCAGGGAAGCTGCTAAAGAGTTGAAGAAACTCGGCGCCGAAGTTGGAGCGATACCGGCGGCTCCGGTGCTCGAACGCCTGGCCAGCGCTCGCATTGAACAAACGATGCGGCGCGGTCTGATCGCCGAACTTAACGGGCAGTATTTGGCAGCCAACAAACTGTACAACCAGGCGCACCGCATGGATCCAGCCGATCCCACGCCTTTGCGTTACCTGGGCGAAAACTACCGGCACAACATCGGCGACTGGGCAAAGGCTCGCGCATCCTTCGAGGCGATTCTCAACATGCCCGCAGATCCGCTTGCGCGCGCAGTGGCCCTGCACGGCCTCGGGAAAATGACCATTCACGATGGCGAGTTCAAAAAAGGACTGGCGTTGATGGAACAGTCGGCCGGTGAATTTCCGCTGGCGCTGGCCTATCGCAACCTTGCCGTCTATTGGAATTCGGAACACGACTTTGTGAAGGGCGACGAGTACACCAGACTGGCGCTCGCGATGGATCCGAAAGATCCTTACAACCTGGTGTTCGCCGCCGTCTTTATGTCGGCCAACGGTCGTGGCGACGAAGCTTTGAAAATCGCACGTGAGAACGTGAACCTGATGCCGGCGTCATACAATTTGGCCGGGATCTACGCCCAAAACGGACAGCGCGAAAAGGCTCTGGCGTTGCTGCGCCGTCACTTCTTCCAGTACGAAAGGTTCCAGGCGGTGCGGGAAAAGGAAATGATGGAAGCGCGCGTGGACGTCGTCTTCGATTCGCTTCGTCAGGATCGGACTTTCCTCGCCTTGACCAGCGGCGCCGACGGCAAGTTACCGATGCCAATGCCTGGTATGGGAACCGGAACGCGCGAAAACCGGTAGCCGTAAAGGCCTTTAATTTATAAACCTCGCAGCGGGACAAGCCCGGCATGCTGTAGTCGGAAAGGGCTCGTCCGGCTTCTCACATACAGCGGTCCTTCGCCTTTGAACCACGCTGGATTGTTACCAGGAGCTCAGCCTTGGCTGATTACTTTTGAAACCGAACCTGCCTTCGGAAGTGTAATGGGAAGTGTAATGCTCAGTTTGATGCAGGGGCTTCTGACTCAAGGACGAGATCATTCGTGCTGATCATATGTTGGTAGCTTTGCACAAAGATTATTGAACATCCATGGTCCTCCCCCTCTCCGCAAGCGGAGAGGGGGTTGGGGGAGAGGTTGCCGGGCGCGAACCCCACCCCTAACCCCTCCCCGTTTACGGGGAGGGGGCAGACACGAACCTGAATCTGAGTTTTTGTGCAAAGTCTGCTGGTGAACCTCATGTCACTCTCTCTGAGAAAGTTTCTAATTGTTGTCATCCTGCTTGGGCTCCTCGGCCCCGGGCTGCTTGGTTTGCTCAGCTCAAAATCATTCGCCCAGCAAAGTGTCGGGTCGATCAAGGGAAATGTTAGTGACCAGGTCGGCGGCCTGATCGTTGGCGCTACCGTGATCGCGCGAGGCGCAAACGGTCAGCAGCGAAAGACCGTTACCAGCCAGAATGGAAACTTCGAATTCAAATCATTGCCCGCCGGCTTCTATGATCTGAAGGCAGTGGCCGAGGGTTTCGACGCCTTCGAACAGAAGCAGATCGAGGTTAAGTCCGGCCGCGCCACCTCGTTTGATTTCCAATTGAACATCGCGTCGGTGGAACAGTCGGTGACCATAGAAGACAAGGGAGTCAGCACTGACTCCGACAGAAATGCTAATGCCATAGTCCTGGGCGAGCGTGAGCTGCAGGCCCTGCCCGACGATCCGGACGCGTTGAGCGCAGCGTTGCAGGCGCTGGCTGGACCACCGCAGGGCGAGAACGGGCCGCAAATAAAAGTGGATGGATTCTCAAACGGCCAAATTCCATCCAAGGATGCGATTCGGGAAGTCCGGGTTAATCAGAATCCTTTTTCGGCGGAAAATGAATTTCCCGGTTGGGGCGGGATCGAGATATTCACTCAGCCGGGTTCGGATAAATTCCACGGCGGCGTTGGTTTCAACTTCAATGACGAAAGCTTGAATTCGCGCAATCCCTTTGCGCCTGTCCGAGCGCCATATCAACAACGTTCGTTCAACGCAAACCTGACGGGACCGGTCAAACCAAAACGCGCTTCTTTTAGTTTCGATGCCGGACGTAACGCTATTGATAGCAATTCCATCATCAACGCTACGGTGCTCAATCCTGTTACTCTCACGCCGGAAAGATTCAATCAAACTGTGGTGACGCCACAGGCGGCCAACAATTTCAACGGCCGGGTCGATCTAAAAATCAATAAGAAGCATACCCTGGTCGGCGGGGTTTCATATGGCCAGTTCTCGCAGGCGCTGCAGGGTATCGGTGGTTTCTCGCTACCTTCGCGCGCAGTGCGCGGAGCCAGGACTTATTTCAATCTTCAACTAACGGAAACGACTGTCCTGACGGAAAAGGCGATCAATGAAACTCGCTTTCAGATAGGCCGCACCACGTTTCGCCAGACTGCGATCCTCGCGCTGCCGGCGCTGAATGTCAGCGATGCGTTTTTGGGTGGTGGCTCACAAGTCGGCGCCAGCTCCAACCAGCAAAATCGAGCGGAACTACAGAACTTTACGTCGTGGTCCAGCGGCAACCACTTCCTCAAGATCGGCGGGCGGCTCAGATACGCCGGCATCCGCAGTATTTCCCCGTCGAATTTTGGCGGCACATATATCTTTGGTGGCGGCAATGGTCCCGCCCTCGACTCGGCAGACCAGGTTATCCCAGGCGTAGTTGCGATTAGCAGTTTGGAGCGCTACCGGCGCACGCTCATATTTCAGCGACAGGGTTTGACGGCAGTGCAGATTCGGGCTTTGGGCGGCGGGCCGACTCAGTTATCCATCGCGGGCGGCGATCCGGAAGTCAGCGTCACGCAAAGAGACATCGGGTTTTTCGTTCAGGATGAATGGAAACTGCGGCCCAACTTCACGATCTCACCGGGGCTGCGTTATGAAAATCAAACGAACATCAGCAGCGACTGGGACTTTGCACCGCGCATTGGCTTTGCCTGGTCACCTGCTTTTGGCGGGGGAAAGGAACAACCAGGCGCGTCAGCGAAACCAGCCGGTGGGGGTAGAAACAAAACGGTGGTGCGTGGAGGCTTCGGAGTTTTCTACAACCGCGTCGGCGAAGACATCACGATGCAGACGTTGCGATTCAACGGCGTCAATCAGCAGCAATTCATCGTCTCGGATCCGGCAATACTCGCTTTGTTTCCGGCGGTGCCACCGATTTCCGCGTTGGAAGCGTTCGCGGTACCACAAAGCCGGCGCGTTGCCAGTCCTGACCTGGCGCCTTCCGCCTCGTTTCGCGGCTCAGTCAGTTTGGAACATCAACTTCCGCACAACGTGAAGCTGTCGCTGAACTACGCCTACTATCGAACGCTGCGAAACATGCGCTTCAGCAATATCAACGCGCCGTTGGGCGGAACTTTTAGTCCCGGTCAATCTGGCAGCGGTACACGGCCGCTGGGTGCAAGTGCCGGAAACGTCTTTCAGTATCAGTCAAACGGCAGGCTGGTGAGCAACTCATTCGGTGTCAACTTCAGCGTGTCGGGCAAAAAACTGAACGCATGGGCCAACTACGCCTTCAACAAGACCAACAGCAATGACGGCGGCACCAGCGGCTCAATCTCCGATGCCTATGATTTCAGTCATGAATGGGGCCGGGCCAACTTCGATACACGGCATTGGTTTTATGCCAGTTCCAGCTACCAGGCGCCGTTCGGCATCAGCGTGAACACATTCCTGGTCATCACCTCGGGCAGCCCCTTCAACATCACTACTGGCCGGGACACTAATGGCGATACGTTCTTTTCCGAGCGGCCGGCGTTCGCGACTGACCTGAGCAAACCGGGAGTAGTCAAGACTCCCCTCGGCGCTTTCGATCCCAACCCCGGTCCGGGACAGCAAGTCATTCCCCGCAACTTTGGCGAAGGGCCCGCCTTTATGTCGATGAATTTCGGACTGTCTAAAACAATCCGGTTCGGACCGGCCATCGCCCCGGCAACCGTTGTCAGGCCAGGCCAGGTTACGGCTAATGCGGCGAATGGCGGGACTACCGCCGGCGCGGCGAAGCCTGCATCAGCGCCTCCTGTGCGGCGGCCCTACGCTCTGTTGCTATCCATCAATGTCAGCAACATTCTGAATCACGCAAACATAGGCACTCCGATTGGCAATATGGCTTCGCCCTTGTTCCTCAAGTCTACCGGCTCACCTAACGTGTTTTTCTTCGGGCCAGGCGGCGGTGGCGCGGGCGGGAACCGGCAAATTAGTTTGCGGGTTCGATTCAGTTTCTAATTTTTTTCGACGCCATTTCAAAACGATTTGTCCGGACACTTCAGTTATGCGGGAGTGTGGCTGACCTCCGTTCTGACAGTGTTACAATCCTGCGCCGCGCATCCTGCAAATTTCATTCTGCGAAGGAGTCTCAATGAGTTTTCATCGTCTCCGTTTGTTTTGCGTCATCGCCCTCATCGTTTTCATAATCACGCAGGGAACCGGAGGGTTCGCCCAAAGAAAGCCGCGGCGCGCGCGAGCTACCTCTCAATTGACCGTGCTGGAGCGAAACATACGCGCGGAGATGAACTTCCTGGCCAGCGACGCGATGCAGGGACGCGGCAGCGCGACGGGCTATGAACGTATTGCCGCCGAATATATCGGTTCACAGTTTCATCAGTTCGGGCTCGAACCCGCAGGGGACGTCGATGCTTCCGGCAAAAGAGTTTTCGTGCAAAGGGCAGCGCTGGAAGGCCTGCGGTTTATTGAGGCGCCGGTGTTGCGCGCCGCGTGGGCGAATCAGACGCATAGCTGGAAATATGGCCGCGACTTTTTAGTGTCGTTTCTGCGGGGCCCTAAGTTCTCAGGCGAGCTACAGATTATTCAGGATGATGCTACTGCAGAAAAAGGCTCTATCGCGTTAGTGCAATTGGCGCCGAATGCCGACCGGCAAAAACGACAGGACGTAATCAGGCGCGCGCGCATGGCACAGGCCGCCGCGGTAATCCTGCCGGAGACTGAAGCCAACAAAAACTTGCGAGAAACCGGCACTGCGGCTCTGCCGGAACTGCCGCTGCGAGTTGCGCCGGATTCAAGTGCCGGGAATGATGCGTTCGCTGCAATCGCCTTAGGACCGGACGCCTGGCGCGAACTGGCGGACATGCCGCCAGGAACCAAAGTTGATTTCAGTGGCCCGACGCAGGCAACCGGGCAAGCCGCCACCTGGAATGTCGCCGGGATGATTCGTGGTTCCGATCCGGCGGTGGCGTCGGATGCAATCTTTCTCAGCGCACATCTCGATCATCTCGGCGTGGGCGAAGCGGTAAAGGGCGACTCAATCTACAACGGCGCTGATGACGATGCGTCAGGCTGCGTGGCGGTGCTGGAACTGGCGCGCGCACTCGCCGCCGGGCCTCGGCCGAAACGGACCATCTACTTCGTTTGTTTTGGCAGTGAAGAACGCGGCGGTTGGGGCGCCAGGTATTTCGCAGCGCATTCGCCTGTGGCACTCGATCACGTCGTCGCTGACATTAATCTGGAAATGCTGGGTCGCCCGGACGCTAAGGTTGCCGCCAATACGCTTTGGCTGACGGGCTTTGAACGTTCAAATCTCGGCCCCGAGCTGGCGCGCAGAGGAGCACGACTGGTTGCCGATCCTCATCCGGAACAAAACTTCTTTCAGCGTTCAGACAATTACACTCTGGCCGTGCGCGGTGTAGTGGCCCAGACGGTATCGAGCTTCGGCTTGCATACTGATTACCACCGCGTTAGTGACGAAGCGTCAAAGATCGACTTTGCCTTTATGACTCAATCAATAAACTCTCTGATTGCTCCGGTGCGATGGTTAGCCAATTCCACCTTCCGCCCAGCGTGGGAACCGGGCAAAGCACCAGGCCGTTGATGAGGGTTGGGATGACGGGAAGATCCCTCGCGGCTTTGCCGCCGCACCGTGCGGAAAGGCTGAACCTTTCCGTGGGATCTTTCTTATTTTCCTATGAGGCTGCGCCTCACAGGTCGGAGGCGTAGCCTCCTGTTTTATTTAAAGATGATTCCGGTAAGGCGGAGCCTTACCGCACTGTGCTGCGGCAAAGCCGCGGTCGTATGGGGCATTGATCGGTTTTGAATAGGGGCATTAAGAGATTTGCCTGGTGCCTCGGTAGATTCGTGAAATCCAGTTCCTCCTTTGGACATTGATTTGAAACAACAGAATTCCACTTCAACCGCCGCAGCCACGCGTGCCGGCGAGGATCCAGTCCATGGTTATCGTATCTGGCAAGTGATCGCGGCCTCTGCGGTGGGAACGATGATTGAATGGTATGACTTCTATATCTTCGGCAGTCTGGCCATTGTTATTTCGCCCCTCTTTTATCCTAGCGGCAACAACACCCTCGCCCTGATCGCTTATCTCTCAACGTTTGCGGTGGGTTTCGTCGTCCGGCCCTTTGGCGCTCTTTTCTTTGGGCGCATAGGCGACTTGGTGGGACGTAAGTACGCGTTTCTCGTGACACTGTTAATCATGGGCGGCGCCACGGCGGCGATCGGGTTCCTGCCAACATACGCGACCATCGGAATCGTCGCGCCAATCATGCTTCTGCTGATTCGCATTCTGCAGGGGCTGGCGCTGGGCGGCGAGTATGGCGGCGCCGCCGTCTATGTCGCCGAACATGTGCCGGATGAACGGCGCGGCTTTTACACCAGCTTCATCCAAATCACCGCGACACTTGGTCTGTTCGTCTCGCTGGTGGTCGTACTCTTCGTCCAGAACTCAATGAGCACCGAAACGTTCAAGGCATGGGGCTGGCGCATTCCGTTTGTTATATCGATTCTCCTGGTAGGCATTTCGCTTTACATCAGGCTGCGGATGAAGGAGTCGCCCATCTTCCGCCAGATCAAGAGCGCCGGCATGACTTCAGTGCAACCCTTAAAAGAAGCATTCACGAAGTGGGTGAACTTAAAACGCGTCTTGATCTCACTCTTTGGCGCGACGGCGGGACAGGGCGTCGTCTGGTACACCGGCCAGTTCTATGCCCTCTTCTACCTGCAGACAATTCTGAAAGTGAACGGACGTTCGGCGAACTATATCGTGGCCATCGCGTTGCTGTTGGGGATGCCGCTGTTTGTCTTCTTTGGCGCGCTTTCTGATCGAATCGGACGCAAATGGATCATGATGGGCGGCTGCCTGTTGGCGGCGATTTCCTACTTGCCAATTTATAAGGCAATGCAAATCGCCGCCGGATCCGGCGTGGCAACGGCTGTGTCCCAACGAAATTCAGTTACCGGCGCGATCAATCTGACTCCGCAAACTCTTGTCAACGGCGCATTGCAACCCGCCAAAGAGGTACTGCCTTACACCGACTTCGGTTCGCTGCTTGGTTCATCAATCGCGTGGAAATTGATCGGGCTGGTCTTTATCCAGGTGATTTTTGTAACGATGGTCTATGGGCCAATCGCGGCCTATTTGGTTGAGGCCTTTCCGGCGAAAATCAGATACACGTCGCTTTCGCTGCCGTATCACATCGGTAACGGAGTGTTCGGCGGGCTGCTGCCGCTAATCGGTCTCACGGTCATCGCGCAGACCGGCAACATTTACGCCGGTCTGTACTATCCAATCATCGTGGCCGGCATAACGTTCATCGTTGGCTCATTGCTGTTGCGGGAAACGAGGCACACACTGATCTGGGACGAGCTGGAGCGCAAGCCGGCTGAATAAGGAAGGATGCGAATTTGAAGCTGACGCCGGAGAACATTACCTATTTTCGCGCGCCGGCAAATTTCCGCAAATGGTTGGAAAAGAACCATGCGAAGAAAGCGGAGCTATGGGTCGGCTTCTACAAAAAAGGCTCCGGCAAGCCTGGCATCACCTGGCCAGAGTCCGTCGATCAGGCACTCTGCTTCGGCTGGATCGACGGCGTTCGCAAAAGCGTCGACGAAGATAGCTACACGATCCGATTCACGCCGCGCCGGCGCGGAAGCATCTGGAGCGCGGTCAACATCAAGCGTGCTAATGAGCTAAAAGCGGCGGGTCTATTTCAGCCGGCAGGCATCGCGGCCTTTGCGGCGCGCAGGGAAAACAAGTCAGGAATTTATGCCTATGAACAACGTGGTGCGACCATTCCGGAGCCCTACCTCAGCCGGCTGAAGAAAAACAAAGCCGCGTTTGCTTTCTTTGCCTCCCAACCTCCGGGGTATTGCAAACTGATGAGTTGGTGGATACTGAGCGCTAAGAAGGAGGAAACAAGGCTGAAGCGCCTGGCCAAACTTATCGAAGAGTGCGCCGCCGGACGTAGGATCCAGTAGCGTACACTTTCACGGTGAACGCAAAGATTTACGTCACATCATGCGAGTTAAATCATTATCCTTGCTCGCCGGAATCTCCATCGCCATTAGCGCGATGATCCTCTGTTCGCACCCCGTGTTGGGCCAAGCCTCCTGCCTGACGGAAGCGGAAGTCAAGCGGATGCTGGCACAAATTAACGGCCCGCAACCAGCGTCCCTGGATAACATGATGCGGAAGAAGCTGTTAAAGATAAAAGAGAACGATCAAAAGCGATTTCAAACCACCGTGCAGCAAGGTAAGGCAAGCGAGGTGCTGCTGGCCGAGATGAAGGCGTCCCGTGAGAAAAACACGCTCCTGTTGTGCCCTCTGCTGAAGGAATTTGGTTGGCCCACCAGGGCTTTGGTAGGTGATGATGGAGCCGCAGCTGCTTTTCTCTTGTTGAAAAACAGTTCGTCCTTTGCCTTACAGAGATCTCTATTGCCGGTAGTTATCGCCGCCACGCGAAAGGGCGAAATAGAAAAGTCGAGTTTCGCGGGCTACCTGGACAATCTTCGTTTGCGATCGGGACTGAAGCAGTTATTCGGTACGCAAACGACCATCATGGATGGTTTTCTGGTTCTCTTTCCCATAGCCAACGAGTCCCTGGTCGACGACCGGCGAAAGCAATTCGACCTTCCGCCGCTGGCTGATTATCTGAGGCTGCTTGAATACCGATATAATTTGCCGCTGATCAGAGCGCCGGGCAAACTCGCGAACAAGTTTGTCGAGGACTCGCAGAACCCGATTGCCAAGGCGACTACTCTGTTTGAGGGCGAAGAACTGGAAGAAAACGAAGTCGTGCGCATTAGCAGCGACCTCGTAAGTATTAACGTTAGCGTCTATGACCAGCGGCTCAGGACGCATGTTGGCAGGCTGACGCGGGAAGACTTCACCGTCCTGGAAGACGGACAGCCGCAGACCATCAGCTTTTTTGCCTCCACCGACGTGCCGTTCGACCTGGTACTGCTGATTGATCTGTCGGGATCGACCGTGGGCAAGCGCGATTTGATCCGCAAATCAACACGGCGCTTCGTCGAAGCGGCGCGGCCGTCAGATCGAGTGGCCATTGTCACCTTCTGGGACACAACCGACGTCATCTCGCCATTAACTGCCAATCACCAGGAGCTGCTGGAAAAAATCGCGAACATTAAGGGCACTGGCGGATCGCATGTTTGGGACGCGCTAAAGTTCACTCTGGACCAGGTCCTTGGGCCAAAGAGTTTAGAAAGGCGGCGAGCGATTGTTTTCATGACCGACGGCGTTGACAACGCCTTCATGGGATATCAACCCGGTGGTTCAGTGGGATCGGCAATAACATTTTCCCAGCTGCTCGACGCGGTCAGACGCACGGACGTGCTCGTCATTCCGATTTACCTGGATACCGAGTCTGACGGCGGGCCGCCATGGCAAAGGTGGTATGCGAATGCGCGCAAGACGCTTGGCTTGTTGGCGGAAGAAAGTGGCGCACCCTTTTACCAGGCGCGGAAGATCGAGGACCTCGACGGCGTTTATACTCAGGTGCTGAATGATTTGGGCCAGGTGTACAGCCTCGGATACAAACCGACTAACACAAAACACGATGGTTTGTGGCGCAGCGTGGCCATCAAGGTCGCTAACCATCCCGAGCTAACAACCCGGTCGCGACCCGGTTACGACGCGAAGTGAGGAAGTTATCTGCATTCGTTTTGCGTTCGGTTGCCACTTCCCAGCCGTATCAGCAGTTTGAGAACATCGAAACCAATTGACTTACTACAATGGCTAGCCCGGAAAAAGAAATAATCAAAGCCGCCAAAGCAGGCGCGGCGTCAAGAGTGGCGCAGTTGCTCGATCAGGACAGCGCCCTGATTGCGGCGCGCGATACCGATGGCTCAACGCCGCTTCACTGCGCTACCTGGAAAGGTCATCTGGCTGTAGTTGAAATGCTCATCGAGCGCGGAGCGGATGTGAATGCGACGAACCATAACGATCACTGGGGCACCACTCCCTTGCACGCGGCGGCGCATGGAAATCAACGGGCCATCGCCGAATTGCTGATCGCACATGGCGCGGATACTAACGCTATTAACCTCAACGGCCGCACGCCGCTGGCCGAAACAGAATTTCATAAAGCGAAGCCGGTGGCCAATTTGCTGAAACAGCACGGTGCTACGGGTTAGCACGGCGTGAAACCTCGGTTCAATCACTGGCGTAGTTACTACGCGATCTCCTTCATAAGATTTGGACCAAGATGCCTTTTCTCGAAGCACTTAAGTTAGCGCTTTCCGCGATCCTCGGGCACAAACTGCGATCGTTCCTGACTTTGCTGGGAGTTATCTTCGGCGTAGCGACGGTGATTGTGGTCGTTTCCCTGGTCGAAGGGTTCAATGCCTACGTTGACGAAAAAATTGCGAACATCGGCACCAACGCTTTCGCGGTAAGAAAATATTCCATCGAAGATTTTTCCAGCGTCGAGGCGCTGAATGCCGCGCGACGCCGGAACCGGAACCTGACATTAGAAGATGTCGAAGCACTTCGCGCTCGCGGCGGCGCAATCCGCGAAGTGGGGGCCAAGGCCGATGCCGCCGGGGACGTCAAGTTTGGCGCAACCAATCTGATGCGCATCCACATCAGCGCCACCACCGCCAACATCGCCGACATTGAGCGCATCGCCGCGAGCGAAGGCCGATATTTCAGTAAGAACGAGGACGAAGCGCGCCGCAACGTGTGCTTCATCGGGGCTGACGTAGCGGACAAACTTTTTCCCATCGCTTCGCCGTTGGGCCAGACGATCCGCATCGATGGGCGATCTTACGAAGTAATCGGCGTTGGCGCGGCGCTCGGTTCCGTCTTTGGCCAGCCTCGCGATATGTACGTCGCTGTACCGCTTTCAACATTCCTCGCTTTCAATGGCTTCCGTCGATCGCTGAGCATTAGTGTTGCTTCCGCCGGCGAGCAAAGTTATCAGGATGCAATTGATGAAGCGCGCGTAGTAATGCGCACGCGGCGACGGCTGGCGCCGAACGAGAAAGACAATTTCGGCATCATTACCCCCAGCGCCATCAATGAGCTGCGTGACAAAATTTTTGGCACAATTCAAATCGCGGCTATTGGGGTGACATCGATCTCGCTGGTGGTGGGCGGTATCGTGATCATGAATATCATGCTGGTCAGCGTAACGGAACGAACCAAGGAAATCGGAATTCGCAAAAGCATCGGCGCGCGCCGCAGTGATATCCTGAAGCAGTTTCTGGCAGAATCAACTTTGTTGTCGCTGTTCGGCGGCGCGATCGGAGTTGGTATCGCGTACTCGCTGGCTTTGCTGGTTGCGGCTTTCACGCCAGTGCCAACCGCGTTGCCGTGGTTGGCCGTAACCTTTGCGCTCCTGGTATCCGCGACCGTAGGGCTGGTTTCCGGAGTCTATCCGGCATGGCGTGCCGCGCGCCTCGATCCGATTGAAGCGTTACGGGCGGAATGAAGCGAGAAGAAGTGAATAGTGAATAGTAAATAGTAAACAGGGATCACGGTTCACGGTTCACTATTCACTGTTCACAGTTCAATTATGAAACTCTTTCGGGGAAGTATTTACGAGAACCTGATAATGGCGCTGGACACGCTCCGGCTGCATAAGCTGCGTTCGCTTTTAACTGTGCTTGGCGTAGTAATCGGAACTATGACGGTGATTGTGATTGCGGCCTTAGTTTCAGGAATAGATGCGCGCGTTTCCAAAGAGATTGAGTCGTTCGGCACGAATTCGATTTACATCTACCGGTTCGATCCTGGGTTCAACTTCAATCCTTCGGCAGAAGAGCGCATGCGAAAACCGATCAGCTATGAAGACACGCTCGCCATCCAGACTGAATGTCCCTCGGTGGCCCAGGTGGCGGCTTTCATGTCTCCGGTCGATTTCACCTCGGGACCATTCACTGAACGCGTCAACGTTCGCTATCGCCAGATCGAAATGACCAATGCGTCAGTGCAGGGCGCATCGCCGGCTTACTTCCGTATGGGGATTACCACGGTCGCCGAAGGCCGGCCATATACGGAGGAAGAAAATCAGCGACATGCCCAGGTCGTAGTCCTGGGTCGTGACGTGGCGAATGTACTTTTCCCGTTTACCAACGCGCTGGATCAACTGATCACGATCAATGGCCGTAACTATCGAGTCATCGGCGTACTCGCGGAACGCGATATCTTTCTGGTAGGCGCCGAAGATCCCAACAACGAAAACAAAGCCGTCTACATGCCTTACCTGACGCTGCAGAAACTCTATCCCGAGGTCGACGATAACTTTGTCATGGCCCAGGCAAAACCTGGTCTGATGAACCAGGCGGAAGAGGAGGTGCGTGACCTTTTGCGCCGGCGTCGCAAAGTGCCTTTCGGCAAGCCTGATAACTTTGGTGTTTCGACTTCCGATCAAATACTCGAGCAGTTCAGCGCGATCACAGGCGGTGTTTTCGCTTTGATGGTGGCGATCTCCAGTGTCGGCTTACTGATCGGAGGTATCGGCGTGATGAATATCATGTTGGTGTCCGTGACCGAAAGAACGCGAGAGATTGGTGTGCGTAAAGCGATCGGCGCGCACAAACGCGACATCGTCATGCAATTTCTGATTGAGGCGGCTACGCTGACGGGGTTGGGAGGAGTCCTGGGAATTCTGTTCGGCTGCGGCATCGCCCTGGTGATCAAAACATTCATGCCAACCTACATTCCGCTCTGGGCGCCCCTGGTCGGTTTCACCGTTTCAGTAGGGCTGGGCGTAATCTTCGGGCTCTGGCCTGCGTGGAAAGCCTCGCGCCTGAATCCGATCGAAGCGTTGCGCTACGAATAAGATAAGTACCGACGACTTAACCATATGGGTGTTGCCAAACTTACCGATCAGAACACAACGGTTCCAGCCGAAAGCAAATATGCCAGGGTGGAGCGCGAGCGGCGCTACCTTTTGCAGGACTTGCCTGAGGGAATGAGCCGGGCCGATCCTCATCTGCAGATAACCGACAATTACCTGACCGGTACGCGCTTGCGGCTGCGCAAAGTACGCGATCCAAAGACGAACAAGTGGACGGTGAAGCTTACGCAGAAGTTCGCGCCCAATCCGCACGACCTTTCGCGCACGATCATAACCAACATTTATCTCAATGCGCTGGAAGCCGAGACGCTCGCGATCTCCGATGCCAACGAGATTCGCAAAAACCGCTACTATTTTGAATTTGCGGGTCACCGGTTTGCCGTTGATATGTTTCTCGGCGATCTGTTTGGTCTGGTGCTGGCGGAAGTAAGTTTTGATAGTGACGCTGAGATGGAAAGTTTTGCCCATCCGCCATTCGCGCTGGCCGAAGTAACCAACAATGAAATCTTCAGCGGCGGCAGGCTAAGTGAGCTCACTTTCGCAGACATTCGGGACGAAATAATTCGTAGCGCCGGCGCTGCTGGAAGTAATTAGGCCTCTGTTTGCCCGTCCTAAACGTGACCTGGAGGTTTACATGAAACGGATTTACCTCACGTTGGCATTGTCCTCGATGATGTTCATGGCCTGCGCGCGCCAGAGCATGCCTGGCCCACCCGCTGACCCCGCAAACAATAACCAGCCCGGCGTCGCGAGTGAAGGCGCCGCCAATCCAGGTCCCGTTTCTGAGTCCAGAGTTTTCCAGGGCACCATCGGCGCGAGTAACGACTTGCAGATGAAATTGGTGCGCACGGGCACGGAGCTCTCCGGCACTTATTCTTACCTAAAGATCGGTAAGCCAATCACTCTGAAAGGCACAATCGACACGAGCAACAGCGTGCAGCTCTCGGAGTATGACGCCGCCGGCACGCTAACCGGTGTGTTCAAGGGGAAATGGGACGCTACGGATTCAACCGCGATCAGGATCGAAGGCAATTGGTCGAAACCGGACAGCACGAAGCAAACCAAATTCAGCCTAACGGAACAGCCAATCGCTTTTAGTGCGGGCCTGGAGCTGACAGCAAAGCGCTTGCAAGTGTCCGAGGACAAACTGAAGTGCGACATTGATGTCCTGTATCCACAATTGAGCGGTTCCACCGATGTGCGAGTGGCCAGGTTTAACGCTCTGGTAAAGGGAATGATCTTTAAAAAGATCAGTGCGTTCAAGAAAGGTCTGGCCGAAATTGCCGCTACGGAGGAAGAACCACCCAGCGATTCGGACATGCGCAGCGACCTGAACATCGGTTACACGGTTGGTCTGGCCAATGATGATTTGATTAGCCTCGGGTTCGAGATCAGCGGTTACTCTCGCGGCGCGGCCCACCCCAATTCGTACTCCGAAGTAGTTAATTACGATTTTAAGAACGGCAAAACGCTAAAACTCGCCGATCTATTTCAGCCAGGCTCAAATTACATGAAGTTGATTTCGAATTATTGCCTCGAAGATTTAAAGAAACAGAGCAAGGAACAAACGTTGATGGCCGATTGGATTCAGCGAGGCGCCGGCCCACAAGCGGCCAACTATAAGAGTTGGACCATCACCAGGAAAGGCCTTGATATTATTTTCGATCCTTACCAGGTTGGACCTTATGCGGCAGGGCCCCAATTCGTCACGGTTCCCTATTCATTTTTGAAAGAGAGCATTAAAGCCGATGGGCCATTAGCGCCGTTCGTGAAGTAAGACGAATGAATGGGAGATCCTGAGAATCACGTCGTAGCGACTTCGGTATCTGAGTATTCGCGGGCATGAGAGCGGGCAAAGTAGACCGCGACGAAGAACGTCACGAACATGATTGCTGAACCTGTCCAGAAGGTAACGAAGAGCGAGCGATCGCTCATGTAATGCGGTGCAAGGTCGGCGCCCTGGTGCGCAATCGCACTGTGGATCAAAATCGCCGCCAGCGCTGGGCCCACCGCTCGCGCCAGGCTCGCAACCGATTGCGTCACGCCCAGCACACTGCCCTGTTCCGCCGGTCCCACACTCTTTGAAGCCAGGCTGGTAAGCGCCGGCGCTGACAACGAGTTTCCCAGAGAGAAAACGCCGCCCCCGATCAAGAGCGCGATCACGCCGCCGTTATGCGGTCCGACGTAAGGCACGGCAAACAGACTCACGGCAAAAAAAAGGGCGCCGACAATAACCAGCGCCAACTCGCCAAAGCGTTTCACCAACCGTCCGATCAGCCCTCCCTGAATAATCACTGCGATCAAGCCTACATAAGCGAAGAGCCAACCGTTGTGCTGCGCGTCATAGCCAAACCGAAACATCGTGTAAAGCGAGAACGACGTCGTCATGATGGAAAAGGCAACGATGAAAAGAAAATAGATCGTCAGCACATACGCCAAACGCGGTTGCGAAAATGCTTTAACTAACTGTGACCAACCGCGTCCGCGCGCTGCCGAAACCCGCGCCGGATGGTCCTTGGTCACGGTTTCCGGCAGAGTGAAATACAAGAGCGTCGCATTGGCGAACGCCAGGCCGCCGGCAAAGAAAAACGGCACCCCAATTCCCCAACGACTGAGGATGCCGCCGAGTGCTGGACCAAAAATAAAGCCGAGCCCGAAGGCAGCGCCGATCAGACCCATTCCCTTGGCGCGGTTTTCCGGCGTCGTGATGTCAGCGATGTAAGCCTGCGCGGTGGAAATGTTCCCGCCGGAAATGCCGTCGATGATGCGCCCGAGGAAAAGCAGGAATAGAGTGTTAGCCAAACCGAGAATCAGAAAGCCCAAGCTGGTCCCGAGAATACTAATCAGCAATACCGGCCGCCGGCCGTACTTATCCGAAAGGCGGCCAAGCACAGGCGAGAAGATCACCTGCATCACTGAATACGACGCGAACAGGAAGCCAACCGTGCGCGGAGTGGCATTAAAGATCGTACCTTCGGCATAGAACGGCAGGACCGGAATTACAATTCCAAATCCCAGCAGATCAATAAAGACGGTAACGAAGATGACCAGCAGCGGCGAACGTTTCATTTGGTCAGGTTGGTTTTGCAGCCTTGGGAAAGTTCGAGGACCCGCCGCAGGAGTTCTCCTCAGCGAGTCCCCTCAGAACTCAAGAATTCGTTCACTCAGTTCATCCGGCTAGCGTCCCCGATACATTGCCTTGTCGAACGAAGCATAGCCACCACCGGAAATCAGCAGAGCAACACACATTGACAACAGGGCGAGCGGGTATTCAAAGCCCTTTCCCCCGAAGAAGACAGGCCAATGCACACCGAAGATAGCTACAATCATGGTGGTCGCGATCAGGAACGCCCCGACCCGCGTTAACAAACCGAGCAGCACCAGGACGCCACCGAGCAATTCGCCCACGGCCGCCGCCGCCATCCACAGCCAGGCTGGACGCATGAACGGAAAGGGCGCCGGATACGAAATAAATGTGTTGAAACCGGGGCCGCCAAACTTCCCCAAAACCTTCTGCGAACCGTGCGCAATGAAGATCGCGCCGAGTGTTAGTCGAATCGGCAGCGTCATCCAGACGGGCCAGGTCCTGATAATTTTTCGCAACATTAAGTCCAGATCCTTTCCTCGAGTTGGCGTGCTTGAATGTCATCTTAAGTTATCTGAATTGAAAAGTCCCCCCTGCGTACCCCTCCCACTGGGAGCGTTTAGGGGAGGGCATGAGGTTCCAAATCGACCAAAGGTCTGGCGCGGCCTCGACGAATCATCTGAATGTCATAAAACAGCAAGACGGCCTGGCTTGCGCTTCGCAGCGGGGCTAAATATAATGCGCAGCTTCAAAGGCGGCGGCTTCGAGAGGCTCAGCACGCCAAAACATTAATCAAAACCAATACATGGCTACATCCACTAATCGGAAACCGCGAAATAGTGTCGCCCGGCGCCCCGGATTTCGCCAAAAAGAGACTCCCCTGAGGGCCCTTGCCGCCGGCCTAGCCCAGGCCGCCCGCGCCGCTTTCACTGAACCTTTCCTGATTACGGTTGAGCACATTCCGGTGATTCTAAACAAGCTGCCGCATGCGCTGGACGGATTCAAGATCGTGCAGCTGTCGGATCTACACCACAGTCCGTTTACCGGAACTGAACAGATTGAACGGGCAATCGAGTTGGCAAACCGGTTGGAGCCGGACATCGTAGCCCTGACCGGCGATTACATTTCGCACGACCGGACCTACGCCGCAGCTTGCGCCGAAATGGTCGGCCGCTTGCGCGCACGCCATGGCGTGTACGCGGTGCTCGGCAACCATGACCACTGGACCGATGCCGCGCTGATCACAGATTTGTTTCGCGCCGAGGGCATTCACGTGCTGATCAACGAGGGTCTTAGGTTCGAACAGGACGGTGGTTCGTTCTGGCTGGCAGGCGTCGATGACACGATGGTAGGACTTGAAGACTTACCACTGGCCCTCGCCGGGTCGACTGAGAGCGAGATGAAACTGTTATTGGCGCACAACCCGATAATCCTTAGACGCGCCGCCCGAGCCGGTGTGGACCTGGTCCTCAGCGGGCACACGCATGGAGGCCAGGTCACATGGCGAGCGGAGAAAAATGTTTCCGGTCGTCCGCGTCGGCGTCTGTTGCGAGGTCTCGGCCGTCGGGGCCAAACTCAAATCTATGTCACCCGCGGTTTGGGTACGGTCGTGCTGCCCATCCGTTATGGTTGCCCCCCGGAAGTTTCCCTGATCGAGCTGCGAACCGCCTGACACTGTAAAAAGCGAACCAGCATCGTGCATCGTCTCTCCCACGCCGGCCTGTTCATTCATTTACGATCTGCGGTTTGGCCTTCACTAATCTGATGTCCTCACGAATCATCACGATTCCCAATCTGCTGACCATGTTCCGCATGGTGCTGATTCCCATCTTTGTTTCCCTGCTCTTTTATCAAAAGTTTTGGTGGGCGCTGGCGGTCTTCATGCTCGCAGGCGTGACTGACGGATTGGACGGTTTGCTCGCTCGCCGTTTTGCGATGCAGTCTCAGCTCGGCACTGTGCTGGATCCGATTGCCGACAAACTGATGCTGGTGACATCGTTTGTCGTCCTTTCCATGCGTAGCGTTTTTCCCACTCCGCTGCCGGCCCATCTCCCGGTGCCGTTCTGGGTGACCATCGCCGTCATCAGCCGCGACGTTTTCATCCTGGTGGGCGCGGCCGCCATAAATATGATGACCGGCTTTCGGGGCTTTCGCCCTTCATTCCTGGGTAAGATCAGCACGACCGTTCAAATCTTCTCCATCGCCACCATCATCTTTGCGGCCAGTTTTCCCTATGGGACGGGCTATTACCTGCCCACGGTATATGCCACGGTTTTTGGCCTGGCCGTCTTTTCCGGCGCACATTACGTCTTTTTCGTCTCGCGTCTGATGAGCGAAGAACGGCGTCACGGCAATCAATTCCCGCCTGCTGAGTGAAGCGCTCTTCCCGCAAATCCTACAGTTTTCCCCAGCTTTTCAAGGGCCCTATCCCGTCCTTAATCCAACAGCCTTAAGGCTCGCAGGAAAGTTGACAACAACAGACTCAGGTATTATATTGTCTGGGCGTTCAACCTAACGCTGGGGCGCTTTAAGGTCCTTTTGTGGATCTGGCAGGCGCAATTCGGGTGGCCGGGTAGGGCTGACGATCGGGCCAACAAATTCTGGGAGAGCATCAACAATGAGTAAGATTATAGGTATTGACCTCGGTACGACTAATTCCGTCGTCGCCGTGATGGAGGGCGGTGAGCCCACAGTTATCACTAACTCGGAAGGTGGTCGGACGACACCCTCGGTGGTCGCATTCACCAAAGACGGCAATCGTCTGGTGGGCCAGGTAGCCAAGCGCCAAGCCGTGACCAACCCCGAGAACACTGTCTATTCGATTAAGCGATTTATGGGACGCCGCTTCAATGAAGTGTCCGAAGAAATAAAGCAGGTTCCTTATAAAGTTCAGGGCACGGGCCCCGGTGGCGACGTGCGGATCCTGGCTGGTGGCAAGGAATACAGCCCACCGGAGATTTCGGCGATGATTCTGCAGAAGATGAAGCAGTCTGCCGAAGACTATCTGGGCCAAAAAGTTGATAAGGCTGTCATCACGGTGCCGGCCTACTTCAACGATTCGCAACGCCAGGCCACCAAAGACGCAGGCAAGATCGCTGGCCTGGAGGTCATGCGAATTGTGAACGAGCCGACGGCGGCGGCACTCGCCTATGGCTTGGACAAGAAGAAAGACGAAACGATCGCCGTATTCGACTTCGGCGGTGGCACGTTCGACATTTCGATTCTGGAAGTTGGCGAAGGCGTCGTCGAAGTTAAATCCACCAACGGTGATACGCACCTTGGTGGCGACGACATTGACGAGCGCTTGATGGAATGGATCACCGAAGAGTTCAAGCGCGACCAGGGTATCGACCTATCAAACGACAAGATGGCCTTGCAGCGCTTGAAGGAAGCAGCTGAGAAAGCCAAGATTGAACTGTCTAGCACGATGGAGAGCGAGATCAATTTGCCCTTCATCACGGCGGATGCGTCTGGTCCAAAGCACCTGGTGATGAAGCTGACGCGGGCGAAGTTCGAACAATTGGTCGAACCCATCCTCGAACGTTTGAAAGGCCCGGTCGATAAGGCCATCAAAGATTCCGGCATCGCTGCCAATAAGGTTGATGAAGTGGTCCTGGTGGGTGGTTCCACCCGCATCCCGAAGGTCCAGGAAATCGTCAAAAGCATCTTTGGCAAGGAGCCCAACAAGAGCGTCAACCCGGATGAAGTCGTGGCGATTGGAGCTGCGGTACAGGCGGGCGTCCTTTCCGGCGAAAAGACAGACATTCTTTTGCTGGATGTGACACCGTTGAGCCTGGGCATTGAAACATTGGGCGGCGTCGCGACGAAGCTGATCGAGCGAAACACGACCATTCCCACGCGGAAATCTGAAGTTTTCTCGACCGCTTCCGACAATCAAACCTCGGTCGAGGTCCACGTGCTGCAGGGCGAACGCCCGATGGCGGGGGACAACCGGACGTTGGGCAAGTTCCATCTGGTGGGAATTCCACCCGCGCCGCGCGGCATGCCCCAGGTCGAGGTTACTTTCGACATCGACGCTAACGGCATCGTCAACGTCTCAGCCAAAGATATGGGGACGGGTCGCGAGCAGAAGATCACCATCACCGCGTCATCGGGTCTTTCCAAAGACGAGATCGATCGCATGATGCGCGATGCTGAATCGCATTCGGCTGAAGACGTGCAGAAGCGCGAAGAGATCGAGTCCCGTAATCGTCTCGACCAGCTCGTCTATCAGATGGAGAAGACGCTCACGGAGAACCGCGACAAGATAGGCGCCGACATCTCCGGCGAAGTGGAAACCGCAATCGCTGATGCGAAGAAAGCTACTGAAGAAGGCGGCACGCAACGAATGAATGACGCCTTTAACAGTTTGCAGACGATATCGCACAAGATGGCGGAGGCCCTTTATCAAACGGCCTCGTCATCAGGGACGCCGGAAGAAGGCGGCGGCGAGCAAGCTTCAGCCGCCGGAGCTTCATCGGGTTCAGCACCCGGCGGCGATGATAATGTCATCGATGCCGAATACGTCGACGTCGACGACAAGAAGTGAAGGGGGCGCAGTGACGGGGTGATACGGCGACGGGGGGACGGGGTGATCGCGCCCCGTCTCCCCGTCTGCCTATCTCCCTTTCTCCCCCTCTCAGACCCATGGCCAAAGAAGACTATTACAAAATCCTCGGCGTTAAGCGCGATGCCAAACCGGAAGAGCTCAAAAAAGCTTACCGCCGGCTCGCGCGTAAGTACCATCCCGACGTAAATCCTGGCGACAAAGCTTCCGAAGAACGATTCAAACTAACAACTGAAGCCTTCGACGTGTTGTCTGATCCCAAGAAACGATCGGTTTACGATCGGTTTGGGCAGTACTCAGACAATCTGGCCGATGCCGCCGCGCGAGGCGCGACACCGGGCGCGGGCGCCGGACCGGGCTTTGGCGGCGCGGGCTTCGACTTTCATGGATTTGATTGGGGCGCGGCCAGCCCGTCGAGCGGCGGCGGCTCGAGCTTTAAGGATATTTTTGCCGATCTGTTTAGTGGTAGTAAGGCCGAGCGCGAGCCGCCGCGACCGCAACCGCAACGCGGGGCCGATATCGAAATGCCGCTCTCGCTGAGTTTCGAAGAAGCCATTACCGGGCTGACTACGAATCTAACCGTCAATCGATCGGAGCAATGCTCGCGCTGTCATGGCGCTGGTGATACGGGCGGATCGGTTATGACGTGCGCTACCTGCAAAGGCTCCGGGCAAGTTCAACGCGCCGGTGGCCGTTTGCGATTTACCCAGGAGTGTCCGGATTGTGAGGGCACGGGCCGCCGCCGGCCGCCTTGTCCAGTTTGCAAAGGTAAAGGCACGATGCCGAAGACGGAAACCGTGAAGGTGCGAATTCCCGCCGGCGTGGACACCGGCTCGCGCGTGCGCATTCCCGGCAAAGGTCACGGCGGACGTCTCGGTGCGCCGAATGGAGACCTGCATATCATCACCAATGTCGGCCGGCACAAGTATTTCACGCGCAAGGGCGATAACATTTACGTCACCGTGCCCATCACCGTGCCGGAGGCCGCGCTGGGCGCGAAGATCGAAGTGCCGACAGTAGAGGGTAAAGCTCAACTACGAATTCCACCCTCAACGCAGTCGGGCCAAAAGTTTCGGCTGCGCGAGCGCGGCGCACCATCATTAAGAGACGCCGGCGCCCACGGCGATCAGTTTGTCGAAGTACAGGTAGTTTTACCAAAAGTGGTTTCGGAAGAGACGAAGGAGTTGTTGCGGAAGTACGGGCAGTTGAACTCCGAAAATCCGCGCGTGGAAATGGGACTCGAATAATACGATTCTTGATCTTTGGTCTTTGATCTTTGGGGTGGTAGAAACTCCAAGAATCGGCCGCGCTTGCAGGCAAAAATCAAAGACCAAAGATCAAAAATCAAAGATCAGCAGTTATGAAGAAGAAAGCCCGCACATTTACCATCAGCGCAGTGGCAGAGCAGTTCGAGATCCACCCGCAAACGCTGCGCCTGTATGAGCGCGAAGGATTGCTCAAGCCGTCCCGTTCGGTTGGCAACACGCGGCTTTACACCGATGAGGATCTGGAACGGCTGGAGATCATCCTTTCGCTGACACGGGATCTGGGTGTGAACCTCGCCGGTGTCGAAATCATTCTCAACATGCGGGAAAAGATGGATGCGATGCAGCGCGAGTTTGAGCGCTTCTTCCATTACCTGCAATCACACGCCGAAGAGTTTTCGCACTTTACCGACGCGCCACCACCTGAGGCCGGCGCGCTGGTGGCCGTGTCCCGAATCAATCGCTCCACCATCGTGAAACGCCGCAATACGACTTCCGGCCGCTAACGATCTCTGTTGTTTTATTGCAACCTTCCGAGATTCTCCCGTTACAGAATCCTCTGCATTGAGCGTTGTTGTGACAATCTCACAAACCATTGACGCCTGCGAAGTCTGCGATTAAGGTCGCGCCTGCCCAAACGACTTCGGCAATTTTGATTCGGATTGTTTCACCCTGGACACCTCTCCGCCTGGAAAGAAGCAGCGATGGATCTAATCCTAACCGGGAAGTTCTCTCCGAACTTCTCTTCGAGTCTCTCTCTAACAGCAGCTCGGTTCGTGACGCTCGCGTTGCTTCTATTTTTGGCGTCCGGGTCGCACCTCATATGTGCGCAGGATCTGGACAACGTCACGATCACTGGCCGCGTGATGGACCAGAACGCGGCAATCATTCCCGGAGCTGTGGTCACGGCCGTCTTCGTAAAATCCGGTGCGCGGCGCACGGCCGTGGCCAACGACGATGGGCGCTACCGGCTGATTCAGTTGGAGCCGGGCTCTTATGATCTGCAGGCTACGTTTGCGGGATTTGCTACGGAAGAAAAAACCAATCTCATCACCATCGCCGGCCAGACTGTTCAGCTTGATTTCACCTTACGCCCGGCCGAGATAACCGCTAACACAGTTGTCGTTAGTCAGTCGGACACGCCCGTCGTGGATACGTCGCGCACCGTGGTCGGTGGCACTGTGCTTAAGAGAGACGTGGAAGCATTGCCGGTGGCCAGCCGTTCGGTGCTGGATTTGATTTTCACGCTCGGCGGCGTAACTGAGGAGCCACTTTCAACGCGCGACCTGGCTGAAGACCGCAACTCGAATCCACGAGGCACACCAGAAGAAGCCGGGACCTTCGCTCTATCCGGTGGTCCGGCTTATTCGAACAACATCACCATCGACGGCCTGGACAATAATGACGACCGGGGCGCGCGCGAACGGTTCCAGCCATCGATCGAAGCGGTCGAAGAGGTTCAGGTGATTACCAATCAGTTCTCCGCTGAGTATGGACGCGCTTCAGGTGGCCGCATTAACGTCAGAACCAGCGGAGGCTCCAACAAATATCGCGGGAGGATGTTTGAGTTCTACCGCAACGACATCTTCAACGCCAACACGTCGAACAACAAGGCCCGGGGGCTGCCTCGCCTGCCCTTCGAACAACATAATCCGGGCTTCACTTTGAGCGGGCCGCTACGGATGCCGTTCTATGACGGAAGAAAGCGAACCTTCTTCTTTGCCGCTTACGAATACGACACCATCTTCGACGCCGCGATGATAGACACCCTCGTGCCCGTTCAACAGAACCCGCTCTTTCCGATTCCGGCCCCTTCCACGCTAATTGGGCGGCGCGTAGAAGATACCTCCGCGGGAATTCGGGCTGCTGAGATTGCTCCGTTCATTTCCTTCGTCAACACGCCCGCCAGGAATCATACGTTCACTACGCGCATCGATCATAACTTCAGCGATTCACACAACGGCTCTGTCCTTTATCAATTGGGCCGGCAGAATAACCTGCGGCAATTCAGTGGCGGCAATCGCCTGGCCGAAGCTTTACTAGGCAGAACGCGAAACACTGACGCGATTTCGTATTCGGACAATTTCGTCTTCTCGGCGACCGTTGTAAATCAAACACGCTTTCAATACTCGCGCCTGGCACCCGCGCTTATGACCGGCGGTGGGCCTAAACCGGTCGTGCTGATCACGTTGAATGATCCGTTGCTCGCCATCGATCCGCTGGAACGTTCCGGCACTCTCGTCGCCGGCTCATCAACGTCCGGCGCAACGGACCGTCGCGAAGTGCGCTCGCAGTTGCAGGACATCCTTTCCTGGGCAAGCGGCGCGCACTCGCTCAAGTTTGGCGCCGACGTTCAATTCATTCGCTCAACATTCATCGACCTCTCTGACATCTCCGGGACGTTTACGTTCGCCAGCGCGGGCGATTTCCTGGCAAACGCGCCCAGCCGTTTTCGTCAGAACTTCCAAGGTGAATCAACTCAGAAAAACGTCTACCTGGGTTTCTTCGCCCAGGACGATTGGCGGTTGAAGCCAAACCTGACGTTCAGCTACGGATTGCGCTACGACAATGAAACCATCATTCACGACACAAACAATTTCGCGCCTCGCCTTGCCCTTGCTTACGATCCGTTTAAGTCAGGCAAGACAGTGATCCGATTGGGCGCCGGCATTTTCTACAATCGCGCGCTGCTTCGCACGATTGACGATTTCACTCTCGGCCGCCGGCAACTTTTCTTCGACACTAACAACATCATCGATCCGACAACCGGGCAGGTTGGCAGCGCAAGTTTCCACCGGAGTTTCATCGCCGGGAACTTGGTTTTCCCACAAGTCCTGACCCTCGATTCCGACCTGGTGAAGCGATTCGGGGTGTTGAGCACCAACTTTTCACGGCAGCTCGATCCGACTTTGCGAATACCGGAAAGCTACCAGGCCAATGCCGGGTTTGAGCGGGAACTTGGACGTGGCTATGTGTTCGAAGCCAATTACACATGGAACCGCGGCCTGCATCTCTGGCGCGAATTCAACGTCAACGCACCCCGCTTACCCTCCGGTTACAAGAACTTTACCGACTACCTCGCGTCACGTGATTTTCCGAATTTTCTTAGCAGCCCAACGGGAACGCGGCCGCTGCACAACGTGTCGACAGCCGGCGAGTTGGTGCGCTTTGTGTTAACGCCGCCGGATCCATCGAATCCAAATGCGGTCGGCACGAAGATCGAATTTGGCATTCCCATTTCGCTTATTAATCTCAATTCGTTCACTTCCACGACGGCAATTGAAGTTGCCCTCGCGGCTTTGAATCGTTTCCGGCCCGACCCAGCGCGGGCAGAAGTTGAGCAGCTCATTTCCGTGGGCAACAGTTTCTATCATGGGCTGACCTTGGAACTCCGACGCAGACTGCATCACGAGAAGAATGGGTTTGGCATTTCTTTCCGGGCGGCTTACACGTTTTCACATTTAATTGACGACGGTATTGTCAACACATCAGACGCACTCGTGGCCGGCGATTTTTTACACGAACGTTCTCGCAGTTTGCTGGACCGCCGGCATCGCTTAGTCTTATCAGGCACTCTCGACACGCCAGGAGTTTTCGGCCATTTGCGGTTCGCGCCGATTCTGCGATTGGCCTCGGGCGCACCCTTCAACATCTCAATCGGCGGCACTGATCGCAACCTGGACGATGTCAGCAACGACCGGCCGAACTTTAGCGGCGACCTGGCCACGCTGCACTGGCGCAGTCCAGGCGAGCCTCTCGATCCAGTTCTGCTCAATCAGTTCTCTTTGCCCTCGATTGGTCAAACTGGAAATCTCCCTCGCAATGCCGGTATGGGCCCCGGAATTTTTCTTTTCGATCTAAACGTCACGCGCGAATTCCGTCTGAACGAACGTATGCGTCTGCGCCCTGTGATTGAGTTCGACAACATCCTCAATGCAACCGTCTTCAGTTTTGGCACCGAGTTTATTGACTTCAGCGCTTTCGCGCCCACCGCCACGGCCGCGCAACGCCAGGCCTTCCTCGATTCGTTTCTGGTTACGTCGCGTACCCTTCGCCAGCGCCAAATTCGCCTTGGCGTCCGCCTCGATTTCTGAATTAACTTCATACTCAGTAGCTTATTGGCGGGCGCAATTGTCTTGATTCTGTATTTCACGGGCCGATAGCAACCGGGATCAGAACCGCTTGCGGTAGCAAGCAGTCTAAAACTCGAGCAGCATCCGCCGCTACCGCGAGCGGCTCTGTGTTGGGGATAGTGTTTTCTATTTCACGGTTGAGCCGGCAAAAATCCGGTGTGATAAACTTTGCCCGCCGCCAGTCGCCCAGGCGTATCAACTTTCATGGCCCTTGAATCCGACAAAGAAGCAGTAGGAGAGATTGAGACAGCGCTGCTGGATGCAGAGCTTTTCATTAAGTATGGCTCGCCGGACCGCGCTTTCAAGCGATTGCGTACAGCTCTCGAGCACAGTCCGCGCTCAATTTCCCTCCGCGAACGCCTCCGCGAAATCGCCGCTAGTCACAAACATCCGCAGGAAGCGGCGCGACAATGCTTAGCGCTCGCCAGTCTTTACATCGAACGCGATGATTTTGACACCGCGTACGATCGGCTGCTGGAAGCGAAACAGCTTGATGGCCGAATCTCCATTGCCGGCGGCCTGGAGGCTATCCGTCGCGCCCGTCATCCCGAGCGGGCCGATGCGCCAGCCGTCGAAGCGCGCCCGTCAGTGGCGCCCCGCAGCGTGACTCTGGCCGGAGATCTGACGGCGATAACAATTTTTGACGCTATTCAAGCGATTGAAAACTCCCGGCTGACCGGTGCCCTGCACATCGACAACAGTAGCCAAACCGGCCGCGTGCTCTTCAACGACGGTCAGATTGTCGGAGCTGAAAGCGGCACGCTAACGGCGGAGGAGGGGTTTCGACAGTTAGTGGAAGCGACCGGCGGCACTTTCGACTTTCAAAAAACAGCTGAGCCATTTCCCACGACTATTCAGGTTGCCAGCAACACGAATCTGATTCTGGATAGCTTGCGGCTGGCTGATGAAGAAAACATGGACGCCTGACGGCAACGCTCCATTCCGCCGCGCAATCAATCCACCAGCAAACGGCTGTTCAATGCCTCAGCGCGCTCCAACGCTGTCAGCAACCTCAAATACTGTGAATAGTTCTTGCCGCGATGGTTAAGACGCTCACGCTCCAATTCGCTCACGTCGCTGCGCAACAGCAAATCGAGGAAGTCGTAATAATCGGCGGTAGCGGCGTAGGGAAACTCGCGCGTGTAGCTGGTTGTGTCAGCATCCTCCGCGCGGAAACCGGCCAGCAGGTCGAACAGGTGATCGGTGGTAAGGTGGACACCTTCACGGGTCAGGCGGATCGGAATACGAAGTTCAAAGAAGCGAAGGTTGTCGGACGTCGTCACGCGGCGCAATTCTTTGGTTCCCTCACCGTCGAAAGGCGACTCCGGATCAACCAGGATTCGCAACAGCCTCGGCTGATCGCTCTTATCCAAAGTGTCGAGAGCCAGTTGAACTCGATCAGCGAGAAATTTTTCAAACTGCGCTTCGATGGGATAGTTGATGCGGCCCAAACAGCCAACCGCTTCGCCCTCGCCCGCCATCTCCGGCGGCAGACAGGCTGGACACGTCGCGCAAACGAGCGTTTCCTGCTGCATCCGCTCAACTTCTTCGTGCGCATCCTCGACCCAGCGAAGTTTCTCATCGGATGGCGCCGTCGTGTCGCCGGTCGTCAGGCGCGTGTGCAGGCTGCCCAAACGTCCCCATTCCCGCAGATGCTTTTCGGCGTAGCGCGCGCGGAGAACGCATGGATATTGGACGGCAAATTCGAGTGACATCGGAATTTGAGTAACATAGACGATCCGGTTCCAGCAAGTCAGAACCACCTGCGATAGCGGGTGGGCCCAGCGATTGCGGATTGCGGAGTGCAGAATGCGGATTGGAAAAGAAATGGCTAGTGGTCGCTTATTCCGCAATCCGCATTCCGCAATCGGCAATCGGCAATCGGCAGGCCCGCCCGCTATCGCAGCGCGGTTCTGACAAGAAGGCCCGACAAACGCGATGCGGACCCGGCGATTGCGGATTGCGGAGTGCAGAATGCGGATTGGAAAAGAAATGGCTAGTGGTCGCTTATTCCGCAATCCGAAATCCGCATTCCGCAATCGGCAGGCCCGCCCGCTACCGCAGGCGGTTCTGACAAAAACCATTCCCGGGTTATCTTTGTCCAGTGCCAAGTCTCAATTTTCCACCGGGTCCGAAACGCACTTTTCCGCTCAGCACACTGCTGGCTTACCGGCGCGGCGCTCACCTGCTCTTCGAAGGAATGGCGCGCAAGTATGGCGACATAACGCATTTCAAATTCAGCGGCTTGGAAACTTATCTGGTCAATCATCCCGATTTCATCAGGGAAGTGCTCGTTACCAATAACCAGAACTTTACCAAGGGCCTTGCACTGCAACGGGCCAAGCGCTTGCTGGGTGAAGGCCTGCTGACCAGCGAGGGAGACTTTCATCGCCGCCAACGCCGTTTGGCCCAGCCGGCGTTTCACCGGCAGCGCATTGCCTCGTACGGCAAAGTCATGACGCACTACGCGGGACGCACCGCCGATCGCTGGCGCGACGGCGAGACCCTGGACATCGCCGATGAAATGATGCGTTTGACGTTGGCGATCGTCGGCAAGACTTTGTTCGATGCCGACGTTGAGGCCGAAGCGGATGAAGTCGGCGAAGCCATGAATGCCGTGATGGATCTCTTCAACACGCTGACAATTCCTTTTTTTGAATTACTGGAGAAGCTGCCCTTACCGCAGATGCAACGTTTTAAGAAGGCGCGAGCGCGTCTCGATCGGATCATGTATCGCATGATCGACGAACGACGGCGAAGCGGAGAAGATCGCGGCGATCTACTGTCGATGCTGTTGCTGGCCCAGGATGAAGAAGACGCTGGACGCATGACCGACACACAGGTTCGGGACGAGGCCCTGACGATTTTTCTGGCCGGACACGAAACCACCGCGAATGCTTTAACCTGGACCTGGTATCTGCTTTCACAAAATCCAGCCGCCGAAACGAAGTTTCATCAGGAGCTGGACGCGGTGCTCGGCTCCCGCTTGCCCACGACGGATGATTTTCCACGCCTCCGTTACACCGAAATGGTGCTGGCCGAATCAATGCGGCTGTTTCCGCCGGCTTGGGCCATTGGTCGCCGCGCGATCGGCGAGTGTGCCATTGGCGGCTTTACCATACCGGCGCGGTCGCTGGTGTTGCTCAGTCAATACGTGACTCACCGCGATCCGCGCTACTTTGAAGATCCTGAGCGTTTCGATCCTGAGCGCTGGTCTCAGGACGCGCGCGATTCGCGTCCGCAATTTTCTTACTTTCCCTTCGGCGGTGGTCCGCGGCGATGCATCGGTGAGGGCTTTGCCTGGTTGGAAGGAATTTTACTGCTCGCGGCCCTGGGCCAAAAGTGGCAAATGCGTCTGCAGCCGGGCCATCCGGTAGCGCTTCGGCCAGTGATCACGCTGCGCCCTAAGCACGGCATGCGAATGATAGTTACGAAGAGGTAAACAGCGGGGCTCTTTGGAGTGCGGCGACCTGTCGGCGCTTTCGTTCCGGTAGCGGCTTGCCCAGCATTCATTACGGGACCGGGGAAGCGCTGAGAGGTCAGCGCACCCCAAAGAACGCAGTTAAACTCTTTCAATCTTTGCGGTTTTGTAGTTCCCACAGCATCAGGTATTTGAGAAAAGCATGGTGCGCGGCAAACGCGGCGATGCTGAACCCAGCCAGGCCGTCACGGAATCCGCCTTTGAGAATAAAGCCGCGAATGAACGCGGCCACTCCTACTACGGCCACGCCGAACGGCGAAGTGCGTCGTCCCTGCTCGAACATCTGACGCGCTGCCAACGGCGCGTAACGCTCGCCGATTAGGCGATGATGCTCAGCCGCATCGCTGCCGGGATAATGCAGTATGTCTCCAGCCAGGACTTCAACTCGCGCATCAGGATTCATCCTCACCGATTCGTGAACGTACGCGCCTTCCCAGCGTCCTTTAGTCTTATTGTAGAGACGCAGCTGCCGATCGGGATACCAACCGCCGCCGTGGATCCAGCGCCCCATGTAAAATGCACGGCGCGAGATGGAATATCCGTCAGCGAGTTTCGCTTCCGTGGTGAACAACAAGTCCTCAATCGTGGCGTGCAGCTCAGGCGAGACCACTTCATCGGCGTCCAGGCTGAAGATCCATTCGTGCTGGGCCTGTTCAGCCGCGAACTGTTTCTGGGCCGCGAAGCCGGGCCACTCCCGTTCAATCACGCGCGCTCCGCTCGCCTCCGCAATCTCGCGTGTCGCATCCGTCGAGCCTGAATCCACCACCAGGATCTCGTCAGCCCATGCGACAGACTGGCAGGCTTTGCCGATGTGTTCGGCTTCATTGAGCGTGATGATGGTCGCTGTTACCTTCAAAGTCTCACCGGGGGCAATCTGAACGCGGCTCAGAGAATAGGAGTTCCGGTCGCGAAGCGTCAACCGGGACCAAAGAGTTCTGGAAGCTTCCGCACGAAAATTAGACAGCCGCGCTGACGGCGGTCTACAATCCGATTCCACCGCCGCTGAGAGTCTATGCCGGAAGAGCTCGCCATAATCAATCTCGATCGTCTGCGCGAAGCTCAGTTAACGGACGATCCATTTCCCTTCGTCGTTCTCAAAGACTTTCTGCGCCCCGAATGCGCCGGCGATGTCTGCCGTGACTTTCCCGAGATTAAATCCGGCGGCAGCTATCCGCTTCAAGTACTCAAGTACGGTGAGGTTTTCGCCCGGCTGGTAAACGAATTGGAGAGTCCGGCGCTGAAGGCCGCCATTGCCGAAAAATTTCAGCTTGAGTTGGACGATCGGTCCACGCTCATCACGGTGCGGGGAATTGCCAAAGGGCACGACGGGCAAATACATACCGATACAAAATCGAAATTTGTCACCATGCTTTTGTACCTGAACCCAACGTGGGACGCAGAGGGCGGCAAGCTGCGCATTTTAAGAAGCAAAGAAAGCCTTGACGACTACGTGGTTGAAATCCCGCCCACCTTTGGTACATGTGTGCTCTTCAAAGTCACGGAGAACTGCTGGCATGGTCATAAACACTTCAGCGGCCCACGAAAAGTCCTGCAACTGAACTACGTGAGGGACGAAGCCGCCCTGAACTGGAGCGTGAGGCGACACCGAATCAGCGCCCGGATCAAAAACGTGCTGCAAGTTTTGCGGAAAGCGTGACTCCCCTGCGGTGACCTTTTGCGGTTCTGTGATGCTTCTTATACAGTCTTAATTGCTACGCCAAAACCAGAGGAAGGTATGTTATGGCAATCAGCCCAGACTTGTTGGAACTTCTCGTTTGCCCCGTCGACAAAGCAAAGGTTGAGCTAAAGCCGGACGGCAGCGGACTAAAGTGTGTCGAATGCAAGCGCGTCTATCCAATTCGCGATGATACGCCGGTGATGCTGATTGACGAGGCCACAATCGAGAGTGAATAGCCTGCGCGAAACGATTGACGCGTCGCCGCGGCTTCGCCGGTTGATGTGGGAATCCGGCGAAACCGGATCCGAACGCGAGCCAATGGCGCTCGGCCCGGCGCTTTGGGACTGGGAATTCGTCCAACGAATTCTGGTGGTGCGCCTGCGATCAATTGGCGATACGGTTCTAACTACGCCCGCGCTTTTCGCCCTCCGGAGGTTCCTGCCCAACGTTCAGATCGATATTCTACTGGAAGACTGGGTGGCGCCCGTTCTTGATGGCTGTCGCGATATCGATAACATCATCACATTTCAGCGAGGTAGCAAACGCAGTCGCCTGGACGCTACCCGGACAATTCGCAAAACCCGCTACGATGTGGTGTTCAATCTGCACGGCGGCACGACTGCTACTTTGATGACCCGCGCCTCGGGCGCGCCGCGCCGCGTTGGTTTTGCGCATTACCAGTACAAGAAGCTTCACAATTATCTGGCTCCCTCGTCTCTCGACCTCTGGCGACGCGATAAGCTGCATTCGGTCGAACAACAGTTGGCCCTGATTGGATGGACCGGCATACCGGTTACGGATCGACCTTCCACGAAGCTGGTGGTTACGGATCGAGCTGCGGAAAGCGTTCAGGTCAGACTGAATAAAATGGGCCTGCCATCAAATTCCCAACTCGTCGTGATTCACCCCACGGCATCGTACTTAACAAAGCAATGGGCTGTGGAAAAGTTTGCGCGAGTCGCAGAGGAAGTGGCGCGCCGGGGATTTGTTCCGATAGCACTTTCTGCCGCGCATGAAGCGGGGATTGTCGAAGCTCTGTCGGCTAACGCTCAAACTTCCGTTCTTGGATTGACTGATCTTGCGCTGCCGGAAGTGACCGCCTTAACCGCCCGCGCGCGCTTGTTTGTCGGAAACGATAGCGGAATCGCGCACATCGCTGCCGCGGCCGGAGCTCCGTCGGTAGTCATCTTCGGCTCTTCCAACGTTACGCATTGGCGTCCATGGGCGTCGCAGGCTAATGAGGTTGTCCGTGAAGAACTGCCCTGCCAGCCATGCCACGGATACTTTTGCGCTGAGTTTGAGCAGCCGGAATGCATTCTTCGCGTGCCGGTTGAACGAGTGGTCGGCGCGATTGATAGGGTCTTAAGAGACAGTGAAAACGAAACTCAAAACCAGGGACGTTGATAACCAGAGTGATCCAACTAAGTAAACAACGCGCCAAGGAAATCCTCGCCCAGGTCCGCGATCGCCGGATTGTCGTGCTGGGCGATGTGATGCTCGACGAATTCGTTTGGGGCGACGTCACGCGCATCTCTCCGGAAGCGCCGGTGCCGGTTGTAAACGTACGGCGTGAGTCGATTCATCTGGGCGGCGCAGCAAATGTGCTGGCAAATCTAATTTCACTAGGGGCGAGGGCGTCGGTCGCCGGCGTGCTCGGCAATGACGACGCCGGACAAAGGGTTCGCGCCGCATTGAAAGAGACCGGTGCCGATCAGTCTGATGACTTACTGATTATCGATGACGGCCGGCCTACCACGACGAAGACGCGTATTATTGCTCACAATCAAATGGTAGTTCGCGCCGATCGCGAACAAAGCACGCCGGTCGATGGCGCCGCCAGAGATCGCATCATCGAAATGATGCGGTCTGCACTAAAGGATGCGGATGCGTTGATAATTTCTGACTACGACAAGGGAGTGATAACACCAACCATTCTCGCCGCGGTCCTTCCCTTCGCTTATGAACGCATGCCCGTGCTGGTTGACCCGAAGTTGCGCAATTTCGACGCGTACCGTCCGGCGACCCTGGTCACACCTAATCATCATGAGGCCTTGCGGGTAACAAATATCGAGGACGATACGGACGAAGGACTGACGCGCGCGGCCCGGCTGATCGGTGGACGCCTGAACTGCGACGCGGTGCTGATTACGCGCGGCGACCGGGGCATGATGTTATTGGAAGGGAAGCAGGAACCGGTCTTCGTAGAGACTGCGGCGCAGGAAGTTTTTGACGTGACCGGCGCCGGCGATACGGTGATCGCAACACTCGCCGCCGGGCTCGCTGCCGGAGCCTCAATGCCTGAAGCCGCCGTCCTGGCAAATCAAGCAGCCGGAATTGTCGTGGGAAAGCTGGGCACAGCCACATCCAGTATCGACGAAATTATTGCCTCGTTTGGAGAGTGATGACCAGGCGGTCGGATTTGATCTTGAAGATCGTAGCGAGCTTCCTCAACTTACTCCGCGCTCAAAACTTCGCGAATCGTGGCTTCCTTCAAACCGGTTGATGGCTTGGTTGCGCCAGGAGCCTGTTGCGGATCGCGCCAGTTGTCGAGAAGGGCTACCTGGTGTACGCACTGCAGAGTGCACGTCGGAGCACACCATTTCTCTGTCTTGTACTCGCGGTAAAAATCTTCCATCGTATAATCGGCCAACGGAATTCCGGGATAGCCACGCTGCTGCGAACACCAGTGCACCAGGCCTTCCTCACAAATGTAGAGGTAGCGCGCGCCCGCGCGACAGCGCCATTCATAAGGCTTGCCCTCAGCGATAGTGTCCTGAAACCAGTTAAGACGGGCGTGATCTTTGTTGCCGAGCTTCTTAACTTGCTGGAAAATGGCTCGCTCTTTTTCCGAGAGAGGTTTCAAGGTCCCATCATTTTCATGAATGACCCCGACCGTGGTTGAGAAGCCTAGCTCAACAGCCCGTTGGGCCACCGTCAGCGCGTCCTCCGGGTTCTTTATCCCTCCGCCAATGACGGAGTTGATATTGACATGAAAGGCAGCGTGCTCTGACAGGTAACGCAGCTTCTTGTACAGCACCCGCAAACTCTTGCGCGAAACAGCATCCGGATCGACGTTATCAATACTAATCTGCAAATACTCCAGACCTGCATTGTTCAGCCGTTTAATGCGATCCGGCGTGAAGTAATACCCGTTTGAGATTAGACCCGCCAGCATCCCATGATGTCGAACGTGCGCGATGATCTCATCCAACTGGGGGTGCATCATCGGCTCGCCCCCGGAGATCGTGACTACCGAAGTCTTCAGGGCCGCCAACTTATCCAGCCGCTGCTTCATTTCCTCGAGCGGGACGGGCGTGGACGTGTGGTCGTATTCGTTGCAGTAGCCGCACGCCAAATTGCAGCGCCGCATGGGAATTATGTGCGCTAGGACCGGGTGCTTTGCCGACAGCAGCCCACGCGAAATAAAAGCCGCTTCACGGACCTTACGCTTGAGAAAACTACTCTTCTTCATGACAGGGACTTATCGCAGTAATCCGGGAACTTCCGCAGAAACGCTTGCTGCTTTGGCCGGAAGGATATGCGAGGCGAACACTCAAACGCAAGAACGCACGGGCCTTCCAGAAATGGCAAAGGGCTCCGGGTCGGCCAGAGCCCTTAGCTTAGAGCTATTTCAGATTTACGCGGCTTAACCTTTAACGCGCTTAACGCTCGAATCCAGCTTCAGCGTGAACTCGTCCATCGAGATCGGCGCATTCTTCTGCAAGTTCGTCAGCCGCACGGTGGTCGCGTCGTCATTCTTTTCCACTACCTTGGTCTGGACCGGCATGCCGCCGTCATCTACCCAAACCTCGGCATACTTGTAGCTGGCGCCGCCCTTGGGCACAACTCTCAAGTGAGTTGTTTTAACGCCGCCCCAAAGGGTTTCTTCGCGCGCGTCCTGAATTTGTTCAAAGCGGGATTGTAGTTGCGCGGTCGACATGTTCATCAATTCCAGCGCACCACCAGCTTTATTGCGACTTGAGTTCGCATTGCCTTCGTAAACAATATTCAGCCGCGGCCGGTAAGCCTGGTAGCGACCTTTGGCGACGGTGATGATTTCGTGCTGCGGACTTTGCCATTCAATTCGTACAAAGGCGGTTCGTCCCGCGGCCGGAATGTACATTACGGCGCCGGAATACCGATCGCTATCGCGCAGTTGCGCGTTGTACTTCTCCATCGTGATATTTGCGCGCAGTGATTTCATGCTTCGCTGATTGTTGTGCATGCGGTTCACTGCCGAGCTCACCAGACCAGCAGTCTGGGCCTTACCGTTTGTGGGGAAGCTGAAGGTCATAGCAGCAAGAGCAAACATTGCCACCAGACCCAGCGAAACTAATCTCTTCATACCTACTCCTCTATAAAAAAAGGCTCCGAAGCCGGAGACCCCTGGGAAACGTGTCATTATAAGGGATGCTTACCTTATGTCAACCTCATACGCCGCCAAGTTCCCCTTCGCATCCAGCCGCCGGCGAACCCCTGTAATTTCCACATCCGACCTGCCTATTATGGAGCGCACCTGACGCTCGATAGCGGCGTTATCTGGTTCATTTCCAACGACATCGGTAGTCAACAACAGGGTTGACGTGATTGTTCTTTGATGCCCTTCAGCTCCCCTAAGTTCGCCCGTTTCAAACCATGTTTTCGGAGTCAAAAAGATGAAAATCAGAATAACCACACAAAGGAGGTCCCACTGCCAGGTGGTTCTTTCGTACGACCACAGAATCACTCCCCGGATGGCGCGTAGGATCTGTTTCATCGTCTCCAGTCTGCCTGTTTCATTTCCGGTGCAAGTCGAGTGCCGCTCCGGCGTGATCCACTACATTTGAACTACGCTTGATGGTTCCACGATAAGGCCATCACGCATTTGCACTATGCGGCGGCACATCGCAGCAGCTTCAGGATTGTGAGTAATCATTACGATCGTCTGGTTGAAACGGAAGTTCAACTCCTGAAACATATTCAGCACAATGGTGGAGTTTTCTGAGTCCAGATTTCCCGTGGGCTCGTCCGCAAGGATTATGGTGGGGCGTGTGACTACTGCGCGAGCAAGCGCCACCCTTTGTTGCTCGCCGCCCGACAATTCCAGCGGTTTGTGGTGCATTTTGTCTTCAAGTCGCAACAGGCGCAGCACTTCTCGCCGGCGCTCGGGATCATCAGCTCCGTTGCCGTGGATTCGTTCGGCCAGTAGCAGGTTTCCCTCGGCTGTAAGGGTGGGAAAGAGATTGAACCGCTGAAACACAAAGCCAATTTTTCGGCGTCGAATATCGGTGCGCTTGGCGTCAGAGGCGGCGGTCATGTCTTCGCCTTCGATCATGATTCGACCGCGGGTCGGCGTCAGCAAGCCTCCAATCAAGTGCAGCAAAGTAGACTTGCCGCATCCGGACGGTCCCATAATGGCAAGGAATTCTCCTTCTTCAACATCCAGCGACACGCCGCGCAAGGCCGGCACGTCTACTTTACCGATCTGGTAAACCTTCTCCAGGTTCTCAGCTTTCAGGATCGTTCGCATTTACTTGACGTGACCGCGAGAAACAATCTGCGTTCTCTTGTCACTTTTTATCTGCACCGAAGTTTAATCTAATTATTCGCCTATCATTCGTAGGCCAGCGCGCTGACGGCGTCCAGATTTGCTGCGCGCACTGCCGGATACAACGCGCCGACGACACCACCCAATAATCCGATGGCGGCAGCAGCGAAGCCCCACTTCCAGCCGAATTCAAACACCAGGCCATAGACTCGATGAATCAGAAAGCCGGCCACGATGGCTATCACAAAACCGCTCACCAGGCCCATCGTGCTAATCAGAATTGCTTCTTTCTCAATTACGCCGATGATGTAGCCGCGTGATGCGCCCATTGCTTTCAGGATCCCAATCTCGCGCGTGCGTTCGGTAATCGTAGTGTACATCGCCAGCATGACGACGAGGGCACTTACCACGGCCGCCAGACCGACCAGAACGCGCAGGAACAATCCGAGAAAGGGAATACTTTTTTCGACGCTGGTGAAAACGTCGCGAGTGAATTGAATCTTGTTCTCGGGAAGTTCGGTGTTGATACGCGCAGCGACGATGCCGGGGTCTACTCCGTCCTTACATTTCACCAGGATGTAAGTGCATTTTCCGGGCGCCTCCAGCAGATCCTGCATCGCCGCAAAGGACATTTTCACGCGTGCGCCCGATTCCGGCGAATAGATTCCGGAGATGCGATACGGCTTGTTCCCGAATAGCATCAACTGGCTTCCGGTGGTCAGTTTGCCGTTGCGCGCCTTGGTTACATCAATGACTACTTCGTCAACGGCCTGAGGTGGGCGACCTTCCACGAGTTCATTGCCGTTCATCTTTGAGAAGGCCGGCCAGTCTACTCCCTCGATCTGCTCAAAGCCGAACCCGCGATTGCCCTGGAAGAAATAAAGAATAACAGGAACTACCCTTTCCACACCATCGATCGCCTGTAGCCGCTCAACGTACTTAGTACTGAGATTCGCCGACGAGCTGGTAAGCTCCAATGCGCCGGGCCGCGTAAAGATAATCTCGGCGCGAAGGTTGGATGAGCGGCGCTGCAAATCGTTAGACATGCCTCGCGCGAGACCGGTAAAAAGCATCACCAGGGCCACGCCCAGCGCGACTCCGGCCACGCTCACTAATGATCGCAACGGCCTTTGCCGAATGTTAGCTGTGACAAGGTTGTCCATGGAATACAGTCTGCTAGTCGCTGCCAGAGTTTAATATAACCGGCAACGAACAGCTAGCACGTGCCCGAACAGCGCCGGCAGTAGTGCAATCCACACACCACAACCATAGAGGCGAGGTCGACCCGAGCTTTCTTCATCAATACTGCAGGCAGGATGCCCGTGCTCCAAAGAATTACGGTTTGATGGTGGCGCCCTTTTCCTTATCCAAATCGTATTCGGGCAATTGCCACTTGTTTTCCAGCAGGAAAGTATCGGCGGGGTATTCGTGATTAAGGACCGCTGCTTCAGGCGCCTGATAAGTCAGGCTGAGCTTGTAATGGTCCTGCGGTCTGGTTAACTCAATGATGTCGGGTAATTGGGTGTTGGCGTCTCCACCAAAACTCTTCAGCCCCCGGTAAGTAACATCCATTTCCAGCGCGCCGTTCGCCTCAAAGGTTTGCAGCCGCGCCAAACGTATGCCGCCCACTCTATCAAACCAAAAGCGTCGCACGAGGCGCGCCGTTCCCTGATCCGAAGTAATCAATTCATCGAGCAGATAGTAGCCACGCATCACTCGCTTGTTGGCAGACTGTGGCCGCGGATCTTTTTCTTCCTGATAAAACTCGCTCTGCGCAAGAAAGACACCCGGCCGCGATTCAATTCCCTGCAGGAGAAGTGCGTTGGTCAGGTGTTGTGGCCGCAAGTTGGAGAGCGCGTTTACTGTCTCCTGCTCTGATTTGGTTTTCTTCCTGGCGGCGTTCTTATCTACCGGGGCTTCATCCGCCAGTTTGCGATACATCGCGTTGTTGGTGCCCATGACGAACCGGCGGTACTTCGTATCTCCCTGCAAAACGGCTACGCGAAAGTGTTCTCCGTCGGATGTCATCCTGGCAATGTCAGTGGAGATAAACGGCGCTTGAATGATCAAGAAAATCTTGCCCGGGCGTTGCAGGACTACCGTGCCATCAGCGGCGCGATATTTCTCCGCGATACCGGACGTTGCGAATGACGTATCCTGAAACTCGATATCAACTTTTCCGCGTAACGATTGCACGCGCGCTTGGCGGTTAACTTCAGCAATCAGCAGGGTTGTGTTTGCTTCCGCGAGCGGGCTGAGCAGCGCCGGCACCTCGATTTCTTTCTTGGTAAATCTATCTAGGATGAAACAGCCACTGGATGCAAGCAGGCCTATTCCCAAAAGAAAGACACCACTTATTCGGAATACAACGTTTGCTGTCGGGCGGCAGGGTCTATGCATCAACGGAAGATTCACGACAGAGGTCAGGAGTCATAAAAGTGTATGTTCTAACAGGCGTTCACGCTAGCAAACAGGTTTCCAGATGTCAACGCGCCGTATTCCCTTGCTTTCCGATGAATAACGCGGCTGATCGCCGTCCCCGATTTCGGGAACCTCAGCAAAAGACGGCCTTGCCAATCGGTTCTGAAGAATCGATTTCGGCGTAAGGACGCGGCGACGTGAAACACTTCACATCGCCGCGTCAAGTACTTTCCCTGGATTTAAATCTCGACCCCAACGGAAATCACTGACTGCTCCCAGCGGAGGCTGACTGGCTCAGCACGAGACGAAATGAAGCGCCCTGCTCCAGACGCAGGTTGCCGCCTGACAGACTCAGCAGTGCGCCACCTTCCGACGACGCGCTACTTGATTGTTCGATTCGAATGCCTCCCACGGTACGAGTCAGGCCACCAGCGGTGTTTCCCACTGCGCCAACAGTACTGCCGACTGCGGTGATCGTATTCCCCGCGACTGTGCCCATCGTCGAAGTGGTTGAACCAACTACTCCGCCAACAGTATTGCCGACCCCACCGAGCAAACCGCCGTTGTTACCAGAACGGGACTGATGGTTGATGTTGCTGCTCGAGCTGGATGAAGCTCCCATGTCGGAACTGAACAAATCGTCATTGCCACTCTGCGCCCGCGCCCTGGCTTGCGTGATCGAACTGATAGTCGCTGTAATCGGCGTTTGCAGCGAGCCCTTCTCCAAACGATCGAACACCAACCCAATCTTTGATTCACCGTTGGACTTTGTTCTTTGTTCGACCTCGGTGACGTGGCCGATCAAACTGGCGCCTTTGCCCACCACCGTTTGACCGTTTGCTTTGATCGCCTCAGTTGTCTTCAGCACAACCCGATCGCCGACTTTGGCCTTCCGCACATCCAGCGTGTTTTGCAGTTGGGCCGCGACCTGAGTTCCCGATTCGATCTGGGCGTTGCTGCCTTTCCTGGAAACGGAGGTGCCATTACGCGCGCGCCCGCTTGCCGTCGTCTCTGAAGTCTGCGCTGCGACTGCGCCACCGCAGACGATAACCAGCAGAAGTGTCAAAAGAGTTCTATTCATAGTTGCCTCGTGATGTCGGATCGCTCGTTCCGCAAGCGAGTAAAGGCCGGGGCTGTTAGTTCGGAAGAGAATCGCGGGCTGGCCCACAGCACAATGAAGTGTCCCCGCAAACAATGGTTGTCATAATTCCCCCACCATCGACGTTCATGTTCGAAAATCGGCGTCGGGTTTCGCGACTATTAAACGATGCGGGAAATTGTAAGGAGTGTTGTCGGAGGCAGTGCGCAGTTTTGATTACAAAATCATTGCAAAACCGGCGCGCGAAATTCGCTTATCGAAATCTGGAGATCGATGAGGCCCGCGGGGATTTTGGACCATCTTCCTGGCACACGGATGGCCGAATACTCAAGCTTGCGAAACTTGGGGGTTGGTTTCCTTCATTGCAGCCGGGCGCGATCATGACGCGATAACTCAAGCCGGCACGTTAGCAGCCGCTGTGTTCGCATCCACAACCGATCTCCATGACGTGCGATTTCTCCGCTTCTTTGCAGTATTCGCTACAGTACTTGCTACCTTGTTCTGGCGGGCAGTCGCAAGCCGGATGTGCGCATTTCGCCTCGCTTCGCTCTTCAGCCATGGCATACCTCTTTCTGGATGGACCCGGGGGGAGTCCGTGGATGATCTATTTCAGTTATGCTATGCCGCCTGTAATAGCAAGGTCAAGCGCTCTATCCACGATTCCGCTGCAGTCCAAACGCGTTACGGCATCGCGCGGACAACGATTCGGCGTTCCCGGTTTCCCAGCTTCAACACCAACGGATTATTTAATTGAATAGGATGCTCTTCACCGTCAATAGCGATGACCAGATTCGGCAGCGCCGCAGGCGCCGCTTCCGCCGCCGGTTGCGTTAAGGCCTCAGCAGGATTCGCCATCTCGCTAGCTCGCGTAAGCAGGTTCACGGCAACTATTCGCCAGGTTATCGGCGAGCACCGCAGGCGTAGTCCGGGTGTATCTGTTTCCGCAGACTCGCCCGGCGCCAGCGCATCAACCTTAAACAGGCCCTCGCCGCAACGTACTCCATCGCCGTTATAGAAGGTCGCCCAACCGGTGACGTACGCGTAGTACATCGGGCCTGCATTTTTGATCGACAACCGCACATTCGTAACCGGCGAATCCTGCGAACCATTGAGCATGGTGGTCAACAGTCTACCTTCCAGTGCCGCGTTGCCTCGCGCATCGAACGCAGTAGTCGGCGAAGTCAAAGCCGCGCGAGTTTCCTGCATGACGGACGCTTCCGTTGGTTGTTGAGCAGAAGTGCCGGCGGCAGTCGCCAGGCTGATCACGACGACGGCAATAAAGAGCTTGAGTTTCACGATCTGACTCCTTTGCATGAACTGCTGGATTTCAGGGCTTGCTGCGATTAGAACTTTTGCGGCGATAGACTATCAGCAACGCATGCCAGAGATAAAGATTTAGCTGGAGCTAACGGGTAATTTGTTCACGTTGTCGCCCCGACCGGCAAAGTCGAAGAGCCACGCGGCATGATGTACGCAGGGCCCCCGTGATCGGTCTCAGCCAACGCTTCTTCTAAACTGCGCGCCGGAATCATGCGCATCTTTCGCACATCCGCTTCAGAGAGACTTGAAACCAGGTGCACGCGAAAGGCTTCCGCCTTAGATAGCAGCGCCCATGCGGTTTGACCGTTGACCTCGTAGTTATCTTTCAAACGGCGCTCCAGTTCCTCTGAATCCGTAGATTCGAACCATTGCAGAAAGTCCGCCCGGCCGAGGCCATCGCGGCATTCGGCCAGCAGGATAATTGACCCGCCTTTCTCACAGGCGTGGGCTGCCATATCAAGCGCTTTGTGCGCTTGGATCAGATTGATGTCATATGGCGACCCGCCGCAACTGGCAACCACCAGCGGACGTTTTTCGCTGATCTGAACTGAGTGCGCGGCACGATATTCGTCGCAAGCCCGGCGATGAGCGCCGCGCCAATCGCCGGCGAAAACGCGCAAAGCCCGTCCACGCTCGTCAACGATCGTGTTCACGATGAATGATGGATTAATCATCGCGGCCACGCGCTCGCACTCCTCGTGAACGGCATTGCCTTCCAATCGTCCCGCGCCCACGCCAGCGCGGCGGCCGCCGCTGGCGAAATCCAGCGCCAACATGTGCGTCGCTTTGATCGTTTGCGCGGAAGCCAGACCAGGACAGATTGACTTGCGGCCACCGGTGAACCCGGCAAAGTAATGAAATCCCACCGCGCCCGTGAGGATGACGCGAGAAAAATCCTTGAGCGCCTGGTTAACTACGATCGGCGTACCGCGTTCAGTGATTCCTAACTGGGTGAGAGACGCCGCGTCATGAGCATCATGTTCGATTATGCGAATTCGTTGGACGATGAAGGGCGTTAACAAGTCGCGCTTCTCATTATCCGTCGGCGCACGATGAATGCCCGTGGCAACGATGATTGCCATGTCCCCCGCGTTGATCCCGGATTGAATCAGCCGGCGAACCAGCAGGTTGACTACCTGCGCGCTGGCCGTCGCCCGAGTAGCATCGGAAACAACCAGCAGGACGGTCTCACCCGGCTGAACGATCTCTTCCAACGGCGGCGAGCCGATCGGATCGTCAAGCGCGCTGCCAATTTCGGCATCTGCCAACGGCCTCGCCTCACGGTCGTCCGGCGCGAGCACGCGCGATAGCGCTTCGTCGTACTCGAACGTGACGGACCTGTTCCCGTAACCCAGTTCAATTGCGGCCATGTAACACTTGCTGTCAGGTTAAAAATGAATTTGGGAAATCTCGCTAAACAACGCTCGCAGTTTTGTTTCGTCCAACTTTCCGGAAGTTCGCACTCCGGTGCAGATATCCACCGCAAATGGACCAACTTGATCAATGGCTTCGCGCACGTTCTCCGGCTTGATGCCTCCGGCAAGGAAGACCGGCACTTGAACTTCTTCCCGAATCTGTCTGCTTAGGCGCCAATCATGTGTTCTGCCGGTGCCGCCCAATTCCTTCACGGCTAACTGCTGATTACCTGAATCCAGCAGAATCGCATCAACCTGCGGCGCAATCGTCAACGCTTCGTCCACTGACTCCGCCCCGTTGACGTGAATCACCTGAACGAGCGAAATGCCTGGCAATGCGGCTCGCAGTTCTTCATAACTTCCTGACTCCAGCCGGTCACAAATCTGAATGGTGTTTGTTCCGCAAGCGCGCTGCTGATCGATGATGGCCGGCGCATCCTGTTTGCAAGTCAACAGGAACGTAGCAACGCCGGGCGGAACAGCGGCCGCGATTGCGCGAATTTGATCGGCGCCAATTACGCCGGGACCGCTGGGCATTTCTGAAACCAATCCAATCGCGGACGCGCCATACGTGATGGCCAGCCACGCCTCCTCAATGGTTTCGTTGCAGCAAATCTTGACTCGTGGAATCTGAGTTCGTCGCATTTCCTTTGGCACTAAAGACCGAACTTCACCAGCGAACGCTCAATCACATTGAGCGAAGCGAAGTCGGTTTCCCCAGCAATCCGCGCTTCGGCAATCCAGCGACGCAGATGCTGGGCTTCGTTGAGGGTTGAGATGTGACAGGTGCCCTTCAATGCCAGCGTCACCAGGCAATCGGGCGCTCCGTGCGTCACCAGCGCTGACTGCAAGGCGGCTTGTTCCCGTTTATCCAACGTGATGATAATGCTGATTTCCATTCCCTAAAGACTTTTGGACAAGCCGATTTGTTCGGCGGAACTCTTCCGTTACAGGCCGGCGACTTGTCTATTCTCTGGTTGAGCGAAAACAGGCGGTGCCGGCGTGGCAGAAATGGAAGGTGTCGTCCTCAAAGTCCGGGGTTTCCATTTGCAGAGTTAGATGATCCACGCCAAATCGCTCATGCAGTTTGGTTCGCAGCGCCAGCAATAATTCAGGTTGTGAAGTCGTGGGCTCATGAATAACGTGCGCGCTGAGTGCTTCGCGGCCGGAAGTGATGGTCCAAAGATGCAGATCGTGCACATCATTGACGCCGTTTGTTTCCAGAATGGCATCTTCCACCGCGGCCAGATTTATGTGAGATGGCGTGCCTTCCAGCAGAACGTTCGTGGATTCGCGAATCAGATGCCAGGAACTCCATACGATGAGTAACGCAATGATGGCACTAAACAGAGGGTCGGCGGCGTACCACCCGAACAGAAACATCAGCGCACCCGCGATGATCGCTCCCACTGAACCTAAGGCGTCGCCCATGACGTGCAACCAGGCGCCGCGCACATTCAGGTCTTCCTTCCGATCGCTGTGCAACACCCAGGCACACGCGACATTCACCAGCAGTCCGCCCGCAGCGATGATCATCATCCCGCCGCTACGGATGTGGGGCGGATTTCCCCAGCGCTGGTATGCTTCGTAAAGAATCAGAAACGAAACCAGCACCAGCGCAACTCCATTAATCAGGGCCGCCAGAATTTCGAGACGATAGTAACCAAAAGTCTTTCGCGGTGTGGCCGGCCGCGCGCCAAACCAAACTGCCATTAGCGCGAGCGTCAACGCGGCCACGTCGGCGAACATATGACCGGCATCCGCAAAGAGGGCCAGCGAGCCTGTCCACCATCCGCCGGCGGCCTCCGCGACCATGTATACCGAAGTGAGAATCAGAACAATGCTGAGTCGGCGCTGGCTCTCTGTCGCTCGACCATGACGATGAGAGTGCCCGTGTTCGGCGGGAATGGTTGCGCTTGTTTCCGCCATTGATTCTAGATTTGATTTAGCGCCTGCGTGACATCAGCAATGATGTCCTCGGCGGCCTCAATGCCAACGGCGATCCGGACCGTTGCCGCCGAGACGCCAGCGGCGCGGAGTTGCTCTTGGGAAAAACCGAAATGCGAAGAATAGAGCGGATAACTAATGAGAGATTCAACGCCGCCGAACGACGTGGCGCACTTGACCAGCCGTAGCGAGTCGAACAAACGAGCCACTTCAGTCTCGCCGCCTTTCAGGTCCAACGCGACGATACCGCCAAAACTCTGCATCTGTCGTTTGGCGAGTTCGTGTTGTGGGTCGTCCTCCAGGCCGGGATAATAAACGCGCGCGACTTTGTTATGTTCCTTTAACGCCCGGGCCAATCGCATGGCGTTTTCACAAGCCGCCCGCACTCGCACCTCAAGGGTCTTGATTCCCCGAGCCAGCAAATAGGCCGCAGCGGGATCGAGGGTCGAACCCAATCTTAGATTTATGTGGCGCACGCGTTCGACAAAATCTTTCCGCCCCGCCACGGCGCCCGCGGTCAGATCCGAATGGCCTCCCAGGTACTTGGTGGCGCTGTGCACGACTGCATCGATGCCTTTGGCCAGCGGTTGCTGCAGGATTGGGGTAGCAAACGTATTGTCAATTATGGAAAAGAGATTTGCCGCCTTCGCCGCTCGCGCGGTCCTCTCAAGATCCAGCAATCGATTAATTGGATTTGCCGGCGTCTCGAGCCAGAGTACTCGCCCATCGTTGCCCGCAATCCCGCAGAGGTCAGTAACTTCATTCAGATTGACAACCCGTGTGTCGATTGAGAAGCGGCTCAGCACCTCCGTCAGAATCTTGGTTGTGCCGCCATAGATCGAGTCGCCCGCAACGACGGCGTCGCCGGCCTGGCACACCGCGGCTAGCGCGGCGAAGGTTGCAGCTGATCCGGACGAAGTAACGACACAATCTTCGGCGCCCTCGAGCTGAGCGATCTTTCTTTCGACCTCCGCAACGGTCGGATTGCCATAGCGCGAATAAAAATACTCACCGGGCAATTCGCCCCGCACGTAGCTTCGCATTTCCGCAAAGCTCTTGAAGGTGAAAGTTGAGGTATGAAAGACGGGAGAAACGACGGCGCCGAAGGGCTGCTCCTCAGTCCGCTCGCCGCCATGTACAGCCACGGTAGCAGGTCGTAACGGTAGTTCTTTCGTGGAATCGCGCGCCGACATCGATATGCTCCGTCGGGTAATGAATCAAATCCTGGCCAGGATTTTGCCAGCTAATGCTTTGCACTTATTCAGTCTCGTCTTCTGATCGTCCGCTCCACCGATACTGATGCGGAAGAGAACATTCTTCTTTAAGACGTAGAGCGCCCCGCCGATCGGACTGCTCATCCAGAAGGCTTCATCGCCGACGCCTGCGATCTTTTCCGGTGGCGCAGACTCCTCTTCCTCTTCTTCGCGACGCTCTTTGCTTGCCTTGCGGTCCTTCTCGCCTTTCGCTTCCTCACGTTTTCGCTCGCGATCTCTTTCTTCTTCATCGCGGTGAAATGTTTCTCGCCAGAATTCCTTCGGATCCCGAGTTCCGGCCATCGTGATTGACACACTGACCGACTTATTAAACGTGGGCAATGAATAGAAACACTGCGAAACTTTGAAGCCGCCGTCAGCCCGGTCGCTGGCTTTTGTTTCTTTCAACGACTCTCCCAGCACAGACTTCAGTTCATCGCTGGTGAGCACTGCACACGAATCAATCTTTTGACCCGACGCGCCCGGCTCAACGTTCGCTGCCGGAGTAACGGAAGCTGGCGGCGGCGGACTGGTTGATGGTGTGGCCTCTGCCGATGTAGCAGGCGAAGTAGGCGAACTGGAACTGGAACAGCTCAGCGTGAGTCCACAAGCGAGCATCAGAATCAAGCTTTTCACCCTCACTGAAAGATCCTCCATTAGAATGTGGCGAATTAGGCAGCGCTGATTCTACACGCATTGCGGACATTTCAAAATCACCGCCTTGGCGCTCTTCTCAAAATCCGACTGGCGCGCATTATCGCGAACAACACGCAAAAAAGACGGCTTCCGAAAAGGAAGCCGTCTCACGGATCGGGAAAACTCAGCTCGTTCCTAGAGGGCCGCAGTTTTGCTTACGGAGTTGAACTCTCGATACAGCTCGTTGAAATCACGAATCGATCTCTCCAGTACTCGTGGCAGTTTTTCGATGTCCAGCGGATTCACGACCAGGTTCACGTTATTCAGGAACGCCGTGTGCAAATCAAATGTGCGCACCGACGGCGACAAGGATACAAAGAAGAGCCGGCGCCGATCGGCAGGGCGAAGGATATTAACCTCTCGCGTAATGAAGGCGTTGCCCTGTTCAATCGGATCGAACTGCGGATCAAGGATGACGATGTCCATTCTTTCCTCACGCATGCTTTCCAGTGCTTGCGAGGTGTTTTCGGCAACGAACACATCATAGCCATTGGCGGTGAGCAAGGACGCTATTGGCTCGCGATGAATGGGGCTGGCGCAAATCAGCAGACGCTTGCGATCGCTGCGGCGCCGGCCTTTCTTATCAGGCGCAACCCCGCTGCGATGCAGCAGGTCAAGTAGAAGTTTGGCCGCATCATCTGCACCGCCAACCAACGTGTCAACTTCACTTTTCCCCTCGCCATTAGCCGGTTCCGATCCACTTAAGTATTTGGGCGCCGGCAGCGGGCGCTCAAACTTGGCTGGTTCGCTCTGAACCGGCTTACCGTTGCTTTGATCGGCGGGAACGACCGGTTGCGCCTCGACAGTCGCCTGGCACTTCGGACAGCGAACCGTAAAGGGCCCTGCAGGGGCCTTAGCGTCATTAAGTTGCAGCCGCGCAGCACAATTTGGACAGACAATATTCATAGAATTGATGTGGTGGTTCCAGGAGTGACTTTAGAGTGCTCAATCAATCATGCTCAGCATTGAGCCCCCATCGGAGAAAGCCGGTTCATGCATGCCCTCTGTCTTGGTACGAATGTAGTCTTCGGAAGAGGAGAGTCCCTTCAGTGATAGCAAGAGGTTGTTTTGATTCGTCGCGAATCCAAGGCCGTCCTCGACCGAAATGATCTTGCGCTCGATCAACTCTTTAATCACCGTATCGAAGTCCTGCATTCCATCCAGCTGCCCGTCACGCATAGCGTCCAGCAGCGACTTGCCTTCCTGCTCGCCATTCTCGATGTATTCGCGGGTGCGGGGCGTTGACCTGAGAATTTCCACTGCGGCAATTCGACCACGGAAATCCGCGCGCGGGATCAGGCGCTGAGAAATGATGTAGCGAAAAGTTTGGGCCAATCGTGTGCGAATCACCGGCTCCTCGTTTTTCGGATAGAGACCGATGATGCGATCTACTGTTTTCGAAGCGTCGATCGTATGCAAAGTAGAAAGTACCAGGTGGCCCGTCTCCGCAGCCTCCAGGGCAATTTCGGTGGTTTCGAAGTCGCGCATTTCGCCGATGAGAATGACCTTTGGCGCTTGCCGGAGAGCCGCGCGTAAAGCCGACGGAAAGTCCCTGGTGTCATGCCCTACTTCGCGTTGATTAATCGTCGAGTTTTTGTGGGCGTGGAGATACTCAATGGGATCTTCGATAGCGACGATGTGGTACTGCTTGATCTCGTTAATCAAATCGATCAACGCAGCGAGGGTCGAGCTCTTGCCTGATCCAGTTGGTCCCGTCAAAAGCACGATGCCATTGCGTAGTTCTGCGATCTCGGCAAGTTGGGGAGGCAGGTACAACGACTGCAAGGTGGGAATATCTGTCGGAATCACGCGCATCACAATTGAGTAGACGCCGCGCTGCTGAAAAATATTGACGCGGAATCGCGCGCGCGAGGGCAGCGAATAACTCAAGTCCGCCGTGCCGCTCTGGACCAAACGCTCTGCTGCGTCAGGATTCCCCTGCAGCAAGCTCATGGCGATGATCTCCGTCTGATACGGAGTCAACTTCTGCACGCCCAGCGGCTGTACCGGCGTCAGCCGACCATTGATTTCAACCTGGGGCAGTTGACCCACAGAGAAATTGAGATCGCTGATCTTGTCAGAGACCAGCAGCATTCGCTCGATGATGGGAGGTAGGTCGAAAAAGCTCACTCCGTTTAGGCTCCGTTTTTGAGTTTTTTACTGGAATCTGGAGGCGGGATGACCGCGAAACGCGCTTGCGACTTAAGGGGGATGCCTAGCCTTGGTGGCAGGCAACGGCGATTCTCGCGTATTGCAGGAACAAACGCAAGCTAAATTTGTTGAACCGCAGGGTTTTAGGGGATTTTTTGACCAAGGAGCGACAGGAAGCCTGCCGTTGCCTGCTCGATGGTGTCCGGCGCGGAGAGCAGACCTCGGATGACTGCCACGCTGTCGGCTCCTCTCTCGAAAACCTGGGCAGCATTCCCGAGATCAATTCCGCCAATCGCAACCAGCGGAACGTTCGCGACAATCTGCCGGATATGCTTCAACCCCTCCAACCCGAGGACTGGATCGGGATTCGCTTTTGAGGAAGTAGGGAAAACCGGTCCGGCGGCCACGTAGTCCACTGGTGAATCTAAAACCTTTTCCGCTTGCTGGGCGTTATGCACCGAAACCCCGATAAGCACTTGCGGCCCTAACAATTTCCGAGCGACCTCGGGCGGTATGTCAGTCTGACCAAGATGGACACCATCGGCTTGAAGTGCGAGAGCAATATCCACGCGATCGTTGATAATCAGCTTCACTCCCAACCTGCGGGCAGTTCGCAGCGCAAGTGTGGCTTCTTCATAAAATGCACGCGAGGGTAGAACCTTGTCTCTGATCTGAATCAGTGTAGCGCCACCGGCGGCAAGGCGAGAGATCTGGTCTGAGTGGGACAAGCCGGACATGCGTGTGTCCGTAATGGCATAAAGCTTCGGTAGATGGAAAGTCATTTGGCGTCTATGCCTATTTGGCGTCTATCCTATAATGCACGGATGAGGGAAGAAAGAGACCCCGCCAGCGAGCCCACGCCGGACTCAAACAAGAATCAGCCCGAGAAACCCAATGAGTACTACTACGACGACTCTACGGGGTACGAAGTTTATGACCCCGAGGAAAATGAATCTGAGGAGTGAAGGTGGTGGGCCCGGTGTTTTTTGCGAACCGATAAAATAACGCGGCGCGCTGAACTCAATTGTCCTTTTTCTTGGGCCGTTCGTTCGAGCGCAAGATCCGTTTTCGCAAACGAATGTTCTTTGGCGTCACCTCTACCAGTTCGTCATCCGCAATGAACTCCAGCGCTTGTTCAAGCGACATTTCCTTCACCGGCACCAGGCGCATGGCTTCGTCAGCACTAGCGGCCCGCATGTTCGTCAATTTCTTTTCTTTTATCGCGTTAACATCCAGATCGACCGCCCGCGCATTTTCTCCGGCAATCATCCCCTCATAAACGCGAGTTCCTGGCCTGATGAAGAGCGAGCCTCGTTCCTGCAGATTGTAAAGCGCGTAAGTAGTTGTTTCCCCCATTCGATCCGCCACGAGCGAGCCTGTTGCCCGGCCGCGCATTCCTCCCTGCCAATTCCCCCAGCGAAGAAATAAGGTATTGAGCAAACCCGTTCCCTTCGTTTCCGTAAGGAACTCGCTGCGAAAGCCGATCAGTCCGCGAGATGGCGTTTCGAATTCCAGCCGCACCCGACCCGTGCCGTGATTGACCATCTTAATCATCTGGCCCTTGCGACGCCCCAGAGCTTCGGTTACCACGCCAATGAATTCTTCGGGGCAGTCGACTACCACTTGTTCAATCGGTTCCAGCACGGCGCCCTCTTCTTTGCGGGTGATGACTTCCGGTTTGGAAACCTGCATCTCATAACCTTCACGCCGCATCATTTCAATCAGGATCGCTAGCTGCAATTCACCTCGTCCCGAGACCTTGAATTGGTCGGGGGATTCAGTTTCCTCCACCCGGATGGCGACGTTGGCCAGAGTTTCCTTCTCCAGTCGCTCCTTCAACTGACGCGAAGTTACAAAGCGTCCCTCCTTGCCGGCAAACGGCGAATTATTCACACCGAAGATCATCGAGATCGTTGGTTCATCAATCGCAATCACGGGCAACGGCTGAGGATTCTCAATACTGGTTATTGTCTCCCCGATTTGAATATCTTCCATACCGGCGAGGGCGACAATTTCACCGAAGGCTGCCCGCTCCACCGACTCGCGTTTGAGTCCTTCAAATGCGTAGAGCTGGGAGACTCGAGTTTTTTGAATTGATCCATCGCGTTTCGCGATTGCCACCTGATCGCCAACCGCAATTTCGCCGGAGTAGATTCTTCCAATTGCCAGGCGGCCAACGTAGTCGCTGTAGTCAAGATTCGCCACCAGCAGTTGCAAGGTATCTTCACGACCTTGTCGGGGCGCCGGGATAGTCGTGACGATTTGATCGAACAGTGGTTGCAGACTGGTTGATTCGTCTTCGACTTTCAGCTTGGCAATGCCCTCGCGTGAGACAGCAAACAGAATCGGAAACTCAATTTGCTCGTCAGTAGCGTCCAGATCGAGGAAGAGTTCATAGATCTCATTGACGACTTCATCGGGTCGGGAATCGTGCCGGTCAATCTTATTTACCACGGCAATAGTGGGCAGACGCGATTCCAGAGCTTTGCGTAACACGAAGCGAGTTTGCGGCAGACATCCTTCCGCCGCATCAACCAGCAGCATTACACCGTCAACCATCTGCAGCACTCGCTCTACTTCGCCGCCAAAATCCGCGTGGCCCGGCGTGTCGACGATATTGATCTTAACGTCCCGATAGTGGACTGAGGTGTTCTTGGCCATGATCGTAATCCCACGTTCACGCTCAAGATCCATCGAATCCATCACGCGCTCGCGCACCTGTTCGTTTTCGCGGAACGTCCCCGATTGACGAAGCATCGCGTCGACCAGCGTGGTTTTGCCGTGATCGACGTGAGCAATAATTGCTATGTTGCGTATGTCTTTTCGTTCCTGAGTCATCTTCATCCTAATAGTCAAAGCCCGGCCTTTTCTTGTTACGAAGCGAAACCGTGAATCTTAACATGTCTGACCACAGAACCCCATCGCCGCCGACGCAGCACGGGACTGCGGTGGATCGACCTACCTAATCACACAGCGAAAACGAGGTGGATGGATGTTCCGGCGCGAGATCGCGCTGTCAGACGGAGGCCGCCTAAGAGAAGGCTTTGGTTTGTCGGAGAGCTTCGTACAAGACTATGCCAACTGAGGTGGCAAGGTTAAGACTTCGAATATTCGGATTGGTCATGGGAATCGTGAGACATCGATCGGCGTTAGCCTGAAGTAAAGACTCCGGCAAGCCACGCGTTTCACGACCAAACACCAGGCAGTCATCGTTTTGAAAACTCCACTCAAAGTAAGGACGCTTGGCTTTGGTGGTCAGGTAAATGAAACGCGCGGCCGGCAGGAACTCATAGAGCGCATCGAGATTCGGATGGCGATGAAGAATAACCTCGGGCCAGTAGTCCAAACCGGCCCGTCGTACCGCACGGTCATCCAAGCGAAAACCCGTGGCGCCTACAATATGTAGTGGGACATGATTCGCCGCACAAAGTCGCGCTATGTTGCCGGTGTTCGGCGGGATTTCCGGCTCGACCAGGGCAACAGAAATCATTTGCTGGGTGACCTAATGGCGGCTATCTCTGGTAGTCGTCTTCCAATCGCACGATATCGTCTTCGCCGAGATAATCGCCCAGTTGCACTTCTATCAGGACCAGAGGGATTTCCGAGCTATTGCCCAGACGATGATTTGTTTCGGCCGGCAGGTAGATATGTTTGCCCTTTTCCAGTTGCAGCTCACGCTCGCCGCAGACCACATCCGCCGTTCCTTCCACGACCACCCAGTGCTCGCTGCGACGTGAGTGACGCTGCAAACTCAATCGTTGGCCCGGCTTGACCTCGAGCCTCTTCACTTTAAAACCGGGGCGTTCCTCCAACACTTCGTAACATCCCCAGGGTCTCTCGTCCTTTTCTCGCACTGAATGAAGCGTCCTCTCTTTGTTCGATCAACGCATAAACGAAGTGTGGCGCAGCATAACCAAGTCACGCCAGGTAGTGCAAACAAAAGAATAGGAACGGCGTGTTTCACTTGAAAACATTCGCCGTTCCTTTGTATGGCCTCGAAGGCCTTAGATTTTTGTGTGCGCGAGTTGAAGGTTGTGGTTGTACCCTGAATGAACGAGCTATCTCTTCTTGGCTGACTTCTTAGCTGCCTTTTTTGTTCCGCCCTTTTTGGCGGCCTTTTTGGCTGCTTTCTTTTTAGTTGCCATGTCTAGTTGCTCCTTTTCGGTTAGTGGTTGTGACCACAAGATACTGTGTCGAGGTACCTCTTGTGGACTAGTGTAAACGGCGCACAACATCTTGCTATATAAACTTAAAATGCAGACTTGTCAACAACTTATTGCCTCGTCGCAAAAATATTTTACGCGCAGCATCGGTGTATTGATCGTTATTTCGATCGCGATCTTTACCACTCATGTGTCATGCGCGCGATTGATGAACGCAGTCGAATTCGATCACAGGAAACGATCAGCGTGACTAAGAAGTGTGAGGCAATGAAGGGTGAGACTATCTGAACAGTGGCGTGAAGATCCATTCATCGTGACGATCAATTCCATAGTAGTTGATCACTGAATTGCGCCGGCTACGACTCGCCACACCGACGAACGGTCCGCCTGAATTTGCGGCAGTGTCTTCATCACCAGGCGCGGGATCTTTTGATTTGGTATTCAGGACGTTGGCTATCCTTGGTACGGAGTTGTCCTGCAAGGCGGCAATCGCCTGATCGCGTGGGCGCGGAGGCAAGCCACCGGCGAAGATCATGACTGATTCCTGGAAGTCGAGAAGGTCCTGCGATTGGGGGGCAATCAGCCGCCATTCTCCGGAGCTGGAAAGAAGGTCCCGAGCCGCGGAGGGCCTTAGAATCTGTACTTTACGGGTACCTTGGGGAATTCCCTCCAGCAACTGCTCGACCGTGGTCGGCAGGCTCTGAGGCGGTTGCCGGCCGTGATTGAGATAATAGAGGCGGATAGCGTTAGCCATCTGCTCGCCCCGAAAGATGTCTTCGGTTTCGCGCTCGCGTTGAGCCTGCTGCAGCAATTTCGGCGCAGCCGCTACTGCGAACAGCGCCATTATCGACATCACGGCCAGCAACGCCACCAGCGTATAGCCCTGCTCACTTTTACGATTACTAGTCATCGTTTAATCACAGACAAGAGAGTCTCGTCGAACCGAACTGGCGATAACGAAAAAAGCTTAGGGGTCGTCATCAGTGTCGGCCCGTTGCGGCGCCCGTATTTGATTTCCCAGTGACGGGTCGCGAGTAAAAGGAAGCGTGTGCTTAATCTTAAGAGTGCTATCGGTGACTACCAGTTCGCGCTCCGAGATACTGGTAACGCGAAAGCGGCCACCTACAACGTCGCCTCTCTGGACGTTCACAATTTCCTTGCTGCTCTTATCCTGTAACACCGCCCAGTCGTTGTAGTGAGGCTTGCCGATAATTCCGACATAGGTGAAGTTCGGCGTCGGCGGAGCCGCGACATTAAGCGTGGCATCGTTCGAATAGAGCGAGCCATCCGGATTACGAATGCTGATCCTGCGCGTGCCGGCATTCGCGATCAGCGACGCAGAGACGGTGGCGGCCAGTTGCTGTGGACCAATAAACTTTGTCGGCAATTCGCGACCATCAAATATGATGCGCACCGCCGGTGTGAATTTGTCGCCGGAGATTTCTAAAGTGAAATCAGCGGTCCGGGCATAGACGTTCGCCGGTGAAAGCGACGCCAGCAAAAGTGGCGGAGTCGGCGTAGGCGAAGGTAACGGAATCGGCGTTACTTTCACGGGTATTGGCGTAGGTTGATAAAACGCAAAAATATTACGCCGGGGCTCCGCAACCGCCGGAACAAAATCGAACGGCCCGATCGGTACCGGCGCGGACGCTAATTCATCGACCGGCACGCCCGGATCGATTGCGTTTATGGACGGCGAACGTTGTGGACTAGGACCGGGAGTGGGCCTACCCGCAATTCTTGGCGGAGGCTGGCTGCCCGATGAACCTCCAAACAACGCGTACGAAAGTACCGCGATTGCCACAACGCCGAGCCCTACTGCAATAAACAGTTTCTTCCGCTCGGCCGGGGAATTGGTTTGGACGAGTGCCATAGTTAGTGCGAACTCTCCGGTGCAGCCGCCTGTGATTCTGTTGCGGTGCGCTGAAAGTACGTTGCCATATCCAGCCGCAGACTTACCATCCCTGTTTTCTGACCTCCGCCCGCAGTTCCGCCACTATCCGCGGACGCAGCCGCCATACTGGATTCATTGGCCGTTTCGAGTTCGACTGTATTGATAATGAGAAACTGCCGGCTGGTTTCAATCGCGCGCAGAAAATGTCGCAGATTTTGATAGGAACCTTCGACCGTAACGCTGACGCCGATACCGGGAAAGACACTTTGCCATTTGGCATTACCGCTGTCGCCGGCGCTTTGCTTTGTGCCTAATGGAAGCAGGGCGCTATAAGCGGGGCCCGCCGTGTTCCTTAGACCATTGCTGCGAATCAACTGATTAAGCTCCGAATAAAGCGCCATCCTTCCCGAACCCCGAGCGACCAACTTTTGATTCTCAAATTGGTCCAGGCTGGTGTTGATTGTCTCAACGGTGGTCTTCGTATCCGTGTTGTGCTGATAGCCTTCCTGCGCCATTTTGAATTGTTTTTCCAGTCGCGCACGTTCCAGTTGCAACGTATCGAGCCGAGCGCGGGCAGGAGCTAGAAAATAAAAGTAAGAGATCAAAGCCAGCAAGAGCAGTACGCTGGCGCCGGCCAAGCCGGCAATCTCCGCTATTCCCAATATCTTTCGCTGTCTGGAATTCTTGAGCTGGCTCAGTCTCACTCGAATTTGTTCGCGACGCGGCGGATTCGGGGCGCCGGTGGCTTCTTCGTTAATCATCGGCGCCCTCCATTCTCAGCGACGCTGGAAGAATCCATCGCTGCCAGATGGGCCGAAGTGCCCACTGTTGAAGGCGCGCCGGCCCGAGGCACGTAACGCACATTCATCACGTATTCGGTGCCAATCTCGCCGCGGCCTTTTTGCAGATTCTGTGCTTTCAACTCCGCGTGAAAGATGCCGGCCGCATCCATATCAGAAATCATTTTGGTGATCGTCGTGGCATCTTTGCTGATCACCGTCAATTCCAAATCTGCCACCGTTTGATTAGCACGGATGACGACGTCCTTTACACTGATCCGCGTTACCCTTACTGAGCCAGGCAACGCTCCCTCAAGATCGGCAAAGAGCAGTGACCAGGAAAAGCGCTTGCGGTCCACCAGGGAGTGCGCCGATTGCAGCGTCCGCAACTGGTCCGGCGTGAGCGCAATTTTGACTTTTTCAGCTCTGTCCTTCACGGCAGCCAACTGTTGTCCCAGATTTGTTACATCGCGCTGCACGGCCTCAGCCTGGGCATTCGTCCGGCTGGTCGCGCGCAGAATGAACACCAGCGCAATCAACGAGAACAACGCCACGACAACAGTCAGAGTCCAGGGCAATGCTCGATTGCCAAAGGGTTCACTGGCGAGATTAAGTCTTGCACTCATTGTTTATTAACGGGGCCAACGCAGGATCTGAGTTCAACAGGAGCATACACGTCACCCTTGAACACGCGCAACCAAACGACCGATCCACAGCCGCTAATGGCTACACGCGGCCACTGAAAATCAGTTGCAAAAAGCGAGAAGCCCAGTAACCGGTTACTTAGGTTGGGCAGGCAGCTTTTCGGTCTTTTCCGTCGCGGCCAGGGACAGACGGTAAGCCGCTACCCGGTTACGACCGCTCCGCTTGGCGCGATAGAGAGCGGAGTCAGCGAGTTCCACCAACTGAATGGGATCGCGGGCATCATCGGGGTAAGAAGCAACGCCGACGCTAATGGTTATTTTGTGGGTCTTTTCTATCTCGCCCGTGCCGCGGCGTGTTGCCGGGAAAATGTGCTGCTCGATCGCCGCACGTACTCGTTCGGCCGCAACCAGTCCCTGGGCATAGTCCGCATCCAACAGAAATGCGGCAAACTCTTCGCCGCCGAAACGCGCCGCGACGTCACCTGCCCGCAGGGCGCGCTTGATCACCACGCCTATCTCCTCGAGGGTTTGACTACCAGTCAGATGCCCATACGTATCGTTTACCTGTTTGAAGTGATCGATGTCCATCATTAGGACGCAAAACGGAAGGCCTTCGAGCTCAGCCCGTGCAGCCTCACGACGCAACTCTGAAAAGAAAGATTTGCTGGTCAGAAGTCCCGTCAATTCGTCATGCACCAGCAGCCGGTGAATCTGTTGTTGGAATTCGCGATCGATCTCATCAAGCATGTCAAAGCGCAGCATGTGTTCCCCAATGACGAGCTTGTCGCCTTCCTGCAGGAATGCTTCTGAAATTGCGCGACCATTCAGCAAGGTGCCGTTGGTTGATCCAAGGTCGGTAACTCGGTAACGAACTTCTCCCGTGGCTTCGTTAATTTCCGTATTGATGCGAGCGTGCATCCGCGAGGCGCGCGCGTCGTTTACACGGACGTCCGCCTCCAGTGCCCGACCAAGAATCACTTCATCGCGCTCCAAAGGAATGGGTACCGCCAGCAACTCACCGCGCAGGAAGACGAGCGCGGGCCGGCGGTCGCGACCAGCCTCAGCCAGCGCACCTGATTGCCGGGCTAACCTGGTCCGTTCCCCGGTCTCGTCATCGTTGTGGGACGGCTCTCGACTCATCAAATGTCCTTCGGGCCCACGAAAACTTTGTTTAATCGGCGTCTAATCTTAGCGCGCACAGGCCCACCCAGCAATACTCAATGAGCGCGTCCCGCGTGGCACAGGTTAGTGGTATGCAATGCGGGCCGCCTTGTGGGGTCATCAGGTTGCTCTTATAATGAAGCACACGACTCAAGGCTCTGCTATCCAGCAACATTTCACTGCCAGCGTGAGAAATCGGGCCATTCCGAGATCGGTTTTAGGAGTTGAAGCGCGTTGACTAAAGAAAGCCTGCAAGAAGAAACCACCGCAGAGAGCTGCTCCTGGTCAGGCCAGGAGTTGTCGGTGAAGCAGCTCGCGATTGCGAATCTGCCGACGGAGTGGGGCGATTTCAAAATTGCCGGCTATCGCTCCTTAACCTCGGACGAAGAGTTTGTGGTCCTATTCAAAGGTGAGATGCGGCGGGAAATCCCCACGCTGGTTCGCATTCACTCACAATGTCTGACTGGGGACGTCTTCGGATCCACGAAATGTGACTGCGGGCCCCAACTGCACCGGGCGATGGAATTGATCCAGGAAGAAGGCCGCGGCGCTATTGTTTATCAGCAGCAGGAAGGTCGCGGGATTGGTATTGTCAACAAGATTCGCGCTTACGCTTTGCAGGATGAAGGCGCCGATACGGTTGAAGCCAATGAGCGTTTGGGGTTAGCGGTGGACCTCCGCGAGTACAAGCAATGTGCCGAGGTGCTGTTCGATCTTGGGCTTTGTAAGGTCCGCGTCCTTTCCAACAACCCGCTGAAATTACGCGCGCTGGAAGAAGCCGGTTTGGTAATCGTGGAACGCGTGTCGATTGAGGTGAAGTCACACGAAACAGCGGCGAAGTATTTACACACCAAGAAGGACAAGCTGGGCCACCTGCTGGAGTTCAATATATAAGGAGCAGCGTAGGCGCGCAGAAACCAGCCGAAGCAAAAGAGGCCGCAATTCCATTGATGGATTGCGGCCTCTATTTCTTTGCTGAAGGAATGCTCAGGGCTGGCTGCGTAGTTCCTTAATAATGCCACGCAGCTTCTCGGCGTCGGCAGCCTTGGGCGTTAGCTTCAAATAAACTTCAAACTCATCGGCTGCACGCTTGCGGTCTTTGTTCCCCCAATAAATGCCGCCCAGATACCGATGGGCGAGGGCCACTTCATCCTTGCCTGAAGCGGTCGCAGTTTCGAGTTCCTTTTGCGCTTCCGCATACTTGTCGGCATGGAACTCTTTCTTTTCGTCCCGACTCAGATTCAGCAACGTGATGCCGAGATACATGTGCCCGGTGGGTGCCGCGCTGTTCAAGGTCAGAGCCTCGCGCAGTTGGCCTTCCGCTTCAGCATAATTCTTAGTGCCGAAGAGTGCGATGCCGTAGTTCAGCCGCGCCGTAAAATCCTTAGGGGCCAACTGCACTGACTTCTTCAACGGCTCTACAGCCTTGTCGGGCTGACCTAATTTCAAATACTCCACCCCTAACTCGACTAGCGCGAGGGCAAAGTCCGGTTGGATCGAAACGGCGCTGTTGAATTGGTCGGCGGCTTTCTTATGATCGGCTTTGGCGGCTGCTTCCATGCCCTTCTCATAGGCCTCACGCGCCGGCTTCGGAACTTTCGCCAGGGCCGAATCGGCTGAGAGAGTGCCTTTGAGACGGAGCACAACTGAAACCGGTATGGTTTGCGGCGCTATCCGGCCTTCGAACGCGCTGGTGCCATAGATGGTCACCGCTTCTCTGAACGGTTCATATTCAGGGCCGGCATCAACGACTACGGTGTAATTTCCCGCCACCAGCGACTGAAAAGAAAAAGAGCCATCTGCATTGCTGGAGGTGGAATTAGTGCCCAACGAATTGCTTTCAAGTCTCACTCTTAATGGAGGTGACGGCCGGCCGGGCGGGAAGTAAATGCGGCCCTGGATGGCATGCACGCCACCACTTGAACCGGGCAGGCCGCGGGTGCTTCCTACCCCACCCTGGGCCAAGGCGCTGTGATAACAGCCCAGCAGAAGTAACGCCAGCAGAGTGATCGACGGAATATAACGAAGGAGAGTTGGCTTGAAAAAGCCGTTCATGTTTTTCCCACGCTCCCTTTCAAAATAGTGAAACCAAGACTGCGTTCCTACGACCGCATTAAGGGAAAAGTTTCAGCCGGGAAGGCAGCCTACGACTGCTTGCTGCGGAGTTCTTTTATGGAAGCACGAGTTCGCTCCGCATTAGGAGCTTTCGGAGCCAGTTTTAAATACTTTTCCAGTTCATCGGCCGCCCGGCGATAATCCCGTTTTCCCCAGTACAGCCCGCCCAGATAGTAATGCGGCAAACTAAGGTCGTCGCCACCAAGGACGAGAGTGTGCAACAATTCCTTCTCGGCCTCTACGTAATTGTGCATGCTTATAAGCGTGATGCCGAGGTACATGCGGGCTTGCCAGGCGTTCTCATCTCGCTTAATGGCCAGCCGCAATTGCGCTTCGGCCTCCGCGAACTCATTCTTTTTCAGCAGAGCCATGCCGTAGTTCAGCAGCAAGGAATAATCATCAGGCCTGGTCCTCAAGCCGCTGCGAAGTGCTTGCGCAGCCTTGTCCGGCTCGCCTAGTTTCAGATATTGCACGCCCAACTCATTCAGAGCAATTGTGAATTCGGGATAGTAGCTGACGGCTTCCTGCAGCAGCGCCACAGCCTTTCGTGGGTCGCCGGCGCGAATAGCATCCAGCGCTTTATCGTATAGCGCAACTGCTGGCTGGGGCACGCTGGCCAGTGCGGCATTGAGCACGGCGCCCCTACCCTTCGCGCTGTTTCGCTTCAACTGCAGGTTAATGTCTACGTTGAAGATTCGTGGCACGTCGGCGCGTGCCAAGTCCGCCGCGGACATAGTACGGCTCCTGATACCGCTGCCCTCAACGTAGACCGAATCTTTGGCTAGCTCGTAGTCTTTGCCCGCGTCCACCGTCAAGGTATAAGAACCGGGCGCAATGGCGTTAAAGACGAAAGTCCCGTTCAGATCCGCGATCACCGAAAGTTTCTCTGAACTTGAGCTCTCCAAAGCCACCCGCACGGTCGCATCGGACCGGCGTCCGGAAGGAAAGTAAATGCGTCCCTGGATCCGGTGTTTGCCGCCCGTACCCTGCAGGTCAATTCCTCCCTGCGCGCGGACGAATTCCGAAGGCAGCAGCAGCACAAGTGCAACACAAGCGATTTTTATTGGATGAAGGCGACGAAAAGGGAGGGTTCGACCTGGAGAGAGAAACATTGCAGTTACTCCTTTCTGAAACGATTAGGCCGGATTTCAATAGCGATTAGGCGGTTTTGGGGAGCCCGAAGCATATCATAAAAAAACAAAGGGGAGGAGCGCATTTGATTGCGCTCCTCCCCGTCAAGCTTTCGTTATGCCTGCGACGAATCACAGGCGGAAAGCAGCCAGTTTAGAACTGGAATTTGATTCCCAACCGCAGTGACGACGGGAACTGGAAGATCGTTCCGGCGCCGTAGAACGGATTAGGCAAACGGTTCGAAGGAATGTTTGCCAGATTGGGGATACCGCTGTTGATGGAGAACGTCTCATCCAGACGAATTGCGCGCTGGTTGTTGAAGACGTTGAACCAGTCAACCTGGAAGCGCAACTGCCGATTCTCACCAAACTGAATCGGATAGTAAGCGTTCAGGTCGAGGTTCCAGGTCGTCGGCGTGCGAGTGCTGCCGATGCTGTCCACGATATTCGGGAAAGCCGGATCGCTGACGCCTACAGTCGGAACGATGGCCGTACCACGTGGCACGCCGAAGCCTTCGTTGTTGCCGTAGACCGGATGCGGTATCAACTGGTTAAAGGGAATGCCCGACTGCGCACGGAATGAAGCACCGATCAGCAATTTGAACGGCGTACGATAGCTGCCGTCGAACTTAAGCTGATGCGGACGGTCATTCGGCAGACGTCCGTAAAGGTTGGTCAGCAAGCTGACGAGATCGAACAACGAAGTGATGTTCGGGTCAGACTGGCCGTTATCGTTACGGAAGAGGCCTTCGTAGTTACCAATCAAGCTGGAGTACACATAGGAAGCGATGAACTGATAATTGTTCGTGAAACGCTTCGTAGCGGTGAACTCGAGCGCGCGATAGTAACGGCGAGCGCGGCCAAAGCAACCGATTGCGGGATCTGCACAAGCCAGGCGCTCAGTCTGAGACTCGCCGGGATTGAACAGGAAGTAATGGTCGCCATCGTCGAACGATCCATCTTCAATGACTGATCCCTGGGCGCGATAGATACCGCGGAAACCAAGGGCCAAGTCCCTCACGATTTCGTACTCAACGCCGGCGGTTAATTCATTAACCGTCTGCGGTTTGAGATCCGGATCGATTGGGGTTGAAGTTGAACCCAGGTTACCCAGGTTGCCGCCGAACGCGATGTGCGATCCGGCCGGGAAGTTGATGGTATCAACGTTCAGGTTGATATCCGTCTGAGTGGTGTCACTGCCGGCACGGACGTTGACGTCCAGCGGAAGCGGGGTTTCAACGAAGCGAGCAAAGTTCGCGAACAATTTGCCCTTGCCCTTGCCGGTGAAATCCCAGATCAGGCCAACTCGCGGCTGCAGGTTGTCCTTGAAGCTGTTCAGCTTGATGTAGGTCTGGTCGCCACTGCCGTATGACTGCTGGTAATCCCAGCGCAGGCCAAAGTTGAACTGCACGTCCCTGGCCAGTTTGTAATCGTCCTGAATGTAGAAGCCTTCGACGTTCGTGTAGCTATCGCCGGCATCGGTGATTAGCCTGAAGTCACGAACGCGAGTGCTGGTACGAATCAGGAACGGATCCGGACCGATCGACGAAATGATGCCCGAATTGAACACCACCGAGGTCGGACCACCCAGGTTGACACCGGCAGTAAGCAGCGACTGAATACGCGTTACAGCCTGAGTCGTCGGGCAGTTAATGACGGTGCCGATAACGCGGCAAGCGGCAAAGTTATTGGTAACGCGATAGCCAAGCAACGACACGCCGTCCACCGTGGTGGGCGAGCCGGTCGAGATGGTATTAATCGAATAGATGTTCTTGTTGTACTCAAAGCCATACTTGAAGGTATGGCGACCCCAGATGTTCTGCAATCTGGCAGCCACTTCCCAACGATTGCGGTCCTGATTCGAGAAAAGACCGAATCCCGGGCCACGCACGAAGCCGCGCTGCAACGTGCCACCCGTACCGTTGACGAAGTCGCCGGTGCCAGTGGAGTTGTTTACCGGCAGCACCGGAACGTTGGTGTGGGTCGGAGTAATCACCGCACCGTTGCGCAGCACTGCAAAGTTGTCACTGATGAGCGGAATGGCGGTGTCAGACGCCGGCAGGGTGTTCGCGCGCTGGAAGTGGAGTCCAAAAGCAAACTCACCAATCCAGTTAGGCGTAATGGTTGAATTCAAACGCGCGGTGTAGTTGTGACCGCCAGTCTGAATCTCACCCTCGAAAGCTGTAATGTCGTTACCGAAACCGGAGCTACCGAACAGGAATCCTTCCTGCTTGGTGAAATCGGCGAAGGTCGACAGGGTCAGGGTGTTGTTGGTGTTGATACCCCAGGTAATCTTGCCCGAGTAGAACGGGGTCGTGATTTTGTTTTCGGCTGGCGCATGGAAAGTCTGCGTCAGGAAGAAGTTCTTGCGCTGTTGCGGATTGAAAGCGCCGAAGAACCAGAGCTTGTCCTTCTTGATCGGACCGCCAATGTCGAATCCCGCGTCGATCTCGGAGAAGCCGTTGGGGGCTGAACCGGTGAACGGGAAGTTCTTCGTGTCGCGCACCAGACCCTTGGTCGTAAAGTAACCAAAAGCATCGCCGCGAAATTCGTTACCCCCGCTCTTGGTGATCACGTTGAAGATACCGCCGGTGGCTTTTCCATATTCGGCGCCATAGGCACCGGTTTTAATTTCAACTTCCTGGACAAACTCGAACGGCAGGTTGGCGCCCGATCCGCCGAAAGCTGGGTCGGTGGTGTTCACGCCATCGAGAATGTAGTTGTTTTCAGGACCAGACGATCCGGCAACTGAAGGATCGCGGTCGCGACCAGAGGCATCGCGCAGACCTGAACGAGCAACGGTCGGCGCAATCGAATAAAGCGACTGCACAGTACGTTGCGTGGGGAAGTTTGAGAACTGCTCGGTTGAGACGTTCGCGCCGCTCGTATTCGCAGCCACGTCGACCGCCGCTCCGGACGTATCCGTAACGTTAACCACGCCGCCTGCTACAGTCGGGAGCTTCATCTCGGCATCAACTGTGCTGGTGCGGGAGAGATTGACGTCGACAGCAGTCTTCTCAAATTTTTCAAAACCTTTTCCAGCCGCCTCGATGGTCACCGTGTACCGGCCCGGTGGCAGGTTCAGGATCGCATAATGGCCGTTGTCATCGGTCGTAGCTGATTGCGGGGAAATCAGGTTTGGGCTTGAGACCCGGACCGTCGCTCCTGGCACAGCCGCTCCGGCTGTATCCAGAACCGTACCCGCAATGGAACCCGTCGATACTGTTTGTGCCGTTGCGCTAACTGCAAACAACGCAAGGCACAATGTAAATACCAACGAGGTAATTAATCGCATGCTGATTTTCATGCTTAGTGTTTCCTTTCTTTTCATTTAATTCTTAGTGCCGAACATGACGCACGGAGACAGTGTCAGTTGGTTAGTTCTCCTGACACTCTGCCGACTTAACCGGCCCGATGCAGCATGTGTTGAGTATTTCCTGAGACAAATTGCATAATTCCGGTTCGCCATCGTGCAAGTCGCATGCCCAGTTAGCCCAAGTATTGCAATCAGTTACGGGACAGGGGTTTAGGCGTTTGCCTCGCGCGGAATTCCGGTCTGAAAATCCAAAAAAATGGTGACAATCCATAAATCGGGAACCTCCAAATTGCAACATTCGGCGCGGCTGACATACTGCGTTAAGCCCAGTCCAGGAGCCCTCTAATGAGTCCCGCTTTAAACATCCGGAAGGGCATCGCACACAAGCCGTTACTCCAGCACCGGACAAATGCGGCAAGTGCTTCTGCATAGCTTCTCCCTCAGAACATGTTTAGAATGCGTGCGCGCAAAGAAAACATGTCCGAACGAATCTATCGCGATCCCGTTCACAACATCATTCGCCTTCGTACTGACTCCGACGAAGGACAGTTGATGGTGCGCCTGATCGACACGGCTGAATTTCAAAGACTGCGACGGATTAAACAACTCGGCCTCGGACTCTACACCTACCAGGGAGCGGAGCATTCGCGTTTCACCCATTCACTTGGCGCGCTTCACCTGATCACTCGCGTCCTTGATCGGCTCGGCGAAAATTATCAGATTGCTGAAGAGGACCGGGCTGCTGCTCGCGCCGCGGCGCTGCTCCATGATGTTGGGCACGGATCGTTTTCTCACGTGATGGAAAGCGTGCTCGGATTTCATCACGAGAACATGACTGCGCGAGCCGTCACCAGCCAGCAAACCCAAATCGGGCAAGTGCTCGCATCGTACTCGGCGACGCTGCCGCAACGGGTCGCCTCGATTGTCGAAGGGACGTTTCGCCCGGCGGCGCTGGCCCAGCTCGTATCGTCACAGCTCGATGTGGATCGGATGGACTATCTGCTGCGCGATTCGCTGATGACCGGAGCGAAGTATGGACTTTACGATCTCGAATGGATCGTGAACGCTCTGCAAATTGACGAAGCCGGTGACCGCATCTACGTCGCGGCGCGTGGCGTGTTCGCCGTCGAAGAATACCTCCAGGCTCGTTATTACATGTTTCGTCAGGTCTATTTCCATCGCACGTTACGTTCGGCCGAAGCCGTCCTGCGTTCCGCTTTGCGACGTGCGCTTAAACTTCTTGAGGAAGGCGAAGAGATCTGGTACGCCCCTGGTACGGCCTTCGAAAAAGTGTTGCGGCGAACGACTCTAACTGTGACCGAGCATCTGGAAATCGATGATTCCGATGTCATCTTTCATCTGAAGCAATGGCAGCGAGCCGGGGATCCGGTGCTCAGCGATCTCAGCCGCCGTTTCGTAGACCGCCGGCTTTTCAAAGCCATCGATCTGGACATGCCTGAGCCGGATCGCGCGGAGTTTATCGCGACCGCGAGAGAAGTGGTGGCGCGGGCCGGCTATCCGCCCGACTATTACTTCATCGAAGATCATGCCGGCGATGTCCCTTACTACAATTACTACACGGCGGAGGGCGTCGAACCTAAGACTCGCATCTATGTTGAGGACGGCTACGCGCAGCCACGCATCAGGGAAATCAGCGAAGTCAGCGAAGCCGTGCGCGGGCTGCAACGCGGTTATCAACTTCACCGCGTTTGTTTCCCACCGGAGGTTAAGGGCGAAGTCTATGAGTTGTACCATCGCGTCGCCCCCGCCAGTTTTCTTCAGACGGCCCAGTAGAAAGAGACTATGCGGAAAGAGAGGAACTTTATGCCTCGCATCGGGCCCGCCGATCGATTTGACAGCTCAATCAGGAAAGTCCTCGAAGCGCAGACAAGGAAGTGGGGCGCACCGCTGCTGAATCATCTGCTGTACGCGCGTCGGCCCACGATCTTTCGCGGCGCGCGAGCCATGTGGACCGGTATTGAAGCCTCCGGGCGAATTGAGCCCAAGCTGCAGGCGCTGATCAACCGGCGAGTAGCAAAGCTCAACGGTTGCGAGTTTTGACAGGACATCAACGCTGCCGTGGGCAGTGAACTGGGATTAAGCGCAGAGAAGATCGAGGCGGTGAATGAGTATGCCAATAGCCCGTTGTTCACCGCGGAAGAACGACTGGTGCTGAAATATGCCGACTCCATGACGATCACTGGAATGGAAGTTACTGACGCCTTGTTCGCTAGTCTGCGCGCGCTTTATGACGCCGATGCACTGGTCGAGCTCACGGCGATCATTGCCTGGGAGAATTCGTCCAGCAAATTCAATCACGCTTTGCGCGTGCCGTCACAAAATCTCTGGAAAAGATAAGCCTGAATCTCAAGTTTCGTTTGCTTCTGCCTGATGAAGTTTCGAATCCTCTTCTTACTTACCATTGGCCTGTTGGCGCCGAATGTCGCAAGTGTCGCGCAAACCGTAGAGCGCGTGCCGCGTGTGGCCGTGCTCGATTTCGGAAAATCACCCTTCGGTAAACTCGCGGCTGACGACTTGCACTCGGCGTTGGCTTCGCGCAAGGAACTGACAGTGCTTGATCGCGAACAATCGCGGGCGGCTGCGCTGGGACTCGGATACACCGGCTCCCTCAACATGACAATCGCGGAGGCGCGCGATCTGGGCTCAGCCATCGGTTGTGATTATTTCGTCACCGGCGAGGCAGAGACCTTGCGGCGCTCGGCGTCAGACCGCCCGATCTATTACGAAGCTTACGCTTCCATCTTTCTGGTGAGCGCCCGCTCCGGCAGACTCCTCGCATGGCAGCGCCCGAGTATTCAAGCGTCAACGTCCGAAACCGCATCGCAACCGCTGCGCGCTGAGCTCGCTGAACCCGCTGCGCGCGCATGGCTGATCCAGGGCGTGGTGCAGGCGATGCAGGCTGAGCGAAGAGAACGCGCTCGCGCCGTCGAGACTGAGATTCCGGTTATCGAAGAAGCCCCGGACGATGACACGCCCGCGGCAAAGGGAGTCCAAACTCCAAGGCCATTCCGGCGCTTACGTCCCAGTTATCCGGCGTCCGCCGCAAACGCCGAAGCCGAAGCGACAATTGACGCGTTGGCAGACATCGACGATCAAGGCGAAGTCGGTCGGGTTCAAATTGTGCGTTGGGGAGGCTTCGGCCTTGATGACGCAGTCGAAGCAACCGTTCATCAATTGCATTTCTACCCGGCAATGCGAAACGGGAAGCCGGTTCCAATGCGCGTCCTCTTGCGTTACAACTTTCGTAAGCCTGCACCTGAGCCGAAGAAATAGCGACGCCGGCCTGCGCAAGATTCACGCAGCTCTCTTTCCTTTTTGAACCATCCAAGGTGAAGTTACGTGCCTGCTGTCTCGTGCTATCATCGCGCCCGCTAACAGCGAGTTGAATATGCTTTACCTGTCTCAAGTTTTGGGTCGTCCCATTCACGACCTTGATGGCCAGCGTGTGGGCACCGTCAAGGACGTAATCGTGCGCCTGGGCGAAGACGATCACCCGCCGGTGATTGGCTTCGTGGCGAAGGCGCGCCCCGACGACTTCTTCCTGGCCCGCTGGCGAATAGCTGAATTTGGCACGCGCGTTCGGCTTAACTGCGCGATGCCTGAACAGAGTCCTTTCCTCCGCCGGGAGGGCGAAGTGCTGTTGGCCGACGACGTGCTGGATAAACAACTGATCGATGTAGACGGCAAACGCGTCGTGCGCGTTAATGACGTGCAGATCATCGAAGCGGCTAACGAATGGCGCGTTACCGGCGCCGACGTTAGTCTTGCCGGTCTTTGGCGCCGCCTGGCGCCGGCGCGATTTTTCAGCAGCAAAAAGCCCGTGGAAGTGATTGATTGGGCCGATGTCGGGTATCTCGCCACCGATGCCGCAACCGTGCAGCTCAAGTCCGCCCGCGGAAAACTTGCTCGACTGCATCCGGTTGAAATTGCCCGATTGGCCGAAGTTTTTTCCTATCAACAGGGGGCTGAGATCGTCGAAGCGCTGGATGATGAAACGGCCGCCGAAACTCTGGAAGAGATGCCGCCCGAGCGGCAGGCGCGAATTATCAGTGACATGGATAAAGAGCGCGCGGCCGATATTCTGGAAAGGATGTCGCCGGATGAAGCGGCCGACGTCCTCGGCGATTTGCCTCAGGAAAAAGCCAAGGATCTTTTCGATCGAATGGAAGGCGAAGAGCAAGCCGACGTCGCGGAGTTGATGATCTACGAGGACGATACCGCCGGCGGATTGATGACGACGGAATTCGTAACTCTCCCGCGCGTTTTGACGGTCGGCGAAGCCCTGGAACGTTTGCGCGACATGGCGAAAACGCCAAACATGATTTACTACCTGTACGTTGTCGAACAGGAACATTCATGGAAATTGGCGGGCGTGATCGCGTTGCGCAGTTTGATACTTTCCGATCCTTCATCGCCGCTGGAAAGTGTGATGCGCTACGAATTTCAAAAAGCTTATGCCGATGACGCGGCCGTCGACGTGGCGCATAAGATTGCTGAATATAATTTGCTCGCGCTGCCGGTAGTTGATGAAAGCGGCGACATCCTCGGGATTGTGACGGTGGACGACGCGATGGAAATATTGCTGCCGAAGGATTGGCGGCAACGTTTACCAAAACTCTTTAGATAGGGCGCGCTACGGCGAACGGGTGATAAGAAATGAGTGAGGAACCTCCAAGTGACCGCGCCTCGAACAGCGGTGCGCGGCGGGCAACGCTTCCTGCGTCGCAGCGCCAGAGGTGTGCGTCGCACCATCGCGCGCCGGCCTCGCCTGCTGGTTTATCTCGCTATTCTCGGGCCGGGAATGATTGCGGCCAGCGCCGGAAATGACGCCGGCGGCATCGCAACTTTCGCCTCCGTCGGCGCCGAGCACGGTTACACGCTTCTCTGGATTCTTTTCCCTCTAACCATCAGCCTTGGCATCGTGCAGGAGATGTGCGCGCGCATGGGCGCGATCACCGGCAAGGGGCTAGCCGATCTGATTCGCGAGCGCTTCGGCGTGCGGTGGACCGCGCTCGTAATGCTGACGTTGCTGATCGCAAACGGCGGCGTTACCGTCTCTGAATTTGTCGGCATCGCGGCGGCTACCGAACTCTTTGGTGTTCCCCGTTTTGTTTCTGTGCCGATTGCAGCGCTAAGCATCTGGTGGCTGGTGGTCAAGGGATCTTACAAGCGAGTCGAACGAATCTTTCTTTTGATGTCGCTGGTTTTTCTTGGTTATGTCGTGTCCGCGTTTCTGGCCCGCCCCAACTGGGGAACAGTGGCACACGAAATCATTCGTCCCCATTTTGATTTCACCCATGCGTACCTCTTCACCTTCATCGCCATTGTCGGCACAACGATCTCGCCGTACATGCAAGTCTTCGTTCAATCGTCGGTAGTTGATAAGGGCGTTACTGCTGAGGATTACCATTTGACTCGGCTGGACGTGTGGGTTGGTACCATCTTCGCGATGACAATGGTTTTCTTTATCGTCATCTCCACGGCTGCGACACTGCACTTGCACGGAGAACACGTGGACAGCGCTGCGAATGCCGCCCAGGCGCTCAGGCCGTTCGCTGGTCCATACGCCGAAGCACTCTTTGGCGTCGGCCTCTTTGGCGCTTCGATGTTGGCGGCGGGAGTACTCCCGCTGGCGACGGCTTATTCAATCAGCGAAGCCTTAGGTTTCGAGAAAGGCGTTTCCAGCAGTTTTCGTGAGGCTCCGATCTTTGTTGGCATTTTTACGTTTCTTGTCGCCCTTGGGGCGATCGTGGCGATGTTGCCGGAACTGCCTTTGATCCGCGTGCTGCTGGTAACACAAGTCATCAATGGGCTGCTGCTTCCCGTGATTCTGATCGCCGTGCTGCGTCTGGTCAACGACAAAGAGTTGATGGGCGCGCACGTCAACGGACGAACGTACAACCTCGCAGCCTGGCTCACCGCCATACTCGTTTCGGCGTTGTCATTGCTCCTGATTCTTACGACGCTCTTTCCCGGGGTCTTTCACAGATAAACAATCGCCGAAGGCGATTTCCGTCAGACCGCGCCGCAATGTTTCTGCTCGCCAACGTGGCGCTATTGGTGATAAAAGTATGCGACTCCTTTACGGCTGAGGCAGCTTCCGAATGCCCACTCGACTGACTAAGAACAAACTGGTGTTGTTCCTTTTGGCGACTGCGTTCACGGCCGTTGGTCTTTTTTTTCTTGAGCCTCCTCTGCGTACGTTCCTCAGTTCCCACATGGCGAACGGCGCCTCCCCTGACCGTGTCGTAAGGATCCCTCAACTCATTCTTTGGGGCTTGCTCGCTTATCTCGCCGTCCGGGCCTTGAGTACAGTCATCTTTGAGTTTGCCTTCCGGATTCGTAGAGGCTACGAAGCGCCCACGCTGGTCCGCAATATCTTTTCGATCATCGCCTTTACCCTGCTCTTCGTTCTGATCTTCAAAGAGATTTACACCGACGTAAATCTCGGGGCGCTCTTCACGACCTCAGCGATATTCGGTGTCATTATCGGTCTGGCTTTGCAAGACACGCTGGGCAATTTCTTTGCCGGCATATCGCTGCATGCTGATCGTCCTTTTCAGGTAGGCGACGTGATAACCGTCGGCGAACAAAAAGGCCTGACGGGCGTCGTTGAGAGTATTACCTGGCGCGCGGTAAAGATTCGGACCTTTCAAAATCACGTTGTGCTGGTCAGCAACAGCAGTGCGGCGAAGGAAGCATTGGAAGTTTGTCCGCGCGATAATCTAAATGCGCGACTGGTCTTCTTTAATACTCTTTACACCGATTTTCCGGCCAAGACGATCCACATCGTTCGCGAAGCGGTTCGCGATGCCGAAAATGTTTCGCCGAAAGTCACGCCTATTGTGCGGGTCAGAGATTTGGCGGAAAGCGGCATTGATTGGGAAGTAAAATACTGGCTGGATGACTATGCCAAGTACAACGATACCGATGCCCTTGTACGGCAACGTATCTGGTATGCGTTTCGGCGCGCGGGCATTCAATTCGCGTTTCCCACTCGCACCCTTCACGTGGAGCGCCGGGCCGTTACCGAAGAACGAGGCCCCGGGCAGGACATCGTGGACCGGCTTACGGCGGTTGATATCTTTGCGCCTCTTTCCGACGAGGAGACTGAGCGGCTGGCTGCGGCATCGGTCCGACACGTGTTCGCTCCCGATGAGATCGTGATTCGTGCCGGCGACGCCGGGTCGTCGATGTTCGTCGTCCACAATGGTCGCGTGCAAGTGCAGATCAATGAAAACGGAAGAGCCCGCGCGGTGGCTGTCCTTAATGAAGGTGACTTCTTTGGTGAGATGGCATTGTTTACCGGCGAGCCCCGCGCCGCGACCGTCGTTGCCCTTGAGCAAACTGAAGTACTCGAAATCGGGCATAGCGCCATGAAACTCATCTTCGAAACCAATCCGGATTTGGTCGAATCATTGAGCTGGACCATTGCCGAAAGACGGGCCGGCCTGGCAGCCACCCAACAGGATTCCCAAGTCAGTATTGAGGAATCAGCCGGCCTCTTATCAACCATCCGACGGTTTTTCGGCATTAAGTAGATCCCCTCTTACGAACCGACTTACTAGAAATACTTAAGGATTCTTGCGGTTTTTGCGTAGTCATCTCCCTTCGGGCGGACTTGACAATAGGGGACTCACTATTTATTATCTCCATACGCTCATCGCTGGGGTTGGAACTCCACGAGGGTAGACTTATCAGATATGTAGGAGGAAGTACGTCATGGCTATTGTTCGCTACGATCCTTTTCGGGATTTGCGCAGCCTGCAGGATGAGGTCAATCGTCTGTTTACCAGCAATTTGACCCGCTCATTTGACGACGAGGGGATAGCTCGAGGGGCTTGGAGTCCTCGAGTGGATATCTACGAGAACAAGGACCAGATCGTGCTGGAGGCAGAACTGCCGGGCATGAATCGCGAGGACTTTGATCTTTCCGTCGAGAACAATGTGATTACACTGCGTGGCGAGCGTCACTTCGAGAAGAAGGATGATTCGGATAACTACCATCGAGTGGAGCGCGCTTACGGCTCCTTCACCCGGTCGTTCACCCTGCCGCAATCCGTGTCGGGCGAAGGCGCGGCTGCCGAGTATCGCAACGGCGTGTTGCGCGTGACTCTGCCGAAGCGGGAAGAGACGAAGGCCCGTCGCATAGAGATCAAGGGCGAAGGGACTGAGTCGAGAAAAACGATCGACACCACAGCACAAAACGTCGGGACTGCGGGCGAGGCTTCCAAGTCAGCCAGCGGCTCACGTTGATCTCAGGACGGCGAGAGGGCGAACGATTGTGCGTTCGCCTCTCGCCTTTTCTAGTCTTAGACATCTACTGAAATGCGTTTAGATAAATTCACTCTCCGTGGGCAGGAAGCAATTCAAGCCGGCATCGAGCTCGCTGAAAAAAATCAGAACCAGCAGGTCGAGCCGGAACATGTGCTGTTCGCCATGTTGGAACAGTCGGAGGGAATTCTGCGTCCGGTGTTGGGCAAGCTCGGCGCCAACGTGCAGGTGGTGCTGAATGATCTGCAGGCGGCATTGGCCCGTTTGCCCAGAGTGCAGGGTGGGCAGCAATACTTCAGCCCGCGGCTTAGTCAAATATTTACGGCCGCACAAAAACAAGCAGACGGGATGAAGGACGAGTACATCTCGACTGAGCATCTGCTGATAGCGATTGTGGACGAGAAGGATGGTGAGGCCGGAAAGATTTTGCGTCAGCACGGCGTCAATCACGATGATCTGCTGAAAGTGATTGAGCAGATGCGTGGCGGCGTGAAGATTACCGATCAGAACGCGGAAGCGAATTATCAGGCGCTGTCAAAATATGGGAAAGACCTGACCGAGCTGGCGCGCCGGGGGAAATTGGATCCGGTAATCGGGCGTGATGATGAAATCCGGCGGACGATTCAGGTCCTGTCGCGTCGCACCAAGAACAATCCAGTGCTGATCGGCGAACCGGGAGTCGGTAAAACTGCGATCGTCGAAGGGCTGGCCCAGCGAATTGTGTCCGGCGACGTGCCCGAAACCTTACGCAACAAGCGTCTGGTCGGACTCGATCTCGGCTCGATGTTGGCGGGGGCGAAGTATCGCGGCGAGTTTGAAGATCGGCTGAAGGCGGTGCTGAAGGAAATTGAAAACGCACAGGGCCAAATCATCCTCTTCATTGATGAGCTGCACACGCTGGTTGGCGCCGGCGCATCGGAAGGCGCTATCGACGCTTCCAATATGTTGAAGCCGGCGTTGGCGCGCGGCGAATTGCGCTGTGTCGGCGCAACCACCTTAGCGGAGTACAAGAAGTATATTGAAAAGGACGCGGCCCTCGAACGTCGTTTCCAGCAGGTTTATGTGGGCGAGCCCAGCGTCGAAGACACGATTGCGATCCTGCGTGGCTTGAAGGAACGCTACGAGACGCATCACAACGTAGATATCAAAGACGCGGCGATCGTCGCGGCGGCAACTCTCTCGCACCGTTACATCACCGATCGGTTTTTACCGGACAAGGCCATCGATCTAATCGACGAGGCCGCGTCGCGCCTGCGCATAGAAATTGATTCGCTGCCGATCGAGATCGATCAGATCGAGCGCGAGATCATGCAACTCGAGATCGAGCGTCTGGCCCTGCAGCGCGAGGATGACGAACGCTCCAAGGCAAGACTGAACGAAATCGAACAACGGATAGCGAACTTGAAAGAGAGTTCCGCCGGCATGAAGGGTAAGTGGCAGTCTGAGAAAGAAGCCATCAAACGGATGGAAGAGGCGCGTGGCAAGCTCGACGACTTGAAACTGGAATTAGAGCGGGCCCGCAACAGCGGTGATTTAGCGCGCGCATCGGAACTGCAGTACGGCGAGATTCCGGAACTCGAGAACCAGCTCGGCGCTGAACAAGCGAAGCTGGATGAAATTCAAAAAGACGGCGTCATGCTGAAGCAGAAAGTTGACGAAGAAGATATCGCCGAAGTTGTTTCCAAGTGGACCGGCATTCCCGTCTCAAAAATGCTGGAAGGTGAGATGCATAAGCTGATCACCATGGAAGATCGGCTGGGCGAACGCGTCATCGGACAGGATGAGGCATTAACTGCGGTAGCGAACGCCGTGCGTCGCGCGCGGGCAGGCCTGCAGGATCCGAACCGGCCCATCGGCTCATTCATTTTTCTTGGTCCAACCGGCGTGGGCAAAACTGAAACCGCCCGCGCGTTGGCCGAGTTTCTCTTCGACGACGAGCGCGCCATGATCCGGCTGGACATGTCGGAGTACATGGAGAAGCACGCGGTGGCCCGCATGATCGGAGCGCCGCCCGGATATGTCGGTTATGAGGAAGGCGGGCAACTGACGGAAGCGGTGCGCCGTCGTCCCTATTCAGTAGTCCTGTTCGACGAAATTGAAAAAGCGCACAGCGATGTTTTCAACGTGCTGCTGCAGATTCTTGATGACGGCCGCCTGACGGACTCGAAGGGCCGAACGGTTGATTTCAAGAACACGGTTTTGATCATGACTTCGAATCTCGGATCGCGTGAGATTCAGGCGGCGGATGGCGATGAGGACGAAGTGCGCGAGGCAGTGCTGCAGGAACTGCAAATTAGTTTCAAGCCGGAGTTCCTCAACCGCATTGATGACATCGTTATCTTTCATCAGCTGTCGCGAGATCAGATCACGAAGATCATCGACGTACAATTGGAGCGTCTGCGGGGAATGTTACGCGAGCGCGATGTGAGCCTGATCCTGGACGAGTCGGCTAAGAAGTTGCTGGCCGACGAAGGATACGATCCAAATTACGGCGCCCGGCCGTTGAAGCGCGCGATTCAAACCCTGATTCAAAATCCGCTCGCGGTAAAATTGCTGCGCGGCGAAATTGCTCCGGGCCAAACGATACGCGTGGCGGCGGAGGGGAACGAGATGAAGTTCCAGACCGACGGCGCGGCAGCAGCAGCGTAACCAGTATTTAGAGCATAGGAGTCAAACAGATGTCGCAGAGATGGGATCCATTGCGTGATTTGGTCTTGTTACAGGATCGAATGAACCAGGTATTCTCGGACGCCACACACCAGCGGCGCAGCCGAACGGAAGCGGATAGCGAGATCGAACCGGCGGATTGGTTCCCCGCGGCTGACGTTTATGAAAACGCCGCGGACTACGTCGTAGCGATCGACTTGCCGGGCATTGACCGCGATAAACTGGACATCAGCCTGGAGAACAATCGCCTGACTGTGCGTGGCGAGAGGCCGGTGACCCAACGTGCTGAGCAGCGTTTGGAGCGGCCGGCTGGTCGTTTTCTGCGGCGCTTTGAAGTTCCGCCGTTGGTGGACGCGGAAGCGATTGCCGCGGACTATAAAGACGGTGTCCTTAGTGTTCGACTTCCAAAACGGTCAGAACAAAAGACACAGCGCGTGGAGATAAAGGTCCAGTGAGAATCGGAAATCGTATGAGCAGATTGGGACGAGACAGCGGCGCGCACGAAAAGCGCGGGCAGGACCAGCGTGAGCCGGAGGAGATTCGCGTCACCGACCGGCGTCGCATCAACCTCGACGGCGACCAGCAACCGGTCGAAGGGGAGGAACGAGCACCTAACTTAAAACCTACTTATGTTGAGGAACTCGAAAGTCGCACCGCCGCCGCCGAACAGAAACTGGTCGAAGTCCAGGCCCGCTTCGAACAACTCAGGACGCAGTTGCAGCGCGAGACCGACGAAACACGGCAGCGGCTAAACCGGGCAGCCGATGAACGGGCCGGGCGAGAGAAAATCAGTTTCATCAGCACGCTATTGCCCCTCGCCGACAATTTGCAGCGAGCGATTGAGGCCGGCGAACAGCACGGTTCGCTGGAGTCAGTCCTTGAAGGCGTGCGCAGCACCGCGAGTAGTTTCGAGGCTGCATTGGCTGCCGCCGGTGTGAAGCCGATTGTCGCCGTGGGCCAGCCCTTCGATCCCGAAATGCACGAGGCCGTCGATACCATCGAAGTGGCTCCGGAGCAGGACGGGCTGATTACTGCCGAATACGGTCGCGGCTATCAGATAGGCGAGCGATTACTATTGCCCGCGCGAGTACAAGTCGGACGGGCGCAATCGGAAGCAAGACAAGCGGCGGAATAGATTCGCCACGCAGGCTGTTAGCTTGCGCCTAAACCTAACACCGCAAGCGCCGTTTGCTTGCGCGCAAACTGACGGTCTAACCTTTCAAAAAGTCTGGGAGAAAACAAAGTGGCAGCTAAACAGTTGAAGTTCAGAGAAGATGCGCGCGGCGGAATGTTGCAGGGCGTGAACACGCTGGCCAACGCGGTGCGTGTGACGCTTGGTCCGAAGGGCCGCAACGTGGTAATCGGCAAAAAGTGGGGCTCGCCGGTAATCACCAAAGACGGTGTCACGGTCGCGAAAGAGATCGATCTTAAAGACAAGTTCGAAAACATGGGCGCGCAAATGGTGCGCGAGGTCGCCACCAGGACAAACGATTCTGCCGGCGACGGGACTACGACGGCCACCGTCCTGGCCCAGGCCATCTTTCGCGAGGGCGTCAAGAATGTAACCGCCGGCGCAAACCCGATGGATTTGCAAAGGGGAATTCAACAGGCAACCGATGCGGTAGTGGCTGAGCTTGAACGAACCTCCAAGAAAGTGAAAGGCAAGGAAGAGCTGGCTAATGTGGCCAGCGTTTCCGCTAACAACGATCGAGGCATCGGGGAACTGATCTCGGCCGCGATGGAGAAGGTCGGCAAAGACGGGGTGGTGACAGTTGAAGAATCAAAAACCCTACAGACCGAACTGGACATCGTGGAAGGCATGCAATTCGATCGCGGCTATCTGTCGCCCTACTTCGTGACTAATCAGGACCGGATGGACGCAGTACTCGAAGAGCCGATGATCCTGCTGCATGAAAAGAAAATTTCGGCGATGAGGGATCTGCTGCCGGTGCTGGAACAAACTGCCGGGCAGGGTCGCGCGTTGTTAATCATCTCGGAAGATGTTGATGGCGACGCGCTGGCAACCCTGGTGGTCAATAAGCTGCGCGGGACTATCAAGGTGGTCGCCGTCAAGGCCCCCGCTTTCGGCGATCGGCGGAAGGCGATCCTGGACGACATCGCAGTCCTCACGGGGGCGCGCGTGATTACCGAAGACCTGGGAATCAAACTCGAGAACGTGCAAGTCGCCGATCTGGGAACGGCTAAGCGAGTGATTGTCGACAAAGACAGCACAACGATCGTGGAAGGCGCCGGCGACGGCAAAGAGATTCAGGGACGGATTAGCACGATTCGAAAACAAATCGAAGAAACGACTTCGGATTACGATCGGGAGAAACTGCAGGAACGTTTGGCGAAGCTGGCAGGCGGCGTGGCGGTCATCAAAGTGGGCGCACACACGGAAATGGCCATGAAGGAAATCAAGATGCGGGTCGAAGATGCTTTGAACGCGACTCGCGCCGCGGCCCAGGAAGGCTATGTGGCTGGTGGCGGCGTAGCGCTGCTGCGAGCGGCAAAGGTCTTGGACAAACTGATTTCGACAGGTGAAAAGAGCGACCTGCAAACCGGGATCCGGATTGTCCGCCGCGCGCTCGAAGAACCTGTCCGCCGGATCGCAGAAAATGCGGGATTAGATGGCGCGGTCGTCGCCGGCAGAGTGGAAACCCTGAAAGGGACGAACGGTTTCAATGCGGCGACCGGCGAATACGAAGACCTGGTTGCGACGGGCATCATCGATCCGACCAAGGTCGTCCGCGCGGCATTGCAGAACGCGGCCTCGATTGCGGGGCTATTATTGACGACAGATGCCGCCATAATTGACGCTCCCGAGCCGAAGAAGGGGGCGCCGCCCATGCCCGGTGGCGAAGACTATGATTACTAATCAGTCCATGTCTGCGCTGGCCGCATATTTGCTTGGCTGATCAGGTCATAGATTTTCGTTGCATTGAAACGCAACGGCGAATATGCTCCTCGGCATCTTATAGGTGTTCCGAAGTGAAGTTTCGGAATGGTTGAAAAGGTTGATAACGCAAGGAACAAGGCCGCCACTCGTTCGACAGTTGTTGAAACGTAGATGGCGGCTGGCGCGTTTAAAGAACAGGAAAAGAAACAGGTAAGAAATGGTTGATTTAGGCGCCTACAGAGACAAATTCGGCGACAGCGGTCAGCGCGTGTTGGAAAACGCGTTGGATGAATCGCGACGCCGGGATCAGAATTACATTTCCGTCGAGCATATCGTCAGCGCCCTGGCGCGCGAGGAACCCGATCTGTTCAACTCCACGATCCGTGATCTGGCTTTGGATCCCGCTTCGGTGCGCATGGCCATCGAGCAGCGATTGGAGAGCAGCCGCCAGCACATAGGCAAGGGTTTTCGCATCGCTCCGGACACCACCGATCTGTTCAAACGCGCGATGGAACGAGCGCGCGCACATGGCCGCAAGACAATTGAATCCATCGACATCTTCGACGTCTTGTCGAAAGACGACAGCCTGCTGGTCGAGGTGCTGAAGAACCTGGGCGCCAGCCCCGAGGCCGTCGTGGAAAAAGTCCGCGTGCATGTGGACAAACGGGAACAGGAAGAAGAGCAGTTCAAAAAGAAATTCGAGCTTCCGCCTTACCTAAAGCATTTTGGCGTTTCACTGAATCGGATGGCGCGCGCGGACAAGATTCCGCCAACCATCGGCCGCGAGCTGGAGATTCAGCAGATGGTAGAAATCCTCTGCCATCGCGAACGTGCTAACTCACCGATGCTGGTGGGCGAACCGGGCGTCGGCAAAACCGCAGTGGTTGAAGGACTGGCTCGTTTGATCGAGCTTGAGCCGCACAAAGTTCCGGCCCGCCTGCGCGGCGCACACATCGTCCAATTGCAAATGGGCGGTATGGTTGCGGGGACAATGCTGCGCGGCATGTTCGAAGAACGCATCAAAGGCATCATTGATGAAGTTAAAGAGCGGGATAACATGATCCTGTTCATTGACGAAGCGCACACGATTATCGGCGCCGGAGCAGCGCTGGGAACTTCGTCGGACGCGGCCAACATGTTCAAGTCGGCATTGGCCAAAGGCGAGCTGCGCATCATTGGCGCCACTACGCTGACCGAATACAAAGAATCAATTGGCGAAGATGAAGCCCTGGCGCGCCGCTTTCGTCTGGTGAAGATAGTCGAGCCGACCATCGGTGAAACCCGCGAGATTCTGCTGGGCCTGCGCCCGCGGCTGGAAAAGAACTACTCGGTCAAGATCTCGGACGACGCGATTAACACCGCGCTGGAGATGGCGCCGAAGTACATACGCAACCTGCATTTGCCGGACAAGGCGATTGGCTGGCTGGATACCGCCGCCGTAAAAGTTGAAATCAACGAACCGCAAACTTTGATCGTCAAGCCTGAGCACGTTATCGACGTGATCTCGCAGGAGTCGCGCATTCCGCGCGACATGATCTTCCGCGATACCGGCGATCGGTTTGCGCAGACTGAAGCAAAACTCGGCGGCCGCGTCATCGGACAGCACGAAGCGATCAGGGCCGTCGCGCAGAGATTGCGTCTTAACAAAGGTCCGTTGAAAGAGTCGCATTACAAGCCGGATGGCGTGCTGCTATTTCTGGGCCCGACCGGCGTGGGAAAAACTGAGCTGGCCAAAGCGGTGGCCGAATTCATGTTCGGTGACGAGCGGAAAATGGTGCGCATCGACATGTCAGAATACAGTGACGGCACGGTGAGCATTGAAAAACTGATCGGCATGCCGCGCGGCATCGTCGGCTCGGAGCGGGGCGGTATCCTGACGGAGCAACTGCGCGAGAACCCGTACACCGTCCTGCTGCTGGACGAAGTAGAAAAGGCTTCGCCGTATTTGATGAATCTGTTCCTGCAGGCTTTCGACGAAGGCTGGCTGAGCGACGGTCGCGGCAAGAAGGTTTACCTGTCCGACGCGATCGTAATCATGACTTCGAACCTCGGCTCAGAGAACTTCAAGAAGTATGAAAAGCCGCTGGGCTTCGGCACCAAGACTGCTTCCGATTTTAGGGTCGTGAAGAACGAGATCATGAAAGCGGCTGAGTTGAGGTTCTCGGCTGAGTTTCGCAACCGCATCGACGAGATCGTTATCTTCGCTCCGCTGACGATGGATGAAGTGCGGCAGATTGCCGGTCTTTACCTGACCCGTTTGGCGGCGCAAATGGAGCATCAGGGCAAGTCGTTCCAGGTTTCCGAAGCGGCTGTGAATCTGCTGACGGAGCAGGGTTACAGTGCCAAGTATGGCGCCCGCTTCCTGAAGCGCCACATCGACGAAAAGGTCAAACTACCGGTGACTACCATGTGGAAGGCCGGCTCGAGCTTCTTCGTTGACGTCGAGAACGGTGAGATTGTCATTCACACGGCTGATGCGGCAGACGATAATGCGCCGTTGATGTAAACTCCTCTGCGCTCGCCGCAGGAAAGGTCTAAAGGGTTTCAGTGAGACTTTCATTGAGACCCTTTCTTCATAGCCGGAGTCTCAGTAAATCACTTTTCATGAAGCGCGCTATCTCAATCAAGTCAGTAACTCTGCTCCTGGTATTGTTCGCCAGTGGGAGTGCGTCGCTCGGGTACGCGCAAACCGCGGCAGCAACCGCCACGCCCGCGCCGTCCGCGGAGGACGTTGCCAAAGCAGAAGAGATCATAAAGCGGGCGATCGAAGTGTTGGGGGGCGAAGCCTATTTGAATGTGCGCAATACGATCGGCAAAGGACTTTTCTCGCCTTACAGAGCGGGCGTGTCTGAACCGCCGCTGCGCTTCGTGGATTACATCGTTTTTCCCGACAAGGAGCGGACGGAATTCCGTGGTAGCGGCGGCCGCTTGATTCAAACCCATCTCGACAACAAAGGCTGGCTTTACGATGGCGCAGCGAAAACTTTGAAGGACTTGCCGGTCGAGCAAGCTGAGGACTTCAAGGTCAGCATGCGGACCAGTGTGGAGAATTTGCTGCACGGCTGGTGGCGCAAGCAAGGCGGGACCATCACATACGCGGGCCGGCGCGAAGCAGGGCTCGCCCGCCGCAACCTGACGGTGCGTCTGACCTATCCCGATGGTTTTTGGGTTGAATATGAATTTGGCGCTAAAGACGGGTTGCCGGCCAAAGTCCTTTACCTGCGAAGACAGAAGCGGCCCGACATCGACGAGATGGAGGATATCGCCGAAGAAGATCGGTTCTACAATCTCCTGACCTTTGACGGTGTGACCGTGCCTTTTATCATCGATCACTTTCGCGCCGGCACACAGACGGGTCGTATTAACTACGAATCGGTCCAGTTCAACCAGCCGATGCCGGATTCACTCTTCACCAAACCGGCGACTGTAAAAGACATCAAGTAAAGGCCGCCGGCGGGCAGTTGCGGCTCTGTCAGACCCGCTATTGCCTGGCGGGAAAAGAAAATGCAAGAATGTGCCACCTCAACCAGCGAGGAATTCACCGACTGCGGCAAGATCCGGAAGTAGGTAGAACGTCCTTCAGCCTTAATCTCATTGAAGGTTCGCCTCGACCTTAAGTCTGCTCATGACTCCGCGACCGTAGCCGCCGCCTGGTCCAAATGAAGGACGGTTACAAATGGCCACACCAGACCTTAAAAAAGTAAACATTGCCATCACGCGATTGTTGAAAGTCACTAAGAAGGCGCGGCACAGGTTTTTGCTGCAGGCTTATTCCCGTCATCGTTATCTCGAAATTGCCGGACGCTTCCAGGAAATCTTCGCGCCGGACATGATGGTGGACCATCCGGTCTATCACTTCCGGGCGCTGGGGATCGATGCCACGCTCGATGGGCGCGAAGCTATCCAGGGTTTGTACAGTATGTGGACCGCGACCGACCAGTGCATCTTCTATGCTGAAGACGAACAGGTGGCAGTGGCGGACAATTTTGTAGTTTCTGCAGCCATCACCTACCAGCAGGTGCAGGGAAAAGCCCTGGCGGCGAATGGCGTGAAGATACCGGATCCGAACGCGATGTATCTCTACAAAGCTCGCGAACAAATGATCTGGCACTACGACGATCAAGGCCGGCTGATCGGCGAGGACGTTTGGGAAGTTGATCCGACGAAGGCCGAAATCATCAAGCTTGATCCGAAGGACGTAGTGACAGTCGAGCAAGCCGCGAAGTTACTAAAGCCTCTGATTAAGCCGCTGGGAAAGTTTAAGAAGTAATGCCGAGCGGCCCGCTGGTATTGCCTGCGCCGCAGGCGCAGGATGAAGGTAGCCAGTGGCAAGCGAAGCGCCGCCACTGGAAGAGTCGCAATTATTGACGCGCCCCGGGGGGGCGCAAGGACACGTTCAAGAAGCTTGTTATCCGCGCGCCCTTGCCGGGCGCGCGTACCTCGTCCAGTTCGATCCAGTGGCCGCGCTTCGCTTGTCACTGGCTACCTTCTGTTCGCGCCTCTGCCGCGATTTTGCGACGTTGCAATCATCGAGTCGCGCCCGCCTCCTCAATTCCCCCCGAGATACTGCCGCAGCATTTCATGCATCGCCGAAAACGAGTCCGCACAATACAGCACCGGCTGAAATCGCGTCGGATCGTATTCCTGCTTTGACGCCGCCTCCGGGTCCAGCGGACGCAGCTCTGCCTGGTGCATCGCCTCCAACTCGCCCGCTGAAGATAAAAGCCCCGTGCCGTAAGCCTTCACTTCACCGTCCTCACGCAGCACACCAAACTCCAGCGTGAACCAATAGAGGCGGGACAATTTGGTTAGACCTTCGCTCGATGCCGCCCGCTTTACGGCCCGGCCAAAGAGACGATTCAATTCAGCCAGCCACTCACTGCCCAGCGTCACCGCGTGTCCCACGATTTCATGGACCACGTCCGGCTCCGGCGTGTAGAGAGGTGTCGAGTGGTGCCGGATGTACTGCGTGCAAAGGAACACCCCATCTGCCAGCGACTCCAGGAAAACTCTCGGCTCCACCAAACCGGCAACCGGTTCCAGACGGAAGCCGCTAATCGCCCGCACCTTGTCGCTCACTTCGCGTAACTGGGGAATGCGATCCGGGGGGAGGGCCAGGTGCGCGACACTTGCCAGATATTCAGCGCAAGCGTGCCGCTTCTGTGCCGGTCGCAGCGCCTGCCAGATTGTGCGCCAGACCTGATGCTCCTCCGGCGTGTAGGGCGCGTCGGGCACCGCCTGTCCCGGCTGATAACTGAATGCGATCTGCGCTATGTGATTTCGACGGGCGCGATACTCCGCGTCGCGAAAACCCGGGTGATCCGGATCGAGCTGAACAATCCGGTTGCGGTCCGTGATCTGTTTGTTCGGCTCCGCCGTAATCATGCGCATATCGCCGTGGTCGTGGAGCAGTTGATCTTTGGTATTGACTGTCATAAGGAAACTCTCCAAAAAGAAAACGGCCACCGATCCTTTGGCAGGACCGGTGGCCGTTTCAGGAATCTGTTGATGGCGTCAGATGATCATCGCACGCCTACAGCCCGTCGCCCGACCGTCCCTCCCACCGGAGAGCGGACCGTAATAATAGCGATAGTTGGCGTGTCGGTTGCTCATCTTCCCTTAGCGGCGGTTGTCACCGCCCAGCCACCATACGCGCATCAATTTGGAGGGTCAAGGGTTTAGCCAGGGACGCAAGGCTATCCGCAGATTACGCAGATTCAAAAAGCAAAGAGCTAAGGGGAAAGAGCGGAGGGGTGGCTTCTTTGCCCTTTGCTCTTTGCTCTTTGCTTTTATCGTCAGTTTTCGCTCACTTCTCCTCACAATCGCTCTTCTGCGCCGACGGCTTATCGATGCGTACGATGCGACCGTCAATCTTTGGAGCAATCGCGGGCACGCTGGAAATCGCCTTCTGCAAAACGTCGGAATCAAACTGACCCTGCGCTAGTGGAACCAAAAGCCGCGCGCTTTTGAGCATTTCATACCCATCACCGCCAGTGGCGACGTAATCGGTCGTGGCCAGCGTATAGTTCCTGCGCTCATTCAGTGGCTGCCCGTCAATCGTCAGTTTCGTAATACGAGAACCAGGCGGTCGGCTCGCATCGAAGACATACCGCATGCCCGATACTTGCGGAAAACGTCCCGGCTCAGCGTCCTCCGCGCTACGAGCGACGCCGTGTTCCAGCGCCGCGCGCAGCGTCGCACCGCTTAATTCGATTTTCACTACACGATTTTTGAAGGGAAGCATTGTCAAAACATCGCGCCGCGTCAGTTCGCCCGCTTTGATAATGTCATCGGCGCGAATCGAGCCGCCATTCATGATCGCGACGTCTGAGCCGGTCGCTTTGCGAAAAGCATCAGCTACGAAATCGCCGATGTTCGTCTCGCGCGTGCGCCCGACAGCGCTACGCGCATCCAGGTCCACGCTCGAACGGCCGACTCGCTGGGCCAGTTCTCTCAACAGCGCGCCGTACTTCCGATTGAGCGAAACAAACTGGGAATCTTCGGGCAACTGATCGGTAACGGGAATGACCTGCCAGTCCATGCTCTGCAATTCGCCGGTGGTCTTCGAGATATTCAGATCGATGCGTCCCAGTTCCCGGCCATCGGCCGTCATCTTGAAAATCGGGGCCTTGCCGGCCATCGATTCCAGCAAAGTGTGTTCGTGGCCGCCCAGAATTAAATCAACGCCGGAACAACGCGCGAGCTGTTTGTCCTCCTGCATGGAAAGGTGCGTCAGCGCGATCACGACGTGGGCGCCTTGCGCGCGAATCTCCGGCACCAGACGCGTCGCTGTCGCACATGGATCGAGAATGTCCACGTCAGGACCAGGCTTGGAAGTAACTTTTGTTTCCGGCAAAGTCAGTCCAAAGAATCCAACCTTCACTCCATCAAATTCACGGATCAGAAATTCGGGTGTGCCGGCAAAAGTCTTTCCGCTCTTCTTGTCGACCACATTGGCGGCCAGCCACTTGAACTTTGATTCAGCCACGCGCTCGCGCAACACGTCCGGCCCGAAGTCGAACTCATGATTACCAAAAGTGGAATACTCCAAACCACTGAGGTTCCACGCGTCGATCATCTGACGTCCTTTGTAAGTAATCGATTCCACTGAAGGAGAAATCGTGTCGCCCGCCAGCAATAAAAGCGTGTGCGGCGATTCGGCTTGGATCTTCTTGCGCAGGGCAGAAATCCTTGCCAGCCCGCCGCGCTTTCCGCCTTCGACGGGCATGAACTGGTAAACATCGTTTACCTGCAGCAGTGTCACGCGCACCGTGCATTCAGCGTTCTTTTGCGCGAAAGTCGGCAGCGTCGCGACCAGCGCGAACAATAAGGCCGCACCCAAAGCGCGGCGCGGCAGGCGGGCTGAGATCATTTGCTTAACTCCCTGGAGTTGGAATTATTGATAGTTCGGACGGTTACATTATACTCGTGAGCTTTGGAAACTAACGATGCTGCAAACAGAAACTTTTTTCATCACCGGTTTTCCCGGATTCATCGCCACGCGGTTGGTGAAACGCCTGGCGCGCGATGGCGGACGATTCATCCTTCTGATCCAGCCTGCGTTCCTTGAGCAGGCCGGGCGCGAAATAGAGATCGTCACGCAAGACGAGCATGTCCCCGCTGAACATTTCCGCCTGGTTACCGGCGACATTACGCAACCAGCCTTGGGCCTTTCAGAAGTCGATCGGGAAATGGTCGTCCGTGAGACGACGGCCGTCTTTCATCTGGCGGCGATCTACGATTTAGCGGTTGAGCGAACTCTCGCGATGCGCGTAAACCTGGAAGGCACGCGCAACGTTAACTCGCTGATCAAGTCAATCAAGAACCTTCGTCGCTATCACTATGTTTCCACTTGTTACGTGGCCGGCCTGCGGCGCGGGGTGATTCGGGAAAGCGAGCTCCAACACGAGGCCGGCTTCCGCAATCACTATGAAGAGACGAAGTATTTGGCAGAGCTGGAAGTGGAAGCCCTGAAATCGGAGTTGCCGGTAACCATTCATCGACCGTCGGTTGTTTGCGGCGATTCCAAAACCGGCGAGACCGCGAAATACGACGGCGTTTATTACTTGATCCAGTATCTGCGCCTGTGGCCCGCAGCGCTGACCATGGTCAACATCGGAAATCGCAATGTGAGTTTGAACCTGGTACCGATTGATTTCGTCATCGAAGCAATGGTGGCGTTGGCCGCTGATGAGGGTGCGGTCGGCGTTACGGTGCAACTGGCCGATCCGTCTCCCCTGGTTACGCACGACCTGTTCGACGAGATTGCCAGGGAATTGAGTGGCCGCAGTTCATTTGTCACGTTGCCGGCGGTGACCGTGAAGCCGGCGTTACTGCTGCCGTTCTCGGAAAAACTTAGCGGCCTGCCACACGCCGCTGTGCCTTATTTTTTTCTGGAGCAAACTTATGATACGAGGCAGGCCGAAGCCTTACTGGAACCGCACGGGATTCGTTGTCCGCGTTTTTCAGACTACGTGAAGAACCTGATCGACTTTGTCGAGCAACATCCCAGTCTGTGAAGTCTCACACGACGGTGACGTTTCGCGCCAGGTACCAAAATACGAACGCTGATACTGCGAGCGAGCCAACCAGCACCGCCAGCAAGGCCGCGATAATCAAACTCACAAATAGCCAATCACTGGAGCGCCCTCGCTTCGCCTGATCAGCGGAAACCGTGGCGCGACGTCGCAACAGATTTAAGTTGCGAATATTCGGTTTCCACCATGCAGCAAAAATATCTCCCAGGATCGGAATCAGGCCGACGACGAAATAGATTCCAATATTCAAGCCCATCCGCAGCAGTGTAATCTTCGGCACCCGGTAGCGAACCGCCGATACGACTACGTAGAGCGCGATCAGGGTTGTGGCCACGTCGCCGACGCCGGGCACGAGATCAATAATGGCGTTAAGGCCGAAGTGCCAATTCAGCACCGGAATGCGGAACTGGTTGTCCATCACCTGGCTGAATACTTCCAGCTCCCGCTCAATTTGAACCGGCGATGGGCGCACGACCGCTTGCTTCGCGGACGGACGATTAATTTCGTTACGAGCCAGCATTAGTATTCAACTCCCCCTGTTCACTGTTCACCATTCGCACTAACGCGGGCAGTAGCCCGACCGTCATGGAGGGCTCGAACATCGAGCCCAATCCGAGTTCATCGAATTCGCGTCATTTGCTGCCAGAAAAATCGGCCCACCCTGCCGAATGCCGTTAAGGCCCGGCGATCATTGTTTTTCTGGTTCAGCTTCACCGGCAAACCAAGTTCCGCGGCCAACTTCGGATCCGGCGGAGCGATGTCTTCGTCGCCTCGTTTGCTGGATAGCCAGCGGCCAAAAGTCCTTGCCACTATTCGCCTCTGGGCCAACGGGGCCTCAGCAATAAAAGCCCCGCGCAGATCATCCATGTCGGCAATCTCTAACGAGTTGGCCGCGTAATAACTGCGCAAGGCCGCGAAATATTTTTCGTCGCCCATCAACCGCTGCAGCGCGACAAACATTAACGCTCCCTTGCTGGATATGATGGCCGAATACTGAAACGAATTCCTGAAGTCACGCGAGGCCCGATCCGCCTCAATGTCGTCGCCACCGAACGTGCGGTAGACCTTATAGACACCACGCACTTGCTCATCCATCGCGCCGGCGGCCAAATCCTCGCCATGCACTTCCCGGTAATAGAGCAGCGCCGACCAATTGGCTAGTGCTTCATCAACCACCGGCTGGCGCGCCGGATCACTGCCCACGATCGCGCCCCACCATTGATGCGCCACCATGTGCGCCACCGACCACTCCAGACTTTCCTCGAGTGACGCGCGTTGTTCTCGAATCACTTCCGGCAGGTTCCGCATGGTCGGCGAATCAAAGTCCACGTAGAACGCGCTGGCGATCGCGCCCAGACCGGAAAACTCGGCGCTGCCAAAGCCGGCGACGAGTGGTGTGCCGACGATCGTGACGGTCTTAAGAGGTAATTGACCAAAACGGGCTGAGTAAACCCGCTGGCTTTCGGCCGCGATATTCAACACGCGTCGAGCCACGCCTTCCTGTTCCGGCACGAAGACCGAGCGCACCGTTACGTCGCCCACACGCCGCTCCTCAGAACGCAAAGTTGGACCGGCAATGATGGCAAAGTCTCGCAGGTTTTCACCGGTAAAAGTGCGCGACGCCCACGGATTCGCTTCACCGGCCAGGGAGGGTTGTCGCAACTCGCCGGAAGTGAACAAGCTGATTGAGGAGGGCGCTTCGATCTCTACCGCATAGTCCGCCACATCGGCCAGCACGATATCGCCAACACTTGGCTCGACCTTGCGCAACCATTCGTCACCTTCGCGCGCGGCCAGCAAAGGGTACGTCGTGCCCAGCATCATCACGTTGCGGCAACGAAAATTGAGATCGCGCGCGCGCCGGACTTCTCGATCGCTGCGCAGTGCGGCGCTGACCTGTTGGACGACATGCGTCACCAGGAGAGTCTCTTCCGGATCGATTTCCGGGACAGTGCCTTTGAACGCTATCTGCAGGTCCGTCGCATTCCCCGGCGCCACCGGCTCGCGCAAATTGATTCGTAACGTCGTCCCTTGATCAGCCAGCGAATATTGGACTGCCGCATTGGTGGCTACCAGCGTCACGCCGGTGATGTCGATGCGCGGTTCATCAATCTGGGCAGGCGTGGCTGATGCATCGACGGGTGTGCTCGCTGCCGGCTTCAACACATCGGAGCGCAGGTTGGCATACAAATGAAAGTACAAACTGGAGGTTGGATGGTCGCCGCGATTGATCCAATGCACGCGCTCACTGCCGGTGTAGGCGCGGTTTGCAAAATCGAGTTTGAGCTTGATCTGATATCGAAGGCGGTCGGCTGAAGAGTTTTGTTCTGGTGTTGCGGTCTGAGCGAACGCGACGGTCGAGGAGGACAGCAGCACCGCGACGATTGCGCGTAGAAGAAAGCGCGGCGGTAAGTTACGCGAACCCGGTGCACATGTCTTCCGGGCGGCATTGGACGCGACCTTACAATTCACTAACGCACTGCTCATTCACTTTCACTCAACTAACGCCGTTCACTAACTATGATGCGCTGAATGCGATCTCCGCGCGCTATTTTATCCACCACATCCATGCCGGAAACCACCCGGCCAAATACCGTATAGCCTCCGTCCAGATGCGGCTGCGGGCTGTGCGTGACAAACCACTGCGAGCCGCCAGTGTCCTTTCCCGACAAGGCCATCCCCACCGCAGCACGGTCGTAGGGAACCATGTTCAACTCACAACGGATTTGATATCCCGGGCCGCCGTTTTGATCTCCCCGCGGATCACCCGCCTGGACCACAAAGTTGGGCACCACGCGCGGCACCGTCTGGCCGTTGAAGAACCCTTTGCGAGCGAGCTTTACAAAGTTATCAACCGTCAGCGGCGCCCCTTCGGGCAGGAACTCGATCGTGAACGCTCCCCGGCTGGTCTGCACTGTGGCTTGCACTTTTTTGCCGATCCGTGCAATCGCGCGGCGACAGTCCGCCTCGGTGTTGCCGGTTTTCACCGTGCCGATCCGGTTGGAGAAGTCGCCCGCGCCATTTGCTTTCAAAACCTCTACGGCTTTCCGTCGCAACAGATGGTCCGATGAATTAAGTGCGGTCTTAATGGCTTCATTAGCGGCTGCGCTTTTTTGTTTTCCTAATGCCTCAAGGACCGCGAGGGCCGCATCATTCAATTCTTTGTCCGCCAAAGCCGCCGGCAATGCGGAGATCAAAGCTCGTTCGTTTGTTATATCGGGCGGGAGTTGGCCCAACAACTCCGCTGCAGTGGCGCGAATAACAACATCTGATTCGCGAAGCTGGCCGCGCGCCACTTCCCCCAGGTCCTTCGGCTTGAACGCTGCCAGGGCCTGCATTACGGCTGGAATAGCGTATTCCGAATGGACCGCCACCAAAGTATTTATCGTGAGTCCGGAATTACGATAGTCAATCATGGCCCGCAGAATCGCTTCGGCCCGGCTGCTGAACTTTCCTTTGACTTCAGGGGAAAGGGCAGCGATCTCGCCGAGTCCCTGCGCAAGGTTCGCCGCAGCTTTCCAATTGAGCAGGATTGTTTCCTGCGCCTTTCGCCGGGCCGCTGCTTCTGTTCCGAGTTCCGCCAAATACTGGTTAGGAGAGATGCGAACCAGGGCAAGCTCAAACTCCGGTGCTGAGCCGAACTTCGTTCGCCTGTCTCTTAGCCAACTCACGGCCTCCGCGTGATCTGTTCCTTGCAGGATACGACCCATGGCCGTCGCAACCTCCAGGGTTTCGGAAACGTTCCAATCAGTTCTGTCCACACCATCTACTGTGACGTGTGCTCCATTGCGCGGTAAGCGACCGGCGAGTTGCAGCCACTCTTGAGCAGCTCTCGGATCCTTCAATGTACCGAGGGCGCGAATCGCACTAACTCGCACGCGCAAATCGCTGTCATGCAGCGCGCGGTCTAGCAATGCGTCAAAGGCGCCCTTGTCCTCAGCCACGCCGGCGACACGCCCCGCGTTAGCTCGCACAATTGGATCAGGGTGTTGCGAAAGTAACTGACGGACCTGCTCGTTGTTATCTTTCAGCCGCAGACGACCCATCGTATTGAGAGTGTCGGCGACTATGCGCGGATCGTCGTAACTGAGGAATTGCACAAGCACCGGACCAGCGCGCTCCGGCCTGGCCCGCAGTAGGGCTGTCAGACCCAGCAGAATCGTCAGCCGGTCATACTTTGGGCGCCGTGCAGCTTCAAACTTCAACGCGTCCAGAATCGCCTTCCGCGAGCCTTCAAGCCGCTCGTCGCTCACCGCATTTGGATCGGTCGATGGCGGGCCGGGAGGCACCAGGACGGCCGCGATTTTCCCTAGCGCTTCGACTGCCCGCGCGCGCGCTGGCGAATCCGGCTTCTGCAAAACCGTCACCAGGGCGTAAACACCTGCCGGCGACTCGATTTCGCCGAGCGCAAACGCCGCCATCTGGCGAACCCCCGAGTCACCATCGGTAAACAATATGTCTGCTAATAAAGGCACGGCGCGTTCATCGCCAATCCGGCCCGCCGCTAATGCCACGCGGTTTCGCACGCCGGCATTCGCATTAGCCAATAGCGCGGCTAGTTTTTCATCCCAGCGCCGCTCGTCTTCAGCGCGGACAATTTGCACCAGGACGTCCGTTGGGATCTTGCGCGCGGTTGTCGACGCGTTGGATTTCTTCTGCTGGGCCAGCCCCGTGTTACAGAGGCAGCCCAGCAATATCATTGCGGAGAGAATTGATAAGCGTTTCATGGTTTGGACGTACAGCTTAGTTCCCGCAGGCGCAAAAAGGAAAGGCGGCAGAAACTCTATTCCGCCGTTAGCGTCACGCGAATCGGAGCCGCTGGCGATAGCAAGTGGGGCCAACCTTAAATCCAAATTTAATTAGTCCGCTCGCTACTGCGAGCGGCTCTGTGATGTTGATGCGACCATGACGGTCAGCCCAAAATAAAAAGGGCGGCCACGGCCACCCTTTTCATTGAGATTCCAAACGTTGCGAATACGCACCGCTCGCGAAAATAATTTTAGCTGGCTACGTCAGAGACGACGTCGCTTGAGTCGGCGCCGTTGTCGGCGTTGATTGGCTGAATGCCAGTGGCATCCAACACACTTTCATCACGCGACCGGTAATCACGCTTGCGCCCTTTTTCTAAAGCAGCGCTGGGCTGAATCATCTTACAACTGCCTTCGAAGATCGCGCCCTGCTCGATCATCAATGACGGCGTTTGAATGTTGCCGTTTACCTTCGCGGCGCGGCCCAACTCCAAACGTTGCGAAGCAATGATGTCGCCATTGACCGTGCCGTGAATGGTCGCCGTGGCTACTTCGATATTCGCGTCAACCTGGCCATGAGAGCCAATGATTAAGGTCCCGGTTTCGGAAGTGATTCGACCCGAGAGATGACCATCAACGCGCAACATCGCCTTGAAGTTCGCTTCGCCGGTCATGACTGTCCCGCTGCCGATAAAGCCGCTGAGCGTGCCGTCTTTGATCTCGCGCGCCAATGACTCGCTTTCGGTCAGGGCTTTCGGGCTGGCACTGGCATCGATCGTTGGTCGTGGGTTTTCGCCACTCTGATAGGAAGAGTAAGTGCGCGGCGTACTATAGGGAGTCTCCTGAGGGCTCGTCGAGCTCTCGTTCTCTTCTTCTTTCGGGTTCTTTCCCATTCTGAGCATAACAACCTCCATCAGTAATAGTCGCGAGACGTTGACTCACAAATGCCAGTTGGATTTGAAACGACAAACAAACACGCGATCAGTTTTAGTGTGCTGATGACCGCCCGCGTGGCCGGCCTTTGGGTGTCTCCCCCTTCTCGGTGGGAGAGGAATAATAAACAAAGCAAACAATGCTGTCCAGTGTTGCAATCAAATAAGAATGATCACCACAGTGATCCTCGAAGATAAGGCGCTACGAACGCCGCCAATCCGGTTTTCGGGCTGCTTTTTTCCTGCCGGACCTTGGCGGGCGGGGCTGGATAATCTTCGGATCTGACGGTTCACCAGCCTCCGTCCCGCTCGCTTTCTGACGACGCCGGCGACTCCGTGGCTCTTCCTGGAAATAGCATTTTCCTTCAAAGATCGCTCCGGGTAAAACCGTGAGGGCTGGCGTATGCAAATCGCCAATCACGCGTGCGGTGCTGCCAAGCTCAATCCGCTGACGCGCGTTGATATTCCCCACGACCGTGCCATTGATTACGGCTGAGCCGACTGCTATGTCGGTGTTGATTTCGCCGCCTTCCGCCAGCACCAAAGTGCCCTGGTCGGAATGGGCACTTCCAGTAAAGTAACCCTCAACGCGGAGTGTTCCAGTGAACTTCAGTTCAAACGCGCTGAGGTATTCTGCATGAGTGATCGAGGGCGGTGGTGTTTCAACCAGTGCAGGCGCCTCAACAAAAGGGGGGATTTCTCCGGCCACTGCCCCGTCGCCATTTCCAAACGAGGTGCCGGCTTGCAAGCTTCGGAACCAAACCTCAAAGGGCGCATCGATGTCCGTCGCGATGACATCAATACACGCGGAAGCGCAAGCCGTCGAGACGTCCTGATAATCGTCAGGTTTTCTTTCCAGTTCGTACATCCAGGGGGCTCAAGAACACGAACTCGCGGTTTCGGATTTACTACTCTTCGTCCTGCAGCATGCGACAAACACCCTCAAAGATTGCGCCGGGCTGGATCGCAATCGATTGCGTCCAGATGTTGCCATTGATGCGGGCCTCCGGGCCCAGCTCGACTCGCTGATGGGCCACGATATCCCCATTCACCGTTCCGCCAATCACCGCAATTGCCACTTCCACGTTTGCATCGACGCGCGCCGTGGAATCGATTATCAGTGTTCCCTTCTGCGACCAAACCTGTCCGGCAATGTGCCCGTTGACGCGCAGCATGTCCTTGAAAACCAATTCGCCATTCAGCTCCGGAACGGCAGTTATGAAGCTGGTCTTCGTCTTCTGCTTAACGCCCAGCGTTCCTCCGTTGGCGCCCAACTGGCCCAGCAGCACGCCATCGACAGGCATCGTGCCGGTGTAGATTGCCTCGCCAATGATCACAGGGACGCGCCCCTGAAAGTTCGCCGTGGGGATTTGTTTGGTCGCTATCGCGGCGGCCGGTCGCGGGCGAGTCAGATCCGGACTGGGCGTCTGTGGTCCAGCACTTTCGGCTGTTCCCTCAGGGGCGAATCTGTGACCGCAACTCGCCAAAGCCGCATTTTCATTGGCTTTTTTGCTGTTTAGTTCTTCGGTTGAAGATGGCTTGGCCTGGAGCATCGATAGTTCTCCGCGGAGACAGATAGCTGCTTCTCAAATCAAACGAGCGGCAGGTTTTGTATTTGGAAAACTCGGGCTGACCGCTAGATCAGACGAGCCTAAGTGCAAGTAACCCCTGAGTGGCGCGCACGGTAACACAGAGGGCCAGCGTTCACAAGAGTTTTTTGAAGAAGAGTAAAGATTTTCCTTGCCAGCCGGTTGGCATCAGAGCCCGGTCACTTCAGCGTCCGCCACGGCAAGCCGGTTGGATAGTCATGTCCGGGGAGCGACGAGGCGCTGGCGCGTTGGTAGAGGGGTTGGCTTCGCACGTTTGATCGCCACGGCCGCGCCGTTATCTGTTCTCTGTGCAGTCCGGTCAGTCAGTAAGGGCAATGGATTCAAAGCCGCGCCGGAAGCGTAGATTCCGAAGTGCAGGTGCGGCGGCGTACCCGTCGCATTGCCGGTCGTACCGACATATCCCAACACCGTTTGTCTCGTCACCTGATCGCCCACCGAAATGTTTCGCGCGTAGGAATCAAGATGTGCGTAGTAGTAGATCCTGCCGCCCGCGCCGATAACCGAGACGGTGTGGCCGCCCAAATTGTCTTCCCCGATTTTGACGATATAGCCATCCGTCGCAGACAGGACCGGCGTTCCTAATGGCGCAAAAATGTCCTGTCCTTCATGATGGCGAGAGTCTCCGCGGGGCGCTCCCCACGTGTTTGCGATCTGCTTCTTCGCTACTCCCTGCACTGGCATCGACAATTTTCGATCGGGCGCTTGTGAGTAAAGCGGGGCGTAGCGAACATACAAGACTAGGCTGTCCGAGAATTTCACGCCCGCAGAGATAAGCAGCAGCAGAAAGAGCGGAGATAGAACGAGTAACCACTTCCTCACCGTTCGTCTCTGCCGCCACCAGCAAGCCAGTGACTTGGCCGTTCGTACAGTTTTCGATTCGGGCGTCATCACTAACTAAAACGAGATGCTGCCCAAAGTTGTTCCGGAGTTCAGTTGGTGAATGGGAAAGAATTTACCTGAATCTAGGTTCGCTCCAGTGCCGCCCGGTCCCAGCCGCCCAGATTCGCACCAGCCTCGTAAGTGCTCTGCAGAAAATCCATCAACGCAGTTTCCGGAGAGGACGCCTGACGCACAACAGCGTAGGGCATCAAATACTCTTTCATGTCCTGACTATAAAACGCTCCCTCAGGTCGCGGCGGTGAGGCGGAAAGCCCCGCCGGTTCGGGCGCCGTGTAGGAATAGAAAGCCGCTTGCACGCCATTCCCTCCAGGCCAGAAGCCGTGGCTAATCACTTCATGAGAATACGCCTCGACTGTTATAGCATCGGCGCCTTCGCGCGGCGGGGCCGGACGCCCGGAAAAGCGCGTAACCGCGTGATCGAAACTGCCCCACCAAAAATGCACGGGACTAACCTTGCCGATGAAGCGCGCGCGAAAGTCCTTAAACACTTCGTCGATGTTAACCAGCGCACGCCAAAACCGATTCGCATATTCCGCGTCGTAAGAAGAATGAGTTTCATCTTCTTCGAAGCGGATCGGATTTGGCACTTCAACCGGCATGGTCCAGATGCGGATCTCAATTCCCAGCTCAGCGAGAGCAGCCATCACCGCACGATAAAAGCTAGCCACCGACTGCGGACGGAGGTCGAGTGTTCTTAAAGCGCCGTCACTGCATTCAATTCGTAACTTGTGATCGATGAAGTCAAATTCAATTTCGAAAATGCGATCGCGGTAGGGAATGGCTGACGTGTTCAATCCGCGAGCCGATACGTAGAGCGGCACATTCCACCAATGATTCACGAGCGGCGTTTGCTCCAGTCGAATCTTGCCGACCACCTGCGTCCACATATGCAACGTCGCATATGTGTCCTGCCATTCCTCGAGGATCAGCTCGGGCCATAGAGTCGTTGTCATTAAACTCGCCCCCACTCACCCACCTACTTGCAACTCTCCTCCACCCACTTGCAGTCAGGAAGAGGGGCTTGCCCCGCTCTCTAACTAATAAACTCTAATCATTCACCCCAATCTCAGCAAACTTCCAAACCCCCTCAACCTTGGAAAAAAAGAATATTTGATCCCCACAAAAGATTTCATAGCCGTCCCCTTCCTTCCCGGGCTTCTCACGCGCAAAACATCGTCGATTGCTCGGCGTAAACAGCGAAGCATATTGCTTGAGAAATCCGGCCCGATCATGATCGATGCCCTCAATCATGAAAGGAAGTTTGGTCATATCAGCCACGGCGGCCTTGTCCCTGCGCGCAACCGCGGCCTTGAATTTGATCCAAAACGCCGTAAAGGCAGGATCGGTTTTTTGTCTGCCGTTTTGCGCCAGCGCGGCCCACTGCCCACCCAGTAGCAGTGTGAGAATCACGCTGAGAAGGAGTTTGTGTTTTGCGCCCATCCGATCAGTCTCCTGGATTATGGTTCCACCGAGGTAGAACACTCATCGCCTTTGGAGTGCGCTGACCTGTCAGCGCTTTCACATGACTGCGACCTGTCGCAGTCCTATCGTTTCCGGAAGTATCTCGGTTTATCCTCGCCCTCAACATCCCAAATACGGCTTTGCCGCCTGACGTGCGGAGGCCTATGGCCTTCCGATGGGCGTTGGAAAGTTCGGGCTACGCCCACTTATCCCGTTGAACCAAACCCACCACTTCCCCGGCTTGTCTCGGCGAGACTATCCGCCCAAACCGCCGCGGGCGTAATTATTTTCTCAATAATCAACTGGCAGATTTTCGTCTGCGCCGGAAGATTGATCGGCTCGTCCCCCGCGTTATACATCAGGCAGCCAATCTCGCCACGATAGTCGGCGTCGATAACACCGGCCAGCACGTCGAGACCATTCTTCGTAGCCAACCCCGATCGCGGCGCCAACCGCCCGTAGTAACCTTCCGGTATCGCGGCCGCCAAACCCGTTCGAATCACCCGCCGTTCGTTCGGCTCTAAACTAACGTCTTCGATTGAATAAATATCCAATCCCGCCGCGGCAGAACTTCCCCGCGTCGGCAACACTGCTTTCGGATCCAACTTCTTGAAAGCCAAAGACTCCACTTGTCCTCTTCGTTGGGTGCTCATGGTTATTGAAATTTCGCCGGCCAATTTAGAACAAGTTAATGACGCCGCATTCTATTGTTAATAATATTTTGCGCAAGTCCTATCAGAGTTTTTGCCATTTGGGATCAGGGTTCAGACGGACAGTGACGCTGGCCGCGGCGCTCCCTGGATTCTCACTGGAAGCTGCGGCGCGCAACAAACCTTTACTAATCGCTCATGGTCACGCTGCATGTCCTGATCATTAGCAAGCCACGACATCACGTCTGCCAAAGCTCGAGCCGCGTCAGGATCTTTTGGTTCTACTATCCGATAATGCATCCACGGTCCCTCGCGCCGCGCGCCTACGATTCCTGCTCGTCGCAGATATGCCAGATGCCGGCTGATTTTTGGCTGGTTGGTTTTAAGGATCTCCACGAAGAAACAGACGCACACTTCATCGCCTCGCAGGAGATTAAGCAGCCGCAATCTAGTGCGGTCGGCCAGCGCTTTGAAGAACAATTCTTTATCAAATGTCTTCGCTAACTTCGCCATGACGGGAAGATTCTAACATAAATCCCATATACGGCTTGACAGATATCCGTTTTAGCAGGATACTGGCTGCACATACGGCTAGCCGCATGTGACATTTGTTTTTTTTCAGAGGAGTTCTTGAATCCTTGATGGACGAGATGCTCCCATGAAATTAATTTCGCCCGATAAGTTCAGCGGCCGCGGTTGCGTTGCTGCTGGTTGCCTCCTTAATCAGTGAGGCATGGCCAAAGCCAGAGGAGAAGTTATGACCAATCAAAGAGCGGTGGAGGCTTTGAAAGCTCACCTCGCATTAAATGTTCACAACGTCGAAGCAAGTATTGAGTTTTACAAGAAGATGCTCGGCATTGAACCGAGCAAGGTCCGGAGCGGATATGCGAAATTCGACGTGCAAAATCCGCCCTTGAATCTGACTCTAAATCAAAGCAGTTTTTCGGAACGCGGCGCCCTCTCGCATCTTGGCATCCAGGTGGCTTCGACAGACGACGTGCTGGCGATCCGCGAGCGATGGGTCGACGCCGGTCTCATTACGCGCGACGAAATGCAGACCGATTGCTGTTACGCCACGCAGGACAAGACCTGGGTAAGAGATCCGGACGGTAACGAGTGGGAAGCCTTCGTCGTGCTGGTAGACAACCTGCCTGAGACCGCCCCGTGCGAATGCGGTGACAAAGTGAAGGCGGCCGAGACTTCGCCCACATCGAACTCCTGCGCAACTGTTACCGAACCAAACGCGGCTGCAAGAGTCCCATGTTGTGGTTCGGAGCCGGTTGCAATTGCCCGATGACTACTTCTGAGCCCGGCTGTGCGAAACTGTTATTGGTTGCAGGACGCCGCATTAGTCAAACATCCATTGACCCAATCGACGTACCTGGCTACACGTGTGTAGACCCCGACCTTTTCGGCCTCGGCACACTTTTCTCCCCAACTGACTATCCCAGCCAATTTCGGAGAGGTGCCCGTTTCTACGGTCAGTGGTCCACCGCTGTCACCCTGGCAGGAATCTTCTCCTCCCGCTCGTGGGCCGGCACAAATCATGTTTTCAGTGATTCGACCGTTGTAAGCGCTGGCATCGTTGCAGGTAAGGGTTGGAACGAACGGGAGATTGTCTAAATGTCGCAGATCCCGAACCTTGCTCCCCCCGAATTCAGTGGCACCCCAACCTGTGACGGCAAGCGGCGCATCCTTGATCAGCAGCACACTCTCGGCAGTCGACGTCAAAAGCGGGATCGATTTAATGAAAATTCCCGTGGGCAACGGGTCAGTAAGTTCCATCATCGCCACGTCGTTGTCATCCTTCGCCGGGTTATAGGATTTATGCACAATGATGAGTTTCACATTTCTTCGCGTGGCGCCCGCCACTAAAGTGTTTGTCCCTGCGGTGACAGCAATCCGCGCCGGGCTGGTATCTACGACGCAGTGCGCTGCAGTTATGATCCAGCGTTCCGACAACACGGTGCCGCCGCAGAAATGCGCGCTGTAAGGATCGGCAATCCACGACACGCCAAGCGAAACTTGCCACGGGTAAGCTCCTATCGGAGCAAGTTTCCCACCTACGATCTTTGGCTGTTTCTTGTCCAGGTAGTTGTTGACCGCTTCCATATACGGCTTTGAACCCTTGAGCGCTGAATCCTGGCTGAGGGAAAGCGTCCCCTGGGCCAGCGCCGCCTTTGGAATCAGAGACATGAAAGCGAAAGCGATTAATCCCATGATCAGGTAAATTGTTCTTGATTTCTTCATGTTGTCCTCCTATTTGCCGACTCCAAAGAATCGAATACGGACTCCGTCTTCCTTAAAATCACTAACTGCGGTAACTGCCGTGATGCTAATGCCCGGTATTCCCATTTGCTTTAAGAGAAATTCAGCGTGCGCCAGTCGCGCGTCTCGTACTGCTTGCTCTGTTTCGTCGTTAACGGCGCCCGTGGAAAGCGAGACCCAGGTGATTGTCCAACCTTGAACTCTTAGTTCCGCCACGGCGTCCTGTAGCGGTTTCGGATCGATTAGGTCTGGCAGTCCTGTTGGACGAGGCTTTATGACGAGTTCCTTCACTGACTTTCCCAGCCTGACGATCGAGCGCTGTGGCGCCAATAACGGATCTACCTTCAGAAGAAAAGGTGAGAGCTGGCCTTCGATCGTAGCTTGCATCCATACAGTGTCTTGCGGGCCTTCGACCAAGCCCTGAATCTTTAGCTGCGTTCCGGGCCTTATATGGCCCACGACTTCTGCTTTGTCGTTAGGCGCCGCGCGCGCGACCAGCCCCTCCGTTGTGACCACATTTTCATGTAGATCCATGCTCGCCAACGTGAAAGCGAGCTTTCGTGTCTGCTCAGTCGTCGGTTCAATTCCCCAGGTGTTGGTCAAATACTGTGCACCTGTCTTTTCCGTGGCTAGTTGTTTTTCCGTCGTAGCTGACGGGATGATTCCTACGTTCCTATCCCCAGCCGTCACCAGGTCTTTTTCCCAACCAGCTTCCATTGAGCGGGGGAACGCATACGCGCGCGCGGAGAGTCTTCTGACGGCCATTATGGAAGAGTCGCCCAACCGAAACGCCCGCTCAACCGCAATGGGGGAAACGGCGGTAGCTCCACCTGCGTCGCAATTCGGATTCTTTAACCACCTGCGGGCCGCAGCGGTGTGCCTGGTTACAGAGTGATTGAGAACAAATCGATCGATTTTGTCGCGGATTCCCTTATTGAGCGCAACCTCCCAAGCTGCTTTCTCCTCCTTGCGGTCGACAGTCGTTGGTCGCAGGAAAGGATCGGTGATCCACGGACTGATGAGTGCGGGTATCTGTTTTTCTTTTGTATCTTTGACCACGTCAGTTGCCGCTTCCTTAAATATCCACTGCACCGTTTTGCCCTCGTTGGGGAGGTAGGTCACAACCCAGTTAGTGTAGGTGCTCATCTGGCCTTTGGCGCTGGTTCCTATCGCGACCTTCCCAGGCTGTGCGGCAAAAGCCACGAGAGAATGTTTTGCGGTTCCTCCGCGCGGCTCCTGCAAGCCTGGCGAAGCGAGGTTGATGACCGGAGTAGCTGAGGCCTCTGCAGTTGAACCATTTCCGTTAGCAGCAGGTTCGGGAGCATTTGACGGACTCTGATTCTTCGGACTAATTACAAAGTCACCGATTGTTCGACACGCATCAATGATCATAATGAGCATTCCGGGGTTCTTTTCTTCCAGGCGTGATCTGACAGAATCCAACGCAACAGCAGCATCGGGTAGCTCGTTTGCACCTATTGATTTTGGTAGTTCGGTGGGAGCGAGGAAGCTGTCCGCTTTATACGAAAAGCCGTGGCCCGAGAAATAGAACACCACCAGATCACCCTCTTCGATCGTATCTGCGAAATTGGATAACGAGTCAAAAAACTCTTTTTTTGATTTCATGACGAGGGTCGGACCAACCTTAAAACGAAGGTTGGTCAGGCGATCCCACATTTGTTCGGCGTCGGTCGCCGCACTTGGCAGGTCTTCCTGAAACGTGTAGTCAAAGTTGCCTACGATCAATGCTCGACGCCCAGGCTCGTGCTCGTCCATGTACTGTTCGGGCGGGCATTGGGACGAAGCAGAAACAACGTCAAGACAAAGTACGGCGGTCATCACCAACGAGCGGACCAGGAACCGCCAGAGGTGAACCAGTCGTTTTGAGGTTGGGCCAGTAAGCGTCCCTTGCACTTCAGTTTCCTCCTACCCCTCGCGGAGTGAGCGTCAATCCCGGGAGGCGCTCGCGATTGCCTTTCGCTGCGCTTGTTTTTGTTTGGCTGCCTCTGTCGTTTCGTTGTGCACCTGATCGGACGCCGAAGGATTCGGGAGCCGTTGAATCTTCCCTGACTTAACGTAGCCGACGTACTGAGTAAGAGTGTCAGATACCACTGACCTGCCGTTCAGGTCGTAGAGGTTGTACTGGACGATCACGCCGCCGCTGTGGGAAATTCTGCTTCCCCCGGTAAAGATGTCGGTCACCAGATTGGTCTTGATACGGTTGTTACCGCCGGCTTTAACCACGGCCAACTGCAGCCAGTAGCCATCGCCGTCGGGACCGTTGAGCGCCTGCCTCAGATTCTCCGCTTTGATGTATGCGGTGAGTGAGTTGATTCCGGTGGAGGCATCAGTCTTGATGAGCGTAGTCACAAACTGCTCGAAGCGCTCGTTCAACATTTTCAGTTTAGCGACAGCCTCTTTTGCATCCGTGACGGAGAGGTCCCGCGCCAGTTGGGCCATCAAACCGGCCTGTTGCTGCTGCAATGTTTTCAGTTCGCCCTTCTTTTCGTCGAGATCTTTCTGAGCGCGGTAGAGATCCCTGCTGAGATCGGCCAGCAGCTTCCGCAACTGTTGCATGCGCTGATAGGCCTCAAACGGAGTGCGGCGTCCATAAACCTGTTGCGTTTGGACCAGCGTGTTCAATTCATCCTGACTCTTCTGCTGCTGCTGCTTTATGTCCTTAATTGCACCTTCCAGCTCTTCAATCTTACCGGCAGTGTTCTTGGTGTTCTTGAGGTTCTCTTCCAAATCCTGAGTCAGCGCCGCTGTCCTCGCTTTGAGGTCATACAACACTTCGAGCTGTCCAAGGATTTGCGACTTGGTGTTGATGTTGATATTCGGGGGAAAGGCTGCCGGGTAGAACAGATCGGGACGCGGGTTTATTCCCTCTTGCGACCTTATCGCGCGGAACACCTCAGAGACGAGCGCGGGCTCATTGATCTCCAGTCCGTGTCCCTGTACGGTCACATTCGTGCGCAGCAAGGCAGTCATGTCGACAAAGGAGCCCAACAGGCTACCCGCGATTGTCGTCGGCAGGGTGACCGCTTTTGTGCCAAAAGATCGCACGCTCGCCGTAGCGGGACACCTGACTGGATCCTGGTTGAGCAACTTGCAGTATTGCTGGCGGACCAGCTCGATCTGGTTGGTTGTGACGTTGTAGTTCAGCAGCAAATCGATGTCAGGCTTGCTGTAGATCGCCAGCCGGTTGATGGGAGCTCCGGAATTTTTCAACGCTTTGACCAGGTCGTTGGCCGCGTAGGCCATGGAAACATACGAGACCATGTCACTCTCGATCACGGCGCCGTCGTTGATCTTGGTCTCACCGCTTAGTGGCGAGGTCGAAGGTTTCGGAAACTCTGCGTCGCGCTTGGCCTTCTCCGCCACCGCAATGTCTTTCTCGAGCTCAACGCGGGTTTTCTGTTCCCTGAGTCGAGTTATCTCCTCACTTTCCGGTGTCGCCGTTGCTGTTTGGGCCTGCGCCGCAACCTCCAGCGAACTGACCAGGAGCAATGAAGCCAGTAAGGCTCCGAGTTTTACGCGTGCAACGCGACTCCAAACTGTTTTGAGATTCCCACTCGAAAAAAGATCGTGAAAGGTACGGTTATTTTTCATTTCAGACATTGGTCCGCTCCGTTCGGGTTAGAAGAAGTTTTTTGGTAGAACGCTCATGTATTTCTCACTTCATCTGTATATGAGGGCAGACGGAAAAATACGTCGGTCGTCCGACGACTAAATTTGCGACCGAGGTGGTTTTTTGAAGTTGCCGGCTTTAGGAAGGTGTCGGACTAAAAAGGTCTGGGAGGAGTTATGAGGAACCTACTAGCCTGCGACTCCGATGCGCTTGAGGGAATTTAGTGTGCGCGGCGAGCAGCAAGTCGTCGTTCGAAGTCGTTGCACCCGCCGCGTCAGGAACTTACAGGCCTTGTAAGGATAGGCAACTCCGGAAAGGTGCGGAGAGCAATGACTGAGGAGAGATTTCTTGTGTTCAGCGGGTCACGCCGCGAGCCGAAAAGCGTGCGCGCCGCCTAGGGCTCGCGGCCTTCAACCTTGGCAGTAAACTACAAACAATTACAGCCAGCGCCACCGCCATACCCGGCGGAGGCGCATGGTGCTTCGTCGGTCGCTCTCGAAACAGACGAACCGCAATAATCGCCGTCGGTACGTAGGGTTAATTCGACAGAATTGCAAACAGGCGGTATCGGCAAGGGTTTATCCTCGCCGGCCGCCAATGCAAGCGAGTACTTCGGCTTCCCGTCAAGGCCGTCCAGCACTTTACGCAAATGGTGATAGTCGTTGCGTTTCTGCTCATCGCCGTCCTCACACGGCTCAGGCGCTACGCAAACTCCTTTCGGGCACTCATTAATGAATTGCACTTCGATTGCATTTTTGTCCCCAGGTTTCAATGGCAAGGGCTTAGCCACGAGATCGCCATCGCGGTCTTTAAGTTCCAGCAAAACGTGCTGGTCGTCCTCGAGCTCGATGGCGGCCGCCATGACAAGAGCAACGTGCCCGACGATGGTTCCTGCCTGCTCAGAGAGCTTATTTCTGCTGTCAATGCGTTGGAAAATGCTATGTGTGATCATTCGGGTGTAAAACGTGCCGTCCTTGATACGCACTACTTGCCGAAATTGGTTCTTTTTAACCTTCAGCTTGCCGTAGAATTCGGCAAAGTCAGGTAGCCAGCGAAAATCCATTTCATCACCTTTAATGCGATCAAGACAATCGCCTGGCTTATAGAAGTCTACTTTGTTGTCCCTTCCTACAACTTTAAGGTCTATGTATTTGACGCTGCCCGTTATCGGCGGAGCGTCCAACGGGGTGCAAAGCGCCAGCTGACACGCACTGACAGGTTTTTCCCAAATTTTCAATTCGGGTTTGTGCTTATGACCCGCATGAAATGCAATCCTTGCTTCCGGGTGCTCATAAAAAACCCCCATCAAACCCTCGAAAATTAATGTTACAGAAGCACACCTTGATGGAGCCTTCGCCGATGGAGGCCACTCCGCAAATCCTCTGCTACAAACGGTCGCGCGCGAGGTTGCGCCGGCCGCTTCTGGACTTCCAGTCGCAGTTTGAGACGGGGTTGGTTCCGACCCGTTCTTTTTTGGTGAGATATTGTTGCAGCCAGCGCCGACCATCAAACCTGCTCCGGCCGCTCCTATAAGGCTGAGGTAACTTCGCCTGTTTATTTTGCTCATTGCACGCGTCCTTTCGTTTTAGAAGTCCGCAAAGCCACCGATAGTAACGAATGCTGCCCACCCGTAGTTTTTCGGTGAGGTAGCAGGTTGATTGTGAAGATAATCTAGTTGTGCGCGTCGAAGTGCTTCGACAGTTGAAACACGATCCAGCTTGCGATGTTTATGAAAACTAATCATCAGGTCAGCGGTTGACTCAGACTCGACCGGCCACAAACTGGCAACGACCAGCGGCACACCCGCTACGATAAAGGGTCTCGCTAATCCGATCGCGCCTTCACCCCGATACGCTCGTTCAATTCCGGTCTGGCAGGCTGACAGCACAACCAACCGTGTCCGCGGAAGTTTCATTGCGTAGATCTCAGACGCCTGGAGACTTCCGCGAGGGGCGTGGTGCGCTAATCGATCATTCTTTTCATCTCCCGACAGCAGCAGCTTCGACAGCAGCGGCGACTGCTCACCGGTCAACGCATGCGTCGCCAGATGAACAACGTCGACGTTAACCAATGACTCACTCACGCGTGCCGCCGTCGCAGCTCGCCCGATTAACGGCGTCGCCCCATAAAGTTTTGCAATCTCTTTCGCCTCACGCTCGGCGCCCGGAAGATCAGGCAGACCGGCAAACTGCTTCCGGTCGAAGCGGGGATTGCCGACAATCAGCAACCGCTCCGGCTCGGTTTTTTCGCCCCTGGCCTCCTCTGAAGAGCTCTTGATAAATATGGTGGCGCTGGGCGTCGTTTCAATCGCGTAGTCTTCGATCAGGTACTTGTTGGAAGTCGGAGACACCAACGCTGCAAAGGGCACGAAGCTCAGGTTGTCATCCGGCACAATCGCGATTTGGCGACCGCCATCGAGATAACCTTCGACGGGCTTAATGAGAATCGTGTGCAAGTCTTTTGCGAGCTTGTTCAGTTCGTCCGTCCGATCGGAGTTCGGCTGCGCCAGCATCCTCGAAAACTTTTGAATCTTTTCGTCCAGCTCGCCCCGGCTGATCACTGTGTAACCGCTCTTCAAGTTGTCTTTGGTTACTACCCAGGCGATCACTTTATCGTCGAGCACTGAGTATTGAACCAGTTGAGATCGTTCGGGTAGCTCATGTTGGATTTGACTCAACTTGAGCGGGGACGTCGAACCAGAGAGCTGAAGCTCCGGGTTTTGCGTGTCGCCTATGAGTTGGGCGCCGGTGCTTTTCAAATCAAGCAGCGCCCGAGCGCGGTAGGCCTCAGCGTAATCAAACGCCTTCGCCGCCTCTTTTTTCCGCGAATACTGGAAATCAACCGCGATATCGTAGGCGTTCTGACCGGTGTCGAAGAACTTATCTCGGTAGCTCTCTTCCGCGATTTTCGCGCGGTTCCTCTCAAACCAATCTACGACCGTATCCAGCTCTGCATCCACCGCCGCCTCGTTACCCATGTCAAGGTGGGCCAGCAGCTTCCCCTTGCGCGATTGATACTGATAGGTATCCATGTTGAGTTGTTGATAGAGCTCTATCGCCTGGTCGTAAGATTCGAGCGCTCGTTCGGGATTGCCGGTTTCGCGATAGAGCCGTCCAAAGTTCAAGGCGGAGTGGGCGAGGACATTGGTCTTCGGGCGTCCCTCCGACAGCTTCAGCCCTTCGGCGTGTGCCTGTTCGCTGTACTTCAGCGCTTCGTCAAACTTGCCGAGGCGCTCGTGGATCAACGCCAGCCGATCGTATGCCCGCGAAGCCTGATACGTCATTCCTGCTACGAGAGCTACACGCAAGGCTTCGTTCTCAAATTGAAGCGCCACAACCGGCATGCCCAAAAAATAGAAATCGATCGACGCTTCGTGGTAAAGCGGCCAGGTTAATCTGGCGTCAGGAGGAATCGTTTCGGCGAGGCTGAGCGCGCGATAGGCCGCAGCGAGGGATTCAGTGTAGTTGCCCATAACGATTTGCACGCTCGTTTGCGCAGTAAAACAGCGGATTACATTCGCGTGATCCTGCATTTGTTCAGAGAGAACCAGAGCTTTCGCAGCGTACTCGAGCATTTTTGAAAACTCGTTCCGGCTGCCTACCGCATCCGCCATCGCAAATACAGACTGGGCATAAAACGAACGATAGCGCTTCGCTTCAAATACTCTGCTCAGACGCTCGAAAAGGGGAATGGCATTCTTAGGATCAGGAATTCGGAGATAGGAGTAGCCCACCAGCGCTTCCGCTAACAGGACTTCGACTTCATCTCCTGATTGAGCAAACAACTCCCGACTTTTTGAGAACAGATCGATCGCCTGCTGCCATTCACCCTTGGTGTACAGCCCGCCCGCCGACTTCATCATTACTCGGGCCTGCGCGCGCATTGTTCGCTCGGCTGGCGTGGCATTGGCATAACTGCGGGCGAGGTCTGACGTGAACCTGTCTTGAATCCTCTTTTCTTCCAAGTCTCCCGCGTAGGAGAGAATCTTGAGTTTTGCGTTTGCTTCCCAAAACCGGCCACTGTTCGCAAGCTTCAGGAAATCATCAAGCAGCGTTTCGACAATGCTGTTCCCGGTACGAGACCGGCTGAGAGTTAGCGCCGTCCAGGCAGTGTCGTCGTCTTGAGTTTCATAGGACCTGAGAAAGTCGCCAATGAACTGATCCCTGGTGCCGGCGGTTTTGACTTTACGTCCTTCGAGGAGCTTCAGGTATTTATTGGCCTCCGTGGACCAGGGCGAAGCAGGGTCTCGCTTTAGATATTCGCGCCAGTCTTGTTCCGCCTGGTCATACAGAGTGAGGTCTTGCTCAGCCAGAGCTCTGTTAAAGAAAGCTTCGAGCAAAGTGTTATCGATCGCCAGGGCTTTGTTCAGGTACTCAAGACTCCGGCCAACCTCTTCAAAACCCTTGCCCGACTCCGGCTTGGGCGCGGTCCTATCAAGCTTGGCCCTCCCTTTCTCGAGCCAGGCCGCGCCAAGGTCGGCGTAAATCTTAGCGTTGTTCGGATCACTCTTTAGCGCTTCTTCAAACTGTTCAATGGCGCGATCAAGATCGTGCTTCGCAAGGTAAACCTTGCCAAGCATGTGGTGAACGGCGGGAGTTGGCTCTTTGCTTAAGGCTTCGAGCACTATGAATTCTGCTCGTTGTCGCTCAGCTTCGTTGACGTTATCGGTTCCAGGGCCACGCGTTGTTAGAAAAGGTGCGTAGTTGAGTTGCGTGATGCGCGCTTCCAGGGGACGCTGTTGGCTATAGGCTGCGTTGAGCGCGATCAAACTTCGATCGACTTCTGATTGATGTAGGTATAGCCGCCAAATCCCATACCCGAGGCCGATGGCAACTAGTAAGCTCGCCGCGACTAATACGGGTCGCGTAAGCAGGTTTCGCTGAATCCAGTTGATAAGGCGAGCAACCCAGTCGTTAGGGGGTGGCATCGGAATTGGCCTCGCCAGGTTACGGTTCACTGCCTTAACAAACCTCAGTTGCTCTTTGCGCTCAGGTGTGGCTAAGAAGTCTTTTTCAAACTTCTCGTGCTGCTTTTTGGACAACGTTCCTGCCAGATACTCTTCGATCAATTCGTACTCCGTGTTCTCTAGCAACTCGGAAAGCTCAGGATCAATGAGCAGGCGTTCTTCAAAGTCTCGTTGCTCGTCGTCGGAAAGTTCGCCCAGCAGGTACTGGCTAATCACCTTTTGGTTATGGTTCCGCGCCATTGTCAAACTACCTTCCGGTCTGAGGAGACCTGCTAATTGTTATGTGACTAAGCACCGATCTCTGTCATTGGGCATTTGCCTCAGCCAGGCACTCTTTCATGCATCCGAGCAGACGCTTGCGTATCCGACCCACTCTAATTGCTAAAGCATTGCCGGTTAGCCGCAGTTCTGCTGCCAGTTTCTTTCGGATCTTTATTTTTGCTGGGGTTAGTTCCTGGAAGTAACGGCGAAACAGGTCGTCATCCGCCGTCGTCAGATTTCCCATGCATCGCTTTAGACACTCGTCTTCCAACTCAAGTCTTTGGCGTTCTTCGTCGTCGTCGGGCGGGTCAGGCAAAACGGCGGTATCGAGATCGACTTGTCGTAGATGGTCTTGCAGATATTCATGATAAACCTTGCCTGCAAATCCATGAAAGCACTTGGCGGGCTCGCTGTATTTCTCAACCACTTTATCTATTCGAACCGCGACTCGATTGATAACCTCATCAGTCAACCTCTCGGGCTCGCGGCATTCGCGAAAAAGGAAAAACCTGATCAATCCGTTGCGAACGGTTTCATACTTCGCCGCCGCCACGTCGCAATCCGGGTCAAGCCAGGCAAGCAGCTTGTCAAACTCTTCGTGCGTAGGTTCGCGTTCTCTCTTCATGGGAAGGAAGACTAAAAGACTTCGACTGAAACAACTCGCTTTCTTAGGAGTATCCGAAATCGGAACCGCAAGGGAAGCGAGTATCCAATTGACGAGTGCGCGTCTCAGTGGTCAAGAAAACCGAGACTAATGGAATGCGATCAAATTCCCGCGGCTTGAGTCAGGATGCGGCGAAACATTCGAAGATTAGACGGGGTCTTTGGGTCTGTCAACCACGAATGCCGACGAAAAAGTTGCAAACTTTGTTTGTGGGGGACAGGCCCTAAAAGCAGGCTCCAAACCGACCTCAAAGCCTCGGCGGGGTGACGCCGTGTTGGCCCTGGTATTTGCCGCCGCGGTCTTTGTAGGAGACTTCGCAAACTTCGTCGGCTTCGAAGAAGAGGACCTGGGCCACGCCTTCATTGGCGTAAATCTTTGCGGGCATCGGGGTCGTGTTGGAGAACTCCAGCGTTACATATCCCTCCCATTCGGGCTCGAAGGGCGTGACGTTCACAATGATTCCGCACCTGGCATACGTACTCTTGCCCAGGCAGATCGTCATCACGTTGCGCGGAATGCGAAAGTATTCCACCGTGCGCGCCAGCGCGAAGCTGTTCGGCGGAATGATGACATGATCGCCCTTGATGTCGACGAAACTCTTTGAATCAAACTTCTTTGGATCGACAATCGCGCTGTACACATTGGTGAAGAGTTTGAATTCATCCGCGCACCGCACGTCGTAGCCGTAGCTGGATGTTCCGTAAGAGACGACTTGCCGGCCATCCACTTCCTTAACCTGGTGAGGTTCGAACGGCTCAATCAGTCCGCATTCCTGCGCCATCCGTCGAATCCACTTGTCTGATTTGATGCTCATGCTCTGTGTGTTGACTCCTTCAGTGTTCCGCTTGCCGTTCCTTTATGCGCAGGATGCCATCGCCGACCGTAAACCGCAGCGTCGCGCCGCCTGAACCAGCGCGCGCGCGCAATGAACGAGGAGTGCTGCCGGCATGTTCGCGCGGCAGGAGATCAGCATAGCTATTCTCGATTTGTCCCAACCGCAAGAGGTCGGCATCGATATCCGCACTAAAACCTGCGGCTAAAGCGAGGGTCAGAATTCCACTTGCCAATCTAACTTCAGCTCCACTGCCGCGCCATCCACGCGAAGGCACATCCAGATTCACCGATCCACGCAGCACCGTGACATAGACGTTGCCGCCGGTGAGTGTCATTGTGGTGTCACTCTCCAACGCGTTTATTCGCACTGCGCCTTCGACGCCGGACAGTGTGATGGGTCCATTTCCCGCATTGATTTCCAGATCAGTAGCAACCGGGACCTTGATGCGAAAGTCGATTTTCCACGGCAGCCCGAGGAGCCGCTTGGAAAAATTCTTTGCCACCCGTCGCATAAAAACTTTGTCATGGGTCCCGGTGGTAAGAATACGCAGGTGATTCGCGTCTTCGTCCACGATGAAATTGTTAAGGGGAACTAGCTGGGCCAGATCCTGCTCACTGGGCGCTTGCCATTCGATGTTGGCAGTAACCTCAACCTCGCGGCCCTCCCATCCTTCGATCGAAATCGATCCTGCTGGTGGTCCAATGATGGTTAGCGTTCCGCCGTAAGCAAAACGACGAGTGTCATGCACGGTGGTCGAACGCTTCAGCAATGGACCAGTTGGCACGCTCGTCGCTTTGTCCTTCGGGTCCTTCGGGCCCTTCGCGCCCGTTTGCGCCCAAATGGATGTTGTCGACGCGCAGAGTGTCAAAAGTAGCGGTAAGACCAACCTGGTTTTAAGCAGCATGTTTATTAACAACTGATGAGACTCGGAAGATATCTGAAGTGGACCTGCTATTAATGAAATTGGATCTGCGGTCGAGGCATTATGGCTGTCCTGCGATAGCGTTTCAACCTGAGGCGCCGGGATGTTGGCTCCGCTTCCGGCAATGCTATATTGCTAAAAGATAAAACGAAGAAGCCAAAATGAAACTACGACTCGCCCCTGGTCTGGCAATTATGAAATCGCCCATCACCGGTAAGGGCTGTTTTGCCACCACCTTCTTTGCTCAGCGCCGGAAGATTGCTGAGTACACTGGCGAACTAATACCTGATCCGGAAGCGACGCGGCGAGCAGAGAAACGGCGTGTGTTGAGGATTTGCGCGATCGATCATCGGTGGAGTTTAGACGGCAGCCGGGGCGGCAATGGCACGCATTACATCAATCACTCCTGCGAACCCAACGCGTGCATGAAAACAATCGGCCGACACATTCTCTTTTTCGCGCTGCGCGATATTCAGCCCGGCGAAGAGATCACTATCGATTACGAAAGTACGCTGCACTCCGACGAGAAGCGTTGTCACTGCGGCGCGAAGAGTTGCCGCGGAACGATCAATCGCCTCGATTAGCGCCGACCGGTGCTGCTCATGTTTCCGGCGGAAAAGAAGTGAGATTGGACGGCGAGAGTCCGGTTAGAGTCTGGGCAGGGTAAAACTGAATTTCGATCCGCGGCCGACTTCTGATTCAACTGCCACGGTGCCGCCATGTTGCTCGACAACTTCGCGCACAAAGGACAGCCCAAGGCCAGTCGACTCTTCATCCTTTTCATGGCCGTCGCGGGCAATGCGATAAAACTTTTCCCAGATGCGATCAATTGATTCGGGCGGAATCCCATAGCCCCGATCCTCAACGGTCACCCGCACCGCTTCCGCTTCCAGGAGCGTCGAAATTGTCACGAGCGTGCGCTCAGGGCTGTACTTGATCGCGTTCCCAATCAGGTTTGTCACCACCTGAGTTATCAAACTCTTGTCGGCTGCTACCGGAGGAATCCTGGCGGGCGGTTGCTCGATCAGGCGGATTCGTTTCTTCTTGGCAACAGACTGAAGATTGGTGATCGTGTCGCGCACGACTTCATCTAACCGCAGGGGAATCTTCAGTACTTCCTGTCGATCGCCTCTTTCCAGCTGGGTGACGGAGAGGAACGTATTAATCATTCGCGACAGGCGCTGTGATTCGTTGGAAATAATGGTGAGAAACTCGCGCGACTCAGCGGGAATTTTTTCGTCAGCGGCCAGCAATTCAGCAAAGCCATTGATGCTGGTGATCGGCGTGCGCAGTTCATGCGACATCAGGGAAATCATGTCGCTCTTTAACTTTTCGTGTTCCTTCGTGCTGGTCACGTCCCTGACCGTAATTGCCAGGCACAAAGGTTGGGCGCCGGCGCTCTTGGCCCCGTTACCGTTGTGGTGCCCATTGCCGTTGCCATTAGTGGCGTTCTCGCTAAGCAAAGCGATGCGCAATTTCAACACTTGATTGCGCTCTGAAAAATGCAGTTCTCTTTCGTACGCTTCGCCCGACTGCAACACGCGCCGGACTGCAATCGCCGGCTCATCAAAAACCCCGGAGCGAAACGTTTCCAGCAAGGCAAAGAGATCGAGGTCGTGCACTTCAAGCTTGCTAATTCGCGCGGCCCTAATCATGGACTCATTCACATAAGCCAGCGTCCCGTCGAGATAAGCTACTGCGTATCCGTCTGATGCCTCCTTCAGAATGTGCGCGCCGAAGCGTTGCTCGGTTAACAATCCGGTGACCACATCGAACGCTTCCAAACGCCGGCCGGCGGCCCGCGCTGAAACAAAATTCAACTTATCGCTGGCGATTTTCTTTTTGCGAACTTCGTCGCGCTGCAGGTTACGAGCTAGTTGGGCGCCGACGGCCGATAACAATTGGCGATCGCTTTGCTCAAAGTCTTCACGCAAACGCAATAGGAGGGCGCCAACCCTTCGGCCCTGATGTTCCAGCGGCAACGCGACTGTTTCGAACGAATCGATCTTTCCGGCTTTGGCCAATACGATTTCGCCGGTTGCGACCGCGCTGTCGCAAAGGCTCACCACTTTTCGCCACATGGAATTGCGGCCGGTCTTCAACGAATCGCTCGAGCCCGATCGCAACCGCGCCGAGGCTTGTAGCATGCCGTCCTCGTTCGGTTGAAAGACAATGGCTTCTTCGAGAGGCAACACAGTTTGCAGTAGCTTCAATCCACTCATCAGGCGCGCGCCTTCATCGCTCTTGGTTGCCGGCTGGGTTTGCGAGGAAACTTTGCGGACGTGACCGGCGAGCGCTGTGTCGATACTCCACAGTCGCCGCAACTGAACCAGGGCTATCGCGCCTGCTGATCCAAACGCCATGGGCGCGAAGAGAATGTCAATTTGCAGAAATCGCGACGCCGCCAAACTGACGATCGCCAGCAAGAGAAAACCCGTTCCGAGATAGGGAAACGATCGGCGCGCACCCGCTCGCTCAACAAAGAAGCCGGCGCACGCGGCGATTGAAACAATCAGCAATGTGCCGAGCCAAAAGCCAGGTGTGATCAGCTCTCTCTCAGTAGGATTCCGGTAAGAGATGAACATCTGTTGGGCGGATTTGAGCCATTCGCCGCGCCACAACAGACAGGCGAATAGCCCGGAAGCCGCAGCAAGGCCCAACGAGCACAGTAATGATTTTAGGGGAAAAAGAATCTTCAAGATGCGTTTTGATTTTTCGGAGACTGAATTTCGCGGCTGGACTAACGGTGCCTGGCTTACGCCGTGCGCTTGAGCACCCACTGATGACGTTGGATTATACCCTGAAAGGCTGGATTCGGTGCAAGGGAAACTGGTTCGCGAGGTCTTAGCCCGGCGCGGAAGGCAGAACTACGAAAACGCCTGGAGCGCTCTAACCAATTCCGGCTCCTCATCCGGTGCGACCGTGCGCAGATCAAGCAGGACGCGGCCTTCGGCAATACGCGCGATCACGGGCGGGCTGGAGTGTCGCAGAGTTTCTTCAATGGCTTCGGCGGAATGCTCGGCATGGGAGAGCGCAATCAGCACCGTCTTTAAACTCGCAGTCGGCGCCGATCCACCGCCAACTGCTGAGTCGCCTTCGATGAGCTCAGCTCTCAGGCCCGATGGGCCAAGCCGCGTCAGCAGCGCTTCGGCTCGTTCTCTCAATTGCTCTGTTGAGACGGCGATCATGCGGAGGGCGGGCAGTCGAGTGAATGGATCGTCCCGGCGATACGCATTCAGGGTAGCTTCCAATGCGCTGAGCGCGAGTTTGTCGGCGCGGAGAGCTCGATAAAGTGGATGCTTTCGCAGAGCCTCAATTACCTCCGTCCCACCAACTATTAGTCCAGCTTGTGGGCCACCAAGCAGTTTGTCGCCGCTAAACGACACGACATCTGCGCCGGCAAGAATGGAGTCGCTGATCAAAGGCTCACCACTTAATCCTTGAGCTGAGAAATCCAGCAGCGCCCCCGAACCGGCATCTTCATAGAGCAGGAGACCGGTTTTATGCGCCAGCTCGGCCAGCTTCGTCAGGCTCGGCGTATCGGTGAACCCAACGATGCGATAGTTTGAAGGGTGAACGCGCATGATCAGGCGCGTTTGGTCGTTTAGAGCTTTTTGATAATCAGAGATGCGGGTGCGGTTGGTCGTTCCCACTTCGATCATCCGCGTGCCTGACGCGGCCATCACGTCAGGGACGCGAAAGTCGCCGCCGATCTCAACCAGCTCGCCGCGTGAAACTATCGTCTCACCTTCGCGCGCCAAAACGCTGAGGATCAATAACGCCGCGGCCGCGCAGTTGTTTACCACCAGCGCGGCTTCCGCGCCGGTCAATTCGCATAAAAGTAACTCGGCCAGCCGACCTCGTTTTCCGCGCATCCCGATTTCCAAATCGTATTCCAGCGTGCAGTAACGCGTCGCCTCAGCAACTGCACGGTGCGCCTCATCCGAAAGCGGCGCTCGACCGAGGTTCGTGTGCAGAATGACCCCAGTCGCGTTGATGACGCGGCGCAGTCCTGATGCAGACACGCGCTCGCAGGTCATCTCCACGCGGTGAATTGCCTCTGCCAACAACTGTTCACGAGAGCGCGTGCCGTTAGTTGAACTTGCCTCGCGCACTTCCGATCGGAGCGCTTCAGTAACTTCACGGGCGATTGTTGCCAGCCGTCGCATTCCGACCGATGACTTCAGTTGCTGTGCAGTGTCGCTGCGCAAGAGCTCATCAACGGATGGCAGCAAGCGCAGTTCTGAGTTGTTTGAGATAGCAGGTTTAGTCATTTGATCGCGTCCGGGCGGCTAGAGAGTAGTATGTCTGACGCAGCGTCTCAAGTCTCAGGTCTCAAGTCTCAGGTCTCAGGTCTCAAGTCTCAGGTCTCGGAGTCTCAGGTCTCAGGTTTCAAGTCTCAAGTCTCAGATTTCAAATCTCAGGTTTCAACTTCAGAGTTCAAGATGACGCCTGAGAGACTTGAGACCTGAGACCTGAGACCTGAGACTCTTAACCTCTGAGACTTGAGGCGAATTCGCCTTGCCGGAAAAGTTCGTTGACACCTCGCTTTCAAACCGCCTAGACTCGTTATTGTGCGCGGCTGGCCCGCCGCACCCTCCACAGGAGACACACCTTGCCGATTAGAGACAACAAATTTGCGCGCCGGACGCTTGAGCGACAGGAAAGAAACAAGAACAAGCAAAACGTCCAGGACGTTCCTGTCAGTATCGAAGAGAAGCTCAAGCGGCTGGAAGAAGATATCCGTCGTCTGAAGATCGAGTTTGACATCTACTTTAACGGGGCCGTCAAACGGGCGCCATACGATACCAAGATGCGAGTAGAAGCCCACATCAAACAGTTGGGCGACGATCGCTCACTCACTTTTGCGCATCGTTATCACTACAACTCACTGGCGGCCCGTTATGCCGCCTTTCGTGACATGTGGCGCCGCACGATGCAGGGCCGCGAAGAAGGTCGCGACGCGGGCGCAGCAGCGCGGGCCAACGCGCGCGCGAGTTCCGCCGCCGCAGTCGAGCCCACCACTTTCGTTTGCGCCGACGGCCACAAAGATGTGAAGACGGTAAAAGATTTATACAACGCCCTGGTCGAAGCCAAGCGCCAGTGCGGTGAGACCACTGAAAATCTCTCCTTTCCTAAGTTCCATCGCCTCATCGCCTCCAAGACAGACAATCTGAAAGAGCACCTCGGTTGCGAGCGTGTTTTGTTTTCAGTGAATGTCGACGGCGGACATGTCAGTTTTAAAGCCCGAGCCGACAAAGAATAAAGGCGACCTCTATCGAGATCGCCTTTGTTCATAGCGCTTACCGGAGTCAGGGGACCGGAAGCGGTCAGTGGCTTTGCTGTGAAAGCCGGGGGAGACTTACGCTTACGCCTTTGTCACTTTTTCTGCCTGCGGCCCCTTGGGACCCTGCGTCACTTCGAACTCGACATCCTGACCCTCTTCAAGGGTCTTGAAGCCGTCGCCCTGGATGGCGCTATAGTGAACAAAGATGTCTGCAGAGCCTGGCTGCTCAATGAAGCCATAGCCCTTTGAATTGTTAAACCACTTGACCTTACCGGTTATTCTAGACATAACGAACAAATCCTCCTGAACGTAAAACGGGACGTGTAGCGAAACTTCAAACTGCAAAAGTCACAGATTGAAAGTCTGTGCTACCGACCGACTTGGTTAATGCTTGTGAGCCGGACGCGCTTTGTGAAATGGGGCGCTGCACGGAAACACAATCAGCAAAAAAGCGCATGGTCATAACGCACAAAGCGCGGTATCACCATACGCAGACTACTGGGGGGCACTTGTAAAACTCATGACTGTAACGCCCGATAAAACGGAATGCGGGGTTGAACTACAAGGAAGTCCCAGCATTGACGACGGCGCATACTAAGCGAAAGACTTTCTCACTGTCAAGCATAAAAACTGCTAATTTCCTAAGGTTTTTCAATGTTTTGCACGGAATTTCTACCTGGGCAAACCTTTGGCACCAGGGTCTTCAGGCGTTCACCGCAGGGCTACGCTCATCACTCCGCGGAAAATCAGGCCGCCTTGCGAAGGCCTAGTGGAGCATTCTTCAGGTCCAATTCCTTCAGCAGGTAGCCTGCCCCGCCAAACTTGTCGAGAATGAAAAGCACGTAACGAATATCCACCGAGATCGTGCGGCCCTTCGGATCGTTGTAGAAAAAGTCGTTGCCCAATCCTTCATAGTTGCCGTCAAAAACAATGCCGACCTGTTCGCCCCGCCCATTCAAAATCGGCGAGCCGGAATTACCTCCGATAATGTCGGTGGTGGACAGAAAGTCAACGGGCACACTGGTACCGTCAGATGTGGCATAGGGACCAAAGTCGCGGCTCTGATAAAGCTGCTTCAGTTTTTGCGGGACGTCAAAAGGCTCGCGGCCGGTGTCCTTTTCAATCACGCCGCTCAACGTGGTGAATGGTTGGTAGATCGCCGCATCGTGCGGCACGTAACCTTTCACTTCGCCGTACGTAAAGCGCAAAGTCCGATTTGCATCCGGATAGGGTTTGCTGCCCTGCATCTCAGTGAAGCCCTGGATGAGTAGTGGCCGCCAGCGCGCGACAGCCCCATTGAACTTCTGCGTGCGAAGTTGCTGCTCAGCAAGTAACGGCGCCAACTCAAAGGCCAGATCGATGAACGGCTCATGCAGTTCGTGCAACTGTGCGGTTGACAACGTAAAGAGTCTCGCGACCGAGTCCTCGCTCCCGAAATTCTTACTGTCGACAATCTGCCGGGCAAAATCTTCTTCCGCGCGCCGGCGCGCTTCCCCTTGCAGATTCGCGAAGCGTTTTTCGATCGCTTCAATCTTTTGTCCGGCGGGTAATTCCGCGGCACGGCGCAACATGTGAATCAGCATCTCGCGCTCAACGGACAAGTTGCGATCGGGCAGGGCTGCTTTGGCCGCGTTCAGGGCCCGCGCCACTGCCTCAGCGACAGCCGGATTCGAATCGGAGCCGGGCCGTTCCTTGGTCGCGGCGACGCCCTGCGCGCTGAAACCAATAGCCAGCAAATCGCTGGCTTGCAGTAACTGCGGCACTAACATGTCCCGTCTGCCAGTAGCATTCAATTCCTGATAAGCCTTGCTCAAGCTGGGCAGAACTTCGCCGTATTTAGCCTTGCGCGCCGGATCTGCATCCAGCCAGCGGGTGAAGGCGGCTTCCTGGGCTTGCTTCCGGCCGACAATATCGGCGCGTCGCATCGCCAATACAGAGCCTTCATCGTTCTTCAGCGTGTTAGCGATGTTGAAGATCGTGCTCTGCAGTTTTATGCGTAACGCCTCATCGCCTTTGCCGGCGTTTTCCAACGCCTCGATCTGTTTGCTGAAGACATCGATTTGAAAAGGGATAGCGATGTCCTGGTTGTAAGCCACGGAATAACTTTCGCGATACCGGCGGGTCAATCCCGGGTATCCCATCACCATCATGAAATCGCCTTCCTTGATTCCCGCCATCGAAACGGAAAGGAATTTTTTCGGCTTATAAGGAACATTTGCCGTCGCGTAGGGCGCAGGCTTTCCGTCCGGGCCGACATAGGCGCGCATGAAAGTGAAATCGCCACAATGTCGCGGCCATTCGAAGTTGTCCGGATCGCCACCAAAAAACCCAATCGATTTCGGCGGCGCGTACACGATGCGCACGTCGTTCAAGACCAGGTAGGTAAACTTGTAATAAGACAGGCCTTCATGCAGCGGCAATATCTGCGCGGTGATGCCATCGGCCGGACGGCGTGCGGCTATCGTCATCGCCCTGACTTTCGTCTGGATCGCTTGCGCGCGTTCCGCCGGCGGGGTCGCGTCGGTTACTCCCGCCAACACTTCAGCGGTGACGTCTTTGATCTCTTCGGGAATTGAAACGGTGTAGTTCTGGGCCGGCAATTCCCCGCTGCGATCCTTCGCGAGATAGCCGTTTGTCGCATAGTCGTGAGTTTGGTCAGACGCTGCTACCAACCCATCGAAGGCGACATGGTGATTCGTCAGCAACAGACCGTCCGGCGATAGAAACTCTCCGGTGCCGCCATCTACGATCACGACGGCGTCCTTAATGCTCACGCCATTTGGATTGTAGAGATCGGTAATCGGGATCTTCAGTCCTCGCTGATTCAGTTTCTTAATTGGAAGTTGGCTAATGGCGTCGGGCAGGAACATGCCCTCGTCGGCGAGCGCGGGTAAAGGAACGACGCTCAGGAAAAGTACAGCGGCCAGCAGTGCTGCGGCGGTGCGCGAAAACCTGTCGGGCATAGAGCAAACCTCTTCTGACTTTTGGTATTGATAAAGGCGGGGGAGATATTAGTTGATGGAGGAGGAAAACAGAAAACCCGTTGCGATAAAAAGGGCGGCACCCTGGCGCCGCCCTTTAGCTTATTAAGTCAATACCGTTAATTCATATCGCCAATCAGGTATGGCAGGGGATTCACCGCGTTGTCATTAATGCGAACCTCGTAATGGAGGTGCGGTCCCGTTGAACGTCCGGTTGAGCCGACGTTTCCCAAAACTTCGCCGCGTGAAACTGTTTGTCCGATCTTCACACCAATCTGGGAAAGGTGACCGTACCGCGTTGTGAGACCGCTGCCATGATTGATGTAAACCACTTGACCATAGCCATGTTGCCATCCGGCGATGACCACTTTGCCACTGGCGGCGGCCACGACCGGAGTACCCCATGCGGCATCAATATCCTGACCGGTGTGGAACTCGAAAGAACGGCCGCCAAACGGGTTCCGTCTTCCGCCAAAGCCACTTTCAAGGCGGCCTGCGACCGGCCACAGCGACGGCGTCATGCCTCGTTCGCGGAGGGCTTCTTCATACTTATGCATCGATCGCTCAAGTTGTGCCGTCTTGTTTTCCAAAGCGGCCAGACCGGCGCTGTCCAACGGCACAGCCGGGCCGCCCTGTCCGTGCAGACTGGCCTGCTGATCGGGAGCGATACCTGAAATTTCCGCCAGCCTGCGCGAAGTGTCCTCCACAGCATCTACGCGGTTGTTAAGGTTCTTCAGTTCGTTGCGCTGCTTCTCGTTCTCCGCGCGTAATCGCTGGTTTTCGTGCTCGATCCGAAGGTGCTGCGCTTGTTGGGTCAGACCATAGAAACCGTAGAGCAAACCACATAGCACGGCAAAGGAAAGCACTGCGAAAAGCTTGAGCCAACGTTTGTGAAGGCAGATACGACGGATATGTGAACGGGAACGGGAGGTACGAGCAACAATAAAAGCATAAAACCGGTCATCTCTAGTCATTGGGGCAATTCCTTATGCCGCAAGCCGTGCTTTTGAACCCGGGGGAGGGGCGCACGGGCGGCCGCAAAAAGCGTAGGTTCCATAGGAAGGCCTATGCTGGGTGAAACTCTGCGAGTTCTTTAATTATTTATCCTGCTTGGACTCTTTGCGGCTGGTTGACCCGAATCCGAGATAGCGCCGGATGCCGCCGGAATCAGCCTGATTGCCACAAAAGGAAGGCGCACCCTATCACAGCGAAGTGACCGATTGCAAACCGGGAAGAAGGCCGAAAAACACGATCAGACACGGATTTCGAGGGGTTCTGGTCGGAAGGCGAACGATAGGGAAATGCTTACTGGAATTCGTCGCGCTCAGCCCGTGCGCGCGATCGGGACCGCATGATGGACACGGCGATAAGGATCATGAGACCGATAAAGGCGATGATGATAACAACCTTGACTAAAACCAGCAGAACACCAACCAGACCGATAAGGGACTTCAATAAAGTGACCGCAAGCACAGCCAGGGCCAAAATGCTGCCGGCAATTTTCAGAAGCAGAACCATAACAACAATCCTTCCAGAGTTCTCGGTATTCCTGGTCTTCCCGGACTAGGGTCTTTGCTGAAAAGAAGCCGGCCCGATTCCTCTCTGCGATATTTGGGTCACCACGTCGCCCGTGCCATAAGCCGGTTGGGGCAAAGGGGCCGTTCCCACCACTGAAGGCGGTGGCCGGCGCGTATCAAAGGAACGATACATAGGTTCGCCACTACGGCGACGGCGCAAATAATCGAAAAACATGTAAGCCCCGAGGGCCACCAGGGCGAGCGGCAACAACTGCCGCACCGGTAAACGTACCCCTAACAGAGTGTGCAAGAGGAACACCGCGCCCAGCACCATCAGCGTCACGCCCCAAGCGAATGGATTGCCGTACAACCGCCGCGCGATCACATCCTCTTCTTCGTCCGGCGCGCGACCTGACCGAATCAATTGCGCCGTCCGGCACGCGTCGACTGCGGCAAACAGCCAGGTTCCAATCACGCCCAGGATGAAAAACTGTACACCATCAGTCACCACCGCCATTTGAAAGAAGCTGGCAAAAATTGCGAAATGGACTATCGCTTTCGAAGTCTGCCCGTTGTACGCGGCGCCCAGACCCGGAACAAACGACAGCAGGGTTGCGATAAAGGGCGACGTGCGACGGCGCTCTGCCTGTTGCGGCGCGTTAACCTGCTGGCGCAAAAGCTCCACGCCGGCGACGATACAATCCTGACAGAACGGAAAGCCGCGGATGCGATGATCGCAAGCTGGACACAGTGGCCGCGCACAGTTGTGACATTGGACCGCCGCAGGATTCTTCGTGTGATAAGCGCAAATCATTTTGAGTTAAATCGTCGTCACACTCAGCGACGGCGTCTGTCCTATTTTTTCTGCTCTCCGCTGATGTTTTGTTGGTTCTGGCCGGAGTTATTGTTCTTCTGATTCTCGCCGTTAACCAGGTTCGTGACGCTCCCCGCTATTTCCTTTAGATCACCGGACAGCTCGGCGCTTTTAACCGCCGTGGTAGCGCCGCCAACATACGTTTGTTGGGCCAGACGCAGGCTCGCGCTGTACATTCCACTAATCGATCCATCCGCCGAAACTGTACTGGTCAGCACAAACACCGCAATCAGCAACATCGTTGCGACCGTGGCGAGCTGTGGTGAAACAATTGGATCCAGCCAGTGGCGCAGCATCGATGCCAGCCGCGTCGAAAATGGTTCGGACACTCGTTGCAGCTTTTCTGATTCGAGAGTTGCCAGCAGAATGCGGGCTTCAAGTCCGGCCGGCATAGCCAATTCTTCACTGGCGTAGGTGTAGCAGGCGCCGATGGAACGCACTACTTCGCCGGGCAAGTCGGTGCAATGACTGCAAAGCACCGCGTGCCGCTCCCAACGATGGTAAAGCGCCGCCGGGAGGAACCCGTCAAGATAATCCGTCAGAGAGGCTTCAAACTCTTCACACGACATCAAGGTTTCCGGCATCGTCCGCATGAGAATGCGCGCTTCCAACTCTGCGCCGGGTGCCGGAACTTTAGACACGACGCAGGCCTGCATCGCGTTCTTCACTTCGCTTAATAGATCATGGCAGACGGGGCACCGCATGGCGTGTTCGCCAAACTCCTGGTGCGTGCGCACGTCCAGCGTCTCATCAAAATAGTCGGTCAACCGATTTTCGAAATCTGCGCAAAGCATTTATTGTCCCAGTCCTTCTCTCTATCCGTCGAGGTAACACCGTGTCTAAGCGTTCATTTGCACCACACGCATGCGTCGTAGGATCTTGGCCAGCTCAATGCGGCCGCGATTGATGCGCGACTTTACAGTGCCCTCGGGTATCTTCAATAAATCAACGATCTCCTGATAACTCAATTCCTCAATGTCACGCAGGATCACGCAAGTGCGTAAATCCGGCGAGAGCTTATCAATCCCGGCTTGCACCTGCGTTCCCAGCTCTCGCCGCTCCATATCCGTCTGCACTGAGCCGCTCTTCGCAGTCAGGTGATAGGTATGGTCCTCAAGATCGTCGGCCTGGGCATTTTGGGGTGCGCGCTGTCGCCGGCGGTAATCATCAATGATCAGGTTGCGCGCCAGCCGCATTAGCCAATTCTGCAAGTCGCCCTGCCGCGCGTCGTATTGATCAAGCGAGCGATAAACCCGAATGAAAACCTCCTGCGTCAAATCTTCCGCCGCATCGCCGCGCGATGTGAAGCGGTAGGCCAGGTTGTAGATGCGCCGCGAATAGCTCTGGACAATTTCTTCCCAGGCCGCACCGTCTCCGGCGCGACATCTTCGGACCAAATCGCCTCCAGCGCTGATCGCCAACGTTTTCGCAGCCCCCACCGTTAGTATCCCATCCCTCTCCAGTCGACGCTCCGGCCCAAAACTCCTGGTCCTGAGGCCAGTTACGTCTGCGCAACATCCAAAGTTCCTTAGATTTAACGAACGCAGCGTCGATCGCCGAGAATTCGCCCCTGAAAGCGCCGCGACGGACCTAACCGCCCTGCTTGCGCCTTTACAGCCTACTATTGTAGCCTTGCGATGCCACCCAATATCTTGTGGTTAGCGTTTGGCGACTGTCAAGTTTTGCCATTGATTTTGTGCCAGGCAACTATTGTCCTTCTGCATCTTTAGACTGACTTTGCGTAGATATCTGGAGTTTGGATTCCTACTCCTGCTGGCCGGCCTCATTTGCTGGTGGTTTGGGCGAGGTCTGGACTGGGCCCAGGTCAGAATTGCCGTGCAGCAATCCGACTGGCGTCTGATTGCGGTGGCGGCGGTAATAGTTTGCTCTGCTTATTTGATACGCGCTTTCCGGTGGCGCGCGCTGCTTGCGCCGATCACGCCGGCCAGTCTGCGCGAGTTGTTCGTGGCCACCACTGTGGGATTCACGGCTGTGTTTTTCTTTGGTCGCATGGGTGAAGTCGTGCGTCCGGTGGTACTGCCGATGCGCGACCGGCGAGTTCGGCCGAGCGCTTCGTTCGTCACGATCATGGTTGAGCGAATTTATGATTCGATGACCGTGTTGCTGCTGTTTTCCCTCAACCTCTTATGGTTTCGTTTGCCTTTGAACAGCGTGGCCGAACTGTCGCGCGTCCGCACGACCGGACTTGCCCTCGTGTTGATGGCGATTGTTGGTTTGGTGTTGCTGTCCTGGTTCAAACGAAAATCTGAAGGGATTGTTGCCTGGTTGGACCACCAGCTCTCGGGTCTGCGGTTGATTCCGGTGCGCGTGCGGCGCGCTGTGATTTCGCTGTTGCAGCAACTCGCCATCGCCTTGCGAGTGTTGTCGAATCGACGCGAGTTGGCGGCGACTGCCGGATGGAGCCTATTGCTTTGGCTGTCCATTGCGGGCGCAAACCTGCTGGTCTTTCGGGCGTTCGGCATGAATTTTGGACTGAGCCAGGGTGTCTTTATTTTGGGTTGGTCGATGGTCGGTTCGGTGGTGCCAACGCCCGGCGGCGCGGCCGGCGCGTTCCATGCCGCTACCGCCGCTGGTCTGCTCTTTCTGGGCATAGCACGCGAGCAGGCCGCCGGCGTGACCATCGTTCTGCATCTGGTCGACTTCGCGCCCGCAGTTGTCTTTGGTCTTTACTATTTTCTGCGCGGCGATATCAACCTCGCCCGTTTGCGAGCATTGGCGTCTCCGGAATCCGTGGAACATGCGGTCGAAGACGAAACAATCGAACCGGCGCCGGCGCTGCGGGCCGAGGAGTTGGAAACCGCCGTGGCCGGCAAATAGGCGCGGCATGCAATTCACTTTCCCTTGCTGAGGCTGACATATGAAATGCCCCTTTTGCGGATTCATTGAAGACAAAGTAGTCGACTCGCGGGAGTCGCGTGAAGGAGATGCAATCCGGCGCCGGCGTGAATGTTTGAAGTGCGAGCGGCGTTTCACTTCCTACGAGCGCATCGACGAAATTCCTCACATGGTGATCAAGAAGGATGGCCGGCGCGAGACTTTCGATCGCACCAAAGTAATGGCCGGCTTACTTCGCGCTTGCGAAAAACGGCCAGTGCCTTCAGCCAAGCTGGACGCGATCGTAAACACGGTCGAGAAATATGTGCAGGAATCGCCCGAACGAGAACGTCCCACCAGCAAGATTGGCGAAATGATAATGCGCCGGTTAAAAGAATTGGATAAGGTAGCCTACGTTCGTTTTGCTTCAGTCTATCTGGAGTTCGAAGATGTTTCGGAATTCATGCACGAGCTGAAGCACCTGGTCCGCGCGCGCGCCAGTGGAGCGCCCAAGAGAGCTTAGTTGTGGGCGAGTCTGGTGGCCGCGTTACTAAACGAAGATGAAAGCAGTTGTCGCAAGAGGACTGGAAGCGCTCGAGATAAAACGCCTGCGCGATCAGATCGGGCGACTATTTGCTACTCTGCAGGAAGCTGCCGAAGCGGATGACGAGATGGCTGCCGGCGCCTGGGCGCCGCCGATCGATGTTTGTGAAACGGAACGGGTAGTCACGATTCGAGTTGAACTGCCGGGCATCAACGCCGATCAGATCAAACTCGCGCTGACCAGCACAAAACTCCGCATCTGGGGCGTGAAAAAGAAAAGAGTCGCGCGGCAGCGCATAGTCTCGCACTTGTGCTCGGAACGCAGTTACGGCAATTTCACCCGCGTCGTACACTTGCGCTGGACGATCAGCATCAAAGAAGCGCGGGCTGAGTTGGCAAACGGCGTTTTGATCATACATTTGCCAAAAACACAGGACCGCAGGGGAACTGAGTTTCGTATACCGATTAAAGAAATCAGCTAGGGGTTATTTTGGACGACTCGCAAATAAGTAACATCGCAATCGCCGGAGACATCGAAACCGCGGAAGGCATCGACGCAACCGACGCCATTGAGCAGCAACTGCAGATCCCCGAACATCTGCCGGTGTTGCCTTTGCGCGACATCGTCATTTATCCCTTCATGATTGTGCCGCTGTTCGTTTCGCGCGAACGGTCGATTCGCGCGGTCGACGAAGCGCTGGGCGAAAACCGCATGATCCTTCTGGTATCACAGAGGGACCTCGATAAGGAAGAACCCGCCGCACACGATCTATATGACATCGGCACCGTTGCGGTCATCATGCGGATGCTGAAGTTGCCGGATGGAAGAATCCGTGTGCTCGTGCAAGGCCTCGCCCGGGCCCGCATAGAGTCGGTTGACCTGAGCGGAGAATTTCTTCGCGCTAAGCTGCAAGTGGTGAAAGAGGCCCTGGCGCCTGAGCGTTCGCTGGAAGTCGAAGCGTTGATTCGCAACGTGCGCGGATCTATGGAAAAGGCCGCCAGCCTCGGCAAAAACATTTCCCCCGAAGTCATGGCCATCATTGCGAACCTCGATGATGCCGGCCGCCTCGCCGATCTATCAGCTTCAAACCTGGAATTGAAAGTTGAGGATGCCCAGTCAGTTCTGGATATCGCCGACACCACCGCGCGCCTGCGCCGGGTGAACGATCTGCTGAATAAAGAGATCGAGGTTTTGACAGTCCAGCAGGAGATTAACACTCAGGCGCGCGCCGACATCGATCGTTCGCAGCGTGAGTTCTACCTGCGCCAGCAGATGAAGGCGATTCAAACCGAACTGGGTGAAGTCAATGAACTGGCAGAGGAGATTGCGCAGTTTCGTGAAAAAGTTGAAGCCGCGAAAATGCCCAAGCCCGCCGAAGAAGAAGCTCTGCGGCAACTAAAAAAGTTGGAACGAATGCATCCCGATGCAGCCGAAACGGCGACGCTGCGAAACTGGATGGAGATCATGACGGAGTTGCCGTGGTCCAAAGCTTCCAAAGACAATCTCGATCTGCATAAGGCCGAAAAGATTCTGAATGAAGACCACTACGGCCTGGAAAAAGTGAAGGATCGGATCATTGAAGCGTTGGCTGTCCGCAAACTCAAGGAAAAACCGAAAGGGCCAATCCTCTGTCTGGTGGGGCCTCCGGGCGTCGGAAAAACCTCGTTGGGACGTTCCATCGCCAGAGCTCTGGGACGCAAGTTCGTTCGCCTCTCCTTAGGTGGCGTGCACGACGAAGCTGAAATTCGTGGTCACCGGCGCACTTACGTTGGGGCCATGCCGGGCCGCGTAATCCAGGCGGTGCAACAGGCGGGAACTAACAATCCGCTAATCATGTTTGATGAGATAGACAAGGTGGGCGCGGATATCCGCGGCGATCCGTCGTCAGCGCTGCTCGAAGTTTTGGATCCGGAACAGAACAACAGTTTCCGCGATAATTACCTCGGCGTCACTTTTGATCTTTCCAATGTGATCTTCATGACGACCGCAAACGTGCTGGACACGATCCAGCCGGCGTTACGAGATCGAATGGAAGTAATTCGGCTGGCTGGTTACACCGAAGAAGAGAAACGCGAAATAGCGCGACGTCATTTGTTGCCGAAACAAACGGAAGAGAACGGCATCACGGCGCGCGAGTTAAATCTTTCCGCGACTGCGCTCAATGCCATCATCGGCCAATACACACACGAGGCCGGGCTGCGACAATTGGAACGCGAGATAGGCGCCATTTGTCGAAAAGTCGCGCGGCGTATCGCCGAAGGCAACAAGCGAACTGTGCGGATTTCGCTCAAGAACCTGCACGAGTTTCTGGGCGCTCCCAAAGTCATTCCGGAAGAGGTGCTGAAGAAGGACCAGATTGGAGTTGCCACCGGCCTGGCCTGGACCGCCGTGGGAGGCGATATCCTCTTCATTGAGGCGCTGCGGGTTAAGGGCAAGGGTGGTCTGGTTTTAACCGGGCAACTCGGTGAGGTGATGAGGGAATCGGCCCAAGCGGCCTTTTCCTACGCTAAATCGCGCGCCAAAGAACTTGAAATCAACGAAGAGGATTTTTCCCAATACGACATTCATATCCACATCCCGGAAGGCGCTATCCCCAAGGACGGCCCTTCGGCCGGAATTACCCTCGCCGTGGCTATGGTTTCAGTGCTTTCGCAAAGGCCTGTTCGTAAGGATGTGGCGATGACTGGCGAGATCACTTTGCGGGGAAATGTTCTGCCAATTGGAGGTGTAAAAGAGAAGGTTCTGGCCGCGAGACGCGCCCGCGTCAGCACCATCATTTTGCCGACTCAGAACCGCCGCGACCTGGACGAGATTCCGAAAGACCTGTTTAAGGACATCCGCTTCGTTTTTGTTGACCATATGCGACAGGTCTTCCGTGACGCCTTGAAAGAAAAGACCAACCCAACTGTTTCGTCGGGCGTTCGTCCGCCTCGCATGCCTCAGGCCGCCTCCAGCCGAAGTGCTTAAAAGCAGGCACAACCCCTTCTGAACCGGCGGCATCTTAATTGGGCTTGAGAACGAATACGGTGGGAAAACCCGCAAATTCCCCTTATATTTTGAGGTAGAGGTTGTTTGACACCCCCCAAAACCGTGTGATAACCTCCGGCGTCAGTTGGTTCCAGTATTAGGCTAGAGCCATATCCCAGCCGGCTCAAAAAAGGGAACTTTCTAACGACCTCGCATGTAATAGTGAATGCCGCAGAGCGATTCTGGAGACAGTCTGCAATTGTGGCTTCACCCGAGCAGTTGAAGGAGAATAGAGATTGATGACAAGTAGCGTCCCCCGTTGGATACTTCGCGCCGCCCTGACCGGAACCTTTTTTATTCCAGCCATAATCCAGGCGCAAATTCCGGGGGGTTCGTCTGCCCGCACGACGCCGTCCGACGTTGAGAAAACTGACGCCCGGGTAGATCAGATTATCAATCGGGCCGAAGATCATTTCCGCAAAGGCAAGCTTAACCTGCAGGACAACAAGCGCGAGCAAGCTCGAGACGAGTTCGATAAGGCGGTGGACAGCATCCTGGAGTCGGGTCTCGATGTGCGCGCCAGCCAACGTCTGCAAACGTTTTACCTTGAGCTGGTCGAACGGGTTTACCGGGAAGAAGTGCCCACCATGCAGTCCAATGCAGCGGTGCTGGCGCAAAACACTACTCCGCAAACGGTAACGAACCAACAGACAGCAAAGGCTGAACCGCCTCCGCTGCAGATAGGTTTTCGTCAGCAACAATTTGAGCCTTCACCGCTGGATGAACTGAGCAAGTTGATCCTGACGCCGGAAGAGCAGGCTGTTTCGCCGGCCGACGTCGAAGCGCTTGAGCTATCCAAGAATTCGGTAAACTTTGCGTTCACCACCAACCCGCTAATCCAGCAGTTTATTAATCACTATCAGGGACGCGGCCGCTCAACGATGGAAGCCGGTCTGCGCCGGTCTGGGCGCTATATGAAATTGGCGCGCGAGACTTTCCGCCGCGAAGGCGTGCCTGAGGACGTTGTTTGGCTGGGTCAGGTTGAAAGCGCCTGGAGTCCAAAAGCATTTTCATCTGCAGCGGCCTCCGGACTTTGGCAGTTCGTGCCCAGCACCGGACGCGGCTACGGCCTGCGCCAGACGGCCTACGTTGATGAGCGAAATAGTTTTGAGAAAGCCACCACGGCATCGGCAAAATACCTGAAGCAGTTGGCCGACCATTTCAACGGCGACTGGGCGCTCGCGATGGCTGCCTATAATACGGGACAAGCCAACGTGGATCGCGCCATCAGCCGGGCCGGCACCGCCAACTTCTGGAAGATATATCCGTTCATCGCCCAGGAAACGCGCAACTACGTGCCGAACATTCTGGCGACGATTTTGATTGCTAAGAATCCTGAGAAGTATGGCTTCACTGGGATTCGCCGCGAACCCTCGTTGTCCTACGACGTGGTGCAAGTCCCGACGGCGACCAGTCTGCGACTGATTGCCGACGCGACAGACACGAGTGTGGACTACGTTCAAAGTCTGAACCCTGAACTGCGACGCGATATTACGCCCCGCGGTGAGCTTTATAACGTTCGCGTGCCGGCCGGAAAATCGAAGCAGTTGATGGCGGTGCTGAAGCGCGTCCCCGGTGATCGTCGCGAATCAGCGCGCGTGATTTCAATTGCGCCGGGCGAGGACCTGCAATCAGTTGCGAGCCGCACCGGAGTTAGCGTGGCCCAACTTCAGGCCCTGAACGTCGGCGTCGATCTGAAGAGCACGACCAAACTGGTCGCGCCCAACAGTTCGGTGAAGCTGACGAACTGGAAACGCGCCAAGACCGGAACCGGCGTGGCTGAAGCAGCCCCAGCGGCGCCCACGAAGATCCGGGCGCGCAAGGGCGATACGCTGGCGAAGATTGCCGCGGCCCACAAAGTTTCCGCTGACGATCTGGCACGTCTGAACGGCGTGGCCATTAACACAGAACTGAGGGCCGGCCAGGAAATCAGAATGCCGGTTTCCGCCACCCCCAAACGGTAAGAAAACGCGCGACGCGCTTCCCAGGCGCGAAGGCTTAATGAGCGCGCTTCCGAGTTTCTATTCGTAAGCGCGCTCATTCTTTTCAATTCGCTTTTCGGAGTTTCCCGCCAATAGTTTTTCCACTTCTTTGCGAGAGTGATCCCGCACGTGCTTTTCCGCACGCAATCAGCCGCCGTGTATGGCATCGACGCCGACCTGGTCGACGTGGAGGTCGACCTGACTCCGGTGCGCAATGAAGAGTCGCCTTCGACGGTGACAATCGTTGGTTTGCCTGACGCTGCCGTGCGTGAATCGCGCGAACGGATTCGGGCCGCCATCACCAATTGCGCCTTCTTCTTTCCGTTTCAGAAAACCACCATCAACCTGGCCCCGGCCGATGTGCGCAAAGAAGGCGCGAGCTTCGATCTGCCGATCGCGCTCGGCATCCTCGGCGCCAACGGCGATCTGGGGAAGGCTGAGAACCTGACGGAAACCCTTTCGGTGGGCGAGCTGTCGCTCGATGGTCGCGTCCGTGCGATCAAGGGCGCGCTGCCCATCGCCTTACGCGCGCGCGATGCGGCGATCAGGCATTTGATCCTACCCGAAGAGAATGCCAAAGAAGCCGCGGTCGTTTCCGGTGTGGACGTTTATCCAGTTACCGATCTGCGCGGCGCGGTTGATTTGATCGCCGCACTACTTTCCAGCACACCACCGCAACCACTGCGCGTCGATCCCTCGGAAATTCTGATCCATAAGGATCATTACCACGTTGACTTCGGTGAAGTATGCGGGCAACTGGCCGCCAAGCGGGCGCTGGAAGTGGCCACGGCCGGCTCGCACAACATTCTGCTAATCGGTCCGCCGGGCTCGGGCAAGACCATGCTGGCTAAGCGGCTGCCGACAATTTTGCCGCCGTTGGAATTCGAAGCTGCGCTGGAACTAACGAAGATCCATTCAGTCGCCGGGCTAACCGGGCGCGCGGGCCTGGTGACCGAAAGGCCCTTTCGTTCTCCCCATCACACAAGCAGTGATGCCGGATTGATTGGCGGCGGCGCGGTGCCGCGGCCCGGGGAAGTTTCCCTCGCCCATCAGGGCGTCCTGTTCCTGGATGAGTTGCCGGAATTCGATCGCAGCGTGTTGGAAGTTCTGCGCCAGCCTCTCGAAGATCAAAAGGTCACCATCAGTCGGGCCGCAATGTCTCTGACGTTTCCCGCTTCATTCATGCTGGCCGCGGCAATGAATCCTTGTCCCTGTGGTTTTTGGAATGACCCGACGCGCGAATGCCGCTGTACGCCGTTGCAGATTCAACGTTATGTGGGACGCATCTCCGGACCGTTGCTGGATCGTATAGACATTCACGTGGATGTTCCGGCGGTGAAGTTCAGGGAGCTGGTCGGACAAAGCTCAACTAATTCAGAATCGTCGACTACAATCCGCGATCGGGTCATCGGCGCCCGCGAACGACAGCAGCAGCGTTTCACCGCCCACGGTATTTTTGCTAATGCCGCGATGACGCCAAAACTGATTCGCGATTACTGCCGCATTGATTCAGAAAGCGAACTGATGCTGGAGCGAGCAATGGCCCGGTTGGGCCTGTCCGCTCGCGCCTATGATCGCATCCTAAAAGTTAGCCGCACCATCGCCGACCTCGAAGGTTCAGCATCGATCCTCTCATCGCACGTAGCCGAAGCCGTCGGTTACCGTTCCCTGGATCGTACTTACTGGACTTAGAGAGCCGCAGCTTTGGTTGACAGGCTGGCCTCCCGGATATAGAGTTCGCCGCATCTTTCCCCTTCAGAGGCTGAACTCGAACCCCCAGTAAGAGATCAAGCTTTCAACGCGCTTCTGACAATGCGCTGCTCCCTCCACTATTAACTGCTCCCTCCACTATTAATTGGGCGAGACCTTTCACTCTGTTTCGCCATTGCAGATTTTTCAATTACGACGCGCGCTTACATATCAGCGTCAATTCCGGGTTGGAAAAGTGTTGGAGTGTATACGAGGTCAGAACTGATTATGTGGGCAGAGAAGTGGTTAATAGAACCGAAACATATCTGCGCACTTTTTGCGTCGGCTATGAGTTCCAACCACATGACTCTTATGGCCCCAATCGGGTTAATGCCGAGGGCACCGGGACAACCCAGAGATCCCGTCAATATAGGCCGGCTACCAGGCAGCAGATAGAGGAGGAAAAGAGGAGGCAAGCGGACAAGGAGGCCAAAAAGCAGAAGGATTACGATGACTGCGTCAGGACTGCAACCGCAAACCGTGATACGCAGCTCGCAGAAGCTTCTCAGCAAATGCGGGATAATCTCACACACCCGATTACAGTGGGAGGAATCTTGACGGAGTTGGCACTGACGTGGAATCCATCCACTACGGGGCTCACTGCCGTCGTTGGTTTCAATCTCCAAGGCGCTTATACTCTTGGCGAAGGTGTTGCGTTTACGCAAGTCTACCATCGAGAAATGGCGGGCTGTAAAAAGATTTTGGAGCGATGAGCCTCGCAGTTGCCTCCGTTTTTTCCATAGGTCGTGACTCAATAGCAGTATATTATGACCCCAGGAAGCATATTGAAGGGCGGGCTATTCTTTCTTATCACGATTGTGATAGGCAGGGGCCTCGGGAGCGTTTCGCCAGTTCAACAGGACGAAGCGTTCCTGATAGCGGCCTCTGTGGCAATGCTGGTTACTTATCCGATTGGACCGCTCCCCAAAGGTGATCACCTAAAACGGCTGACTCTGTATTTCGTTTTGATATTGGGCGCCTATCTTTTTGGCTTTAAGATTCCTCGACTCTTCTCAAGTCTTGTGAATTACCGCTTAGGGGTTTTTGTTTGCCTGGTAATGTACTCGAGTTGTTATTGGTTCTTTCTGAAACCAAAGCTGGAATGGCTGAAGTAATTCCTTCGCTCCTGCATGGAGTTCACATCTGAATTCACGAATTGGCTTAGCTTTGATTCTCTCTCTGTCTAGTGCTGTTTGTTCTTGCGGGTTTGCTCGAGGATACCATGACGGTCTGGTAAAGAGCCGTGAAGCATATTTGCAAGCTCACCTCTCGAGGATGCGGGAGGGAATTAAGAAATATACCAGCGACAAGGGCAGGCCTCCCGAAACCCTGGACGAACTGGTAGACGCAGGTTTCATAAGTTACGTCCCAAGCGATCCAGTTACCGAGAAACCTGATTGGGTTCTAGTCGTCTATGACTGTTCAGCTTCGGCCAACTGCAAGAATGGAATAAGAGATATCCATAGCGCTTCGACAAAAAAATCGAGTAAGGGCAATTCCTATGCGGACTGGTAACCGAAATCTCTAACCATCGATTAACCCGCACCCCTCGCACTCGCTCGACCAGCTCAAACGCAAGAGGATTCGAGATGATATGGCCTTTAAGTGGGTATTATCACTCTAGTTTCGACGGAAGTCCGCAGACATGGAATCGCTCTGCTTAACAGCGGAACAATCCACTGAAGTTCGTCGACCCATCTGGCATGAGTTTTTATTGGCAGAGTGTGGGGAGATGCTCGCTGTTCAATGTGGAATGTGTGCTGAGCGAGCCCCCGCTCCGCGCCGACGCGGCTTTGGCGCTGCCTGGAATCCTGTTCTAATCAGCACTGCATGACGCCAAGCCGTTTTAGAAAACCTCTCTTCGCCTTCTTTCTCATAGCGACTGTGTGCGGATTGTTGGAGGCGGCTGTTCGGCTCTCCGGTTATGCCGAGCACGAGATGTGCGATCCCATTTACATGCCGTTCCCGGCGGCGGCGGACATTCCCTATGTGCACAAGCCCGGATTGGCCAACGCCCGCGCGCGCGGGCTGGCGGTGATCAATACGGATTCCCTGGGCCTGCGCGCAAAAATCTCCGGCGCAACTTATGGAGGCCGGGCGAATGATGAGTACCGAATTGCGTTGGTGGGCGATTCGGTGACCTTCGGCGAAGGAGTGGAAAAAACCGAAGATACTTATCCGGAAGTTATGGAAGCAGCGCTCAACCAGAAACAGCGAGTGGCCAAAGTTAGGGTCTTCAATTTTGCTGCTTCGGCTTACAGCGTGGCGGTGATGTCAGCGACCCTCGAACGCCGCATGTTGGACGTCAATCCTGATTTGGTTTTGATGGCCATTATCCCGAATGACTTCAACCTCTGGCGCACACCAGCAGTCGACGCGGCCGGAAATCTTTCCGCTGACTATCCAACAGGTCCTTTGTCGCGCAACTCGCGAATAAAGCCCGTGTTAAGACAAATACACCTGCTCTACATCATAAAGAATGTCGTTTATCCCTACTTCGATAAAAGAGAAAAAGCGGAGGAACTACTGGCGCAGGGCCGTCTGCCAGACTCCTATGCTTACATCAAAAAGTTTGGGTCAATTGCAGAGCAGCACCAACTCGCTTACCGCATAGTGTTGCTGCCTTCTCTGAGTCAATTCGGAAAGCTTGATGATCAGTTTCAGCGCGACGGAATTTCATCCATTGATCTTACCGGGCTGCGCAATGAATTTACGCGGGAGCAATTTCGCGCCAGCCGGTGGGACCCACACCCTTCGGCCCTGGCGCACAAACGAATCGGAGAGTCACTGGCGGAATATATCCTCGCCAACAACCTAATCAAGAAGAGATAAGTGCCCGTCACGTCGCGAGACACAGAGCCGCTCGCAATAGCGAGCGGTTTATAACCGCTTGCTACCGCAAGCGGCTCTGTGCGTTGATTGGCATACTTCCGGCCAGGGTTGCACCCCTCACAGCAGCGATGATGAGATTGAATTAACTCCTGGCTGAATCCAGCACCAAAACAAAACACGGAGCCGCTCGCAATAGCGAGCGGTTTATAACCGCTTGCTACCGCAAGCGGCTCTGCTAGTTGATTGGCATACTTCCGGCCGCTGCGACGGTATCTGCAGGTTCTTTTGCCGCGGCGGCTTGATTTGGCCGGTAGCTTTCGTACGCGAAACCTGCCGCATTCGCAATCTGCGACCAGAGCAGCAATAGAAGTAACCGTAGGACCGACGCGATCTTCATGGCGTTGCGTATCTGCGAGAACGGCGCGGCCAGCAACTTCCGATAGAAAACAAGATCAGGCCGGAAGGTCTTACGCCCGCGCAGTTCGCATTCGGAATGAAAGCGATACGCTCCCTGGCCGTAAGCAAAATGTTGCTGCCAGAGGGTGCGAAGAGTCAGGTGATGAGCGTGGACGACTATTGCATCCGCGGCGAAACTCATGCCGAAACCGCGCGCGCGCCAGCGATCGCAGAAATCGCGATCCTCGGATGTGATGAATGATTCGTCGAAACCCTGCAGCTCACGAAAGCGAGCGGCCGGAACCGCAATATTGTTAGACGCAAAAAACGTCGCTTCGTCCGGCGTGACGTTGAAGTGGGCATAGACCACATCAATTATTAATTGACTCGTTTCAGAGTAGGGATTCGAGCGCAGAGCATTCACCGTCTGCCCGCCGATTACGCAGTCGGGTGTAATGGCGAAGTGTTGGGCTAAGGCGCGCAGCCACCCCGGATGCGGCGCGCAATCGTCATCCGTAAACGCAATGAACTTTCCGCGCGCGCAGGTGGCGCCAAAGTTTCGCGCCGCAGCCGGACCCGCATTTTCCTGCGCCAGCAATTTCACATCGATTGATCCGGAGAATTGCTTCACTATGTTCTCGACTGAGATAGCGCTGCCGTCGTCTACGACAATCACTTCACATTTTTCCGGGGGGTAGTCCAGCCGGGCCAGCGCTTCAAGGCACGAAGCGAGTTGACGCGGCCGTTCGTAGGTCGGAACAATTACTGAAAATGACGGCAGGTTCTCGCTCATGACAGCGCTTCCCCGACTCGCTCCACCGGCAACGGCTTCCGTTTGTCTGTGCGCGAAAGAAACCGGTCGCGGTGAAATTCCATGTCGGACAATATTGCCATCGCCTTGCCGGCGCCACACGCGTAGCCCAACATCTCGCCGGCGCCGTCCCAGACCAGCCCAAAGATCAAAGCGGGCAAAACGCGCGGCAGTTGCCGGCACGGGCGGCCGGGCCGCAGTAGCTCGCGCGCGATGCGGGCGCAACGCACCGCGGGAATGAGTGGCGCCGCAACGGTGAATAGCGCCCTCCGCCATATCGGCCAGGGCCGCGCGCGCGCCGCGGCAAAGAGCCGGCCACCGTTGAAGCGAAGCGGTATCGAAGGCCAGACGGCGGAAAAGTTTTCGTGGAACGTTCGCGCTTGCGGCTCCAGATAAAGCCGATGCCCGTGTGCGCGCAAATCCCAATGAAGAATACTTTCGGCGTCCAGCATCGCTTCGAGGCGGTCGCCATAGTCCATCAGTACGCTGTGTTTATAGGATCCGTTGTGGCCAGGCAGATGGTCGCGCTCACCGCCCTCACAAGGATCAAGCCACGTCGCATACTCGATCAAGAGATTGGCCCAGCTCGTGATGCTGCGGGGGTTAGCGTTCGCCATCACGGGAGCCACGGCGGCCCAGTTCTCCTGATGACGTCGAATGAGGGCGGCCGCCCAACCGGGCGCCGGATACGCGTGGTCCTCAGCAAACGCCACGATGGCCGCGGACGATGCATGCACACCTGCCGCACGGGCCCGGGCGGTCGACGTTACCGGACCAATTCCGATCAGTCGATAGCTCGCGAAATCATTGAGGACTGATATATCCGGTTCCAGGTCTTCAATCGATGGACCAACCAGAATGATCTCGATTTCTGCGCAACAATTCTGCGCGCGCAGGGACTTAATCGTTTTTCGCACAGTCGCGTAGTTATCCGGAGTTACAACTACGACTGACAGTTTGGGTTCAATTGCCATCTCTGCGTGCCTCGAACACATCCTTAATACGCCGCGCCGATTGCTCTTCCAAGGGGTGCTTCCGTAACTTTTTCAACTCGGACGGATCGTCCGCTGTCGCCCGACATCATTGCGGCCAGCACGCAAGCTAGTGCGCGTTTGCCGTCCTGCAAAGTACAACTGACCGGCTGGTCTTCAATAATGGCGTCGGCAAAATGACGCCACTGATCCGCATAGGAAGCAACATAATCGCCGCCTTGTCGCAACCGCCCGATTGTCGCGGGCAGGTCCATTGCGACTCGCCCAACCCGGAGCGCCCGGTGTAAGCGACGACTGATGGAGCCGGAATACGAAGCGGCCTCGACCACTTCCAAACCATCGGACCGGTAACAGTCGACGCGCAAGCGGCCGCGCTCAGCATAAACTTCCAGCTCCTGCTGCTCGGTCGCGCGTTCGCTGAAAGCCGACACCACAGGCACGCCACTCTTCATCTGCGCGGTAACCACCGCAGTTCCATCGTCACTGGTATTGACCGCATGAATCTCCTCAACCTCTTCGCTGAAAACGAAATGAAGCAGATCGAAGTGATGGACACCCAATTCGAAAAGCGCTCCGCCTCCCGTCGCTCGATGTTTCCGCCAGTCTGCCCCGTCTGCATTACCATCGCGCCGGCGGAGGCCGCTCGTGAATACCGTGCGGATGAGTTCGATATCTCCCAGTTCCGCCCGTCGAATTTTCCTCCTGGCGATCCGGATTAACCGGTGCCAGCGCAGGTTGAAGCCAACCAGGATCTTCAACGCCGGCATCGCTGCGGCCGCCCGCGTCAGCCGGTCACAATCAGCGATCGTCAGAGCCAGCGGTTTCTCGATGAAGACATGCTTGCCGGCCGCGATTGCTGCCAACGCTATCTCGGTGTGAAACTCCGGTGGAACGCAGACAGCGACCGCTTCAACCTTCGGCGACTCGATCAGCTCGCGATAATTCTCATAGCGCGATGCGGTTTCAATCGTCCCGCCGATGCTTGCGAGTTTGCCGGCATTGCTGTCTGCCAGTGCAGTGATCTCAAACGCAGACAGTTTACGTAAGGCGGGCAGATGACGCAGTTCGGTTATCCCTCCGCAGCCGACAATTCCCAGCCGAATCTTTTGCGTGCTCCTCTTCATCGTGATCCGCCTGATTGAGTCACACCCTGACGCCTATCAATCATTGTGTAGACCAGGACTTTGTGCTCAGCATCTTCCGCGAGGCGATAATCCAGACGCAGACCGGGGTGGAGTTCCTGCTCATTGAGTAACGGCCCCAGCAAGCTCATGTAGCGAAAGTCGCGCTGATTAACCACGATATGGCTGACACCTTCGCGTTGCGCCCGCTGCCGGAACAGTTCGTAGTCTTCATCGACCAGCGGCACAAAGCGCGCGCCGGAATAGAACGCTGCGACGGGCACCGTGGACATGACTACCAAGCCCGCTGAAGCATCCTGCGTTTTGATCCAGACGGCCGCTTGCTTCTGGCCGTAGTAGTCATTCCATTTATCTCCCCGGATCAAATAAACGGACAGGGGAATGAGCGAGAGCACGAGCGCAGCCACGACCAATGAAATTGCAGCACTCGGAAAACGCCACGGAGGATTTGCCGTCTGGGACCCGCGCATTGGACTTTCCCGCTTATGGAACGTTCCGCCCGCCCAGCTTTCAAATTCGACAATCCCCTTCGCGACCCAACAGAGCAGCAGCGGCAGCAACGGTACCAGGAAACGTATATTTGGCAGCGTCACCGCATATCCAGCCAGCGTCGTGACGATGAATAAGAGCAAATACATTTCCTGTTTGGCGCGATCGCGAATCCAGCTCTGCCGGAACAGGCCGAGCGCGGCCAGGATTACGAAAGTCGGCGGAAAAATCAGATTGAAAATCTCATACTCAAACCGCAGGGCTTTCGTAAGTTGGACTATAGCGGTCGTCGCATCGGGAACTAACGGCGCGACGGCTTGGGCAAAATCTCCGCCGGCCCGGCGACTGCCCTGCCACAGATGAACCGCCGTCTTTCCACTTAGGACCCAAGCGCCGGTCTGCCGCTGCAGATAAATTATGTAAGGCGCGGCTGGAAGCAGGAAGCCCATCGCCAGTAGCAATCCGTTTTGTGCGCCTAGCTTCAACGAATACGCGCGGTGAAAAAACGGGCGGATAAAAACAATGGCAACGAGTAAGGGGAGAAATAATGCGGCCTCCGGTTTCAGCAGGTAACAGAGACCGAAGGTAAATCCAGTTAATAAGAAACTCCCGCGCCTGCCTCGGGACAGCGCGGACCAACCAGTAACTACGGCGCAGGTGAACACCAACGTATAAACTGATTCGGTTAGGACAACAGTTGAGTAGTAGATCAGCAGCGGATGTAGCGCGACGATCGCTGCCGCGATGCGCGCGGCCGGCATGCCGTACCACTTGAAAGCGAGACGGTAAACGGGAATGACCAGGAGTGCGCCCGCCGCGACGGAGATGAATCTGCCGGTGAACTCCGGATCGCGGAAAAAGATTGACGCGAGGCTGATTAGTATTGGATAAAGCGGCGCCCAGTAGGGACTAAACCCCGTGGAGAAATTTCCGGCTTTTAAGTTCTGCGCGAGGGTTAGATAAAGAACTCCATCAGGCGAGAGCACGTGATCCAGACGCCACAGGCAGAGTAGCCGGATGAGAAGGGCCAGGGTGGTCCAACCTGCGAGGACGTTGATCCTGCGTGCTATCAACTTCCCGATACTTCTATTGCTCGCCTTGTCCGGAGCATTACCGTTTGCCGCCAACGGTCGCGCATTGGGAAAGGCTGAATTCGAAACCTCCCCGGCAACCACGCGGGTCGTCCCTAACTCGGCAGCGCTTTCCAGATGGTGAGCTCTAGACATCATTTCGGGAGTGCATCGGCCCACCGGGCGATATTAACGAGCCATTTATAAGTTTCTGGGGAAGATGGATGAGGTAAGTCATGCCGAGCGTAACGCCGCTATAAAAATAGTAGACGAACAACATTGCGAACGAGGCAATCGCGAAGTTAATTCCATGCCGCGAATGGAAGAACCGGAATAGTCGCCAGTTCAGGACGAAGACGGTCAAAAGCCCGAAAGGTATTGCCAGCAGCAGCGAAGGCAGGAAGTAAGCGAAGCTGGAGAGCAGCAGAATAAGGAAAACCGCGGCGGCACAAATTCGCTCGGCCACGCGCAGATTCAGATCGTTCAACACTTCGCCGTTTTCTATTATCAATCGCGACCAGGGAAGCGCCCGACCAAAAATATCAGAGCGCCACAGCGACCCGATGGTCCAACGCTTAAGGTGTTTGACCTGTAGATCCCTCTTCAGCGTGATCTGAAATCCACGCCGGCGCAACCGGTATCCCAGTTCGACGTCTTCGATCGAAGGCCTCACGTACCGTCGTTCGTCGAATCCGCCCACCGCCGCAAACGCCTCACGACGCACCGCGCCACAGCCCGCCCAAAACGTAGCCGCCTGAGCAGATGCCTGTTGGTGGGTAAAGTGGTGTAGCAGATTTTTGTATTGCGAAATGAAACTCTTCGCGTCCGGCTCGTCATCGTACGAACCGAAAACGGCATGGGCATCAGGTTGATTACGGAAGAACGTCGCCACTTCGGCCAGCGTGTCCCGGCGCACCACCACGTCGGCATCAACGAAGAGGAAGATGTTTCCTTGAGCGCGTCCCACGCCACGATTGCGCGCGGCGGCCGGCCCTGACCTGGCGGAGAGCCGGAGAACCTGTACGCCCTGCGCCTGCCACTTGCTGGCAGTGCCATCGGTTGAAGCATCGTCCACCAAAATTATTTCGAGAGGTTGAAAGTCGGAACGCAGAAGCGCCTCAAGGCACCGATCTAGTTGCGCGCCTCCGTTATAGACAGGAACGATGACGGAGATGAGAGGGCTGTCGTTCACTGATTTTACGCTTCGAACTCAATCGCGGGGGTGGGCGAACATTCCCCAATGCGCCTCGGGACCCGGGGCTGACTGGCAGCAATCTCAACCATGGGAGCCGGAGATTTGATTTCCTCCTGATAGTCGGCGTCTGTGTTTACTTCCCACAAGTTATGGTTGGCGCCGAGGATATTTTGTGCCGCTAACATCGCCGTCAACATGGAGTGGTCCTGATTGTTGTACTTGTGCATTCCGTTTCGGCCGACGAGTTGAAGGTTTGAGAAGATCTCGAGAAAACAACGTACGGTATGTAGCGATTGTTTGTAGGTCGAATCGTAGACGGGGTAAGCCTTCGGCACTCTGACAACAGTCCCTTCAGCCACATCGCCAGGCTGTGCCAGTCCTAACTTCTGCAATTCAAGCTTGCCAAGTTCGACCAGGTCGGCGTCTGACATCGTCCATAGACCATCGCCTTCAAAGCAAAAGTACTCCAAACCCAGGCAAGTCTTGTTCGGGTCGGGCACCATGTCCGAACTCCAGTTTTTGAAATTCTGCACGCGTCCCATCTTCACTTCCGGGTCGTGGATGTAAATCCAATTGTCCGGGAATAGATCTCGTTTATTGATAATCAGGACCACAGTCAAAAAATCTCGATACTGCAGTTTGTCAGCGGCCGCTAATACGTGAGGAGGCGGGGGCGGCGCCAACTTGTGCACCAATTCACGGATTGGCATGCTGCTGACAAAGTGGGTGCCGGACAGACTCTCATTGCGCCCCTCGTTTACCAGCTCCACTGCTTCGATCTTCTCTTTACTCCAGCGAATTTTTTCGACGCGCGAGCCGGACCGAATCGTGCCTCCGCTCTCGCGCACGAGGTCCGCCATCTTCTCCCACATCATGCCCGGTCCCAGTCGCGGGTATTCAAATTCATTGATGAGGGTTTTCACGACCGATTGTTCGCCGCGATGCGTCTGGCGAATGAGAGTGTCCTTTAGCACCTGGCCCAACGAGAGGCCCTTGATGCGCTGAGCGGCCCAGTCTGCCGTGATTTCGCCGCAGGGAATGCCCCAAACCTTTTCGGTATATGACTTGAAAAAAATCTTGTAGAGCCGCCGGCCGAAACGGTTGGTGACCCACTGTTCAAAAGTCAGTTCGGCGCGCAGGGGAAATAAGCGCGCATAGAAATAGCTGGCGAGGATAAGACAACTATCCACTATCCCCAGCTTGAAGAGCACCGACGAAAGGCGAAGAGGATAATGAAAGAATTTCTTCTTGTAGTAGATTCGTGAGAGTCGCTTGCGGCGCTTAAAGTCTTTTTCCGTCAGGACCTCGTGCCAAATCTCATCGACCGCCTTAACTTTGGTGTAAAAGCGGTGGCCGCCAATGTCGAACCGGAACCCTTTATGGTTGACTGTTTTTGCCAGTCCTCCGACAACCGCATCCTGCTCCAGGACAATTGCGGCGGCGCCCGCTTTGCCCAGTTCGTAAGCGGCAGTTAACCCTGCGGGGCCGGCGCCGATGATGATGGCTGTAGTATTCCCATGTTCTCCCATGCCGGTATTGCCCTGCATTTATGAATAATTTTTCTCGTTTAATTTTGCGCTGTACCTTAATGGAATAAGTTTGAAATGAAAAGAGGAATATTCGGGACTGTTCTGCCCCGCAGGGCGGACGAACGCGGATAAAAAACGGATCTGAAAAGCAGAAGAACGGGACGGAGTTTATCCGTTTTGCTTTTCAGATCCGTGTAATCCGCGTTTATCCGCGGCTAATGCTGTCCCGTAACAGAGCCGCTTGCGGTAGCAAGCGGTTCTAAACCGCTCGCTATCGCGAGCGGCTCTGCATTCGTTTAGGGATGCTGTGCTTGCCGCCGAATGCACATGAATCGCGACGCCAAAACTTCTTCGTGATTGCCAGATCGAGACGGAAGGCGAATAACCAGGTAACATCCCCACAGCAGCGTTCCCCTTTTCAACGTTCACGAACGAACGCTCTCGCCTTGTCAGCATCGCGCCTCTAATTGCATACTGAAAGTCAGCCGTACGAACCTTTAATTCGGAAAAGCCAGGCGTGACCGGCAATACCTCTCGCCTCACTTTCCCGAAATGTGTGTCATAACGGCGAGCGAAGGTTTGACTTTCCGAGGGACGAGGGCAACGACGAGAGAGAAGCGCCGCATCACAAGCCACGTGAGACCGCCCGGAACCCCCAGCCGGCCTTGCGCTTTGCAGGGGACAGTTACCGGGCGCTGCTTTGTTGAAATCACGCGGACGCGTTGCATGTCGGTGAACAGGCAGTGAAGATGTAGACTTCGCGACTGACCAGGACGACACAAAACGTGACCGCAGCGGAAAACGAGACAAGTGGACGGACGGACTACGAGCTGGCGCAGGCGGCTCACGCAGGCGATATGCATGCCTTCGAAGAGCTTTACCAGCGCCATAATCGACGGGTCTATTCCCTCTGCTTGCGCATGACGCAAAACGTCTCCGAGGCGGAAGACCTGGCTCAGGAGGTCTTCATCCAGCTCTTTCGTAAGATCGGCAGTTTTCGTGGGGAGTCAGCCTTCACTACCTGGCTGCACCGGCTGACGGTGAACCAGGTGCTGATGCACTTCCGCAAGCGCGGAGTGCGGATGGAACAGACCACGGAAGACGGCGAAACGCCGATTCAGATAGTAAAAGGCACCGAGAATCCCAACTCCATGCCGGTGGTCGATCGCATCGCGTTGGACAAAGCGATTGCCCAACTACCGCCTGGCTACCGTACGGTTTTCACGCTGCATGACATCGAAGGGCACGAGCATGAGGAGATTGCGCGCATGCTCGGCTGCTCAGTCGGGACGTCAAAGTCGCAACTTCATAAGGCGCGCATGAAATTACGCGGGCTATTGAGGCAACAGAATGAGCCCCAATAGCTTCCAACAAAGTCCGCCGGTTTTACCGGTCACCCCGAAACCACGGAAATGATGGTGGAAAACGTTCGAAACAGCCCCGATCCGGCCAGCCAGTCCAGGGCCGCGAGCGGGGCGGATACGCAGTCTCCCCTTGATTGATTTGAGACCATGATAGTTGCGAGCCCATCCAGTTAGAATATTTTGCGCAACCGGTCAGAGGTTATGAAGCAATGAACTGCGAAAAATGCCGAGACTTACTCAGCGAATTTGTTGACGGATCCTTAGGGCGCGAAGACTACACAACCTTCAGTGCTCATCTGGAAGAGTGCCTGGAATGCGCCGACGTACGAAACGATCTGAATTCGATCGTCAGCTTCTGCCGCGAGAACCGCGGCCAGTATGAAGCGCCGCCAAACGAGCGCGCCCTGTGGCTGCGAATTCGCAACCTGATTGAAGGTGAAACCGCGCAAAACAATCCCGGTGCGCGGGCAAAAAAGCGGGCCGGGTGGCTAAGCGCAGCAGGCCATAGAAGCTGGGAACTGACCCTCCCGCAATTGGCCGCGGCGGTCGCAGGTATCGTGATTGTAGTGGCGCTGACTACGGCTGTAGGCCTGCGAAGCTTTGGTGGTAAGGTATTTGGCCCCGGCGTTAGCAGCTCTCAACATATTTCCTTAACCGGTAAGCGCGAGGACCCGACCGATCGCATCTGGCAGCAACAGCAGGCCATCAAGTACTGGAACGATCGCATCGAGCTGAATAAGGTCCGTTGGAGTCCCCAGATGCGCGAGACCTTTGATCGGAATCTGAAAGTTATCGATCAGGCCGTGAATAATTCGCTGGCCGAGCTACAAAAAAATCCTCATGACGAGGTGTCCGAGGAAATGCTGAACTCAGCCCTCAGTGACAAGATGAATCTGCTCAGGGAGTTTTCCGATTTGTGAGTTGATGTGAGTTGATTAGACAGTTCCCCATTTGGCTATCGCAGCCGCAGAAGCCGCAGAAAGCCTGACGCAAGACTTCGCAGAGCAATGAATTCAGTCGCCACCACCATGCATTTTCGTCTCACGCAACCGAGCCGGGTTCGCTCGGCGGTTTGGGTTTTCTTTGTCTGTCTTCTTATTTTCCTTTGCGCGGCCGGCGGCTTTGCCCAAAAGAGCGTGACCCGCCGTTACGCCGCCGGCAAAAATGTACGTTTGGAATTGAAAAACCTCTCCGGCACCATCACGGTCGAGACCTGGAATAAAGACGAGATTAAGCTAACCGCCACCCTCGAATCACCTTCGGCACAATTCACTCCGAGACAAACCGGGAACGGCGTCACCGTTGACGTGGTAGCGGACAATCGCGGCCGGAGCGATGTGGGCGACGTAAATTTTCATATCTATGTGCCCACCAGCTCCTCCGTCGACCTGGAAACCAAACGCGGGCAAATCAGGGTCAGCAATATTAGTGGCGGCCTTGTTCGCGCACACGTTTCTTCGGAAGGCGACATCATCCTGAGCGGCATCAGTGCTGAAAGAGTATTCGCCTCGAATACGATGGGTGACATTTTCTTTGACGGCAGGCTTGCCTCGGGTGGCACCTACGAGTTCAAATCAAACTCCGGCAACATCACCCTCAATATTCCGCCCGATTCGGCTTTCCGGTTGGTGGCGTGGACCTCAACCAGGAAGTTGGAGCTGGGACCCTTCTGGAATGAGAGCATGAAATCGCTGGGCGACGGACGCAAGTTCACCGGCGACGTAGGCGATGGCCGTTCATCCGTCAGCATCACCAATTACCAGGGCAGTATTTCCTTCCGCCGGCGCTAGAGTTTCAACGCCGCAGAATTAATCCACAAACCGTGTTCGCTGAGTTGGCTCGGCTTCGATGGCCGCGCGTGGTGCCGTCCGTTTCACGGACTAAGACTCAGCCTGGATCTCGCAGCACTTTTCGGCCAACGCTCCTTTAACCTTCTTGGGAAACTTGTGCTCCGTCTGTATCATGCAGATTCTTTGATCAAGGCACTGGCCGCGCGAAAACCTGACAGCATCAATGAGGGGTAACATTCCAATTCCTGAGCTTCCGTTCGGTGAGGAAGTGTGGCTGATGTTGGCTGTCACGGGTGTGCGCGAACGACGGACCCAACAAGGAAAACCTTTCTGCGACGTCACCGCGCGTAACGCTACCGGCAACCTGGGACTGAAAATCTGGGGCGAAGTCCTGGATGTTTGGCAGGAAATCAAGCCGGGACTTTGGGGCGTAACCGGACGGCTGGAGAGTTTTCAGGATCGCTCGCAGTTTGTCGTTTCCGAATATCGCCCCATCACCCTCGAACAATACCGCGAACACCAACAGTCTGACCCGGTCCTGCCGCGCGCGTTCACGATGGACATCGAGACGCTGGCCCTGCCGGACTTTCGCGAGCGCGTCGGCCCGCAACTGGAAAGATTACTCCGGCTTGGCAACATGCGTTGGGAACAGCAGCAACGTTATCTGGAAGACATTGCCGCCGAAGAAGAACGTGTCTACCAACTGGGAGCGTTGAGTGCGACCAGCGGGCGCGTGCTTTCCATTGCCCTCCATGTTGGCCCGATTCCGGGCTTTGCCATCGAAGGCATTACCCAGACTGGCAGTGAGCACGTGTTCGGCATCGACGCGGACGGACAGGAACACGAAGAAAAAGAAACGCTCAGCGCCTTCCTCGAATTCCTGAAGAACTTTGATTCCGAAAGCGATGAGATCGTGGGACACAACGTGCTGGGATTCGATCTGCCTTTTATTTTTCAACGCTGTTTGATTAACAACATCTGCGTTCCTTCGTTGATCAATCTTGGCGAATACAATGTCCGGGGTGTGTTTGACACAATGCATCGCTGGTGGTCGGGCGGGAAACGAAATGTCAGCCTCGACGATATCGCCTGGGCGCTGGGCATTGAATCAAGTAAGACGGCAGCCGTGGAAGGCAGCAAAGTTTTCGATCTTTATCACGCCGGGAAACTCCTTGAGATACGCGAATACAACCTGAACGACGTGCGCGTCACGCGGCAGGTTTACGAGCGCATGGTCGCGTGCTTTGGTCGATGATTCTGAACGGCGCCTTCGTCCCGTCAACGCTGCTGCGTTTCATTTCCGCAACACTCGCTGCTAAAATCAATTGAATGTTTGCTAATTCCTTAATGCTGCTGGTGGGTCTCGCGGTCGGCGCGGTGTCCGTCTGGCTGATTTTCCGCTCGAAGATCAGACACGAATACGATCGGGCACGGTCCGAAAGCGCGGCCCAACTGGCGACAGTCAGCGAGCGTTTGTCCGGCAAGGACAACGAAGTGAAGCGTCTCCAGGCATCATTCGATCGAGAAGTCGCCGATCACGGATTGGCCAGGGAGCAAAACAGCCTGCTGAAGGCGGAGCTGGAAGGTGAACGCCGCGCCGCCCAGGAGCGCAAAGAATCCTTCAAACAGGCGGCTGATGAGCTGGCGGAAAAGTTCAAAGCCCTGTCCCGCGACGCCCTGAAAGACAACAGCCAATCGTTTCTGGAGCTGGCTAACACTACCCTGCAGCGTTTCCAACAGACTGCCAAAGGCGAGCTCGAACAAAGGCAGCAAGCGATCGATCAGCTGGTGCGGCCATTGAAGGAGTCTCTCGAAAAAGTCGATGGCAAGATCAACGATTTGGAAAAAACTCGGGCCGGCGCTTATTCGGAACTGCGCGAGCAGGTGCGCGCGCTGGCCATGTCTCAATTGCAGTTGCAGGCGGAAACAGGAAACCTGGTGAAGGCGTTGCGCGCGCCTCACGTGCGCGGTCGTTGGGGCGAGATCCAGTTGCGGCGCGTGGTCGAACTGGCCGGCATGCTGCAGTATTGCGACTTTGTCGAACAGGAAACGGTGGCGACGGAGGACAGTCGCCTCCGCCCCGATCTAATTGTGCGGCTGCCGGGAAATCGCACCATCGTCGTCGATTCCAAAGTTCCTTTCGATGCATTTTACGAATCGATCTCAACCACTGACGAGGTCGTCCGTCTCGCCAAATTGAAAGAGCATGCCCGTCTGGTGCGAACGCACATCACGTCTTTGAGCAGAAAGTCTTATTGGGAAGCGGTTCAACCCACGCCAGAATTCGTGCTGCTGTTTTTGCCCGGTGAAACTTTTTACAGCGCCGCGTTGGAGCATGATCCTAAGCTGATCGAAGACGGTGTGGGCCAGAGTGTAATTATCGCCACTCCGACGACTTTGATCGCGCTACTAAAGGCTGTCTCGTACGGGTGGCGCCAGGAGCAAATGGCGGAAAACGCGCAGGAAGTCAGCAAGCTGGGCAAGGATCTATACGATCGGCTGCGCACGTTCACCAGCTACTTCGCGGACATTGGCCGCGGACTGGATCGCGCCCTCGAGTCCTATAACAAGGGAGTCGGCTCGCTGGAAGCGCGAGTGCTGGTGACTGCGCGAAAGTTTAAAGAGCGCGGCGCGATTGCGGGTGAAGAGATTCAGACCCTTGAACCGATCGATAAGGCAGCGCGGCTATTGACGTTAGATGAAGGTGGTCTGTTTCCCGATTTGGTAGCCGGCGAAGTAAGCGAGCCGGAAGATGATTCGCTGCCGCTGTTGAGTTCGAAGAGCGCTCATGAATAAGCGGGAGGGCTATCCGCAGATTTCGCAGATTCCATTAGTCGGAAAACTGCGCGACCTTATTGGTAGCGTCCCTGGCAGGCAAATCCTCTGCTCCCCTTCGGTGTAATCTGCGTAACCTGTGGACAGCAATTTCACCAAACAAATCTGGCTCGGAAACGTGCTGGGAGCAAATCGCGAGCGGCTGCAGTCCCGATGTGCGGAGTATGTCGCCCGGGGCGAGGCGCATAGATTTCTTTATCTGGCGGCGTCACATCCCCTCCTCGAGCTCGTGACCGAAAAGCTGCTCGACGGCGGCAATGCTCGCGGCGTTTGGGGCGAGTTTCCGGTTTACCTGTTCCGCGGGTTTGTCCGGCGTTTGCTGAGTAGCGCCATCGACGCTAAGACCGGCCACGCATTCCCGCCGCGGACCTCCATTGATCGTGAAGAGTTGCCCCTGCGACGCACTTTGGTTGCGCAACTCCTCAGCAATCTCGCCGCAGCCGGAAAACTGAAAGCCCTGACACCGCTGGTGCATCGCGACGGATGCGTCAACAGCATCGCCACTGTAATTGGCGAGATTCAACGCGCCGGGAAAACGCCGTTCGAATTTGCCGACATCATTGAACGAAGGGCCAGCTATCTTGACGGCGGTCTCGCAGAAGAAAAACCGGCGGACCGCGCTTCCGTAAACTCGCGCGAAAGTCTCTCCCTCTTTTCACTCTTGCCGGAGATTGAGCCGGTACGAAAGGCCGGCCCTCGCTCACAAGTGGATTTCGATCGCGACATCGCCGTCGTCTATTCAACTTACCAGGAATCGCTGGATCGTTTCGCGCTGACGGATGAAGATTCAGATCAATTACGTGCGCTGCAAATCTTGCGCGATGGAATTGACGGCGTCGCCATCCCGTGGCTGAAGCAGGTGGAGCTGCTGGTGCTGGATGGGTTTTTTGATTTCACGCCGGTGCAGGGCGAGATGCTTTCCTGCCTCATTCCCGCAACGCCGAAGGTAATCGTCAATCTTAACGGCGACGATCAAAACGGTGATATTTTCGCTCCGTTCCGCGCCACGGTAGACCAACTTCTTGCCATTTCGGATTTTGCGGTCGAGATGAATTCGGATAAGGCGGACGTCAATGGTTCGCTTTCATCGTTGCGCGAACGACTATTCAATGCCACTTCGGACACGGCTACCGAGATGCCTGGGCCCGACACTGGGCAGACGCAGAATGAGATCACGCTTCTCGAATGCAGCGATCGCGAGACAGAGGTGCGCGTGATCGCGAAAGAAATCAAGCGACTGGTGCTGCTGGAAAAGTACGACCTCGCGGAAATCGCACTGGTCGTGCGCGAACGTGCTTCTTACGCCGATACGATCCTGCGCGTCCTGCGCGATGAAGGGATTCCCTGTAACGTCGAACGGCAAATCGAAGCGATTGAAATCCCGGCGGTCCGCGCGTGTCAGAAACTGTTCCAAATGCTGGGCCACGAAGGTTCATCAGCCTTGAAGAGCAGTGATATCGCTGACCTGGTGAAGTCGGATTACTTCCGTCTCTCGGACGGAGAGCTGGCTTCATTGCAGGAACAATTTGAACTTGAATACGCTGAAGTTCTGCAGCCGGATGGTGCGAGCGCACCAACGAATGACGGCCGGCGCATGGAACGCTTGCGCTATGAACTGGGAATAGGACGATGGGACGCCGATAGTTTGGAGAATGTCATCGCCTTCGTCGGCAGTGAACTGCGCATCGCTGATTGGCTGACGCGCGCGGGTAAGCTTATTTCGGAACTGCCAGAGGCGGTTGAGACCAAAGCGCTGCTGGTGGGCAGCGAGTCGGCCGACGATGAAGATGGTGACTCCGTGATTGAACCGGAATCTGAGCGTGACGATCCGGCGATCGTGCGCCAGCCCCGAGTGGAGAAAAAGCGCCGGCCGTCGCGGGAAATCCATCCGGCCACAATTGCCTGGTCTTCACTGGTGATCCGGCGTCTGGATCAATTAATTAAAGGTTTGCCGGCCAGCGGACGCCCGCCTGAGCTTCGCCTCGCTGTCGTCAAGCTCCTGGACACGCTGCAATTCCAGGGCGAAGTGACTAAGACGTCACGTTCACTCGCGGAGACTGAACTGGCCCAGGTGACACTTGATCGCCGCGGATTGGAAAGTTTGCGGCGCGCATTCGTAGCGGCCGGGCGCGGAATTCAGATCGCAAACGAAACGGTTCCGCGCGGAGGAGCGCGCGAAGATCTTAAACTCGATGCTTTTCTTGGCGAAGTTAATCGCAGCCTGCACTCTCAGATGCTGCGCTCGGGGCTGGGTTCGCGTGAAGGTCTGCGCGTGTTGGAGGCGACCGACGTTCGCGGCCTTCGTTTTCGCGCACTGTTTATCGCCGGATTGGTTGAAGGCGGTTTTCCGCTCCGCGCCTCGCGTGATTGGATTTACAGTCATGAAGAGCGCGAGCGCCTGCAGCATGAAGGGCTGACGCTGGAAGACAAATCGCCAAACGTCCTGCTGAAGGAAGAACACTATTTTTATCAGGCGGCTTGTCGCGCCACCGAGCGACTGTATCTAACGCGGCCGTTGGCGCTGAACGATGCGACCGAAACAGTGGCCTCTTATTACATTGATGAGCTGCGCCACGCCATTGCACCTTCGGTTCTAAAAGCGCGCCGGGTGCGTCGCGATTTCGACGAAATGAATTTGTTTGAATCGTCCAGCCCGGCAGAGTTGGCGGTCGCCCTTGTGCGCCAAAGTGAGCAGCACCGGCATCGAGCGCGGCAAAGAGATTTGTTGCCGCCGGAACGGATCGAGTGGTTGTTATCGCAGATTGAGCACGAGGGTTACTTCTCCCCGCTGGCCCGGCATCGAATTAAGACTGAGCGCGAAAGATCTGGCACCGGCTTTGGGCCCCATGACGGGCAAATCACGAATCCGGATTTGCTCAGGATGCTGGCTGACGAATTCGGATCGCAGTTTCCGCACAGTGCTAGTGGGCTCAGTCTCTACGGCAATTGCCCTTACAAGTTTTTTGCCAGTCGCGTGTTGAAGCTGCATCCACGGGGTGAGGCGGCCCTGGACCTTGAGGCCATCGACGCCGGCAAACTGCTGCATGAAATATTGCGGCGCTTTTTTGAAGGCCACCGCACGCATTCGCTCCGGGCGCTGGATCGAGTTGAGTTGCATCGCGAACTCGCGGCCGTCGCCGATCGTGTTTTCGATGAGCACGAACAGGTAGTGCCGCCGTTGAATCCGCGCATCTGGAAAATAGATCGCGAAATTCGCAAGATCATTTTGGAACAGGTGCTGGAATACGAACTGTCGATGCAGGAGAAGACCAGCGCCGCCGGGGTACAACCGACCTACTTCGAAGTTGCGTTCGGCATGAAGCGTGGGGGGACGGATCCAATCTCAACGGAAAAATATCTGGAGCTGCCTCGTGCCGCCCGCCCCGGCAAGACGGTTGAAACCGCGCGGGTTAAAGGCCAAATCGATCGAGTTGACGTCGCGGCCGGCGGCGGCTTAACGGCTTACGATTACAAACTTTCGAAGGGCGCTACGCTGAACGACATGAAGGCCGGGCGTGATGTACAACTCGCCATCTATCTCGCCGCGTTGGAGCAGACGGTGCTGCCCGGCCGCGAATTGGCGGGCGGCGGATATTACGTCTTGCGCGGGCGCGGAGAACGGCGCAACAAAGGCCTCTATCGATCACTTCACAGCCAGGCCACCGGAATCGGCAACAATGTCGACGCCAATCTTCTCGATGAGGAATGGAAACAGATCCGCGCTGAGGTAATCGCCCGTGTCTGGGAATTCATTGATGGCATGCGATCGGGAAATTTTCGCGTCACACCTTCTTTGCAAAGAAAGACCTGCGTCATCTGCGACTATGGCGCCGTCTGCCGCTACGATCCTTATCGGATTGGCTGGAAGCTGAAGTCAGAACCGCCTGCGGTAGCGGGCGGGCCGCCGCGTTCTTCGAGGTGATTTAGCAGGGAGGGCCCACCCGCTACCGCAGGTGGTTCTGACATCTAAGGCCTTACTGCTTTTTGAAACGCAGTAACACTCAGAGTATTCAGAACTTCGCCGCGACGGACCCAACCGCGGCGGGCGATGCCAACGCCAAACTTCAAGTTGAGCATGTCTTTCGTTGAGTGGGCGTCGGTGGAAATCACAAACTTGATTTTTCGCTTGCGAGCTTCGCGCAGCCAGCGCGGTTCCATGTCCAGTCGATGCGGATCGCCGTTAATCTCGATCGCCGCGCGCGACTCTGCAATTACGTCCAGAATCTCCTCTACGCGACAAGCGAAAGGCGGGCGGCGCTGAATGAGACGGCCCAGCGCATGGCCCCAAATCTTGAATACTGGTTGCCTCATGGCCGACACGATGCGCTTCGTCATCTGGTCCTCGTCCATCTTGTAACGCGCGTGAATGCTGGCCACGATGACGTCGAATTTTTCCAGAATGCGATCGGGATAATCGAGCGCGCCCTTCGCCGTAATATCGGATTCCGTGCCTTTCAATAATTTGATCTTGACCTGCTCCTGCGTGGCATCGATTTCATCCCACTGCCGCTTGAGCCGATCGATCGTAAGACCACCGGCATAGCTCGCTGTAGGCGAGTGATCCGTAATCGTCAGATATTTCATCCCCAGGGCTTCCGCCGCGTGGGCCATCTCCATCACCGAGTTGCGGCCGTCGGAGTAAGTTGTGTGGCAATGAATCATTCCCTGCAGGTCTTCAATGGTTATTAAATCCGTGGGCAATTTTTTCTTTAGCGCGGCTTCAATCTCTCCGGTATCTTCGCGCAGTTCGGGTGGCACGAACTGCATGCCGAGAGCGTGATAAATATCCGGTTCGTTCTTGATTGATGTGCTGGCGCCCTTCCTTACGGTCCGGCTACTGCCCCCCTCCGCGATCTCGGTCAGCCGTCTTAGATGGGCCGACGATCCCGTGACCTGGAAAAGTGTCGAGCCAAATTCCGCCGGCTTCACGGCCGTTAGTTCTACTTTCACGCCATCTGGCAGGCGCGCGGCGCAGGTGGTCTTTCCTGCTGCTTCGATCTTGATTATCAAAGGATAGTGACGGAAATGATCGATTAGCGTCGCCGGCTGTTTGCTCGCCGCAACCAGGCGAACAGTCCCGACAGTTTCCTTCCAGCGGCGCACCGAACCTGCCGGCTCAATAGCTATCAGACCGCGCACCGGCTGCATGTATTCCACAATGCGATCCGCCAGACGCCGGGCGTGCAGCAGCAGGATTCGCTCGCTGCGATTCTCAAACTTGTCGATGCTTTCCAGAATCCGCTGCTCAGTCTTTGCCCCAAAACCCTTGAGCTCGCGAATCTTTCCGGCGTCGCATGCCGCCCGCAGGTCAGCCACGCTCGCAATACCTAAAGCCTCGTTCAACTTCTCGATCTTCTTCAAATTTAGTCCCGGCACCTGGGATAGTTCGATGATGCCGGCCGGTAATTCCTGCTTTAGCTTTTGCAAAAACGAAGAAGTGCCGGTGTTGTAAAGCTCCGCGATTTGCGCGGCGAGCGCGTTGCCCACTCCCTTGATTTCCGTTAGGCGGCGCTGGCGCACAAGCTCGCCGATGTCGGTCGCCAGTTCAGCGACTGAGCGCGCGCCCGCTTTGTACGCGCGGGCCTTGAAGTAATCGTTGCCGCCTTTGATCTCCAGCAGCGTGCCGGTTTCCTGCAAGGCGGCGGCAATGGCAAATTTATCCAGCATTCTTCTGTTCTTTAGCGAGCGACCTTAGCTGCTTCTCGAAGGCATCGCGATTCAAACTGCCATCGGCGATTCCCATGTATAGAGTGAAAAGCTGTTTTTCTGTTGCCGTCAGTACGACACCATTAATCTCTAAAAAAACTTCTGTCGCGACAGCAGCCACTCGTTTATTTCCGTCCAAAAACGCATGCGCATTGGTCAAGTGAAATGCATATGCTGCCGCACAGCCAATTACATCCGCGGCTTCATAATGAAAACGATTCTGTGCCGCAATCAACGCAGAATCGAGAGCGACTTCATCCCGCATCTCAGGACTCCCGCCATGTTGACCAATGACGCGCGCATGCCATGAGATGACTTCACCTTTATGCAGAAAGATCACTTCCCGGGGCCCCGGCGAGAAGACACGGTGCTTTCAGGCCCTTCAGCCAATCGGGCCAATAACACCTTGCGACGTTCAAACACGCGGTCGGCTGCCCGCCGTACTCGCTCGTTGCGCTCCGCCTCGTGGGCCGAGCGGACAATCAGCGCCTGATCCAGCACCGACAGTTCGACCTCATCACCAATCTCCAGGTTCATAAGTTTCAGCACATCGCGAGAGAGAACAATGGCCGCAGAGTTACCCACTGAACTGATCTTCTTGCGTAACATTGGCTTGGCCTCCTGAGCTTGTGTTATAAACTTCCTATCGAACCCGTTAGAACATAGTAAGTACGGCAGGAACCCTGGTCAAGGTCAGGCTGGGTCTCTGCACGTGAAAGGAAACAAATGAAAAGAGCTCTGATCGTTTGCGTCATGGCGCTGGCTTTTGCCGCTTGCACCCAGCCATCCGGCACTAATCAAAACTCCGGCACGTCGAGCGGCGCCGGCGATGCGGCTTTCAAGACCGCGCACGACAAGTATGTCGTCGAGTTTTTGCGCCGAAATCCGCAGGTGAACACTTATCTGGGGGGCGCGGGACTGGATCCTTCGCTCAAGGAAGTGGACGGCACATTGCGTGACTATTCCGCCGCGGCGCTGGAACAGGAAGACCGGTGGCTGGCTGACTCGCAGAAATCATTCGAAGCGATCGACGCGAATTCGCTGTCGCCAGTGCGGCGCATCGATCGCGAAGTGGCGCTGGCGCAAATAAAGTTTCAGCTGCACCAGCACCAGGTGCGCAAGTATCAGGAGCGCGCGCTCGATACCTACACGGTCGATCCTTTTCGCTCGCTGGACTTCTACATGCAGGGCATGTCGCAGACCGGCGGGGCCACCTATGGCACGCCTGAAGAATGGGGACTGGTGGTGAAGCGGCTGCAGGCGGTCCCCCGCTATTTGCAAACAGCGCAGGATCAGCTCAGCGCCGGATTGAAATCAGGTAACACGCCCGATTGGCGGATGCTGAAACGTGACGGGTTGGATACGACGACCGCCAACGCGGAATACTTTGAAAAGAAACTTCCTGAACACGCCGGAAAAAATATCGCGGCCGGCGCGCAGCATGATGACTTACTGAAACAAGTCACCGAGGCAGCGAAGGGCGCGGCGACCGCTTACCGGACGCTGCACGATTTTGTCGCCACAACGTTCTTCGATGATCCGAACGCGAAGAACGCGATTGATGGGGTGAAGGCCGAGTTCCGCAAAGATCATTACTCGATGGGCGAGGAAGAATACAACTGGGCCGTGAAGAACAACCTGCGCATGGAAAAAACGGCGGCCCAGTTATACGAAGAAGCCTGGCCCATCGTGCAGGCCACGCAGCAGGAAATGATCAAACTGGCCGGCGAGATAGCCGCCAAACGCAACATTAAGGCGGCGACGCCGGAAGAAACCGTGAAGGCGGTGTTGGAAGAACTGAGTAAGGAATATCCCAAGACCGATGCGGAGGAGGTGAACTGGTACAAGGAAACCGGAGTGCGCCTGGTCGACTATGCACGCAAGACCGGACTTTTTGATGTTCCGCCCGACTACAAGTTGGATGTCGTAGAAACTCCGCCGCCGCTACGCGCTTCCATCGACGGTGCGGCTTATTATCCGGCGCCGCCTTTTAAGAATAGCGGTGTCGGCCGTTTTTATGTCACCACTTCCGGCAACAACGATCCGGGGGTGTTGAAAGAAGCGAACCGTGCGGCCCTCGCCGACCTGGCGGCGCATGAAGGTTTTCCCGGCCACGACTGGCACTACAAAGTCATGACCGAAAATCGGGCGAACATCGCGGGCGTGCGCTGGCTGACGCCGGGCGCGGTCGAAGATTCGTCGTCGATGTGGGAAGACTCGATGGCGGCCGAAGGTTGGGCGCTCTATTCCGAAGCGCTCATGGCGGAACCGCAAACCGGCGCGCCAGACGGATTTTACAGCCCGGAGGAACACCTTTATCAACTGCAGGGCAAACTGTATCGCGACCTCCGCGTGCGCGTGGATACGGGCATTCACACTGGTCGCATGTCGTATGACGAAGCGACTGATCTCTTTTCGCAAGTGCGTGACTTCCTGCCCGGATCGTGCCGCGACAGTGGACTAAGTGAGGCGAAGCGGGCCAGTTGTGACAGTTCCGAACGAGCGATCTTTCGCTACTCGAAGTGGCCCACGCAGGCAATCACCTATCGCCTGGGCAAGGACCAGATCTTTGCACTACGAAAGGAAGCCGCGTCGTTGCTCGGCGATAAATTCTCTGCTAAAGCGTTTCACGTTCTCTTCATGCAGCAGGGAACAATCCCTTCGGGGTATTTTCATGATGAACTGCTGAACCAGTTGCGGAAGTAATATGCAGCACGCGCAGCGGATGGGAGCGCAGGCTCGAGGCGTGACGGTGTGACGTCAGTACCGCCCGCGGTGGCGGATGGTTCACCCCACATCGCAGCGCAAGGTCTACCGCCAACCACAGAGCCGCTTGCGGTAGCAAGCGGTTCTAAACCGCTCGCTATCGCGAGCGGCTCTGCATTCGTTTTAGGGATGCTGTGCTTGCCGCCGACTGCAGCCGCTAAACGATCTGAAAAAGCAAAACGGATATGTAATCCGCGTTTATCCGCGGCTAATCCTGTCCCGTTCGGCGCTTCACTTTGTCGGCGCACGCCAAACTGGAAAGGCAAGTGGATTCGAACTTCTAGATCAACAACACTTCCCTTGCAGCCGAAAATGCGAAGGGTAAGAACAGAGAGGCGAGCGTGCCGCTGATTCACGCTCGCCTCTCACCAATTTTAGCCCCACAGAAGCGCGAAAGAAGAGAATTAGCAGCGGATAAACGCGGACGAAACACGGATCTGAGCAGAGCGTTCGTTTAGGGATGCTGTGCTTGCCGCCGAGTGCAGCCGCTAAAGGATCTGAACAAGCAAAACGGATATGTAATCCGCGTTTATCTGCGGCTAATGCTGTCCCGTCGGCGCTTCACTTCTTGATTGGGGTCCGAGTATTCACAGGTGCTTCCTTCGCCTAATCAAATTCGATTCATCAAATTTTTCCAAAAACAAATCAGACCAACCCATCTGTGTTGAATGTCGTTTGTCACTTCCTCAACCCGGCAACCGGGATGGAATAGGTTATCTATTCAGCATTTAAGTCCTTCGTAGCTAAAACTTATGAAGAATGAACTGGCTCGAGGATTCGACGGAAACAGCCTCTCTTTGCGAGAGGGCAGCGGTGTGCTGTTTCGCCGCAAGGCTTTAATTGTCACCGCATTTCTGACCATCGCCCTCGCGACGGCAGCGGTCACCTTTCTCCTGCCCAACAAATATGAATCGCGCATGAAAATTCTGGTGAAGAACATGCGCGTTGATGTCGCCATCACGCCGGAACGCACCACCGGCGGCAGCGGCCTGGCGCAGGACACCGAGGTCGGTGAAGCCCAAATCAATTCGGAAATCGAGCTGCTGACCAGCAAGGATTTGCTGGAACAAGTCGTTAAAGAATGTGGCCTGGCGCAACCGGCTCCGTCGCTCTTGTCCCGAGCAATACCAACCGAAGATGTGCGCATCGAAAAGGCCGTTAATCAACTGGCGAAAGACCTAACCATCACGCCAGTGAAGAAAGCGAACTTCATTGCGCTTAGCTACTCGTCCAGCTCACCTGAACTATCAGCGAAGGTCCTGAGCAAGGTCGGCGAACTATATCTGGAAAAACATTTGAAGCTACATCGCCCGCCCGGCACCTATGAATTCTTCAAGACGCGCGCTGCTGAATACGAAAAGCAGTTGCGCACCGCTGAAGCCCGGCTGAGCGCGTTTCAACAAGAGAAGAACCTGGTGGTCCTGAGCCAGCAAAAGGATTTGTCGTTGCTGAAAACAGCCGATGCCAAGTCAAAAATGCTCGAGGCGGAAGCGATGATCAGCGAAACCTCCAATCGCATTCAACGAGTCCAACAACAATTAGCAGCCGTCGCTCCCCGCGTGGTTACCCAGAGCCGCTCGCTGCCGAACCAGTATTCGGCGGAACGCTTGAATACGATGCTGGTGGAGCTGCGCAACAAGCGCACGCAGTTGCTCACTAAGTTCCGTCCCGACGATCGCTTCGTGCGCGAACTGGACCAGCAGATCCGCACCACCTCCGAAGCGTTGGAGCGCGCCACCAAACAAACAGCGACCGAGCAGTCTACCGATCTAAATCCGTTGCGCCAGATTCTGGAGACCGAGCTGTCGCGCGCGCGGTTGGACCATGCGGGCGCGCAAGCCCGCCGCTCGGCCCTGGCCGGACAACTGCAGCAATACCAGGACGGGCTGAAGAAATTGGAAAGCTCAACCATCGAGCACGACGACCTGTACCGGCAAACGAAAGAGGCCGAGGAGAATTACCAGCTCTATGCGAAGAAACGCGAAGAGGCGCGTATTGCCGACGAGATGGACCAGCAAAAGATTACGAATGTCTCCATCGCCGAAGCCCCCGCCGTCGCGCACATTCCCAGCAGCCCGAACCGGCCGTTGAACTTGATCGTCGGCGTTCTGCTGGCCGCCTTCGTCGGCCTGGCCAGCGCGTTCTCGGCGGAGTTGTTCAGCAACACAGTGCACACCCCGCGGCAATTGGAAGCCATGACCGGAATCACGGTGTTGGCCACGCTACCAAAGGACAAGCGCCGCCTCTTGAGTCAAAAATCGAAAGCGTTGCCGCCGGCAAAAGCGACCGCGGCAGAGCTGGCATCGTAAAAGGAGTCCGAGGTTGATGACAGTGCAATCAGCAGAAGTTTTTACAAATAATCAAAGCACGCCGCGACCAATCGGCTCAGGCCAACGGTCTCAGAACCTGCAATTGCTGTTGGCGGGTTTCCAGACCGGCCTGCAGAAGCAGAATGAAGGCGCCGTGCTGGCTTTCACTTCCGCCAGCCCGCAGGAAGGCGTGACGCACGTAACGCAGTCTTTTGCCGTGGAGATGGCCAGGCACAGCGAGCGGCGCACGTTGATTATCAGTGCCGAACGATTGCAATCGCTGCGCGTGGCTGACTACATACGCATGCCGGAAAATTGCACGCGGACCAACATCGAAAATCTTTGGGTGTTGCCGACCCAGAAACCCACCAACGGAAACGGAAATGGATCGAAGCTAGCCAAAGTCACGAGACTGGAAGACGAATCTGAATTCGGACTGGATCGGATCGAGGCCCTCCGCCTGACCTTTCCCAACATCCTGATCGATTGCCGCTCGTTGAAAGTCTCAGCCGAAGCTGCTGCTCTGGCCGCCAATGTTGACGGCGTGGTCGTGGTCGTCGAAGCCGGTCGTACCCGTCGCGATGAAATTCAAAATGCGCGTCGCACGCTGGAAATGGCACGCGGGAATTTTCTTGGCTTCATCCTGAACAAGCGTAGCTATCCGGTGCCCGAATGGTTGTACAAGCGCCTGTAGCCGAAGAGATATGCAAATGAAACTCCGCCAACTCGTCTTACTTACTGTGTTCGTTCTTTGCGCGTGGGCCGTGGTGCCGGCGCAAATGCAGCAACCGCGACTCCGGACCCATCAGGAAGAACGCTATCTGGTCCAACCGGGTGACGTGCTCGAGGTGCAATACCGCTACTCGCCGGAATTCAACCAGACGATGACGATCCAGCCCGATGGCTACGTCTCGCTCCAGGTCGGCGGCGACGTCAAAGTTGCCGGTAAGAACGTGGAACAGGTGCGGCAGTTGATCCTGCAAAAGGCCGGAGAGCGCCTGCAGGACCCGGAAGCGGTTGTCTTCCTCAAAGAGTTTCAAAAACCATATTTCGTAGTAGCGGGCGAGGTGGTCCAACCCGGCAAGATCGAAATGCGCGAGCGAATTACAGCCATCCAGGCAATCATGCTCGCCGGTGGACTAAAAGAAACCGCACGTTCATCGCAAATCCTGCTGTTCCGCAAGATCAATTCCGACATCGCCGAAGTGAAGGTGCTGAACTTCAAGAAGATCAAACGCACCAGTGATCTGGAGAATGATCTGACGTTGCAGCCGGGCGACATGCTGCTGGTTCCGCGCGACACGCTCAGCAAGGTTGAGCGGTTCATGAAGTTGGCGAGTGTGGCGGCGATCATGAGTCCGATACGTTTTTAACTACATCCAGCACTTCCGATTTCAAGCAAATGATACAGGCGCGTCACGGACAATTATCGAATTTTTTGCTGAAAGTGGGCGACCTCTCGCTGGTTCTGGTGTCACTCGGGATCGCGGTCGTCCACTATTACGCGCCATCTCCCAATCCGGCATTCGCCGTTGATTATCTTTCCAGCCGGATAAAACTTTCGAACGCGATTCTGGGATTCGGATTGCTGATCATCTGGCACGTTTCGTTCGGTGTGCAGGGACTATATCTTTCGCATCGCCTCAGCAGATTCTATGAAGAGCTAAAAGAGGTCGCGCAGGCTGTCGCAGTTTCCTCCGTCGCCTTGCTGGCCACAGCGCAAATTGGGCGCTGGCCCACTATCAACGCGCGCACGGTGGCCGCTTTTGCGTTTATCAGCCTGACTCTCGTCGGTGGCATGCGGCTGGGCCTGCGCCTGAACCTCCGCCGCCTTCGCCGTCGCGGGATTAACACAAAATCGTTATTGATTGTCGGTGGCGGCGCGCGGGCGCAGGAGTTTGCCGGACGCGTGATTCAGCGGCCGGATCTCGGCTACAAGTTGATCGGTTACGTGGAAAGCGATGCTGCCTTCAGCCGGAGCCCCCTGCGCGGTGCTGCGTGTTTGGGAACTATCGAAGATTTGCCTCGCATCGTGGCCGACACGGTGATCGATGACGTCGCCATCGCCCTTCCGATCAAGTCCCAATACTCACAAATTGAAGGGACGGTTGCTTTACTCGAGGAACAGGGAATCGTGGTCCACCTGTTGTCCGATTTCTTCCCGCATCGTCTGGCGCGATATCAACCGGCTGAATTCCAGGGCATTCCCCTCGTCTCTTTGCATAGCGCGCCCAGTTTGAGCTGGCGCACAGAGTTCAAACGATTGATCGATCTTCTGATTGCCACGTTCGCTCTCATTCTGTTGCTGCCGCTTTTCGTGATCGCCTCGATCGCGATCAAGCTTGATTCAGCCGGTCCGATTCTGTTCGTGCAGGAACGCATGGGCTTTAACAAGCGCCGTTTTCGCATGTTCAAGTTTCGCACGATGGCCATCGATGCAGAGGCGCGCCTGAAGGAACTCGAACACCTGAATGAGAAGCAGGGGCCCATTTTCAAGATTCGCAACGACCCACGCATTACGCGCGTCGGGCGTTGGTTACGCAAGACGAGTATCGACGAAATGCCGCAACTGCTGAATGTGTTGTGGGGCGACATGAGCATCGTCGGTCCCCGGCCATTATCGCTGCGTGATGCTTTGCTGTTGGAAGAAGCGTGGCAGAAACGCCGCTTCAGCGTCAGGCCAGGCCTGACATGCCTGTGGCAGGTGTCGGGTCGCAGCAACCTGTCATTCGAAGAATGGATGCAGCTGGATCTTCAATACATCGATCAATGGTCGCTGGTGCTGGACTGTCGAATTCTATTGCGCACGATTCCGGCAATCCTGTTAGCGAGAGGAGCTAGTTAAGAAATGGGCGCGGTAATCAGCGATCCCCGGATTGACTCCGTCACGAACAAATTCCTGCCCGGCGATCTGGTCCAAGTGTGTTCCGAGCAGGAAATCCTGGCCACGCTGGATGCGAAGGGCACGCTGGAGAACCTTCCGTTTGTGCCGGAGATGCTCAAGTTCTGTGGCCAAACGTTTCGCGTTTCGCGGCAGGCCTTCAAGACATGTGTGGACGATCAGGAAATGCGCCAACTCGATCGCACAGTCTTTTTGGAAGAGGCGCGCTGCGATGGCGCGAGCCACGGCGGATGCGATCGCGCTTGTCTCATCTTTTGGAAAGAGGCCTGGCTGAAACCGCTCAGACACCAAAACGGTAACGGAAACAACCATCACAAAGTGTCGGTACCGAAAATCGATCGGGCGACTCTGATCGCATCGGCGCAGCGGGACGGGCAATTCTTTTGCCAGTCAACCGAAATTCTTAATGCTTCGCGGCCCCTGCCATGGTGGGACGCCAAACAGTATTTATGGGACCTCAAGTACAACCGCGTTTCGTTGCTTAACTGGATCCAGGGTTTGTTCATCGCCTTTTACAACAAAGTCGCGCACATCCTGAAGTTGAAATCGTGGCGTTTCGTCGCGGGTCCCGTCCAGGGAAGTTATCGCAGCGAGCCGTTGAATCTGCAGCCGGGTGAAATGGTGCGCGTAAAGTCGCTGGAGCAAATCAGAAAAACGCTGGACGCGGAAGGAAAGAACCAAAACCTGCTGTTCGCTCCGACCATGATGAGTTTTTGCGGTCGCGAGCTGCGCGTACAGGATCGAGTGGAGAACATCATTCTCGAAGCCACCACCAAACAACGGAAGATCAAAGATACGGTCCTGTTGGAAGGCTCAACCTGCGACGGCGTCTGTCACCGTCTTTGCCCGCGACAATCATTCCTTTTTTGGCGCGAATGCTGGCTGGAGCGGGTGCCGAGCTGAGGTCACGCAAATCTTCCCCAACAATTTGTTTTGCGTTTTTTTGAGCCGGCGAAGCTGCGTCTGCCGATCGGCGTCGTCAGGCTGCAAGCGATCTGAAAATCGGGCGTGATTCCGAGTCTACTAACTGCAAGTAAGAGATAACTGAAAGTGCGAGAAAGGTCAGGTTCCGTGTGTCGAAAATAGCACTCGTACACGATTACTTCGTTCAGATGGGCGGCGCCGAGCGCGTGGCCGCCGCCATGCATGAGTTTTTTCCGACGGCCCCCATGTATACCACCGTCGCTTTGACTCATCGACTGCCACAGACTTTGCGCGCTGCCGACATTCGCACCTCGCCGATGCAATGGCTGCCGGGAATGGAACGTCGCTTCCGTCACTACTTCATGCTCTATCCATGGGCGGTGCAGAGTCTTGATCTATCAAAGTTCGATTTGATCTTGAGCAGCAGCTCCGGTTATGCGAAGGGCGTTCGCCGCGGCCGCAACGCAATTCACATTTGCTATTGCCACACGCCGATGCGGTGGGTTTGGCGTTACGACGATTACGCGGCCCGGGAAGGATTTGGCCGCGCCGCTCGCGCTGTCTTGCCGGTGTTGATGTCGGAATTGAAGCGATGGGACCTGCGGGCGTCACGTCAGCCGGATTACTACATCGCTAACTCCAAAGTCGTCGCGCGCCGCATTAAGCAAATCTACAACCGCGACGCCATTGTGATTCCGCCTCCGATCGATACTGATCGATTCGCGCCGTCCGAACGAATTGACGATTACTACCTGATACTTTCACGCCTGATGCCATACAAGCGAATTGATCTCGCCATTGAGGCATGCAACCGCTTACAGCGGCCGCTCGTCATCATCGGCGATGGTCCCGATCGCAGGCGACTGGAAAAGATGGCCGGTCGCACAGTCACTTTTCTGGGCCGCCAACCCGACTCGGTGGTGGCCAGGCGCGCCAGCCGTTGTCGCGCCCTGATTTTTCCCGGTGAGGAAGATTTTGGTATGTCGCCGCTCGAAGTTAACGCGGCTGGGCGACCGGTGATTGCCTACAAAGGCGGCGGGGCAACCGAAACGGTGGTCGAGGGTGAAACCGGGACTTTCTTTGCGGAGCAAACGCCGGAGTCGCTCGCCTACGCAATTGAGGAGTTTGAAACTTTTTCCTGGAGCCCGCGCGCAATCAGAACGCATGCCGAGAAATTCGATCGCACAGTGTTCAGTTTTCGCATGCTGCAGTTCCTGAGTTCCGTCGCGCCGGCCTCATGCGCCGAAGAGGTTTCCAGCGGTGCTCGCCTGCTTTCGCGAGACATATCGGCCCGCTCGTGGCCCAGGTTGGCAGTGGCCCGCTAGCTTAGTTACAAAAAAAGACCTAATCAGCGTATGACCAGTGACGTCTTAACTCAGCCCAGCGCACCACGCCGGACGGTAAAGCTTTGGCCCTTCGCCACTCTACCGGTGTCGGCGTTTGTCGCGTGGGCGGTTAATACCGGCGGCGAAGCGTTGCGTTGGCCGGTGCTGGGCGGGATTGCGTGGGCGCTGGCGATTCCGATGCTGGCCAGTCTGGAAGCCGGACTGGTGGCGATGATGGTGTTCGAGCCATTGCGCGGTCTGATTCGCCGCGCCCAATATCTTTTCCTGCCTTACACGGAAGCGGATCCCATCCACATCATCACGCCGTTGATCACGCTGATGGGATTTGTCCTGCTGCTACAACGGCAACGGCTGCAAATTCTGGTGGCGACTCCGTTGGCCCGGCTGGTCTCAATCCTGTGCGTGATCTACTTTCTGCAGATATTCAATCCGCTGCAAGGTGGACTAACGGTTGGACTAACTGGCGCGCTGTTCATTCTGATTCCGGTCGCCTGGTTCTATTTCGGACACGCAATCAAACCGGAGTTCATGGCGAAGGCCTTGCGGCTGTTGGCCATCCTGGGAGTAATCACTGCACTCTACGGACTCTACCACCTGGCGTTCGGCTTTCCGGCTTTCGAACAATATTGGCTGGAACACACCGACGCCTACGACTCGATCGCGCTGGGCCAGGTAAAACGGGCGCTGGCCACTTTTAGCAGTGCGGAAGAGTGGGGCCGTTACCTGGAGGTTGGCGCTATTGCGGCTTTCGGATTTGGCGCGACGTCAGCAGAGTTTCGCAAGCGCGCGGGCTGGTTCTTGTGCGGCGCGGCTCTCACCGCGATGCTTCTTCTGACCGGGCAACGCACTGCGCTGTTCGGTTTGATACTTGGCACCGCCGTGCTTTTTGCGCTGGGAGCTCGCACCTGGCGTGGCGCCGCCGCACGCGTCCTCCTGCCATTGGCTCCGGTGCTCCTGATCGGAAGTTTTATGCAGGCGCCGACCAACGACGACGTTCTCAGTCTCAACGAAGACCAAAGATTTCAAGCGGTGCTCTCGCATACGACGCGCGGAGCGTTGCGGCCCACCGATGAAGGAAGTTTGCAGGAGCGCCTAACGACGTGGACCTACCTGGCCACCGATCTCATTCCCCACAATCCTTTGGGCATTGGGTTGGGCGCGACTTCTATGGCTGTCCGGCGGTTCGACAAAGGCACGGAACTCCCCGTGATCGACAGCTACTTCATCTCGTCAGTAATTACCGCCGGTTTGCCGGCCGCGCTGCTATTCATGTGGATCTTGTTTCGCTCCACCGTGATCAGTTGGCGCGCCTCCCGGCAGGCAGAGGTCGGGTCGGCTGAAGCCCAAGCCTGGCGCGTGGCCGCGTCGTTGATGCCGGTTCTCATCTTAAACAGCGTATTCGGAAACACTTTTACTCTTTATTCGGTGGCGCCGGTGGCCTGGCTGCTGGTGGGCTGGATTAGCGCACAAGAGATGCGAAGGATTGAAGGCGCCGCCAATGAAACCGCAGGGGAGGCGTCGTGAATTCAGTCCTCGTCTATCACACCATCAGCGACAGACCAGAGCCGCTTCCGGGTGACATCGATATTTCGCCGCGAAGGTTTGAGCAGCAGTTGCACTGGCTGGCGCGCTGGCGCCAGGTCGTCACGCTGGAGGAAGCCCTGAAGACTCCCGGGCGCCGGCGCGTGGCCATCACCTTTGACGACGGATTTCGCGACAACCTGACCGTAGCGCTGCCGCTGCTGGAAAAATTTCAATTGCCCATGACGTTGTTTGTGACGGCCGGCTTTGTGGATCATGATGACTACCTGAGCACCGAAGAGCTACGCGAAATCTCGCGCCATCCGTTGGTAACGATCGGGGCACACGGCCTTTGGCATCGTCATTTCACTAAACTTACGCCGGCTGATGCGCGCTTTGAGTTATTGGAATCGCGACGCTTGCTCGAGGTCATGACCGGACAGCCGGTGCAGTTCATGGCGTGGCCTTACGGAGAGTGCGATGAAGCGCTGGAACAGCTAAGCGCGGAATGCGGTTACCGCGCGTCGTGGTCAGTGTGGAAGGGATCGAATACCACGCATTCATTGTGGCGCGTGCCATTGGGTCGACACGACAACATGGTCCGCTTCATCGCCAAAGTTTCCGGCGCCTATTTCCCGCTCAAATTCATCGAGAAGCAACTGGCCGGTCGCCCTCTGTCAGAACCGCCTGCGGTAGCGGCCGGTCCGGATCGAGCATGGCAGGAAGCGGGGGTAAACCCGCCTTCCTAACTGCGATCAAATTCAGAGACTCGGCGCCTCGAACATGAAGTCTACGAAACGATGAAGATTCTTTTTTACAACCACACTGGTCAGGTCAGTGGCGCGGAGCGTCTGCTGCTAATGATCCTGCGGCGCCTGGATCGCCACCGTTTCGATCCCGCCGCAGTCTGCCCTGATCAAGGGGCGCTGGCAGAACTGCTCGCCGAGCTTTCACTCCCGGTGGAAACCGTTGCCAGGCTAGATGCGCGATTTACCTGGCGCCTGGATCTTCTTGCCCGTTATTTGAAATCCTTTTTCGGCGTCATGCAGCAACTGCGTAGCTGTGTAATCAAGCGCGAGCCGGATCTGATTCACGCTAACAGTATTCGCGCGGGTTTGGTCGCCACCGTCGCCACCTTCGGACTTGGAACAACGGTCGTGTGGCACTTGCACGACATGCTGCCTCGCCATCCCATTAGTACCGCGATCCGGCTCATGGCTCTGTTTTCGCGGCGCCTGCGCATGATCGCCGTTTCGCAGGCGGTAGCCGACAATTTTCAGGGAGCTTGTTTTCCTTTACGCGAACGTGTGACCGTCATTCTTAACTCGATCGAACTGGACAGGTTTTGCCCGGGACAACGCACGCGAGAGGCAATCCGCGCGGAGCTGGAAGTGACCGAGGCCGCACCGCTGATCGGCATTGTGGGCCAACTCACGCCGAGAAAGGGTCAACTCGAGTTGCTGCATTCCTTTGCCAAAGCGCTGAAGGAAATCCCCCGGGCGGTCCTCGTGATTGTCGGTTCCGCCCTTTTTAATCGCGACTCCGAGTACGCGCAGCTACTTCAGGAAACGGTCCGCAAACTGGGCATCGACGAAAGCGTGCAACTAGTGGGGGAAAGAAGTGATATTCCCGCCGTGATGCAGGCGCTGGATCTGCTCGTAATAAATTCCACCGTTGAACCTTTCGGGCTCGTGGCCCTGGAAGCAATGGCCTGCAACACCCCGATCTTAGCGAGCATCTCGGGTGGAATTCCGGAACTGATTGAACACAACGTTAACGGTTGGCTGGCGCCCCAGGGAGATCAGAACGCGATGACCGATGCGCTGGTGCGGCTGAGCCAACAGCCGGAACTCCGCGCGCGCTTTGCGGCCGAAGGTCAAAAACATATTGTGGCGGGTTTTTCCGCCGAACGTTACCTCACGGAGTTGGAATCCTTTTATCACAGTCAAAGCACAAGGGAGTCCAGCAGCAGTAAAGAGTTGCCTCAACCTCAACCTGTCAACGAAACGCGTTGGAAGGTCCAACCAGGAAGTATTAACTAATGGAATTGTCATTCATCCTACAAGTGACCCGCGAAATTGGTTTGGCTGGTGGAACCGAATGTGTGGCCTTCGAACTGCATCGCGCCTGGCTGGCGATGGGTTTGGATGCGCAAGTAATAACCAGTCATGCGACGGAAGCGGAAGCCCCGGAAGGCATGACGCTCGTTGGCGCGTGGTTACGGAGTTGGGGCCTGGGACCGCGCATGCAGCGCCTGGCTATCTTCCTCGTGGTTCCGTTATTCACCCTCGCCGCCACCTGGCGCGTGTGCCGCACTCGCGGCGCAAAAATTGTTTTAAGTCACGGCGATTCATTGATCGGCGACGTCTGCGTCGTGCACGCGATTAATCGCGCTTCGCTCGCGGAGAAACGGCGCGCCGGCTATTACCGCGGGCTGCTGAACCCGAGCAACCTGTGGGTCGCATGGCGCGATCGTTGGATGCTGCGCGGCAACCGTTACCGAAAGATCGTGGCCGTCTCGGAACGCGTGCGCCGGCAATTGAAAAAGTATTACGGCGTTCCCGACGATCGGATTGTGACTATTTCCAATGGCGTGAATCTCGCGCGCTTCAATCCCCGTCATGGTCGCTCGCGGGCGGAAGTACGGCTCAGTTTTGGAATTCCGCAAGGTGTCCCGCTCTTGCTGTTCGTCGGCAGCCAGTTCCGCCTGAAGGGTTTAGAGTTCGCCATCAAAGCTCTGGCAGAGATGGAAACAAAAGCTTATCTGCTCGTGGTCGGTGCTGATTCCTCCACCACTTTCAAACGGATGGCAGAACAAGCCGGCGTCGGCCACCGCGTAATCTTTGCCGGCGCGCGCAGCGATCTGCCGCTGATTTATCCCGCCGCCGATGCACTGGTATTTCCGACGCTATACGAAACCTTCGCCCTGGTTTGCCTCGAAGCGATGGCTTCGGGATTACCGGTGCTGGCGTCGCCGGTGGGCGGGATCGAGGACTACCTGCGGGATGGGGAAAATGGCTTCTTCATTGAGCGGGACGCTTCGGACATTGCGGCGAAGCTGGACCGATTGTTAGGCGACCCGGATTTAAGCGCGCGCGTACGAGAAAACGGTCTGGCGACCGCGAGTAGATATGGGTGGGAGAAAATCGCGCGCCAGTACCTCTGCCTGTTTGAAGAATTGATCGGAGATCGGGCGTCTACTCTGCCGCCGCTGTCGCTTACTGATCGGAGAGTTTCAGTTTCAGGGTGAACCCGGGAACAAATCACAACTACGGAGATTAGACATGCGAGTATTGCGTATTTCTCATGCCAGTTTGACGCCCGCGTTGCGCCAGCGGGAGCGCTCTATTGCGCGGCTCTTTCCTGACGTCGAGTTGGAAGTGTTAACCACCCAACGCTTCCGCGAAGCCGAAATGTATGTTGATGCCCTGCCGGATGATCTTTTTCCCGTGCGCATGGCTCGCCCTCTGTTCTCAAAGCACATTCAATTGTTTGCTTACGATCCGCGCCCGGTGATCAAGGCCCTGCGCGCGCATCGTCCGCAGCTGATCGAGATCAATCATGAACCGTTCAGTGTGGCCTGCGCCGAACTGCTGACCTTGTGCAATTGGTTTGCTCCCGGGGTCCCGGTCATGCTGCAGACCTGCCAGAACATTTTCAAGAACTATCCGCCACCTTTCAATCTGTTTGAGCGGCGCGCCCTGAAGCGGGTCGATGCGATTCATGTTTGCAGCGAAACTGTCCGCGAGATGTTGCTGGCTAAGGGCTTCACCAAACCGATTCACATTGTTCCCTTCGGGGCCGACATTGAATCTTTTACGGTCCGACCGAGGCGAAGCTCTTCCGATAAGCCTCTGACGATCGGTTACGTCGGCAGAATGCTACCAGGGAAAGGGCTAAATGTTTTGGCGGATGCATTGGCCACGATCAAAGACGAGTCGTGGCAACTGCTGGTTATCGGCGATGGCCCGGAGCGCCCGGAGTTTGAGCGCCAACTGGCTTCAGCCGGCCTAATGGAGAGGGCCCAATTCACCGGCGCGATCCGTTTTGATCTCGTTCCTCCCTTATTTCATGACATCGACCTGCTGGTCATACCCACCGAAACTACGAAACGCATTCGCGAACAATTCGGTCGCGTGATCGTCGAGGCGATGGCCAGCGGCGTGCCCGTAATTGGCTCAACCTGTGGCGCAATTCCGGAAGTCATCGCCGATGCAGGCCTGGTCTTCCCGGAGAAAGATCATCAACAGCTGGCAGTGGCGCTGCGAACAATGCTGTCCAATCATGAGTTGCGCGAGCAGTTTGCTCGGGAGGGACGAACGCGAGTGGAACAACATTACTCGTGGGACCGAGTTGCGGAAAAGACGTATGCCATCTACCAACAGCTTTTACAGGGAAGAAAGCAAACCAGTCTGAGTCCGAGTCTGGAACTGGCGGCCTAAGTCCATCGCGCGATGCTGAAACGAAACATCAAACTGGTTTTTAGCACCAACGCCCTGATGCTGTGTTCGGGCGTAGTCACCAGTTTGCTTGGCGCCTGGGCGCTGGGACCTGAGGGCCGCGGCGATCTAATTGTAGTGCTGATGTGGCCGGGCATTTTTGTTTTGCTGGCGCAAATCGGATTGCCTATGGCCTATCGTTTCTGGGCCGCGAAACGACCTGAAAGTATTTCCGCTCTGTTTTCAAACGCGGTGATCCTGGCGCTCGTCGTCGGCTGCTCCGCCATGGGTTTGGCGTGGCTGATAATTCCGCTTCTGATCGGACACCGCAGTCCGGAGGTGGTCAGGCTGGCGCAAATCTATGCGCTGATGATCCCGATGACTTTGCTGACCGATTTGTTGCGCGGATTGCTGGAGGGGGCGCGGCGTTTTCGTTGGGTGGCGGCGTTGCGCCTCGTTTTCTTCGGCGCTCAACTAGTCATTTATGTTTTCCTCTGGGCCGAGGGCCGGCTTACGGTGGCCACGGCGATGTATACAGTGATCGTGACTGCGGCCATTTCCCTGGTCGTGTCTTTGTTCGCTATCTCGCGTGAATTGAGGCCCCGTTGGCAGCCGGAGTTTGGCGAATTGCGAACCAGCCTCAGGTACGGCTTACGCGATTACCCCGGCGTGCTGACGGAGTTTGTGAATTGGCGTTTGGACCTAATGATGCTGGTGGGCATGGCGTCGAGCTCTTCAATTGGACTCTATTCGATCGCGGTGCGTTTGTCCGACATTACCACCGTGCTGGCTTCATCTGTCAGTGACGCCCTGATGCCGGAAGTAGCTGCCTCCAAGAAAGCGGATGAAGCGACGCGCATTGTTAGTCGCAGCCTGCGCCTGACGTTGGTGGCGCATTTGCTGATCCTCGTTCCGCTCTGGATCGTCGCCCCGTACATCCTGCGTTTCGCTTATGGAGAAGCCTTCGTGCCGGTGACGAACGTGATGCGATTGCTCATGCTGGCCTCAGTTATCTGGAGTGCCGGTGCAATTGTGATTGCCGGCTTAAACGGGTTGGACCATCCTGGGTTGAGCACTTTTTCGCGAATCGCTGCTGCGCTGGTCATGGTGGTAACGCTCACGTGGTGGCTGCCAAGGTGGGGAATTTACGGCGCGGCACTGGCTTCGATCACCGGTTACAGCGTGATGTTTGGCGGGGCTTTGTTCTGGTTCCTGCGGCAACAAAAAATCACATTTCGTGAATGCATGCGGCCTCGTTGGGACGATGTGCCGGACGTGATCAAGCCGCCGGCATTACGCGCGCAGCTTCGCACGTTCACGGGTTGGCCGCGGCAATCTGATCCTGAGGCGCGTGACGCGCTCGCAGGTAGCATCGATGCGTAAGGACGTGTTTCGAATTTAGATTTCGAGTTTGAGGTGTTGATGATGACAAGATGGGAATTACTCACGGACGAAGTGGCGGCAAAAACTTGGGACGAAGCGCTGCTCCGCCTGTCTGACTACACGCCCTTTCAGAGTTACGCGTGGGGCGAATACCGCCGCGGTCTCGGCTGGCAACCCTGTCGCTGGGCCGCTTTCAATGAACGCGGCGAGATAGTAACGATGCTGTCAGGTTCGCTGCGCCGCTATCCGTTGGGCTTCGGTTTGGTTTGGAGTGAAGGCGGACCCGTCGGCGATATCTCGGCTTGTGATGACAGCCTGTATCAGGCAATCAAACAAAGCACGGGATTGAAGAGGGTCTACTGCCGTTTTCGCTGCGACCGCGCCCGCGTGGTGGACGATGCGCTAAAGCTTAGCGCGCAGGGTTGGAACCGCTCCTGGTTCAACTTAACGCCGAACTATTCGATGAGCCTGGATCTCTCGAAAGATGAAAAAGCGACGCTGGCTGCCTGCGATCAAAACTGGCGGCGGAATCTTCGTCGCGCAAACGAAGGTAACCTGTCGGTCACGGAATGGCTGAATCCCAGGGTGGACGAAGTGCTGGCGGTCTACGCTTCCATGCAGACGCTGAAAGGCCTGGATGAACAACTCGGCCGCTCAGAGATAGAACATCTGCTGAAGAACTTCAAAGATAATCTGGTGCTTTACCGCTGCGACGATGAACAAGGTCAGTTGGTCAGCCTGTTGGGTTGGCTTGCTTTCGGCAAACGCGCTTGGGCCGTTTTCTGGGCCACCAGCGAACAAGGCCGCAAGGTGCATGCTTCATTCGCTATCTTCTGGGCCCTGGTCCAACATTGTCGCGGGTTGGGTCTGCTCAGCTGCGATCTGGCCGGAATCGATCCCGTGCGCAACCACGGCGTCTATCGTTTCAAGAAAGCCACCGGCGCTTTGCCCCTGGAGTACCTGGGCGAATGGGACTGGGCAACTTCCCCCTGGCTGCGCGTCGCGGGCAACTGGGCCATCAAGCGTCGCGAACGACTGAAGACGGCTGAGTCTTCGCTGAAGAATTCAGGAACCGCGAAGGTGAAGTCAGTTCCGAAGCCCGCGGCCGAGCAGCAACAAACTCCGGTGACTGCGCCAGAGCGTTTGCGGCTGTCTGCGTAAGTGCGGTCTGGACGTCTTGTTGATCGCTTTCATATCCCTGGCGCGCGGCCTCAAGGGCCCGCGCGTAGTTCTTCTTACTGGGATGGCTTTTGTAAGACCCTCCCCAAACCCTCCCAGAGGGACGGGCAAAACCCATGAGGCTGCCATTTCATATTACGCTCGCACTGCTGCTTCTCCTTCCGTTCTCTGTCTCCAGCTGTGCGCGCCCAACCAATTGCGGCTTTAGTCCTTCAGCCTCTGCACCACTAATACCCGACGCCCTCGGCGTCAACATTCATTTTACCGACGCGCAACCGGGCGAGATGAAAATGCTTTCTGAGGCAGGATTTCGTCGCGTGCGCATGGATTTCAAATGGGACGCCACGGAATCTGCGATAGGAAAGTATGACTTCGCGCCTTATGAGCGGTTAATGGCCGCGCTGGATCAGCATCATCTGCAAGCCCTCTTCATTTTGGATTACACGAATCCTCTTTACGACAACGGCGCGCCGCCGCACAGCGAGAGTGCGCGGCAAGCCTTCGCGCGTTGGGCGCTTGCGGCAGCGAAACATTTTGGCGGCCGCAAAATAATTTGGGAGACTTACAACGAGCCGAATATTGCTCAGTTCTGGCCGCCGGCGCCGAAGGTGAACGACTACATAGCGCTGGCGTTGGCCGTCGCGAAAGCTTTCCAGGATGGTGCGCCGGATGAGGTTTTGATTGGGCCCGCCACGGCGGGAATTGATTTCGACTTTCTTGAAGCTTGCTTCAAAGCCGGCTTGCTCAAATATTGGGCGGCCGTTTCCGTTCATCCTTATCGCCGCTCTGATCCGGAAACAGCGGCGGAGGACTATTGCCGTTTGCGAGCTTTGATTGAAACTTACTCGCCGCAAAAACGAATTCCGATCATCTCCGGCGAGTGGGGCTATTCTGCGGGCTGGCCGCGCTTCAGCGCCGATAAACAGGGCGAACTACTGGCGCGGCAATGGCTGACCAACGTCGCGAACGATATTTCCGTTTCCATCTGGTACGACTGGCGCGACGATGGTTCGGATCCAAATGAGCCGGAACACCATTTCGGCACGGTGGCCAATTCTTATCACGAGAACCGCGACCCGGTTTACGATCCAAAGCCTGCCTATCTCGCGGCTAAAACTCTAACAAGCTTTTTCAGTGGGTGCCGCTTTGAGAAACGCTTGACCACCGCGAAGCCGGACGATTACGTTCTGGCATTTCGCGATGACAAAAACGTCCTGTACGTTGCGGCTTGGACCACTAATCGTCCACACAGCGTTCTCATTCCTCTTGCGGCCGGCGATTACAACGGCACCGGCCACACGGGAGCGAGTCTCGGTGTCTTCCGTGCCGGCGCGAAAGGTCTAACGCTCTCGCTAAGTACCAGCCCGACTTACCTTCGCTGACTGTCAGTAAAGTACAATCAAGCGTTAGCGCATCCTGTCAGAACCGCCTGCGGTAGCGGGCGGGCCCTAATCCTGGTAATGAGCAACTCGACCTCTAATACTCCCCCGCCATCCTGGTATCCGCCGCCCTCTAAGCTCATCGCGTCCAACCAGGAAGTCCACGTTTGGCGTATTCCGCATCATCAGGATTTGGTGGCACAGTTTCGGCCGACGCTCTCGCCCGACGAACTTCTTCGCGCGGATCGTTTTCACTTTGCTCGCGATCGCGATCGCTTCATCGTCGCGCGCGGATCGTTGCGGGCAACTCTGGCCGCTTATCTGGAAAAAGAACCAGGTGAATTAAGCTTCAGCTATTCGCCATACGGCAAACCTACCCTCGCGAACGGAACGGACGACCAGCCGCTGGACTTTAACCTGACCCATTCGCACGACCTTACGCTGCTGGCGGTAACTCGCCAGCGCCTCATCGGAATCGATATCGAATTCATTCGGTCGGATGTCGCGTCGGGGAAAATTGCCGAGCGCTTTTTCTCACGGCAGGAAGTCAGCGCGTTAAAATCTCTGACGGAAGCGGAACTGGGCAAAGCGTTCTTTGACTGTTGGACCCGCAAAGAGGCCTACATCAAAGCAATCGGGCAGGGAATGTCGATGCCATTGGATCGGTTTAGTGTTTCACTGGCCCCTGGCGCCAGAGCGGCACTGTTAGCTAACGCGCAAAACCCGGCAGAAGTATCTCGTTGGTCATTGCGGGAATTATTTCCCGGTGCGGGATATGTCGCCGCGGTTGCCGTCGAAGGTGACGATTGGGAAATGCATTGCTACGAATATGCCTCAAAATATTCATTGCCATGTGATAAATAACGACGTATGACGTTGCGAAAATTCAACTGGCCCGTCTGGGTGGCGTTCCTCTTGTGCATAATTGGTCTGGTCAGCTATCCGTTCCTGCTTGTTAACTGGTCATTCACACGCGATTTTGGCTGGCCCAGCCTGCTGTTGTTCGGCATTGCCGCCGTCCTTCTGTTTATCGGAATTCGTCGTGCGTTTGCGCCGGATCGAACCCACCCCACGCGTTCCAGGATCGCGGCGGCGGTTGCCACGCTGTTCAGCGTGATGGCGATTGGAATTTTTGTCTTCGCATTTTTTATTGCAGCCCGTTGGATACCCGCGTCGGTTAACGCTCCGCACATCGGTCAAAAGGCGCCGGACTTCACTCTTCCCGATACAAATGGCCGCATGGTTTCATTGGCAGAATTACTTTCGACACCAATCAGCGGCAAGGTCGCGCCCGTTAAGCCAAAGGGCGTGTTGCTGATCTTCTACCGCGGCTACTGGTGACCATCATGTAACTCCGAGTTGCGGAGTATCGAGCGCAATTTGGATAAGTTCCATGACCTGGGCGTTCGTCCGGTGGCGATCAGCGTGGACCAGCCCGAGGTTTCGCGCGACCTCAGTCAGAAAGCCGGTTACACGTTCCCCATTTTGTCTGATCCGAATGCCGAAGCGATTCGCCGTTACGATCTACTGCACGCCGGTGCGGGAGAAACTGGAAATGATATCGCCAGGCCAGCCGAGTTTCTGTTGGATGCGAACGGGATCGTCCGTTGGGTAAACCTGACAGAGAATTACTGGGTGCGGGCGACGTCAGAACAGATGCTGGAGGCAGCCCGGACTGTCCGGTGAGATTTTGCATCCGCAGATTACGCCACCGGCTAAGAGCAAGGTGCTAAGAGCAAAGGCAGAGAGCATAGCCCTGTTAGCGCTTAGCTCTTAGCCCTTTGCTCATGGCAGGCGCGGGTGCAGGCGCAGCCGGCTTTACATACTGGTCCAACCCAAACCCGAGGAAGATGGTGGCGATGATGAACGATGCCGAAAAAAAGTATGGCGCCGACACCCCCAGCGAATCGAACGCCCAACCGAAAAACAATGGCGCAATGATGCGCGCGACGCCGCCGTAAGTCTGCTGCATGCCCATATAGAGGCCGCGCTCTCGCGGCTTGATCACACGCGATAGCAGTGATGTTACGCAGGGAAATGTGAATGCTGTACCCAACGGGATCAAAGCCACGGCGATGGCGAGCATCCAAAGGTTCCGCGACAAAGGCATTCCCAGCACGCCGGACGCCAACAACACCAAACCCAATCGCGACAGTTTCGCTTCACCCAACCAATCAACCATCCGCCCGAGCAACAGTACTCTAGTAAATACGGAGATCGAGCCGACGTACATAAAGAAATAACCAATTGTCAGTTCGGTAACTTGAAAGCGCGCGTTCAAAAAAAGCGCCAGGACGGAAAAGCTACCCTGGAAAGCCCCAATCGAAATCGCATAAATCCAAATTAAACGCGACGACGGCTCGCCTGAATGCGAGATCACGCGCCAGATTGCCTGGCGCGGCGTGCGACGTTCCTCTTCGGCCGGCGCTTCGTCTTCAACCTGTCGCGACTCAGTCAGGTAACGCGCAGCGAAGGCCATGTTCGCCACACACAATCCCGCCGCCAGCAGACCGGGCGCCGCATGGCCCATTTGCAAAGAACCGGCCCCGGGCATCAAATCGTATTTACCCAACGCAATTGCGAACGTACCGAGCACTGGCCCCAACGCCACTCCGAGGTTGGTCGTCGCAGATAACCAGCCGAGCGCGCGGGCGCGATCCTTCGGATCCGTCGTGTCGGCCACGTAGGCTTGAATCACACCGACCGTCCCGCCGCCCGCACCCTGCACCACGCGCGACAGGAACAGCAACAGCAAAGAGTGGGCGAAGCCGAAAATCAAATAAGCGATCGCCGACGCCCCCAACGCGATCAGCAGCGTAGGCCGCCGTCCCACCCGATCGGAAAACCGGCCCCACATCGGCGCGCTCAGCAACTGTGCAACGGTGAAGGCAGCAACAATGAAGCCGATGATGATGCCGATGCCAAAATGCATTCCCAGGAAATTAATTCCTGAGCCGCCCAAAGTCTTCACGTAAAAGGGCAGCAGCGGAATGATCATCAGCAGGCCGACCATGTCCACAAATGCCGTGGCCATGAGGGCGAAAAGCTTCGCGGGAATCTTTCGCACTTCCCGCCACAGCACATAGAGCAGCCCCAACGCGATCACGCCTAGCGCGACAAGCACCAGTGGCGAGTGGAGTGATTGGGAGATGTTCTGCTGGAGCAGCATTTCAGGCGATACGCGAGCAAAAAAACGTAATTAAGTCTTGAGATGATTCGTGGCTCGTCTCGGGACGATAGATTTAAGCGGCCATCATACACCACTCATCAGCCCGGGCTGGCCGGCTCCCAGACCTTACTCGACATCTTGTAAGACCAATCAAACAGGAGGAAGGATGATTGTATTTTCAGTCGTCCGCTGCGCGGACTTGGAGGCGGACAGATCTGGGGACGGGACTCCAAAATTTAACCCGGCACGATTTACCTATGCCTGATCGGCAGCTCGACATATGAGGCCAGGGCTTTCGATCGCGAAATGCGTTGCGTGGCTCGCTGGTAATCGGCTTCTCGCGCCTGGAAAATGTTGGGCACAAATTTTTGCGGGTTGCGATCAATCAACGGAAACCATGTGCTCTGAACCTGGACCATGATCTTGTGTCCTTTCACAAACACGTGGTCGGCGCTGTGCAGGTCAATTACGTATTCGGCAAACTTGTTAGGCGTGATTGGCTCTGCTTTCTCGAAGCTGCGGCGGAACCTGCCACGGAGCACGTCATTCGCAATCATTAATTGATAGCCGCCCATTGATACATCCCTGGGATATGCTTCGGGATAGACGTCAATCAGTTTTACGATCCAATCACTGTCGGTGCCGCTGGTCGAGGCGAATAAGTGCGCGAGGATCTCGCCGGAGACCGTTACGTCTTCTGCCAGTGGCTCAGTTTCCCAACTCAAAACATCGGGCCGCTGATGAACGAACCGCTGATCTTCGACCAGCCACGAAAACCAGCCGGAGCCGGCAGGAAAATATGTTGCCTGGATCGGGCGATGGCGATAAGGAACCGGATGGGCCGGATCGGAAATATAACTGTCGAACGCGTTGGGGCCATTCGCAGACGGCGGATTGAAAGATAGCCGGCCATCACTTTGCAAGTAGAGCCGGCGCGAGTTGATCTCTCGCCGGGGCGGCCAGGCATCGTACGTCTGCCATTTGTTGCTGCCGGTTTGAAAAGTCTGCGCTTCCGCTTGTTCAATCTTCCCCTGCTGTTTAAGGTGGTAATTAAACCATGGCGCAAAGATCTGCTCGCGAAAATACTTCCCGGTGGGACTTTCAAAGTCGATCTTGCCCAGCTTGCTGCCTTCACCGGTCCACCCTCCGTGGTTCCATGGTCCAACCACGAGAAAATTCAGGCCTTTAGTATCAGTCTGCTCGAGCGTCTTGTAGGCCTTAACGGGTCCCGTGAAATCCTCCTGGTCCCACCACCCGGCGACGTGCATGGTGGGTACCGTAACGCGGGTCAGGCTGTTATAGACCGCCTGCTGTTTCCAAAAAGCGTCGTAGGTCGGATGGCTGGCAAAGTTGTTCCAGGTCGGCAGTTTCCCGTGAAAGTATTTGGCATCGGCGTTGGACAGCGCGCCCAGGCGCAGGTACCACTCGTAGGTATCGTACCGATCAAACTTGAAGTCGGTATCTTCTTTGGAGGATTCCAGTTGATACGCGTACTCGAAGCCATAACTCAAACGAAACGCGCCGTGATGATAGAAGTCATCGCCCAGAAATGAATCGGCCGGCGAAGCCTGCTCACAAATCGCCTTCAGCGCAGGATGCGGATCGAGCATTGCCAGCAAAGCGAGTTCGGCATCATAAGACCCTCCCATCATGCCTACTCGGCCGTTGTTGTTGGGTACATTCTTTACCAGCCACTCAATCGTGTCATAGGCATCAGTGCTTTCATCGATCGCCTTTGCGTCGGTCTTATCGCGGAGGGGCCGGCCCATTACAAAACTTCCTTCTGACTTGTAACGGCCGCGAATATCCTGAAACACGAAGATGTAACCCACGTCGGCGAATGGTTTCAGGGATCTCGGAACTTGCCGGTAACCCCAGCCACTTACACCGTAAGGCGTGCGAATGAAGATTAGCGGCAGCGGCTCGTTAGTTTCTTTGGGCGAGTAGACAATGGTATGCAGCCGCACACCGTCGCGCATCTGAATCTGGTGCTCCGCTTTCGTAAAACCAACCGGCGGGTCGGGTAAGGGCGGCGTCTGCTGCGCCCGCCCCGCGACCGGATTGAACAGCAGCGCCAACGCCAGCAGCAGAGTAGCCGACAGCGCAGGAGTGATTCGGATTCGCATTTTCATAAGTCTGGTAGGGCTACTTCTTCAACAATTTGTTTTTATCCAAAAACGCGATCACCGCATCGTTGAATTGTTTCGGCTTCTCCATCATCAGAAAGTGTCCGACGCCTTCCCACATCTGGAAATCCATATTTGGAGCAGTAGTGCGATAGGTCTGTTCGGTATCAGGGCCGTAGAACGGGCTCTTGGCCATTACGGCTAGCACCGGCACGTTGATCTTGTCCAGGCCCCAGATCGAATCGTCTACCATCCCTTCCATCGCGCCGACCATCACATATTGCGGCGTCGCCATCATCGAAGCCTTGATGCGTTCGCGATCGGCGGCCGACAGGTTCGGGCCTGACATGCCGTTCAGCATTTGCTCGCCTACCTGTTTATAATTCGGCCCGCGAAATCCCGCCATCACCCGTTCCACCAATGCCTTATCAGCAAACGGCCGTAACGATCCGTCTACGATCACGAGGGCCAGAGTCTTTTCCGGATACTTGCGATAGAACTGCCTGATTACCGGAGTGCCCATGCTATGGCCCACCAGCACAGCGCGCTTCACTTTCTCCTTTTCCAACACGGCATTAACAGCTCGGGCGAACAAATCCATGCTGTATGTGACCTGAGGTTTGTCACTTAGCCCATGCCCGGGCAAATCAATCGCAATGACGCGATTTCGTTTGGCGAGGTCGGAGAACTGATCACGCCAGAAATCCAGGTTGCTGGTCCAGCCATGGACCAACACCAGGGCTTCGCTGCCCTTGCCATAGTTCACATAATGAATCCGCGCTCCATCAAGCGTCGCATACCCGGAATTTCCCGTTGGAGCATCCTTGGCAGAAACCGCCGGGGCGATCGCGAGACTCAAAGCAAAGATCAACGCCGGCCAGAAGACTCTTGCAGATTTCACGATAAGCACCTCCTGAAAGTGAGTTTCAATAACGAGAACTTTTATCACATGAACGCTCAATAGTATTAGGCGGGGCGAGCCTCGATTCTGCTCGCGCCTTCGGCTCACCCTGCAACCCGCGGTATCATGAGGCCAAACCAATACTCAAGGAGATGCGCATGAAACTGACCGAATTCTTAGGCGCCGAACTGGATCGCGAAGTGGAGCGTTCACGCCGCGCACTGCAGCAGGTTCCGGAAGGCAAGTACGACTGGAAGCCGCACGATAAATCCATGATCTTCGGCTACCTGGCGAACATGGTGGCCACGATCCCGATGTGGATTTCGATGCAGATCAACCAGGACGAGCTGGATGTTGCGCCCGAAGGCGGCGGTTCGATGGAACAGAAGCGGTTGGACTCCAGCGCCGACTTGATCGAAGCGCTGGACAAAGCCGCGGCCGGCGCCCGCAAGGCTTTCCAGCAAACCACCGATGAACATCTGAACACCAACTGGAAATTGCTGGCCCGGGGAAACGTCGTGATGGAGGCGCCGCGTTACGAGATGATTCAGGACACGATTAACCACTGGACACATCATCGCGGGCAAATGACCGTCTACCTTCGTTTGATGGGGGCGAAAGTACCCGCCATTTATGGACCATCGGCCGACGACAATTCGTTCCAGTGATCAGCCCGATTTAGGATCTCCCTCTGGGAAGAGGGCCTATGACCGACTCCAAAATAAAAACAACGCCGGCCCTCGTTGGGCCGGCGCCTGTTTTTCGCGAGTTCGCACGACTCTCTGCCTACCGTCGTAACCCTTCCAAATACTCACTCGCCAGACTCGGCGACCCATCCGCAGAAATGAACGCTACATAATTATCCGGACGCAACAAAACACTAAACGGCTCGCCGGTCCCGAACAACTCTTCTATTCGCTCGTCAATCTTGATGACATGCTGATCAGCCAGAGTCTTACTGATTGACTCCGCCGGTTCCCCAGAGGCAGTTTCCCCGCTAATAAAATTTATCAAATGAAATTTCGCCGCCCGCAACTGATCGTAAACACTGCGACCACCAACCAAAAAGTACGGTAAACGATCTCCGGCTTTGACATTGAAACCTTCGTCTCCGTTATGCGCGCTCAAAGAGCTTTCGCGATAACTGATCCCGATCTGCGAAATCAGCGGAAAGAACTTCTTCTTCACCGCATCGATACTCAAAATGAATTTCGCCATCGGCGGAAAGATGGTGGTTCGAATCAGGTCCATCAACCAATCTGTTCCGGCCACAATGTTGAACATCCGGTCGGTAGTCTGTAACAGTCGCTTCGCATTCGGCAGACGTTCTTCGTTGTAAGTATCCAGTACGCGGCCGCCCGCCGCGCCCTGAAGCACGAGCGCCAGTTTCCAGGCCAGGTTATACGCGTCCTGAATTCCGGTGTTCATTCCCTGTCCGCCGGCCGGAGTGTGGATGTGCGCGGCGTCTCCCCCCAGAAAGCATCGCCCCGATGAAAACTTCTCCACGTGACGGGTGTGAACTTTATAAGTTGAAAACCAATCAACCCGGGTGATGTCCAACTCCAGCTGGGCTTCCTCTTTTATCCGTGCCTCAATCTCTTCGTAGAGAACTTCGCCTTCATCCTTGTCATGTCCTTCCGGAAAGGCGCCTACGATGCGCCAGCGGTTTTCACCGGGCATGGGAAAGAAAGCGACGACCCCGTTCTCCGCTATGCAAACATGCAGAGCGTCATGCGGGAACTTCCAGTCAATCCGAACATCGGCCACATAGAAGAGTCGCTCAAACGTCGTGCCTTCGAAATGTAGTCCCAGCGCGTGCCGGACCGGGCTGCGCGGTCCATCGCAACCGACCAGGTATTTACCTTCGATAGCTTGCGTTTCGCCATTGCTGTTTTTGACCTGCGCGGTCACGCCGCCCTCGGTTTGCGAAAACTTTTCCAGCTCTGTTTGCCACAGCACGTCGCGCCCATGCTCCGTCACATATCGATAAAGGAGGCGCTCATTCTCGCTTTGTTCGAGCACCAGCATGAAGGGATAACCGCTCAGACCCTGTCCGATATTTGAAAGATCGACTTCGCCGACCACGTCACCACTCTCCAGCATGCGAACTTTGCCGGCGATGGTTCCACGCGTCACTGCCTCTCGCGCCAGATCGAGCTGTTCATAAATCTCAAGTGTGCGCGCGTGCACACCGAGCGCTTTGGAGAACGGCGTGATGCCATCATTCTTTTCGACTATCACAAAGTCCACGCCAAAGCGGATCAGTTGGCAGGCCAAAGACAACCCCGTCGGCCCCGCGCCCACAATGATTACATCTGTTTTCATCCCGCAAGATTCACCTACTGGCAGTCAGGAGGCGCGTTTACGCCCGCTCTTTTCTGTCCGCTTCTATCCAATCTTTCTCGCCACGTCTCCTAGCCGAACGACGCCACCCTGCACGACTTTGGCGTTAATTCCACGCAGACAAAGCTCTTTTCCCACCGGCGAATTCACAAACTTCATCGCCTCAACGCCAAACCGCGCCACAAACTTCTTGCAGCCAGTATGCGGCTGCGGCGTGACTTCAATCACCGCCGAGCCGATTGCCAATTGCGCCCCGGCGGGCAGGTTTTCCTTGCTCAAATCCATGTCGAGGTAAAGCTGGTCACCGGCCAGTTGCCAACGGTCCAAGTGCTGCGCTACCAACGCCGTCACGCGCGCATTCATGATGTTGATTTGCATTTCCGGATGCGGCAATCCACCCGCCATCCGCGAACTGCCGCGCCGTATCCAACTGTCGCCGACCAGGCCTTCAAGCGGATGAAGCTCGGCTTCTGATAGAACTTCGCGCTCTTCAATCTGCGGCCGCCGGACAATTAGACGCAAGACTCCTTCATCCTTCGGCGCGCCGCGTATTTCATCAAGCCCGGCTTCGAGTTCTGCCATAGTCAAATGTTTGATTTCAGTAATCACGTTCGCACCTCGTAAGACAAAGATACTTCAAGCCGAGATACGATCAAAGAACTTTGGTCCACAGATTTCGCAGATTGCACAGAACAAAGAAAACCAAACGAACAAGTCAGAACGCGTCCCGTTCATGTCTGCAACCCTATCTCGCTTTGAGTGCCTGACCTTCGTTCTGTGTAATCTGAAATCTGCGGACAAGCGAAGAAGCCCCTCTGCGCCTTCTGCGTTTGAATGCTTTTCCTAACTCACAAGCGTAGAATGCCGTAAACAATTCACCAAAGGGGAATGTGAGATGCCCAACTCGGACCAGACCGAAACCCTAATCAAGAAGATTGAAAACTCCACCGCTGACACACAAAAGCTCCCACGTCTTAACACCTCCCCTAAAGCTGAAAACGATGAAGAAGCCTTTCGCAAAGGTCAGCAAGAAGTGGAACAGATGATCGCCGCCGGCGCTCCATTGAAAGAAATACTCACAAAGCTGGTTCTACTGATCGAAGCACAATCACCTGAGATGCTTTGTTCGGTTCTGTTGCTTAGCGATGACGGCGATCACATCCGTCACGGCGCCGCCCCCAGTCTGCCCCAGCAATACGTTAGCGCGATAGACGGCGAGCCGATCGGCCCGCAGAACGGCTCGTGCGGCACGGCCATGTACCGCGGCCAGCCCGTAGTCGTCACAGATGTTTTGACAGATCCGCTCTGGGCGAACTACCGCGACATCGCGCTTGCCAGCGGCCTGCGCGCCTGCTGGTCCACCCCAATCCTCACCCGTCAGGGCAAGGTCCTGGGTTCCTTCGCCATGTACTATCGCCACCCTCAAGCGCCCACCGGCACTGAAGCCACACTAACCGCCATCGCCACACACCTGGCCGGCAAAGCGATCGAGCGCCAACTGTCGAAAGACCGGTCGGGGTAAGTTTGGATGCTGCGGAACTGCAATCTAATCGTAACACTCCGCGGGCAGAGCGCGATGGTATAGTGAAACCTCCTCAAGGCAGTCTCCCTTCATCAGTTAAGCAGCGGCAGGCGTCGCCGGGTTTTAGCTGCGGTCTAATCCAAAAGATCACAAAGGAAGAAAGGACAAGGCGGTGAGTACTCAAGCAGTTTCGAGAACCGCGGTACGCCCCCAGCGTATTGATCTACCCAAAGACAATTGGCTTGGCTTTGTCGGGGATGTTTTGAAATTCACCGGGAAGGTGCAATTCAAATCCATGTTACGCATCGATGGGACTTTTTCCGGGCAAGTAGACTCTCCTGAGGGAACATTAATTGTCAGTGCCGGCGCCCACGTCAGCAAGTCAGTGATCAATGTTGCTGTCGCCAGAATCAACGGCACCGTTGAAGGCGTCATCAACGTCAGGCAAGAACTTGTGCTGGGCCCGATGGCGAACGTTAGCGGCAAAGTTTCTGCGAGTGTGCTAACGGTAGAGGACGGCGCGCTCTTCAACGGAAGCTTCCGGAAGATCTAAGCTCGGACTGAGATCACGGATGGCAATTTTGCGGGTGTTCCTCTGAGCCCTGATGTGTCGCGAATCGTTTTCATGTTGTGCAGGTAAACGCTTCACGAAAAAACACGCATACTACAAACAGCCACTAACGGCCTCTTCGTATTATTCCTCAATTTGGATCTTGACCTCCGTGATCGCCGGCGGGAAACCTCGCTTATAAGCCCGTTTGCCCAGTACTCCGCCGAAAATTGGCCCAGTTGCCTCGCTTTCCCGGTTCTGCAACGAATCGGGAGACGTCCTTAAAAGATTTCTTTCTAAACAGTGCCAAAAATTGTTGTTGCTTCTCTAGTGGGTCGATGTTTATTATCTTTCAGCTTTGTCACTAGCTTCAGGTTAGAACTAATCTCAATTCACTTCGCGAAACCCGACGTTTCGGCCTCAACACTAACCGACCTTCCAACTCCACTGGGTGTAAATATGAAAACACTTATTCTCTGGCTCCTCGCATTGTCCACGGCCCTGCTTGCGGGCCCCGCTCACGCGCAAATCGCTCCAAACCAGGCGCGGAACTATCAAATAAACGCCATGCACGATGGCTCAGCCTATTCGGAAGGGGTGATGCCTCCCCTGAAACAAAAATGGGTCGTCAGCTTCGGCCAGCCTATTTCGTACCCGCTGATTGCCGACGGCAGGGTTTTCGTTACGATTCGGCATGAGTCTGGCAACGGTACGAGGCTGATCGCGCTCAATGCGACGAACGGCGCGATACTCTGGGGATATTCTCTGGGAGCTTATTCTGCATGGTCGGGTCTCTGTTACGAGAACGGTCGCGTCTTTGCAATTAATGGCGACGGTTTATTGCGCGCCTTTGACGGATCAAACGGGAACATCGTTTGGAGCCGGCAGCTTCCGGGCCAGTACTCTTTCACCTCCGCGCCCACGGTGTTTCAGGGCGTCATTTACACTGGCGGAGCCGGTTCGGGTGGAACTGCTTATGCGGTTAGCGCTGCCAACGGCGATGTACTGTGGTCCGTTCCGGTTGCCAACGGCTCACAGAGTTCTCCGGCCGTAAACATCGAGGGTGTGTACCTCTCTTACTCCTGTCCGAATGTTTACAAGCTGAATCCCGCTAACGGTGCGCTCCTCTGGCGCTACTCGACCGGATGCTCAGGAGGCGGCGGGAAAACACCGGCTTTGTATAACGGGCGACTCTATGTTCGCGAATATAACCCCGATTACATTTTCGATAGCCAGACCGGCGGCATGGCCGGCACTTTTATCTCCAAACACATTCCGGCGTTTTCCGGGAACATGGGATTCTTTCTTAATGGTCCCAAACCATTTGGAACGTTTGGCACGCTGGAAGGTCGCGACGTGACGAACAACAACTCCCTGGTCTGGAGTTTTACCGGCGACGGTCACCTGCAGTCTTCAATATTAGTAGTTAACGACTATGTCTACATCGGCTCGTCCACGGGCAATTTGTACGCCGTCGAGGCGGCTACGGGTCATCAGGTATGGACCACTAATGTCGGTGACGGTATTCCGTATGTGGATGAACAAAACGCCTCGCAGCCGCTAACAGGATTTGCTGCGGGTGAAGGAATTCTTGTTATTCCTACCCAGACAACCCTGGTCGCCTATGAAGGAGATCACACGCCGACGTTAACCTGGGGCATTCAAACACCTGCCGCAAATGCGTATGGTTGGAACAACACGCCGGTTGACCTCCCGTTCACGACCTCCGCGAATCCGCCGGGTGTAACGGTTTCGACGCCGGATAGTCCCCTTCACTTCACCTCCGAAGGCGGTAATCAAAGTCAGATGGTGATGGTAAGTGATCAGGCCGGTAACAATGGCTTCTTTCCTTCGCCTGCTGTGAAGATAGATTGGACGCCGCCCACGACCTTCAGCGCTCCTTCGGGCACTACCGGCAATAACGGCTGGTATATGAGCCAGGTATTTATCTTACTCGGGGGGTCCGATGCCCTCTCCGGTATCCAAAACACCTTTTACCAGGTGGATGGTGGGGCAACTCAAACTTACGTTGCGCCCTTATCGATTTCCAGTGATGGGACCCACACGGTCAATTACTGGAGCGTGGACTTAGCTGGGAATACCGAGCAGCAGCACTCGGTCGTCGTGAATATTGACAAGGGCGCTCCGACGACCGTCGCTTCGGTCTCCGGCGCCTCCGCCGAGCCGGGCTGGTATCGGGATCCGGCGCAGGTCACGCTGACGGCTACGGACGGATTGAACAGCGTAGCCAACACTTATTACAGCCTGGATCAGGGGCCACCTCAAACCTACTCAAGTCCCTTTAACGTTTCCGGCAGCGGCAACCATACGGTTGCCTATTGGAGCATGGATGCGGTTGGGAATATCGAGGGTCCCCAGATAATGACGATCAAGGTCGATGGCAGCGCACCGACTACCTATCTCGCAGTGAATGGAGTGGCTGGCAACAACGGTTGGTATATCAGTCCCTCAGTGGAGGTTGCGTTTGCGGCAGATGACCAGCACAGCGGGTTGGCAAACACGTTTTATGTGGTAGACGGCGGTCCAGTGCAAACCCGTTCGGGGAGTTCGTTCATGGTCACCGGGAATGGCGAGCACTCGCTCAGTTTCTGGAGCGTGGATAAAGCGGGGAACGAGGAAACCCATCAGTCTGCGACTCTGAAGATTGATAACGAGGGGCCGACCGTCCAGAACACCGTAACCGGTCCGGTCGGTAACAGCACGTATTACAAGGGTCCAATACAGATGTCTCTCACTGCTACGGATAATGGCTCTGGAGTAGCGAACACCTACTATCGAATCGATGGTGGTTCATTTCAAAGCTACACGGCTCCATTTACCGTTTCGGGCGATGGCACACACCCCGTCGACTTCTACAGTATCGACTTGGCGGGAAACAACAACAACGCGTACACAGTCATGATCAGGATTGATGCTACGGCTCCATCGACGCAGGTTGCGCTCTCAGGCCCGGCCGGAAATAACGGCTGGTATCTCGGGCCCGTTCAGCTTGCGCTCGCGGCCACAGACAATCTCTCCGGCATGGCTAATAGCTATTACGCGATTGACGGCGGAGCGACGCAAACTTACTCCGGATCATTCACCATCTCGGCCCCCGGTGTTCATACGGTGTTATTTTGGAGCCGGGACCAGGCCAATAATACAGAGTCGCAGCAATCCAGAGAGGTGAAGATTGATGCGACCGCTCCGGTGACTCAAGCTGCTGCAGCCGGAACGGTAGGGGCCAACGGTTGGTATCTCGGACCGGCGCAAATTACGCTCTCGGCGACGGACAATTTCGCCGGGATAGCAAACAGCTATTACACGGTTGATGGCGGTCCCACCCAGACCTACTCTTCTTCCTTTACAGTATCCGGCGACGGGACGCACCAGGTTAATTTCTGGAGCGTCGATAATGCCGGCAACAACAATTCCTTCTACACAGTGATGATTAGGATTGATGCCACGGCGCCCATCACACAAGCCACGCTCTCAGGCTCAACTGGAGCGAATGGTTGGTACGTGGGACCAGTGCAGGTAACACTCGCCGCTGCGGATAATGTTTCGGGAATGGCGAACAGCTATTTCACGGTAGATGGAGGCGCGACGCAAACCTACGCCGGTCCATTTACGGTTTCCGCGAACGGCGTTCACACGATCCTTTTCTGGAGCCGAGACCAGGCCAGCAACAGTGAACAATCACACTCACTCGCGTTTGGCATTGATGGCGTGGCGCCGTCGGTCACTGCTACGGCCAGCCCATCGAGTTCCGGCAAGAGCAACAAGCCTCTGAAAGTAACCGTTTCCGGGTCGATAACGGACACTCCCAGTGGCGTAGATCCTAACAGCACTACTTACAGCGTGCTCGATGAATATGGAGTAACTCAGCCCAGCGGCGCGATAACCTTACAAGCTGGCGGCTCCTATTCCTTCCAACTCAGCTTGCCGGCGACTAAAAACGGCGGTGACCACGATGGCCACTTGTATACGATTACTGTTCGCGCAAATGATGTTGCCGGTAATGCGCGCACGGTCACAACCACGGTGAGAATAAACTAACTTACCGGTACTCATCACCGGCCTACACTGAAGCGTAGTGTTCTCTGTGAAACTACAGAGGACACTACGCTTCGTTTTGTTTTTGTTTTGATTATCTCGTGGATCAGAAGCCGGACTTCGGGTTTGAATTTTTCACCCGGGCGCGCTTATAGTGTGCGGCAGCGCGAAGGGCGCATCCAGTCCGCGGAAAGGGCCTGTGCCCACCTTTATACAACCAGCGAAGGCGACGAACCTTCTTTCAGCCTGAACCGGGCGGACAAACCAGGCAGCAACACGAAAGGAGCTTCGTATGTCAGACGCACTTCCACTTCCACCTCGTCCCAACCTTGAGCAGTACAAAAAGCTCGCCAAAGATTTCCAACGCGCTTGCAAGGCAAAGGATCCGGCGGCGATTCGTGAATGGGCCGCTCGCTGGCTGGAAAGGCTGGCTCGGCTGCAAAGCATCGAACTCACGCCCGAAGTCCAAAGAAGGATGGCCTTCGAAGCGGAGCGAATGACATACCGCTGGCAAAAGTACGCGGAGACAAATGAGCGTGCGACTCGTTGCGCGCTTGCGGATGCGCAATTCTTCATCGGTCTCGGCCATGGCTTCGCCAGTTGGCCAAAGTTTGTCCGGCATCTGGAAGGTTTAGCACGCGCTGGTTCCGCAGTTTCAACCTTCGAAGCCGCCGTCGACGCGATCGTCAAAGGCGATGCCGCGACGCTCGCGAAACTTCTAAAGAAGAATCCTGATGTGGCTCGCCACCGCTCTACACGAGAACATCACTCGACTCTGCTGCATTATGTTTCCGCCAACGGCGTGGAGGACTTTCGCCAGCAGACACCGCAAAACATTGTTCAGATCACGCAAATGTTGCTGGATGCCGGCGCCGATGTGAACGCTGAGTCCGACGCATATGGCGGTCGCTCAACCACTTTGGGTTTGGCCGCGACCAGCTGTCATCCGGAGAACGCCGGGGTCCAATATCCGCTAATGGAAGTCTTGATCGACCACGGGGCTGTCATCGATGGCCCCGACTCAGGCAGCGCGGTAAACGGTTGTTTGCATAACGGGCGAGGGCTGGCGGCTGAGTTCTTTGCCGAACGCGGCGCGCAGCTGGATCTTGAGGGCGCCGCGGGCGTGGGGCGCCTGGACGTAGTCAAGAGTTTCTTCAACGACGACGGGAGTTTGAAATCAACGGCCACACGTGAGCAGTTAAAGGATGGGTTCGCCTGGGCGTGTGAATTCGGTCGCACGAATGTAGTCGAGTTTCTACTGCAAGTTGGCATGCAGGTGGATGGGAGACTGAGACACGACGGCGAGACTGGGCTGCATTGGGCCGCGTATGAAGGCAACGGCGACATCGTTAGGTTACTGCTCGATCGCGGGGCGCGCGTCGACTTGAAAGATCAGAGTTATGGCGGCACGCCGCTGGGTTGGGCGCTATATGGTTGGGGCGCCGAAGAGCGTCACGGCGGCACGCGCTATTACGAAGTAGTGGCCCTGCTGGCTCGAGCAGGCGCCAAACTGGATCCAGACTGGTATGAAGAAGACGGCGATCGCCAGCGTGCAGTGAAAAAGCTTCAGTCCGATCCACGGATGCTCGCTGCGCTCAAAGGTGAGTTATTAAGTTGAGAAGATTTGCATCCGCAGATTACACAGATTACGCAGAGAACCAGGAAACAAAGAACTAAAAGCCAGCCTGGCCCGATTTCTGGTTGTTTCGTTTTCCCATCTGTGTAATCTGCGTAATCTGCGGATAGTACCGGTTCACGGCGATGTGACGGTGAACTTGATGTCGCTGGAACTATCCGCCAGCTTCCGATCGTTGCTGTTGTACGCGCTCACTTTTACCGAGTATCCACCGGGCGCGAGCGCCTTATCCAAAACGAAGGAAGTGCCGTCCACTCGTTTGTTAATGAAGTCGTATTCAGCTTTCGCCGGCGTGGAGGTGTCGGCGTGAATGCTGAATTTGTAATAGGCGGCATCGGGATAAGGCTCCCACTTAACTTCAATGCCCTCTGGTCCAACCTTCGCGGCAGCTTTCGGACTAAGCAGTCTTAAATCGCTCTTGAAGAGATGCGTATCGGGAGCGAAAAACGTTTCGTCCGCGTCGAGTTGGTATTTTGCGGATGACACGATGCCGGAAGTTGCGAACACGTAATACGGAGTGTCAAAGACTTTGGCAGTCAGGCCTTCATAAACGCCCGGCGGAACACTCTTGATCAGGTATTCGCCGTTGGCATCCGTTTTAGTCGTAAAGGTTTGACCACCACAGCCGCTGAAGTATTGGCTGAACTTCTCACAAAGCTTCACTTCGATCCCAGCCGCTGGTTTTTCATTGAAGAAGACTTTGCCCTGGACGTTTGCTTTGCCCGCTTCCGGTTTTTCTTTTTCTTCTCCAGTGCCTGAATGAATCACGCCCGATGCATCAGATTTCGAGGCCGCAGTGTTGTCTCTTGCGGCGGCCGGTTTGCGGTTGGCCGCATCGCTTGCAGGCTTGCAACCGGCAAGAGCGATTGCAAACAACATCAGGAAGGCGGATATGATAATGAGTCGTATCTTCATTTGATCGTCTCTCGGATCAACCTTTCATCGGGCCAGATCTTCCAGCGCTTTGTCGTAAAGCCGGAACACGGTCCATTCATCCATCGGTTCGGCGCCGAGTCGTTTGTAGAAACCGATGGCCGTCTCGTTCCAGTTAAGCACCGCCCATTCCATGCGACCACAGTCTCGCTCGACTGCGATGCGGGCGAGGTGGGCCAACAAGGCCCGGCCATAACCCTTGCCGCGAACTTCGGGACGCACAAACAGATCTTCCAAATACAATCCGCGCCGGCCGATGAAGGTTGAGTAATTGAAAAAGTAGATCGCGAAACCAACGGGATCATTCTGCTCGTAAGCCAACAGCGCTTCAGCGGCCGGCTGTGGGCCGAATAACGTCTCGCGCACAGTTTCTTCGGTCGTAGTTACGCGATCCAGCAACTTTTCATACTCAGCCAGCTCGCGGATGAAGCGCAGGATTAAGGCCACGTCATCCACCGTCGCTTTTTGAATGCGCAAGCCGGTAGTTGTTTGATCGCTCATGTCGCGCCACAGAATGGCAGAGACAATAAGCGTGGGCAAGTTAGATTGGGGACGGTACCCGGCGGATGCAAAAAAGTTTCCTTGTTTTTCCTTTGACCCAGCCGTATCATGCGCGCGACCCTTACTAAACTCATTGTGGGCCGTCGCCGGTTCGAGATTGCGATCTGAGCAGCGGCTCCGACCGTCCTGGTTTTCTCACGTCAATCGGAGGTGCGACTCAAATGAATAGCTTTCAAACACCCGAGCTGAAACAGCGCGATCCTGTAAACAAGACTCTCGACATGACCGCCTTGCAGGCGATCGCCCAAGCGGCCATCAATGTTGAGTTATTTACCATTCCTCTTTATATGGTTTCGATGTACTCGATCAAGGGAATGCATCAGATCACCAGTAAGAACAATGACTTCTATCAGGGCCGGCTGTGGCCGGGTTCGGCGCCTTCTCGTGATCCGTCGAGCGACCCGGAAAACCCGACTAACGCGCTTGCGTTCAATCAGTTCTTCAGCGTTTTTATCGACGAGATGTTGCACCTCCAACTGGCTTCAAACATTGCCAAGGTGCTGGGGGTGATGCCCACGTATACCAGTACCGCGTTGCAGGATAAAACCTTTGGCTGGACCTGTTACGGACCGAATAACACAGTCATTCCGCACATCCTCGACTTCCTGGACACGAAGCCACCTTACAACAACATCAAGGTCCAACTGGGGCCGTTAACTACGGATCAGAACCAACTCTTCCTGGCGATCGAAGAGAACGATGACGATGCGATCGGCATCATTGACCCCGAAAAAATCGGCAAGTACTTTCCGACGGTACCCTTCGAAAACTGGGAGGCGGGTGACGAGGAAAAGGAACTGCCGATGTTTGGCACGATCGGCTCGCTGTACAAATGTCTCTGGCAGTACATGGAGATTGAATACACCGACGGCACGTCTTTGCTGGAGTACGTATTCAACCGCGGCTCCCTGGAGAGGGACTTGTTCAACGTGAACAACAGCTATCACATGGCTGAGTATCCGAAGATGCGGGCCATGGCGACCGGTGAAATCAATTCCGGCGATGCCGTAAATAACATCCTGGATATGATCAACGCCATCACGGATCAGGGTGAGGGTTCCGGCGTGGCCGACTGGATCAGGCGCATGCGCGGCTTGTTGGAATACGCTCCCGTGCAGGAGCAATTTCAACCGGACGAAACTGCGCTGAATAACAACTATCCCAACTACACTGACACGGGAAATCTGAACAACCCATCCGGGCAAACTGTTTCACGAACTAAGAATGGCGGGCGGGACCACCATGACCGCTTCCTGGGAATCCAGCAGTTGCTGGATACGGGCAAGGTTGAAACATGGGATCAGTGGCACAACGCGGGAAACCAGTGGACGCCGGAAATGCTCAAGACCACCGGTTACGACTTGAACAAGTGGCCGTTGCCCACGGCCGAAGAGATCGCCGCAGCGCTTAACACGTTGAAGGCAGGCGCGAACAATTACAAGATATTCAGCGAGGCCGCCGCGGGATCGATTGCCGGGATCACTCGGGTGCTCGGGGGTTTCTGGACGAACGAAACAACCTCGTTCCCGAACCCATCCATGTACGGCTCCGGCGATCGCGTCTCGATTTGCTGGGCAGTTTTCGGCAAGTTTCCCGATATCACGGAGGGCATCGTGCCGAAACAAGCCGGAGTTTTGTATCACGCCTGCCAGGGACTCCAGCTGCCGCCGCTGGGATCCAACGCAACCGAGAACGGCTGTGCGCCGGTGGAGGTTTTCCACTCGTGTCGCGGATCGAACGACTGCAAGGCGGAAGGTGGCTGCGGTTTTGTGCAGGAAGTAGGCAAGACCACCATCTTGTGCGGCGGGAAAGTATTAAAGGAAAACTTGCGAGCGCCGAATCTGCAAAAGACTGAAATACTTTACAGCGCGCCATCGGATAATACTTGCGCGGGATTCGGTGGCTGTGCCATTCCCATCTCTGACTCGCAACTCTATCCATTGCCGGACTCGACTAAGCCTGACGAGAAAACCGGGAAGATGGAAGTGTACGACCTCGGGGAGGATCCGCCGAAGCGTTTGGACGATCTAAACTATTCGGTAGGTGACAAGGTGTACGACACCGCCTGGAACGCTTACATCGAAGTACTGAAGAGCCGCGGCGTTTCGGATCTCCCGCCGAAGCCGGCGCCCGATCCGCTTCGCATAGCGTTTCCACCCTCGACTTAATTGGGATTGGTAATTAATTAGCGGGGGTGAACCCGCCTTCCTGACTGCAGGTGTTGTTAGTTGAATCTTATCGTCGATGTTGTTTTAGGACCTGCAATTGAAAATACCATCTGCATCACCACGCCTGGGCCTGCCCCATCTTGGCCTGGGCGTTGGTTTGCGCAATCAACATTTTCCTTATCTGCTGCGAAACGATCCGCCGGTGGATTGGTTTGAGATTATCAGTGAGAACTTCATCGATAATTTCGGGCTGGCGCGACACGTACTGGAGCATCTCGCCGGTATCCGTCCGATCGTCATGCACGGTGTGTCCTTGTCAGTGGGCAGCACCGATCCTCTGGACTGGGACTATCTCCGGGAGCTGAAGGCCCTCGCTGATTTTGTTCAACCGCAATGGATCTCGGACCATTTGTGCTGGACCGGCGTGGCCCACGTCAACACACACGATCTCCTCCCGATGCCGCTGACCGAAGAGAGTCTCGCACACGTGATTAATCGAGTGGACCAAATCCAGGATTTCCTGCAGCAACCTTTGGTTCTGGAAAACCCCTCCACCTATCTGGAATTCAAGCAATCGACGATTAGTGAATGGGACTTTCTTTCCGCCCTGGTGGAGAATACTGGATGTGGTTTGCTGCTGGATGTGAACAACGTTTACGTGTCCGGCTACAACCACGGTTTTGATCCGGCGCATTACATCAGAAACCTGCCGCATTCCAGCATTGTGCAAATTCACGTTGCCGGGCCCGCGGACTGCGGCACTTATCTGGTCGACACGCACGATCAGCCGGTACCGGCTCCCGTTTGGCAACTTTACAAACTGGCCCAGGAACTCAGCGGCGGCGTATCAACTCTGCTGGAGTGGGATGCGAACATTCCCGAGTTTCCGAACTTAGTTGATGAGTTGAACAAAGCGAATGCCGCGCTGAACGGAGTTTTTCCTGACACAGCCGTGCACAAGCCGGATTCGGCTAGCGTCATTTCCAATCCGATTGATTTCCAGTTGGTCGCAAAACATGTCTGAACAATCGCTCGGTGTGTTGCAGCAGTGGATGCAGGCTGTCGTCACGGAGCGTGGCGGGCTAACGGACAAGCTTCAGGCGGCTAAACAGCGAACAGGTTTACGCAGCGAAGATGTAGTGGTCGAAAGCCGCGGCTTTCCGGCGCGACAACGCTTGGGCGTTTACGCTGGAGGTTACGTGCTGCGTTTACTGGAATGCCTGAGGGCGGACTTTCCGGCGTTGCGCTCTTTTGTCGGCGATGCAGTATTCGACGCGTTCGCGAAGGCTTATATCATCAGCGAGCCTCCGGTTTCACGTAGCCTTTTTCACCTCAGCGCGGGGTTTCCCGCATTCCTCGAACGAACAAAGCCGATCGATCGTGAAGTGAAGACCGAACTGATCCCCTCGCTTGATTTGCCACCGGAGATTGCACACGTTGAGCGCGCCCGCGCGGATGTTCTGCGCGCCGCCGGCATTGAAAACGATCCGCCGGCATCGACGCCATTCCTGCCGCAGGACATTATCAGCGACAGTATTCAGATTCAGACAACACCGTGCTTGCGATTACTTGAATTGAAGTTTCCCCTGGTCGAGTTTATGGAAAAGCTAACCGCAGGCGAGCTCCCGGCGACTCCCGCGCCGGGAGTGTCATTCGTCGCGATTTGCCGCGCCAATTATCGTGTTCATCTGCAGGAAATTACTCGATGGCAATTTGAGTTTCTGAAGTGTTGTGACGAAGCCAGTTCAATCTACGTCGCCGCCCAACGCGCTGCCGAACGGAGCGAAAGTGAGTTGTCATACGTGCTGGCGCAATTGATGATTTGGCTGCCGGTGGCGATGGGATGTGGATTCCTTCGGCGGATGTAACGGCAGTTCTTTGGAGTGCGCTGACCTGTCAGCGCTTTCCTGGGCGCGACTGTCGCGGCCACTGATCGACACAATTAAGATCCGAGGCAGCGAGGGTCACAAGACCAAAGCGGCGACAGGTCGCCGCACTCCATAGAGTTTAGCTATTCCGAGTGGAGGCCGCCGGATTCTGTTCCCGCGGCCTGCACTCAGTTGACTCGGCTAAATGTCCACTTCATCAGAAGATGAACTTCACCGCCAGTTGCACGTTGCGACGCTCAATATTTCCATTGGGCGTGACGCCTCGAACAGCTCCGACGAAACCGCTGGTGACGTCCTGTGTGCCCGGGGCGATGTAAAGGTTCGCATGGTTAAGGGCGTTGAAGAGTTCCGCGCGTAACTGCAGGCTGTAGCTTTCGCTCAACCTCACATTACGCGAAATGCCGGCATCGAGGTTCCATAACCCCGGACCGCGAAACTGATTACGCCGCGTCATGTTGGCCGGATACGGACCAAAGTCGGAACACCCGCCACAGACGGCATTCCCAAACGCGCCAACTGGTTGACCGGTCAGGTCAAGAAAGTTGAAGAAGTTTGCCTGGCCCGTGTCTGTGACGCGAACGTTCAGCGGACCATTCGGCACCAATCGCGGACTGGAAAGGTTCGCATTAGTTCCGTCAAAGATCGTAAACGGCGTACCGGTGCGCGCGTTGAAAATGCCGGTGATGGACCAGCCGTCAAGTAAAGTCTTGCCGACTCCATCCAGGTTCTTCCAAAACGGTACCTGCCAGATCACACTGGCCACGAAGCGATGCCGGACGTCGAAATCCGCCGGGCCATAGTCGAACCCCGGATCATAAGGATTCGTGAGACCCAGGTTGGTATTGAACGCGCCTTCGCTGAAGGTTGTACTCAGATTGTCATTCGCTTTCGCGAAAGTGTAATGCATCGTGTACTGCAAGCCCGTGTTGCGGTAGTTGTTGCCGTCCAGCGCTACGATCAAAGCGTTGTAGCGCGAATAGCCTTCGTTGCCGCGCGTGTTGATATTCGAGTACTGATTGTTCAGCCGCGAATTCGGATTGGCGTCACCCAAATAGAAAGCGCCGGAACCGGTTATGTTCAGCGGCGAGATCGAGTAAAGGTTTTGCCCACGCGATGCCGCATACTCAACTGACACGACGTTGTCCCGCGTCAGTTCGCGTTGCAGGGCGAAACTGAAAAAGTGGGCGTACGCGTTGACGATGTCTTCGCGCACGTGGCGCAGACTGGTTGCCGGCAGCAGTTTGGTCGGTGGCGTTGTTCCCGCCAAAGGCCCGGCGTTGTTGGTCGTGATCTGCAGGTTAGTGACGTCGACATTATTGAACAGCGACAGCACCGCGTAGTTTGGTGGATTCTGAATCACGTTGAACGTAACGTTGCCAAAGTTGCGTTCGTACGCGAGCCCGTAACCACCGCGCAGGCTGGTTTTGCCATCGCCAAAAATGTCCCACGCAAAACCCAGCCGCGGAGCAAAGTTATTTTTGTCCCCCGCCCATAATCCACCCACCGGACTGGAGCCGGCGATCTGGACGCTGCCGTTACGAATCTGCTCCTGCAGTGTATCTCCCGCCCCGAAGTAAAAATTGGAATCCAACTCCGGGAATTTGTTTTTCTGCACGCCGTAATATTCATAGCGCAGGCCCAGGTTCAGCACCAGACTGGGCGTGACGTGGAACGAGTCATTAAAGTACGCAGCCCATTCGTGGTAGCGATTGCTGCGCGTGAAGTCGGGCTGGGTCACCGGCAGGTTCACGCTTTCCCCGGGGAACTTTCCTTGCGGAAATACGGCCGCCTGAAACTGGTTGATGTTTCCGGTGACGAAGTTTCCAAACGCCTGGGCGTAATTTCCCTGCGTGCCCAGGCTTTCCACCGCATTTTGGTAAGCGCCAAAAAAGCGATTGTCCTGAATGTAGAAATACTGCCCGCCGAACTTCAGCTGATGTCGGCCCATCGAGTACGTCAGATCTTCATAGACCTGACCTGAGTTTTGCGGTCCGCCGAATCCTGCCGGAGAAGCAGCGGCGTTGTATGGCCAATAGCCGGGGAACGCGATCGTGTTGCCGCCGATGGTTCCCGTCAGACCGGGAAACATGTAGAGGCCCGGGCCGATTGGCTGATCACCATAAGGCGCATCGCCACCGAGCTTGTTGTAGGAAAGTTTTGTTTCCGAAACCAGGCGCGGAGAAAACGTATGCGTCAGGGCCACCAGGAAATTGTTGCTGCGGACCGTTGACGGCGTATCGAAGCCGACGTACGGGCTAAACGCGGTCGTGCCCTTGAAGAAGTCTTTGTTCTCGCGCGCCCAGCGCCCATAAAGCAGAGTCTTGTCGGTGATGTTGTAATCGACGCGAGCCACCATCGAATACGTGTTCTGCGGAAAACCGCCGCCCAGGTTCGTCGGCTCGGTAAAGCGCACCAGCTCAAAAGCGCGCAAGTTTGCCGGAAGCGCTGCGAAAGCGTTGCCGGCCGGCAGGTTGAAAGTGTTCACAATGTCGCCAACCGTGTACGAAGTTCCGGTCGGAGTCGATTGCAGCGAATGGCCGGCGAAAAAGTCTCGCGTGGATTGCGCCGCAGCGTTGACCAGGGCCGTGGTGGGAACTACCGACAGCACGTCGCCGTTGCTGCGCACGCGCGTGAATTCCGTGCTGTTGAAGAAAAACAGCTTGTCCCTGATCAAGCGTCCGCCAACGGTGTAGCCGAACTGATTGCGCGTGAACACGCCTTTAGCAATTCCGTTAGCATTGTTGTTGAAGCCGTTGGATGCCAGCTTCGAAATTCGGTTGAACTCGTAAGCGGATCCATGAAATGCGTTGGAGCCGGCCCGCGTGGCGACATTGATGATGCCGCCGGAAGCGCGTCCATATTCCGCGGAAAAATTATTGGTGACTACCCGAAACTCATTCACCGCGTCGAGCGGTACGTTCTGGCCGAGGGCCGCCACGTAGTTATTATTGTTGTCCACGCCGTCCAGCAGAACGTTCGTGCTGGCTGACCGCAGGCCGTTGATGTTATAGCCGGCCCCGCGACCGGAAACGCCAACCCCGGGAACCGCCGGGCCCGGATCATCGCTGGCTACATTGTTGGCCAGACCGATTAGATCGTAGGGATTCCGAGTCAGCGTCGGCAGCTCGCGAATCTGTGTGCCGCTGACGATGTTCGAAATCTCCGGCGTTTGCGTATTAACTTCCAAACCCTCGCTGCCAATCACCGTAACCACTGCGTTGGTTACTTCAGTCAGCGTCAGTTGCGTGTCGACTGATACTTTCGATCCGACCGTCACCTGCACCCGCTGAGTGCTGGGCTTGAAATTCCCGCCCTGGATGGTCACATCATAAAGTCCCGGTTGCAGCGCGGTTACGGTGTAACTGCCCTGGTCGTCAGAGACTGCAGTTACTTCGCGCGCTGTGTCCAAAGACTTGATCGTCACCGCCGCGCCGGACACAACGGCGCCATTCGGATCAGTAACCTTTCCGATGATCTGGCCGGTCGCGCTCTGGGCCAACGCGATGCCGGAGAGCATCACAAGAGCGAATCCGATAGATAGGAAACGAGCGGCCCCCAATGCGGCCCGTCTTAATTTGGTCTTGCTCATGATCAATTCCTCTCTTCCTTGAAACGATCCACGCCGCGTCGAATGCTTGAAGCTGTGACGGCATGTGATCGGTTTACTGCCGGGGAAACCCATTTGTCTTAGCCGGTCTGGCCCGTCCGGGGTATCGAGCCAGGCGTACAAAACTCTGTGCAAAACTCTGAACGCCCGGCTATTCAGCCTGAAGCTGATACCGTTCCGGAATGTGCAACGCCTATGCCGATTGGATCGACTGGACAAAAGGCCCCTTCATCACCGGGGTGGGCCAACTCGCAGCGCGAGCTTGAGAACTTTGGATTGCGGGATTTGGATTTAAAGTAAGATAGAGGTGGGATTATTAGTACTGGTGCAGTTTGAGCTTAACGCTGAAAGCGTCGGCTAATTTCAGCCCTGGGCTTTCGGCGTTTGGAGACCACGGCAACGCTATTTTGCAAACTGCATCGGTACCGGATTCTTAAAGGCCTGACGGTGAGATAAAAACAGACCGGGAGCGAGCCCCTCTTCCTAACTGCACGTAAAGTTCGTTGAGTCGAATTACTTACAGTCAGGAGGCCGGCTCACTCCCGCTCTTTCAATCCACGCTACGCTGCGCGAGCTTCGAGTTGGCTGCCGCTACCGTTGGCGCTCTCGCCCTCGCCGTCGTCGCTGTCACTATCACTGTCGAGGGAATAGCCAAGCACAAACTCATCCACCTGAATATTGAAGAGTTTGATCTTTGAATTCAACGTGCTCGCTTTCAGGTTCAGCAGGCGCGCTGCTCGTTTCTGATGCCCACCGGTCTGCATTAAGGCGCGCTTAATGAGATCGATTTCAAAACGACGTACTTCATCGTAGTAGTCCACGCCGTCGTGCAGACTCAACTGATCGGATTCGCCCATCGACTGCAGCACTTCACGAAAGAGCCGCAGGGTCAGTTGCTTCAATGCATCAATGCGATTGCTCGTCGGCTCAGCCGCGGCATAGTTTGCTTCGGGCGTTTCTGTCTGCTCGAGTTCACTGGCGAGGTTGTCGTTTTCCCGAGTTATCGAATCCATAATTATCCTCCTGGTTAATTGAGTCAGCGACAGATTTGCGGCGACTCAACTTTAAAACTCCGGAGCGTGGGCACTCCCGGGTACAGTCATGGCCTCTTCGGCCTTTAAACCTTGCGCCAATTTTCTCGCGGCCTCACTGGCGCCAAGTCCGTGGATTTCTTCGCCACAGATGTTTTCAATCGTTGCCGAATTTTTCAGGCTTAGCCCTTCATCGGTTCCGTCGTTGGGTAGCAACCATTTTCCCTGCGCGCCCTTCATCATATGACCGAGCTCATGCAGAAAGATCAACACCCGCGCTTCTCTTGTGTTTGGCTCGAAGCTCCCCAACCGCACCGCCGCCGGCAGCATTCGCGGCCCGGCGTTCCGGTAAAACGGGCCATTCGTGTTAAGCGCGACCTTGTCGAATAACCTGTAGGACGCCTTCGTCCGGGCGTTGTAGAAGTTCGTTATTTCGCCTGACATTTTAATGCCAATCCAGGGAGCCTCCTGAGCTTTCTTCACCTTGCCCATAAGTTCGCCAAAGGCATCAACCGCTGATTCCGCGCCCCCGAAAAACTCGCTGCAGCGATTGACCGTGCTCAGAATACTCATCGTGTCGTAGTAGGCCGACGCCAGCACCTTGTCTTCCGCGATCAATGGTGAAGGCATGGCCGGCAACGGCTCGCTCGCGTTAGCCTTCGCGGTCACATTTTTGCCATTCACCGGGTCCGTCGCTACTTCATCCCTGGGGCCAAGCACCGGCCCGGCTTGCGCCGTAGTGATAGTTAGAGAAACTAAACCTGTCGCAATCATGAATTTGCGTAGCCTCATTGGTAACCCCCTATTAATCTTCAGTTCGTTGGCTTTGCCGTGCTCGCGTGGAGCGCTCAACGAATGAGCGGCGCGAAACAGGCTTGCTGAAGATGGGCTACGAATTCAGCTGTTAGATCGACCCACACTGGTCAATAACTCTTATACGCTCGAGTTGGAATTTCGATCCAAAATTTGTGACGGAACGGCGGGCGTTTGTGACTAGTGGGCTTTGGGATGGATAGGAGCCAAAATAGCAGGAAATATTGAGCGAATCCCTTCAGCGAAGCATGGGTTTTGAGTCATTCCGTTTCACTTTTGGGACTCTGATGTTACGAGAAGCGACGATCCCATTTCCGAACAGCTAAGGAAGTTTGCCGAGGGCCTCCTGCAACTTGTCTCGCTGGTTCCGCGAAAGCGTGAGTTGGGTTCCGTCCTGCAGGATGATGCGGTATTCACCATGGAACCAGGGCTGAAGTTCCTTGATGCGATCGAGTCGGACGATGGACGAGCGATGGACCCGGACAAACTTCTTGGGATCGAGCTGCGACTCGAGGTTACTGATGGTTTCGCGCAGCAGATGAGATTTCTTGCCACTATGCACTGAGACATAGTTCCCTTCAGCCTCGATCCAATCGATTTCATTTGTTTCCAAAAAGTAAATGCGACCGGACGCTTTGATCACGAGCCGTTCGAGATAGTTCTTGCCGGCTTTCAATTCTTCCAACAACAGGAGGATGCGCTGGTCCATGCCGCCATTGCGATCGCGCATGATCTGCGCCTTCGCCCTTTGCCAGGATGAATCAAATCGTTCCTGATCGAACGGTTTCAGCAGGTAGTCCAGCGCATGCACATCAAACGCGCGCACGGCATATTGATCGTAAGCCGTAACGAAAATTACGTGCGGCATCTCAGACTGCTCCAACGCAGCCAGGACTTCAAAGCCGCCTACTTCCGGCATTTGCACGTCGAGAAAGACAAGGTCAGGCGAGTGAGCGCGAATGGCTTCCAACGCTTCGCGCCCGTTGCCGGATTCACCCACGATGGTCACATCGGAATCGTTTTGCAGCATTTCCCGCAGCATTTCGCGCGCGAGCGGCTCGTCATCAACCAGTAAGACCCGAATGAGGGGAGAGTTCGTCATAAGTGCCTTCAAGCCCACAGGACAGACCGTCCTGCCTGTCTCTTTGTCGAATGTGATTGAGAACGGCTGGCTTACGGATTGAACCGAAGGCTGGAGACTACGAAACTTCTTGATCGGTGGGAGCGGGGCCGTCTGTATGGAAAGGTATTTCCAAAGTAACTATCAATCCGCCATTGGGATTGTTACTTAGATCAAAGAGATGAGCCGCTCCGTATAGTCGTTCCAGCCGCGTCTTGGTGTTCGCCAGCCCCAGACCTTTCCTGAACAGATTCTCGGATGTCCGATGAGTGGAAAGCCCTGGGCCGTTGTCTCGAACTTGAATACGTAGATGCCCATTTTGATGTTTCGCTTCAATTTCAATGAGGCCGGGAGTGGACCGCGGTGCTATTCCGTGGCGGATGGCGTTTTCCACAATCGGCTGCAAGATCAGGTTCGGCACCTTCGCATCCAGCGTCTGCGGGGCCAGGTCGATGCGGGTGACCAGGCGATTTTGAAAACGAATTCGCTCGATTTCGAGGTAACAAGCCAGAAACGCCATTTCCTGTTCCAGAGTGACTTCCTGCGAGCCGGAGTTTTCCAGCGTGAGGCGGAGAAAATCTCCCAACCGCGTGATCATTTTGCGCGCGGCGTCGGGTTCCTTATTTAGCAGAGCGGAGATTGAGTGGAGCGTGTTGAAGAGAAAGTGCGGATGCAACTGCATCTTCAGCGCCTGCAGTTGGGCCAGTGAGAGTTGCGATTCGAGCTGTAGGGTTTTCAACTGGCCTTCGCGATATTGCCGGTAATACCTAATTGCATAACTGGTTAAGGCAATCAGCAAATAGATGCCCATGCCCTCGCTGAAATTCGCGACCACAAAGTTGGTCACGCTGTCGAAAGTCAGCGGCTTGCCTTCCGGATAACCGAATCTCAGCCAAATACAAACGCGACCTATTGCCGTCACCACGCAACTGAGCACAATACTGATGGGAAGGTGCAGTAGCGAGCTGCGGATCCAATTGTTTTTTTCGATCGGCAGGCGCGCCGCGCACCATAACACCAGCGGCGTCGCCAGGGCCCACATGTAGCTCCAGACAAATTGGATGTAGGCGGAGTCTTTTAGAGGTATCGGCCGCTCAGATCGAAACGAGCTGAAGTAACCCTGGAACGTAAAGACGATCCCGATGAAGGTCCAGACACCCCAGATCAGCGCCAGCCTTCGCCAGCGGTTTCGCCACGTTTGCCGGCCGGGCCGCGCGATTTTCAGATCGTGGTGCGTTTCTTCAGTCATCCAGATCAGGCCGTTCCTGTCAGAGCGGATGGCAGTCTCTTCCTCGCCATATCTGGCTCCAGTCTAACGATAGCGGCAGATATTGGCGATGGACAAAGCATATGGTGTCCCATTGAAAATTAGAACTGCGGACAACACCGAGCGGCCAGCCGCGGAGCGCGCGCCGCATGTGCTGGCCTGCTCGCAGATTGTTGCGCTCGGGAGGTGGTAGTTGTTATCAAACTTTTCCGCGTTAGGGATGAAGGGCGATTTTTTCGGATTTCTGCAAACTCCTGCGACTCTCACCAGCCTAGACCGTTTAGCGGAGCCGCGAAGCGTAGGAATAAGGCATTACTGATTATTCCCACAATGAGTATGTGATGAAGTGGCCGCACGCGATGACGAGGTGGCTGCCAGATTGGAGCGCAGCCATCCTTTCCCGCTGTACTTCGGCTTATTTAAGAGGAGCAGGCAAGATGCCTGCGCTCTCAAGCGCGTAAACCCCTCGACTGAGGCGGATCGCATATCCTTCGTCTACCAGTTGATGGTTTCCGGAACCCGCCTCAACACGACTCAAACCGGAAGCGCGCGCTGTCTCGCCCAATAGCGACATCCCGGCGCCCGCCAAATACGCCCGAGCGATCTCTCGCAGTGCAGTCCTGCGCCTGGCGGCCACGCCTAATGCATCGCCCCGTTTTCTCAGCTCTGCCGGCCACCGGTCTTCGGCCAGCATCCAGATGTAGGAAAAGGTGGGTTGATAGATCACGTCCTGCGGGATCACTTTCATCTGCCGTTGTAATTCATCGAGGGCGCGAGTGAATGCCGCACGTTCGCTGACTTTGCTTTCCGCACGTAGATCAGGTGTGGCCAGTTCGCGTTCGCGCCGGAGCACTTTCAGAATGCGCTGTGCCGCGGGGGACAAAACTCCCGGTTCGTCTTTCCGTCGAGGCATCCACACTGCGGCAAATTGGCTAATCAAGCGCGGCGCCACAAACATCGAACGCCCGCCCGCGAGTTTCGCGTAATAAACGCGGCCGCGGCGCATGACTTCGTCCTTGAGGTACCAGGTGAGGCGCGTCTCTTCGTCCTTCTGCACATTGCGCGGCAAACTAACATCGCGGCGACCGCACACTGCAATGTACAACGATGGCCCAGCGCGACGCGCATCGGTCAGCGTATTTGCAAAGCCCACGTCTTCGATGAAACGTTCAGCATCAACAGCGCTTTCAACGCGAAGCTCTTCGTCGCGCCGCCACATGCGGTCGCGATGGAGTTCGATCTGTTCAGGAAGCGGCGGGGTTGTCATTGGTCAGCGACGGTTCTTATTCGCGCGCGTCAGCCTGACGACATCCATGGCATCTGTGAGATGCACGCCAACCCGCCAGGGGCCAGGTTTCAGTTTTTTTGGTCCCTTTTATTTGAAGATCTGGTTGAGAACCTTCGCCAGCCTGAGGCCGCCCTTTAAGAGTTGCTGGCGCATGCGATCGCGCTGCGCGCCGATGTAGTTGTACGAGATTCGGTGGACGTCCGCGGGCGTGCTTGGGTCGTCGGGAAAGACGTACAGTTGCGCCCGCATAGCGACAGCCTCATCTGCATAAGAGATGGTATTGCCGGTTACCCAACGGGCGGCGTCCGCCTTGCTCGCCCGATCCAGAAAGCGAGCATACTGGATGTAGTCGAGGCGCTCGTAGTCCACCATTTCGTCGTCCCAGGTGGAATGAAGATTAGTCTTCCAGCGGTCCATCCATTCGACGTCGACTTTGTTCCCTCCCAGATCGGTTCCGCCTACATGAAGTGGCTGGTGAAGATCTCCCATCAGGTGCACCAGAAACCTGAGCGCCGTGTCAGGTGTGATCGCCTCAGTCTCCTGGGGATTGCATGCGCCTTTGCCGCTACCGTCGCTCTTGTCGGTGAGCGCCTTCACTGAGTACAGAGCTGAGCGCTTGCCGGTGCGGAGGAAAGCGGTAAACGCATCGATCGCAACCACCAGGTCGCCGCAAGGGGCTTTTTCAGAATTGCGATAGCTGGCGACCCCGTTAGGAACGGTGGCGAAGTGGAGGACCTTATACTTATCAAACCGAGGATCGGAGCGGAGTTCGTCAGGCCAGTTCGCGACATCGGCCAGAGTCCGGCCGCCCAGCAGACGAAAAACTTTTCTCCGCGCGGCGGGTGTCAGGTGACGTTGTGCTATCTCTGCAATCACGCGGTGACCAGTGGGTCCCCAGGCATTCGCGGAAGGCGCGAGACTGAGGAGCACTAACGTCGCCAACATAGCGAGACAGGTACTCCGAATCCGTTTTTGATTCATTGATTTCCCTCCAGCGAGACAAGGGTACTGATTCGAACGGTCCGCGAGATGACCGTCGTGAGAAGTGCGGTGTCCTTATACACCTGCGCCGTCACACATTCAACGAACCAGGACGGTGGTACCATAATTCCGTCTTCTCTGTGCCACCTTAGAGACCCTCTGTGACTCTGTGGTAGAAACCTTCAGGAAGCACTCACCACAAGAGAACACGGAGGGTGCATATAGAATGTAAACCAGGTCACTATCGTTAGGACCTGACGCTTGGGAGGGGTTAATCAGCATGTGCACCAGAGACGATTGCGATGACCAGGGCATTCAAACTGGTATTGAGCGACGAACGTTCCTCACCGGCGCAACCGCCGCGGTTATCGGCGTCGCGCTCTCGCCAGACATAAGCGCACAACAGCCGCCCCCCTCAAATGCCTTGAATGATCCAAGCGTTAGTCAGGGCATGATCTCGTTCAAGAGTGGCACTGATAGTATTGAAGGCTATCTGGCGCGCCCCCAAAAAGCTGGTAAACTTCGCGCTGTCGTTCTGCTTCATGGAAATCTTCATCTGCCGGAAGACCATCGTTATACTGCTGCCCAATTAGCTCAAGCCGGTTTCGTCAGCCTTGCCGTCAAGCGTTTCTCCCGCACACCCGAACTGACAATGGCTGAGCTCAATAGATCGGATCGAGAAGACCGGCGCTACCTTGGGAATGCTTTTGTGCAGCAGGAACTCCAGGATGCGCAAGCGGCGATCAAGTATCTCCGGTCATTGCCTTACGTGAAGCATCGCGGCGTGGGGATGGTTGGTTTTTGTGGAGGCGGTTATGAAAGCCTGCTGCTCGCCACCAGGTCGCGTGACGTCGATGCAGTAGTGGCCTTCTATGCCCCTCCTGTTTTCCTTGAACAGTACCAGGCACCGAACGATCGCAAACCTAATCTCATGGACGTGGTAAGCAAGATCAAGGTTCCGATTCAAGGCCATTATGGAACTGCCGATAATGCCATTCCGGTCACCGACGTGGAGAACTTTGAGCGGGCATTACGAGCGCAGCGGACGCCGACCGAGATTTTCTATTACGCAGGCGCCCGTCACGCGTTCTGTGATTACACTCGCGGCAACTATGATTCACGTGCCGCGCCGCTGGCCAAGAGCCGAATGTTAGAGTTTCTCAAGCGGCAACTTGCGTAACGCTGCTCAGCGTGCAGAGCACACGCCAGCATAAAGCCTTAGACGGAGCGCAGCGGAACCCGAGGTACGAATCCAATCTAATCGTCCGAAGCGGAGTGATACCGATAAGGTTTATCCCACGACCGGCACAAGATGATCTGAGAATTTATCCGCCCCGAATACAGAGCCGCTCGCGATAGCGAGCGGTTAAAAACCGCTTGCTGCTGCAAGCGGCTCTGAACTCATTAAACATCCACTTCTTGCGCGGTAAGGAGATTTGTACTAGAGTCCGCCGCGCAGTACTCAGTCTTCCGGGTTCTCACTACTCAAACCCGTTATCCGAAACCCGCAAAGTCTTTCCCGACGTTAAAGAGGGGCATATGGAGTCTGACCAAAATCCTAATGAGCAAGTTCAACCGGACGCGCTTTCTCAGGAGGCTCGAAAAGAAATCTCGGGCAAGTTGGAAAGGACCTGGGAAAAATATATTGATGCTATTCACCAGTTTATTAAGCTCAACACTAGTGTGATTGTCGGCCTGGCGGCGTTTGTCTTTTTTCTGCCCCGGCTGCATGGGACGGGTGAAACATTAGGGCTCCTCGAATCGAAGCGGATATTATTCTGGGGATTCTTTTTACTCATGTTGTCTTTGCTCTGCGAGGTCGCCATACGCATCTGGGCGCAGGTGTTCATGGAGTACGAGGTCATGCAGCCTACGGAAGATGTCGAAAAGTATTTCGCCAGGCGGCCGCACTTTACGCTAACGTATCGGCTTGGCAAGCACTACAAATGGCAAATCATAGTTGTGCGGTCCCTGACCGCCATCGCACCTCTTTCTTTTCTGACTGGTTTAAGTCTCTCGCTGGTTTTTATCTACCGGAATTTACGGTGAGCTATGACCTCGCCTCAAGCGATCGGTGTATCCAGTAACCCAATCTCATCACTCAATCCCAGATACTCCCAACGCAACAACGCAATCGGCACATTACCGTTCAACCACAAGTAATCGTGGAAGTCGCGCAGATTGAATTTCTCTTTCTGATGTAGTCGCGCGTCGGCGAGGAATTTGACGATTTGGAGTTTGCCAATTTGATAAGTGATCGCCTGGCCGGGTGAGGAAGCGAAGAAGACGGCTTCCTGCCGCGCCGTGCCGCGATCGACGGGGACGACCTTTTCCAGGTAGTCGGCGGCTTGATCGATGGTAAATTCTCCGGTGGCGAGTTTCACATCGACTTCCACTCGCAGTGCGCGCAGTCGCATAAAGTTGTACATGATTTCGCGCAGCTTCGGCTTATCGTCGAAGAAACCGAACTGCAGCATCATCTCTTCCGCATAGAAACCAATGCCTTCGTTCGCGCCGGAATCGTAGTAACGCCGGCGGATACTGCTTTCGTGCGCCCATGAGAGCGTCATTTGAAAGTAATGACCGGGCACGCCCTCATGCACGATCAAAGGCCGCGGGTCTTTAGCGATCGAGAGTGAGAAGTAATCGAGATCAGGCGAAGGCGGTTTGATATAGCTCACGCCATCTTCATCCAGCCTGTTGTCAGAAGTCAGATCGTCGGTGACACCCATGAACGACAACGGCTCGAGGTATGACGGCAGCGGCAGGTTGCGATAGTGCTTCATCCAATCCGGAACCGTGAGAATATTCTTCGCCTCGAGAAAACGCCGCGCCGCTTCTTCCCAAAATTCTTCCTGGGCCATCTGGGTTGCCTGATCGGGAAACAGTTCGAGTTCGGGCAAACCATCGTTGCGAGTTTGCTCAAAGGTTTCGAAGGCGACCGAACGTTCCCATTCGTATGCGCCCATGACCAGCAACTGCTCAGGCGTGTAGGGCATGAGGGCTACATGCTTGAGGAAGTACACGTAAGCATCGCGGCCCACCCTGGTCGCTGCAGCCATCGCCGGCAATTCAGCATTCAGCCAATCGTGAAACGACTCCAGCGCAGTAATTGAGTCCGCAACTGACTGGTTGAGTTCGGACGGCGTGACACCCGCCAGAAGTGGCCCGAGTTCAGTAGCCACCTTTGTCAGGCGGGAACTAATGGCGACCAGCTTCTCGAGCGCAGCCGACGCGAATGGCTTGATCGCCTTGCCGGCAAGATTCTCTTTTGCGTTGGCGACAGTGGCGGGAAAGCTCTGCAGGTACCGAACGATGTTGCGACTGCGACTCTCGGTAAACGGTGGTGGTCGCAGTAACGAGAGAAACAGCAAACCCAGCGTCTGATCGATATAGAATCCCGGATTGCGTTCCTGACCGCAGGTGACATTCACCTCCCAATGCACTCTGGCAATCGCAGAGCCGATTAGCCGGTAATCAACCTGCTGCGATACGGGCCACGGTCGCGCATCAATTTCCTGATGTCGTCCGGCGAAATCAGTTAACTCTGCGCGGCGGCGCGCAACTGCGTTCGCGGACCAGTCAGGAGCCCAATCTGTTGGCCGCTCAATCCGTGGGATGTCGTCGCTGGATATCGGCTGATTCTGAGCGCGCCAGAACCAGAAATCCTCGGCGAGTTGTCGTAGTTGATCGTAAGTCGATGTCACTATTTCCGCGGGCTGACTCTTTCTCTGAGAATTTGTTCGATTTGATCGCGGCTTGCGGCACCGGACGCAATCTGTAGGAAGAGCTGCATTCAGTAATCGCCGCTGCTATGCGTTTGTTGCCGTCAATGAATGCGTGCGCCTGCGTCAAATGATATGCGTAGGCCGGATTCTAGCATGATTATTGCGGCTGTCGGGGACCACTAAGAGAGGAACGCTTAAATACGAAACCCGCATGAACTCAATTGATTCATGCGGGTTTTTGCACTAGATATTGGCTCCGCAGGTAAGATTCGAACTTACAACCCTCCGGTTAACAGCCGGATGCTCTGCCATTGAGCTACTGCGGAATATTCAGGCCGCTGGGACAAAATCCTGCGCGCGGTGGACAGTTTTTATAACAAACAGCTAGTGGAGGGTCAAGCAGGCAGCGGTTGCCGCTTTATGCTCACGTCCTCGGCGGGGTCAGGCGAGGGCTTGCGACTTGCTAAGTAATAACGATCTGGCGCGCGGCCTCGACGGCTGCGCGTTTTGGTTAACCGAAGGGCCGCGCTGTAAAACCCTCCTCCCCTCGCAGTGGGAGGGACTACGTGGCGAAGCTCTTTGGACGCGACCTGTCGCATCCTGTAGCTAGCCACCGCAACCAGAAAGCGGCGACTGGCGCCGCACGCCAAAGAGCTTCGCTATTGCTTGCGCTCGTTACGGAAGTGCGAGAATATCTCCCCCCGAATCAAAGTACGAAGTAGTTCGAGCAATCGATTACACACAACTCTAGCCGGAGACTCTGTCTACATGGAGCGACGCACAACATCGTGGTTCAGCCCGAACCTGAACATAGAAATGCCTTTGGTGGCCTACGGTCATGCCGGCCTGCCGCTGTTAATGCTGCCGACGGCGGCGGCCGATTACCTGGAGTACGAACGATTCTATCTGGTGGATGCCATCAAGAACTTCATCGAGCAGGGCCGCGTGCGTGCTTATTCAATCAACAGCGTCAATCGTTACAGCTTGCTGAATGAGCAGATGCCGCCAAACCTGAAGGTGGAATTGCTGACTCGTTATGATCGTTACATCACGGACGAAGTACTGCCGCTGATTCGCAGAGAAGCCGGCGAAGATGCTCGACCCATTACGACCGGAGCCAGCCTGGGAGCATTTCTTTCCGCCAACACTTACTTCAAACATCCGGACTTGTTTCGCGGCGTGATCGCGATGAGCGGCAGTTACGACATTCGCTCATACCTGGAAGGCTATTCGGACGACAATGTTTACTTCAACAATCCGGTGGACTACCTGGGAAATCTGAACGACGATCATTTCCTGCCGATGTTGCAAAAGGCGGACGCGATTTACATTCTTTCCGGACAGGGAAACTACGAAGCGCCCGAGCGCAGCCGCAAACTTTCCGAGATCCTCACCGACAAAGGGATCCCGCACACGCTGGATTTGTGGGGCCACGACGTGGACCACGACTGGCCCTGGTGGCGGAAGATGCTGCCGTTTACGCTGGAGAAGATTTTGGGCCGCGATTAGAATCGTGCCTGCTGGTTACTGCTGGGCTTCCAACCAATTCTCAAAGGCCAGCAGGATTTCGTATTGGTTCTCTTTCGGACTGCGAGCGAGAAACTCAGTCAAAACAGCGCCGGTTAGCAAAGGCAGAGATGAACTAGCCGCAGACGGTTGATAGTCTCCCTGACGCAGTCGATAGATAGTCAAAGCCTTACCGTCGTAGCGCCAAAGTTCAGGAACACCGAGAGCGGCGTAGATGGGAAACTTGGAAATTGAATCATGATGAATATCGATTTCGACGACAACGTCGGGAGGCGGATCGGTATTAAAGTCAATTTCCTCCTTGGTGCCCACCGCCGCGGCTCTCTCTACGTAGAAACACGCGTCCGGCTCCGCCCCTTTCTGCTCTCGTCGCTTCTTGATAGTCGTCGATCCGTAAGAGAGAACCTCTACGCGCCGCAGAATGCTTAATCGGTCGACTAACCGCTCAAGCAAAATCGCGCTCAGTTCGTGTTTGGACGACGGTGACAAGACTTGTAAGGTCCCCTGGTCGTAGCTAATCCGCAGGCGTTTAGAGTCACCCACTGCCTCAAGCACATCTTCATACTCAGCCCAGCTAACGTCATGCTGGACCAGCACGCTGTCAACGGGCAGACGCTCGATCACGTCGAGAATCGTCTGCGTCTGATTGATCGTTTGCGTACTCATCAGGGAATCTTGCTTGCGCTGCCTGGAATTGTTAACTCCGGCAGTCCAACCACCACCATCGGCTTGATAACAGAGATTTGTTAAGCCTGGCGCCTTAAGGTTCGTCGCCGCCTTTCTTTCCTTTCTTCTTCGGAGGATCAACCTCGCGCGGGCGGGTCGTTGCGGGCGGCGGTGGTTCCCCATGAACGGGCGGCACGTCTTTGCGCGGCTCGGCCAGCTTGGCTGGTTCTGGACCATCGTCGGCACGCGGGGCCGGCGCTGCGGTTGAGTCTTCCAGTTTCGGCGTGGTTATGGCGGTGGGAAGCGCAGTCTCATCTTCCGTCTTGGTATCGGCGTCCGCCGCCATTTCCGCGCGCTCCGCTGCCAATTCACGTTGCCGCTGCCGGTAGAGTTCCTTCATGTCCTCTGGCATATTCGGCGCCTTGTCAAAGTTCTCCTTCGGTTTGTCCTTCAGGAAATCTTTCATGAAGTCGATGAAGAACGGCAGCGCGCCCACACCGCCGGTCATGTCATTCCCCAGCGGCCTTTTCTTGCTGGGATAGCCCATCCACACGCCGGTCACGTAGGTGGGCGTGTAACCAACAAACCAGACGTCCGTGTGATCGTTAACCGTGCCGGTTTTGCCCGCGAGGGGCACTCCCAGGACGCGCGCCGCCGATGCAGTCCCGCCTTCGACGACGCCGCGCATCATAGAGACCATCGTCAGTGCGACGTACTCATTCATCACTTTGTAGGTAGTCTTTTCCCACTCTTCCAACACGGCGCCATCGCGATCGACCACCTTGCGTATCATGTGCGGATCGACGCGAATCCCTTTGTTGGGAAAAGCTGAATACGCCGAAACCATCTGATCGAGCGGAACTTCGGTCGCACCCAGCGCGGAAGAGAGATAAGGCGCCATCGGTACTTTAATGCCGAAGCGCCGCACCATCTGCGAGCCGGTTTGAATGCCCACGGTTTGCAGCAAATGCACCGCCGGAATATTCATTGATTGGGCCAACGCAGTTTTCAGCGGCAGATCGCCATTGCCCAGCGAACCGTTGTAGTTATGCGGTTGCCAGCCACCGATGCTGATCGGCGCGCCGCTGACAGTCGTGTCCGGAGTCATGCCCCATTCAACCGCCGCGGTATAGATGAAGGGCTTAAAGCAGGAACCGGTTTGCCGGTAAGCCTGAATCGCGTTGTTGAATTTGTTGGTATAGAAATCGTAGCCGCCCACCATCGCGATCACCTCGCCGGTCTTGGCGTTGAGGGTCATCATCGCGCCCTGGACGGCGGGAATCTGCGACAGCTCGACTTTCAGCCGGCGATTGTTTTTGTCTACTTCCTTGATTTCAAACTCTGCCAGGTAACCAGGTTTGAACTCGTTCCGCGGCTGACGCTGGCCCCAACCCATCTCAGCGCCGGTTACGGTCGCATTGAAATTCCCAAAGCGAACCTGGGCCTGATCTTTGGCGCCGTCGACTTTCAAAATCATGCCAATCAAATGACGGCCCGGTGTGTAGTCGTTGCCGTACCAGTCAGGATGCTTATAACTAAGCAGTTCCTGTTGCGTCGGGGGACCTGCGCCGTTGTTTGCGGCGGAAGGAATTGAGTTGTAGCTGGAGCGCCAGCCGCCGTGCGAACGATCGTAACGACGCAGACCGGCGCGTACCACTTCGTAGGCTTTCTTCTGCGCGGCCACATTGATGGTGGTGTAGACAGCGAGTCCACTCTGGGCCACGCGCGTGGTGTATTTGTCTTCCAGTTCCTGCCTGATGTACTCGACGGGATAATCAAAGGGGCTGGATTTTTCCTGTGACTGGTAATACGCGGTGTCGGCCAGCTGAATTGGTTTTGCTTTGGCTGCCGCTACGTCCGACTCAGTCGCGAAACCGTTCTTGGCCATCTGATCCAACACCAGATCGCGCCGCTCTTTGGCTCTATCCGGATGCGTGGTGGGCGAATATTCTCCCGGGGCTTTGGGAATACCGGCCAGCAGCGCGGCTTCTTCCAGTGAAAGATCTTTTGCCTGCTTACCGAAATATGTTTCCGCACCGGCCTCAATCCCGTAAGCATTCGCGCCAAGAAAAATATGGTTGGCGTAGAGCTCCATGATCTGGTTCTTGGTGTAGTAACGCTCAATTTCCAGCGCCAGCGCCCACTCGTTAATTTTGCGTTTGAGGGTCTGTTCTTTGGAAAGGAACAAATTCTTGGCGAGTTGCTGGGTCAGCGTCGATCCGCCTTCGACTTTGTCCGTGGTCAGGTTCTTCCAGGTAGCGCCCATGATGCGGATGGGATCGATGCCAATATGATCGTAGAACCGCGCATCCTCGATCGCCAGGATGGCGTTCTTCATGGTCGGAGGAATCTGTTCGTACTTCAGCGGAATCCGTTTTTCGAGGGCGAACTCTCCGATCACCGTTTCGCCATCATCCGCATACACTCGCGTCACCACGCTGGGCCGGTAGGTGGCCAGGGCGGCAACTTCGGTGGCGGCCTGCGAATAGTTCAACTGATAAGCGGCGATGATGCCGGTTAGCCCGCCGGCCGCGAGGGCCAACAACAAAACAGCCGGCAACCACAAGCGCCGCAACAGATGCCGGCGCTGCGCCGGCGGCGCATTCAAAACCGCGCGCGGCGAGTAAGCTTTAGGGTTCATCGAAGCCATCAGAATCCGTCCTTTGTTATTTCCTTTGTCATTGAGGAATTCACCAATTTGTTAGGAATATCCTAGCATAGGACGATGATCGGGTTAATGTGGGATGCCTCACTGACGGCGACGTGCGAATCCTCAGGAAAATGACTGAAACAGAGCCGCTCGCGGTAGCGAGCGGATGCTGCTCGAGACTTGGGGACGGCTTGCTACCGGGAGCGGCTCTGATTTGAGGTGCAGCCGTAGTTAGATCACGATGCGCTGATCAAATACTTTTGGCCTGTCGGAGCAGTGACGCCTTCCTGGGGTTCCAGGGTGACTGCGAATACCGCTTGCTCACGGGCAGTCATGGGAATGTCATCGATCATCATCGTCTTGCCCTGGGCGTCGACGTTGAAAACTTTTCCGGGCATTGCCCGGCCGCCGGCAATAAACCAGAGTTGATAAGCCTTGCCCGCTGGGGCCGCCGGCAAGCCGTTCACCATCAACATCGCGTGGCCGGTTTTGCGATTGAACGCGAGCGTCGCGTGGGCGTCCTGGGCCATGGGTGTCCCGGCCAGTTCGAATTTGGCGGAATCCTTCGCCGTCAGCAGCGCCGTCATTTCGCGTTCGCGCGCCAATATCTCCTGCTGTTCGGCCTTTTGTTTCGCCAGTTGCGCAACCTCGCTCTGTAACGCGCTATTACGATTCCACAGCATCGCGGTCGATATCGCGAGAGCTATGAAAGCCAGCCCCGCGGCGATGGCCCCAACCGTTTGCGCGAAACTCCATCGTTCCCGCGGCGCTCGCGTCAACGGGATAACGTTTGCGCGAGAATTTTCTGAGCCAGTGGCAGTCGTCTGCCTTTCCGCCGGTGGAGTTGAAGCAGCGAGACCCTGCCCTATTTGTGCCATGATTCGCGAGCGCAACTCTATAGACGGTTCCAGTTGGTCCGCCGCATACGCCATCAACCCCGAAGCATCGCGCAACTCCTCCAGCTCGGTCCTGCATTCCGCGCAGGTCGTGAGATGCACGTCCAGCTCGCGCACTTCCGCGCCTTCCAACGCGTCAAGCGCGTGCAACGCGAGCATCTGTTTGTAATCTTCGTGGACCATCAAATTCTAAACTTTAATAAGCGCCGGCCTTCTGCTCATGCAGAAGTTCGCGCAGTTTTGTCATGCCGGCCCGCATGCGCGTCTTCACTGTCCCCAATGGCGCACCCAGGCGCGCCGCAATTTCCGACTGCGTAAGTCCTTCGAAGTAACCCAGGAACAGAGCCTGGCGCTGGTCGATGGGAATCTGCGACAGCGCCCGCCGAATGACCTGCGCCTGCTCAGAATTAATCGCATCGCTGGCCGCGTCGCCGATATGTTCGATGGGCGGCGCCGCTTCCGCCAGACGCGCCCTCGATCCAATCGAGCGCAAACGATCAAGCGCCCGGCTACGCGCCACTGTCACCAGCCAGGTGAATGCGCGGCCGCGCGCTTCATCAAAATCCGCTGCTCGGCGCCAGACTTGCAGGAACACTTCCTGCAAAACATCTTCCGCCTCTTCGCGGCTGTGCAATATACGAACGATCAAGCTGAATAGGATTAGCCGGTAACGGTCATAGATTTGGGCGAGCGCACTCTCCTCGCCGCGCGCCACGGCGCGGAGGAGTTCATTGTCAGAGGTGGGTACAGATTCGGGTCGCAATCGTAAAGCCGCGTTAGAACGGCGTCATCATACAAGATACGTTTGCGCCGGGCTATTTGGATTTGAGCTGAGGAAGGATTACAGAGCCGCTCGCGGTGGCGAGCGAGTCGTCATCTAAACCGATGAGAAACAGATGGCTAACATGTTGCCGCCTAGGCCCGCCCGCTACCGCAGGCGGTTCTGACCCCCGCTTTACTGCGCCGGGACGATGTGCCAGTTGTTGTCGGTGGTCGTGGGAATCTTTTTATTGCGCTCGACCCAGTCTATGATCAGATCTCTTATCTCTTCACTGGATCGATAGACGACCGGTGCGCCTTTGTACATCGTGTAGTTGCCGCCACCGTTGACGCGGTAGTTATTAGTGACTACACGCAGTTTTTGCGTCGGACTTAATGGCTGACCCTTGAACGTTAGATCAAGGATCCGCTGGCCGAACGGCTTGGATATATCAATCGTGTAGGACACGCCCTGGGCCACGTCGAAGTTGTAATCCGGAATCCGCCGGTCCACCAGTTCACGCCAAGTCTTTCCTGGTTGATATGGACCAAAGTAGTGCGCTGAATGCTCCAGCGCATCCTTCAACTGCTGGCCAGTCAGCTCCAAAGTCACCAACGTATTTTCATAGACGTAAAGTCCCGCGATGTCGCGCACGGTGACGGGGCCTTTGCTAATGCGCGCATTGGAATTGAAATTCGCGACCATCGAAACGTCGGCCTTACCGGCTTCCAGTTGCACGCGCTGGACCAAATCCAGAATCGGCGTGTCGCGAAAACTAGCTTCCTTCGCGCTCAACTCAACGGGCGATTCGCCGATTACCCGGCCCAACCATGCTTGTGTTTCCCGGTCATAAGGCGCCGCGATTTTCAGCACCTCTGCGTCAGGTTCGGTCTTATCAGTGACGGGAATCGTGCTTGCTGCTTCGCCAATTATCTGCCAGCGCTTTCCTTCCTGCTTTTCCAGGTAAAGGTCAACTCGCGCGACCCGCTGGGCCCATTTTTCGGCTTGCGAGAACAGAACGCCATTGACATAAAGCGAAGGTGTGTCGCGATGCGTATGGCCCATCAAAATCACGTCGACTCCCGGCACTTGTCGCGCGATCCCCAGCGCGGCATTCTCGTTCGGAACTTGCGCCGGGTTGATCTTTCCAGTCCGCAAGTCTTCTTCGAGTCCCATGTGCATGGTGATCACGACGACGTCGACCTTTTCTACATCGCGCAGTACCGGCACCCATTTTTTGGCCTCACTTATCGTTTCGTGGAACTCAACGCCGGCGTAGTTCTCAACATTTTCCCAATTCGGAATGCCCGGTGTCGTCAGCCCCAGCACACCGATGCGAATGCCGGCCATTTCCTTTACGATGTACGGAGCGTGATGGGTCTGGTTCGTTCCAGCGTTATAGGTGTTCGCCGAAAGCCAGGGAAACTTTGCTTCGCTGCGTGCCTTCTCATGCACCTTCATGCCGAAGTTGTAGTCATGATTACCGACCGCGAGGGAGTCATAGCCTAAAGCATTCATGACCAGCATCATCGGGTCGGGCGGCGTGTTGTTTTTCTTGTTGTGGTAGTAAGCCAGCGGCGTTCCCTGGATGGTGTCGCCGGAATCCACTAACAATAAATTGGGATTATCCTTGCGTATCTGTTTGATGATGGTGCCCGCTTTTGCCAGGCCGCGCGCGTCGGGCTTGTTCGTGTAGTAATCAATCGGATAGATGTTGCCGTGCAGGTCCGTCGTTTGCAGAATCACGATGTGCGCGCGGGTGCCATTAGTCTGAGCGGCGGCGTGGCGCGTTGGGTGAAACGAAGAGGCAACAGCGATCAGGGCTAACAGCAGCGCCAGCATCGTTAGCCGGTAGCGCGCAAAGTCTGTCTTTTTCATGGCGTGTTCGAAAGTTGGGTAATGGGAATTTATTGTTTAGCGCAGGGTTGTGCGACGCCGGCATTGGCGTCGGTGGAATAAATCTCGGCCGCAGTCAGACCCTGCACACAGACATTGTGGACCAGCCGGTAGCGCGCGCGCACCGTCTTCATTTCTTCCTGGTTCTCAAAGTAAGTTCGCCCGTTCTGGAGTATTACGTAAGCTCCCTGCTCTTCACCGGTAATCGTAAAACCGGGATCGGAAAGTACGCGCGACTGCAGATCGGTGCGCCGGTACTTCTCCAGGTAGTGACGCACAACGCCGGGCGTTTCGTTGACTATCAACGCGCCCTGCGGCGCCGTGTTGCAGACATAGCTGATCGCTTCACGCAATCCGTCGTCATAAAACTCATCGTGCGGAAAATAGTAGCCCGCGCGCCCCGCCCCCAGCTCGTTGGTGTAAAGCGCATAGTGCGGACCATTCGCCAGGGCTACGTAAATCGGCCATGAGACGAACAAAAACGTCAACACCGTCAAGATAGCGGTGCGCATCCACGGTCGCGCTCGTTTCTTCTTCAGGAACGCTTCGGTGCGCCCGAACAACCAGACAATTCCCACCGCCACCGCCATATAAACAAACGGCATCAGCGACAGTGTGTAGCGTAGCCACTTCGCGCCGATCAGTGAATAAGGAACGATCCAGAAGAACAACATGAAAAGTATGAAGGCATGGCCCGGATGCAGTCGCCGGCGCACGGAAACTACAAACCCGATCACGAACGCGAGCAGCACGCTGAGCGGTACTTTGATCGCGAGAAAAAGCGCGTAGAAGTAAAGTGGAGTTCCCCAGAACGGCGTGGCCGACATGTTGTTCTTGTAAAGATGCGTGCCCACCAAATAGCCGGTGTGCTTCAGCATCTGCTCGCTGGTGTATGCATTAAAGTACTCCCACGTCTGCGGCAGCAAGGCGGCGGGGTTCGCGAGGATAAACGCCACGGCGAGCGCGACGTAGTAAATAGGATGCACGCCCCCCGGCGGCTCGCCCGGTTCGGCTTTTCGCACATGCACGTAATGATGATAGAGCGCGTTCAGACCAAAGTAGTGCGGGAAATACTTCGACGCCATCATCAATCCAAACGAGGCGCCGCTCCATAAATAAAATCGCCGTTTGCGCTTTGCCTCATGACCGTTGGTTTGTTTGGCGCGCAGGTAAAAGAAAAGCGCAAACAGCAGAAAGAAGACCAGCAAAGTATCTTCCTTGGCAATGCGGTTGTAGGTGATGGCGTTAATGCCAAAGGCCCAGAACCCTGCTGCTACTAATCCCGTTCGTCGATCGAAAAATGCCGCCGTCAACAGGAAAAGCGGGATGGCGGTCAGGGCGCCGAAGATCGCATTCGGCAAACGGACTGTCGTTTCGTCGCTCAGCACTTCGCCGCTCACGGCCTGCCAACCGTGGGCCGCCTGCACCGAGAGGAAAATCAGGGACTTCATCAGCATCGGGTGCTCAGCGTTTGGCCGCAGATCGCCGCGCGCGTACGACCGCACCGCTTCGACTTTGTTCACCTCATCTTCCGACAGGCCGATGCTGCTCAACCCACGCACGCGCAAGCCAAGGCCCACCAACACCATGGCCGCGAGCGCCAGCACGAGACTGCGCTCTACGGTCAAAGCGAAACCCGGCGATTTAACTAATCGCGGCACAGCCTTGCCCTGGGCCGCTCCGATTTCCACGTGCTGTGACAAAAACAATCCCCCTGGGTTGAATCCTGTCGAACTAAACGGATTCGTTCGAGCCCACCGGCAGCGCGGCCGGCTCAGTTTTCTGAGCGCCGAGGGCCGCTTCGGCGTCGCGCGCCGCGCCGCGCAATGATAATCCCCGATGCAACAGAAAAGCGACACCGACCGCGGTCCAAAACAGATCGCGACCCTTGCGTACAATCGCCAGCGTGACGCCCGTCGTTTCCGCGAACATCAGTATGCCGGAAACCTTGCCCGTGCCGAACTCGTCCACGCCCATCCGCATGGGCACAAACTTGAAGACCACATTGATTACGCGATTGACCGATTCGAGTATGAACGCCGTGAAAAAAGTGGGCGCCAGCGCAAAGCTGATGAAGGAAAGCGTGACGTAGACTTCCAACACGCCAGCGAGGTGAAAGCACGCCTCCAGCAAAAGGATCAGAACAAAGCGCGAGCGGTTGCGCTGATAAAATCCGTAGATCCTGTCCTCAAAAGTACTGACGCGCGCTCGTCCCGTTTCCAGCCAACGGCGGGCGATACCGCGTCCATAGAAAAACTCCAGCGCTCCGCTCAGAAACTTCCATTGCTTGCGAATCACCAACGCGGCGCCCGAGATCAGCAGGAAGATGAAAATCAAACCGCCGATGCTTGCGAACCTCAGGGCCTTCGGCAAATGGAAAGTGAGCAACAATGCAGTCATGCCGGAGAAGATAAACACCGCTACCGACAGGCTGTAGAAAATATTTTCGATAGCAATGGCGGAAAGGCCCGCCATCAGCGGCACGCGATCGCGTATCAGCGCAGGCTTGGACGGCTCGGACACGAACATGCTGGCGAGCGGCACGATGTTGCCGAGCGCGTCGCCCATCAAACGCGCTCTGAAAGCATCCCGGAAGCGAAGCCGATCGGGAGCTTCAAAACACCTGGTCCACGCGATGGACCGCACCACGTGACGAATCGAAGAGATAGCGAGCACCAACAGGAACCCGGCGCCGAGCCGTTTGATATTGCCCAGAATTTCACCCACGCCGGCTCGCTTCACGAAGTAGCCAAACAATAAAAGACCGGCCAGGGCAAAGATTATCCCGACGGGCGTGAACCGTTTCGATGATTTTCCAGACGGCTGCTCAGGCATGTCGGCGAATTCAGATTCTCTCGTTGATGATGCGTTCGAAGATAAGGCATACGCCTGCCGATCTCAAATTACTGCAACAGCCATACCTCGAAAATATCGCAGCAAGATCGCTGGCGCGACGCGGCTATCTCCCCAATAAGGAGTGCAAATGCGACAGTTGTCGGCTCGTCAAATGTCCGTCTAATGTTCAAGGTCCAGTGTCCGGCTGGAGGCGTTGATAAAAGTTCGAGGTCTGAGCCAACCGTTCATCTTAGAGACGTGACTTTGAATTCTGGACCCTGGACATTCGCCGGCGCGAAAGCGCCGTCGCCGCTTCGCTCTGCCGGAGGGCGATTATTGGGGCGTGAGTTCCTTCCTGAGTGAAATGCCTTCGATCGATGGTTCTGGTCAGGTGTTTAAGCCCAATCCAATCACATCCACAAATACCCGATTAATTCGAATTTCAAATTTGAGTTAGGACCGGATTTCCATTTCGTTGATCCGGGCGGTGCGCACCGAACATTCGTAGACGCTCGAATGGGGGTCGCGTTCCGCTTCTGACAGAACGCGGGCACGGGGCGCTTCCTCCAGGACAGCGCCCCGCTGTTCTCTAACCAGTTCACACCTGGTCGTCCAATCAAATAATCGTAAGGGGCGTCCCGTCGTGGGCGCCCCTTCTTCCTTTCGATGGGGCGCCCATGGAGCGACGCCCCTGCAAACCCAGTCCACAACCCCCATCCCCTCCACGTTTGGCTTTTGGTTTTCCCTTGATTATGATGGCAGGTCGCAAAAAACGAAAACCATTCTAATAACCAGGTCAGGGCAATATGGCTCAAAGTCAAATGGCAGTTTTAGATCAACCAGTGCGTCCTTTAACCATCCTCTCCGAAGACGAACAAATGTTTCGGGATAGTGTGCACGAGTTTGCCGAAGGCGAGCTGCGCAAACGCGTGGAGGAGATGGACGAGCAGGGCAAGCTCGATGCGTCGCTGATCAAACAGTGTTTCGAGCTGGGCCTGATGGGCATTGAGACTCCGGAAGAATATGGCGGCGCGGGCGGATCGTTTTTCAACGCCATCACCGCCGTCGAAGAGTTGTCGCGTGTGGATGCTTCCGTGGGTGTGCTGGTTGACGTGCAGAATACTTTGGTAAACAACGCCCTGGTGCGCTGGGGAAATGTTGAGCAGAAGAAGAAATATTTGCCGCAACTCGCCGCCGGCACGGTGGGCGCCTATGCGTTAAGCGAAGCGGGATCGGGCTCAGATGCCTTCGCGCTGCAAACGCGCGCAGTGGAAAAGGACGGCCAGTACTTACTAAACGGACGCAAGCTTTGGATAACGAACGGCATCGAAGCGGGAATCTTTATCGTCTTTGCCAACGCTAATCCGGAAGCCGGATATCGCGGCATCACCGCGTTCATCGTGGAGAAAGGCTTTGCCGGCTTCTCGGTCGGGAAAAAAGAAAACAAGCTCGGCATTCGCGCTTCTTCCACTACCGAACTAATTTTCGAAGACTGCGCCGTGCCGAAGGAAAACGTGCTCGGCGAATTCGGCAAGGGTTATAAAGTTTCCATCGAAACCTTGAACGAGGGTCGTATTGGGATCGGGGCGCAAATGGTCGGCATTGCGCGCGGCGCTTTAGAAGCGGCGCTGTCCTACACGACTGAGCGGAAGCAATTCGGCAAATCGATCAACGAATTCCAGGGACTGCAATTCCAACTGGCTGAGATGGCCACGGATTTGGAAGCCGCCCGTCTGATGGTTTACAACGCTGCTCGTTTGAAAGACGCCGGCCAGGATTTCGTGAAGGAAGCGGCGATGGCTAAGCTTTATTCGTCGCGGGCCGCGGAACGAATTACTTCGAAGGCGATTGAAATGTACGGCGGGTATGGCTTCGTCAAAGACTATCCCGTTGAGAAGTTCTGGCGCGATTCAAAAATTGGCGCAATTTACGAAGGCACCTCGAACATGCAGTTGCAGACAATTGCTAAGTTGATAATCGCCGGCAAGTAATCACATGGCTGCATCACGCATCGAAGTTTTCGAACAGATTCTGCAGGGCGATCCCGCGAACACGGCGGTGCTGTTTGGCCTGGCCAAGGAATACGAAAAGGCCGGAGACGAATCGAAGCTGGTCGAAGTGCTTGAGCGTTATTTGGCGGCGGCTGATGATGAAGGAAATGCTTACGGCATGCTGGCCCGCGCCTACGAACGCATGGATCGACGCGATGAAGCATGTGAAACTTACAGGCGCGGGATGACCGCCGCCTCGGCGCACGGACATCCCAGCATGGCGGAAGAATATCGCGAGATTTTAGAGAGCGAGTATTCGAACGGTTCACAATCATGAGCGACACAAAAGTCCTGCGATTGGTGAAGAAAACGGAGGCCGAGCGCGCCGCCGCCGCTAAACCTGCGCCCGCGCCGGTGGTGAAGGCGGCTGAGTTGCGCCCGGCTCCCGCTATTAAGCCAGTGCCCCCGGCAAGAGACCGCCGGCCGGCGCCGAAAACAGGAACAGTTGACCGTCGCACCGATCGCCGCCCGGATCGAGCAATCGAACCAGCGCAGATGATTGCGCTGTATCGCACGATGTACCTTTCGCGCCGGATCGACGACAAAGAGATCCAGCTCAAGGGCCAGAACAAAATCTTCTTTCAAATCAGCGGCGCCGGCCACGAAGCGATCCTGGTCGCCGCCGGCATGGCGCTGAAACCGGGTTACGACTGGTTCTATCCTTACTACCGTGACCGCGCGCTCTGTTTGCAATTAGGCATGACGCCACTTGAGCAACTCCTGTCGGCGGTGGGCGCGGAAAAAGATCCCAACTCGCATGGCCGCCAGATGCCTTCACACTGGGGCCACAAGAAACTGAACATTGTTTCACAGTCATCGCCCACCGGTACGCAACTGTTGCAGGCAGTCGGCTGTGCGGAAGCAAACTACCGTTTCAAATTAATCAAAGAGTTGAAAGGCCGGATCAAGCGGTTCCACGCGGACGAGGTTGTTTACGTATCGCTCGGCGACGGTACATCCAGCGAAGGTGAATTTTGGGAAGCACTGAACACTGCCTGCAACCTGAAACTGCCCGTCGTGTTTTTGCTCGAAGACAACGGCTACGCGATCAGCGTCCCGGTGGAAGTGCAAACCGCCGGCGGCGACGTGTCAAAATTGGTTTCCGGCTTTCCTAATCTTTACCTGCAACGATGCGATGGCACTGACGCCGTCGAATCGCTCGCCACGATGCGTCGCGCGGTGGCTAATTGTCGCAAAGGCCGCGGGCCGTCTTTCGTTCACGCCAAAGTCATTCGTCCTTATTCGCATTCACTTTCCGACGACGAAAAACTCTACCGGCCTGATGAGGAACGGACTTCCGACGCGGAGCGCGATCCGATCAAACGTTTCGGCGCAGTCCTGGTCCAGGACGGCATCATCGATCAGGAAGGACTGCAAAAGCTCAAGGACGAAGTAGACCAGGAGGTTAACGAAGCGGCGGACCTGGCCCTGGCCAGCCCGCAACCGGCGCCCGAAACCGCCACGAAGTTTGTTTACTCGCCGCGAATCGATCCGACTGTCTCAGAGTTTGACACGGAAGAAGGCGCGGAATTATCCGGCAACCCGGGCACGATGGTTGATTTGATTAACCGCTGTCTGCACACGGAAATGAAACGAAACCCGCGCATCGTCGTTTTTGGCGAGGACGTGGCCGATGTTTCGCGCGAGGAGTACATCGACAAAGTTAAAGGCAAAGGCGGGGTGTTCAAGGTCACGGCCAACCTGCAACGGAACTTCGGCAGCGCTCGCGTTTTCAATTCGCCCCTGGCCGAGGCCAACATCGTCGGCCGCGCCATCGGCATGGCGACGCGCGGTCTGAAGCCGGTAGTTGAGATTCAGTTCTTTGATTACATCTGGCCGGCCTATCATCAGATCCGCAACGAGCTGGCATTGATGCGTTGGCGTTCTGGTAATGACTTCGCTGCGCCAGTCGTGATGCGCGTGCCCGTCGGTGGTTATCTGAAAGGCGGCGCGATCTATCACTCACAGTCAGGCGTTTCCCTGTTCACGCACATTCCGGGATTGCGGGTGGTCTATCCGGCGACGGCGCTGGACGCTAATGGGCTCTTGCGCACCGCCATTCGCTGCGACGACCCCGTCCTGTTCCTCGAGCACAAACACCTGTACCGGCAGACTTACAACAAGTCGCCATATCCTTCTGACGAATTCATGATTCCGTTTGGCAAAGCCCGGACCGTGCGTGAAGGAAGCGACCTTTCCATCATCACCTACGGCGCGCTCGTGCAACGCTCAGTTGTTGCGGCCAGGCAAGCCGAACAGCAGGGAATCAATGTCGAGATCATCGACCTGCGAAGTCTTAATCCTTACGACTGGAACGCGATCACGGAAACCGTGAAGAAGACCTCGCGGGTGATCGTCGCGCACGAGGATACGCTGTCGTTCGGCTACGGTGCTGAGATCGCGGCGCGCATCTCTGACGAGTTATTCGAATACCTCGATGCGCCGGTGCGCCGTGTTGCCGCCCTCGATACCTTCGTCGGGTACGCACCTCAATTGGAAGATGCGATCCTGCCGCAAGTAGCGGACGTGCTACAGGCGATTACCGAACTGCGTAACTACTGACCCGACGCACAAGGATACACCTCTGTATCGGAACGTTTCGCCCAGAAACGCCAATTTCCTCAATAAAATAACGGTTTTGTTGCATTAACGGCCCCGCCACCACTGGCATATTCATTGCCCTGTAATCATTCGCAAACCAAAAATATTTAACTCCCCCGACAAGCTAATCCCGACAGGCTATAGGATCCTTAAGGAGGAGAATGCTTATGACCAAGAAACTAGTCTCAATCATGGGAGCGGCGATTCTGGCGCTCTCAGTCGCCGCCCTGACAGCAGGGCAGGAAGTGAAAACAGTTACCACCACCACGGCACAGAAGGTTGTGCAAAATTCCGATGGCACGTGGACGGTGGTTGAATATCCAGTCGGCAAAGAAGTAATCGTTGACCTAACGCCGGCGGCAACTCTCAAAGGCGCCACTGGCCGCGCCACGATTCTGCGCAGCCCTGACGGCACCACCGTGAAAGTGAACCTGACGGGAATTCCGGCCGACATGGCGGCGCTAAATCTTTACGCAGTAGATCCGACCGGCACGACTACGCTGCTTGGTCCACTGGTGATTGAAAACGGAGTCGCGACGTATGCCACTACTAATCCGCTTCCGCTGGAGCGCTTTATGATCATCGCTTCGCCGGAAGCTAACCTCGCCACCTTCTCGCCGGAAGCGCCGGTGATATTCCGTAGCGCCGTCCCGACGGGATTGGCCGTGGTGCCGCTCGCGCGAAAAGAAGATGACAAGATTGTAGCCAGTGGCGAAAAAGTCGCCGCGGCTACGTCGCCGTACGCGATTCCGATGATTGGCATTCCATCTTTGCCGACCGACAAAGAAACCGAGATGAAGGTTAACTTTGGTGGTGATACGTATCACGCAAAGCGGACGACAATTTTCCTGAAACCCAACTACAAAGACAGTGGCGCCACTCGCGTGAAAGCGAAATTTCACGAGCTTTCGGGCGTACCGACTGATGCGTTCCTGACGCTGTGGGCGGTAGCTCCCGACGGCACGTTTACGCGGTTGGGATCAACTGCAAACAAAGGCACACCGAACGTCGCCGAGATCGACACGGACGTGAACCACACCAACGTGGCATTGCCTGACTTTGGTCTGTTCCTGACTACGGAACCGTCTATGGACATCGCCGCGCCGAGTGGTCCGGTGATTCTGCGGATAATCAAGTAACCTGTGGCCAGACTTCTAGTCTGTGCCTTTCTACAGAGGTTGACCTTGATAAAAGGTCAGCCTCTTTCTTTTGTCCATCATGCCGCTCATCCTTAAACTAATTCACGCTCTGATGACTAAAAGTATTGCTTCTCAGCAAGCATTCGTGTAAACATTCCGCCCGGCCCGGGAGATCGGCGATGTTCCTTCGATCCCGGGTTTTTCCCGACGACAAATTAGACTGAATTTTTTCCCCGAGTTCGGTCGACCGAAACAGCAGACGTTTCCGGTGAACCGAGCGACGGACTTTTGTTAGTCAGGGTTCCCAACCTCCTGAAAACAGTTCCGAACGCTGAACGAACCCACAGAAAAGAATAACGCTATGCGAAAACGCAATTTCCCCCGATTGCTGCTGGTGGTTCTACTTTTAACCTTCGCTTCAACCGCAGCCCGCTCCCAAGCCAGCCTGCCGGATTTGGTTAGACAGGTAAAACCCGCAGTGGTATCGGTCACGACTTACGATGCCAAAGGCGAATCGCTGATTAGTGGCAGCGGTTTCTTCATTCGCCCGGGCCAGGTGATGACTAACCTGCACGTGGTGCGGGGAGCGCAACGCGCCGAAATCAAAACACTGGACGGCAAGGGACGAAGCTACGCAGTCGCCGGGCTTCTGGGTGTAGACGAAGAGGCGGATCTGGCACTGCTCAGCGTTGACTTGCCGCCCGAGCGGTCGCGCTCGGCGGTCATGGCAATCACCTTGCCGGAAGAAGGCGAGAAGGTTTTCGCCATTGGCAATCCCCTACGGTTGGAAGGCTCAGTCAGCGACGGAATCGTTTCGGCGATCCGCGACGTGCCGAACCTGGGAAAGATTATCCAGGTGACTGTTCCCATCTCGCATGGAAACAGCGGCAGCCCGCTATTTAATTTGAAGGGCCAGGTGATCGGCATAGTCACCGTCAAAGTCACCAACGGTCAAAACATTAATTTGGCCCTGGCGTCAGCGCGGATTATGACGATGGCTCCCGAAGCGCTGTCTTCGTTCGCGGATTTGGCTGAGAGAAATCGATCTTTACAACGCACTGACGCGCTGGCGGACGTGTGGTATCGCAACGGACTGGACTCGCTCTGGCTGGGAAACTACGACAGCGCGCTTTCTTATTTTGAGAACGCCGTTAACAAGAATCCGCGCCGGGCTGAGACCTGGGTCGAAGTTGGTTTTTGCAAGGGGAAGCAGGGAAGACACGAGGAAGCGATTCGTGCTTACCAGCGCGCGCTGCAGCTCCGGCCGAATTCCGCCGAAGCCCACAACCGCCTGGGCGATGCCTATTTCGAGGTCTCGAGGTTTGATGATGCGGTTGCCTCTTACCGGCAAGCCGCACTGCTCCGGCCCGAGATGGCCGAAGCTTATTACAATTTGGGAATGACGTATCTGGAGCTGGGCGATCGCGCGTCGGCGCTGGCCCAGGCGCGAAAGCTGGAATTGCTGGATGCGGACTTATTGAAGAAACTAAAGACCCAGATGGAAAGATAAGCTTGATGTAGCGCAAGCCCTGGCCTGCGTATACTTATCCCGCCTGATGCATGAAGATCGACTTATCGATCTTTGTCGGATCGCCTAATACCACAAAGCGAATATTGCGCATGTACTTTTGCGCCACTTGTTGCACTTGCGCTGGTGTAACCGCGCGCAGGCGCTCGAGAAAGTCCGCTGAGTTGCGCCACCCGCCACCGATTAGTTCGTACTGGGCAAGCTCGCCGGCCTGGGCGGAATTGGTTTGTTCGCCAATGTAGTACTTCGTCAGATATTGCTGCACCGTCGATTTGATCTCCTGGGGATCGAGCGGCTCGCGTTGCAGGCGCGCGATTTCGTCGAGCATTACGCGCACGGCCTGGTTAGCATCGACCGCAGTCACATAAATGCCGCCTACGTTCGCCGCCTGGCTACCTAAGAAAGCATCGGGCGCATACGAAAGATTTCGTCGGGTACGAACTTCGAAGAACACTCGGCCCTGCAACACGGACGAGGCAACGCGCATGGCGTAGATGTCGGCGGCCGTCATGGGCGGCGCTACAAAACTCCCCATCACATAATTGGTCGGCAGAGCGCGCGACGTGACATCAACGGCCGGAGTGGTGAAAGCCAGCGCCGGCGCCGATGACGCCCGGTAGTTGCCGCGCGGGAGTTTCCCCAGCGACGCTGCCACGCGCTCCTTTATCTGCTGCGGATCGATATCGCCGACGACCACGAGCAGTAGACGCGACGTCTGCATCATTTCCTGGTGATAACGCTTGACATCGTCCAGGGTCAGACTCCTGAGTGATTCCACCGTGCCGCCGGGGTTGTTCAAGTAAGGATGCCCGGCATAGAGAGAGCGCGATTGCAGTAGCTGCAGGTACGAATCCGGCGTGTCCTGATCGTCGTTGCGCGCAACCATCAGGCGGTTTTTTACCCGCTCAAAATCGTCGGCAGCAAAACTCGGATGCAGCGCCACGTCGGTGAACATTTGCCACGAGCGATCAAAGTTGCGGCGCGTGGTTCCCATGATCAGCGCCGAGTAATCGTAGTTCACGCCGTAGCTAATGCCGGTGCCCAGGCGCGCAGTTTCGCTTCGCATCCGTTCGCGCGGAAAGCTCGCGCTGGCCTCGGACGAGAGGTCGAGCATCAGGGCTTCGATTCCTGCGTTCTTGGCCGTGACATTGCTGGCGCCACCCCGTATGAAAAGTCCCACGACGGCGGTCTGACTGCCTTCACGTTGCTTCACCAGAACTTTGAGACCGTTGACCTCAAACTCCGTGACCAGCTTTGTCGTGTCCGCTACCACTCTCTCAGCCTGAGCAGCGGGAGCCGGCGCCATCATGCCTGTAGCCGGAGCTGCAGTCTGCGCCGCAATCTGCGTCGAAAAAAGAGCTAACAGTAAAAGGGCCAGACCTGGAGCCCAGGCGCGTTGCCGTTGAACTTTCATCCTGCTTTTATTGGCGCTCATCGATGATTTGCCGTCAGTATCCGGTTGTAGAGTTCGCATGCTATTTCTCATTGCCGATTAAATCTTCCGTGGTTAGACCCGAAATTCTTGCCGATTCTTCACTCATCAGCGCCAGCCCAACGTGTGGCTTGCCCAGCACGTACCGCGTCAGATAACGGCTGATGTCCGCCCGCGAGGTGGCGCGCAACCGCGACAGGTAGCCGCGGTAATAATCCAATCCGGTTGAGGCCCACCAGAAGCTGATCGTGTGCGTATAGTCGTCCAGCTTCTCGCGCGAGAAAAGATCGTCGGCCTCAAGCATCGCCTTCGCGCTTTCCAGTTGTTCGTCCGTAAAGTAGTTGGGATCGTTGAAGTGCGCGATTTCGTTATAGATGGCGCGGGTGGCGGCCTTCGCTTTTTCCGGCGTGGTCTGCGCAATCAGAGTAATGGGTCCCACATTCCGCTGCGTGTAGTACCCCTGGTTAACGTTCGTAACCAGACCTGAATCCACCAGCGCGCGCTGAAAGCGTGAATTCGGCTGCTGCAGAATGAACGAAAAAACATCGGCGGCGTAAGTAGCTTCATCGTCCCTGCCGATGGAGGGACCATGCCAACCCAGGTCGATGATCACGTTTTGGACCGGCTGCTTGATGATAGCGCCTTCACTCTTCGGCAGCGGCGGATGCTCCACCAAAGGGAACTCTTTGAAAGGATCCACCGGCCGGCTGGGCCAATCTCCGAATAACTCTGTCACCATCTGGAAGGCGGCGGCAGGCGTGACGTCGCCGGTGAGCACGATGGCAGAGTTGTTGGGGACATAATAGCGCCCCTGGATCAGCCGCATTTTCTCAACGGTCGCGGTGGCCACTGTTTCTCTGTTGCCACCCGGATCTTTCCGGCTTGGGTATTTGTAGAAGAGACGCTTGTTCATCGTCTGGGTGAGGGCGCCGAAGGGGTTCGACTCGTGCCGATCGAGCTCGCCGATTACGACTTCGCGCTCCTGGGAAAACTGTCGTTCATCGAATAAGGGATAACGAACGGCATCGCGCATGAAGTGCATCGCCACCGGCAAGTTTGGCGTCGTCGTGGTGAAGTAGTAATTGACAATCTCTTCCTTGGTTTCGCCGTTATAAACGATCCCCAGTTGATCGATGGTCTTCAGATACTCCTCACCGTTGGTTGTCGCCCGGTTCGCCTTGAAGAACATGTGTTCGTAGAGATGCGACAAGCCATTCAGTTCCGGCGGCTCCGTGAATGAACCATTACGCACAGCCAACTCCACCGTGACGAGCGGGACTGAATGATCCTCGAGCACGACGATCTCGAGCCCGTTGGGAAGCATCTTATTGACGAATGGCACTGCCTCCGCGAGCGGGACAGATTTTGCCGGCGGCGCCGCAGCCGATTGTTTGGGACGCGGCTTGGGAGTGGGGCGCGTCTGGCCGGCCAGGAAAGCCGGATGCACCAGCAAACACCAAACTAGCAGGGTCAGAAATAAACTTCGTTTCACCGGAAACTCCAGAAAAGACAAGATTTTCGCTTCAGGGGGGCGTGCATTCGTTGCGGGAATTCGATGTCGGACTGCGAAAAATGGATGTCAGCCCGCGTACGATTCGTCCTGCTCGATCTTTGATAACACCCAATCAAACTCTCCCGAGGTTATCTTTCCGCCGCAAAATTCACAAATGCCCGCGGCGTTTACTTTCAATGAGGCGCCGCAATTTGGACAATTCAATTCACCGCGCGCCTCCATTGGCTTCGCGTTTCGATTACGAATGAACGTCCAATATTCGCTCCACCGCCGCAGGCTGCTTTTCGAACCAGCCACTACCTTCCCCGCCTGGTTCACGGTGTAGTCGAAACCCTGCGCCCAGATGCGCAGAGTGATGGCGTCATAAAATGCGTCCTCTTTGATCTTCACCGGCTGGATCGCATCAATCACGCAATTGTCGAGCGCGTTACGCAAACCCTGCCGCTTATACGCTTCGATCCAATACTGATGCATCTGGAAGATGTTATCCGTCTCATGCGGCCGCGCGCGTTCCCACGCCAGCGTGGACCACGCAGTCTGTAATTCGTCAAAGATTAATCGCGCGCGTGTTTGAAACTGGCCCCATGAAAACGCGGGATGACTCTGCTCAAAAGCCATGCGAACGTTATCAAAGTTTGGTTGGACCACCGACGGATAATCAGTGCCTACCTCCGGCACATTGGAAGTCAACAACGGTCCTTTGCCTTCTCTGCTTAAAAGGCTCACCGAGCGGACATACCATTGAAACTCTCCACTATCGATCTTTGTGCCGCAGAACTTGCACGCTCCCACGGTGTCCTGTTCGAGCGGAGCGCCGCAGCGAGGACAATGCAGCGCCGTCGCCTGTTCCGGGGGCGGCGATAACACATCGCGCTTGCGCTCAAGTTCCCAACGCTCGCGCACGTAATAACTCATTTGCTGTTTCGCGCCGTTGCCCTGCTTGCCGGTCGCAACCACTTCAGTGTAGTTGGCTTCAAATTCCAAACTAATGCGCACCCATGGGGTGGCCAGGCCATCGACATTCGCTACCTGCATAGCTCCGACGATGATTCCTTCGACTGATTGCAACTGTGGGGGATTGCGTTGCCGCAGGGCATTACGCACCGGCTCACTCAAGTAAGGCGCCAGCAATTGGATCGCCGCGGCGCCCTCACCCCGCGCGTGATGCGCTCGTCCGTACAGCGCGTAGCAGAAATCCGCAAAGATGATTTCGGAAAAGTTGGGATCGAACCGTCGAAGTTGATCGAACTGCTGGCTGACCCTTTGTTGCGCTTGACCGCCGCCGGCCGGTGACCAGGCAACAGTGTTCGACGAATAGACTTCGGTCTTCTTCCTGCGGGGGCGAGTCCAACGGTAAATCAACCCGCCAATGATGAGAATGTCGAGTGGAATTCCGATCGCCGGATACTCGACCGTTAGATAAATCAGGAACCGGACCAGCGCAGCGCCGCCGCCTCCTCCACCACCTCCGCTGCTGCCACCGCCGCGACTTCCGCCACCGTAGGATCCGCCGCCACCAACGCGCGCCCAGACCTCCGGCGAAAACAGCGCGGCAGCAACGATCGCAGCGCTGAGGAAGATCAGCAGCGCCAGGATCCAGCGGAGATAAGGTCGTCGCCCTGAAGTCATTTCAACTCGAAGCGCGGCATGTCAGGCAATTCGTTCGGATTCTCGCCCGTCGCCGGCACATGTTTGGCCAGCAGAAGGCCCAGTTCACACATTGCCTCGTTCAATGTTTTCAGCTCGGGCCGGCGTCCGGCCTGCCGCAAATTGAAAAGCTTGTGGTTCCATTCCAACGGCGGGACGGCCTTTAAAACACCACGGTCGGCGATTAGTTCCAATCTTCGCTCGAGCAGTGAAAGGTAAATCAGCACCCCCATTTCGGCGTCGGTATTAGCGATGCCGGCTTCGTAAAACATGGCGGCTGCTCCAGTACGGACCGCAGCAGCGCGAAACTTCTTCGTGGTCAGCCAGCGTCTGATGCCGTCTGTACGTGACGAAAGAAGGGCCCCGGCCGCAAAGAGCAAAGCGACGTCAATTGGGATCCAGTACTGATGAAAGTTGAATGGCGAGAAGATGACGAAGAGAAGTCCGGCAAAACCAAGAATGCCGCCAAACAGATAATCAGCCTGGCGATAAGAACCCGAACGCGCGCGGACGACGATGACGATCTCGGCGTCTGTGTCTTTCTCAATTCCCTTGACGCACTGCGCGAGGGCATCGCAGGCGGCCTGATCGAAATGTGCGCGGCTCATATTTGTTGGGGGATCAGCCTGAGAATCTTTCAGACCTTCATACGCGAGACATCATAAGTGTGTCCCGAGCAAATCGGAAGGGGTTTGAGCTAACCAAGTTGAATTAATGCTAGCGAAGCTCTTTGGAGTGCGCCGACCTGTCGCCGCTTTCAAGAGGATGCAACTTGTCGCATTCAACTGCGGCGGCTAGCAGCCGGATAAGAAAGCGGCGACAGGTCGCCGCACTCCAAAGAGCTTCGCTATTACGACGCCAGCTCCGCGGCAAACGTGTTAGTATTCCTTCTCACACGCAACCCCGAAGTTCTTAGCAAGTCGAAAATTCCAGCCGGAGTCTAACGAATGAGCGGAACGAGCGCTTCCACGCCGCAGATGAACGATCAAACCAAAACCCTCGACCAGCTTTGCATCAATACGATTCGAACTCTCTCGCTCGATGCAGTGCAAAAGGCGGAGTCGGGTCATCCGGGTTTACCGCTCGGGGCGGCGCCAATGGCGTACGTTCTGTGGACGCGGTTTTTGCGGCACAATCCCAGGAACCCAAAGTGGCATAACCGAGATCGCTTTCTGCTTTCCGCCGGTCATGGCTCGATGCTGCTTTACTCTTTGCTCCACCTCACCGGATACGATCTGCCGTTGGAAGAACTGAAAAACTTTCGCCAGTGGGACTCGAAAACGCCGGGACATCCGGAATACGGCCTGACGCCCGGCGTTGAAATAACGACCGGTCCATTGGGCCAGGGTTTTGCGAATGGGGTCGGGATGGCAATGGGCGCAGCGCACCTCGCCGCGAAGTTCAATCAGAAAGACTTCCCCATCATCGATCACAACGTCTACGCGATCGTCTCCGACGGCGACCTGATGGAGGGCGTCGCTTCGGAAGCCGCATCCCTCGCGGGCCACCTGAAACTGGGGAAGCTGATCTATCTGTATGACGACAACAAAGTCACCATAGAAGGGTTTACCGACCTGGCGTTCAGCGAAGACGTGCCAAAACGCTTTGCTGCTTATGGCTGGCACACATTGACGGTCGAAGACGGCAACGACACCGACGCCATCGAAGCCGCTATTCGCGAGGCGCAGTCGGTCGGCACCAAGCCTTCACTCATCTCAGTGAAAACCACCATCGGCTTTGGCATGCCAACGGCAGGGACGCGCAAAGCCCACAGCGACGCGCCGGGAGAAGACGCGGTACGCGAAACCAAACGCCATCTCGGTTGGCCTGAAGACAAACAATTCTTTATTCCCGAAGAAGCGCTGCAGTATTTTCGCCAGGCAATCGAACGCGGGCAACAACAGGAAAAAGAGTGGGACGACATGGTCGGCGAGTACAAATCAAAGCATGTCGAGCTATCCGCGTCGTGGCGCACGGTGATGAGCGGTGAGCTGCCGGCAGATTGGGAAACTCACCTGCCTTCCTTCGCCGACGCGAAGCCGGTCGCTACCAGAGTTGCGAGCGGTCAGGTCATTAACGCGCTGGCGCCGTACATGCCCATGTTGATTGGCGGCTCTGCGGACCTGGGCGTTTCCAACAACACCGACATCAAAGACGGCGGCGACTTTGAAGCAGGCAGCTACGAAGGGCGCATCGTTCACTTCGGCGTGCGCGAACATGCGATGGGCTCGACCTTAACCGGCATGAGCTTGAACGGCGGTTTGATTCCGTTTGGCGGAACGTTCCTTACTTTTTCCGATTACATGCGACCGGCGATTCGTCTGGCTGCGCTTTCCGAAGTGCAGGTGATTTATGTATTCACGCACGACTCGATCGGACTTGGTGAAGACGGCCCGACACACCAATCGGTAGAACATGTCGCCGCGCTGCGCGCCATTCCGCACCTGTTCGTCGTACGCCCGGCCGATGTGCATGAAGTGCGCGAGGCGTGGCGTCTTGCCATCCTGCGACGTAAGGCACCCACCGCCCTCGCGTTGACACGCCAGAAAGTTCCGTTGATTGATCGCAACGTCTTCGCGCCAGCCGATGGATTGCGCCGCGGCGCATACATTCTTGCCGAAGCCGACGGTGCAGCCGCAGCGGAGGTTAGCCCGACCGTCAGAGAAGGCTCCGTCGCTGCAACCGCTCCGCAAATGATTTTGCTCGCCACCGGATCAGAAGTTTCGCTCGCCCTGGACGCCCGCACGCAATTACAAGCCGACGGCATTCCGACTCGGGTAGTTTCTATGCCTTGTTGGGAGTTGTTCGCCGAGCAACCGAAAGAATATCGCGACGAAGTTTTGCCACCATCGATCACCGCACGTCTGGGAATCGAAGCCGGAGTGCGTCTCGGTTGGGACCGCTGGGTCGGGCCGGGCGGCGATGTGATCTGTCTCGATCGGTTCGGCGGCTCGGCGCCCGGCGACGTCGCCATGCGCGAACTGGGTTTCAATGTGGAGAACGTGCTGAAGCACGCGCGCAGGTTACTCTAGAATTCTGTTCGATCGATCTTGTAAAATTCCAATCGCAATGGCTACTGAATTCGAAAGACTCAAGGATGATTTGCTGACTCTGCCGATCGAATCGAGAGCTTCGTTAGCTCATGCGCTGATTGAAAGCCTCGACGAAGTCGTCGACGAAGATGCCGAGGCACTCTGGCTCGACGAAATTCGGCGGCGTGATGCCGAAATACGCACCGGCACTGCCAAGTTGAAGCCTGCCGACCAGGTTTTTCGTGAAGCTCGCGAGTTGCTGCGATGCTTGAAATAGAGTTTCACGAACACGCCGACGAAGAACTCTAGGCAGCGACAATATTTTATGAATCGCGGCAATCGGGACTTGGAGCGATTCTTCCCCAGCGAATCTCCGAAGGCTGTGGTCTGTTGCGCGCACGGCCTCTTGCGGGTCGAGTCATGTTTGACGACTTTCGTCGCATCCTAATCCGCCAATTTCCCTACTCGCTTGTCTATCGGCTCGAGCGTGACAGAATCTACCCGATCGCCGTGGCGCATGTGAGTCGTCGGCCTGGCTATTGGAAAGAGAGAGGCTGAATCCAACCCGCGCATGCCCCACGAAGTTCAAATCAAACAATTTGAGTTGTCAGATCAGGAAGCACTCCTCGCCTTCCTCCGCGTGGCCTACGCCAATGAGCCGCGCAAACACGATCCTGTCTGGTGGAAATGGCATTATCTGGAAAATCCCTATACCGCGCCCAACGATGTTCCCTTATGGATCGTTAAAGACGGCGAACGTGTCGTCGGCCAGGCCGCCACTATCCTGGTTGAACTTAAGGTGAACGAAGAAATCCGGCGCGGAATCTGGATTCTCGACTTCATACTTTTTCCGGAATACCGGGGACAGAAACTGGGCAAGCGTTTGCTGCTGCTGGCGCGGGAAAAGTATCCAACCATGTTCGCTCTTGGTTTCAACGAGATGTCCGGGAACGTTCTGCGCAGTCTGGATTGGGTGGCAATGGGATCCGTCCACCGCTATCACCGGCTGCTCTACCCGGGAAATGCATTGAAGGAGATTGCGAAGTTAGCGCCGCTGCGTGAACTGGCTAATCTCAGTTTTGCTCCGGTGCGGAACAGCATGCGGAGTGCTCCCCAGACCGGGCGCTATGACGTTCGCCTCATTGAAGAGTTTGATAAAACTTTCGACGATCTCTGGCAGCGTGTCGCGCCCCAATGGCCGTGCGCGGTGATTCGCGGCTCCCGTTACCTGCGATGGCAGTTTCGCCAACAGCCGGGAAAGACGTTTTCAGTATTAGGCCTTTTCGACAATGAGAAACTGCAGGGTTATGTGGTCCTGTTTTTCAGAAAACCAGAGATGAATGGCGCGCCGAGCAAAGGCGCGATCAGCGATATTTGCTACGATGCCCGCGACGCCGAAAATATTATCGATGAGCTATTGGGGGCCGCTTTGCGGATGGCCATCGAGAAGCGCGCCGGCAGCTTGGTGACTGATGTACTCGATCCAATGGTCGAAGCCCGCTTAAAGCATTTGGGGTTCTGGAGGATCAAGTCGTCGCCTGAGTTCATGGTCTACTCTCCAAATCGGCACGAACTAATGTATCAACCGGACAACTGGTTTCTGACGCGCGCCGATTCAGACGTCAGCGTTTTTGAAGAGCCCAACATCTAGAGGTGCACAGAAGCCCGACCGGCTGCTGAAGTAATGAATGTACCTGTAATTTTCTATCACAAGATTGATAAGCCGGCGCCCGATTCGCTTGTGCGCGGTGGCTTCACTCCGCCCAAAAGATTTGCGCGTCAAATGGCCTATCTAAAACAAGCGGGTTTTGATTTCTATACAACCTCCGAACTGATTGCACACTTTCAGGAACAAGGGCGATTCCCGCCAAACGGCATCGCGCTGACATTCGATGACGGCTGGAAGGACAATTATGCGAACGCGTTTCCGGTGCTCCGAAAGTTTGGCATCAAGGCCACGATTTTCATTATCCCGTCCTGCATCGGCGAGTTATCGACCAAAGCAGCGGCCGCCGGCGAGGGCCCGCGCGCGCACTTGAGCCGGGAAGAAATTCTTGCCATGTCGCGCGATGGAATTGAGTTTGGCTCGCACTCTCTGAATCACCGGCTTTTGCACGAACTTTCGCCTGGTGAAGTGCAAACTGAAGTGTTTGAAGCGAAGAAGGAGATTGAATCGCTGACGCAGAAGGCTTGTCTAACTTTCGCCTATCCCGCCGGTTTTTTTTCGGAAGAGGCCAAGCGAATTGTCAGAGACGCCGGCCACACGGCCGCCTTCACAACTTCTTACGGACCGAATGATCCGCTCGATTTGTTTGCGCTGAATCGGACAGAAATCCTGCGACGCGATCGTTTTCTATTTCAGTTTCGGAAGAAGGTGGAGGCGCTGAGAAGCCTGCCGATTGCGGAGCTCGGACTGCGGATCGCTGAGAACGACAATCATCCGGCAAGATAAGATCGTTGGAGCGCTCAAGCCGACCGAAGCGTCGCTAATCTGCAATCCGAAATCCGCAGTCCGCAATCGGCCGGCCCGCCCGCTAGCGCAGGCGGTTCTGACTCCATCCTGCGAAGGGCTTCACGGTGCCGCAAGTGGGGCCGCCATCCCGGCCGGTGCCGGGGATGTCTGTTTCCAGACACGAATTCTCATCAGTCGACATTTCATCAATCATCTGCCAGGTGATGCCACTCAGTGGCACTTTCAGGCGGCGACCCCAGGGTGTCCCCGTCTGGCCTGCGTAGGTACCGATGTCGATGTAAACGAATCGCTGTCCGGTGGGACCTTGAACGATTGGGCCCAGAAAATTTGGCTCCTCTGATTTCCCCTTCGCTACCCGCACACTAAACTCGAAGGAAAGGTCTTTAGTTTTCGACCGCTGCAGTTGGATGGTCTCGTAATCATTGCCGTGACCTTTTTGCACACCAAAATCCACGCCTGGCGTCGGTTGATTGAGCACAATCCTTAATTTCAATTCCGCGTCCATAATGGCAGAACCGCTTTGAACAAAAACTCGGATTCAGCCTCGTGTCTCCCCTCCCCGTAAACGGGGAGGGGTTAGGGGTGGGGGTTCGCACGGGCAACCTCTCCCCCATCCACTCTCCGCTTGCGGAGAGGGGGAGAATACGGAAGTTCAGGTAAATTTTGTGCGGCTTCTTCTTATCAATCCGCAATCCGAAATCCGCAGTCCGCATTCGGCAGGCCCGCCCGCTACCGCAGGCGGTTCTGACATTGCGCATAGCGGAAGCATTTGGGATCGTGGTCGTTAACCATGCCTACGGCCTGCATGAACGAATAGCAAATGGTGGGACCGACAAACTTGAATCCTCTTTGCAATAGATCGCGACTGAGGGCTTCCGATTCCGCCGTACTCACCGGCACCGCCGCCGCGCCGCGTTTCCTCTGCAAAGACTTTCCGCCGACAAACTGCCAAACGTAGGAGTCAAAACTGCCGAACTCTTTTTGCACTCGCAGGAACTGCCGCGCGTTCTGAATAGCCGCCGCGACCTTCAGGCGATTGCGAACGATTCCCGGATCGGAAAGCAGCTGGCCCACCTTCGCTGCATCGTATTTCGCGATCTTGCGCGGATCGAAGCCAGCGAAAGCCCGCCGGTAATTTTCCCGCTTGCGCAAAATCGTTTCCCAACTTAGTCCCGCCTGCGCCCCTTCCAAAATCAAGAACTCAAACAGAACTCGATCGTCGTGCTGTGGCACGCCCCATTCCTGGTCGTGATACTTGATCGATAACTCGGTACGGGCCCAACCGCAGCGCTGCATTGTTTCCTTAATTGTTGCCGTCCATGAACGCCAGGCGGGCCACGGCCGCAATCAATTCCGCGGCTTCGACCGGTTTGGACAGGTGAAGGTGATAACCCGCGGACAACGCCAGTTCGCGGTCCCTGTTCGTGGCGTAGGCTGTCAGCGCGATTGCCGGAATTCGCTTTGATACTTCAAAATCTGACGCTCGCAGCTTGCGGATCAATTGGTAACCATCCTCGAACGGCAGCCCGATATCGCTGAGCAAGACATGTGGTCGAAACTCTGAGATCTGCGACAACGCCTCATGCGCCGTACTTGTTTGCAGGACATTCGCGCCCGCTTGTTCCAAAACTATGCCGAGTAATGTCCGCGTGTCCTCTTCGTCCTCTACCAACAGCACGCGCAATCCGCGCAACTCGCCGGCGTTGCCCTGACCGTCGTCTGCGCCGGTTGCGGCGTTCACGCGCAACGGCTCACTTTCGCGAATTTGCGCGGTCAACGGGAGGTTGATGATGAAGGTCGCACCCTCATTCGTGCCCGCACTTTCCGCGGCCACAGTGCCTCCGTGTAACTCAATCAGATGACGAACAATTGCCAGGCCCAGGCCCAGACCACCATGAGCACGAGTGGCGGTGGAGTCCGCCTGCCGAAATCTTTCAAATACATGCGGCAGAAATTCCGCTGCGATCCCGACTCCGGTATCGCGAACGATAATTTGCGCGGATGACGCATCCTGTCGCACCAGCACATTTACCGAGCCTTCTCGCGGCGTGAACTTTACGGCATTGGAAAGCAGATTCCAGATCACCTGTTGCAATCGATCGGGGTCGCCCGTTACCGGCCCGATGAACGGATCACTCATGATCTCAATGGAAATCTGTTTCGCGTCGGCCGCTGGTTTGACTGCATCCACCGCTGCCTGGATCACGGGTATCAGATCCATCGGGCGCGTATCCAGTTTTAGTTTTCCGGAAACAATGCGCGACACATCAACCAGATCCTCGATTAACTGGGCCTGCATGCGAGCGTTTCGTTCAATCGCTTCGAACGCATAAGCCGAAGTGTTTTCGTCCAGGCTTTTAGTCCGCATCATGCCGATCCAGCCGAGCATGGCGGTCAATGGCGTGCGCAGCTCATGTGAAAGGGTGGCTAAAAACTCGTCCTTGATCCGGTTCGCTTCTTCGGCTTCATTCCGGGCCGCGTGCTCCAACTGCAAAAGTCTGGCGCGTTCGTCGTCAACCAGCTTTTGCTCAGTGATGTTGACGGTCACGCCGCGCATGCCCACGGGCTGGCCCTGTTCGTCGAGCACGGCGACGGACTGGCTCTCGACCCACAGCACGCGGTTGTCCTTTGTGATCCAGCGAAACTGATTGATCCCCTGTACTCCGCTGGCAAAGGTGTTAGCGGCCTCACGCGCGGCATGCTCACGATCGTCCGGGTGGACTATCGATAACCAGAAATTCGGCGTGGACAACCATTCTTCGACGCTGTAGCCCAGCATCGTTTCGACGTAGTCGCTGACGTAGTTCATCTGTTGCGCGCTTGTATTCGGATGGCCCCAGGCTTCCCACACAACGCCGGGAACGTTCGCCACGATGTTGTTCAGGCGCCGGCGTTCGCTCTCAATTACTGACGCCAGCGCGGCTTTTTCTTCTTCCACGCCTCTCCGCTCGCCGACAATGGCGGCCAACACCAGCGCTGTCAGCGTCATCGTGCCCATGAAGGCCTGCAGCAACAGCAGCGATTCGTTGGGATTGTTATGGATGAATGGACCAAAGCCGTGCAACGTGCCCCAGACAGCAATCGCCGCCAGCACTATCAGCACCGCAGTCACCCCATGCTGGCGAAAGCGAAATGCCGCCCAAATGGAAAAGGGAAAGACCAGGTGCGCGAGGGGATAAGTTTTTTCCGCGGTGGGAAACCAACCGCCGAAGACCACCATGGACACGAGGGCCAGAGCGATCACCAGCACAAGACCTTCGATCAATTGCCGCGAATCCCATTTCGTTCTAAAACTGGAACCCCACACTAACAGCAGCGGCGCCACTACCAGGGCGCCCACGCTATCGCCCAGCCACCAGGTGAGCCAGAGGGAACTAAAGTTTTCCCATAACGCGGCGCCGCTCACACACAGGGCGGTGCTGCCGATCGTGGCGGCCAACAAGGGGCTAACCAACGCAGCCAGACCGGCAAACGTAAGGACGTGGTGCGCGCGGTATAACGGAACTCGTACGCCGGTGTAGCGCAGTACGAGAAAAGCGGCGCACACTGCTTCACAGGTATTGCCGAATCCAATCACCGCCGCTGTTGCCACGGTCACGTGGGTTGTTAGATTAGTAACGAAAGCTCCCAGAAAGACGCCGGGCGCGACGCGATAGCCCAGCAGCAGGATCGCTGCGATCGCGATTCCCGTCGGCGGCCAAACCGGTGAGACGTTCGTATGGACCGAAGCCAGCGACAGGCCACACTCCCCCGCCACCAAATAGAGGACAGCGATAGCCGCGCACAAAGCACTTGAACGAAGAAGCGTGGAGTTCATGGCGTTAGCCGCCCGCAGCAGGACTATTGACGAAGAGTTATGAATCCGCTTGGAGACTAAAACTCAAAAAGATGAGTTGCAGAATTGCTGAAATCGAACTTTATCTCAGGCGTTAGAAAAGTCAAGAATCTCATTGAGCGCAGGCGCAAACCACTCAGAGCTCTAATGAGTTTCCTGAAATAATCGCCGTCACGAAGGGTGGTTTACGGCCGCTGATTGAAGAGGAGCGTGGCGAGTGACGGCCAAATAAACCAGTTACTTCAGTTGGAAGCTGCGCGCGATGATGTCCGTTTGATTGCGGATGCGGCCCAGCTTGAGGCGCTGGCCGGTGAAGCGCAGGGCATAGACCGTGCGACTGTCCGCTTGCAGATAATAGGTGCGCCCTTCCATCGGTTTGCCGTCCCTGGTGAATTCGTAGGAGATGGTCACCCCACTTAAACGACCGGCGAAGCGCTCTTCTTTGCCATCGACATAACCGGGCAGGTAGCGGACTTTTTGTTCCTGATCGCGGCGGGCGAATTCGGTGATGGTCAAATTCGGTTCCATTGCTTCTTTGCGGATGCGCAGGTAGCCATCATTACGATCGCCATAAATAAATTCAGTGTGCTGATGGCCGCCATCCGGTTCAACCGTGACGCGCCAGGTCGCGGAGGGTAGCTCCAAACTGTAATCGACTTTATCGCTGGTATAGGTTTGCGATTGGCCCAATGCGACCAGCGAGGTCACCAGCAAAGTTGCGAAAAGAACGATTAAGCGACGCATTGATTCTTAGCTCCTGATTGACTGCCCTCTTACCGCGGAACCGGCAGTGCTGGAATTAGCTCAAAGTCTTCACTCGTCTTCAGATGCTGCAGCCTTATTGGCCCGTTGTCCTGGTCCATATAGCCTGGGTCTATGCGGCCTGGCCGGCGGTTTGGGCCAGAGCCGCGCGTTGAATCTGGATCAACCGCTCGATGCCTTCCGCGCCCAGCGCCAACAAACGATCCAGTTCCGGCCGCGAAAACGGAGCGCCCTCAGCAGTGCCCTGGACTTCAATGAAACGTCCGTCGCCGGTGCATACCAGGTTCATATCCACTTCGGCGGCCGAGTCTTCGTCGTACTTTAAGTCGAGCAAAGGTGTCTGACCCACGATCCCGACGCTGACGGCGGCCAGTTCAGTTATCACTGGATTCTGATTAATTTTATTGCGCGTCAAGAGGTGGCGACAGGCCAGCGCCAGCGCGACGTAAGCTCCGGTGATCGCCGCGGTGCGTGTGCCGCCGTCGGCCTGGAGGACATCACAATCGAGCGTGATGGTGCGTTCCCCCAGCGCTTTCATGTTCGCGATTGAGCGCATGCTGCGTCCAATCAAACGCTGTATCTCATGCGTTCGTCCGGATAATCCTCCGCGTCCGGTTTCGCGCGGCGTGCGTTGAAAAGTGGCGCGCGGGAGCATTGCATATTCGGCGGTGATCCAACCCCGGCCACGCTGGTTGCGCAAGTGCGGCGGCAGCTTTTCCTCCACGGTCGCCACGCAGAGTACGCGAGTCCGGCCCACTTCGATCAGAGCGGAGCCTTCCGCGTGCGGAACGTAGCCGGGAATTATTGTTACGGGACGCAGCTCGTTGGCCGCGCGCCCGTCAGACCGTTCGTAGCTCATCGTGCCCCCAAACTTCCACGGCTTCCAGGACCGAAGGCGGATGGCCCAGGAACCTTTCCGCCACCCGGGCGAAACGCTCTGCTGCGTCGGTTACATAGAAGTGGTCCAGATCATCGCACAGACGGCGCTCCGGCGCACTATTTTCGCGAGATGGGTGGGCCAGCTCTGAGTCAACCAACCAGCTTTGGACGTCCCGGGCCGCCGCCTCGCCGGAATCAATCAGCTTAACGTCCGGTCCGATCACGGACTGAATGACGCCACGCAGAATTGGATAGTGAGTACAACCCAGCACCAGCGAATCGATGCCACTCTGCTTCAGCTCGGCCAGGTATTCGTTCGCCACTGAGCGGGCCACCTCGGAGTCGGCCCAACCTTCTTCCGCGAGCGAAACGAAGAGCGGGCAAGCATGTTCGAGCACGACCGCCTGCGGATCCAGCTTGCCGATGGCCGTGGAATAGACGCCGCTGTTTACCGTTGATTCAGTGGCAATAACGCCGACTCGTTTTCGCTGCGTCCGGCCCGCGACTTCCACGGCAGCGCGGGCTCCAGGTTCGATGACGCCGATCACGTTACATCTGACCGCCCCGCGAATCGCCGGCAGCGCCAGGGCCGAAGCAGTATTGCAAGCCACGACTAATAGCTTGATCCCATGAGCCTCGAGGAACCGCGCGTTCTCAACCGCGTAGCGCTCGACTGTGCTCAAAGACTTCGTGCCATAAGGAACACGCGCCGTGTCTCCGAGATAGACAAAGCGTTCGTCCGGCAGGCGTTCATGCAGCGCGCGGTAAACCGTCAGCCCGCCGACACCACTGTCGAAGATTCCGATAGGAAGGGAGGCGGCGATTGCGGAGTGCGGACCTTTCGATTTCGGATTGCGGAATTCGGATTGCGGATTTGCAGCCAAATGCTGGTTTTCTCTCGTCGGTTAAGTCGGACTTGAACTCAGATCGCGTTACTTCCGAACAATCGATATCTACCCGGCATCTGATATCTCACTGACTACTGATCTTGAAATCCGCAACCCGCAATCAACAATCTGCAATCGAAAGGTCCGCAATCCGAATTCCGCAATCCGAAATCGAAAGATGGTGGAGGCGCCGAGAATTGAACTCGGATCCAAGAACCAACGCCGAAGGACTCTACATGCTTAGTCGTTTCTCTTGCCTGAGCGGCGAACCGATCAGAACTTCGCAACCCGCCGAGTAAGTGAACCGACAAGACCTCAGCAGGAGCTAGTCCGGCTTTGTCTCGCCCATTCCCACGGACCGAAGGAATGGGCCAGCTCATCTAAGGTGACATCTCCATCCGCGCGCATGAGCAACTTGCGGCGGAGACGCTCGGTGCTTAATTAGGCAGCGAGAGCCAATTCATTGTTATTGGCAATTGTTTTTTCCCTACGCTTTTTAACGAGCTGCATAGAGTAGCCCGGCATGCATCACAATCCACGTCAGAGCTCCTGTCGAAGCCTGTCGCCCCCATTTTGCGAAGCTTTTTGATTATAACAAAAGGTGCGGTTAATCCCCATTCGGGATCATGAATAGTTTCAGGCCGGATGGAATCAATCCAAAGCGCCGTCGCCGCTGCGCTCCGCCGTCGCACTCCAAATTAAGACACTGCTTGCGGCTTGCTAATTGGCTAAGATCGTTACTAACTTGATAAACTGGCGGTCGGACAGAAAAGGAAGAGGGGCTACGGGCACTATGAGCAAGCAAGATAAGCCGATTGATAACGTGATCTCCGATGAGACCGGGCAGTTTGATCTGCGCTTCATTCTGTGGCGTCATTTTTGTCAGGAAAATAATCTGCCGGTGGAGACGCTCTCCAGCCAGCTCAGCGACGAGATGAAGGACAAGTGGGAAGAGTTGAAAGCGAGCAAGCTACGCGGCCGTTAAGAAAATACTAAGCTAATTTTATAGGGGTGGCCTTCCGTGGGGGCCACCCCTTTTCGTTACTATTTCCCTCTCCCACTGGGAGAGGGCTAGGGAGAGGGTTTGCACTGCACCTCCGCAAGAATAGAACAACGCCGACCCATCGAGGGTCGGCGCTGTTTTCGGTCGACTGGTAACGGCCCTAAGCCCTCTCCCTTACCCTCTCCCAGCGGAGAGGGAACACCACTTTAGAACCGGCTGCCGCGCGCCCCTCCGTACGCACCGGTCAAAAATGGATTCGTGAGGCGCTCCTGGCCCAGCGTCGTCGTTGGACCATGGCCGGAGTAAACCTCCACCTCGTCGCCGAGGGGCAGCAACTTATTCATGATTGAATCCAGCAATTGCTCGGTCGATCCTCCGGGTAAGTCAGTCCGTCCAATCGAACCAGCGAACAGGACGTCGCCGACGAAAACTTTTTTCTCTTTTGCGTTGAAGAGCACGACATGCCCCGGTGTGTGGCCGGGGCAGTGGATTATCTTGAACTCCAAGTCGCCCACTTTATAGAGCTGGCCATCGGTCCAGTATTCATCAATCGTGGGCGGCTCTTCATAATTGAATCCAAGCGACGACCACTGCGCGCGCGGAATACCAATCCATTCGGGCTGTTGCGAAAGTTGCTGATAGATGAATTCATCAGCCTGATGAAGAATAATCTGTGCTTCCGGCTTAAGTTTTTTCAAGGCCGCCACGCCGCCCACATGGTCCATATGTGCGTGTGTGCAGGCGATGCCCTGAAGCTGGAAGTCATGCTTATCGATCGCCCGCGCGATGCTCTCTGAGTCATCGCCCGGATCTATACAGATCGCCTGCCTGGTCTTTTCGCAACCTACGATGCGAGTGTGCTGTTGAAAGGCTGTGACTGTTAGTTCTTCGATTATCATCTCAGCAATGACTAAAATCGCACGCGCGCTTCTGTCTCAGGGAACCTGATTCCCAAGCGCCGGAGCGGGCCGTAACTGGTCCTCTTGTTTCAACCGCGACAGTGCCAGCGCGTAGTCGTATGCCGATTCATAGAGCATCACCGAGGCATCAAGTGAATACCGCTCAATGATCCGGGCGCGCCCGGCGGCCCCCAATTCCCGGCGCCTTTCGGGACCGATTGCCAACAGTGACTCGATTGCTCTCGCCAGGGCGCGAGCGTTCCGGGGCGGTACCAGGCGTCCGGTAGTACCAACGATCTCAGGCAGATCGCTGACTTCAGTCACCACACACGGCACTCCCGATGACATCGCTTCTCCAACCACATTGGGGAAGCCTTCGCTGTACGACGAGGAGACCGCAATATCTAAGGACCCTATAACGCGTTCAATGTCACGACGCTCACCCAGCAGATAAGTAAAATCGGTCAGACCCAGTTCGCGAATCTTCATCAGGAGCGAGCGGTTCGTGCCGTCAACGCCTTTGCCACATAAAACAAACCGGACGTTTGGATATTTCTTTACCAACAGCGCGGCGGAAAGCAGGAAGTTGCTGTGATCCTTAATGGGATGATAACGGCCAGCCAGGCCTATCAGGATCGCATCCCGCGCCAGGCCCAACTCACAACGAACCTCGCGCCGCGCCTCGATAGAGGGAGCGAACTTTTCTGTATCAAACCCATAATAGAGAACTACGCGCTTGTCCTTGCGGTAGCCAACGGATTCGTGTTGGGCCGCGCTGGTCTTCGAGTTGTAAATGACTTTGTCCGGCAGCCCCGAGATGCGCGCGCATAACTTAATTATGAAAGTGGTGAGGCGCTTCTCAAAGGCAAAAGTGTAAAGAGACTGGTGAATGCTCCAGAGCACGGCAGCTCTCCGGCGCGTAAACATGCCCGCAAACTGCGCAGCCAGATTGCCGTGATACATCCATCCATGAATTAAATCAGGGCGAAGTTGGCGGACCAGCCGAATCAGACGCAGAACTGAGACAGGGCCCGGAAGTGAACCGCGCACGCCCAGCGTGTAAACGGGAATCCCCAGCTCCTCAATGCGCGCGCGCAATTCGCCGCGATCTCTCATGGAGATGACGGCAGGCGCAAATCGTTTTCGGTTTGTAAAAGTGAGTAACTTGTAGAGCTTCATCTCAGCGCCGGCAAGGCTGAGATCACTGATGACATGAAGAATTCTGATCCGATTAAGATTATCCTCCGGCTCTCCGATTTCACAGGCCGGGATCCGATTTTTTTTGATCATGCTTCTCGCAACCTGGGGGCGAGTAATCTTTGATCCAAAGATAGCCTGCCGCGCAGGAAAGTCAATCAGATATCGGAAACTTCAGCCGGCGATCTCATGAATCACGGTTGCCAGCTTCGGAGCGTTTCGAATAATCGAGAATTCTTCTTCGACCAGATTCCGGCCTTCTTTTCCGAGCCGTATGGCCAACTCCCTATCGCAAAACAGCGTTCGCAGTGCTTCGTACCAGTCGTTAGTGTCGCCGGCTCCCAATCCGACGTGGCGCTGATCCAGGATCTCTTTGTTAACTCCGACGGGACTAACGATCGTGGGAATGCCTGTGGCCATGTACTGGATCATTTTCAGCGCGCATTTTCCCCGGCCCCACTCTGTATCAGGCAGTGGCATTAGGCCCACATCCATCGATTGGACCAGCTGCAAGTCATTTTCCGGCCGCCAGCGAACGAACCGCCAACTCTGCTCCCGCAGTTTCTTCAATACCGGACTGCGATTGCAAACAATCAATAAGCGGCATTCGGAGTAATCCGCCAGAAAATCAGCGAGGGCTTCTTCAATCGAATAGAGATACTCAAGATTCGACGAGGTGCCAATCCATCCAATGGTCCACTCAGCATGCTGCACCGGGGCCGGCCGCCAGGTGGCGGTATCTACTGAGGTGGGGATGGTCCAAACACGCGAGCCGTGTGCTTTGTAATGGCCAGCAATGAAATTGTTGCCCGCGATGACACCGTCGCAGAGCGCGGCTAGTTCCTCGGAGAAGCCCGATCCGTTTAGCCAGATCGCGTCGTCAATATCAAGAATGCGTTTTCCCCCGGCGCTGCGTTCCGCAGTCAACTTTCCTGGAATCAGCTCGCGGCTGAACCAGGTCACGTCGCTTGAACGTGAAGCCAGTAAACCGGGTAAGCGCATGAGCAAACCCAGCGGAGGGAGTCGCTTCGTAGCATATTTATTCAGCCAGGGGTAATACTCAGAGACGTCTATCCCAAAGCCTTTCAATGGATCGATAAACTGCCGTATGCGAAACCTGCTTGGCGGATCGTACTTGCCGGAGGTTAGGGCGGTAACTCTTAACATATAGGAAGACGATCAGCCGGTTTGAGATCACTTCATCCTTCATACATCGTAGCCAAGCTCCTGCAGCAACTTGCCGGCTGGTTTGTTAAAGGTGGACAATTCGTCTTTGGACATCTCTGTTCTCCAGCGACCGATGCGCCTGGGTTCAGGCGGCTGGGCCGTGAGTTGATGTCGCTGCAAACGTGATTCCTTTGAAACCGAAACCGTTCCGTCGCGGTTGTATGTATCTCCTAATTCATCCAATCTTTCAACCGCATTTAGATAATAGTTTTCCATGCCTGGCTCGTATTGAAGATCTATGAACTGGCAGATCCTTTTTAGAGTCTCAGTCGTGCTGAGAACCAGATCTTCGTACCTTACTTCCAGGTAATGGCGGCAAGCGCGCGCTTGCATGCGCGTGAGCAGAATTTCCCTGGTCCAATTCCGCGCCATCGTTTCCAAGTCGCCAGAGACGAATGACAATCCCCTGCCAGACAAGGCAACGTCACGGCCGTCTCGAATAATATGAATGAAATGTGCCTCGGGCAGCACGTTTTCAATGGCTCGAAGATACCGTTGATAGAAGGGGGTCTTGTCGCCCCAGCGCGGTTCATTAAACCTTTCCGCGTATAATCGAAAGAATGTTCGGCAACCTTCCGCGATCGTGAATGGTTCGATCCTCAGCAGGGCTTGCTTGAAAAGCGCCCTGGACAAATGAAAGTCGTTCCAGTTCTCCATTTGAGTTACGGTCCGGTAAAACTCTTCGCGCAGACTATCGGCCCAACGGCGATGTTTGGCGATGTTCAGAAGCCGGCGGTAAAACATCCGGCTGCGCGGATTCGTGAGATTAGAGACCATCGGGATGAACCCCGCTTCGTGAGTTATTGCCAACTCCGAATGGGCGTCCAGCATCAGCCGCAACAACGTGGTGCCCGAACGTCCGGCGCCCACGATGATGGGCATCGGTTGGTTGAACTTTGGCGCGGCAGAGAATCCGGGCCGCGATAAAATATCGGGCGACATATCGCTTACACACTACTCACGTCGGATTTTGACGACCTCGCCCCACTACGCACGACGTGGCCTCGCAATTCCAGCACGCCATTCATTCCAATAATAAGAATCAACATCCACCACGGATAACGAAACCGGTAGAGTGCTCCAACATTTGGCGTGGCAATACTCAAGACGATCAGGCAAGCGATAGCTGCGACTGCCAGAAACCACACCGCGAAATTGCGCCGGCTTCGCCAAAGGGCAAAGGCGGAAAAAAAGTAGACCACGTACATCAGCAACGTCTCAAATCCGGCGAGCATTCTGCCTGCGCGTCCGACCTGCGTCCCGGACGCGAACCAGGTGTTGGGAAAGGGAGCGAACAAGCCAATCTCAATGGCGCGCGGAAGGTAGACAATAATCTCCCGCCAACTTTCCAGCCGAACTTCAGCATCGATGTTAGAACCTCCGGCCGGATAGTTCACGTACAAATATCGCGCCCACGAGATCCGTTCACGCAATCTTTCCAACCACGCCGAAGAGCGCGCTGGCGGTTTGACTGCGGGAGCAAGACCCCCTGTCCCGGCAATACTAATCTTCGGGCCCGATGTGCTGTCGGAGAGCGTCAGGAACGGATGAGGCTTGGTGGTAAACGTTTTAGGAACTAACCAGGGAATACCGAAGAGAAAAGATACTAGTAAGACAGCCGCCGCCACATTCCCCTTTCCGATCTGTTTCTCTTTAACCGACTTCAGCGCCAGCAGAACCAGCGCCACTGCAGTGACCAGCAGCAAGAGTTCCCACGAATCTGGTTTGATCAGCCAAAGAAACATCAATAGTGACCCGGCGAGAACGCCTGCCGTTAAGCCTTCCATTACTGCAAACGCTCTGGTCAGGCACCGGGCGATGACAAGAATGAACCCCAGCAGCGCAGCGACGTACAGCGGTTCCTTCAGAATCTGCGTCGAGTGCAGAAGCCAGGTGGGCCACAAGGCGATGACAATTGCCGTCAGATAGCCGGCGCGGCGGCCAAATACTTCTTCGCTCGTCTTAATAACAATCCAAAGAATCGCCACATAGCAAACGAGGTTTACCGGCTCGGCCGCAAGAATATTAAAACCAACCAGCCGGCTAAAGATTGAAAAGCTAACAGAGTAAATCTTTACGTGAAGTGGGAACGGTGCGCTGAACCACGCCGCAAGACCATCCTGTTTTACGGTTTCTATTAACCTGGCGACGTCCGCCAGGTAGATGCCGGCGTCATACGCAAAAGATCTGGCCACGCCATCGCTATCGAAAACGCTCGCCAGAACCCCAAATCGACGGGCGACAAGAATTGCCAGGCAAACCGCGAGGTGAAAAATAGCGGCGACCGCCAGCAAAGAGCGATAGCTGATGAAACCCCCGGGCCCGGTACAATTCGCAGGTTCGCCAATCGATGAATCTATGCTGTGATGGCTCGCTCTATGCTTCACTGGGTGCGGGAGCATTGCGTCTAAGGCGGGGACGTTTCATGTGTTGGCACACTCAATCACCGAGTGAACCAACGACCGGATGTCGAATTCTTTTGGACACGGAATAAGGTCGTTCGCTAATATAGTGCCATCGTCAATTGAAAGCCATGCCAGACCTGAAAGGTGGGTAAAGTATTCTTATTGCCGACTGGCTGCAATCACCCCGCCAGCACGCCCCTAATGGTAGCGAGTTTGTCAGCAACAATTAAGGAGCCTCACAACTATTATTGAATGTTTCCATCCCGGCCATTGGAAACTCTTTTTGTCCCTGCAGCCGGCGCCTCGCCGACGCTAACGAAGCGTGTCCGTTCCGCTATCGGTTGGACTGCTTCGTCCTCGCTTCTCAGTCAATTAATCGGGTTTTGCCGCTCAATTGTTATCGCCTGGATCCTGGCCCCGGCGGACTTCGGACTCTTCAGCATCGCTTTCACCGTCGTCCTTGGTTTGAACGCGCTGACGACGATTGGCCTGGACCAAACGATCCTGGCCCACCAGTTCGCAACTGAGAAAGAACTTCGAGAGCATCTGAATACAGTCTGGTCAGCGGAGTTGCTGCGGGGTTTCTTTTTGACAGTTCTATTGCTTGCCCTCGCGTATCCAACGGCCCGCTTCTACGGCCAACCGAAGCTCTTAATTCTGATTCCCGTTCTCAGTCTGGCGTCGCTGATCGAAGGTTTCCAAAACACCGGGCTGGTTCTGTTGCGCAAACAGATCAGCTTCGCGCGACTTTTTTGGTTTCAAGTTACCAGCAAGGCTACCGCCGCAATCCTGACCATCACGCTCGCGGTTGTCATGCGCAACGTCTGGGCCCTGGTTCTTGGTCAACTGATCCTCGCACTGCTGAGTACGTCGCTCTCTTATCTATTTCATCCGTATCGTCCCCGCTTTGCGTTTGAGAAGGTTGCGATTGGACGGGCGTTGATATTTGGAAAATTCGCCCTGGTAATTGCCGTCGCTTCCTACGTAACTACGATGGCAGACAACGTGGCAGTGGGACGCATGCTGGGAATGGCGGCCGTGGGTAGTTACGTGCTCGCTTATAACCTGGCATCTTTCCCGATTGAGGTGTTGGTCTTCGCCCTCGGCAAAGCAACGCTGCCGGCTTTCGCGGAATTGGCTGCGTCAGGGCCAGGTAAGCTCGTACTTTCTCCAGGCAAGACTCCCGCGCAACAAATTCCAAATGGCGGCGATCATCTCAGCGCCGGGAGGCTGGACCACGCGTTCACCAGGGTCTTTGCGATTAGCTCGCTGGTGCTGATTAGCCTCACAGTTCCACTCTTTCTTCTTTCGCGCGATGTGGTCCAGCTACTTTACGGAGAGAAATGGGCCGCCGCAGCGCCGGCGTTGCAAATTCTGTCGCTGGTGATTCCTCTGCGCGGGTTGGTGCTGATAATCAACTCTCTGTTCTATGGCGTGAACCGGCCGAAGCCGGTGGCGATCGGCAAGACCCTGGAAGCCGCGGTTTTTCTGCTGCTGATTTATCCACTCACCAGTACTTTCGGATTGACTGGCGCCGCCTGGACGGCGGTGAGCGCGTATGGATTTGGCTTGGCCCATCGAATGCTCGTCTTGAATAGCGTCATTCCCGGCCTTTCAAAAAAACTGATCCGACTTTCAATTTCGGCCATCGCGGCTACTGGCGCCGGTCTGCTGATTGGCGCCTCAATTCTGGGTTGGCTGGATCCAGTCCTGCCACGAATTGTTTTGGGCGGCCTGCTGGCAACCGCAATACCGGCGATGTTGTTGGTATTGATGCGCCCGGACCTGAGGAAATGGATTACCGAAACCACACAGGTGTGAATTTCTTTTCCCCGGAAACAAAAACCGCGCTCGTGGTCGGACATCCTGGACACGAGCTGCGCGTCTTTCATTGGCTTGAAATGATGCGGCCCACGGTGTTTGTCTTAACCGATGGTTCCGGAAGTTTGGGACAATCACGTTTGCCTTCAACTACCAGAATCCTGGACCAGGTAAGCGCGGCGAAAGGATCGTTCTACGGCCGGCTTACTGACAAGGAGGCGTATCGCGCAATTCTGGATCGGCAAATCGATCTCTTCGAAGCGTTGGTCCATGAGCTCGTCAAACATTTGCTGGATGAACAAGTTGAATATGTGGCGGGCGATGCGCGCGAGGGCTATAACCCGTCGCATGATGTTTGTCGCTTACTAATCGACGCCGCGGTTGAAGCAGCCAGCCGGCGATCCGGTCGGAAGATTGGAAACTTCGAGTTCGTCCTCACTGGCGCGCCTGACAACTTTCCGGAGCACGGCAGCAATGGCGCTAATGGTTTTATCAGGCTGCAACTCGATGATCCGGCCTTCGCGCGCAAGATGACTGCGGCCCACTGCTACGCAGAGTTGCATGAGGAAGTAGAAGATGCGATCGCTCAGAATCGCGTGGAAGCTTTCCGGCTGGAGTGTCTCCGGCCGGTTACGCAGCCAGAGAGCTTGTTCGCCCGCGACCACAAACCTTACTACGAGCAACACGGCGAAAATCGCGTCGCGGATGGTCATTATCGCGAAGTGATTCGTTACCGCGAACACTTCGTGCCTCTGGCTGAAGGGCTTTGGCAACAAATAGAGAAAGGCCTTTGAGTTTGGGCTTGCGCGTTTTGATTACTAATAATGCGTTGGCCGCGCGCCGCGGTTCGGAGATGTATGTGCGGGACATCGCTGTGGACCTGGTTAAGCGCGGACACACGGCGGTGGCCTATAGCACGATGTTGGGCGACGTGGCCCGAGAGTTGGAGCAAGCCGGCGTCGAGGTGGTCAATGATCTGAATCAGCTAACCCGTGCGCCGGACATCATTCATGGCCACCACCACATGGAAACCATGACGGCCTTACTACATTTTCCTCACGTGCCCGCTATCAACTTCTGCCACAGTTGGGGTCTCTGGCTGGAAACTCCGATCCAGTTTCCCCGGGTGCTGCGTTATGTCGCCGTCGATCACGCATGTCGCGAGCGGTTAGTTCTTCGTCATCAAATTCCTGCAGCGCAAATCCGTGTACTGCTGAACTTCGTCGATCTCGATCGCTTCAAGGTACGCGCAACCCCGCTGCCGGTTCGTCCCCGGCGTGCTCTTCTTTTCAGTAACTACGCCAACCAGGAAACGCATCTGCCGGCAGTGCGGGAGGCGTGTCGTGAGACCAATCTCTCGCTCGACGTGATTGGCAGCGGCGAAAATAATGCCAGTGCCAAGCCGGAAGAGATCCTGGGCGAATATGATCTGGTGTTTGCGAAAGCGCGTTGTGCCCTGGAAGCGTTGGCAGCCGGCGCGGCAGTGGTTCTCTGCGATGCAACTGGCGCTGGACCGCTGGTGACCGTCGGCGAGTTCGAGCGTTTGCGGCCTTTGAACTTTGGTATCCGGACCCTGACTCAGCCACTGACAGCAGAAGCGTTGGTGGGCGAGATCAACCGTTACGATGCTCAAGATGCCGCCGAGGTCAGTAGCATTGTTCGTCGCACCGCCGGCCTGGAATCAATCGTCGATGAACTCGTTAGTCTTTACCGCGAAGTCATTGAGGAACATCGAACCTCAACCAACGGTGATCCTGATAAGGAGGGCCGCGCCGCCGCCGCTTACCTCCGCCAACTGAAAATGGATTTCGCGACGCATGGCGCCGCTTCGATGCGGCTTCGCGAGCGCGTGCAACGCATTCCCTGGCTGGGACGTTGGGGAATCAAGTTGGCGCATAAACTCACCAGCCCGGGGAACCACGGTCGAGAGCCTGACGCGTAGGACAAACCAGCGTTGCTCGAAGAGTCCTGTCTCTTTGTCCGCGTTAGCGGACAATTGAAAGTAGCCCAGCAGTTCACTGCTGGGTGCGAGATCCAGGCTGAGTCTTAGTCCGTGAAACGGACTTCCCCTTATCAAGGGCATCGATTCCCAGCGATGAATCGCTGGGCTAGTTTCAGCCGTCCGCTGAACGCGGACTTTTCGGGCACGGCCTCCGGCATCAAAACAACGTATAATTAAAGGTCCGTTTCCTTCTCTCGTACAAGGCTTAGAGGTTCGTATGCCGCTTAGCGCCACCGCAATTTCACTGGCTGAACGTTTGGATTCGCTGACCGCTGAAGGCGCGAGCGAATTAACCGAGCAGCTTCCGGGCAACGCTCTCAAATGTTTTGCCTGCGGTCATCGTTGCCTGATCAAAGAGGGCAAGCGCGGAATTTGCAAAGTACGCTTCAACGAAGCCGGCCACCTGCGCGTCCCGATTAATTACGTTGCAGCTTTGGCTTGCGATCCGACCGAGAAAAAGCCTTTCTTCCATGCGCTGCCCGGTTCCGACACCCTGACGTTTGGCATGCTCGGATGTGATTTGCACTGCGCCTACTGCCAGAACTGGTTAACCTCTCAGGCCCTCCGGGATGACACCGCCGGCATCGCGCCAACGGTAGTTACTGCCGATCGACTGGTCGCCATGGCGAAGGCCTACGGCGCATCGATGGTGGGCACGAGTTACAACGAACCGCTAATCACCGCGGAGTGGGCGGTAGAAGTTTTTCAGAAAGCGAAACCGGCAGGATTCAAAACCGCCTTCATCTCCAATGGCAATGCCACGCCGCAAGTGCTCGACTACATTCGGCCCTGGACCGATTGTTACAAGATCGATCTAAAGTCGATGAGCGATAAAAACTACCGGCAACTTGGCGGCGTAGTGGACAACATTCTGGACACGGTGAAGATGGTCCACGAGCGAGGGTTCTGGGAAGAAATCGTGACTCTCGTTATTCCCGGCTTTAATGATTCGCCGGATGAACTTAGACGCGCCGCCGATTTTATCGCTTCAGTCTCTCGCGACATTCCCTGGCACGTGACTGCCTTTCACCAGGACTATCACATGCAGGAGAACGCAAACACGACAGCCGAGCAACTGATTAGCGCTTGCGAGATTGGCCGCGAGGCGGGTTTACGTTATGTCTACGCCGGTAATCTGCCCGGTAGAGTCGGACGTTGGGAGAACACGTACTGTCCGGAGTGTGACGAGTTGTTAGTCGAGCGGTACGGCTATGTGATTCGGCAGATGAAAGTGACTGCCGAAGGAACCTGCCCTGCCTGCACGACCAGGATCCCCGGCATCTGGCCTTAACGATTGCTGATTACAGATTGCGGGTGCGGATTGAAGAAGCAGATTGAAGAAAAGAACCAGAGACGAGTCATCTCTTAATCTGCAATCCGAAATCCGCAATCCGCAATCGAAAGGGCCCGGGCCCGCCGCAGGCGGTTCTGACCTTGCTTCTTCCTTATGGCGTCGCCTTTGGCGCCGGCGGAGGCGGCGGTGTCTTCGTCACTGGTGACGGTTTCGTTGCCGCTGCCGGTGTCGCTTTCGTTGCCGGCTTGGCATCGGCCGCAGCGGGAGTCGTTTTGGGTGTTGCGGTCGGCGAGGCTGCCGGGGTCGGATTCATGACTCTGACCGCGGCCGACGCTACCAGCTTCCATTCGCCGTTCCGGCGCGCGAACGTATCGACGAAGCGATACTCGCCGCTGATGTCCATCGACTTACCGTCAGGCATTTTGTACTTTCCGCCCTTCAGAATGGTTCGACCGCTGGCCACTGCGGCGTCGTTATCAAGCACAGTGACTTTTATGTCGGTAACTTCCGCGGAATCCGCAGTCATGTTCCCGGCAGTCGCATCCTTGATATCCATTTCCTTATTACTGACGGAGCCGTCCGGAACGACGCCGAAGTAATCTTCCGCTTCCACTTTCCTAATCGCCTCGACGTCACGTTCTTTGATGACGCGCGGCCAATCATTCTCAATCCGCATCAATTCGGTCGTAATCGCGCCCACATCGGGCGGCGTTTCTCGCACGACCGGGGGCGCGGTGTTGGTGGTGGGCCCTTCTGCAGGCTGGCAACCGGTCAGATTTAACGCCACAAGGGCTACTGCCAACGGCAGCGCCAGGGTAATCAGATTCCGTTTCATTTCGTGCAGACTCCTTCTTCGAAAATTGGTCCAAACCGGGGCGACTTCCTAAGAAAATGTAGGAAGCTTCTATTCCAATTTTGGCCGCTAGTCAATAGCCGTCAAGCTATTGACTTGCCGGCCCACCCTGGAATATCTTGCGCCTGTTAAGAATCCTTCAAGGGCCCGCCAGCCAGGCTAGACGAGCCTCGCCAAACAGCCGGCCCTGACGTTCATTCCTGCCGACATGATCGTCCTAACTGAGACATTTCTTCGAGAGGAGATTCCCCTAAATGTTTCGTACTACTGAAGTCCATTTCCAGCTCAGGCCTGCTCTGATTTGCCTGGCCGCCGTTACCTTGATAGTGCTCCTGCCGCACAGTTCGCAGGCGCAGCGCGTTCGCGATTCCAGTGCGCCCGCGGAAGCAGTCACAGGCTTCAACGAATTCAAGGGCGTGCACCTGGGAATGACCGCCGACGAGTGCCGAAAGAAGCTCGGCAGTCCGGCCAACAAATCTGATGACGAGGATCTATATTCGTTTGGTGACAACTTGAGCGCTCAGGTTTTGTACAAAACGAACAAAGTAGTGACTATCTCAATCAACTTTTTGAAACCGAGCGAGGCTCCCAGCGCCAGGGAAGTGGTTGGCTCAGACATCGAAGCCAAGCCAGACGGTTCAATGCATAAGATGGTGCGCTATCCCAAAGCCGGCTACTGGATCGCGTACAGCCGCACCGCGGGCGATTCGCCGATGATCTCGGTCACATTACAGAAGATCGATTAGACGGAACCCGAAACGAGCGGTTTTTCGAATAAGCCCCAAAACAGATTGGCAGGCGTCCATACGATATAGTGCTGTACCTGCACGATCTGGCATAAAAAGCGATTACCTTCCCAATTCATGAATGCCTGACCGGCAAAGAAATTCGGCCGGTAAAAACGGTGTTCCACCTCCGCAAACTACCGACATTCGCGGATGCCGCCAGCCGGTTTTCCGGTTGATGGGTTCATTCTGCGAAGTTCACCAGCAGATTTTAATTAAGGGCTGCGAACGCAAGCCTGCAGGTCTTAGTGTGAACGGCATCGAGTGTTGACCCAATAAGCGTTTTGGCCGCCTACCTTCTCCTAACAAGGAATTAGGCCCCCTGAGGATTCCAGCTGGGCACACCTCTTGCTCTTGGGCCGAACTAACTCGACCCCCTCGCTTTCCAAGGTGGCTTTGAACTTTCTCTGCCCCGTGCCTTGAAAGTGATTGCAAGTTTTTTCTGGTCCAATCGACAGTCTCGGTTCCAAAGCAAAGGAGCGTCTCCATGCGTTTCAAAAGTATTCCAGCCACACTTCTCTCTCTTTTAGTAATCCTCGTCTTATCGACCACGAACATTTTCGCCGACGATGACACTGAGCCCGAGTATGACGTGACCGCTCGAGTCGTCCGCATCAGTCTGATCAAGGGGGACGTGACTATCAAGCGGAACGAACTCAACGAATGGGAAAACGCGAAACTCAACCTTCCCCTCGTTGAGGGCGATACGCTGACGACGGGCTCTGACAGCCATCTGGAACTGCAGATTGATGCTCGCAACTTCGCGCGCGTCGGCGCCGACTCCGTTTTGAAGATAGTAACGCTGCGTAACGATGGGATTGCGTTCAGCCTAATTCGCGGGACCACGACCTTTCGCCTGGCTCGCTTCGATCGCGATCACGAATTCTTTGAAGTCGACGCGCCCAAGACGACGATCGCGGCGGAAACAACGGGCGTCTATCGTCTCGACGTCGATCAAAACGGTCGCGTGCAGGTTACGGTGCGGGGCGATGGCCGCGCGCGGATCTATTCTGAGACGGCTGGTTTTCTCGTCCGCGACGGGCGCAAAGCCACGCTCATTCCGGAGGGCGGTAATGAAGGCGAGTGGCAATTCGAAGCGGCAGCGCCCAACGATATCTGGGATGAATGGGTCCTGAGTCGCGAAACCTATTTGGCTACGCGCCTGCGCTACGACGATCGAATTCGTTACTACGATGCCGACGTGTGGGGCGCTGAGGAGCTCGACACTTACGGCGATTGGGCTTACGTCAATGACTACGGTTGGATGTGGCGACCGCATGTAACCGTTATCAACAACTACAACAACTGGGCGCCATACCGCTATGGCGAATGGGTCTGGTGTCCGCCATACGGTTGGACCTGGGTGGGCTATGAACCGTGGGGCTGGGCTCCTTATCACTATGGCCGCTGGGTTTACTACAACAACGGCTGGGCTTGGTGCCCGCGTGCTTTCAACCATCATCGAAGTTGGTGGCGGCCGGCGCTGGTGGCTTTCGTCTCACTGAGTTTTGACTTCGGCTCGCACTACTGCTGGTATCCGCTCGGGTATCACCAACACGATCCGCGTTCGCGACACTACGGTCGCGATAACGATCGTTTCCGGGCAATGCGTCCAGACGAGATTTCTCGTTTGCGGCGCGCTGATCCGAATTACTTCCGCGCTGTGACCGCGCAAACTGCTCGTGACTTTGGCTCGCGGGCCGCGCGCAGCCAACCGGTGTCTAGCGAGATTGCGCGCCGAGCAGTGGCAACGGATCCGTTAAGCGGCGATCTGCCGGTCAGGCCAGCGCTTGATCGAGGGAGCGCCAACACTGGTGAGCGACAGGTCAGGCTGCCGGTTGTTCGCGCTCCATCCGGCATCACCGAACGTCCGACTGGCGCTGCGGCTCGAAGACCTGGCGTGCCGCTGGATGATGAACTTCGACGCGCCCGCGTCTGGAACGGTCGCGAACCATCAAATCCAAATAATGGCGGGGTAAGTGGAACGCGAAGTGGAATGAGCGAGGCGACCGGAGCAGTCATGCGACCGGCGCGGCCCGCTCGCGAATCAGGTGTGCCGGGCGGCAAGGAAAGTGATGGGAATCCCCTCGATGTTACGCCCACCGAGCGCCCGGCACGGCCGGCCCGCGAGTCTGGCGTACGACCCAGCGATGGTAATCCAGTCGACGGCTCACCAGTAGAGCGTCCTATTCGTCCGGTGCGCGAGCCAGCACCGCCGGTACGTGATAACGGAGCCGAGCGGAATAAGAGAGAGACGCCGCCGACTCCTCGTTATGAAAACCGGGAAGAGCCGGCGCGTCCGATTCGACCGGAGAGGACAGAACCGCCGGCGCGGCGGGATCCGGTGGAGACCCCGCCACAAAAATCAGAGCCACCGGCGCCACGTTACGAACCGCCGGCGCGTCATGATCCGCCACCGCAACGTTCGGAGCCGCCCGCTCCGCGTTATGAACCCCCGGCGCGCCACGATCCACCGCCGCGTAACGATCCACCGCCGCGCAACGATCCACCGCCGCGTAATGATCCACCGCCGCAACGATCTGAACCTCCGTCACGTTCAGAGCCGGCGCCGCAAAAGTCAGAACCGCCGGTCGAACGGCCTTCGAACGCCGAAACGCGCGCGGAACATAAACGCGGAGATCGCAACTAACGTGTACTGACGGCTGTGGCAGATTTTTCATCTGTCACAGCCGATCTCCTCTCCCGGAAACTCGAAAGAGTTCGAGGAGTTTTCCATGCAAGCTCAAAATCGTTTTAGCATTCTCTTACTTTGTGCCGCCGTCGCTTTCAGCATTCTTTTGCACGCCTCGGACGCGTTGGCGCAAACAACCGCCGGGCCAGGAATCAAACTCGACATGCACCGGGCGTTGGTTTCACCCGCCCTAACCCGCGGCGCCGGCCGTAAGAATGGTTATCAGCCTTTTCGTAGGAACAGCGTTGCCGGGCCAAGACCCCAGATGGGATCCCGGATGGGACCGCAGCGGGTCAATGCGAATACGACCCGGCGTGTTCCTTCGGCCACAGGTTTTTCCGTTAATGCAGTTTCCGCGAATGTCCCTGGCCCGGATGCGCTGCCACAAATCGCGGCGGGTACGCCCTTAAGTCGCGTTCTGCACACTGCGCAACTGACTTCAGTTTCAGGCACTGACGAGGAGTACGTCGATCAAACGGGCAATCTCGTGGCGGACGAGCGCAAAACTTTCGATAGTGAGGGTGGTTTTTTCGATGTCGCTGTAGGCCAATCGGGCGCTCGCTACGGCGTCTATTCCGGCACCATCAACGGTGCGCCGGTGGGCGCCCTGGTCGTCGCGGTTGATACGAATGCCAATTACGTTTCCGATTCTTCGGCAACATATAACCTGAAGCAGCATTTCGATCTGCTTTCGGCAGCATCAGTGGTGACCGGTTCAACTGCCGGGCGGGAATTTGTGATTGTTAGTTCCAGTGGCTACTACAACGAAGCCAATCCTAACGACCCATTCAACGAACCATCTCCGGGCGTCATCCTTTTGGTCCGCGATTCTTCAGCCACGGGCTTTGACGATTCGCGGTCGCGAAAACTGGTCACCGTGGGAGATAACAAACTCTACAACGCAAATGCGCTTGCCCTCTTGCCGAATAACGACCTGCTGATTGCGGACTTTCATTCCGACGAGCTGCGGATCGTCCGCGACTCAGACGGTGATGGCATGCCCGACACGCTCGACCCGAACCCTTATTACTCGTATCAATTTTCTGACGACACTCCGCTGGATCTGGCGGTGAACTCGCGCGGCGTAGTTTTCTCGCATGCTATCGGAAACGACACGGTCATGCTGGCGCTGTACGACGACGATCATGATGGCTATGCGGATTATGACGAGGTCGTTATCGAAGGTCTTTCCATCGACAACAAGTTGCTTCTGCACGGGCTGACGGTGGATCGGATCGGTAACATTTATGTGATCGAAGATGCGTCGGGCGCAGAGGACAGTGTGGCGGATGGCGGCAATGGTGGCCCGCCGCGAGTGGATGCGTTTCCCGATCAGAATCTGAATGGATTTCCCACCGACGGCGCGATCTTCACGGTGGCTGATGATCCGGCGTCACAGGCTTTGACGGGTTTGGCGTTCGGGAACGTTTCGCCAAATCAAATCAATCTGGCGCAATTCTTTGTGCGCATGCATTACCTGGATTTTCTCAGTCGCGAACCCGATCCCGGCGGCTGGGACTACTGGACCAACGAGATTACTCTTTGCGGCAATGATCCCGCTTGCGTGAATTCCCGGCGCATCGGCGTGTCCGGTGCATTCTTCGTCGAGCAGGAATTTCAAGAGACTGGCTTTTTTGTCTACCGGTTTTTCCGCGCTTCGTACGGACGCCGGCCCACGTTTGCAGAATTCGGGGCCGACCGCGCCATGGTGATCGGTGGGTCAAATCTGGAGACCAGCAAACAAAACTTTGCGAACGATTGGGTTGGGCGCTCGGTCTTTCAACAAGCGTATCCACTAACAATGACGCCTGAGCAGTTTGTGGCGAAGTTGTTCGACACCGCCGGGCTGGTGCCTTTCACGGCGCAGCGGCAACAGTTGGCCAGCGATATGCACGGCGGCAAGACGCGCGCGCAGGTGTTGCGAGACGTGATCGAAATCGCTGAGTTTAAAGCGCGCGAATACAATCCATCGTTCGTGACAATGCAGTACTTCGGCTACCTGCATCGCGATCCGGAGCAGGGCGGCTATGATTTCTGGTTGGACGTGGTGAACAATCGCGACAAGAATAATTACCGCGGCATGATTTGTTCGTTCGTAACGTCGCGCGAGTATCAGGAAAGATTTGGCTTAGGTCTGGCCCGCAGCAATGCCGACTGCAGCTAGTAGAGGATCTAAAGAGCGGGGGCAAGCCCGCCTTCCTGACTGCATGCAAGTATTGTTGACGCTGACTCCTCGCGTTCAAGCGTTTACTTGGAATACTTGCAGTCAGGAAGGCGGGCTTGCCCCCGCTGTTTGTCAGATTCAGCGGCTTAACTAGCGAGCTTCAAGATCAATTGTCATGCGCGGCAGTGAGCGTCCTTCAATCTCCGTCGCGACCTCTCCAATCCTTCTGGCGCCCATGCGCTTGTAAAAACCTTCGGCATTTGGATCGGCGGAAATCTCTAAAGCGGCGGCGTTAAGAAACGCGGCGGTTTCCATCGCATGCATCAATAGATCTCTGCCGGTACCCGTCCCGATGTTCTCCGGGCGGACCCACAAATGCTCCAACTCGGCCTTCTCGCCTTGAACGACGATCGCATAAAAACCATTGATTTCTGTTTGCCTCGCCGTAGCACCGTGCTCGGTTTCGGCGACATACACTTCATTCTGCGAAATGAATTGCGGAGTGAGGGTTAGATCGTCCCGCCATCGCTCAAGCCAGCTCTCCGGGTAGCCCCAGTAGCCCTTTGCCGCTTGAGCGATTTGCGTTAGGACGCCCGCTTCGTCGTCAGTAGCCTTGCGAATGTGCGTCATCAGCTTCCAGTGTCCGGCGAAATTGCGACGCTAATTCTTATGATCAGCCAGCGACCGTTTAAGTTTCTCGGTCAGCTCGCGCGCTTGACCGGCAAACTCGCCTTTCGGCGCCAGCCGCAGATACTCCTGATATTCCAGTAGCGCTCGTTGTTGTTGCTGCAAGCGAAGCAAAATATTTCCGGCGAGCAAGTGTGCTTCGGCAAAGTCCGGCTTCAGTTGAAGTGTCTTGCCAATTTGCGGCGCCGCCCTGTTCACATCGCCCCGCTCCAGGTACAGACGTCCCAGCGTGAAATAGGCGTTCCAGGATTTATCGTCAAGTTTAAGGCCTTCCTGCAGAGCATGCTCAGCTTCTTCATAGCGTTGTTGCCGCCAATAGACTTCTCCCAATGCGCTGAGCGTCTGCGCGTTTTCCGGCTTTAGCTTTTTGGCTCGCAGCAAAGGTTCCTCGGCTTCCTTCCACAAACGCTGATCCATCAAAGCTTCGCTGAGTAAAAATTCCGCTTCAAAAAATGTGGGGAAAAGAACTGCGGCCCGTTGCAGGTGGACGACTGCCTCCTGATAGTTGTGGCGGGCGAGTTCTACACTGCCACGCTCAAACTCCTGCCGGGCCGCCGGCGGCGTGTTAGCGTCGATCACAAAAGGAGCTGCGGGCGCGCCGGTATTGTTCCGGGTCAGGTTGAAAGCAAGATAGATGCGAAACAGGACTTGCAAGTCGGCGTCCTGCTGCGCCGGATTGTAACCGTCTGCCTTAATGATTACCTTGTAGTACCCGCGCTGTAAGTTCGGAAAGCGGAATTTTCCCTGACTGTCGGTCGGTATCTGATCAACCACACTCCCGTTAAATCGTTCTAATCGCACCTGCACGTTTTGGGCGGACATGCCTGTGTCCCCCAACCTCACCAGGCCGCTCACCTCGCACGTCTGTGAACCACCGGTGTAAGTGTCGCGCTCTCTTTGCGCGTGCGTGACCTGAGCAAAACAAAGCAGCGCGCCCAACAGCGATGCACGAAATAATAAACTCCACATCCTGATCACCTCGGTGGTAAAAAGCGTGCGGAATGATGCTACTGCGGACCGGCGAATGGCAAGCCGCTGATCGCTGCTCCGAAAAAATCGGGCCGGGCGGGATGCAGTTCCGCCCGGCCCAGGATTAAGGTGACAACAGCTTAGAAGCTGTACCGCAATCCAAATTGAATCAAACGCGCCGGAACGCGTGTTTCAGTGATCTGCGTAAACGTCGACGTGGTTCCAATGTTTACCGACGACGGATTAGCGAAGATCGGGTGATTGAACAGGTTGAAGAAATCTGTCCTGAATTGGAAGTTGTGCTTCTCACCAAGGTGGAATGCCTTGATCAGAGACAGATCCCAATTCTGTTGTTTTGGACCGCGGAAAGCGTTGCGCGGAACATTGCCCCAGCCCGTGGCACCCGCGCCGGCGGAGTTCGCAGGCGTGGCTGCCGTGGTAAAGCAAACAGTCCGGAGATAATGGTCCAAACGGTCGGTGACCGAACCCGTGGTGTAGGCGTCGTTAATTCCGCTGCAGGCGCCGGACCACGATGCGGTACCCGCTGTCGTTCCGAACAAGCCACCGCTGGTGCTGTCCGTTACTGAGAAAGGCAGCCCACTCTGGTAAGTAACAATACCGCTGACGGTCCAGCCTTTGAAGAGCTGGTTGTCAAAGAAACTGCTGCGCGGAACGGGAATGTCGTAAGAGTAGCTCACGACCAAACGGTGCGGCCGATCAAAGTCGCCCAGCGCCATGTTTTGCTGGGGGTTCGATTGATCGTTATAGATGTTGGCCCCGTTTTGTCCGGCCCGCGTGGCGTTCAGTTCGTCAGTGCTGAGTGAACCGCTCACGTTATCTTCGTTTCTCGAGAACGTGTAGGCAGCCTGGAAATACAAGCCCCGACGCAGTCGCCGCGATACGGTTGTCTGGAAGGAGTTGTAAATGCCCTGGCCGATGTTCGACGAGAAACGCGCGCCGCGTTTGCGCGACAGGCCGATGATCTGGTGGCGCAGTTCTTCATTTGCCACCGTGTTTGTGGTGATGCTGTACGAAACACCGTTCATGTCCCGCACGGTTATAGGGTTGGTCGGACTGGCAAGAGTGGCGATGTAAGGATCCCAGATGCCAATGCCACCTGTGTAGTGCGAGCCGACGTAGCCGACTTCGACCGCCCAGCCGTCCCACAGCTCTCGTTGGAGCGTGATGTTGTACTGCTGCGTGTAAGGCGTATACGCATCACGCGGGGCCGAGGTGAATGAGGCCAGATTGATCGAGCAGTTGGTCGCCGTGCCGCCGTAGTTCAGGCATGCTTGACCCGCCGCATTGACAAAGATCGGGCCTACATTTGGATCATTGACGTCCAGCGGGCCTGAGCCACTAAGACGCCGTAGTCCCGCAAACCTGGTCGCGGTCGGGATATAGGCGGTGGCAATGATCGAGGGGCCCGGCTGTCCGGCGAACGGGTTGGCTAGCTGCAAGGCAGCCGGCACCGCGCGATTATCCAGCGGCTGCACCGTGAAGGGCGCCGCCAGTGAATTTTGCAGGATGTTCTGGTTGGAGAGCCGTTGATAGTAAATGCCATAACCGGCGCGAACCACCAACTTCTGGTCACCACGAACGTCCCACGCAAACCCGACTCGCGGGGCAAAGTTATTATCATCCCGGCACCTCACCAACGCGCAGTCACGCACGCCGGGAGTTCCGGTGAAGCCTCCGAGGTTAACCGCCTCCGGAATCAGGAAAGGATTCTGGCCGGCCGCTGCCAGGGCGGGGTCAAAAATTCCGGCCCGGTTCAGTTTGTCATGACCGAAACTCATCGCTTCCCAACGGAATCCCAGGTTGAGGGTTAGTCGCGAACTGAAGCGAAAGTCATCCTGGAAAAATCCGGCGTAGTCCGTCGCCACAAAGTTTCGGGCCGGATCGCCGAACGCTGATTGAATAGCCGTGATGCGCCCGCGAAGGAAATTCTGAAACGCGGTGCAGTCATTCGTATCGTTGCGGCAATTCGTGAAGGCCGTGAGGAGGTTGGTAGTGCCCGCCGGGCTCTGGGTTCCCGTCGCCCCGAAGGTAAGCGCACCGCGCACGGCGAAGTTATTGAAACGGTTCAATTGATATTGCACCGCTTCACCACCCATTCGCAGGCTGTGTTTGCCGACAATCTGGGAATACGTTTCGACGATATTGTATTGGTTCGACACCGTACCGCGATCGTCATTCACGCCAGTCCCAATCGAAATGGAACCGGTAATTCCCACGCGATACATCCCGGGAAATTGTGAACTGTTGCCACGGGTCGCCCCAATTTCAGACAGGTCGTGCGCGTCAGTGGGGAGGTTGGCAAACAGGAACCGGCTGAAGCCAAGTCGCAGCTCGTTTATCTTCGTGGGACTGAAGATATGCGTTTCAGTAATCGAAAGGAAACGATTGAACTGAGTATCGGTGCGGGCATTCGCCAGGCTCGTGTCCGTGCCGAAGGGCTTTGCTACCGACCCTTCGTCCCAGAACCACGTTCCCAGGATCTTGTCCTTGCCGTCGCGGAAGCTGCGATCGTAGCTGACCGTGTATTGATTGTCTTCAATCGGTGCGACCGCTGAGAATTGGCAACGGAAGGTGCCGGGGAATGATGTGACTCCGGTTATTCCGGTGCAACCGCCCTGGCCCGAACGGGGGACCAGGTAACCACCGCCGAAGCGGCTGTCCTTAAGGTTGAGAATGCTGACCGCGACCGGATCAATCTGCGCCGGCGCTAAGTTAAAGATTGGCGCCAGCAACGCAGCGGAGGTGTTGCCGCTGGAATCCACAGGAAAGGCCTGCACGGTCGGGGCAGAAGTTGAGCCCAATGGATCGATGCCATTGCGCGCGCGAACGCCCTGGTAATTGAAGAACCAGAACCCGCCCACTTTCGGGATGGGACCGCTGGCGCTGCCGCCAAAAACGTTCTGCAGCAGACGGCCCTTCTTGGTGCCGGCCCGGTTGAAGAACCACTCGTTGGCGTTGAGTGCATCGTTGCGGTGGTTCCAATAGAGATCAAAGTGAAAATCCTTCGTGCCGGAGGCTGTCACTAATCCCAGCGCGCCACCGCCCTTGCTTCCCTGCGAAGCATCGTAGAGCGAGGTCGCAACTTTCATTTCCTTCAGCGTATCCGGATTCGGTAGCGGCACAGTATCAAAGTGCGCGAGGTTAAAGTCATTGACGTTAATGCCGTTGAGCGACACGCTGTTGTTGCTGGTCCGCTGGCCGTTAACGGTCACGTCAGCCGTGCCACGACCCGCGGTGCGAACATCCGTCGGTTCACCGGTAACGCCCGTCGAAAGAGAGAGCAGGAAAAGGAAGTTTGGGGAAGCCAGCGGCAGCGTCCGCAACGTTGCCGCGTCCAGCGCCTGGCCGGTAGTCGCATTCTCGGGATTGATCAGCGACTGCGTGGCTTCGACATTGACTGTCTCTTCGATCTTGCCGGCTTGAAGGGAAACGTCTTGCCGGTTGGTAGCCGAAATCTCGACTTTTACTCCGGTGACCACGGCTTTCTTGAAATTCGTGGCCGTTACTTCCAGACGATAAGCGCCCGGCGGTAACAGGCTGGCGCTGAAACGTCCTTCATCATCGGTGGTGGCTGTTCGGACCGTTTTACCGGTAGCTTCATCGATAATGGCGACCGTCGCAGCTTTCACTGTCGCGTCGCTTTGATCGGTGACAACGCCAGTGATGCCTCCGGTTTGACTGGCTTGAGAAAAAGCCAAACTGGATAACAGGAACGTCAGGACCACCCCGCTTGCAAAAAAGCGTGACACGCTTCGCATAACAGTTCTCCTTTTTAGCCTTGGGGAAGGCTGTTTTGTCGGTTTAGAAAACGCCCTTGGGATGTAAAACGGAACTGACGGTTAGACTGGGCTTTTATCACGCAAGCAATATTCCAATGGTCTGACTATAGATTCTGCCTGCTGACTGGCGAATTTCTTGAGGTTTTTGCCAGGCATTCCGCAGGAACATACTCGACTCCCTCTCCGGCAAACTAAATTCTCGTTTTTTGTACAAATTCTTGGATTGATAAAGAAGCGCGAGGGCCCGCTTGATGAACTCGCGCGTGCCTGCTTGATGAAACTTAAGTCAGCGAGAAGTCGGGAATGGCACTCGTGGTAATCTGCTCCGCATTGATGGAAAAAATCGTATTCCTCGAGCGGAACACGTTCCGGGCGAACTTTCGCAAACCTGGCTTCGAACACGAGTGGATTGATTATGGCGAGACGAAGCCGGCGGATGCGGTAAGCAGACTGCGCGATGCGACGATTGCGATCTGCAACAAGCTGGCGCTTCGTGAAGCGGAACTTTCGGAACTTCCATCGCTGAAATTAATCGCCGTCGCTGCTACGGGGGTCGACAACATCGACCTGGAGTATTGCCGGCGTCGCGGGCTCGCCGTCTGTAACACGCGTGGCTATGCAAATCATTCGTTGCCGGAACATGTGCTGACGCTCATTCTCGCCTTGCGACGCAACCTGATCAGTTACCGTCAGGACGTTGAACAGGGACGTTGGCAAGCGGCGGAACAGTTCTGCCTGCTGGACCATCCCATTCATGATTTACACGGCAGCACGATGGGAATAGTCGGCTACGGCGTGTTGGGCCAGGCAATGGAGAAACTGGCGAGGGCTGTTGGCATGCGCGTCCTGGTAGCAGAGCATCGGAACGCGGCAGAGTTGCGGCCCGGGCGGACACCGTTCGCTGATGTGTTGGAGCAGAGTGACGTGCTGACTCTGCATTGTCCGCTGACCGCCGAAACCCGCGACCTGATAGCGCTGCCGGAGTTGAGACGCATGAAGCCGTCCGCGCTCTTGATTAATACTGCCCGCGGCGGATTGGTAGATGACTCGGCGTTGATTGAAGCATTGCAGACAGGATTGATAGCGGGGGCCGGATTCGACGTTTTGCGCAACGAACCACCACGCGAGGGAAATCCTTTACTCGAGCTGAAGATGCCGAATTTTGTCTTGACCCCTCACGTTGCATGGGCCAGCGACGAAGCGATGCAAACCCTGGCCGATCAACTCGTCGACAACCTCGAAGCGTTTGTGAGCGGGAAGCCGAAGAACCTCGTGGTGGGTGGTGGTGAGTAATGAACCATGGCGGCCCACAAATACAGAACCGGGAGCAGTAGCGACCGGGATTCGCTAACCTTGGAAAGGAGTGTGTTTCAAACTCGAGCCCGGTCGGAATTTGCGAACGCCTTATCGAAACAAAAAGCTGCGCTTGAAGCGCAGCTTAGTCAGAACTCAGAAGCTGAAGACGATCTTACGAAGACGCTGCTTCACTGGCCGCTTCCGAAGCTGGTTCGTCATGATGTTCCGTGGTGTAGAGGTTCAGAATCTCCTGGCCCTGCCGTGACCTTGGATCGATCGTACGCAAGTGTTTGCGTCCCTGCATCTCCCAGATAGCAGTTACCTGGCCATCCTTTTCCACGGCGTGATAGGTGATCTCCTCAGTGCTGGCGGGCGGTGGCGGCGTCTCACCCTGCTGATCGGGCGCCGGCACAATGGGCGCGGTATCGGTGTCAGACATTAAAACTCAAAAGCTCCTCTCAAACTATTCGCTTGTCGTTTTGGTTTTAAGGATTGTGGCACACGCGCCGCACGAGTGTCTAGCCGCAGGACAGCCTTCGGTCTCTCTGAACTATCAAATCGTCACCGACTGGGAGTCTGTGCTACTCATAGCTGCAGGGCCAGTTCAACAGCCCGGCGCGGCGAAACCACACCCCAACCCTGCCGCTCAACTTCGACTCCGGGAACCCGTTCGGATGTATCGATCAGAATCCGTTTCACCTGCTGTGGGGTCAGCCGCGGGTTTGCTTCCAACATGCAGGCCACGACTGAGGCCACAATCGGCGAGGAAAATGATGTCCCGTCAACATACTTGTAGTTCGAATCGATCACATTCCCCTCGCGCAGTTTGATCGTAATCAACTGGCGCAGCAGCGGCACCGGCAGATCGCGCGCCTCGTCCAGGTCCTTATCAACTCCAGCGTGCAGGCCAATTATTCCGTAGAGCTCCGTGTCAGCCGCGCCTTCGAGTTCCGAATACAAGGCCGCTTCATCGGCGGTCGGCGTGCGCGGAAGAATCGGGGCCGCGACCCAGATGCCCGGAGCAATTACTTCCGGCTTCTGCAATCCGTCTATAGTTGGGCCGTACGATGAACGGTACATGCCGCGCCGCGCACGATCTCGCGAATTCTGATCGTCCAGTCCGCCAACCGAAATAGCCGAAGGGGCACTGGCCGGCGCGAGCACGGGATGGCCCGGCGCCATGCCGGCATTTCCCACTGCGCAAACTACGACCAAACCTTCCTTCACGCACCGTTCGACCGTTTGCGCCAGGGAGTTTGTCAGGTAGCTCTCCGCAAAGTCACCGCCGGCGGAAATGTTCACCACTCGAATACTATATTTCTCCCGCAGGGCCAGGACCCACTCCAGCCCGCGCTGGATTTGCTCTTCGGTGATGCGTCCCGTCTTGCCGATCTTCACCAGGACCACATTCGCTTCTGAAGCGATGCCGCGGTAAAGACCATCGGAAAGCGATCCGTTACCGGCGGCGACTACCGACGTCATCATGCCGTGCCAACTGGCGACATCGATCGTTTCCAGTGACGTCTGATCGTCGGCCTCGTTAAAGATGCTGTGATAGGCCTGAATGCGGTTCACCGGCGTCGCCAGATCCGGGTGCGCATAAAAACCGGAATCGAGGAAAGCGATGGTGACGCCTTTCCCTGTGAAGCGTTCATCGGCATCCAGCCGCAAGGGTGTCGGCAGCACGTAACTGTTCTGTTCAAAGATTGCTGCCTGCGTGTCGAGCTGGCGTTGCGCGCGGCTGAACAAATCCACGCATCCGGGGCAGAGTTGAGCCAAGTCATCCCGCCTGGATGCGTTAGCGGCGACGATCGACTCGAGTTCTTCCGGAAGTTCATGGACCAGCAGCGCACCCAGGGCCGGCACGCGTCCACAAGCATCGCAGAGTTCTGGCTTAGGCTTATCCGCCGGCGCAACCGGTTCGGTTAGTACACTTCCCTCGGACATTTCTCGATCTTGTCTCCTGGCGCAACTTCCTTCGCAGTGTGAGGGGGTTCCGCCTTAACTTATCACAGTGTCCGTGCGGCTAACCACAAAACTTTTCGTCTTGAGTTCGGCGGCGCCTGCGGTTGTGATTCGCGCGCGTGGCGTGTAAGTTATCCCACGGCCCAATCAGGAGAAGGAGAGCAATTGTGACTGCCACCGAAAACGCGCCCACCGTAGCCGACTTGTTTCGTCGCGCGCAAGCCATGCGGCACGAAAACCCGGAAGTTTCCTACAAAGAAATTCACGCCCAGCTCGCGCGGGAGTTTTCTTCCGGGCCCTTTCCGCCAGTCTACAATTTGACGATTCCAGAGCAGGATGCGCGCGCGCCGCAAGAGGACTGGTCCGCCGGTTTGCCGATTGTGCTGCGCGGCATCCAACAAAAGGATTGGAACGATATTGCCAGCGGCATCGTGCTGTCGCTGGAGCAGACGGAAAACTACGAGCGCGAACGCGGCCCGGAAGGCACACGCGATAAATGGCACGATCGTTCCGCCGGCATCGAAGAGGCCACTGCAAAAAGTGTCGGCAAGTGGATGCCCGAAGAATTGATGGACCTGGCAGAACGAAGTTCGAAGAAATAGTTAACGGGCAAACATTAGCTCGCCAGTCACAATCCAGGGGGACGGCAATGGGTGGTAGGTTTTTCTTAACAGCGCTGTTTTTGATCTTGTCCTCGGCCAGCTTGGCCTATAGCCAAACTGATAAGAAAACCGCTTACGGAATTCTGATCGACAATACCGGCTCGCTTCGATCTCAACTCGATCAAGTTCTCGAATTGGGTCGAGCAGTCGCGCGACATGGCGCGCAAAGAGGATCTGTTTCCGTCTTCAATTTTGAGAGTGGCGGCGACCGGCGGAACCCGTTGGCTCTGGTCAGCAGCGGCAGCGAATGGAGCGATAACGCGCCCGCGCTCGAAAACTTTATCGACGATATCTTTGTGCTGGGCGGACAGACGACGTTGCTGGATGCGATTAACTCCATGGCTCAAAACGTCAACGCAAAGGTCACTGCCGAGAAGGATACATTCTCACACGGCATTATTGTTTTGATTACCGATGGAGAAGATCGCGAAAGCCGGATCAAAGAGAGTGAGCTAATCAAGGACTTGCAGGCAAAGGGTACAAAAGTCTTCGCGATTGGCCTGACCAGGGAATTAAGCGGCGCCTTCGGCAGCAAAGGCAAAAAGGACAAAGCGGAAAACCTGCTCAGAAAGTTGACGAAGGAAACCGGCGGGCGCGTGATCTTTCCTGATTCCCGCAGCTTTGACGCGGACAAAGTGATCGGAGAGCTTCTAGCGCCTTAATGTCAGAACCGCCTGCGGTAGCGGGCGGGCCGTTACTATGGCAATTGCTAAGGGCAAAACGAATGCGGGCCAGGGTGGAAAGCGCGGGCATTCCAACATGGACCACTGGGATTTTACCGAAGCGATCAAAGCTGCTGCCCGCAAGGACCGCCGCCTCAAAGCAAAAGTTGAAATTAAGGAAGGCCTCGCCGACTTTCATGATAAGAGCCAGCCGGGGGAGAACAGGTTAAGCGAGCACTCAAAGCACAACCTCCAAATCGAAAGGGACTAAGGCCATGCGAATCCCGATCTTTGTCTCGTGCCCCACCGCGCTAAACCGAAAACAGGAGAGCGCACGCAACATCATTCTTTCCGAGCTGAAACGGATGCAGTTGGAGCCACGCGCGTTGGGCCGCTCCGACTACCCTACCGAATCCCCGTTGCGGGAAGTCTATGTAATCGCCAAACACTGCTCCGGCGGAATCATCCTCGGATTCGAGCAAAGTTTCGCCAAGTCCGTTCTGGTAAAGCGAGGCATTCCCCGGAAACAGGGAACCATGCGAAACGTATCTATGCCCACATCGTGGAATCATCTCGAAGCCGGTATCCTTTTCGGAATGAATCTTCCCTTACTGGTTTTCAAGGAAGACGGCATCTCGGGCGGCGTTTTCGATGAAGGTGTTACCGATAATTACATTCATAAGATGCCCACTAAACATCTGGATGCGACCCAAAAACGCGGCCTGGCGGATGTTTTCCTGAAGTGGCAGTATCGAGTCCGCAACCATTACTACGGTTAAGAATTTGCGTTCAAATCAGCCGTGAGTTTTCTCAACCAGATCATCAAGGATCCGAAGTACCAGACCGAAGCTCCACGTCAGCCGGAGGAGATCGGCGATCCGGATGTGATCATCAGCCCGAACACGCGGCTGCCCAATCGCATTCCCCCCGGCCAGACTCGCACGAAAAAGTGGCCCGTGCTGGACGCTCACGGCACGCCGCAAATCGACCTCGCTACCTGGAAATTCGAAGTTGACGGCGCCGTCTCGCATCCACAGAGTTGGTCCCTCGATGAATTCATGCAACTACCCGCCGTAAAAGTCTACGCAGATTTTCATTGCGTCACGCGCTGGTCGCGACTGGATAACGTTTGGGGCGGCGTGCCCGCGCGCGAGTTAGCAAAAATCGCCGGGGTAAAACCGGAGGCAAAGTTTGTGCTCGCGTTCGGCTATGACTCCGGTTGGACTACGAACATTCCCATCGAATTCTTTTTAAACGAAGACTCTCTCTTTGCGTGGTCGCACGACGGCGAGCCGATTCCGCCCGATCACGGCGGGCCAGTGCGTCTGATCGTGCCGCAGCTTTACGCGTGGAAGTCGGCCAAGTGGATCAAGGGTGTTCGTTTCCTGGAGCAGGATCAGCCGGGATACTGGGAAGAGGGCGGTTACCACATGCGCGGCGACCCATGGACCGGCGGTGATGGCGAGCGATTTCGCTGGCCCTAAGATACTGGCAGTCGTTTTTGTGATGCGAACCTGATACTCTCGGGTACCAGGGCTCTCGGTTTAGTTAACTCGGAATATATTTCAAGAGAAGTTTGTAAAACACTGCCACTGCAAAAGCCAGACTAACCATCGCGTAGAGATAAGGGTAAGCCTTAACGATAAAATCGCTGTAAGTCTTTAAGATCTTATTTCCTTCATCGAAAAAGTTTTTGAGCTTCGGGTGACCTGAAAACAATCCTGTAAACTTTGCCTCAAGTTTGGTCTGTAAGAGGCCTAGGACCCAGTGATAAAACGTCAGGATAAACTTGACCAAGAAGAAAACCCCCACTGGAGCTACGACCACCAAAGATGCGGCCGACACTAACTTCGTCCAATCAAGAACGGTTAACTTCGTCGGGTCGCCTCCGAAGTAAGCAATCACACAAGTCAAAGCGATGGTAACGCCGAGGGTTAGGTCCCGGAACAGCGAAATGTAGTGATTCAGGGATTCAACCTGTTTTGTGACGTTGTCATTAAACATGACTCGTTCCTCCTTAGAATTAGCGGGAATCATAACGCTAACAAGTGGATCGACACACTTCACCACTTTCATACAGAGGCAAGTAGCTTTAGTTATGTCTCAATAAGGAATCTCTGAGTCTAGCTCTTCAGAAGAAGGCAAGGCGACTCCTGAAGACGACCGTTTTCTCACATCTCAAAAGTCTTTAGTGTCCTTTAACTCTTTGTACCTGTCCGAAGCGAAAACTTCATGCCGTCCGTTTTAGACAATTACCGCATCCAGCAACTCGATCTCTCACTCAATCCCAGATACCACAACCGCAATAACGCGAACGGCACGTTGCCATTTTCCATAGATAATCACGGAAGGCGCGCCGCTCGGCGGACTTAATTGTTGTTGGCCATTCGATCCTAGGCTTACGCCCCAGGCTCTATGCTGTTGTGCGCTACGCACTGCTCAAGAATCCAAAATCGCAGGCCCGAGCCGGTTTTCTTCCGGTTTCAAGCCTCCAAGAGTGTTAGACTCCGCGCGTTCTGACAGCCGTCTTCACGGAGTGCTCTCACGTGCGCATCTTCAACTCAAGGGAACCGCAGCCGGTATTAGTAGGCGACGTTGCCTACTTCCGCGTAGTCCTCTCGTCAGAGAATGACTCAGACCTGATTGGCATCATCATGGAACGCCAGCGTCGCATGAAGGAAGAAATGGACGTAATGGTCAAACAAACGCTTGGTCCTGAGTTTGAAGTTAGGAGTATGACAATAGGCAGAGGTAGCGTTGAGATTCTAATCATTATTGCTTCAACCTATTATGTCGTCTCAAGGTGGAAGAACTTTATCGAGAGCCTCGAACTCCTTAAGCGCCAAATCGAATCCGTTTTTCGACAGCAAGTCCCGCTAGTTGGGAAGACTGAAGCTACATGGACACCGGGTCCAGCGGTTGCTAACGTGCAAGCAGGAACATTCTCAGCCGAAGCCCCTAGGTTCACCCAAGCGGGGCTGTTAATTTATCTAATAGTCAGCCACGCGGCACTATTGACCGCTTTCCTTTGGCTGCTGATTAAAAAGTTGTCCTAAATTCGAAACTTTGGTCAGGCATGAGATTTTGCGATCTTGTTTATGCTTAAACGACGATAAGATCTCCTCAACCGGCATTTGCGTTGATCAAACCCCTGAAATTCAATTAGTAGCCGCTGGCATTCTTCTTGCCCATCTATGTGTTGTCCGGTTTCTCGAATCAGACCGATACAAACAGTCTCTCAACGGGGTGGTTCTTGATTTAAAGGAGTACGAAAATGGGTGATGACAAAGCCACAACAACAAGCACTGACCACTATGATTCCGAAGGCAACTTTACAGGTCATAGTGAATCCACGACTCAGCCCGAATCAGATTTCTTTGGCGATACTATCGACACGACTATCGACGTGATGACAGGCGGGGCGCTCTCTAGCGACTCAGATTCTAGCTCGTCTGATAGCAAAGAGGACTAGGGTGCATCAAACGTCAACCGCTCAATCCCGAAGGGGTTCGCGAAAGACCGCTTCTGACGCGCGGGATCGGTTGGTTTAGACGAGCGGTTAGAGGGCCTACGGACGAGCGCTTTAGATTCTTTTTGTCGCCGGCTTCAGCCGGCGTAAACGAGGAGGAACGATAATGCAGACAGATAAAACCGGAAGCGTAACGGTGGAAGTAAACCCAAATAAAAGCTGGCGGTGTTGCAAATGTCGCCATGAGAACCACCACGATAAATGGGTATGCAATGATCCTGCCTGCCGTCACGAACGCTGCAACAACTGCACGGATTTGGATTAGCTGCGCGCAAACGATCAGCAACAGCTAGCCTGAAGGCGACAAGCTTCACGCGCGATTTTTGGATTTAGCTGGCACAGACTTCAGTCTGTGATAATGATGGGATAACTAGGCTCTGCCGCCTGATGTGCGGAAAGGGCTGGGCCTTTCCGTTGTTGTTTCTACTTGTTCTGGCTCCGCCTTCGTCCATGGCGAAGCCACTTTTTATTTGCAATTACGGAAAGGGCAGAGCCTTTCCGCACATCAGGCGGCATAGCCGCGCTCGGCTAATCCATTGAGCAAACCAACTGAAAACTTGCCTATCGCTGGCGTTGTTCCCAAAGACGCCGCGGCTGTAATCCTTCTGCGTCACAACACCGATCCCACAAACCCGGAAGTCTTCTGGGTGCGACGCAGTGAAAAGCTCGCTTTCCTGGGCGGTTATCACGCGTTTCCGGGCGGCAAGATGGATCCGCCGGATGCGGAAGTAGAGGTGGCTAATTGCGTTGAGGTTGAGCGGGCGGCCGCAATCAGTTGTGGCGCGCGTGAGTTATTTGAAGAGACGGGTGTGCTGTTAGCTCGCGGGGTCGAGACCCTCACCAAAGGACAGCGGGCGTCGTTGCTGGACGATCTTGAGTCCGGCCGCATGTCATGGCCGGCCCTCTTGCGTCATTACGATCTGCGGCTGGATGCTGATGACTTTACTTTCGTAGGCCGCTGGGTGACGCCACCCTTCAGCGCGAAGCGTTTCGACACCTGGTTCTTTTTAGCGAACTGTCCGCGCAAACAGGATGCGAGCGTGACTGGCGATGCCGAACTGGAATCAGGCGAGTGGGTTTTTGCGCGCGAAGCGGCCGCATGCTGGGAACGTGCGGAAGTCCTGCTGGTCCCGCCGGTGCTGCATGCGCTGCGAACTTTAGCGGCCGGGCTAACGGATGAAACCGTCACACGATTTCTTTCCAGCCCTAATGCGCATGGTGAGCCGACGAGGGAAATTGAATTTCTCCCAAACTACATCTGTTTTCCCGTGCGCACGCCTACGCGGCCACCGGCAACGCACACCAATTGTTATCTAATTTACTCCTCGGGTGAACTTCTGATTATCGATCCCGGCTCGCCCTATGCGGAGGAACAAACAGCGCTGGCCGCGAGTATCGACAATTTGCTTGCCGCGGGACGAACGGTGCGCGAAATCGTGCTCACGCATCTTCATCCTGATCACGTGGGCGGCGTCAACGCCCTGCGGAATCACCTGGGCGGCGACGTAACGGTAGCCGCGCATCAACTGACGGCCGAAGCACTGGGCCCAGACATTTTGGTAAATCGTTTGATTGTCGATGACGAAGTGATAACGCTCGCGGGCACGCCAGAGATTGGGTTGCGCGCAATGCACACGCCGGGACACGCGCGCGGCCACCTTTGTTTTTATGAAGCACGCACCGGGACTTTGATAACCGGTGATAACGTCGTCGGTCTGGGCTCTGTGTTGATAGATCCGCCCGAAGGCAATGTGCGTGATTACCTGAATTCACTGCAGCGCATGCGTGCCCTGCCGCATCTTGGTGTTCTCTTTGGCGGTCACGGCCCGGCGATGGCGAATCCGGAAGCTAAACTGGACGAATACATCACGCACCGGCTGGAGCGCGAGCAAAACATTTTGGCGGCAGTGCGCGCAGGTTGCGTGACGCCCGCGGAAATGGTGGCGCGAGTTTACACCGACGTCTCACCTAAAGCTTATGGCCTGGCTGAGCGGGCGGTGTTGGCCCACCTGGAGAAACTGCAGGACGATGGATTGGTAATCCGCGATTCGCAGGACAACTACGCTGCCGCTTAACGAGCCGCGCAGTTAAGGAGGGCTTATCACCGCACAGGGAAGCCTCCTTTACATTCGGGCTACTGCCCTTTTCACTGCTTTGCGGTTAGAATCTTAATAAATCCGAATCAGAACTGAATAAAACAAACATGGAACACGCAAGGACTTTCGCCGAACTCAAAGCGAGTGGCTACCGCAGTCTCTCAGTCAAAGACGAGATGCGCGCGAACCTGATTCGCAAGCTGCAAGCACGGGAAAAACTCTTTCCGGGAATCCTCGGTTACGAGGAGACTGTGATCCCTCAACTCGTGAACGCTATCCTGGCTCGCCACAATCTAATTCTGCTGGGACTGCGCGGGCAGGCGAAGAGCCGGATCATCCGCCAACTCGCTCTGTTGCTCGACGAACGCATTCCAGTCATTGCCGGCTCAGAAGTGAATGACGATCCGTTTCATCCGATTTCCGCCTACGGCCGTCACATGATCGAGCTGAACGGCGATGCCATGGCGATTGAATGGATCGATCGCGACGCGCGCTTTGTAGAAAAATTGGCCACCCCCGACGTGACTATCGCCGACATCATCGGGGACGTCGATCCAATTAAAGCCGCCAAGGGCGGGCACTTGCTGAGCGATGAATTAACGATTCACTACGGACTCTTGCCGCGCGCAAATCGCGGCATTTTTGCCATCAATGAACTGCCCGATCTCGCCGGCAAGATTCAGGTTGGTCTTTTCAACATCATGCAGGAGGGCGACGTGCAGATAAAGGGTTATCCCGTGCGTTTGCCGCTTGATGTCATGCTGGTGTTTTCGGCAAACCCTGAGGACTACACCGCGCGTGGCAAAATAATCAGCCCATTGAAAGATCGCATCGGTGCTGAAATCACCACGCATTACCCGGCCGAAGTGCCGTTGGGAGTCGAGATCACGCGCCAGGAAGCATGGCTCGATCGTGGCGCAATTGGTGATGAATCGACCGCGCTGCAAATCCCTGAATTCATTCGCGAGACGGTGGAGCAAATCGCTTTTGAAGCGCGCGATGATCAGCGCATCGACAAGCATTCGGGAGTTTCACAACGACTGCCAATTACGGTGATCGAATCGGTCGTCTCAAACGCTGAGCGTCGTGCGTTGCTGACCGGCGAAGAAGCGATCGTGCCGCGCATCTCGGACATTTACGCCGCGGTCCCTTCGATGACGGGAAAGATGGAGTTGGAATATGAGGGCGAGCAGATTGGCGCCAATCGTATTGCCAAAGATTTGATCAAGCGGGCGGCCGGGGAAATCTTTGAAGGCTACTTTGTCGGCATAGACTTCGCGAACACGATTCGCTGGTTCGACGAAGGAAACAACTTGCGCCTGGCCGACACCGCAGCGGCGTCCGAATGTATGACGCTGCTTGACACCGTTCCGGAGTTAATCGATACCGCGCTGATTCCTTTTGATTTCAAACGCAAGGACGATGCGCAAACCGTGTCCGCGTGCGAGTTCGTGCTGGAGGGCCTGTACGCTGAGAACAAGATCAGCCGCAACGAGGAAGGCGGTTACACCGCCGTAACCAAAGCGCGGAAGGACAGGCGCGGGATGATTTATGACGATTTGACGGAGACGGGGAAGTACAGCTAAGTCGATTTTGGCCACAGATGAACACGGATAAAAACAGATTTAAGCATAAAGAGATTACCGAAAAAATCATTGGCGTCTTTTACGAAGTTTACAATGAGTTAGGTCACGGCTTTCTCGAGTCAGTTTATGAAAAATCGCTGGAGGTCGCCCTCAGCTCTTTGGGCCTTAGCGTTCAGAGGCAAATAGAAATCCCGGTTTGGTTTCGGGGACACGAGGTAGGAGCGTTCAGTGCGGATGTTCTGGTAGAGGGCTGTGTTTTGCTGGAGCTAAAAGCTGCACGCGCAATAGATCCTTCTCACCAAGCGCAACTTCTCAATTACCTGCGCGCGACTGAGATCGAGATCGGCCTGCTCCTTAACTTTGGCCTTAAGCCGGAATTCAAAAGGCTAATCTTCGATAACCCACGGAAGTCACTGCGAGGAAAACCAACGTCAACACCAATTGATTTACTGCTCGCGGACGGTTCGCATGAATAACACCAGGCTCCAATTGGTTTCTATCTGATTTGTGTCTATCTGTGTGTATCTGTGGCTAATCTAAAATGAAGTTTACTCGCTACTCAAAATTCAAAGGCTTCGACGTCTCCGGGATTAACCTCGGGGACCTGATGGATTCTTTGTCTGACTCCCTCCTGCAATCGGGATACGACGACGATTACTATTGGACGCGCCAGCGCACGCCGCAGGACACTTCGCTCGACGCGTTGCGCCGCGCCCTCCTCGAAGCACTGATGGAGCAAGGCCTGTTGGACGAGCAACAGATCAAGCAAATGCTGGCCGACAACGAAAGCCAGTACAAGGGTTCTTTGCTGGAGGAGTTGCTCAATCAACTCATTGAGCGCCTGGTCGAAGAAGGCTACCTCACTTTGCATGAAGAGCCTGAGTCCCAACGCCGTCAACCCCAAACGCACGGCCAGGGAGAAATCTCCGAACCGTTGCCGCGCAATGTGAAGTTTGAAGTGACGGAAAAGGGCCTCGATTTTCTGGGCTACAAGACGCTACGCAATTTGCTGGGCAGCATGGGAAAAAGTTCAATGGGACGCCACGATACCGCGCATCTGGCGACGGGTGTCGAAGCCGCTGCCGCCAGCAAGCCTTATGAATTCGGCGACACGGTTAACCTCGATGTAAACACTACGCTGTTGTCGGCCATTCAACGCGAAGGTTTGCAGGTGCCGCTCAATCTCGAATACAAGGATCTGCACGTGCACCGATGCGACTATCAATCGTCATGCGCGACGGTGGTAATGCTTGACTGTTCTCACTCAATGATTCTTTACGGCGAAGATCGGTTCACTCCTGCCAAAAAGGTTGCCCTGGCGCTGGCCCATCTGATTCGCACGCAGTATCCCGGCGACTCTTTGAAGATAGTGCTTTTCCACGACAGCGCTGAAGAGTTGGCGCTGGCCAAACTGGCAACTACACAGGTCGGGCCGTATCACACAAATACTGCCGAAGGCCTGCGGCTCGCGCGACGCCTGCTGCAGGCGCAGCGGAAAGAGATGAAGCAGATCGTGATGGTTACTGACGGCAAGCCGACGGCGTGCTTCGTGGAAGGAGAGAACATTGCGTTATCTGCAGCAGGAGGAATGAGGAAAGGGAAAACAGCAGACGGGATGTCTGCGGTCCCAACTAGGCGGCTTTACAAGAATTCGATGGGCGGCGATCCCTTCGTGATGGATCAAACGTTCAAAGAGGTGCAGGGTTGTCGCAAAGCCGGGATCATGATTAACACGTTCATGCTGGCCAGCGACTATTACCTGGTCGAGTTCGTGAAAGAAATGACCGCCATGACGAATGGGAAAGCCTATTTCGCAAATCCCGGAAATCTGTCGCAGTTTGTGCTGATTGATTTCATGCGCCGCCGCACCAGCAAAGTAAAGTAAACACCGAAAGCGCCTTCAATGAGGCGTAGCAAAATCAAACCAGGAAGCGACAAGAAAGCGCTGACAGGTCAGCGCACTCCAAAGAGCTTCGCTATAAGTGATGAGGACCTATTCCACTCGTAGGTAGTATGTAGCCGCGACCTCTTCGATTCCATGCGTCGTGCGCATTAGCTTGATCTGATAATCACCCGGCTTCAGTACGCGACCCGGAACATTCAAGTCGACCGCTGCGGTTCCATCCGCGGAGGTGCTCTTTGCTTCAGTGAAAATCGCCTGGCCTGCCATCGTGAGGATCTCGATCCGAAAGGTTCCCGCCCGGTTTCTTTCCAGTACGAGTTGCGCGTGGAACAAACTATCAACTTCAGGCAGCGTGACGTGGTTTGTCTTGTCGCGATCGTAAACACTCTCAGGAAGCAGAATAATGTTAACCACGGGCGACCCGGCTGCCGTGTTAGGTGGTTGTGAGTTCCCCCCCACCGGCGGCTGTGACCCGTTGGGGTGGTGCGCTTCCTGCCGATTAGAATCTGGCTTTGGCGCTGGAAGCACACGGCGCCGAGGAATTAGCTTTCGGCCCTGCGTAATCAACTGTCCGCGCACCTGTGGTTTTCGCCAGAGTACCCATACCGTTCCCGCCAATAGCGCAATTATCACGGCGCTCAGTGCGAGCTTCCATCCAGCTTGATTAAGGCCTAACAGACGTTGCAGCCTCTCGCCGATTGTCGGGCGAGGAAGAGCCATTGAACTTGTCGAGGCGAAGCGAGCATGCAACGGTTCAGAAACTCTTAACTTCTGCCGGCGCTCGGCCGTGACCAGGAACTTTGCCTGGAACTGTTCACGCTCGGCCTTGCCCAGCAAACCCATGGCAAAGTCATCTGCCAACTCGTATTCCGCGAGCCGGACCCGAACTGCGAGTCGCTCGTCGGCAAAAAGACTTTCTTCGAATGGAGTCTGTTCCGCGCGCGTCAACGAGCCCAGCAAAAATCGCCGGACAGCCTCGTCGGAAAATTGTTCAGGTTGATTGCTCACTTTTTTGGTCGAGACCTAGTTTGAAAGCCGCGCTTCTGTGTCCAAGCATTGATCGATGCAAATCTGTAATTTCTCTCGAATGCGTAACGCTCGTAACCTTAAAGTACTTAGACTGATATCGAATGTCTGGGCCAATCGCTTTCGCAGATCGATCTTGGCGCGCTTATTCGCCGCGTAATAACTCTCGATTAGCTGTCGTGAATCTGCACTGAGCTTCGCCAGACATTTTTCCAAACAGGCATGGGTCTGTTCCTTAGCCACGTCGTCAGCAGGTAAAGAAAAATCGGTAGCTACTGGCCGCTTCAGATACTCATGATGGACGTTGTTCATGACACCCAGAAAGTAGATCGCTTTGTCGCCAACGTAGGTGTCGCGGATATCGACCACCCGGCGGGCCACCCGATCGATCGTTTCGTCGGCCAGTTCTTCGGGAAAGCGACAACCGCGCGATGCAAGAATGGCAATCAGTCGCCAGCGAATCTTTTCGTAAGTTGAACCGGCCCGCTCGGGATCGCCATCCAGCCACTGCAGGAGCAAGTCGAACTCTTCCTGTTGGAGCACGTGGATCTTTTTCGCAGGCGACATAGTGGCAACCCCGTCGGGCGGTTTCACTGGGCTATGGTTACCGGGCGGACATATTGATGTTCATTGTTGCTTTACCACCTCTGCGATAGCGACGGTCTTGTCCTTCGTTTCACCTGGCAGTTTGACAGTCACCTGGCCGAGCTTCTCGTCCACGCTGACGACTGTGGCAACCGTCGGAGCGCCGTTGTTGGTAAATTTCACCTTATCACCGGCCTTGAGTGCCGGCTGGGCCACGGGGCTTGACTCAGTTGCCGGGCTCGCGGCCGGCGCCGGAGAAGCCTGGCTGCTCGCATTTGTGTTTGCCGGGCCGTTCGTGTTTGTTTCGGTTGCAACCGGATCACAGGCTGCGATGCTCAAGCACAATAGTAGCAGCGCGAAAATTGTTCTGGTCATGATTCTATCTCCTCCTGGAATGAAGTTTTCGTTTAAGTTTCGGCGAAGCGCCGGCCCTTCGTTTCAAGCTGGCATCAGGACACAGCTTCGATTCGAGGGTGAATGGGATAAACTGGCAAAACGTTTCAACTTCGAATCGAAAAAAGTTTTTCCGTAACGCAAACTGGTAAGTTGCTCGCCGCCCGGTGGCCGGCCATCAGCATGACCATACGAACAGCAAACACCAATGGAGTAGCTACCGCTTTCACAGACGAAGGCAGCGGGCCGGCGGTGCTACTGCTGCTGCATGGCTATCCTTTCAATCGCACGATGTGGCGCGAACAAATGGAGGCGCTGCGGGACCGCTATCGCGTCGTTGCGCCGGATCTGCGCGGGCTGGGCGAATCAAAGGCGGCGGACGTAATAGCTCCGATGGAGCAAATGGCCGCCGACGTGGCGGTACTGCTGGATCAACTCCAGTTGGAACGCGTGGCGGTCTGCGGTCTTTCCATGGGAGGTTACGTTGCCTTTGATTTCTTTCACTCGTTTCCTGATCGCGTGAGCGGGCTGGTGCTGGCCGGCACCAGGGCGCCCGCGGATAACGATCAGGAACGACAAGCTCGCGAGCGCCAGGCTGCGCGCTTACTCGGCCAGGGAATGCGGGGAATTGCCGACGAGACATTGCCAAAGCTTCTTGCGCGCGAGACTTTGGAGCGCCGTCCGGAGGTCGCGGATCGGGTTCGCGAAATGATTGAAGGTACCTCGCCACCAGCGGCTGCCGCTGCTCAACTTGGCATGGCGGCACGGCGCGACTATGCTCAAGATCTGCCAAGCATGAATGTACCGGTGCTGATTGTCGTGGGACGTGAAGACACCATCAGGCCCGTAAGTGACGCTGAGTTCATGCATCAGCAGCTGCGTGATTCTAGATTGGAGATTATCGAGAACGCGGCGCACGTATCGAACCTGGACCAGCCGGAAGAGTTCAACCGGATCCTAAAAGAGTTTCTAAACGGATAACATCCCCAGCGCGGATCGGTACGCTTCGCGGCTACCCCTGGGGGCGAAATTTGATGAACGAATCCTGGAAATACAATATTGAAGAGCGGGTGCGCTGGGGCGATGTCGATGCGGCGCGCATTATTTTTTACGGCGCCTACATCCGGTTTTTTGAGATCGCTGAGACCGAATTGTTCCGCGCCGTTGGTTTGCCCTACGGCGTGGCTTTCGACGAGCTGGATATTTGGCTGCCCAGAGTGCATCTCGAGTGCGACTTTCATCGCGCGGCCCGGCTTGACGATCTACTGGTCGTCAGCGTCTTTGTCGCGAAGTTCGGCAACAAATCATTTCGCTTAAACTTTGAAGTAAGACGTAAGGATGAAGAGGAGCTGGTGGCCGAGGCTCACTTTGTGCTCGCTTCCGTGCGCCGCGATAGTTTCGAAACCGTGCCGGTGCCGGAGGAATTGAAACGGCGCCTCGCGCCATTTACTAAACCGGCCGAGCATAGCGGCGCATAACATGACGTTAAATAGCTAGGAATAAGCTGACAGACAGGAATGCCTGTCCCACTAATTATGAATATTCGAGAGCGCATTATCAGCGAGCAGTTGGACGAGCAGCTCATTGAACCCGATCCGCTCGTCCAGTTTCAAAAATGGTTCGATGATGCTATCGCCGATGGTTTGAAACTGCCGGAAGCGATGACCCTGGCTACCGCAACCAGCGACGGTAAGCCTTCCGCGCGAGTTGTGCTGCTGAAGCAGGTGGATGAGCAGGGCTTTGTGTTCTATACGAACTATCGCAGCCGAAAAGCGAGCGAGCTCGATGCGAACGTGCATGCGGCTTTGGTTTTCTATTGGCCCCAGCACGATCGGCAGGTTCGCGTTGAGGGAACCGTCACGCGAACTTCCGCTGAAGAATCAGACCTCTATTTCCAAACGCGGCCGCGCGATAGTCAGATTGGTGCTTGGGTTTCCCCGCAAAGCGAAGTCATAGAGGGCCGGGATTTCCTGGAAGAGCGCACCAGAGAACTCGAGGAAACCTACCGGGAGGGGTTGGTCGAGCGACCTGAGCATTGGGGCGGTTACCGGCTTAAGCCACAGCGAATTGAGTTTTGGAAGGCACGCCCCAGCCGGCTGCATGACCGGCTGGTGTACGAACTGCAGAACGAGGGAAGCTGGCGCGTTCAGCGACTCGCCCCTTAAAACCGATCACCACGCAGCATCGATCATGGCGCCACAAACCCGTTGAGCGGGTTGCCATGAAACGCGTCGGTTTTCCAGGCGGACGGATCCCAGGTACCGTCGCCGGTTCCCAGGACCTTCACCGGCAAAATCATCGCAAACCCACCGAGAGCATTCTTCTGCGTGATTCCGTTGTCGACCAGCCGGCCATCCGGACCGACCGTGAACTTCGCACTGCGCGCCAGATCGCCTTCGCCTTGAGTATCAAAGTCAAACTGAGAAGACTTGCAGTAGGGAAGGGCGGCTTGCCCCTGCTCTTTGGGTTACAGCGGCCATAAGGCGCGCCGCGCCAGCTTGCGCTTCAAATTCACATAGCCCTGATCGCCGGCGACGAGTTCGCCCAGAACTTTGCGAATGCCGCGATGGCCGCGGGCAAATTCGATCATCCTTTCGGTGAACGGCGCGCCCCAAAAGTTACCGTAGAAACGGCGGCGCATTTCGGCGGCCCGCTGCAGCTCGCGCCCGAAATCTTTTCGCCAGAGCTGCTCATAATCTGCAGCTCTTCCGGCCAGGTAAGCGTCAGCAAAAAGTTCCGCCGAACGCAGCGCATAATAGATCCCCTCTCCGGTTACAGGATCGGCGAATCCCGCAGCGTCACCCAAAAGAGCCCAGCCTTCTCCGCTTGCGCGACGCGTGTCCCAGGTTCGCGGCAACAAGCCGGGGATTCGAGCCGCATACCGGTCGACAGTTTTCTTCAGATCCTGTCTGATGCTCGCGTCAATATTTGTTTCGTCCGCCGCCTTGCCAGTAGACCAAAGGCGCACTGGCTTCCTGCCGTTTTTCGACCCAGCCTTTGATTTTTTCCGTTCGCGATAGTACGCAATCATGAAATCCCACAAGAGCCCATCGAGGGCATCATGATCGAACGCGTCCTGCGAGGTGGCGATGCCAAATGAGATGTGATCCAGTCGAGGGAAGGCCCACGCGTAACCGACCCAGCCCGGCAGGAAAGCAACTACGGTTGGCGCTGAATTGTCCTCAGGGAACGGAGCGCGATATCCGAACGCCACTTCCATTTCCGCCGGTGGGAGCGGGCCGGTGAATTTTTTCGCGAGGGAACTATTGGCGCCGTCCGCGGCCGCCAGCCAGTTTCCATGGAACGCACTGCCACTTGCCGTGCGAATCGTCCAACTGTCTTCGCCCCGCACAAGGTTGCGTGGGGAAACTTTCTCCGAAACGACATGAGCGCCTGCGGCGCGGGCTCGCTCCAGCAAGAAAGTGTCGAACGTATTGCGGGAATAAATGGCAAACGGCTCATCAAGTTTGAGCGGCAAACGCCTGCCGCCCGGCGAATACATTTCCAGATCGGTAACGGTCCGGCCCACCGCTTCAAGCAAATGCGGCCAGGCCTTGAGGGCTTTCGAGGTAACACCACCGCCACAAGCCTTGGGAAACCCAGCCGGCCTGCCGTCAAAGAGCGCCACGCGCCGTCCCCCCAACGCCAGGCGTTCGGCCGCAAAAGATCCGGCCGGTCCGGCACCGACTATCAATACATCAAACTGGTTCATGGTATCCGCGCGGGCCTGGAATTAGTTGCCTAAGTGCAGAACTTTGGGAAAGACACATGATAGAGGGCTTCATATTGGTTCGCAATAATAAGCGTCGATCGGACTTTGCCGCCCGCGCTTATCAAGCCCAGCCGGCCCTTCAAGCGCTCACCCAGCGGTGATAAAATGCGCTATCGCCGAAATTCAGTTCCCCGAGTTGTGTCGTTATGAACGGGACAAGCGCATTAGTCTTTGCCGGGATTGCTCCGCATCCGCCGATCATGGTTCCTGAGGTTGGGCGCGAAGCCATCGCGGAGGTTCGCGAATCCATTGATGCGATGGCGGAACTGACCTCCCGCGTTATTGCTAGCGGCGCCGAAACCATTATCCTGATTTCGCCGCACGCACCGCTGGAATCCAAGGCCTTCGTGGCTTACCAGGGCCCGCACCTCTACGGCGACTTCGCTAATTTTCGCGCACCCCAGGTCACAGTCGAAGCAGAGGTCAATCAGGCGCTGTTAGCTGCCATCGCTACCTTCGCTTCTGAGCAAAACCATCTGATTCGCCTGGTAGATTCGGAGCCCCTCGATCACGGGATAGCCGTTCCGCTTTACTTTCTACAACGGAATGGCTGGACCGGCCGAGTAATCGCCCTGGGCTATAACTTTCTTCCCAATGAAGACCACGTTCAGTTCGGAAAATCCATTCGCAAAGCGGTGGATTCAGTGGGCAGCCGGGTCGCCTTCATCGCCAGCGGCGATTTGAGCCACCGTCTCAAGCTTGGCGCCCCCGCCGGCTACAACAAGAACGCCCATCGATTTGATGAAGAGGTGATTTCAGCGTTACGGAGCGGGACACCCGAGCGCGTCATCGAGATCGACCAGGATTTGCGCCGGCTGGCCGGGGAATGCGGTTATCGTTCGATGCTGGTCGCTTTTGGCGCCGCCGACGGGCTCGCGCCCGCGCCCGAGGTTCTTAGTTATGAAGCCCCATTCGGTGTTGGCTATGTTGTGGCCCAGTTGGTTTCAGCGATTTCGACGCTTCGCGTAACAGAAAACGCGGCCCCGAAAATCGATCGGTCTGAACCAGAGTCTTCAGCAGTTGCTGATCTGCCCGCCCTGGCTCGGCTGATCGTAGAAACATGGGTCAGAAAGAACGAGGTCATGGATCTTCGGGAACCTTCCGGAGATCTGGCCCAGCTGGCCGCTTGCTTCGTATCCATCAAAACCCGCGACGGAGAGTTGCGCGGCTGCATCGGCACAACCGAACCAACGAAGGACTCCCTGGCTGAGGAACTGATCGCGAACGCCATCAGCGCCGCCACGCGCGATCCGCGTTTTCCGCCGATCGAAATCAGCGAGTTGGCGAATCTGAAGTACTCAGTCGATGTGCTGTCGCCGCCTGAGGCAGCAACCATCAGCGATCTGGATCCGGAACTTTACGGCGTCATCGTTGAAGATCGCGACGGCGCTCACAGGGGATTACTGTTGCCTAATCTGAGAGGCGTCGATACCGCGGAGAAGCAGGTACGGATTGCAGCCAGCAAAGCGGGAATACCAGAAGGCGCCGAACTGAGACTCTGGCGCTTTCTGGCTACCAGGTATTACGAACAGGGTTACTAAGGCGTGGCAATCGCGGGCTCGTAGGAAGTCAGAACCGCCTGCGGCAGCGGGCGGGCCCGTCGACTGCGGAATGCGGATTTCGGATTCGACTTATGACTCAGTTCTCTCACTCCGCAGTCTGAAATCCCTAATCCGCAATCGGCTGGACCGCCCGCTACCGCAGGCGGTGCTGAAAGCTTGCATAACGATCAGGGGGCTACACGTCGAGGTTTCTCACATCCAGTGCGTTGTCTTCGATGAACCGGCGCCGCGGCTCGACCGAATCTCCCATCAACACAGTGAACATCAAGTCAGTCTCGACGGCGTCATCCACCCCGACTTGCAATAGCGTTCGCTTGTCCGGATTCATCGTCGTTTCCCAGAGCTGTTCGGGATTCATCTCGCCCAAGCCCTTATAACGCTGGATCGAGAGGTCTTTTTTGGCAGCGGCCAAAACGCGTTCCAGCAAGGCTTCGCGCGTAGGAATCTGTTCGCTGGTTCCATTCTCACCGGCGACGAACGGCGCGGCCAACTCATCCTCGAGACTAATGAAAAGCTCAATCGCCTTTTGGAATTCCACGTGGCTGGCAAAATCCCAGTCAACGATTACGTTGATACCGGTACCGGTTTCCGTCTGAATCTCCCACAAGCCATGTTCCTCATCCGGAGTTAGATCCGTCTTGAATCCTTCCTTGTCCAGCACTGATTCGACACTCCCCATCAAATCTCCGTCCTGGAATATCCCCCGGAGAGTTGCGCCTTCCTTCCGCAGGACGCCGCGTTTTCCGCCGAAGGCTTTGAGCAAAGCATCGAGCAGATGGAAATCGCCGCCCAACCTGCGCGTGGTCTTCTCGCAATAGCGTTTGAAGTCGACCATCTTCTCCAGGGCCTGCGCCAAGTCCTTGCCTTCCGTCACAGTCTTCTTGCCGGCGGACTGTACCTTCATGTCGTTGGTCGCCTGGCGCATGAGGTACTTGATCATGGCGGTGTCGTCTTTGATGTACTCTTCTTTCTTGCCACGCTTAACTTTGAAGAGCGGCGGCTGCGCGATGTAGACATAGCCGTTTTCCACCAGCTCGCGCATCTGGCGATAGAAAAACGTCAGCAGCAGCGTGCGAATGTGAGAGCCGTCGACATCCGCATCGGTCATCAAAATGATTTTGTGATAGCGCAGCTTGGTTAAATCGAAATCCTCTTTGCCGATGCCTGTTCCCAACGCCATGATCAGCGATTTGATTTCGCTATGGCCGAGCATCTTGTCGAAGCGGGCTTTCTCCACGTTCAGGATCTTTCCCTTCAGCGGCAGAATTGCCTGGTTCTTCCGGTCGCGTCCCTGTTTGGCTGAGCCGCCGGCCGAGTCGCCCTCGACGATATAAATTTCGGACTTGGTCGGATCGGTTTCCTGACAGTCGGCCAGTTTTCCCGGCAACATCGTCGAGCCAAAAGCGCCTTTACGGACAATCTCTCGCGCCTTACGCGCAGCTTCGCGCGCCCGGGCGGCATCCAGGGCCTTGCCGACAATTTTGCGCGCCACAGTCGGATTCTGTTCCAAATACTCAGTCAGCTTATCGTTCAGAAAAGACTCGACCGCGCCCTTCACGTCAGAATTCAGCTTGCCCTTCGTCTGGCCCTCAAACTGTGGTTGAGGCAGTTTCACCGAGATCACGGCGACCAGCCCTTCCCGAACGTCATCGCCCGTCAATGAACCTTTGAAGTTTTTCGCCAGCCCTGACGATTGCGCATAGGCATTTACGGTGCGGGTGAAGGCCGAACGAAAACCCGAGAGGTGCGTGCCACCATCCACCGTGTTGATATTGTTCGCGAAGGAGTAGACCTTTTCGTCGTAGCCGTCGTTGTATTGGATGGCCACCTCGATCGCCAGCACATCGCTCTCGCGCTCGAAATAAATCGGCTTGTCGTGTAATGCGCTCTTGGCTTTATTGAGGTGTTTCACAAACTCGGCGATTCCGCCGCGATAGTAAAACTCGTGCGACTTTTCCGGCTCTTCGCGTTCGTCGCGAATCGTTATGCGGATGCCCTTGTTGAGAAACGCCTTTTCCCGCAAGCGCTCAGACAACTTATCAAAACTGAATACCGTGTGATCGAAAATCTCGGAATCCGGCTTGAATGTGATTTTCGTACCGCGCTTCCGCGTCTTGCCGCTCGGTTTATTACCATCAAGCTTGGTGGTCGGAATGCCGCGGACGTATTCCTGCTCGTAGGTTTTGCCGTCCCGCCAAATTTCCAGATGCAGCGTTTCAGAAAGAAAGTTTACGCACGATACGCCGACGCCGTGTAGTCCGCCCGAAACTTTGTAAGCGTTGGAGTCGAACTTGCCACCGGCGTGCAGCTTGGTCATGACCACTTCAGCGGCGGACTTTCGCTCCTTCTTCATCTCGTCAACTGGAATGCCGCGGCCGTTATCGATCACGGTGATGGAATTATCCAGATGAATCATCACTTCGATCGTATCGCAGTAACCAACCAGCGCTTCGTCAATCGAATTGTCTACTACCTCATAAACCAGGTGATGCAGACCTAACTCGCCCGTCGAGCCGATATACATCGCTGGCCGCTTACGTACGGCCTCGCGTCCTTCAAGTACGGCGATGGACGACGAATCGTATGCGTCGGATCTCTTCTTTGCTCCCGATGTTGCTGTTGCCAAAACTATCTCCTATTCCAAACTCACACTGCGAAAACCTATCTCTTGCTTGTGATGCTCTTGAATGTATTGCTTAACTGTTTGCTGCCGTCGCCGACGTCATGATCGTTCCATTTCTTAACCCGGTATTCGTCACACTTCCAGCTTCAACCAGGTACGTATTTGCTCTTGGCAAAAACTGCTGCAGGTGACTTTCCTTCGAAGTCGTGACGAAGGTTTGGGTGCGTCCGTCCAGGTATTCCAGCAGGAAACTAATTCGCTTTTCGTCCAGTTCCGCATCCACGTCATCGATGAGGAAAACCGGGTAATCTTTATGCCCTGAATAATACACTGAAATCGCCGCTAAATCAAGTGTTATCAATGCGCTACGCTGTTGGCCCGAGCTCCCAAAAGCACGCAAATCGCGGCCGGCAAAGAGTATCTCCAGGTCGTCACGATGGGGTCCGATCAGCGAAGTTCCGGCCGCCATTTCGGCCGGCAGACGAAACTGCAAACGCTCTACCATCAGTGTCTGGTAATCCGCTAAATCTCCGCGGCCCTCGAGCGACGAGCGATACCGGATTGAGACGTTGTCGCCGAAGAGCGTGTGGTCCAGTGCTTCGTTCAGCTTGTCGACATATTCGGACCTCGATCGATGAATCTGAAAACTCAGATCAGCAAGTTGATCATTCCATGGCCGGAGCGCATCGAGCGCTTCCGCCTGTCTCAACCTGCCGTCGAGCGCGTCCTGCAGGAGCCGGTTCTTTTGCCTGATTACGCGATTGTAATCGGCCAGGGTTTGCGCGTAGCCCGGATGAAGTGAAACCACTCCGCGATCGAGAAACTTGCGTCGCGCATCGGGTACGCCACGAACTACGTCCAGCTCGTCGCTGGTGAACGCCACCGTGTGTAGTTGCCCTGCATAACGCGAAATGGGCTCGCGCTTGCCGTTGATCGAAATGATTTTGTTCTTGCCCTGCAGGCTAATCTGAAGCTCGCGCGTGATGCTTTCATTCTGCGCGACTTCGGCCCGCAGATAAGCAGCGTCAGAACCAAACTGAATCGCTTCGTGAAGTTTGGAAGTGCGGAAAGACTTGGTATGAGCGAGAAGATAAATCGCTTCCAGCCAGTTGGTTTTGCCCTGTCCGTTATTCCCGTAGAGGATGTTGAGACCATCTCCCCAAACGTTTTTACCGGCCAAATTGCGAAAGCCCTGGGCCTCAACGGAGCGGAGGATCATGCAGGAATTTTAACATATCGCTATGCATTAAGCTGTTTGCCTGCACAAACGAAAAGGAGCGCCGCTGCGACGCTCCCGCGAATTCTGATGGACCAAAACAGAGTCTGAAACTTTGGCTCACACCCTTTCAATTGAGAGGCCGTGGAGATAGAACGCGAGCGAGGAACTTTGCCATCCCTCATACCGCTTTGGCGACTCCGCGAAATTTACCTCGTTATCCAGGAGCAGTTCATAATCTCCGGCTTCGAGGTCGAAATCGACTGAAAAGAACCCGTCGAGCCTGGCGCTCCAGGGTTTATAAAAATCGTGCCAACCGCCACCCCCCTCGTTCAGGCTGAGCGGACGTTCACTTCCGAACGAGAGGACTGAGTTATAGAATTCCTTTTCCCATCCATTCTTGCGCCGCAATTTCAAATGGCTCAGCACTTCGTAGCGTTGAGCGAAAGCGGTCCCGCCCTGTCCATCCTTTCGCGGTTCGCGGCTCACGATCGAAGCGATGTGAGCGGTGACCCGCACCTTCGCCGCGCCGCCGGAGTAGGTAAACAGCGGGTGCACCACATAACTGTGCTGCACAGTGTTCAGCCGGTAGATGTGCACGACGTTGAAGAAGGTATCGAAAGAGTCTCCCCTGTCGTTCGTCAGCGCATGATGGTGGGGGTTGCACTGCTCGTTGTAATAGCCCAGGTCATTGTTGCCGCCCGGAAACTTGCTGAAGTTATAAGACTTCTGCGCTCCCGTCTGAAGACCGCGATACAGCCTGCTCACGTCGAATACACTGGCAGCAAGGACCGACGGCTCATCCGAACCAAAAACGGGATAGCGCGCCGGCGTGACCCCGCCGCGCAGGCTGCCATCGATCTCCTTACCTGCCGTGGGTTCCGGCGAGGGGAATGGCCAGAAATAGTGCGCCACCGTGGCGGCCGAAGAAGCCGCGTCTGAAAGCACTGCGCGTCCTCCTGATTCAACCAGGTCAAGACAGGCAAAAGCCAGCTTGCGTACGGCCGTGCCGGTTGCCGGGCTATAACCCGTGGGTGCGATTGAGGGCGGCTTGCCGTTGTTCAGGTCAGAAGGTCTCAGCAAAGCGCGGCCATAAATCCCCTGGATCGCCGCTTGGATCGATGGCGAGAGTTTGCCCGCTGAATCCGGTTTGTGTCCGACCAGGTTCAGCGCTGCTGCGATCAGATCAGCGCGGAGCAGTAGCTCATCGACAATTCTCGGAAACTCGCGTTCCCCCAGCCCGTTCTGCAGGCTGGTGGGCATCGTTGGAGCCAGTGTCAGACACAATAGAAGTTCGACCGCCTCGACGAATGCCGAGGTTTGTTTCGCCATCTGCTTGGCAAACGTATCCCCGAGATAGTTGCGGATGAGCTGTGGACCGAGCGACGTGTCTGTGCCCAAGGCGACACAATGAATGCTGACACCTTTCAGTTGAACCGAAACGGCCTGCAGGAAGTAACCTTCGAGAACCAGATATGCCGCCTCCCGGTCAATCTTCTTTGCGTTCACACGTTGCGCCAACCCTGTGGCCCAGTGCGTAAGCAGTGAATCCTGCCCCATGGCCGACACGGCGACAACGTCGCAAATAGTGTCGATTTGCGTCGGCATGTCCTGGACATACACAGCAAAGCCCTTCGCGTAGGCTTGTAGCTGCTCCTTCGTAATACCGGCGATGCGAGGTAGTTTTTCAAGAAGATCTGTCAATGAAATCGCCGCTGCGGAGTCTTCGCTGAGCAAGGCTTGAGGAGCAGAGGTGCCCTCATACGCTACTCCGATCCGTCTCATGGCTGTGCGCAGCGTAGTGACCTCCAGGCTCTCCTCCATGAATCTCTTCAGGTCGGCCAATTGCTTCAGGATCTCGGTCGTCATCTCGGTCAGCCGATCCAGCGAACGTTGCACCTCCACCAACTGATCACTGATCTTGTCGAGTTTCCCTACCAGATCCGGACCGCCCAGCCCGATGGCGTCCATGACCGCGCTGAACAGTTTCCCGGCAGCGGCACCGACAATTCCGCCAGCCGCTTGTGTTCCTATCCATTTGCCAAGCGCGCCGGCAGCAGCCCATGTTGCCGGACTCAATCCCAAACCTGCTTGCGACGTTGGAAGATTAGGATCCCCATTCGAGTGAGAATTCTCATTTGTATGGTCCAAGAGTGGCCTCCTTCTAGCATCCGTAAGGATGAATCCGCCGATTCCGATTAGCATATCGAACCGGGGAATGATGTTTAGAAATTCGGTTTGGCTTCAGATCATAAGCGCATTGGCATGACGACGTACTTGTAATCGCAGCCGCCTTCAGCTATTGGCCGCAGTTGCGCTTGGGAATTGGCGTCCTTGAATTCAAAGGCAACCTGGCCGGGGCCGATGACATTAAGGAAGTCCTGCAGGTATTGTGCGTTGAATCCTATCTCGACTTCGTCACCATCGTATTCAGTGACTACCGTCTCGCGAGCTTCACCTTCTTCAGCGGTTTGAGAACTGATGACGAGCTGTCCTTTTTCCAGATGAAACTTGATCGCGTGAGATCGATCGTCGGCCATCAAGGCGACTCTTCTAACTGCATGGCTTAAACCGAGGTTATCAAAAGCTGCTGATTTATCGTTTCCCTTCGGCATAACCATTTCGTAATTGGGAAACTGGCCGACGAGGATTCGGGAAATCAATAAGCGAGACCCAACTTCGAAGTAGATGTGATTCTCATCAATGCCCAAGCTCATCTCTCCGTCGTAATCGGCCGTCAGCTTAGTTAATTCCGCCAGCGTCTTTCGCGGTATCAACGCATCCATATCTTCTACCGAATCGCCGCCAATATCTTTGCAAGCCACGTAGGCCAATCGGTGGCCATCGGTGGTTATCATGCGGGCGCCGGTCTTATCCAAAAGGAACTTTGCGCCCGACAAAGTGTACCTGGATTCTTCCTGAGTAATAGCGAATATTGTTTTGTCTATCAACGACTTAAAGATATTGCCTTTAATCTTCAGAGGGGTGGATTTGAAGTTCGGAACTTCGGGAAAATTCTCAGTCGCCAGGCCTGGCATTTTGAACTTCGAACGGTCGCAATCTACGGTGACCCAGTCATTTTCTTCTTTGCGAAAATTTACGACTGCGTCGGGCAGAAGTCTAGCAATGTCAAAAAGCTTACGCGCTTGAACGCACATCGAACCGGGCGTCTTAATTTCTTCGGCTGCCGTTTCACAACGAATAGTGACGTCGAGGTCCGTGCCAGTAAATCGAATCGTGCCTTCGCCAGCCGACTCGATAAGAATATTAGAGAGCGCCGGGATCGTGTTTTTTCTTTCGACGATACCCTGAACGAATCCGAGTTCTTTTTGTAAGGCGCTCTTGTTAATAGAAAACTGCATTGCAGCTCCTCTCTTTTTTGAAGCAATCGTCGCTGACATAATCAACCGCCTTTTCTGAAACTACTCAAGATAATACAAATTATATTTACCTTAGTAGTAGTACTAGTCTCTGTGGAATTGTGGAAAAGCGATCTAACCATCTGTCACAACAGAAAATCATTTTAACAGAGGCCGCTGAAAAAGTTTGTCTGCGCGATCTCTACTCTGTTGAAAAGCCCCAGCAGCAATTTTTTCAACAGACGAGAATCAAGCGGTGAATAACGAACAGCGGAAAAGTGGAAAACAATCAAGCTTGAAGGAGCCCCAACAAAGAAATCTCAATTCAGAATCTCTTGTTATCTGATTCATTGCCAAGGGTATCGATCAGTTTAGCTACGCTTCGCTGCACCTCTGAATCACTCGAAACCAGGCGTTGCACTTTTTCCACCGAGTGCATGACGGTCGTGTGATGTTTGCCGCCGAACTGCCGTCCAATCTCGGGAAAACTACTCTTCGTTAGCTGTTTGCACAAGTACATCGCAATCTGCCGCGGATTAGATACCTGGCGAGCATTAGTCTTCGCCGTCAACTGATCAACTTTAAGGTGATAATAGGCCGCGACCGCTTGCTGGATCTTCCGAATAGTGATCGATTCCGGTTCCTCGTCGACCGCGATATTCCGAACAGCATCCTGTGCCATTAAGGTCGATATTGGCAGACCGCGCAGCGAAGAAATCGCAAGTAATCGTATCAACGAGCCTTCCAACTCCCTTATGTTGTGCTTGACCTTGGTAGCAATGTAGAGCGCCACATCATCGGGTAAAAGGAAACCGTCCAGGTCAGCCTTTCGTTTCAGGATGGCGACTTTCGTCTCCAGGTCCGGAGGCTCCATGTCCGCTATCAATCCCCACTCAAAGCGCGAATGTAGTCTTTCCTCGAGTGTGGGAATCTCCCGCGGCGGACAATCAGAAGTTATAACGATCTGCTTCTGCCCATCATAGAGGGCGTTGAACGTGTGGAAGAACTCCTCCTGAGTGCGTTCCTTGCCGGCCATGAACTGAATGTCATCAATCAGTAACACATCCATTGACCGGTACTTCTCGCGAAACACTTGCGTCTTGTCATACCGGATGGCATTGATCAGTTCGTTCATGAATCGCTCGGCAGAAATATAAAGCACGCGTAGTTTACTGTTGCGTTGCTTGATAGCGTGACCCGCGGCCTGCATCAGGTGCGTCTTGCCAAGTCCGACACCACCATAAATGTAAAGCGGGTTGTAGGTTGTGCCGGGAGCTTCCGCGACCGCAAGCGAGGCCGCGTGCGCGAACTGGTTGCAGGAGCCGACGACGAAGGTTTGAAACGTGTACTTTGGATTGAGACACGAATCAAAGAGGTCTACTGAAGATTCAACGGCGGCTTGCCTTAACTCTTTTTGCGCGGATCGATCAAGGAGCGCTGAGAGACTGGTGTTAGCACGGGGCTTAGCTTCAATGGGAGCCGACGCGGAAGGCATGCTCTCCGCGGCAGTGGGCTCAAACGTTAAGCTAGGCTGTTCGTTGATCGACCACTCAACGCAATAGCCCGCAAGACCCAATTTCTCAAAAGAGCTTTCAACGATGTGACGGTATTTTGATTCAACCCAATCTCGCACGATGTAATTCGGCGCTCGCAGGTGAACCAAACGTTGGGAGTGATCGACACTTTCAAAGTGCAACGGCTTGAACCAGGTCGCGAATGTTTGACCATCTAATCTCTTCTCGAATTCGCTCTGGCAGCTTGTCCAAAGTTCGCGATCTGACGTTTTCGTTATTCCTTCGGCTGCTTTCAAAATTCCTCATTACCCCGTGTCTAAGAGTCAACAAAACAAACGCACGTACCCGCTCCCAACCAACCGGTTTGGAACAAGAAACAGATCTCACCAGCACGACCCTAAAAACCTTTTCCACAACATTATCCACAGGTCTGTGGATAACAGCCGATCCCTAAAGTGTTAGTTTAAGTGTTGTGTTATCAGCTACTTACAGCGTGTGGTGCTGTGAACGGGCGGAGACTAACATAGCGATTAAGGCGAACGCAAACGGAATCCCCACAGCGACGGTTTTATTTTCAAGCCGGTGGTTTTGCACAGACATAGAGCCGATTTGGCGCGCTGTTTTCGGGAACACTTCGGCTACTGGAAGCCAGTGCGTCATCTGAAAAAGCTCATCCGAGTTTAGAATCTGATCAGAACCACAACTCACCGGATGCAGCAAAAGAAACACGGTTCCCTCCGCGATCCAGGGGCTCGTTTCTTGACAGAAGAACAACGGCGAAGCTAGTCTAGCTCTTTTCGTTTAGCAGGAGAGTACTTATCCATGTCGAAGCGCACCTTCCAACCCAACAACCGGCGCCGGGCAAAGACCCACGGCTTCCGCGCGAGAATGGCATCTAAGAATGGACGCCTGGTGCTTAAGCGCCGTCGTGCTAAAGGCCGCAAGCGGCTGACGCCGGCGCATTATTAAAGGTAACTTGTGTCTCGAGATAGGCGTTTGCGGGCCTCGGAGGAATTCCGTTTGGTCTATGCGAATGGCCGGCGCTACGATACGCGGTGGTTTACCGTTTTCATAATCCCGGGGGCATTCGCAAACCATAGGTTGGGCGTAACGGCCTCTTACAAGGCTGTCGGCGGTTCAGTTGATCGAAATCGCGCCAAACGGATTTTGCGCGAGCTATTCCGACTGAGCACAGCCGAGCTTGAGACGATGGCGCTCAAGTACGACTGGGTATTGAATGCCAAGCGATCTTTGCTGGTTTCGAAAGCCGAAGACCGATTCGCTGAGTTCAGTAAGATAATTCAGCAAATTGCTAAGACGGAGGCTTCGGCAAAACTGACTGCGCAGTAGTTATGAGAATTGTGCTGGTATCGCTGTTGAAGGCTTACAAAGCATTTATCTCTCCACTCTTGCCCCCGTCCTGCCGATTCACTCCCACCTGCTCGGAATACGCTTGCGAGGCAATCGATAAGCACGGCGCGTTACGCGGAACTTTTATGGGCGTGCGTCGGTTATGTAAGTGTCATCCTTTTCATCCGGGCGGTTATGACCCGGTAAGCTGAAGAATTAATTCAGTGGGCTTAGTCATCATCTCCTAGTTACTGGCTCAGACGAATCATCCATGCGACAAGAACGTTTCATCATTGCCCTGGTTATCTCTGCGGCGATTCTGATGGGCTGGACTTACTTCTTTCCGGTCAAGCCGCCACCATCACAAAACGCGAACACAACTGGAGCACAACAAGCCGCGGCTTCACCCCAACCAAGTAATCAGCCAGCCGCCACGCCTGCTCCGGCCGTCGCCAATGAGAATCCGGTGCCGGATAATGTTCCACACCGCGTCATTCATGTGGAAACTCCGCTCTATAAAGTTGCCCTGGACAGTCAGGGCGCGGTTGCGACCAGTTGGATCATTCAAAAAAATCGAATCTCTGGTAAGCCGCTTTATTCTGCTTCATCAACCAAAGGCAATCCCCGGCCCTTGGAACTAATTCCCGCCGCGCCTCCCGACGTCAAGCCGGAACAGTTTGTGCGGCCATTGCTGTCTGTGATTGGTGATCAGAAAGTGGACGCCGCACTGGCGCAGAAGAATTTCAAGATCACGGGGACGGACAGCGATAGCGGTGATTCAACGTTGAGCCTGCCGACCGGCTCAGAGCAAATTCAGTTTGCTATGCATGATGACGCCACCGGCGTTGATGCAACGAAGACAATCACTTTTTTCGCAGACAGGTACGTGGTTGAGGTGGCCGTTGAGGTGAAGCGCGCCGGCCAGATAACACCAAGCAAATTAGCGATCGGGCCTAATTTCGGCGATCAGGGCGTTTCTCATTACACGTTTTATTCGGTGGCTCCGGAAGGCGTAGCGGCGACGGAAGGCAAACCCCATCGGATTTACGCGGTTGCGGTACACAAGAACGAAGCCGGCTGGTTCTCAGATAAGCGGCCGGAAGGACAGGATCTCGAGAATGTGGCCGGCGCTATAGACTGGGCCGGTGTCGGCGATACCTACTTTTCACTTATCGCACTTCCGGCGGAAAAGACGCAGGGATTGGAATTCCGGACCGCCGCTTACCAGCATGACTCTAATGGAAAGAAGGAAGAGCGCTATTTGATTAGCGCGTTCGTTCCGCTGCCGGCAAATGGCAAAGCCGTCCTGTACGCGGGCCCCAAAGATCATGAAGTATTGCAGAGCGAGAGCGGCCAGATAAGCCAGCAAATTGGGCGCGCCATCGACCTCGACGGCGTGATCAATTACGGCTGGCTCAGCAGGATTACAAAGCCTCTGTCAGCTCCCATTCTGTGGTCCATCAAACGACTACAATCGCTGACCGGCAGCTACGGCGTCGCGATCATTATTTTTACGATTCTGATCTATTCGCTCTTCTTTCCACTGAAGTGGCAGTCGTCGCGCAAGATGAAGAAGGCGCAGAAGTACGCGCCGCGGATGAAGGAAATTCAGGAAAAGATAAAAGGCATGAAGCAGAATGATCCGCGGCTCAAAGAGCTGCAGGTCGAACAACTGCGATTAATGAAGGAAGCGAATCCACTTGGTGGATGTTTGCCGCTGCTAATCCAAATGCCGTTTCTTTTCGCGCTGTATACGGCGATCACCGTTTCGATTGATTTTCGCCAGGCGGCCTTTCTCTGGATGCCGGATCTTTCGGGCGGCGATCCTTATCACTTGTTGGAAATCATGATGGCAGGCTCGATGATCGTGCTGCAGCTCATCACGCCAGCGCCGTCGGCTGATCCGCTGCAACGCAAGATGATGGCGGTTGGCATGCCGCTCTTCATGCTTTATATCCTCTGGGGCGCACCGGCAGGCTTGCTCGTTTACTGGTTAGTCGGAAACATCGTTGGCTTCAGTCAACAGTTCATAATCAACCGGCTGACGAAAGACGATGAAGCGCCACCACCAGCGAAGGCCAAGTCAGGTTCGGGTAAGAAACTTAGCCCGGCGCGCGTGTAAGAAATTTCCTTCTAGAGTAGAATCAGGCGCGCCGAAAGTCGAAGAAACCAATGAGCGAAGCATGTAACTCTGCGAGCGATCTGTTGAACTCCGTGTTCGAACGAACCGGGTTTGATCTGACGGCTACCGCCCAGGAAAGCTCAGCGGGCTGTTTCCTCGATATTAAGGGATCCGACACGCAGTTGCTGCTGAGTCAGGGCGGCGAGGTTCTGGATGCCCTGCAGCATTTGTTGAACCAGGCTTTCGGCCGCGCGCTCGGCAAAGAGCAGCGCATCGTTTGTGATGTGGAAGGATACCGGGCCGGAAGAGAAGCTGAATTGCACGCGATGGCCATGCATGCCGCGCAAAAAGTCCGCTCTACCGCGACGCCATTCCTGTTTGGTCCAATGGATCCGAACGAACGCCGCGTCATCCATCTCTCATTGTCGACAGAAGCTGACTTGCAAACAGAATCAGTTGGCGAGGGAAACGCTCGCCGGTTGAAAGTGTCGTTGAAACGCGTCGAGGCGTAAACCGCGCGCGTCTCCTCCCTTCCCGCCCTTCAGTCATTTCCCAATTCGTTCTATGGTTCCGGCAACCGACACGATCGTAGCCCTCTCAACCGCACCTGGGCGCGCCGCGCTCGGCGTGATTCGCTTGAGTGGTCCAGGTTCGCTGCCAATAGCCAGCAAGATAATTTCCGATGCCGAATTCCAGCCGGAGCCGGGACGCGTAACGCTGCGGAGTCTAATCAATCCGGAAACTGGAGAGGTGCTGGACCAGGTGGTGCTCACTTTTTTTCGATCGCCGCATTCCTTCACCGGCGAAGATATGATCGAGTTCAGTTGTCACGGCTCACCCGTGCTGCTGGAGTTGTTACTCGATGAACTGTTGAAACTCGATGCGCGTTTGGCGTCGCCGGGTGAATTCACCTTACGAGCATTAGCAAACGGCCGCATCAACCTAAGTCAGGCTGAAGCGATCCGCGATTTGATCGACGCGCAGACAGGAGCCGCGGTGCGTCAGGCGTCGCGTCAACTTTTAGGAGAAGTAGCGCAACGGTTGCAGCCGATTAAGGCAGCGCTGATTTCCATCATCGTTCCGCTTGAGTCTTCGGTCGAATTTGTCGAAGATGATCTGCCCGCAACCGCGACCGATTCAATTAGGAAAAAACTGGCCTCGCTGCGAGATGAACTCGCTCAACTCGCCGATACTTTCTCTGCAGGTAGAGTCCTGAGAGAGGGACTGCAGGTCGCACTGATCGGCCGGCCGAATGCCGGTAAATCCAGTCTGTTCAATAAGTTACTGGCTTACAATCGCGCTATAGTTACTGACATTCCGGGCACCACTCGAGACAGTCTGACAGAAGTCGTGAACATGAGCGGCGTTCCCGTTCGAATTACCGATACTGCGGGTCTGCGGACGGACGGAGACTTTATTGAGTCGATCGGAATCGAGCGGACCAGGCAAGCCGCCGCGGACGCCGACGCAACGATTCTCGTAATCGATGCGTCGCATGAAATCGAAGGCGCCGACCTGGATCTGATCGACGAAAACAATTCGAGCTCCACGGTCGTGGCTCTGAACAAGAGTGATCTCCAAAGCTTCGCTGAGCACGGATCTGCGTTGCGTGCAAAGGCACCGCAAGCCATCTCGATTTCCGCGAAGACCGGCACAGGACTCGACGAGTTGAAGGCTGCTATACTGAAGCCCTTCATAGCCAGCAACGTAGCCCACGATGGCTTGCTGATTACGAATGCACGGCATCATGACTTGCTCAGGCGAACGATGCGAGCGCTGGATTCATCAAGCGATTCTTTGTCGCAAGGTCTGAGCGAAGAGCTGGTGCTGGTTGGTCTCTACGACGCGTTGCGTTTGTTGGGCGAAATCACGGGAGAGACAACGCCCGACGATGTGCTGGGAGAAATCTTCTCAACTTTCTGTATCGGTAAATAGCGATGGTGTTCGACGAACGATTTGACGTGATTGTAATCGGGGCCGGTCATGCCGGCTGTGAAGCTGCTTCCGCAGCAGCGCGGATGGGCGCGCAGACCGCCCTCGTCACTCTCAATCTCGATCTAATCGGCCAGATGTCATGTAACCCGGCGATTGGTGGCATTGCCAAGGGCCATCTGGTCCGTGAGATAGATGCGTTGGGCGGCATCATGGGACGGGTAGCTGATCGCACGGGAATACAGTTTCGGCTGCTCAACAAATCGCGCGGACCGGCTGTTCAATCGCCGCGAGCTCAGGCTGATCGGTCGCTTTACCGGATAGAAATGCGGCGGACCTTGGAAGCTACGCCGAATCTCAGTTTGCGCCAGGGTGAAGTCGTAGACCTGCTGGTGGAACACGACGAAATTTCTGGAGTTGAACTAAAGGACGGCCGGCGGATATCGGCTCGGGCGGTGATTATCGCAACCGGTACCTTTCTCAATGGACTAATACATACAGGGAAGCGAACGTACACGGCTGGCCGCGTCGGTGAGCCGGCTTCACTAGAGCTGCCGCAAGCGCTAAGGAGGCTCGGGTTTCCGGTTGGCCGCCTGAAGACGGGAACGCCCCCACGTTTGGATGGGCGAACGATCGAGTGGGACGCCTTCGAAGAGCAGCCGGGTGACGAGCGGCCAGTGACGTTTTCCTTCGCCACGGACAGCGTCACGCAAAAACAGCTCTCGTGCTACGTGGGCTACACCAACGAAGAGCTTCATTCCGCGATTCTGGCGAACCTGCACGAGTCTCCGCTGTACTCGGGCCAGATTGAAGGCGTCGGACCCAGGTATTGCCCTTCGATCGAAGATAAAGTTGTTAAGTTTTCCGACAAGGATCGACATCAACTCTTTCTCGAGCCGGAAGGTCACGACACTCACGAGGTCTATCTCAACGGCTTCTCGACTTCACTGCCTCCAGGATTGCAACAGGATCTGGTCAATATGATCCCGGGCCTGGAGGGCGCGAGCGTGATCCGGCCGGGTTACGCCATCGAATACGACTACGTAGATCCGCGCGAATTGTCGCCGACGCTGGAAACTCACAAAGTCAAAGGACTCTTCCACGCAGGGCAAATCAATGGGACGACGGGCTATGAGGAGGCCGGTTGTCAGGGGTTGATAGCCGGGATTAACGCCGCGCTCAGAATCCAAAAGCGAGAGGCGTTTCGGCTGGAGCGTAGGCAAGCGTACATTGGAGTCCTGATCGACGATCTGATTCGTAGCGGAGTGGACGAGCCGTATCGAATGTTTACTTCGCGCGCCGAATTTCGGCTCGCTTTGAGGCATGATAATGCCGACCAGCGTCTCGCGGCGCATGGGCGAGAGTTGGGGCTCATTGGCGACGATGATTGGGCGCGATTCAATGGGCGCCGGGATGAAATCGCCAGACTCCGGGCGCTGTTGGAATCTACAAGGCTGAAGCGGTCAGACCCGCAGCATTCGGTTATCGAGCAAACGTTTGATATGAATTTGGGAGATTCGATTACGCTGGCGGACTTGGCTCGACGTCCGCAGGTCCGGCCGGAGTTAGTGCAATCGCTCCTTCCCGGCTTCAACATTTCTGATTTTAGTGTCAGAGCGCTGGAATCTGCGCTGGCGGACTCGCTTTACGCCGGTTACCTTAAGGCGCAGACAGCGACGCTGGAAAGGCTGAATCAACACGATGGCCTGAGGATCCCCCAAGGGTTTACATTTGCGGGGCTCAGCGGACTCTCGCATGAAATGGCCGAGAGGCTGGAACGAACCCAACCGCGAAGTTTTGGAGAGGCCCGGCGCACGCCCGGCCTGACGCCGGCAGCGTTATCTACGCTGTTGGTGGAGTTAACAGCTCGAGCGGCGGCCTGATCCCGCCGTTATGTTCCACGTGGAACATTAAATCCCACCTCGAAATCCCCAAAAAACACAAATCCCGCGAAAAACTGGCCAGTTATGTCCCCCTGTGTTAACTTTGGCCCCTAAACATGGGAAAAATCATAGCCATCGCCAACCAGAAAGGCGGCGTTGGTAAGACTACGACGGCGATCAACCTGGCCTCGGCCCTAAGCGTTTCAGGGTCGCGAGTGCTGCTGGTTGATACAGATCCTCAAGCCAACGCGACTTCGGGCGTTGGAATAGCGCGCGGTAGTTTTCGCCGAAATATTTATCACGCGCTGATTCTTGACGAGCCGGCTCGCGACATCATCCTGGACACTGAATTCAAGCCGCTCCGACTACTGCCGGCCGATCGCAGTCTAGCCGGCGCGGAAGTGGAACTGGTTGAATTAGAAAACCGAGAGTTCGTCCTCCGTGAAGTTTTGCGGCCGATTCGCGACGACTACGATTTCGTTATCATCGATTGTCCGCCTTCGCTAAGCCTTCTGACGGTCAATGCGTTGACCGCCGCCGATTCCCTGCTCGTGCCAATTCAATGCGAGTACTACGCGCTTGAGGGCGTGACGGAATTGTTTGATACGCTTGCTCGCATTCGCCGCACCCTAAACCCCGCGCTGACAATCGAAGGCCTCCTGCTAACCATGTACGACGAGCGGATAAACCTGTCCGCCGCGGTTGCCAATGATTTGCGGGGGTTTTACGGACGATTAGTGTTTCAAACCATGATCCCCCGCAACGTCCGGCTGGCGGAGGCGCCCAGTTACGGCAAACCAATAGTCTTTTACGATGAGCGTTCCAGAGGCGCGGACGCCTACTTACAACTAGCCAGGGAGGTCCTGAGTCATGACACGCAAACCGCTGGGCCGGGGATTGAACGCGCTGATGTCGTCAGCGGCTGAACCCGCACTGAATGAAGAACTGCGCGACCTGGACATCGATCTAATCCAGCCAAGCAAACAGCAGCCGCGAACCCGCTTTAGCGACGAGCGGCTCGAAGAGTTGGCGCAGTCCATTCAAAACAACGGAGTCATCCAGCCGATCCTCGTTCGCTCCCGCGCTTCCGGATTCGAGTTAATTGCCGGCGAGCGTCGCTGGCTCGCGGCGAGGAAGGCAGGTCTGCGTCACATCCCGGCCCTTGTGAGGGAGATTCCGGACGACCGCGTGCTGGAGCTCGCTTTGGTTGAGAACATCCAGAGGCAGGAACTAAATCCCATTGAAGAAGCGAACGCTTACGTGCGCCTGCAGGACACCTTAGGAATTACGCAGGAAGATCTGGCACAGCGATTAGGCAAGGACAGATCGTCCGTCACAAACTATATCCGTTTGCTGAAGCTGCCGCCGGACCTGCAGTTATTGGTCGAGGAAGAGAAACTCTCAATGGGGCATGCGCGGTGTCTGCTCGGAGTTGAAGGCGCCGATCGGCAGCGCAGCCTGGCGCGCAAAGTGATTGAGCGGAAGATGTCGGTCCGCGAGTTAGAGCGGGCTATTCAGCAGGCGCGAAGTCTTCATGCAAGTGCGACGAAATCTGCGACCCCAAAGCGGGTCGATCCAAACTTGCGAGCAGCAGAGGATCGGCTTCGACGCCGGCTAGGCACTCAGATAAGAATCATTTCGACTCCGAAGGGTGGCGGACGCATTGAGCTCGACTTCTATGACGCGAAAGACTTGGATCGGCTTTACACGATTCTGATCGGGAAGAGCGGTGGGGCCGAGGGTGCGTCGGCCTAAGTCTCATTGCCGGAAGTACAACGGCGCGGCGGGCCAATTGTAGAGTATACAATGGCATTGCAACTAGTCGGCGGAGGTTAGGTGGCGATCGGGGATGTAGGCGTGCGACCGGGATAGTGTGTCACTGGTGGCGCATGTTGAGTGGAAGCGGATTGTGTTGTGAACCGCAAGAGGTACTGCCTAATTTCACGATTCTCTGTGCAACCTCTGTGAACTCTGTGGCTCAGTGGTGGGAATCGTTAGACAAACATCCACCACGGAGACACTGAGAACACAAAGAGACGCACGGAGATTTCAAATTAGGTCACCCCCCAAGACGTGCCGTTGACGTTGTATTTTCTGCATGTTAGACTCGCCAACTTTTGAAAGAATGGGCTTTTTGATCGGCGGATACATCCGCGCCGAGCATCTGAACGAACCTGAATTTCTATGTTTGCACTCGCTTTAGCTGAAGGCGGAATTCAACTGGTTCCTGATGGGACCTTGGTCGTACACGTAATAGCGATCGTTATTATGGTGTTCGTGCTCAATGCCACCCTCTTCAAACCTGTGAACAAGATTTTGGCTGCGCGAGAGAAGCGGGGCAAAGGCCGGCTGGGAGAGGCGGGTGAAATCCTCAGTAGGGTTGATTCTAAGTTGGGTGCCTATGAGTCTGGGCTGCGCGCGGCGCGGGCTGAAGCTTATCAACTTTTGGAGGCGGAGCACGTTGCTGCACGTGCGGCGCGTGAAGCGAAGTTAGCCGGCGTACGCCAGGAAGTGGCGGATTCTACGGCGAAACAAAAACAGGATTTGGCTCAGCAGGCGAAAGCGGCAAGGGCCATGCTGCATGATAATGCTCGCCAGTTCGCGCACGAAGTCGGAAGCCGAATTCTCGGCCGATCAGTCTAGTTATCAGAGACCTTTATTCGCATGAGCTTGTTTCTCGGAATGGCTGAAGGGACAGTGACCTGGTGGAACTATCCGGGCCTGGAGTTCTGGAAGTTCCTCAATCTGATCCTATTCGTCGGCCTAATGTTCTACGTGTTACGCCGCCCGCTGAGCGCGGCCTTCAAAGGCCGGCGGGAGGGAATTCGTCGTGAGCTGATGCGGGCGCAAGAGGAACGTGATAGTGCACTGGAGAAGCTGGCGGAGGTGGAAGCCAGACTGGAACGTCTGGATACGGAAGTTGTGGCAATAAAAGAAAAGGCCGCCAGGGAAGCTTCGGAAGAACGAGATAGACAGGCGCTGGCAACAGAGGCTGATGCTAAGAAGTTGATGGATCAAGCGCGACGTGAAATTGAGAGCGCAGGCAAAGCTGCACGACTCGAGTTGCGGCGTTATGCGGCTGAGGAGACGATCGTCGTAGCCAGGGAAATCATTCGTAAGGAGATCCGCTCTGACGACGACGATCGGTTGATTGGTGCCAGCATGGCGGAACTGGGAGGCGCCTCTAAGTGAGTGCTCGAACGATTGCTCGCCGATATGCGACGGCTCTGGCTGATGTAGTAATCACCAATGGTGAAGCGCGTGAAGTCCAGCTGGAACTCAACGCGTGGGAAAGTATGTTCGCCGGCAGTAACGATCTCCGCCAGTTGATCGAGAGCCCAATAGTTGCGCTTGATGAAAAGCGCAAGGTGATGAGGACCTTAATAAAGCGCCTGCAACCACGGCCGACGACCGCGAATTTCATTCTCGTGTTGCTACAGAATCAGCGGCTCTCACGATTGGCAGAAATCAATCAAAGTTTTGCGCGGGTGCTCGATACACGTGCCGGCGTTGTCGCTGCGACCGTCACCACGGCTAAGCCGATGGCGGCCGGCGCACAGGAAACGCTGCGGACAAAACTAGGAACACTGACTGGCAAGACGGTTCGATTGTCATTTGAGACGGACGGCGAATTAATCGGCGGGCTGGTGGCCAGAATCGGTTCTACCGTTTATGACGGCTCAGTCCGAAATCAATTGCAACAGGCGAAGGAAAGGCTCATGGGAACCTAGGTTCTGAGCGGCACTTTTATGGAATCAATTAAGGCTAGCGAGATAAGCGAAATTATCCGCCAACAGATCGAGAATTTCGAAACCGGCGTCACCGTTATGGAAGTCGGCACCGTCATCAAAGTCGGCGACGGCATTGCGGAGATTCACGGCCTCGAGAAAGTTATGGCCGGCGAGCTGCTGGAGTTCCCGCACGATGTGCGCGGACTCGCGCTCAACCTTGAAGAAGACAAGGTCGGCGCCGTGCTGTTCGGTGAGTTTCAGGCAATCAAAGAGGGTGACCTGGTAAAGAGAACCGGTCGCATCATGGAAGTCCCTGTGGGTGATGCGCTAATCGGTCGAGTAGTCGACGCGCTGGGAAATCCAATCGACAATCGCGGCCCGATCATTAGTGACATTCACTCGCCGATCGAGCGCATCGCTCCGGGCGTGGTTGATCGTCAACCGGTGAAAGAGCCGCTGCAAACTGGTTTGAAAGCGATTGACTCGATGGTGCCGATCGGACGCGGACAGCGCGAACTGATCATCGGCGATCGTCAAACCGGGAAAACGGCGGTGGCGGTTGACACCATCATTAATCAAAAGGGCAAAGACGTCATCTGCATCTACGTTGCTATTGGGCAAAAGGCATCGACTGTGGCGCAGGTGGTGAAGACGCTGGAAGACTCCGGCGCGATGGAGTACACCATCGTCGTTAAGGCGACCGCATCGGATCCGGCGGCCATGCAATTCCTCGCGCCGTACTCAGGCGCCGCGATGGGTGAATACTTTCGTGATAATGGCCGGCACGCTCTTACCATCTATGACGATCTTTCGAAGCAAGCTGCGGCTTATCGCGAGATTTCACTTTTGCTGCGTCGTCCGCCGGGCCGGGAAGCTTATCCCGGCGACGTTTTCTATCTGCACTCGCGACTGTTGGAGCGCGCGGCGAAGATGTCTGATCTAAAAGGCGGCGGTTCGCTGACGAGCTTGCCCGTGATTGAAACTCAGGCCGGCGACATCTCGGCGTACATTCCCACGAATGTTATTTCGATCACCGACGGTCAGATATTTTTGGAAGCGGATCTTTTTAATAGCGGCATTCGTCCAGCCATCAACGTGGGCAACAGCGTTTCCCGCGTCGGCGGCGCCGCGCAGATCAAAGCGATGAAGCAGGTTGCCGGCAGCTTGCGCCTGGATCTCGCGCAGTTTCGTGAGCTGCAGGCGTTTGCCCAGTTCGGATCTGATTTGGATAAGGCGACACAGGCGCAGCTCGCGCGCGGCCAGCGGCTAATGGAGATCTTGAAACAGCCCCAGTATCAACCCGTTGATGTTGAGAAGCAGGTGCTGGTAATTTGGGCGGCCATCAACGGTCACACGGACGAAGTCCCGGTGGAGAATGTGCGGCGCTTCGAGGCTGATCTGGTGCGTTTCATTGAAAACTCTCATCCCGCACTGCTGCAGGCAATTCGTGAAAAGAAAGCAGTTACCGACGAGATAAAAGCTGACTTGCAACAGGCATTAACTGATTTCAAAGAGCGCTGGGCCGAAGAGAGCGCCGCCGCTGCCACTGCTTAAGTCTAAAGATGGCGAACCTGTTAGACATCCGCCGGCGCATTAAGTCGGTAAAGAACACGCAACAGATCACTAAGGCCATGAAAATGGTCTCGGCCGCGAAGCTGAAGCGCGCGCAGGATCGCGTGATCAGTGCGCGTCCGTTCGCGAACAAGATGACCGGCGCACTGAGTGATCTGGCGACCGGGGTGGACGAAGAGTTTCACCATCCTTTGCTTGATCCGCGCGGTGACGAACGTTACCTCTTCGTTGTGGTTACCGCGGACAAAGGTTTGTGCGGCGCCTTCAACACAAATTTGCTGAAGGCCGCACAGGTTTTCGCGCGCGAAAACGCGGACAAGAAAATTGACGTGCTGCCGGTAGGTCGCAAAGGAAGGGACTTTTTTCGCCGGCGCCAGTTCGCTCTCTCCAGCGAATACGTCGGGCTTACCGGAAAGGGCCGCGTCGATTACGCTGAAGCGGTCGAGGTGGCGCGCGATGTAATCAAGCAATTCCTCGACGACGAAGAGATCGACAAAGTCTTTATTATTTACAACGAGTTCAAATCGGTCCTCAGCCAGCGCGTAGTGATTGAACAACTCCTGCCGGTCGCGAAAGTGGACGCGGAGGGAGCTGAAGAAACCGATTCGGCAAAAACTTTAGTCGAGGCGATCTACGAACAGCCACCGATGGAAATTTTCAGCCGGTTGTTGCCGCGCTTGATCGAATCACAGATCTTCCGAGCGCTGCTGGAGTCGGTGGCTTCCGAACAAGGCGCGCGAATGGCCGCCATGGATTCTGCTTCCAAGAACGCCGGCGAGCTAATCAGTTCGTTAACGTTGAACATGAATCGAATCCGGCAGGCGGCCATCACTAACGAAATCATCGAAGTAGTATCCGGCGCCGCGGCCCTTTGATCAGATTTTTAGTCGAGTGATTTTACGAAGGGAAGCGCTTTAGCTTCCCTTTACTTTTTGTGACCCAAGCCGTTTTGGCTGCCTCAGTGCTTTGCCTGAGACGTGATATGCCTGCGAGTGACAACACTTCCGGATCGTCCCTGCCGGTAAATTCATCGTTGCGAGATCGCGTTTGGCGCTATGGTCCACTGGTGGTTTGGATGCTGGTGATCTTCGCCGGATCGACCAACGCGCTGTCGGCGTCCAGGAGCGGTCTCCTTCTCCGGCCAGTTGTTCTCTGGCTCTTTCCTAACATCACTGAAGGAAGCCTGGCTACCGTTCATTTTCTTTTTCGTAAGGCCTGTCATTTTTCTGAGTATGCAATTCTGGCCTTGCTTGCGGCCCGCGCGTTTTATGGTTCAACGCGGTCGGCCGTTCGCGAAAAGTGGTTTGTCGCCTCGCTGGGGCTGGTTGTGGTTTACGCCTTCAGCGACGAGTTCCATCAAAGCTTTGAAGCTTCGCGCACCGCCTCGGTTTACGATAGCTTCATTGATATCGCCGGAGGATTGACTACGCTGTTGGTTATCGCGTGGTGGCGGCGCCGGCGGCAGAAGTCAGAATCAAGCTGGTGAGCAACAAACTCGACGGCACTTCCCTCCATAGCCGCTTTGTGTAATAGTTTTTTGCATCGAGTTGTTTGTGACGTGAAAACCCAGCCCTAAAACCGGACCTCAATTCGACGGGTGAACCCCGGGTCATAACTAGTCGTATAATCTCTGGGCTTGTACGCCAGGCGAGATCGATTCGCAGCAAAAGGAGAGTAGGCAGAAATGGGAATCTTTGATGCCATCCGCTCGCAATTTATCGAAGTCATCGAATGGCTGGATGATAGCGGTAACACAATGCTCTACCGGTTTCCGGTCCAGGGCCAGGAAATCAAGAACGGCGCGCAATTAACAGTGCGGGAGTCGCAGGCGGCGGTCTTCGTTTTTCAAGGACAGATTGCGGACGTTTTTGGTCCAGGTCTTTACACGGTAGATGGCGGAAACACTCCTATTCTCACCAAACTAGGCGCCTGGAAATACGGTTTCACTTCGCCTTTCAAGGCGGAAGTTTATTTTGTCAGCACCAAGCAATTTACCGATTTGAAGTGGGGCACGCCAAATCCGGTGATGATGCGCGATGCGGATTTCGGCATGGTTCGATTGCGTGCGTTCGGTATCTACTCGATGCGCGTTCAGGATCCCAGTGCGTTCATCAAGCAAGTGGCCGGCACGAATGCGCGGTTCGTAACGGAAGACATCGAGGGTCAGCTCAAGCGCACTTTGGTCAGCGGTTTTTCCGATGCGCTCGGTGAATCAAAAATTGCCGCCCTCGATCTCGCTTCGAATTACGACGAGTTGGGCAGCCTCGCCAAAACGAAGTTGAATGAAGAGTTCAAATCCTTCGGCTTAGAAATGACGAAGTTTGCGGTTGAGAACATCTCGCTACCGCAGGAAGTGGAAGCGGCGATGGACAAACGCACTTCGATGGGCGTGATTGGCGATGTGGGCAGGTACGCGCAGTTCCAGGCGGCGGATGCGATGCGCGATGCGGCGCAGAATCCGTCGGGCGGTGCGAGCACCGGCGCAGGTTTGGGCGCAGGCTTTGCGATCGGCAATGCCATGGCCGGCGCGATGACCGACGCCATGAAAGGTGGTCGTGCCGCTGAGAGCAATGCCACGCCTCCCGCACCCGCCGCTGCCGGCAGTAAGTGCGTGAAGTGCGGAGCGCAATTACATGCCGGGGCAAAGTTCTGCAGTGAATGCGGGTCGAAGCAGGAACCGGCTAAGTGCTCGAAGTGTCAGGCTAGCCTCGCGCCCGGGGCGAAATTCTGCAACGAATGCGGAACGAAAGTAGAGTAAGTGGCAGGACGGCCACTGCTGACCTTATCTTAAGAATTACATCCCCAACCGGACAGGCAGGAATGTCTCTCCTACCGTGAGTCATACATGCTGAGTCGTTTCACAGCTATGCGCCGAGTTGCCATCACGGGCATGGGCTGTGTTACGCCGCTGGGCATCGGCCGGGAGACCTTTTGGGCTGCGCTGCAAAAAGGCGAAAGCGGGGTCCGGCGCATCGAAGGTTTTGACGTCTCTGACTCGCCGGTCAAGATTGCCGCGCAAGTTCCCAACTTCGACTGGCAGGCTGAACTAAATCCCAAAGATCGCAAGCATGTTCCACGCACCGTGCCGCTCGCTCTGGCTGCCGCGCGCGAGGCGATCGCCGACGCCAAAGTTTCGACGAACGATCTCACGCTGGAAGAACGACGCAGTATTGGAGTAGTGCTCGGCACCGGCGGTGGCGGCCTGGCCTTTACGGAACAGCAATACGAATACTGGTACATCGGGCCGGTCAATAAAGCCAGCGTCTACACCATTCCTGCCTCAACCCATGGCGGATTGTCGAGCGAGTTATCAATGGCCTTCGGTTTGCGCGGGCTCTCGCACATCATTTCCACCGGCTGCACCAGTTCAACCGACGCAATTGCCTATGCGGCGCAACACATTGCGCTGGGCCGCCAGGACATGATGCTGACCGGCGGCGTCGATGCGCCAGTGGCGCCCGGCATACTTGCAGGGTTCAATCTGATGACGGTGCTGACAAACGAGTGGAACGACGAGCCGGCCCGAGCGTCGCGTCCCTTTTCTCGTAACCGATCGGGAATTGTGATCGCTGAAGGCGCTTGGATTTATGTGCTCGAAGAGAGGGACCATGCGTTGCGCCGCGGCGCAAAAATTTATGCGGAGATCAAAGGTTACGGCGCAACGTGCGACGCTTATCACCGCGTGAGGTTGGAAGAAGGCGGCGACGAGCCGGCGCGGGCCATGACGCTTGCGATGCAGGATGCGGGCGTCGAGCCAAAGGACATTGACTACATAAATCTTCACGGGACTTCGACACTTTTGAACGACCGCATTGAAACGAGTGCCTTGAAACTCGCGATGAACTGCAATGCGGCGCGCATTCCCATGTCGGCCACGAAGTCGCAAATTGGACATCCCCAGGGCGCGAGCGGCGCCGCCGGTTTGGCTGCGACGTTATGCGCCATGCATACCAATCTTATCCCTCCGACCATAAACCTGGATGAGCCCGACCCCGAATGCGATCTTGATTATGTCCCCAACGTTGCTCGGCAGGCCGACGTGCGGGTCGCGCTGTGCAATTGCATTGGTTTTGGATCAAAGAACAGCGCGCTAATCGTGGAGAGGCCGTAAACCGGAAACCGTAGACGGCGCACTCTTTCTGCTGTCCGCAGTTCACCGTTTACGGTTCACGGGTTTATCGATGTTCGAAAAATTTCGTCAGCGCAGTTACGAACTTGAGCATCTGGACAAAGGCGATTACACGCCGGAGGAGTACGAAGGATGCATCGTTGAGCTACAACGGGTGAATCAGTGGTTGGGAGATGCGCAAGCGCTGCGCAACTCGCTGCTGCAGGAGATCGAAGCGCGCGATCTGAAGAGCTTTAAAGTTCTGGATGTCGGCGCAGGTTCTGGCGAACTGCTGCGAGTGGCGGCCGAATGGGCCCAGAAAAACGATCGACGGGCGCTGTTGGTTGGCTTGGAATTAAATGCCAGATCGGCGCAGGCAATCGCTGATGAATCACGTGAGTTTCCCCAGATTCACGCCGTTCGGGGCGATGCGTTTCGTTTGCCATTTGCCGACGCAGAGTTTGATTACGCGCTCTGTTCATTGTTCACGCATCATTTTAAGGATGAGCCGGTGGTCCAATTGCTGCGGGAAATGGATCGGGTGGCGCGACGCGGAATTTTCGTGATCGATCTACATCGCCATCCGATTGCCTATTATTTTTACACTACGATCGGACGCTTGTTTTTGCACAACCGGCTGATACGTGAAGACGGTGCGCTTTCAATCCTGCGCAGTTTCAAACCCGAAGAGTTAAAAGAATTGGGACAGCGCGCCGGCCTGGCGAATGTTTCCGTGCAGGAACATGCCAATTATCGTTTAGTGCTGTCTTCACGATTGACGGTTTAGGAGCGGGTTACCGCCCGCTCAGTCGGGCATTAGCCCGACTCTAAACAAACCCTGCGGTATAGCCGGGCAAACCTATGAAGAGCGATTTCGACGTCATTATCGCTGGTGGTGGTCCAGCCGGTTCCAGCGCGGCCATTCATTTGGCCGGCCGCGGCGCCCGGGTCCTGCTGGCTGAGCAGAAAAAGTTTCCGCGCCCAAAACTTTGCGGTGAGTTCATCTCACCGGAATGCCTGGTCCATTTTGAAAAGCTCGGCGTTTTCGAACGCATGATGGACGCGCGCGGCGTCGACGTGGGAAAAACGGTTTTCTACGCACGCAATGGCAGTAGTGTCAGTGTTCCCAGTACCTGGTTCGGCACTTCGAGAAACGCGCTCGGCTTAAGTCGCGCGGAAATGGATGAACGCCTGCTGCGACGCGCCGGCGAGTTGGGAGTGACAGTGCTCGAGGAGACGCAGGCCGCCGCCGTGGAGTTAGCCGATGGCCGCGTCAACGGCGTGCGTTTCAGAACGAATGGATTTGAAAGGGCTTACCACGCACCGGTCACGATCGATGCTACCGGCAGAGCGCGTGTTCTAGCGCGCCGTTTGGAAACCGAGACGCAACCGGTGAAAGCGCGAGCTCCCGTAGTGGCTTTCAAAGCGCACCTGGCAGATGCGCGGCTTGAGCCCGGCGCCTGCGAAATTTATTTCTATCGGGGCGGTTATGGCGGACTGAATAGCGTCGAAGGCGGATTGAGCAATCTCTGCTTTATTGCGTCCGCGCATGACGTGCGGAAGTGTCGAGCCGATCCCGAAACGGTGATGCGTAAAATTGTTTGCGAGAATTCCCGGGCCGCGGAGACGTTGGCAACGGCCCAGGTTCGCAGCGAATGGTTGGCAGTGTCGCTCGACGGCTTCGGCCGCCGCCGGCTGGTTCCCGCGCCTGGCTTGCTGACAATCGGTGATGCCGCTTCGTTCATTGATCCTTTCACAGGCAGTGGCATGTTGATGGCGCTTGAAAATGGCGAGCTGGCGGCAGAAATCGTCAGTCGCTATTTGCCTCAACTCCAAACAAACTCGGCGTTCGAAAACATGGCCCAAGCTTATCGCGATCGATTTCGCGAGCGATTCAGCGCCCGGCTGCGCATATGCGGTTGGCTGCGCCGCGCTGCGTTTGTGCCAGGCTTGGCCCACGCAGCGATTCGTATGGCCGGCTTAAGCGACACATTGCGTCACAGCCTCACGCTGGCGACCCGCGGACACTGCGGGATCACGGCCTCGGGCGAAAACAGGTGAACGGCTGATCCTGATCGCGCGCCGAAACCGCATTTCACTTTCTTTCGAATAACTTACGAACAATATTCCCTTGCTACTGGCGTGCGTTTTAAGGTAAAAGACAGCCGTAGTTAAAGTGAGAAGGCGATGCCGCTTGCCCGACGTGCGTAGAAAGTTTTACGGTTCGCCTCAAAGCACTTGTGACCAAAGGACGATTTCCTGAGACCGTCCATCACTCGGTACCGAGCGAGCGGGTCAGTGTTGTAGCTAAGTTATCCGTTTCGTTTCGCGGGCAAGTCTCCCGAGTTCCTTAACCTAACTTCTAAGGAGAATCAGAATATGTTTGCGTCCCCAACGCGGTGGCTCAACGCCTCGATACGGCTGTTACTGATTTGCGTCGCAACTCTGACGTGTATGGGGGCCGCCATGGCCCAGTCGCAGGCAAATGCGGCTGACCTGCAGGGTGCGGTGCGCGATCCGAGCGGCGCGGCGGTCGCAGGCGCAACGGTGACGGCCCGTAACCTGGCCACTAATCTGACGCGAAGCGCGACGACGGACGCTGACGGCATGTATCAGATTCTTAGTCTGCCGCCTGGCAACTACGAAGTGACTGCTGAAGCCGCCGGATTTTCCAAGGGTCGAATTGCGAGTGCCACGCTGACTGTGGGCCAGCGCGCCGAACTGGACATCCCGATGGCAGTGGGCGACGTGGGGGCGGTGGTCGATATTTCGTCGGCCGAAGTTTCGCTGGTGGAGACTACCAGCAACACAGTTTCAAATACGATCGATCAGAAGCGCATCAACGATTTGCCGATCAACGAGCGCAGCGCAACGGGATTTGCCTTGACGATTTCCACCGTGGGTCGTGACAACGGGCGTCCGATTGGACCAGCGCCCACTTCAGGTTTGAACATCGGCGGTCAACGCGGCCGCTCGACTCTGGTGCAGGTGGATGGCGCGGACTACACCGACAACTCGATTAACGCGGCGCGCTCAACCGTCAGTCAGGAAGCCGTCCAGGAATATCAGGTCGCGACCAATTCGTACGCGCCGGAGTTTGGGCGAGCCACCGGCGGCATCGTCAACGTGGTTACCAAGAGCGGCACGAATGACTTCCGCGGAAACGTATTTGGTTTTCTGCGGCACAAGTCAATTCAAGCCCGTAATGCATTTGCTCCCATCATCGATGGCGATCCGGACAAGAAAGCGCCGTTTACGCGCGTGCAGTATGGCGCCACGCTCGGTGGACCAATCGTCAAGGACCGCACTTTCTTCTTTACCAGTTTTGAACAACGCCGCCGGCAGGAGTCAGGCTTCTTCACCAGCGACGTGGTCCAGGGATTGACCTCCAGCGTCAGCATCAGCGGCCAAACCTTCGGCCGAATTTCTGCGGCGCAGCGTGACTTTATTAACGCGCAACTCGCAGCGGGTAACGTCAATGGAGCCGTTGCGTATGCGTATCTGGCGTCCAGTGGTGGCAACACCGCTCTCTCCGGAGTGAACCCACTGGTGGTGTTCCCGGGGCTCAGCGCGCTGACGCCGATTCCTGCGGGTCAACAGATTGGCGGACGTTTTCTGCTGGCGGGTACGCCGGTGCCGACGCTGGCCAATAATGGCATTCTGCCGGGCTTCACGACGGTGAATGGGAACGGCCAGCCGATAGCGTTTCGTCCCCTGCTTAGCCTGTCGCGCATCTTTCCGATTTCGGAATCGAGCACGTATTTTTCCGTGCGTGGCGATCACCAGATTAACAACCAACATCAACTGAACCTGCGCTTTGGTTACAACCCCAGCGATCTGACCGGCATTCAGGACGAGTCGCAGAACCAGACTTTGGGGCAAAACGATTTTTCGCGCACGGGCATTCAAACGTTGCGCGACTACTCGTTCGTCGCTGCCTTGACGTCAACGATCTCCAACTCAGTTATTAACGAAGCGCGCTTCAATTTTGGACAACGCAACGCGACCTTCGATTCGCAGATTCCCGGCACCGCCATTCAGATCATTGGCAACGCCTTCCTGGGATCCAATCCGTTCTCCCCGGTGGATCGCAGCGAAAAGCGTTACCAGTTTTCGGATAGCGTGAACTTTGTCCATGGCAGTCACACCTTCAAATTCGGCGGCGACATCAACTTCATCGACGTCAGCGCTCGCTTTGATTTGAACTTCCCTGGTCTCTTTAATTTTGGCGAAGTAGCCGGTTCGACGATTAACCGCCTGGTCCCTTTTATTCCCGCGACCGCGCCGGCGCTGACGCCGAGTCAGGCGTACGGGCTGGGCTTTCCCGGCGTGTTCATCGAGGGCTTTGGCGATCCAAACAGCTCAATCAAGAACCGTCCGCTGGCTTTCTTCGCTCAGGATTCATGGAAGATCCGGCCGAACCTGACGTTCAACTATGGCTTGCGTTATGACGTCGAGCTGACTGATACGATTCCGCCGATTCCGTTCCGGGATCCGCTGACCGGCATCTCTCTGACCGCCGCAGATCTGCAAACCGCGCAGGACGTCGTGAACGTGCAGCAGGGATTTCCCCGCGACACAAACAACTTCGCGCCGCGCGTCGGGTTTGCCTGGGACATCAAGGGAACCGGCAGAACTGTACTCCGCGGGGCCTACGGCTTGTTTTACGATCACCCACTGCTGGCCGTCGCGTTCAACTCCGACATCGGCGATGCCGCTCAACAACAGCAGTACACCAACGTGTTGCCCGGCAGTCCGTCACCCGATCAACTGTTGAACCTTTTGCAGATTTTCCAGGGAACGGTTTGTTCGCCTGCGAGCGGCAATCCAATTTGCGCCGCATTACCCGCCGGGTTCACCACTCCCGGCGTGGCGCCAACCGCGCAATACCTGGCGGGGCGCGTGCGCTTCAACGATCAGACGTTCGTAGGCTTCGGACCCATCCTGCCGTTTACGCTGGCGGTGGATAAGAACTTCCAATACGCCTACGCCAATCAGGCCAACTTCACGCTCGAGCACCAGCTGACGAAAGACATGTCGGTGTCGGCCAGCTACATCTTCGTCGGTGCGCATCATCTGCCGCACCCGCAGGACGTTAATGCGCCGCGCACAGACTTTCTGATTGATAACTTCCGCCGCTTCACCGCCAACAACCCGGTGGCTTGCGGTGCGGTGCCCTGTCCCTCGACCGGACGCAACCCGGCCAGTAACGCCGAGGCCCTCTTCTTCACCATCCCGAATGTCAGCAGTCCCTTGTACACGGTGCTCGTGGCGGGAAGCGCGGCTTCCGGTGCGCTGGTGGCGAGGAACAATACGACAGGCGGTATTATCGTCAACCCGATCGCCGCTAATTTCTTCCGTCCTTCCGCGCCCAATTATTTCTTCGCCGCGGCGGCCTCGGGCGGAGCAGCCACCAAGGCGGTGCTCGATGCCGCGTTAGCCGGTAGCCTGCGCACGCCCGGACCAATCTCTCCGTTCGGCGACGTCAGCGCTCAACTGTCGGACGGCAATTCCAACTACAACGCGTTGAACCTGGAATTGAAGCGGCGCTTCTCAAATAACTTCCAGTTCCTCGCGTCGTACACCTGGTCGCATTCGATCGACGATTCGTCCGATTTGCAGACCCTGCTGAAGCCCCAGGACAACCGCAACTTCGCGGCTGAACGCGCTGACTCGCTTTTCGATCAACGTCACCGGTTCGTGTTCAGTGCTGCGCTCAGTTCGCCGGTCAGCTGGCGCAACTCAGAGAGCATGGCCCATCGCTTCCTGGCTGACTTCACCATCGCGCCGATTCTGGAGGTTTCATCAGGACGTCCCTTCAATATTCTGACCGGCAGCGATACCAATGGCGATTTGCAGAGTTCCAATGATCGGCCCGGAGTCGACGCTAGCGGCATATTGTTTTTGCCGTTGACGCCGTTCACCAGCGGCAGCCTGGGTCGCAACCAGGGCACCACGCATAGTTACGCGTCGCTCGATTTGCGCGTCATGCGTGCGCTTCGCTTTGGTGAACGCTTCCGGCTCGATTTGATTGCGGAGGGATTCAATCTGTTCAATCGTTTCAATGAAGCGGCGGCTTCGCCCTTCTTCAACGACGTGAACTCCTTTGGGCAACGCGCCAGCAACGGCAGTTACTACAGCCGCCCAACGGCCGCCTACGACCCGCGGCAATTCCAGTTCGGGTTTAAGCTGAACTTCTAAACGCCTGTCCTGTTTCGTGTAGGCGGTAGACTAAAGAGGCGGCCGGGAAACCATTCCTGGCCGCTTTTCTTTTGCCGGTCAAAGCACTACGCTGGCAGGCGCGGGCGAACCAACGTTTGGCCGAAAGCATCCGAAACTCGCAAAGCGTATTCGCGCCGCAGAATTGCTAACCATCTCCCCAGAAAGATCGCCTGAAATGCCCGAATCAATCGTCAAAAACCTGCGTTTCCTCCTTTTTCTAAGCCTCGCCATTATCGCGTCGGTAGCGGGCGCTGAAGCCCAGACTCGCCCCCGGCGGGTCAATCCCCCGGACACCCTTTTGGGCCCGCCGCCAAAGACGCCACCTGCGACCAATAAGAATGCGCCGCTGGTTGATGTGCGGCCAGCCAAACCTGTTGGCGAAGGCCCGGTCTCTGCCGACACGACACACGCATTCGAGTTGTTGCAGCAAAAGCAATATGCCGCCGCCGCGAAGGAAGCGAAACAGATTGCGGCGAACTACCCGGACAATTCGGAGGCGTGGAAGATTGCCGGCTTTTCCGAGTTGAGCTTGAAACAATACGACGAAGCGGCCGGCGATCTGCAGAAGGCGCTCGACCTGCAGCGCGCCGCGCGCCAGGGAGATTGGCACACCGCGGACGCACTGGCGGAAGCCTATGTGTTGGGGGAAAAGTTTGAGCAGGCATTGCCGCTGCTGGTGAGCGCGACTGCGCGTACGACTAACAAGCCGGAAGCCAACTTCATTTACTATCGCGCCCTGTCAGAATTCAAAACCGGAAAACTGAAAGACGCGGAAGCCTCATTCAACGCCGCCATCAAGGCCAATCCGAAAGATTCAGCCTCGTTATATTTTCTGGGCCAGATGGCGCTGAACCGCGGCGACCTCGATGCGGCGATCGCGGCGCTGAATCGCGCCACGCTGAGTGATCCACGATCGGCTTCGGCTTGGGCAGCCCTCACCTCTGCATATTTGCGTCGCGCCGGCACTGCCGGCGATACACCAAAAGCCGATGCCGATAATCTCAGCGCGGTCCGCGCCGGTGAAGGATTAACGCGCGTGCGCACCGACGAGGACGCAGTGCGGCTTTTTGGACAGGCATTGATCTCGGCTAAGTTATATCCTCGTGCCGCCGCCGCGCTGGAGCCGGTGGCCGGGCCAAACGCCAAGCCGGTCACTTTGTATTTGTTGGGAGTCGCGCATTCGCGCGCCAACAATTTCCCCAAAGCGATTGCCGCGTTTGAGCGCGCCAATGCCAAAGCGCCGGAAGACATGAACGTCTATCGCGAGCTCGGCTATGCTTACGAAAAGACGAAACAGTACGCGAAGGCTTTCGCACTTTACGAAAAGGCCGCAGCCGCGGCGCCGAACGACCCGGATTTCAAAGAATCATTGGAGCGCGTACGCCCGGCCGTCAAACCATAGGCTTGTGGGAGTCGGCCAGCGTTTGTGGCATCGCAAATACAGACCCGGGAGCGGTAGCGACCGGCATGCGCGAATCCCGGAGACTTCAGGGTTTTCTAGCTCGGGCCCGGTCGCTACCGCTCCCGGTTCTGACTTTGTGTAGCTAGGGCATTTGCGATAGCATCCGCCGCATGAGAAATACAATGCATCTTGCCCGTAGGGTCGTTCGCGGCGCCACTCTAACCCGAGCAGTTTTGGTTTCAACCATGCTCCTCGCGTCGCTTATGACTCCCGTGGTATTGATGGTCCAACCGGCGCAGGCTGAATCATGGGGAGGTCTGCAACCTTTGAAGTCACGACGCGTTGATGTGGAACGGCTGTTGGGCAAACCGTTAAGTGAAGGCGCAGGTGATGATTCGACGCTTCGCTTCAACGTTGCCGGCGGATCGGTCACCGTAAGTTTTGTGACGGCAAAATTCGTAGCCACCAAGAAGTTGTCGCCGTCGTTCGAGGGCACGGTCCTGCAGATTGTTTTGCAGCATGCGCGCTCCTCCGAAACGCCGGAGTCGCTGAAGCTGATAGAGGACCATGCCTTCGATCGGCAGGACGAAAGGGACGTTTCAGTTTTTCGCAATCTAAAGGACGGCGTTACGTACACATTCATAAACGGCACTTTGAGAACTACGCGCTACTCGCCTTCGGCAGACCAGCTGGCGCGCTCTCGCAAATAGCAGTGCCGCCGTTTTCTAGCCGACCCGGCTTGATCGATCCGGCGCATTTAACTCTCTCCGCTTGGCGTGTTTGTCTCAGTGGGCTTTGCACAAAAGTCTTTTACGGCCACTCTTAGCGCCAACGGCGCGAAATGTGAAAGCCCAGGCCAACGGCCTGGGTTACGATCGGTGCGGGTTCTCTAAGCGCTGAAAGCGCGGAATCGTGATTCGCTAAATAGAGCGAATGCCGGAGTACGATGCTAGTTCGCGCCTTTGGCGCTTGAAGCCAGCCGCGCTCACTGACAGCCAGACTCTTTGTGCAAAGCATCTCAGTGGCAACCGTTCTGAAAACCGAGAACAACAACTCGCGGTTAGCGCTTGCTTTCATCACTTATTCATTAGTTCCGTATCTGGGTATTCTTTTTTGTCCGGGGGCTTTAATTCTGGGCGTGGCCGCTTGCCTGAATTCACGTGGAAAGCGGACCAGCCGGAGCCCGTCCCTGGCCCGACTGTGCGCGGCTGTATTGGTGTTGATGATCCAGGTTTTTCTCTGGTGGCTCCTGTATAAAATCCCGGAGTGGTCAGGCGTCGATTCAGCCAGACGGGCAACCGGACCTCCGTTCTGAGCGTCTGTTACAGTTGATTTCTTCCCTTCACCCAAGAGAGAGGTTAGTTATGGCAAAGTCTTATAAAACCCCGGCGGCGTTTCTGACGATCGCTGCCCTGGCCGCCAGTTCATTGGCCCAGCGCCCACATCTGACCGACACAAAGCAGGCCGAAACTAAGCCGGCCGCGGCGCAACAGTCGAAGGCGGCGGCCGCGCCCCTTACGTCCGTGAAAGCCAGATATGAAGGCGGCGTTACCGGGTTCTCGCGGAAAGTAGTAGGAACGCTGTTACTGGATAAGGCTAACGACCGTTTGGTCTTTCGCAACGAAACAGATAAGGAAGTTATCTCGATCCCTTACGATTCGATTGTGGCGGCCAGCCCTGACACGCAATCGCGAAGTGCGGTTGGTCCGGTGACGAGCACCGTGTTATCCAGCACGGTGGGAATTCTGGGCTTACCGGCTTTGCTGGCGAAACGAAAGTTTCGCTTTATGAATTTGCAGTACAACGATCGCGATACACGGATGGCGGGCGTGACGAGTTTCAAAATTGATGGCAAAGAATTGCTTGAATCGTTTGTCACATCCCTGGCGGGCCAGGCTGGCTTGTCGGCCCGCGGCGAAGGTTTTGTGCGGCTACAAAAGCCGGTGACATACGTCGAAGGCGAGCCGATCTTTTCCAAACCGCGCGCGTCTGCGCGCAGCACGATCGTTAACGGCAAAGCGATCAGCCTGCCGCAACCTGCTTATCCGCAGAAAGCGCTGGATGCCGGCGCCGAAGGTCCAATCACCGTCTACATAACAATCGATGAAGGCGGCAATGTAATCGAAGCGCACGCGCTCGGTGGTCACCCATTCCTGCAAGACGCCGCCGTGGCCGCAGCGAAGCTGGCGAAGTTTGAGCCAGCCCAGGTGGACGGTCAGCCGGCGCTGGTCACTGCGTCGATAACTTATCGATTCACGTTGTAAGCGCTTTAGGTTCTGCGCCGGAGGCGCAGTGGCAAGGTAGCCAGTGGCAAGCGCGCAGCGCGCTGCCACTGGAACACCACGAACCGAAAGGGCGCCCGGCAAGGGCGCGCGGAATATCAGGCCAGCTAGTTCCTAACCCTCAGTCTTCATTAGCTCCACGATCTTAGTCAGCGTGTTCCAGTTCCTCGTAGTCAAAGACTTTCCTGCTTCTTTTTCAATCAGCGCCATGAAATTGCCTGCGCGGCCGTTGGGTAATCGATAACCAATGGTGAATATTTCCCGTGGTCCCACGTGGACGATGGCGCAATCGTTTGCCGGCGACCAGAGCGGCGTTTTGATTTTTCGCTTTAACTCGCCGGACAGGAAGGTCACATGTGGCGTCCCTTCCCCTTTTGTTTTCTTGAAAGGATCCAATTGGATGATCGCCGCCAGTTCAGCGCGCGTGCGGATCACTACGCTGACCGGATAGCCCAGCTCATTCAGCAAAGCTTGCTCGATCGTTTTGGTTAGAGCGGCGGGGTTCTTCGCAGCCGCCTCGAAAATAACGTTGCCGCTTTGGATGTAAGTGCTGACGTTCTGCAAACCCAAAGAGGCAAAGAGGGCGCGCAATGCATCCATTCGAACGAGGTGTTTTCCGCCAACGTTTATGCCGCGCAGGAATGCGACGTATTGGGGCATGACGCTACACAAGTTTCCGTGGAGTGAGCTTTACTTTTAGGATCTGATCGCCACGCTGCACTGTCAAAGTATAAGCCGCGCTCCGCTCAAGCAAATCGTTGATGTTCGTTAGCGTAAGTTGCGCGGCCGGTTTTCCGTCGACGGCAGTGATGATGTCACCCTTTTGCAGCCCCGCCTCGCTCGCCGGCGAATTCTCCAGCAATTCCATTACGCGGAACGTTCTGTATTCCTTACCCTCAGCCACCAGGCTAAGGCCGCTGAAGGCGCGATCGAAGGGCTCGGCCAAACCCGCATTCGGTTCCAGGATCATGCGTTCGTTCCCGTAGTCCAGAAAGATCCGGAACTTGTTCATGATTTGCGCGCCGATGTTGCCGGCCAGCGCGGAGTTGGCGAAGGCGCCGGCTTTGTCCTGAGAAAACATCGTCAGCGGCCGGCTGATGCGAAAGCTACCAATCTTCAATTCAGTGACACGGCCCACCTGTCCCTGGATTAGCCCGCCCGCGCCGCCAGCTCCGATCGACTTGATCGTTTTCAGATCTGGATGCAACAACTTGCGCTCGGCCACAAAAGGACTGTGCAGTGCAAGGGCCCCGCCTGAACCAATGTCCACCACGAACTGACCCTTGATTGGATCACTCCCCAGCGGTGTTACTTCTGCCTCGATAGTGGGATGGCCGGCGCCGTTTATTTTGATGGGAATGGCCTCGCCCGATCCAGCGTATTTGAATGATGCTTTGTCATGCAGTTTTATCACTCGCGCTTGATAATCGACCTCCACCACGAACTGTTTGATAAAGTCGCCGCCGATGATGCCGTCAAAGTCATGGCCGAAGCGCGGGGCCATTCGCGCGATTGGCAAAGCCAACGCTACGGGCTGCGAAAATCCGGGCAAGCCAGCCACCGTAAACGATGCGTTGCGGACAAAAGCCCCCATGCGAGATTCCGGGCCGGCGCCCCCACTTCTTACTTCGCCCTGCAGGGTCAGGCCTAACTCGCGCGCGAGGGCGAGATCGATCACGCCATACTTGTCTCCCGTATCCAGCACGAATGAGAGTGGGCGAGAGTTGTTAACGCTCACCTTCAAAACGATGTGTCGGGTGACCAGCTCAAAGGGAATCGTTGGTGGCGCGGCGGTAGCGGCGGGCTTTACGGCCTGGCCCCGCAAACCCGTGCGGGTGGTGACCGAAGCCGCCGAAGTCAGCAGGGAGCAGACGACGATCAGAATGAAAAACACTCTGCGATTCATATCAATTTCTCCTGACCGGGTGATTAGGAAGGACCGATGCACCTTTAACGCGATATCCGAGATTTCGTTTCAAAGTTTTCGCCTGATTCTTCCAAAGTCCGACCGTCAGGGAATGCTCCTCAAGCCATTGGATTGGCTCTAACCCTCGTAACCGTCGGGCTTCCGATCAAGCTCAGAGATCGCAGGTGAATAAGTTAACTTCCTGCGCGTCGGGGCTGAGTCGGGTCAGGCGCTGAAACTTCATGCCGAGTTTTTCCAGCAGGCCAATGGATGCTTCGTTGTCCGGCGAGGTGATGGCGGCCAACCGGGCCAGCCCGAGGACGTCTTTGGCATAGGCGATCACGGCTGCGGCGGACTCGCGCGCGTATCCCTGTTTCCAGAACTCCGGTACGAAAGCAAATCCCAGGTCGACATCATCCAGCGAATCTCGCTTCAGCAGCCCACACATGCCAATCGGTGTTTGAGTCTCTTTCAATTCTGTTAGGAATAATCCGAAGCCAAACCGTTCATAGCTGGCCATGGGTCCCTGCAAAATGTAATTGCGCGCGTCATCAAGGGTGCGCACGCCTTTGTCTCCGATGAAGCGGTGGAACGATGGTTCGTTGAGCAGTTGCAGCATGAACCCGGCGTCTTCGGGCGAAATGCGCCGCAGCGTCAGTCGATTAGTTTCGAGCACGTTCATTTTGAAATCTTGTTTCCGTTTACGACAAATAAACCTTCTGCCCAACTGCGAGCCCACCGGTCCGAGTTACCGTGCCATACACTCCCGCGTGATTCTCGTTCAAGCGCACGGCGGCTTTCATAATCCCGGCGTCAGCTTCGGCTGTGTCGGGATCGAGGTTAATCATCACGCATCGCAAGTCGCGCATCGTGATGCTGACGGTTGGCCCAGTTTCCGGGTCGCCGAAGACCAGTCGCCGGTCCAGCCATTGGTCTTCCATGAACGGCTCTGCGCCCGCAGACTCGAGCACGATATTCGGTCTGAATCTACGCAGGTCGAGCGGGCGGCCCGCCTCACGTTCGATGCCGGCGATCGTAGAGCGATTGATTATTGAAACCGGTGCATCATCAAAGATGCCCTGCTTCATTTGCATGACTTCCAGCGGATGCCCGTGTTGCTGGGTCAGCTCATCCTGCAGCTCGCGACTCTGCAGCGAAACTTCCAGCCCTGCCGGTGTGCGAATGTTTGGAAACGTGCCGTTGCTAATCGCCGATTCTGTTTGTTCAGATGGCGTGTAGCGCAACAGTTCCGGCAAGCGGCTGGCCGTCAACCAGGGAAATCCACTAGCATCCTCCGTCCGACGAAACGCAAAACGCCTGTCACCATCAATGCCATGCCAACCCAGATTCGCAGTTTCCAGCCGCACGCCGGCCATAGACTTAACCGGATAACGAAAGAGTTGGCTGATAATTCCGATTTCAGTAGTCAAGAATTCTCTTAAACAGGGTGTTGGATAATAAAGTTTCGTATCTCGTCGGAAACTCGCTCCGGCATTTCTTCCTCCGCCAAATGGCCACACTTTTCGAGCGTTACCAATCGCGAGCCCTTGATCAGAGTATTCATTCGCTGGCCGGCCGCCAGTGGGATCAATTCATCATCCGCACCCCAGATGATCAATGTCGGTGCATCAATCTTTCCCAGACTTGGTTCCACCGGAAATTCCGTCGCCTGGGCCCGAGCGCGTACTGCGGCCAGTTGGCCGCTTCTGGTTTGCAGCGGACGATAGTAATAAGCGACGCGATCGTTTGTCACTTTGGAATCGTCATAAAAACTTTTTTGCAAACCGGAGCGGACCAGTTTGTCGGAGATCATTGCCAGGGCAGTCAAGACCCGGCCTAAAACCGGGACCAACAGATAACGTGGGGTTAACGAGCCAGAGCCGGGAACGAGGACGCCACCACTGTCAATCAGGATTAAGCCGGCAACGCGTTGCGGATTGAGCACGGCGAAATTAAGTGACACATCGCCGCCCATCGAGTTTCCGCACAGCCACGCTTTTTCAATCTTCAAATGATCGAGCAAGTGGGCCAGAAGAATTGCCTGTCCGCGTCGCGAATAATCGCCATCAGGTTTGCCGGAGAATCCAAAGCCTTTCAAGTCGACGGCGATCACATGAAAATCTTTCGCTAATGGTTCAAAGACATCTTTCCAGGTATAGGTGGATGAGGTAAAGCCATGCAACAAAATGAGCGGCGTGCCCGAGCCCTTTTCCTGATAGTGAATTTGCACGCCATCGATTTCGGCGAAGTGACTGTAAGCAGAATGCGGCACTGAAGCGCGAACTTCTTCGAAAGACATATCGGCCGGGCGCGTAAACCAGAACACCGTGAAGCCCGCCGCGGAAATCACGATTAGGATGAGCAGAAGTTTGAGCAGCTTTCTCATTTGTTATCGGGTCCTCACCGGCCACGTCCAGCGTTCCTGCTCGTTGCGGTGGTTGACTTCATACCGAGCAACATCCTCTTACGGTTTCAGTTTTTCCGGTGCGATCAGGCGCCACGCTTCGCGTAGATGAAGGGTTAGCTCTTTGTCTTTCACTCGATCCAGCTCGATGCCAACCCAGCCTCGCACGCCGACATAGGGCGGTTTGTAAAATTTCTTCGGCGCGGACTCGATCAAAGCTGCCTGCACCCCAATCGCCGCCGGAATCACCACGGCGTAATGACCATCACTGTGGTGATTGGTAGAGCACATCGCAAACACTTTCTTGCGCACGAAGAAGGTCGGCTCGCCGTGTGAAAGTTTCTCGGTCACGTCAGGCAGAGTCGCGCAGATTCGCCGTACGCGTTCCTGATGCTTTGCGCCTTTATCGATCTCTGTTGGCTTCAAGAGAGGACCAGTCAATATCCGCAGATTACCGCAGATTTCGGCGATTGGGGAAAAACAAGCACAGGAGAGTCATGCTGTTCGGTGTAATCTGCGGATCCAGTTCATTTCTTTGGCTCATCCGGCGGCGGAACTTTGGTGGATTGCCAGTTGACTACTTGCCACTTGCCACGGCGCTTGAGAAACGTACCGGAGTTCAGATAGCTCGTCACTTCGGTAGACGCGCCCGTGTGTCGTGTGGCCACCAACCGGAAGGCGACGATGGCTGTATTACCGTACTGCTGAATGCGGACCTCTTCGGCCGAGTATATGGTCGTTGGATCATCGGCTTTGGGCGCCGGCGCGGAGCGCACGTCGCGCATGATTTCACTTTTGCCCCGCCGCCGTCCGCCGGAGCCGGTGTAAATTAGATCATCAGCCCAGAAACGATCGTGCACCGCCGGATCATTACGCGAAGCTCCGGCCAGAAAATCATTCAGCAACTTCGTGAGAGTACCTGCATCCGGCGCGCCAGAAGCACTCTGGGCCCGTTGACCTTGAGCCTGCAGCGTTGCGAAGAGGAGCAACGCCAGGACAAATGCGGTGATCGGAATTAAGCCAAGTCGCTTCATGCGGCACCTCGTAAAGAAATCGGAGGCTCATGCCTGGTTTGTTCTGTGCAATTGCGGATTCTGTTTTCGCACTCTACTCAGCAGCCTTCGTTCGTCCGGCGAAGAATTTCGCGGCTTGCGCGTTGGTCTCTTCCTCGGATTGCTCCTGGACCTGCTGATTAATGCCCCACTCATGGCCGAAAGGATCGACGATCTTTCCGTACCGCGCGCCCCAGAACATGTCCGTGGCGGGCATCGTTACCGTCGCGCCGGCTGCCGACGCCCGGGCAATCGCGCTGTCCGCGTCGTCAACCTGCAGAGTAATGCGAACGCCAGTTCCACCCAGAGTGTCAGGCGACTTGCAACTCCCCCCTTCGGACGCAGGAAATTCGTCGCTAATGAAGAACGTGTGACCATCAAGCGTCAACTCGCCATGTAGTAGTCGCTTCCCATCGGGCCCCAGCATCGTGTGACCCTGCTCCGCGCCGAACGCTTCCTGGTAGAACTTCAGAGCGGCCAAACCATCGCTCACTATTAGTTGCGGGATAAACTGATCCGGTCTGTTCATGGGGTTTCTCCTTATTATTAAGCCGCTCTTTCGATGGGAAATGGACGCTTAATCTCTTTGATGGTATTACGCAGGCGTGAATAGTAGCACTAAGCCGTTCGGCGAAGTGAGCGTTGTGGCATCGCAAAGTCAGAACCGGAAGAGGTAGCGACCGGGCCCGAGCTTGCACACTCAAGTTGCTAACGTTGCCGAATCCCGGTCGCTACCGCAGGCGGTTCTGACCGCCAGAGCAGACCAATGTAGAGCAGATCGAAAACCGAGCAGAGCAGACCCACGACGATAATCAGGTAGCTGCCGTGGGGAAAGCCTGTGTGGCCCATGAACCCGAACAGTATTGTTGGCGCCAGCGTTCCCAACCATTTGCTGACGGCGATGGTCAGGCTCTGTCCCTCGGCGCTCCCCCGTCTAACCAGCATGTCGATAAATAGGATCGACATCAGCAGATTTTGCAGGAACGCGGAATAACCAGCGCCAGTTCGCACGCCAAACTCAACGCGGAAAGCGAGCTCGATACAAAACCCGGTCATTAACGCAAGCAGACTCCAGCCGACGAAGGCAATCGACATCTTGTCAGTACCGTCCGCGGTAGCGGATGGGTTCGCCAATAACGGGCGCGTAACGTGTTCGGGAAAATACTTCCAACCGAACTTGAAATACGTAAACAGAATCCCCACATCAAAGAGAAGCCAGACCGCGTTGACCACCGCCTGGGCGCTGACCGCGCTTTGAAATCCGTAGTAGGTGTAAATCAGTTCCCACGAGATGTTCAAAGCCAGGGCATAAAACGGGATCGCGTATGAATGATGTTTGAAACCCAGTCGAATGCCATCGATGTATACGATGGTCCAACAAAGGCCACTGACGACCGTGAGGGTCAGTTTGATTAGTTCGATATTGTCCATCACTGGGGCGCAGGCATTCTGCCTGCTTTCTTCATTACCACTGCAGGCAGGATGCCTGCGCTCCAATCGTCGTTGAAGTTGAGCCGAGGAAGAGGCCGGCAAGAGCGAGAGTAAAAACCAGGGTGGGAAGCCGCTATCGTGAAGAGTGCCGAACGTTTTCTCATGTGCCGCCCCGGAGACTATCACATGCTTCGGTTTGAGATCAGACTAGTACGAGCCGAAGGCGAACAGTGGCCCGGCGGTGTCTTTGCTGCAAAAGTCGGCGAAGCCGACGAATGAAAGTAGCCCACCGATTCATCGGTGGGGAGAGGCACGACAAGGTGGCGTAGTCCGTGAAGCGGACGACTGAAATTTCCTCAACAAATCGTATCAGTCGTCCGCTTCACGGACTGACTTTACTCTTTTCGGGCGATCCCAGCGCTGAAGCGCTGGGCTAATTTCTTTCAGTCCGCTTCGCGGACGGCAGCAAAAACACACTTTGCAGCAAAGCACCCGGCTGTGGAGGCAGGGCTCAACTTTCATCTCGAACCCTGCGGGCGACGATGTCTCCGCCTTTCGTGTGCGCCACGAGCGTGTCGTCGATGAAGCTTACTCTGATAGTGCGGCCCTTAAATGGATCGTAGGTCGCAAAATCAACGTTCGACTGGGGCAAAAAAGGAAGGTTCAGCGGTTCGTTGACGAAGGACCTTCGCAGGTAGGTTGTGATTTTCGGCTGCAAAGTGTCCTCGTCCTGCATGTGAAGTTTTTGATCCCGCCAGGTGACGTGATAGAAGACCACACTCTTACCGAATTCAAAGCGAACAAATGTTTGCACGCCAGTTTGGTTCATCGGCGAAGTGCCGAGAATCTCAAATCCAGTCAGCGCTCCGTTTGCTTTCACAAAGTCATTCCAATCTCGTAAAGCGTTTTCCGGCTCCGGGTTTTCCGCCGGAATCTTCTTCAAGGCCACGAGATCGTTATTGCGTAAAGCTTCGATGTAAGCTCGCGTTCTCTCATTGAGGTCCAACGATAGTTTGCTAAGGCCGGGCAGATCGTTTCCGGAGAACAGGATGTCGATTGCTTCCTGGCCCCTGCCGCTAATTACCAAAATAGGTTTAGTTCTTCCGCCTCCGACGGCGGCTGTGGTCGAACTTACTCGAAACAGTGCGCCCGACGGCAATTTGTATGTTCCTGAATGCGATCGCAACTGTGACGCCGGCGCCATTACGAACTCCGGTAACTGCGGATGCTTTTGAAAGAGCACCACGTCCACCAGATCATTCATCGCATAGCGGCGTACGCTTCCGGCGCGAATTCGTTTATTAGTCAGCACGACGGCAATCAAATTGTCCTCCGGAAACCAGCGCAGATCGGCGTTCCATCCTTCCGGTACAGCGTCTCCGCCGTGATAAATGAACCGGTGAGCATCTTTTTCCGTCTTTGAGATGAACCACCCGTAGGCCTGGTCCCGGTCGGCGAAATAGACCGTCAACATCTTCGCCCGGGTTTTTTCGTTCAGCAGTTTCCCGTTGCGCAACGCGACTACAAGTCTGTGCATATCATCAACGGTTGAGAGCAGACCGCCGTTGCCAAGCAAATCCCAGGCAATGAGCTTGCCGGCCCACTGGCCGGTCCACGGATAGCCAAAATCTGTCGGCCCGTCGTTGTAGCCGCGCGCGACCAGTCGATTGTTCCATTTGCGCAGAAGGTAACCAGTGTGCGACATGCCGGCGGGCAGCAAGATATTTTCCCGCAGATACTGTTCGTAAGATTGGCCCGACAACTTTTCAACAATTGCGGCCAGGAAGCTGAAACCAGAATTCGAATAAGAACGCTTCGTTCCCGGTTCGAAACCCAGGGGGAAACTAAGAATGCGCTGAATGAACTTTTCCCGGTGCTTGAGAATCTCTCGGACTGACGCCGTCGCTGAAGCATAAAAATCGTCATGCTCCAGCCCCGACGTATGCGTCAACAGCTGATGCAGCGTGATCGCTGACTTGTCCGGTGGAACGTGGGAAAAATATTTCGTGATCGGATCTGAGGTAGTGAGTTTTCCCCGTTCTTCCAATTGCATTATCGCCACCGCCGTGAAGACTTTGGTGATCGAACCGATGTCAAAGACAGACTCGGGAGTAACGGGGATGCGCCGAGTTTGATCCGCCCAGCCATAACCGTTGCGCATCAGAACTTTATCGCCTGATGACACCAGCACAGCGCCCGAGAAGCCAAGCCCCGCAACTTTGTCAAAATAATCCGAGAGCGTTTTTGTGACTTCAGTATCGGGTTGAGGGTTCTGAGGCGACGGCGTTTGTGCGGGCGTGAAGACTACACCGCCATTGATGAAGGCAAAGACCAACGCGATCGTCACCCATGATGAGGGGGCTTTGTGCATGACTTTTTATAGCACGCGCGGCCTGCCCACGGCTTGAATCATACGAGCATTTTGTAAGAGCCTAGCGCTGATGAAACCAGGGTAGATGAATTCGGCGATACTCGGATGGGGTCATGCCGAAATGCGCGCGGAAGGTCCTGGTAAGGTGACTCTGATCGGAAAATCCCGCTGCGCTCGCGACCTCGGCCAGAGATGCAGCGCGATTGCCCATCGCGTGGACGGCAAAGTTGACTCGCAGCCGGCGAACATATTCACCAACTGTGCAGTCATGGTTGCGCCGGAAAACCCGCGCCAGATGGGCCGGGTGCACACCGGCCGCCCGGGCGACAGCTTCAAACCGGAAAGGCTGAGAAAAATTATCGCGCAGGAAATCTTCCGCTTGCCTCAACCAGGGCGGAGCCGGGTTTTCGCGCCAGGGGTGCGCCCGCGCCGCTTCCACCAGGGCCTCGTAAACCAAACCTTCGATAGCCAAAACGGAAAGATCATCCGCTTCGCGAAACTCGCGATAGAGGCGATGGCCGATCCAGTTTATCGTTTGCGTGCGGGCAGTGGCGCGCGATTCAAAGATCGCGGAATGGCTGGTGAAATGAGAGAAGCGCTGCGGATTCATCTGCACACTGAGGATGCGAACCGATCGGTCCTGATACTCAACGGCATGAGATTCTTGCGGCGGATGAAACACAAGGGTTGACGGTTGGCGTTTTGCCGGGCGCACTCCGAACGTTTCCAGGTAAGTTCCGGCGAGCACAAAACTGAAGGATGCCAGCGCGTGACTGTGGCGCGGCTGGCGAAGCCGGGCGGGATAAAGCGACTCCACCATGCGGAAATCGCCCAGGACACGACTCTCAAGCGCGTGCGTCATCGTCCCCTATCGTAAACCCGGATTGATGGTAACGCCCAGCGTTTTTGACTTACGTTCCTTTCAGGCGCGTCATGAACGGCACCCGATCTTTCGAGAAATAGGGTTCCTCAGTAACGACGTCGGTAACTATGAGTGCTGTTAGTTTCAAAGCATCGGGCGAATAGTCTCGGCCAGTCTTAAAGAAGAATTGGTTGCGTCCACATTAGCTCCATCTTCAATTTCCCATATTGCCGACAGCACCGCCTGCGCGAAGGCCCAACGAATCGTTCGCTCGCGATCCAGATTCAGCTTTTTCGTAAATTGGTTCAGCCGCCGCTCGATAGTCGACGGCGAGAGAAACAGCTGCGATTGCTCCTGCGGATTGCGCAGCACCGCGCCAATTTCATACTCGAGCTCGCCGACTACACCTTTCGGATCAATCGCCAGCCAACCTCGTTCGGCATCAAACAAGACGTTGTAGTGATGGAAATCGCCATGGAGCAGGCTCGTACTGCGTTGCGAGGTACATAGATCCATATACATTTGTTGGGCAGACTCAACCAGTCGCCCTGGAATCTGTTCGTCGTTAGTTGCGAGATAGCGCGCGAACCCTTTGGCCAAATACTCGGTCGTGGCGCAGTGCTCGAGGACCTTGGAAATCTCGCGAGCGGACATCTTCTGAATTACCTCGGCCAGCATCTCGGTCGCTTCCTCGTCCTTACCTTCGCGCGTCAGGCTAACCAGCGAATTGCCCGGCCGCAACCGCTCAATCAGCATTGCGCCGCCGGTGTGTTCATAGACGCGCGCGACGCCACTGCCACCGAATGCTTCGAGGACTTCGCCCGAGTACCATTCGTCATCCTGTTGCTTAACTACCTTGAGAACGAGAGGTTGGTCGGCGCGGCTGACCAGCGCAATGGCGGAAGTTTCGGTTTCGAATACATCCTCAACCTCGAGACACCACTCGCGCGCATAGTGCCGGACTCGGTCAAACGGTTCGCCGGTTAATTCGTTCGCAGTCATTGTGGGGGAGAATGATAGCGCAGCAGTCCGACATTGGGGGTGTCTTCGTTGCGTAAGGCGTTAGAGAGTAGTGGAAGTCTAACTTCTTACGGAAGGGCACTCTGTACGTGAGCGCGCCGACGGTCCTGAGTTACCAATTCTTCGCCCCACATTCAAGGCTGCCGCTTCATCGATCTCTTTCGGACGCAGCGTACTGGCGCACCTCCTGCGTGATCTTCATGGAGTAGAAGTGCCGGCCGCACATCGAGTAAAGCACGGATGACAGGATTTACAAGATTTACAGGAGGGAATCTATGAGTGACTCTTTCGGATTGTATTCACGAAACTTGCGTTTCACCTGAACTGAAGTGCCGAAGTTTAGCAAGAGGCCGCAATCTATGCCGGTGGCGGTTAGATAGTTGACTAATTGAACTTCGTGCTGCTTGACCAGCGTCTGCGCAGCCTTAAGTTCGATTACCACCCGTTCATCTACCCACAGATCAGCGTAGTACTCCCCAACAACTTGACCGTCATAGGTCACATTGATCGGTTCCTGCTGTTTAACTTCCAATCCCAGTCTTTCGAGTTCAATTCGAAGAGAATTCTCATATACCTTCTCGAGAAAGCCGGGCCCGAGAGCGTTGTAAACTTTGTATGCGCAACCGATGATTTTCTGCGTGAGGTCGTCGTCTTTCATGAAAACCTCCGTCAACAAAAACATTTAGACAGGATTTACAGGATTCACAAGATAATAGGCGGCATCCGACAATAAAAACATTTAGATACGATTTACAGGATTCACAAGATAGTAGGCGGCACCGCGGACGTAAAGCCTACTGCTCGCGGACCCTGTGGAAGACAATACTAAAGTTCTTGCATCATTGAGACGCAAGCTTGCGAGGGCCAACTTCTGAACTCATGTTCGCTCTTGATTATCTTGTTAATCCT